>JABLTT010076941.1_pt1 | contig 214779 bp, 239 predicted proteins | sample 7160061 | NCBI WGS metagenome assembly JABLTT01 (sample SAMN14651232, study PRJNA627086) | human gut metagenome | isolation source: feces | host: Homo sapiens | reverse complement strand
TCTTATTCAAAACAGGGCTTCGTATTTCAGAGTTTGTGGGATTGACATTATCAGATTTGGATATGCAGAATAGAAAAATTAGTGTCAATCATCAGTTACAAAGAAAACGGAATATGGAGTATGTAATTGAAGATACAAAGACTTCTTGTGGCACAAGAGAAATCCCTATGACAGATGAAGTTTATAAGTGCTTTCAACGTATTATTTCCAGTAGAAAGAAACCGAGGGTTGAACCTATTGTAGGAGGTAAATGTGGCTTCTTATATTTGGATAAAAACGATATGCCTATGGTAGCCTTGCACTGGGAAAAATACTTTCAGCATATTTGCGAGAAGTATAATAGTATTTATAGAGTGCAAATGCCAAAGGTTACGCCACACGTTTGCCGTCACACTTTTTGTTCTAATATGGCTAAAAGCGGCATGAACCCTAAAACTTTACAGTACCTCATGGGACATTCTGATATTAGCGTCACGTTAAATACTTATACACATATAGGCTATGACGACGCGAAAGAGGAACTGAAACGGGTAGTAAATGGCGAGTAGTAAAATGAGTATTCAGCCCTTAATTTACTACTTTTTGTACTACTTTTGAGGTAAAAGATGTGCTAATTTATGCTACGGTATGCCACGAATGAGAGGAAACAGCAAGCGAAAGAAAATGCCGATACATCAAGGAAATACAGTAAATTCAAGGAGTTTTACATAGATGATTAGAGTATTATTTATTTGCCACGGCAATATTTGTCGGAGCCCGATGGCCGAGTATGTCATGAAAGATCTGGTGAAAAAAGCGGGCCTGGAGGCCGAGTTTCAAATCGCCTCGGCGGCTACCAGCCGGGAGGAGATCGGCAACCCGGTCTACCCGCCGGCCCAGCGGAAGCTGGCGGAGCACGGCATATCCTGCGAGGGCCACGCCGCCCGGCAGCTCTGCAACCGCGACTACGAGGAGTACGACATGCTCATTGGGATGGACAAGGCCAACCTCCACAATATGTTCCGCATCTGCGGCGGCGATTTCAACAACAAGATGCATCTCCTGCTGGAGTACGCCGGCCGACCGGATCAAGAGGTGGCGGACCCCTGGTATACGGGAGACTTTGATTCCACCTGGCAGGATGTGCTGGAGGGGTGTGAGGGACTTTTAGACAATTTAATGTAAAAAGGTTGAACCAAAGTCGATGAACTGATTGTCTGCGAAGCAAAAGTCGGTATCCAATGGAAAATGGAACGGGACAACTATGCCAGCCTGAGATATTGCAAATGTAAAGGGTCATCAAAAAAACTGAACACCGTTATATTGCTGGCATTAAGGTTTCTCCTACGCCAAAACGTTCGTACAGCATAAAAGTATCGTCAATCAAAAGGAAAGGTATGTGCTAATAAAAATATTTAGATTGGAGTTTTTCCTGGAGCCCGCCGGAGTCCATAGATTCCGGCGGGTATTTTTTGCAGTTCCCACACTCTGGGAACTGCTGGAGAGCATACTCATAATGTCCCTGATCACCGGAGTTGAGTCCTGGACTCGGCAATTATGCTTGTACTGGAGAGTGCTGGTTAGCAGTAAGAAGCCATGCATGGCTGGAATGGGAAGACAAAAATTATGCATACTATGGCAGAAAAATAGGGTGACAGGACGAAATATTCCATTGTGGCAGCGCCGGTTCGGTGCTATTTTGATAACAGCACACATAAAACGGGGGTGATACGCAGATGTGGATTTTGGAGGAAGGACAGATTTTGCCCTATCTGCGCAGCCATTACCCTGTGTTTGACCAATCGGGACCGGTTGATATCCAGTGCATAGGCGCACTGGAAGGAGAGGAGAAGCCTCGGGAACCGGATGAAGGCGGGCTGATCAACTATATATTTCGGGTTTCCAACGGGAAGCAGTCTGTCATCGTGAAGCAGGGGCGTTCCGCCAGCCGGAAGAACGACAAAATAGTTCTGCCCATATGGCGGAATCGTCAGGAATATGAGACGCTCCGGCTTCGCCATGCCATTGTACCCCAGTACACGCCGGAGACCTATTATGTGGACTGGGAGAACGCAATTTTTCTGATGGAGGATGTGTCTGATCTCGCTCAGGTTCGGAAGCTGCTCTGCTCGGGAGTCATGCTACCCAGACTGGCGGAGCAGGTGGGGGAATTTGTTGCGGCGAGCACCTTTTACTGCTCGGAGTTTTATCTGGAAGCAGACCTGTTTCGAAGACTTTCTGCACGCTTCCGCAACAGCGATATGCGGTCCATCATGGAAGACTGGGTGTTCCTGCGGGATGCACCCTACCTCACCCATAATGGAAACCCGGTGCTCAAACAGCTTATTGACCGGGATGAGAGCATCAGGGTTTGCTGCTACGAGCTGCGCCACAAATTTATGACCCGGGGAGAGGCTCTGATACATGGGGATCTGCATACGTCCAACGTGTTTGCAGACGAGGAGCGGCTCAAGGTTATTGACATGGAGTATACCTTTGCCGGACCGCTCTGCTATGATATCGGATACTTTGCGGCCAGCCTGCTGACCCAGTACTGCACAGCGTGTTTCCGGCCGTTCCCATCGGAAGGGGCGCGCCGTACCTTTCTCTCCTATCTCCTCTCCAGCCTGCTGGAGCTCTACTACTCCTTTGTGGAGCACTTTACGGAGTTTTGGAGAGAGGATGCAAAGCCGATTTATCAGAGATCGGGCGGGTTTTGTGAGCACCTAGCCCGTGGGTTTCTGCCGGATGTGCTTGGGTTTGCGGCGGTGCCCTGTTTCCCCCAGATTACAACATCTCTGACCCCGGAGTTCGCTCAGTTGGACGGGAAGGCCAGAGGACAGGCGCATGAGCTCTGCCTGGTGCTCAGCCGGTACCTTCTGCTTGAGCGGGAGCGGTGGGATACGATGGAGGATGCGGTTCAGGCCATCGGAGCGGTTACGCAAATTTACCTGGATTGCCTGGAATAAACGCAGCAAATTAAGACACATGGCGGGCTTGCCATGTGTTTTTTTCTCAAAAAAGTAATTATTTGGATAAAGTGGTGTTGCTCAAATGGACTTTTTTGTTATAATAGAGAAAAAACATGGCTGGTGCGCAAGTGGGTACCCACTTGCGCTACCGGATATCTGGTAGAGTAAAACCCTTTGTCTGCGCCGGGAGATGGGGCGGAACGGAAAATTGAGAAGGAGGATAGAGGGGCATGGAGGACGCAAGAAAATTGTCCGATTTTATTGATCTGGACCTGCTGCAGAACATCCAGGATAATTGCTCAAAAGCGATGGGCCTTGCATTTATCACGGTGGATTACAAAGGCATACCCATTACCAAATACAGCGGCTTCACATCTCACTGCATGCTGGGGAGACAGGCAAAGGGATTTGCAGAGATGTGTGAGCAATGCGACGCGCACGGCGGACTTCACGCCGCGATCACCGGACAGCCGTACATTTACCGCTGCCACGCCGATCTGGTGGATTTCGCGGTTCCTCTCATTGTCAATGGAAGCTATATGGGAGCGGTGCTGGGCGGGCAGGTGCGGCTACAGGAGGAGAGCGAGCGGGAGCTGGAGCACATCCTCCCACAGCGTCCCAATTGGAAACGGGATAAGGAATGGGAGGAGGCTTACCAGAAGCTGGAGGTCGTCACCTATGAAAAAGTGGAGGCATCTGTAAAGCTGCTGCGCGACATCATCGTGACATTTGTGGAAAGGCGGACTGGAAAGGGGGCGGATGGAGTCCTGAGAGAGAAGGAAAAGCAGCTCTCGGAGGAGCGGGCGGCCCGTCTGGACCTGGAAAAGCAGGTACAGAAGCAGGAGAGCAATACGGCCCGCCGCAGGACAGAGCTCCACTACTTCTTTTTTGTCATGAACATTATCTCAAAGTTAGCCTATGAGGAGAAGGCGGCCAAAACAGAGGCGGTTTCATACGATTTTGCAGACATGATGCGTTATGCAGCGGGGGCAGAGCAAAAAATTTCCACCTTGGGGGAAGAACTGAACTATATCGGGGCGCTTCTTCGGATACGGAAGGCTTGGGTTCGGGACAAGTTAGCCTATACTATTTCTGTCCCGGAGCAGTATCATCAGGTATCCTGTCCCTTTATGGTATTGCAGCCCATTGTGGAGTGCGCTCTGGAGGGGGCCGAAACGGAGGCTGCGGAGCCCAGAAAGCTGGATTTCTATGCGGAGGAGGAGAACGGCAGGCTGCTGTTTCAGATTCTCAGCAATGACACCAGCCGCTCGGTGGAGGAGCTGACGGAGGAGTTATCCGGGGCGGCGGAAGAGGGATACTTTCATACAGGCGGTGTGGACCGCCTGTTGAAGCAGACGCTGGGAGGGGGATACCGCCTGATGGTCAACCGGCGGAGAGACGGGCGGGCCGGTGCAGCGGTCAGCTTTTACCTGCCGCTGGAGCGGAACGGATAGCCGGCTCAAGAGTGCTGTAAACGGGAAGGAGCTGCCGCATGAAGCAGATTCTGGTTTTGATTGAAAACGAGTTGGAGCAGAGCATTACAGGGGATATTCTGCGCTCCGGGCTGGGGGCTGAGGCGGAAATCACCCTCACAGCCGGGGCGGAGCAGGCCATCCAGCAGCTTCAGAGCGGAGCGGTGGATCTCTTCATTGCGGATGTTGAACGGTTTGACGTGGCCCACTGCAATATGGTCACCACGGCGCGAAAGACGGCCCCGGACACTCCGATCCTGGTTACATCGGTGGGGACGCAGGAGGAAATCGCAGGGTATGTCTGGCGCCTCGGCGTCCGGGACTATCTGCTCAAGCCGTACCGGCCCACGTGGTTGTTGGCCGCGGTGCGCGCCTTGGTGCGTAAGGAGCGCAGCGGCGGATGCGCCGCCGACCAGCAGGAGATTTACCTGAGGCGCCTGACGGAGCACCTGCAGAGATTCCAGTATAAAAAGTGCACCGATGCCGCAAGAGAATACCTTGATTTGCTCTATCAAAGTACTGATAATAAGGGTGTTATCCGCACGAGTGCAGTCCGCTTTGCGGAGGGAGTGGCGAAAGCCGGAATCCCGTTCAGCAGGACCACCCAGTGGAAGCTGTCGGGAAGCCTGGAGCACTTTCGGGTCCGCTTTGACCAGCAGGAGCGGAAATATGCAACCTATGAGTTTATTGTTCGGATGCTGGACACGATCTTTGACGCCATAGAGAAGAGCGGGCTGTACGAGGTAGACAGCGAGCAGAAGATTCTGAATTACATTGACCGGAATATCCGGCGGGGGGTCAGCCTGGATGAGGCGGCGGAGTACGCGAATATGAGCTCGTGCTATTTCAGCAAGCTCTTTAAGCGGATGACCGGGAAAAACTATATTACTTATGTGACGGACAGCCGAATTGAAATGGCGAAGCGCATGCTGGTGGACACGGAAATGCCGGTCATCAATATCGCCTATGAGCTGTCCTATAACGAGACAAATTATTTCAGCAAGGCGTTCAAGAAAAAGGTGGGAGTGACACCCAGCGAATACCGGACAGCCCATTCCGAGCTGTTCAGGGAGCAGGGGGCGGGCTGATACCGGCCGCGCAGACGCCTTGCAGCGCCGGAAAGGGTGGAGAAACATGGAGGAATTCAGCTTCAGCACCAGAATCTTTTTTGGTGAGGGCGCGCTGGAACGCCTGCGCCGGGTGCAGGACAAAAAAGTTATGATTGTGACCGACCGTTTTATGGCGGGTATCGGTGTGCCGGATAAGGTGGCGGGGCACCTGACCCGGTGCCAGGTATCTGTATTTGACGGCGTGGTGCCGGATCCCCCCATCGAGGTGGTGGCGGCCGGCGTCCAGGCCCTTCAGGACTGCGGTGCGGAGGTCATGATCGCCGTGGGAGGCGGCTCCACCATTGACGCGGCCAAGGCCATCCGGGCGGTGGCGAAGGAGACTCTGCACATCGACACAGACCGGTGGGAGTGCTTTGCCGTGCCCACCACCAGCGGCACCGGCTCGGAGGTCACGGACTACGCCGTGATCACCGACCGGGCAAAGGGGATCAAGTATCCGCTGGACAGCCAGGCGTTGCGTCCGCCGGTCGCCATTCTGGACCCGGAGCTTACAGTTTCCGCCCCGGCCTCGGTAACGGCCGACGCAGGTATGGATGTGTTGACCCACGCGCTGGAGGCATACGTCTCCAAGGGAGCCAACGATTTCTCCGACGCGCTGTGTGAGAAAGCGGTTTCTCTGGTGTTTCGCTTCCTGCCGCTGGCCTTTCAGGACGGCACAAACCTGCTGGCCCGGGAAAAGATGCACAACGCCTCCTGTATGGCGGGCCTGGCGTTCAACTCGGCGGGGCTGGGGCTGAACCACGGCATGGCCCACGCCATCGGCGCCAAGCTCCACATCGCCCATGGCCGTATCAATGCCATGCTGCTGCCGCATATCATTACGTTCAACGCCGACTTGGGACGGATTCGGAACGGCGAGTACGCCCTCGCAGCAAAAAAGTATCAGCGCATGGCAAAGGTTTTGGACCTGCCGGCCCCCAGTGTGCGGCTGGGCGTGACCAACCTTCTGCGGGAGGTGGAGCGCCTGAACCGCACCCTGAAGATCCCGGCCTCCCTGAAGGAGTGGGGAGCGGAGCCCTCCAAGGTGAAGGAGCTGCGCGGGGAGATTGTTTCCGCTGCCCTGGCGGATGCCACCACCGCCACCAATCCCAGACCGGCTGCGGCGGAGCATGTGGAGGCTCTTTTGAATAAGGTTATGGGGGGATAATCCCGGAGCGAGAAGCGGCACCACTCTATTTACAAAAAAGCACCCGAAGGGGTGCTTTTTTGCGTTGTTTATAGGAAATGCAAACAAACAGGCTTTGAACAGGTGGAGGACTTCCGACAAAAAAGTATATATGGCAGCCAAGAAAACAGGGGAGGGTTTCCGGTATAATTTCGCCAGAAAGCGTGCGAATGCTGTTTCAGGCGCGCCGCGGACCACAATAAGGAGGTAGTAATATGCAACAGGAAGCCCTCGGAATGGTAGAGACGAAGGGCCTGGTTGGCGCCATTGAGGCCGCCGATGCCATGGTCAAGTCCGCCAATGTCAGTCTGGTTGGCTACGAGAAGATCGGTTCCGGCTTGGTTACCGTGATGGTGCGCGGCGACGTGGGCGCCGTCAAGGCGGCCGTGGACGCCGGGGCCTGCTCCGCCGAGAAGGTGGGCGAGGTCGTGGCCCAGCACGTCATCCCCAGACCCCACACCGACGTTGAGAAGATCCTTCCCCATATGGCGTAACCGACATAACGGAAACTTAAATTAGAGTTCGGAGGGAACATAGATGAAAGACGAACTGATCAGCAAGGTCATGGACGAGGTCATGAAGAAGATGGGCGCGTCCGACGCGACTTCCGCCCCCGCCGCCGCATGCTGCAACAATGGCAGCGCGAACTGCAACCTGACGGAGTTTGTGGGCACCGCCATCGGCCACACCATCGGCCTGGTGATCGCCAACGTGGACCATCAGATCCACGAGAAGATGGACATCGACCCCAAGTACCGCTCCATCGGCATCATCGGTGACCGTACCGGCGCCGGTCCCCAGATTTTTGCCGCTGACGAGGCGGTGAAGGCCACCAACTGCGAGATCGTGAAGATCGAGCTGCCCCGTGATACCGAGGGCGGCGCCGGCCACGGCTCCCTGATCATCTTCGGCGCCGAGGACGTGTCCGATGCCCGCCGCGCCGTTGAGGTCTGCCTGCGGGAGGTGGAGCGCACCATGGGCGACGTATACGGCAGCCCCGCCGGCCACCTGGAGTTCCAGTACACCGCCCGCGCCAGCCACGCCCTGAACAAGGCCTTCGGCGCTCCCATCGGCAAGGCATTCGGCATCACAGTCGGCGCTCCCGCCGCCATCGGCGTGCTGCTGGCCGATACCGCCGTGAAGGCCGCCACCGTGGACGTGGTGGGCTATAGCTCCCCTGCCAACGGCGGCACCAGCTTCTCCAACGAGGTCATCCTGACCTTCACCGGCGACTCCGGCGCCGTCAAGCAGGCCATCATCGCCGCCCGCGATGTGGGCATGCAGGTGCTGAAGACCCTGGAGCCCAGCGTGGAGCTCAAGTCCACCACCACCCCCTATATTCTGTAATTGCCGGGAAGGAGTCAGACAGCTATGAAGTCAAAACGTTTTGAAGTTCTGGCCGCCCGTCCGGTCAATCAGGACGGCTACGTACAGGAGTGGCCTGAGGTGGGCCTGATCGCCATGAACAGCCCCTTCGACCCCAAGCCCAGCATCAAGATTGAGAACGGCGTCATCACCGAGATGGACGGCAAGTGCCGCGCCGATTTCGATATGCTCGATACCTTCATCGCCGACCACGCCATCCGCCTGGGCAACGCGGAGAAGGCCATGGCCATGGATTCCCTGGAGATCGCCCGCAAGATCGTGGACATCAACGTCTCCCGTGAGGAGATCCTGGACATCACCCTGTCCCTGACCCCCGCCAAGCTGACCGAGGTCGTAGGCAAGCTGAACATCGTGGAGATCATGATGGGCATGACCAAGATGCGCGCCCGCATGATGCCCGCCAACCAGTGCCACGTCACCAACGTGCGCGACAACCCGGTTCAGATCGCGGCGGATGCCGCCGAGGCCGGCGTCCGCGGCTTCGCCGAGATGGAGACCACCGTGGCCGTCGCCCGTTACGCCCCCTTCAACGCCATGGCCCTGTTCGTGGGCGCCCAGGTGGGCCGCCCCGGTGTCATGACCCAGTGCGCCCTGGAGGAGGCCACCGAGCTGCAGCTCGGCATGCGCGGCTTCACCACCTACGCGGAGACCATCTCCGTCTACGGCACCGAGCCCGTCTTCATGGACGGCGACGACACCCCCTACTCCAAGGCGTTCCTGGCCAGCTGCTACGCCAGCCGCGGCCTGAAGATGCGCTTTACCTCCGGCACCGGCTCCGAGGTCCAGATGGGCTATGCCGAGGGCAAGAGCATGCTGTACCTGGAGGCCCGCTGCCTGGCTGTCACCAAGGGCGCCGGCGTGCAGGGTACGCAGAACGGCTCCGTGTCCTGCATCGGCGTGCCCGCCGGCGTACCCGGCGGCATCCGCGCCGTGGCCGCTGAGAACCTGATCGCCATGCTGCTGGATCTGGAGTCCACCACCTCCAACGACCAGACCTTTACTCACTCCGACCTGCGCCGCGTGGCCCGTACCGTGCCTCAGCTCTTCTCCGGCACCGACTACATCTGCTCCGGCTACTCCGCCACCCCCAACTACGACAACATGTTCGCCGGTTCCAACTGGGACGCCGAGGACTACGACGACTGGACCATCATCCAGCGCGACATGAAGATCGACGGCGGCCTGCAGCCCGTCCGCGAGGAGGACGTGCTCAAGGCCCGCAACAAGGCCGCCCGCGCCCTGCAGGGCATGTTCCGCGAGCTGGGCCTGCCCGAGATCACCGACGCCGAGGTGGAGGCCGCTACCTATGCCAACGGCTCCAACGACATGCCCGAGCGCAACGTCAACGAGGATCTGAAGGCCATCGAGGACATGATGGCCCGCAAGGTGACCGGCGTTGACTTCGTGAAGGCGCTGGACCGCGCCGGCTTCCCCGATGTGGCTCACAACATCTACAACATGCTTCGCCAGAAGGTGGCCGGCGACTACCTGCACACCGCCTCCATCTTCGACGAGCAGTTCCACGTGCTCTCCGCCGTCAATGTGCCCAACGAGTATCACGGGCCCATGACCGGCTACCAGATCAGCGAGGAGCGCTGGAACCAGCTGAAGAACATTCCCAACGCCATCCGTCCGGAAGATATCTAAGAGGGGTGAAGCAGTCATGACGTTTGATGAAAACACGCTGCGCAGTGTAATTGAAGAGGTCCTGAAGGAGATGGGCGAGGTGAGCGGCACCGCCGCCGCCCCCGCTGCGGCGCCTGTCGCCGCGGCCGCGGGCAAGCTGACCATCACCGAGAATGGCGAGGCCCGGAAGGGCACCGCCGCCGACGAGGTGGTCATCGGCCTGGCGCCCGCCTTCGGCACCAAGCAGGTTAAGACCATTATCGACCTGCCCCATGACAAGGTGCTCCGCGAGATCATCGCCGGCATCGAGGAGGAGGGCCTGAAGTGGCGCATCATCAAGGTGTACCACACCTCCGATGTTTCCTTCATCGCCCATGTGGCCGCCGAGTACTCCGGCTCCGGCATCGGTATCGGCATCCAGTCCAAGGGCACCACAGTTATCCACCAGAAGGACCTGCCCAACCTGTCCAATCTGGAGCTGTTCTCCCAGGCGCCTCTGATCGACCTGGACACCTACCGCAAGATCGGCAAGAACGCCGCCAAGTACGCCAAGGGCGAGTCCCCCACGCCGGTTCCCACCAGGAACGACCAGATGGCCCGCCCCACCTATCAGGCGCTGTCCGCCCTGCTCCACATCAAGGAGACTGAGCTGGTGGACAACAACAAGAAGCCGCAGGCCGTTACGGTCTCGTTCCAGTAAAGGAGGCAGCACGTTTTATGGATCAGGAACTTTTGATGAAGCAGATCGTGGAGCAGGTTATGGCCGCCATGAAGAACGGCACGCCCGCTTCCGCGCCCGCCGCCGCTTCCAGCTGCGGCTCCAAGGTCACCGCGGCCAACTATCCTCTGGCCGAGAGCATGGCCGACCAGATCAAGACCCCCACCGGCAAGGACTTCACCTCTCTGAGCTATGAGAAGGTCATCAACGGCGAGCTCTCCGCCGACGACATGCGCATCGCGCCCGAAACCCTGGAGATGCAGGCCCAGGTGGCCGAGTCCGTCCACCGCGAGGCCTTTGCCGGCAACCTGCGCCGCGCAGCCGAGCTCATCGCCGTGCCCGACGACCGCCTGCTGGAGATCTACAATGCCCTGCGTCCCTATCGCTCCACCAAGCAGGAGCTGCTGGACATCGCCGGCGAGCTGGACGGCAAGTACGGCGCCAAGACCGCCGCTTCCCTGGTGCGGGAGGCTGCCGAGGTTTATGAGAAGCGCGGCCGCCTGAAGAAGTTCTAATCATACTCCAGAGTCAGGAGGCCCCAGAATGAAACTGGTCGCAGGCATTGACATCGGAAACGCGACAACAGAGACAGCATTGGCCCGCATCGAGGACGGTCACGCGGTCTTCCTGGCCAGCGGAACCGTCCCCACCACGGGCATCAAGGGGACCCGCCAGAACATCAACGGCATCTTTCACTCCCTGACCAACGCTTTGGAGAAGGCCGGGCTGGAGCTCGAGGAGCTGTCGGAGGTGCGCCTGAATGAAGCCGCCCCCGTCATCGGCGATGTGGCCATGGAGACCATTACCGAGACCATCATCACCGAGTCCACCATGATCGGCCACAACCCCGCCACACCCGGCGGAATGGGCGTGGGCGTGGGAGAGACGGTTCTCATCACGGAGCTGGAACAGGCTCCGGTCGGGCGGGACTATATTGCAGTGGTGCCCGGGACGGTGGACTTTGAGGTGGCGGCCCGGCTGATCAACCGGGCCACCGCCGGGGACCGCAAGGTCACCGCAGCCATTGTCCAGCGGGATGACGGCGTGCTGATTCACAACCGCCTGACCTGCAAGATCCCGATCGTGGACGAGGTGGCGCTGATTGACAAGGTGCCTATCGGCATGCGCTCCGCCGTGGAGGTGGCCGCCGTGGGCGGCGTGGTGGAGGTGCTCTCCAACCCCTACGGCATCGCCACTCTGTTTGGCCTGTCCTCTGACGAGACCCGGCAGGTGGTGCCCATCGCCCGGGCCCTGATTGGAAACCGCTCGGCGGTGGTGATCAAGACCCCGGCCGGAGACGTGAAGGAGCGAAAAATTCCGGCCGGCACGATTGAGCTACTGGGGGAAAACCGCAGCGTCAAAGTGGATGTGGACGACGGGGCCGACAAGATCATGAAGGCCGTGGAGTCCATTCCCAGCCTGGAGGATGTGCGGGGAGAGCCGGGAACCAACGCCGGCGGCATGCTGGAGAAGGTGCGCCAGGTCATGGCGAATCTGACTAGCCAGCACCCCAGGGACATCAAGATTCAGGATCTGCTGGCGGTCGACACATTCACACCCCAGAAGGTTCAGGGCGGCCTGGCCAACGAGTTTTCCCAGGAGAACGCCGTGGGCATCGCCGCCATGGTCAAGGCGGACCGCCTCCAGATGGAGGCCATCGCCCGGGAATTTGCCCAGCAGATCGGCGTCCCGGTCGAGGTGGGCGGCGTGGAGGCCGACATGGCCATCCGCGGCGCCCTCACCACCCCGGGCACCAACAAGCCCCTGGCCATTCTGGACATGGGCGCCGGTTCGACGGACGCCTCCATCATCAACGCCGAGGGACAGATCCACTCCATCCACCTGGCCGGAGCGGGCAACATGGTCACACTCCTGATCCAGTCGGAGATGGGACTGCCCGACTTTGACACGGCGGAGGATGTGAAAAAGTACCCCTTGGCCAAGGTGGAGAGCTTGTTCCACATCCGCCATGAAAACGGCACCGTGGAGTTCTTCCAGCAGCCGCTGGATCCCAACCTGTTTGCCAAGGTGGTCATTCTCAAGGAGGGCAAGCTGCTCCCCCTGGAGGGTGACTGGAGCATGGAGAAGATCCGGCTCATCCGGCAGCAGGCCAAGCAGAAGGTGTTCGTCACCAACGCGATCCGGGCCCTGACCCGGGTCAGCCCCACCGGCAATGTCCGGGATATTCAGTTCGTGGTGCTGGTGGGCGGCTCCGCGCTGGACTTCGAGGTTCCGCAGATGGTGACCGATGCACTTTCCCAGTACAAGGTTGTCGCGGGCCGCGGAAATATCCGCGGCACCGAAGGCCCCCGCAACGCGGTGGCCACCGGGCTGGTGCTCTCCCTGACGGAAGGGAGGGGCTGATATGCCCGTAATCCAAGAAAGGATCAAGCCCACCGTCCATGTCCGCTGTGCAGAGGACACCCCGCAGGAGGTACTGCGGCAGCTCCAGTACGGCATGGAGGAGGAGGGCATTCCCTGGGAGGCCGCAGCCGGGACGGGCGACGCCCTGTCCCTGGCCTGGGAGGCCGCCCGGAGCTCCCGGCTGGAGGTGGGAATCGGCCTGGACCGACAGGCGCTGGTTCTCCACTACTCCAAGCTGGAGCGCGAGCAGCCCCTGTTCCGTATTCCCGCCAATTCCGGTATGGAGACGGTGCGGGCGCTGGGGGCCAATGCGGCGCGGCTAGTGAAAAAGCTGCCGCTGAAGGCCCTGGACAGGAGGTGAGAGCATGCAGCAAAAAAGCCTGGGACTCATAGAGACCCAAGGCCTGGCGGCCGGCATCGAGGCCGCCGATGCGGCGGTGAAGTCGGCCAATGTGGAGCTGGTGGGCTATGAGCTGACCAAAGGCGGAGGCTGGACTACCATCAAGATCCTGGGCGATGTGGGCGCGGTGAAGGCGGCGGTAGACGCCGCGCGGATTGCCGCCGGCAAGGTGAGCCGGGTGGTAAGCACCCGGGTAATCGCGCGGCCGTCCATGGGGCTGACCGGCCTGATCCACAACACCGACACGGTGGGAGATCAGCCGCCGGAGCCGCCTGCGCCGCCCGCTCCAACGGATCCGCCGGAGCCGCCGAAGTCTCCGGCAGACGTGCAGCCCGCAGAGGAGGGTGCTTCGGGGACGACGGAGTCTCCGGAGGAGGTACAGCCCGTTGAAGTGGAGCCTTCGGGGACGGCGGAGTCTCTGGAGGAGGTACAGCCCGTTGAGGTGGAGCCTTCGGGGACGACGGAGTCTCCGGAGGAGGCGCAGCCCGCAGAGGAGGGCGCTTCGGAGGCGATGGAGTCTCCGAAGGAAGCCCCCTCTGAAAAGGCGAAGGAGACGCCCTCCAAACGGCGGGGGAAGAAGTCCGCAAAACGCTGAACCGCGCAGAAAAGCGGGACGGCAGCACTGATTTTTCTGATATTTTCTAGGAGGTTATCACAATGGGTGAAGCTCTGGGTATGATCGAGACAAAGGGTCTGGTCGGCGCGATCGAGGCGGCCGATGCCATGACCAAGTCCGCCAACGTTACGCTGATGGGCTATGAGAAGATCGGCTCCGGCCTGGTCACCGTCATGGTGCGCGGCGATGTGGGCGCGGTCAAGGCCGCGGTGGACGCCGGCGCCTGCGCCGCCGAGAAGGTGGGCGAGATCGTGGCGCAGCACGTCATCCCCCGTCCCCACACCGACGTGGAGAAGATTCTGCCGAAGGGCCTGTAAAAAGAGGCTTGAGGCATGGACAAGAACAACGTGGTTTCAGCAGAGATTGTCCGCCAGATCACCCGCATGGTGGTGGAGGAGCTCCAGAAGCAGCAGCGGCTGGAGCGCTCCACCCCCATTGGGGTCTCCAACCGCCATGTCCATCTGGACCGGGCGGACATGGACGCCCTGTTTGGTCCGGGCAGCGAGCTGACGGTCAAAAAAATGCTCGGCCAGCCGGGGCAGTATGCTGCGGAGGAGACCGTCACCATCCGCGGGCCCAAAGGGGAGCTCAGCCGCGTGCGCGTGCTGGGGCCCCTGCGCGCTCAGACGCAGGTAGAGATCTCCATCGCCGACGGCTTCACGCTGGGGGTCAAGCCCCCGGTGCGCGAGTCCGGTCAGTTGAAGGATACCCCGGGCATTGAGATCATCGGGCCCTGTGGGAGTGTAAAGAAGGACAGCGGCGTGATCGCGGCGCTGCGGCATGTGCACATGACTCCGAAGGACGCGGCGCGCTTCGGCGTGGAGGACGGCCAGTATATCCAAACGGAGATCGACGGCCTGCGGGGCGCGATCCTCTGCAATGTGCTGGTGCGCGTCTCTGACAAGTACGCGCTGGAAATGCACATTGATGTGGAAGAGGCCAATGCTCTGGGCGTCAAAAACGGCGACCGGGCCTTTTTCCTTGACGATTGAGCCGGGAAGGAGGCAGGGCAGAGGTGGGCCAGGAGCTGACGCAGGCCAATGAGACCCTTCTGGAATTTGAGCGGCTGATTCAAACCGGAGGCTGCAATGCCTGGGAGGGTACGCTGCGTACCGGAGTGGATCTGGGCACCGCCAACATCGTGCTGGCGGTGGTGGATGAGCAGAACCGGCCGGTGGCCGGGGCCTCTTATCCCTCCACAGTGGTCCGGGACGGTATCGTGGTGGACTACATGGGGGCGGTTCGGGCGGTCACACATCTGAAAGGACAGTTGGAGGAGCGCCTGGGCGTCATGCTGGACGCCGGAGCCTGTGCCATCCCGCCCGGCATCCTTGAGGGCAATGTGAAGGCCATCGGAAACGTCGTGGAGGCGGCGGGCTTCCGCCTGACCAACATCGTGGATGAACCCACGGCGGCCTCCTCCGTGCTGGGCATTTCCGACGGCGCGGTGGTGGACGTGGGCGGCGGCACCACAGGCATCAGCGTCCTGAAGGACGGAAAGGTGATCTTCACGGGCGACGAGCCCACAGGAGGCACCCACATGACACTGGTGCTGGCTGGCTTCCACGGCTGGAATACCCAGGAGGCCGAATTGGCCAAGCGGGATCCGGCGCAGGAGGCCAATGTGTTTCCTGTGATCAAGCCGGTTGTGGAGAAAATGGCGTCCATTGTCCGGAACTACCTACGGGAGTACCCGGTGGAGACGGTCTATGTGGTGGGCGGCGCGTGCTGCTTCACCCAATTTGAATCGGTATTTGAGAAATTTTTGGGTGTCCCCGTGGTCAAGCCGGCGGCTCCGCTGCTGGTGACGCCCCTGGGGATCGCCGTAAACTGCAAGCTGTAAAGTAGGTGAGGACCGTTGACGACGGAGCAACTGCGCGGGATGGCGGACGAGGCGTTTGTCGAGATTCTGGCCCAGCGCGTTGTGGAGAAGCTCCTGGCGCGGCAGAAGCAGGCGCTGGTAGTCTACACCGGTTCCAACATTGGTGAGGCTGCCGCGCTGGAGGCCATGGGCCGCCTGCGCGGAGAGGGCTTCACGTTCCGGATGCTCCTCTCCCGGGGGGCGTCCGGCCTGCTGGACGTGGAACGGCTCCGCTCCGTTCTGGAGCCGGAGAAGCTGTGGGTGGAGACTCCGGAGGAGACTCCGGAGGCGCTGACCGCCCGGTACGACACCATTTTGGTTCCGGCCATGACGGTACATACCGCCGCCCACGTGGCCGCCTGCATGGCGGACACACCGGCGTCCGCCGTTATTCTGGACGGCCTGATGCGGGGAAAGAACGTGGTGGTGAACATCGACGGCTGCTGCCCGGATCACGCCGAGCGCCTGAAGCGCGGCTTCCATATGGCGGAGCCGCTGAAGCAGGCGCTTCGGAACAATCTGGAGACCCTGCGCTCCTTTGGCGCGCGCCTGACCACCTCCGGCGGCCTCTATGACAAGACGCTGCGGGCGGTCGGCGGGGTACAGGCCCGGACGGCGGCACCGGCCGCGAGGCCGGAGGCCGAGCCCCGGAAGCAGGAGGGATCCGGCCAGCTCCGGCTGGAGGGCAGGGTTCTGAGCGGACGCCATATTCAGGGCTGCCCGCCTCACAGCACCCTGTGGGTGCCGCGGGAGACCCTGATTACCCAACTGGCCGCCGATGAGGCGCGCCGCCGGGACATCTGCATCCGAAAAGAGACGTAAAGCAGGTGGCAAAATGTATTTGGGAAGAGTGATCGGGACCGTGGTTTCCACCAGCAAGAACGAGCATCTGGTGGGGATGAAGCTCCTGGTTGTGGAAAAGCTGACGGAGCGCCTGGAGCGGGAAGGCACCAGCGAGGTGGCCGTGGACTCCGTGGGAGCGGGCACCGGCGAGATTGTCATTGTCTGCAAGGGCAGCTCCGCGCGCTATGTGTTCGGCAAGGGTGACGCCCCGGTGGATACCTCCATCGTGGGCATTGTGGATACGGTAGAGGTGGGCTGATGGCGAATCTTTACACCAAAACCGGAGACAAGGGCCAGACTAGCCTGGTAGGCGGCTCCCGGGTGAGCAAGTCCAGCCTGCGGGTGGAGTGCTACGGCACCATTGACGAGGCCAACTCCATGCTGGGGCTGGCGTATGCCCAGACCGACCGGGAATATATCCGCACCACGGTTCACCGCATCCAGGGCCGGCTGTTCGCCCTGGGGGCGGAACTGGCCAGCGACGAGCAGGGTGCAGCCGGGCTGACGGGAAAGATCTCGGAGGAGGACGTGGCCTTTCTGGAGGGCGTGGTGGACAAGTGCACCGAGACCACCGGGAAGCAGACTCACTTCGTCATTCCGGGCGTGGACCCCGCCTCGGCGGCCCTCCATGTGGCCCGTACCATTGTCCGCCGGGCGGAGCGCCATGTGGTGGCCCTGGCGGAGCGCGAGACGGTACGTGAGGTGCTGGCCCGCTACATCAATCGCCTGTCCGATGCGGTATACGCGCTGGCCAGGCTTCAGGAGGATCTGACGCAGGAGGAGCGCCTGAGGGCGCAGGTGACTGCGCTGGTCCGGAAACAGCTGTCCGCCCCGGAGGGCGGCCTGCCCCCTTTTAGCCTGGCATCGCTCCAGAGGATGGCCCAGCGGGCCGTGGAGCGGGCCGGACAGCTCGGGGTCCCGGTGGTGTTCTCCGCGGTGGACAGCGGCGGCAATCTGGTCCTGCTCCAGAGAATGGAGGGCGCGCTGCTGGGCAGCGTGGACGTCTCGGCCGGAAAGGCCTATACCGCCAACGCCTTCCAGATGCCGACCCATGAGCTGGGCCAGGCGGCCCGGCCGGACGGCCCGCTCTACGGCATTGACGCTTCCGCTCCCGGAAAAATCGTGCTGTTCGGCGGCGGCTTCCCCTATGTGGTAAACGGGGAAGTCGTGGGCGGCATCGGCGTATCCGGCGGTACGGTGGAACAGGATATGGACATCGCACGGTACGCGATGTCTCTCTAAGGAGGAACAGCAAATGAACATTGACGAGAATGTGGTCGAATCCATTGTGAAGCGGGTTGTATCCCAGCTGAACACGGAGGCCGCTTCCGCCCAGACCTGCCCGTCCGGCGGGGACTGGGGTGTATTTGAGAGCATGAACGACGCGGTGGACGCGGCCGTGGAGGCTCAGCGGGAGTATCTGAACCGCTCCATGCACGACCGGGCCTGCTATGTCCAGGCCATCCGCGACGTGGTGCTGGACCAGGAGAACCTGGAGTATATCTCCCGTCTGGCCGTGGAGGAGACCGGCATGGGCGGCTATGAGTACAAGCTCATCAAAAACCGTCTGGCCGCGGTCAAGACACCCGGCATCGAGGATCTGACCACCGACGCCATGAGCGGCGACGACGGCCTGACCCTGGTGGAGTACTCGCCCTTCGGCGTGATCGGCTCCATCACCCCCACCACCAACCCCACGGAGACCATCATCTGCAACTCCATCGGCATGCTGGCGGCGGGGAACGCGGTGGTGTTCAGCCCCCACCCCCGGGCCAAGAAGGTGTCCCTGCACCTGATCCGGCTTATCAACAAGGCGCTCTGCAAGGCAGGCGCGCCCGCCAACCTGGTGGTCACCGTGTCCGCCCCCTCGATTGAGAACACCAACGCCATGATGAGCCACCCCAAGATCCGCATGCTGGTGGCCACCGGCGGCCCCGCCATTGTCAAAACGGTGCTCTCCAGCGGCAAGAAGGCCATCGGCGCCGGCGCCGGCAATCCCCCCGTCGTGGTGGACGAAACCGCCGACATCGAGAAGGCCGCCAAGGATATCGTGGACGGCTGCTCCTTTGACAACAACCTGCCTTGCATCGCCGAGAAGGAAGTCATCGCCGTGGACTCCGTGGCCGACTACCTGATCTTCAACATGAAGAAGAACGGCGCTTACGAGGTCAAGGACCCCGCCGTGATCAGCCAGCTGGTGGAGCTGGTGACCAAGGAGGGCAAGAGCCCCAAGACCGAGTTTGTGGGCAAGAGCGCCAAGTACATCCTGGACAAGATCGGCATTACCGTGGGCGATGACGTGAAGGTCATCCTCATGGAGGCCAAGGAGGACCACCCCTTCGTGCAGGTGGAGCTCATGATGCCCATCCTGCCTCTGGTGCGGGTCCCCGACGTGGACCAGGCCATTGAGATGGCCGTCCGGGTGGAGCACGGCAACCGCCACACCGCCATGATGCACTCCCGCAATGTGGAGAAGCTGACCAAGATGGCCAAGCTCATCCAGACCACGATTTTTGTGAAAAACGGCCCCTCTTACGCCGGCATCGGCGTAGGCGGCGAGGGCTATACCACGTTTACCATCGCCGGTCCCACCGGAGAGGGCCTGACTTCGGCCAAATCCTTTGCCCGGCGCCGCAGGTGTGTGCTCGTCGGAGGGATGGACGTCAGATAAACGGAGGTTTGGGCCATTATGCAAGAGAATCTGCTCGGCCTGGTGGAACAGGCCGGTGTGGTGGGCGCCGGCGGCGCCGGCTTTCCCACCCATGTGAAGCTCAAGGCCCAGGCGGACACCGTCATCATCAACGGGGCGGAGTGTGAACCGCTGCTCCGGGTGGATCAGCAGTTGATGGCCCTCCAGGCCAGCGACCTGCTGGACGCCCTCGATCTGCTCGTGGAGCAGGTCGGGGCGTCCCAGGGCGTGGTGGCGCTCAAGGAGCACTACCACGCGGCGGTGGAGGCGCTGGAGCGGGAGCTGTCCAGGCATCCCAAGCTGAGGATTCACCGGATGGGCACATTTTATCCCGCCGGTGACGAACAGGTGATCGTCTACGAGGTGACCGGACGCGTGGTCCCGGAGGGGGGCATCCCCCTGAATGTGGGCGTGGTGGTCAGCAATGTGGAGACGGCCCTCAATGTGCTGGCGGCCGTCCAGCATCAGGCCCCGGTGATTGAGAAGTATGTCACGCTGACCGGTGCGGTGCGCACCCCCAAGACCGTGAAGGTGCCTCTGGGCATCACAGTGGCGGAGGCGCTGGCCCTGGCGGGCGGCCCCACCGTGGAGCACTATGAGGTCATCAACGGCGGGCCCATGATGGGGCGTGTGGTGAGCACCGGAAGCGCTGTCACCAAGACCACAAAGGGACTCATCGTGGTCCCGGAGGGCCACTCCCTCCTCCAGAGCCTGAACCGGCCCGTGCCGCGGATGCTCCAGGATGCCCGTGTGGCCTGTATGCAGTGCTCCCTGTGCTCCGAGGTCTGCCCGCGGGGCCTGCTGGGGCACCGCATCCAGCCGCACAAGATGATGCGCCTGGCCGCCTATGGCGCCCTCTGCGACCCGGAGTATACCCCCATGAACGCCTTCCTGTGCTGTGGCTGCCGCCTGTGCGAGTACGCCTGCGTGATGGGGCTTCAGCCCTGGAAACTGAACGGGATGCTCAAGGGCGAGATGGGAAAGAAGGGTGTCCGCAATGCGCTGCACAACCAGCCGGAGGCGGCCGCGCCGTTCCGGCAGTACAAGCGATACCCGGTTCACAAGCTGATTCACCAGTTGGGGCTGGACGGCTATGATGTCCCCGCCCCGATGGAGGACAGCTCCTGCGACTATCAAATGGTGACCCTGCCGCTGAGCCAGGGGGTGGGCGCACCCGCCCAGCCTGTGGTGCGCGCAGGGGACAGAGTGGAGAAGGGAGCCCTGATTGCGGCGGCCCCAGAGGGAAAGCTGGGGGCAAACCTTCACGCGAGCATCGCGGGCACGGTGACCGAGGTGACCGAGAGAGAGATTACCATCCAACAATAAAGATTGGAGAGGAACTGATTTATGGATATCTTGGCTCTGATCGCCGCATTTGGCGGCGGCATTATCGGCGCTTACATGGGCGCCCTTCCCGCCTTTATTATGACTGGTATCTACGCCCTGGTGGGCGGAGTCCTGACGGCTGCCGGCGTGGGCGGCGATGTTGCAGTCAACTACCTCGCCTTTGGTTCCTTTGTCGGCCCCCACATCGCCTTTGCCGGCGGCGTGGCCGCCGCCGGCTATGCGGGCCGCAAGGGCAAGCTGGCCTCCGGCACCGACATCCTGTCCTCCCTCAACGGCCTGGGTGAGCCCGACGTGCTCCTGGTGGGCGGCATCTTCGGGGTGCTGGGCTTCCTGATCCACTACTGCATCGGCCTGCTGCCCGTCATCGGCAGCGCCGGCCCCGCCACCACCGACCTGCCCGGCATCACCGTCTTCATTCTGGCGGTTGTCACCCGTCTGGCCTTCGGCAAGACCGGCCTGACCGGCAAGTACACCGGCTCCGGAAAGCGCGAGTGGTTCGCCACCGGGAAGGGCTTCGTCTATAACGTGGTACTGGGCGGCGGCATCGGCATTGTGGTGAGCTTCATCGCCGCGTTCCTGTACGAGAATGAGTTTACCGCCGCGTTCAGCATCTTCCCGATCGTGTGCTTCGGCTTTGCGGCGATCACGCTGATCTTCACCCAGACCGGCTTCGCCACGCCCGCGACTCACCACATTTTCCTGCCCTCCGGGCTGGCTGCCGTGGCCGGCATCACCGCCTGGGGCCCTGCGGGCGCTCTGCTGGGCGTGCTCTTCGGCATCCTGGGCTCCCTGCTGGGCGACTTGGTGGGCAAGAGCTTGAACAGCCACTGCGACACCCACATCGACCCCCCTGCTACCACGATCTTTATCCTGACGATTGTGATCAACGCTGTCAGCAGCGTGATCAATGCCTGAGCCAACAGAGGAATCCATAGGAAAAGAGGCCAGTTATGGGAAAGTCCATCGGATTACTGGAATTGAAAAGCATCCCCGTCGGCATTGAAACCGCCGATGCGGTGCTGAAGGCCGCCAATGTGGAGCTGCTGACCGCGACCCCCACCTGTCCGGGTAAATATGTCATTATCATCTGCGGCGCGGTAGGCGCTGTGAAGAGCGCCATGGAGAGCGGCCGCCAGACAGCGGGCATCTATCTGGTCGGGCACCACACCATCAACAACGTGCACGCTTCCGTCCCGGAGGCGATCGTGGGCACGTCGGAGGTAGGACACATCGCCTCCATCGGCGTGATCGAGACCATGACGGCTTTGACTGCCGTTGAGGCGGGGGACTATGCCGCCAAGGCGGCGAACGTCCGCCTGATGGAGATCCGCATTGCCCGCGGCCTGGGCGGCAAGGGCTTTGTTATTCTCACCGGCGAGGTTTCCGCGGTTCGCTCTGCGGTTAAGGCCGCGATGAATCAACTGGAGGAGACCGGGGATATTACAAGCAGCAGCGTGATCGCATCGCCCCATCCGGGATTGATTGACAAGCTGACGAACTAAGGGAAACAGGAACAGACGCGGAAAGGAGGGCCATCAGTATGGCTTCACAGGATTGTCCCAACTGCCACTATCCAGCACCCAACCGCAAAAAGCCTGGGGAGGGGGAGCGCGTGCCCCAGGGTATGTACCACGCCCCCGACAGGAGCGGTGAGCCGGAAGAGTGCCCCCAGTGCTTTTACCAGCCGGAGGCAGTGGAGGAAAGGCCGGAGGAGGAGTGTCCCCAGTGCTTCTACCAGCCCGAGGACGGGCAGAAGCGGGAGGAGGCCAAGGAGGACGACTGCTCTCAGTGCTTCTATAAGCCGGATAAATAAGAATTGGTAAGAAAGGATTGTGAGCTCTGTGGAACGACTCATTGGAAAGCAGGCGCCCTATTTTTCCATGGAGGCGCTGTCGGCGGACGGAGAACATTTTGTGCGCGTTGCGCTGCCGGACTATGCCGGGAAATGGCTGGTGCTGTTCTTCTACCCCATGGACTTCACCTTTGTCTGTCCCACAGAGCTCACAGCCTTCTCAGAGCACCGGGAGGCCTTCCGTGCGGCCGGAGCGGAGCTGCTCAGCGTGAGCACGGACAGCGTCTACACCCATCAGGCCTGGCAGCGCAACGGCCTGGGCGGGCTGGGTTACCCCATGGCGGCGGATCAGACTCTGCGGGTCTGCGCCGATTACGGGGTGCTGCTGGAGGAGGAGGGGGTGGCCCTGCGTGGGCTGTTCCTGATTGACCCGGAGCAAAAAGTGCGCTACAGCGTAATCCACGACAACAACATCGGCCGCAATCCGGAGGAGGTGCTCCGGGTATTGGCCGCGCTGAAAACCGGCGGCCTGTGCGCAGCTGGCTGGAAGGCCGGGGAGGAAAACCTCCGCCCGGACATATCGGAACGCGAGGCTCCGGTGCTGGCGGGTACGGCACCCGTGCGCATCTATACGATGCCCGGTTGCAGCTACTGCCGCAGCGTAAAGGAGTTTTTGAGACAGGGCGGGATCTCCTATGAGGAGATCAACCTCGCGGAGGATAAGGCCGGGCAGGCCTTTATGGAGAGCCGCGGCTATACGGGCCTGCCGGTCACGGTGATCGGCGCGGAGGAGATTGTAGGCTATAATATGCCCAGAATCAAGGCGGCGCTGGGCCTGAGCGGAGCAAACGAGGTGAAATAGGATGGACTTAATGGACTTTGGAACCGTGCAGGAGGGGAAGATGCGGCTTGTTCAGGAGATGGTGCCCGGCAAGCAGGTCACTCTGGCCCATATTATTGCAAGCCCGGATGAGATTATCTATCAGAAGCTGGGCCTCAATCCCAATGTGGACTACCAGCAGGCCGCCATCGGAATTTTGAGCATGACGCCCTCTGAAATTTCCGTAATCGCGGGCGATATTGCGACCAAGACCTCCAAGGTGGAGATGGGGTTTATTGACCGCTTCAGCGGAACCCTCATTTTTACCGGACGCATTTCAAACGTACAGGCCGCAGTGTCCAGTATCCTGACCTATCTGAAGAATCACCTGGGGTTTACCATCTGTGAAATTACGAGGACATGAAGAAAATTATTTTAATGGGCCGGAGCGAATGCGGAAAGACCACCCTCACGCAGGCGCTGAAGGGCGATGTGATCCACTATCACAAGACACAGTACATAAACCATTATGATGTGGTGATTGACACGCCGGGGGAGTATGCAGAAAACGCCAGCCTGGCGAAGGCGCTGGCGCTCTATACCTATGAGGCCGACGTGGTGGGGCTGCTGCTGAGCTCCACCGAGCCGTACTCGCTCTACCCACCCTGTGTGACGGCCTGCTGCAACCGCCCGGTGATCGGCATTGTGACCCAGATTGACCATCCGGACGGTGATCCGGACCGGGCGCAGGGCTGGCTGGAGCTGGCGGGATGCCACCCGATTTTTCGGGTCAGCTCCTATACCGGGGAGGGGATCTGGCAGATCCTCAACTATCTCCGGGAGCCGGGAGACATCCTGCCCTGGGATTCGGAACAGGCGGCGGAGCGTCCCCGGGTGGTTCTCTCGAACAAATATGGGAGGCTGCCCGAAGAGGGCGGCGGACACCCGCAAACAGTTTAGGAAAAAACAGAAGTGCTCCTGCCGCGGGAGAGACTGCGGTGGGAGCTTTGCTGTTATGATACGTTAGGCGATACAATTTGCAGAAGGAGGGCTGTCCATGGAAGCGCTGACCTTTTTTTCCGCGATGAACCGGGGACAGTTCCGGGAGGAACAGGGGATTGAGGGCAGCTCTTACTGTATCTTTTTTGCCCCGATGGAGGAGCTGGTCACCCAGGACCGTATGACCGGAAGAGAGGACCAGGTCGTGCTGGAGCTGCTCTACGGCGATGAAATGCTGCCCGGCGCCCTGCGGGTGAGGCAGGTGGGGAGCAACGCAGTTGTCGAGGAGTCCACACAGGGAGCGTTTCGCGCCTTCCTGGAGGAGAAGCCGGTCAAGTACATCGGACAACTGCTGATGTACGCGCTTCAGTTCAAAATACAGGATCTCTCCCTGCGCATTGAGGGCTGCACAGGCGAGATGAAGCAGTTGGAGGACGCCCTGGATAACTGCATCGACAACAGCGGCACCTATCGTCTGCTGGATTTCCGCAGGCGCTACACCGAGTGCGGGAATATGGTGCTGGCGGTAAAGGAGATCCTGTCGCGGATCGACAAGGGCTACTATCCGATGCAGATGCAGAACAGCTATGTGCTTCAGGGCGAGGTGCTGATGGAGTTCCGCTTCCTTGAGGAGCGGTATGAGCTCATCAAGAGCACGGTTCTCAAGGACTTTGATACCTATACCTCCATCATCAATAACAATATCAACCGGAATGCCCGGCTGCTGAGCATCATCTCGCTGGTGGGGGTGGTTCTCAACTTCATGTTCGGAAGTCTGCTGGCCGCCAATCCACTTCTGGGAATCATCGGCGGCCTGTCGGTTGCGGGCCTGTCTGTGGGGGCCACGGCGGTCTACCATGTCAGCCGCCGCGGCAATGCGCCGCTTCCCTCCGGGCGAGGTCCGATTCAGGCGTTTCCCTCCCTGCCGAAATTCCACAGGAAAGAGAAGCGGGAGCGGGATCAGTGGGAAAAATGAATATGGGGCGGTGACAGAGAGGGTGTGCCGAACCCGTGCCGCCAAAGACCGGAATGGGCCGGAGAGGACGAATGTCCTCTCCGGCCCATTTTGGTTTCACTAGGAAGCAGATGTTCCGGATTGCCGCCGTTTTTCCGGCGGCCTCAGTCCATCACCTCGCCGCCGGGCGCATCATGGGCGTCGGACCAGACTCGCTCAAGAGCGGCCCAATCGCGCTCCGTCAGCCTGCCGGTCCACTCCTCCGTGTCTTCCCCTTCTGTCCAGATATAGTCATGGGAGTTGGTGGCCTCCTGCATGGCTGCGTAGTACCAGGCGGAGGTATTGTTGTCCGGCCAGGTGAGCATCTCTCCGCGGGGCAGCAGGTGTGCTTCATGAGGGGCCCGGCCCAGGGTGCGGTTGACGATGGTGCACGCCTCGGCCCGGGTGATATTGTCCAGCGGGTGGAAGGTGCCGTCGGGCATGCCCTCAATTAGTCCGTACTCCACCGCTGCGGCCAGGAAGGTCACATACCACTCGGTTCCCTCCACATCGGAGAATCGGCCGTCGTATGTCAAGTCCCCTTCGGTAAACTCGAAAAAGCTCACTGCAATTTTGGTAAATTCAGACCGTGTGATGGGTTCGGTAGGGCGGAAGGTGCCGTCCGGATAGCCGTCCAGAATACCCATGCTGGTCAAGGTGGATATGGCGTTGTTGTACCAGTCGCCGGAGGCCACGTCGGAGTATGGATTGGTCTGACTCCAATAGGCCTCTCTGGCCTCGTCGGTGAGCAGGCGGAAAAAGATAGTGGCCACCTCGCTGCGGGCGATATCGCCCTCCGGCCGCACAGTGCCGTCCGTATAGCCGATGATGTAGGCCACGTGGTCCTCGGTATTCAGAGACTCAGGCTCGTCGTCGCGGTCCGGGCGGTGAGAGGGGCGGCCGGGGTCGGGGCGGCTGGTGTGAATGGTGTAGGACACGGTTGGCCTGCGGAAGTTCTCCGGCTGGCCGGGCCGGCTGTTGCTGTCCACCGGGTACAGGGTCGCGCTGTTGTTGGTGTAAAGGCCGCTGTAGTTCTCGCTGCCGTCCGCATCGTACTGGCCGTAAGTCCCCTCGGCAGTCTGGGGATTCGTCAGCTTCACGGTGTAGGTCAACTGAACAGGGGCAAAGTTGGAGACGGGGACGTTGATCTCCCACACAAAGCACTCGTCGGACGCACCGTCCTGGCCTTTGGCGTAGTATTTGAGCACAAAGTAATAGGCTGATTCGTCCGCGTTTGCCGCGTCGTTGAAGCCGAAGCCATAGGCGCTGGTGATATAGGGATCATTAAACGAAGGATCAATCAATTCGGTCTTGTCGAGAACCTCTCCGTCCACGGTCAGGGCCAGCCGGTCTATGTCGTTGACAAAATCAAAGTCGTACCCGTTGCTTTTGTTGTCGGTGCCGGAGCCAATTTCATCCACCACATAGCTGCCTTTATCAAGTAGGTAGTAGATGTCGTTCTGGATGTCGGTAAAATCAACGGTTTCGCCGCCGGCCAGGTAGTCCATGAAACTGATGCCAAAGCCATAACTGTCGACACCGCTCTCAGCTTTCAGCGCATAACAATGGTACTCTTTGCTCATTTCCTGATAGAGCGCATTACTATTGTAGAGAGACAGATCAACGTTGATTGGATAGCCGTTCCTATTTACATAAGGGATGGAGCCTTCAGAATCCAAATCACTTGTTTTTGGACGATTCGGATCGTTCAAAGAATATTCATATTTGGTGTATTCACTATCCAATACGCCTTTTACTGCATCAAAGTAGCTGGCCCAATTTTCCGGGACATAATCAGAGGAATACTTACATTCCCACGCAGACAATCCGTCATTTGGCTGTTCGTTCCTTCCGCCCGTTCCGGTATCACCGCCGTTTCTGGAAGAAATTGTGTATGCCTGATCGTAGTTTCCGCCTTTGCAATAATAATACGTTAAACCATCACTGACAAGGATTAAATATTTCCGAGAGCTATCAACACTTGTATCTGCATCCAGCATTGCCTTGCCAGCCAGCAGTCCGGCGTGCATATTGGTTCCACTCTTTAGTGTCTGCTGGATCGCGGCTTCAATGTCCGCATATTCGGTAGCCAGATCAAAAAATTCACCATTATTGGCGACATTGGCAACCGCATTAAAAATAACTACACCGACATTGATCTTCGCGCCAGTGTTCTCAAGCTGATCCTTTAGGGAACGAAGCATCTCCAGAGACTTGGCCTCAACCGCTGCACTCGTAGATTTGTCCAATACAAAGACCACATCTGTAACGAGCTGTTCCTCTGCCGCGGGCAGGGACAGGGTCACGTCGGACCCAAAATTGCTGTCCAGATTGGTTGCGGTCTTGGATTTGGAGGTGTCCCATCCGGTTTCTTCGCCGGGCTCCAGAGGGCTCAGGCCATGGGCTGCTTTTAGCGCCGTAAGTCCGGTTGCAGAGGCAAACCCGGTCAGCGGCTCAAAATCCGTGAACTCCACCGCGTGATAGGGCTCCTCATGCGCCTCCCAGCGGGCGCCCTCGCTGTCGTCGTACCAGCCGTCTATGGCGTCGATGCAGTCTCCCTCCCCTCCGTCAAGGGTCCAGCCGGAGCCCACTTTTCCGAAGGAGAGAGAGGGCCCGCTGACACCTTCGGAAACATAGATATCATCGCCTGCAACAAGTGCATGATTGTTGCAGATTATGGCATCGGCGGGCAGAATTACAGTCGGGTCATAGTTATTGCCATAGCCGACATAAATTCCGCCGCCGTAGCCATCCAGCAGGCTGTGCGAAACCTTGTTGCCGGTGATCTTGAGGACAGCCCCGTCCTCTACCGTCAGATTGCCTTGCCGCACATACAGTCCGGTGTTGTTGTTATCCTCAATATAAAGCTCGCTGGTACTGTCCACTGTGAATGGATAGTCGTTGTAGAGCCGTACAGCGGCATAACCATAGCTGGAATTCCCGGCGTTTCCGGTCACAGTAACAATGGAACCGTTCTCGACGGTAAAGGCGTTGTTTACGGTAATCCCCATACCGTTGTTATTTTTTGTGTTGACGGTGGAGTTATCGATACTCAGTTCACCGGCAGAAAGGCCATGGGAACCGTTGTTGTTGAAATTGACTTCGGAATCCTCGATAATAAAGTGAGAGCCATTGGAGCCATTTCCAAGGCTGTTGACAACATCCACCTTAGAATTGGTAATCGTGGCATAGAATGTACCCGTGAAGCCGGAGCGGTTGTGGTCGGAGATGAAGGTAGAATTAGTGATATTGACGTTATACCCGCCATCACCGCCGTCCCACTCCAGAGCATCGTTCGGGTAGTTTTTAATCGTCAGGACAGAGCCGTTTGTCAGATTCAGCTTATTGTTGCTACAGAAGTAAATCGCATGGGGGGAACCGGTGCTACCGGTTGCATCCATGGTCATATTGACGTTGTCCAGCGCGAGAACGGCATCTTTGCTGGCGCAGATCGTCATCCAGGTCCATTCTCCATACGGTGTGGAACCAACCCCGTTCATGACAACGTCGATGCCCTTAAAGGTCAGTGTCTTGCCCCACAGGGCAATGCCGTCCTTTTCAAAGGTTACGGTCGGCTTTTCCGCCAGATCCGGGGCCGACGTAATGGTAAGACTCTTGGTTAAATTCCATCCCTTGGTCGTGGCATCGGCCAGAAGTTCGATGGTTGCACCGTCCTCCGCTGCTTCCACCGCTTCGTCCAGCGTGGGGTACTCGTTTTCCTCAATTTTCGCCACATTGTCATCCGAGAGGAGAGTGGTTGATTGATTCGAGGGCGCGTCCTCGGCCGCCAGGGCACTCACGGGCAGCATGCTGAGGCACAGGGCCAGCACACAGAACAAACCCGTGAATCGCTTCAAGATTCTTCGCATACTTATCCTCCTTTTTTCAAATATGCTGGGACTCTATTGTTCAAAAAGACCTGCTGCAATCACCTCGCTTTGTATGGCAAAATAAATCTTTTGTCCTAGGTTCACCTGTGTGTTCCGGCAGGATGCGGCATAAAGGGCGATAAAAAAGCCCCGTGCCGAGGCACGGGGCTAAAAATGGGCGCAGAAGATGGGCCGGTGAAGCATAATTGCTTGCCCCGGTCTGCTTTTCCATGTCCAAAACAGGCTGCACTTCTTGAAAGAGAGCAAAAGATGTGGTAAAATGAATACCGTTCTATGTACTGAACATTTGCTTTTCAAGCCGTATATAGGACAAAAGATTTATTTTGCCGCTATGATATCAGCCCCAGACGGGCAAGCTGGCGGGCGTGCTCCGCGCCGGTGGAGAGCAGGTAGATCCGGGTGGTCTCGATGGAGGAGTGGCCCAGTACATCGGCCAGCTTGACCACATCCCGGCTGGCCTGGTAGAAGGCTCTGGCAAACAGGTGGCGCAGGTTATGGGGAAACACCTTGCTGTCTGCCACTCCGGCCTTCCGGCACACCGCTTTCATCTCCGCCCACACCTGCTTTCTGGATATGCCTCTGCCGCTTCTGGTGAGAAAGATCTCGCCGGAGGCGATTTTTTGTGCCCGCCCGTATTGCAGTAGCTTGCGGCACAGCTTACCGGGGATCAGGATTGTGCGGATTTTCCCCTTCAGCGACACCTCCGCCCGGCCGCGGCGGGCGGCCTCCATGGTCAGGTATTTCACCTCACTCACCCGGATTCCGGTGGCGCAGATGGCCTCCATGAGCAGGCCCAGACGCTCACGGCCCAGTCCCCGGGCGGCGGAGAGCAGGCGGCCGTACTCGGCCCGGCTCAGTTCCCGGTCGGGGGAGCGGAAAAGCCGCCGCTGGAGCCGCAGTGGTTTGACCGTGCAGTCCATCCAGCCCAGGAAACGAAAAAAACGGTTCAGCCCGGCCAGCTTGCTGTTAACTGTGGCAGGGGAGAGGCCCCGGCGCAGCAGCTCGGCCTTCCAGCCGCCCGCCGAACCGGCGGCCACGGTCTCCGGTGCCAGCCAGGCGGCAAACTGACGCACCGACCGCGTGTACTGTTTGATGGTCTCTGTGCAGCGCTCCTCTGCCCGGAGCGCCTGGGCGAATGCAGCCAGCGTTTCCACGGTAATGCTTCGCAGTTCCATATGGTTCTGCCCCCCATTGAATCAAATATTTTTTATTTTACCCAACTACGCGGGATGATATGAAGCGGCGGAGGCGGGTTCGGGAGAAGGGGGGGCCGCTGCCGCGGGAATTGTGTGCCGGAACATTTTATGGTATAGTTGTAAAATAGAAAAAACAGGTGTGCCGGCGGAGCGCTCCCGAGGAGAGCAGGCTGGCGCGTGATTTCCGGCGAGGTGATGCCTGTGATAGGGAAATGGCTCAACTACATGTCCAGACTGCACGATGGTGTGGATGCGATTCTGATCGCAGACCGGCATGGGACCATCGAATACTCCGCCATGTTCTCCGAGCAGGAAAACGGGCTGGCCGACGAGGGCTTTATCGGGAAGAATATCCTCGAAGCCTATCCGCAACTGACCGAGGAGACCTCCAGCCACTTCCGGGTCATGCGGACGGGGGCGCCGGTGCTCAATGAAAAGCAGGAATTGACGGACTTTTATGGCCGGCGGACCATCTTGGTCAGCTCCACCTTTCCGCTGGAGTACAGCGGCGAGCTGATTGGGACGATGGAGACCTCGGTTTTCTACCACAAGGACGCTCAGTTGGATGGGAAAAACCACTGGCTGGCCAATCCGCACAAGGGGCTGTTCCGGCTGGACGACATCATTACCCAAAACCCGGAGATGCTGACGCTCAAGGATACCGTTCAGCGGGTGGCGGCCAACACCTCTCCCGTGCTCATTTGGGGAGAGACCGGCACGGGGAAGGAACTCTTTGCCCAGTCACTCCATAGCCACAGCTCCAGGGCCAGGGGGCCGTTTGTGGCGCAAAACTGCGCGGCCATCCCAACCACCTTGCTGGAGAGCACCCTGTTCGGCACTACGCGTGGGAGCTATACCGGGGCGGAAAACCGGAAGGGACTGCTGAAACAGGCTGATGGAGGCACTCTGTTCCTGGACGAAGTGAACTCCATGGATCTGTCCCTCCAGGCCAAGATTCTCAAGGCGATTGAGGAGAAGCGGTTCCGCCCTGTGGGCGGGGAACAGGATGTGCACAGCGATGTGCGTATTGTCTCCGCTATGAATGTGGATCCTATCACCGCAGTACGGGAGGGGCTGCTGCGGCGTGACCTGTTCTACCGGCTGGGTGTGGTGCAGTTGGCGCTGCCACCCCTGCGGAAGCGTCCGGAGGACATTCCGCTGCTCACCGATTTCTATGTGGAGCAGTACAACCGGAACATGGGGCGGGCGATCTCCGGCGTGAGCGAGCTGGCGCGCAATGCCCTGCTGGCCTATGACTGGCCGGGCAATGTACGGGAGCTGCGCAATGCGGTGGAGTCGGCGTTCAACCTCTGTACCGGGGCCACGGTACAGCTCAATGATATTCCCCGCTATATCTTTTACCACGAGGAGGAGGCGGGGGAGAGGCAGGAGCCGTGGCCTATGCCGGAACATATGGGGCTTCAGGAGGCGGTCCGCCGCTACGAGAAGGGGTTGATTGTCCGTGCGCTGGAGCAGAGCCGGACGGTTACGGAGGCCGCGGAGAAGCTGAGGCTGACCCGGCAGGCACTTCAATACAAGATGATGAAGTACCATCTCAACGGATAGGATTGTAGAAAGCAAGAATTTTTGCATTTTGCGCAAAAATTCTTGCTTTCTTTTTGCCGGGCCTGTCCCGCGAGGCGGCCGCGTTCCGCGCAACCCCTGGCAGTGCAGGCAGTTCTAACTATGTTTGCCTCTTTTGACAAGCTGGCATCCGGCTTGCTTATTCTAGGGGCAGTGGTTATGCGTGGACCACATATCTGAAGTTAGGAGAGGGTTAAAGATGACACCAAAGAAAAAAGGTATCCGTATCCCCCACATGTTCACGCTGCTCCTGCTCATCATCGCGGTATGTACCATTCTGACCTATGTGATTCCCGCGGGCCAGTACGAAACCTACGTGGATGAGAACGGCGTGGAGATGCTGGTGGACGGCAGCTACCACCGCATCGAGCAGACCCCGGTGACTCCGATGAAGGCTTTGATGGCCGTACAGGAGGGCCTGATCGAAACCGCCTATATTTCCGCCTTTATCTTCATCATTGGCGGCGCCTTCGGAGTTGTGGCGGAGACCAAGGCCATTGAGGCGGGCATCGGACGCATCATCAAGAAAACCTCCAAACGGCAGGAGCTGCTGATCCCCATCATGATCTTTGTGGTGGGCTTCGGCGCCGGCTCCTTCGGTATGTTTGAGGAGTGCCTGGTCTTCATCCCCTTCCTGGTACCCATCTGCATCGCTATGGGCTACGACTCCATCACCGGCCTGGCGGTGGCCATCGTGGGCAGCTCCAGCGGCTACGCAGGCTCCTTTGTCCAGGCCGCCAACGTGGGGGTTTCCCAGAGCATCGCGGGTCTGCCCATGTACTCGGCCATGTGGTACCGCCTCATCATCCTGGTGGTCATGCTGACCATCGCGGCGGTGTATATCTATTTGTATGCCCAGCGCATCAAGCGGGACCCAACCCGCAGCCTGATGTACGAGTTCGACCGCCAGCGGGAGGAGAAGGTGGATCTAAACGATCTTCCGGAGCTGACGGGCACCCGGAAGCTGGTCCTGCTGGTCATGGGCGCCACTTTCGCCCTGCTGATCGTGGGCGTGCTCAAGTGGGGCTGGTATATCAACGAGCTTTCTGCCCTGTTCCTGGGCATGGGCATCGTCGTGGGCTTTGTGGCCCGGGTGGGCTTCGACGGCTTTGGCCGCCTGTTCAGCCGCGGCGTGGCCGACTTCGCGGCCGGCGCGCTGGCGGTGGGCTTTGCCCGCGGCATCCTCATCGTGCTGGAGGGCGGCAACATTCTCCACACCATCCTGTACGGCGCCTCCGGCCTGCTGACCTCGCTGCCCTCATCTCTGACGGTGCTGGGTATGTACGTATTCCAAAACTTCCTTAACCTCCTGATTCCCTCGGCCAGCGGGCAGGCGGCCACCTCTCTGCCCATCCTGCTCCCCATGGGCGACATGGCCGACATTACCCGACAGACCACCTGCATCATCTTCCAGATCGGCAATGGCCTGTCCAACATCCTGGTGCCCACCTCGGGCACCTTCATGGTGGCCCTGACCATGGCAAAGGTTCCCTACGGCAAGTGGGCCAAGTGGTTTATTCCCCTGCTGGGCCTCCAGTTCGCGGCGGGCGCGGTGCTGGTGCTGATCGCCAACGCCATCCGCCTCGGGCCAATGTGAGCAGAAAGAAGGTATTTCGATGAAAGAGACAATACAAACAGCGGCGGAGAGCTTCCTCCCCGCGCTCTGGACCATGTCCCGTGCGATGTACGACCACCCTGAGCTGGGGCTGGAGGAGGTCAACTCCTCCCGCATGCTGCGTGAGTGGCTGGCGGAGCAGGGCTTCAAGGTGGAGGAGAACTTCCACGGCCTGCCCACCGCCTTCCGGGCAGTCTACGGCTCCGGTAGGCCGGTGCTGGGCTTCCTGTGCGAGTACGATGCGCTGCCCGAGGTGGGCCACGGCTGCGGCCACGACCTCATTGGCGTCGTCTCGGCGGGAGCTGCGGCTGCCCTGCGGCAGACGGTGGACGCCGTCGGCGGCACCCTGATTGTCTACGGTACGCCCGATGAGGAGGTCACCTGTACCAAAGTACAGCTCACCGACGAAGGGGCCTTTGACGAGCTGGATGTGGCCCTCATGCTACACCCCTATCAAAAGACCTGCGGCCGGATGGGGAGCATCGGCATCTATCCGGTGCAGTACGAGTTTTTCGGAAAGAAGTGCCATGCCAACGAGGCCGGGCCGGGCAGCGACTGCATCAACGCCCTGGACGCCGCCGTTGCCGCCTACCTCAGCGTCAACCAGGTCAAGCAGTATCTGGACGCCAACATCTACGGTATCCTCAACAGCGGCGGCACCCTGCCCAACATCATCCCCGACTATGCCAGCCTGCGCTACTACATCCGCTGTGACCAGGAGTGGAAGACCCGTCGGGCGGTGGAGCGCATCAACCGCTGTGTCCAGGGGGCGGCGGACAGCCTGGGGGCGGAGCTGAAGATCACCCAGTACCTGTGTCCCACCCAGCCGCTGCTGCTCAACGAGCCGCTGCTGGATGCCTATGAAACGAACATGGCCGCGCTGGGTGAGCCGGTCGTGGTGGAGGAGGCCAACCGCCTATCTACCGACGCGGGCAACGTGAGCTTCCGGATACCCACCCTCCACGGGATGCTCGGCATTCACGGATGTGGGGGTGTCGATCTGCATACGGAGGAGTTCGCCGCCCGAACCGTGACCGAGGAGGGCCGGGAGGCCACCCGGCTGGGAGTCTGTGCCCTGGCGGGTGTGGGCTACGACCTGCTCACCCGGCCTGAGCTGCTGGAGGCTGTCCGGGCCGACTTCCAGCGGGGCATCCGGGAACAGGACGAGAAAGGAGTTTCATCATCATGCTATTGAAAAATTCTATCACGGAGGACAAGACTATCTGGGCTGGCCTGAACCACCCGGAGCTCCCCCTGGAGGAGGCCGACATAGCTGTGTTCGGTATCCCCTACGACGGCGGGGTCAGCTTCCGCTCCGGCACTTGTGAGGCGCCCCAGGAGCTGCGGAAAATCACCCACACCATCTCGCCCACCACCGAGGATTTCCGGGATATCTCCCCTGTGAAGGTCAAGGATCTGGGTGACTGCGTGGGGAAGGACCGGGACGAGATGTTCGCCGAGGCGGAGGAGCTGGCCTATCAGGCCGTGAAGGCGGGAAAGTTCTTTACCATGATCGGCGGCGACCACTCGGTGACGATCCCCGTCCACCGGGGCGTCAACCGGGCGGTGGAGGAGGACTTCGGTATCATCCACATCGACGCCCACTTCGATCTCTGCCACGAGATGCACGGGGACATTCTGTCCCACGGCTCCACCGAGCGGCGGGCCACCGAGCTGTCCCACGTGGGGGACAGTGACCACCTCTACTTCCTCGGCATCCGCTCCATCGAGTCCGACGAGCTGGAGTTCTACCAGAACAACAAGATCAACGTCCTCTCCGCCGCTGATGTGGACCACCTGGGGGTGCCGGCGGCACTGGAGCGGATGGTGTCCCACATGAAGCGGTTCTCCAAAGTCTATATCACTCTGGATATTGACTGCCTGGACCCCGCCTATGCCGCCGGTACCGGCACGCCCCAATTCGGCGGCCTCACCGCCCGGCAGCTCCTGGACCTGCTGAAGGGCCTTTTTGACGGCCTCAACATCATCGGCATGGACGTGGTGGAGGTGGCCCCCAGACTGGACCCCTCTCTGGCGGCGCTGTTCGCGGCCCGGAAAATTATTACCGAGTGCTGGGCCCACCACTACTTCAAAAACCTCGCCCGTGCGTAAGCAGAGAGAAGAAGACCAAGCGCATAAAACACGGCCTCCGGTTCAGGCGGAGGCCGTGTTTTATGCGCTCAGAAAAACTTTTCAGACCGTTCATCCGTCCAATGTTTAACAGCCACTGCGGCGGTATACGTTTGGATGAGGTGAGCTTAATGAAGCGGATAGGTGCGCTGCTGCTCTGCGGTATTCTGCTGCTCCCGGCCGCCGGAGCTTCCGGCACCCCTTGGCCGGCCTGGGCAGCCGAGGCGCTGGCATGGGGACGGGAAAAGTCGGTCAGCCGGGCATTTCTGGCCTCGCCGGGACAGCGTTTGACCCGCGGAGCGGTGGCCCGGCTGCTCTATGAGTCGGCAGGGCAGCCCGCTGCGCATGAGGAGTGCCCTTTCTCTGATGTGTCTGAAAAGGATGCCGCAGCCGTGGGCTGGGCAGCAGGGCAGGGCTATCTCACTGGCGTGGGAGATGGAACCTATGAGCCAGGCCGCCCTGTCACCCGGCAGGAATTTGCCGCTATCCTCTGGAGACAGGCGGGAACACCCGAGGTACCGGTCCAAGGACTCGAGCGTTTTGGGGATGCCGGCACTGTGTCGGAATGGGCGAGGGATGCTGTGCTCTGGTGCCAGCAGGCCGGGGTAATGGCAGGCCGGAGCGGGGATAAACTGGCCCCAGAGGATACCATCACCACAGCGGAGGCGCTGGTCATGCTGGAGCGGGCCGCCGGGCTGCCCGATGTCGGGCAGCTCCGGGACGATCTGGAGATCCTTGCCGCACACCACCGGCCGGTGGGCTCCCAGGGGGAGGCCGATGCAGTCCGGTATCTGAGGGACCGCTTTGAGGAAATGGGGTACAGCGTCACTCTCCAGCCCTATACCGACGGCCAGGGCCGCACCGGGCACAATGTCGCCGCGGTAAAGGCGGCCTCTGTTCCCGATGCGGATATCTTGGTGCTGTCCGCCCATCACGACAGTGTGCCCACTGCCTATGGGGCAAATGATAATGCCTCGGGTGTGGCTGCCCTGCTCTATACGGCGGAGGCGCTGAGGAATGTACCGACTGATACGGAGGTGCGCTTCCTCAGCTTCACCGATGAAGAGAACGGTAAGAATGGATCCCGGACCTACACCGCCTCTCTGACAGAGGAGGAGCGGACTCGGATAGTCGGTGCGATCCAGTTCGATATGCTGGGCGGACTCGGTTCCACAGGGACTTTGGTGTGTACTGTAGACGGGGAGGCGAACTGGGTCAGCGACCTGCTTCAGAAAAAGAATCCGGGGTTGGAGAGCGGAGTGGAGACCGCCAGCGACCATACCTCGTTTCAGCTCTCCGGAATACCTGCTGTCCTGCTGATGCAGAGGGGGCGGGGCTACCTGTACCACTCGGCGGCGGATACGGCGGAACAGCTGGATCTGTATGCCATTGCGGCTGCCGCTGACAGCGCAGCAGCCGCGGCGGAGGAGATCTGCTCGGCCGATACCCCCTCCTACCGGGCTCTGGCCCGGGAGCAGGGAGAGAGAAGCGCCTACCGCCAGACCAGACAGAATATGATCTATTTCGGCAGTTCCAGAGCGGATACTGAGGCGTACATTGGAGCGGCGGGAGAGCCCGTAGGCGCCAGTGAGATATCCGGGGAGGGGTGGACCGACACCTATGAGACCTACCACTACTCCATGCGCTGGTTTGACAGCAAAGTTCCTATGAGTACCTATTACCAGTACCGCAACGGTTTTCTAGAGCGCATTGAGCTGCGGCCGGAGGAAACCGGCTATACAGGGGAACAGGTACGGGAACTCATTGAGGCGATGTATGGCTCCCCCGTATCAGAGGAGGGGGGACAGACCGGCTGGTCCGACCCCATTTACAGCAAATATATCACGCTGTCCCGTGACGAGGAGGGGTGTCTCGTTACGGTGGGAAATTACTCCGTGGGCATCACCAATGTGCTGGCCTCCTATCCGGTGAGCGGCGGTCAAGCCGTCATCAGCGATCCGGAGGATGCGGCGGTATGGAACTATCTGTGTTCGATCCTCCCGCTGGAGGCCAGACAGAAGTTGGCCGAGTTCAACCTGTTTACGGACGGTACCAGTAATGTCCTGGCCTATACCTCTCCCATTCGGGAGGAGGGCGTTACGGACAACACCCGCTTTTCCATCAGCATTGACTACTTCGATGTGTATGATGAAAACGGGGAGAAGCGGGACTGGAGCAAACTGACCTACACGATTTTACACGAGTATGGCCACGTCCTGCTGGAGGACGAGACACAGATAGACCTGACCGTGGGCAGGGACACTCATGACCCGGCGGGATTTGTGGAGGGGGCCTTCCGCAGAGCGTTTTACGATGCGTTTTGGAGGGAGCTTGGAGTCAGCGGCGCAGGTGATTACGACAGATCGCCTACTCACTATGTGAGCCGTTACGGGGCCAACTACTTCCATGAGGATATCGCCGACACCTTTGCCGTCTTTGTGTTGGGTGGGGAGCCTGGAAAAAACACTGTGGCAGAGGAGAAGCTGCGCTTTTTCTGGAGGGACCCAGATATGACGGCGCTGCGGTCCGCTGTCCGGGAAAACCTGGGGTTGGAGTGGCCGGAGCGAGCTGACACCAGCAGTTCCAGCCCCACGCCGCCGGTGGCCGCTGCTCTGGAGGAATTGGAACAGAAGCTGATGGAAGCGATTGTAGCGGTGGAGCAGCCGCCCGCCTTAGCATGTGCGGCACCGGTCGGTTCGGCGGAGCTGCCCATGGCTGTTAAAAACCTGTACTACAGCATCTTATCCGACCATCCGGAGTACAAGTATGCCTATGATCTCACTTCAGAGGTAGGGGAGGACGGACTGCTCCGCTGTAAAGTGTCCTATATGCCCTACCGTACCGGCGCGTATCCCGCCGGATTTCAGGGAATAGAGGTGGATGGCCTGGATCGTCTGGTGGAGGTGGCGCGGGGTGGACTGTCACAGGAGAGTATTCCCATCCGGATTACCGAGCCCACTCTGACAGTGGATGCCATGAACCGGGCGCTTCAGCAGGTGGGCGGAGGTTGGCTGTTGTGCCAGCTCAGCCGTGACGGCACCGCTATCACGGTCACGCCCCAGGGCGGCCTGAGCCGAGAGGAGGCCCTGAACCGGCTGGCTCAGTCAGAGTGCCTGGCAAGGCAGGTTTATGAGGAAATCGTCACGGCGGAGATGGGGAAGGCTGCACAGGCTGAGGCGCTGTATGCTTACTTGACGGAACAGGTACGTTACGACTTCCGATACTACAGCCAGCCCGGTGAGATGCCCTACAGCGCTACCACCGCATACGGGGCGCTCCATGACCATCTAGCCATCTGCGGCGGCTATGCCCAGGCGTTCCAGATGCTTTTACAACAGGCGGAGATTCCCTGTATTACCGTCAGTGGGAAGATGGGTGGAGAGAACCACATGTGGGTTCTGGCCCAGGTGGACGGCCAGTGGCTCTATTTTGATCCCACCAGCGACCGGGGCAGGGTTGATTACGGTTTTCAGTACTTCGGAGTGGGAGAGGATGCTCTGTTCCGCTATACCTGGGACCGGGAGGGGGCGCGCAGTTTAACGGAGGCGCTGTTTCCCTAATCGGGAAAATTGGAAAACGGCAGTGACGCATACCCCTGTATACGTCACTGCCGTTTTCGGCTGCCCGGCGAATCATCGTCATGGCCTCGGCGCAGATGATAGGCATCGCATTGGGCAGGCGAAAGAAGCGTGTGGCGGTTTCTGCTTGGATGATGTTGTCCAGAGCGCGTACTGCGCCGCCCCATCAGCCGGGCTGAGGGCTTGTCTCCCGAAGGGATCAGCGCATGCCTGCTGTGCAATATGCAGATATGTGGAATCACCATTTTGACTTCCCCACTGGGACAGTGCTCTCCGCCGGACTCTATATTGATCACACCCGGGGCAAAACGCAGCCAAATTTCTGATTTTGGGTATGCAAATTAAGACCGAGACGTTTGCTCTATCCCGGCCCCTGTCCTTCTGCATCCCGGCAGTCCTCCCAATCCGGGAGACGAAATAGGCGGTTGAGGACGGTCCGCGTCTGCCGAGAGAGTCAAGCTGCCATGGCTCAAAGCGCCGTGCCCCTCTTGGGGACGGACAGGCGGGAGAGCTCCACGCCCTCGTGCTCCAGCAGCCGGAGCTTGGCGGCGATGCCGCCGGCATACCCGGTGAGGCTGCCGCCGGAGCCCACGACCCGGTGGCAGGGAATGATGATGGAGATGGGGTTGTGGCCCACCGCGCCGCCCACTGCCTGGCTGGACATGGAGGGCCTTCCCATCTGCGCCGCCAGCGCCCGGGCAAGAGCTCCATAGGTCGTGGTTTCTCCGTAGGGTATTTGGCACAGCAGCCTCCATACCCGCTGTCGGAACTCCCCGCCAATGGGGCACAGGGGCAGTTCGGAGGGCATCGGCTTTTCTCCAGCAAAATACCGGGCCAGCCAGTCCCGCGCCGCGTCAAAGACGGGAAGCCCGTCCCGCTCCTCCAGCGCCTCCCGCACGGCTCCGCCGAAATACTTCTGCCCCTCCAGCCAAAGGCCGATCAGGTGCTCCCCATCGCTGCCCAGCGTGAGCATCCCCAGCGGGGATGGGCAGACCGCAGAATAGTACATCCAATTCCTCCTTTTTGATCAATCAGATGGATTTCACAGCGGCACCGCAGGCCGCCTGTCAATGAGATCATAGCACAAAACGCACCGATTTTCTCCTATGAACGTTCCAAGCCAACAAAAGGGGGTTGACAGGAGCGGGGAATATGTGTATCATTACACTAACGCTTTAATTCGTTAGCGAGATAGAAGGTGATTCAATGTCGCAGTTTCTAAACGGGGCGCTCCGGCGGCTCACCCCCTATACGCCGGGGGAACAGCCCCGGAATCAGGCATACATCAAGCTGAACACCAATGAATCTCCCTATCCCCCGTCGCCGGGGGTACTGGCGGCGCTGAACCGGGCGGAGGGGGAGAACCTGCGCCTCTACTCCGACCCGGAAGCGGTGGAGCTGAGGGAGGCGCTGGCGGCCCGGTACGGGGTGGAGCGTGAGAATGTGTTTGTCGCCAACGGCTCCGACGAGGCCCTCAGCTTCGCCTTTCTGGCCTATGCCGCCGACGGCCGTGGGGTGGCCTTTCCCGACATCAGCTACGGGTTTTACGCCGTGTTCGCCCGCCTGTACGGCATACCAGTCCGGCAGGTGCCCCTGCGGGCGGACTTCCGCCTGGCGCCGGAGGACTACAATCACCTGCATCGAACCATTGTGCTCGCCAACCCCAACGCCCCCACCGGCCTGGCCCTGAGTCGGGACGAGGTAGAGGGGATTGTCCGGGCCAACCCGGATGCGGTGGTGGTGGTGGACGAGGCCTATGTGGACTTCGGCGGGGAGAGCGCGGTGCCCCTCACCGCCCGCTATCCCAACCTGCTGGTGGTGCAGACCTTTTCCAAGTCCCGCTCCATGGCGGGAGCCCGGCTGGGCTACGCCATCGGGGATGCGGCCCTGATTCAGGATCTGGAGGCCATCCGCTTCTCCACCAATCCCTACAACGTCAACCGCCTGACCCTGCGGGCAGGGGCCGCGGCCCTGGCGGAGCAGGACTACTACGACGCCAACTGCGCGGCCATCGTGGACACCCGCGCCGATACCAAGCGGCGGCTGGAGGCGCTTGGCTTCACCTGCACCGACTCCAGGGCGAACTTCCTCTTTGCCCGCCATCCGGCAGCGGACGGCGGGGACCTCTACCGGAGGCTCAAGGAGCGCGGGGTGCTGGTGCGCCGCTTCGACGCCCCCCGCATCGGGGACTATATCCGCATCACCATCGGTACCAGGGCCCAGATGGACGCCCTGCTGGAACGGCTGGAGGGACTGCTATGAGAACCGCCCACATTGCGCGCAAGACCAATGAGACCGACATCACCCTCACCATTTGTCTGGACGGCCGGGGGGTGAGCGCCATTCAGAGCGGTGTGGGCTTTCTTGACCACATGCTCACCCTGCTGGCCCGCCACGGGCGGCTGGATCTGGAGCTCACCTGCCGGGGAGACACTCAGGTGGACGACCACCACAGCGTGGAGGATATCGGCATCGCTCTGGGGGACGCCGTGGCCCAGGCCCTGGGGGAAAAGCGGGGGGTGCGCCGGTACGCCTCACTCTACCTGCCCATGGACGAGGCGCTGATTCTGTGCGCGGTGGATCTGTCCGGCCGGGGGGGCTATTACGATGCCCTGGACATCCCGGCCCAGAAGATCGGGCGCTTCGACACCGAGCTGGTGTACGAGTTCATGAACGCCTTCGCCGTCCACGCCGGCCTCACCCTCCACCTGCGGAGGGTGTGCGGCCGCAACTCCCACCACATCGTGGAGGGGGCATTCAAGGCCCTGGGCCGGGCCCTGCGGGAGGCGGCGGCCATTGATCCAGAGGGCCGGGACGAAATTCCATCCACAAAGGGGGTGCTTTGACCATGCAGGAGCGGCTGAACCGGCTCTATGAGCAGTACGGCTACCGAAAATTCAAAATGTCCCGGTTTGAGGATTACGACCTCTATGCTCAGAACCGGGATTTTCTGCGGCAAGACCGCATTATCACCTTTACCGACGCCGACGGCGCCCTCAAGGCCCTCAAGCCGGACATCACCCTGTCCATCATGAAGAGCAACGGAGGAGACAGCGAAAAGGTGTACTACAACGAGAACGTCTGCCGGGAGGTGGGGGGCGCCTTCCGGGAGATCCTCCAGGTGGGGGTGGAGTCGGTGGGGCAGATTGACCCCTATGCCGAGGCAGAGGTCATCGCCTTGGCCGCCCGCTCCCTGGAGCAGCTCTCCCCGAAGTACGTGCTGGCTCTGTCCGACGTGAGCTTCGTGGGCAGCCTGCTGGACCAGATGGGGCTGTCCGCCCCCGTGCGGGGGAAGGTGCTGGGCCTCATTGCCCGAAAGAACGTCCCAGGCTTGTGCGTCCTGGCGGAGCGGGGGGAGCTGACCGGGGAGCAGGCCGACGGCCTGCGGGAGCTGGTGGAGCTGTACGCCCCTCTCAAGGAGGGGATTGGCCGGGTGGGGCGGCTGGCCAAGAGCAACGCCGCCTGGGAGACCCTGCGGCAGCTCTCCCTCACCGCCGGACTGCTGGAGTCGTTTGGACTGGAGGAGCGGGTACGGCTGGATTTCTCCCTGGTGAACAGCATGGACTACTACAATGGGGTGATCTTCCAGGGCTTTCTGCCCGGCCTCCAAACCCCGGCGCTCTCCGGCGGGCGGTACGACAACCTGCCCCGTAAGATGGGCAAGCAGGTGGGGGCCATCGGCTTTGCCCTGTCAATGGGCTTGCTGGAGGAAAGGGCGGACGGCGGACGGTTTGACGCCGACGTGCTGCTCACCTATGGGCCCGACGCGGAACTGGCCGGGCTGGCAGCCTTTGCCGAGGCCCTGCGGGCCTCCGGCCGCTCCGTCCGCTGTGAGCGGGCGGGGGGCTCCGCCCAGCTCCGCTGTCGGACTGAGCTGCGCTACCGCAGCGGCATGACACCGGAGGAGGTGGGACTATGATCAATGTGGCGCTGCCCAAGGGGCGGCTGGGGGAGAGGGCCTACGAGGCCTTTGCCTCCGCCGGGTACGACTGCCCCGCGATTTTGGAGAAAAACCGCAGGCTGACCTTTGAAAACAGGGAGAAGGGAGTGCGGTATTTCTGGGTGAAGCCCTCCGACGTGAGCATCTATGTGGAGCGGGGGGCGGCCGACGTGGGGGTAGCCGGCCGGGATATCCTCCTGGAGTACGAGCCCGACGTGTACGAGCTGCTGGATCTGGGCATCGGCCGGTGCCGTATGTGCGTGGCCGGGCCAGAAAACTTCTACGACGCGCCCGGCCGAACCCTCCGGGTGGCCACCAAATTCCCCCACATCACGGCGGAGCACTATACGGCCAAGTCCCGCGACATCGACATCATCAAGCTCAACGGCTCCATCGAGCTGGCTCCCATCCTGGGCCTGTCCGACGTGATTGTGGACATTGTGGAGACGGGCAAGACCCTGCTGGAAAACCACCTGGCGCCTTTGGAGACCATTGTGGACATCAGCGCGTGGCTGATCAGCAGCCGGGTGAGCTATCAATTCAAGCATCAGGAGATCGCCGCGATGCAGGCGGCCCTGGCGCGGAAGCTGTGAGGCGGTCATGATCAAAATATATGATATGGAAACGTTGGAGGAGCGGGAGATCCTGTTCCGCGGCGGAAGCGGGGCGGACGTGTCCGCCCCGGTGGCGGAGATCCTCCGGGCCGTGCAGGAGCGGGGGGACGCGGCCCTGCGGGAGTATACCCTCCGCTTTGACGGCGCAGCGCCGGATGCCCTGGCGGTGACGGCGGAGGAGGTGGACCAGGCGGCGGCGCAGGTGGAGCCGGCCTTCCTGGCCGTGCTGGAGGAGGCCGCGGAGCACATCCGGGCCTACCACGCCCGGCAGAAGCGGGAGAGCTTCGTGATGACCGAGCGGGAGGGCGTGGTGCTGGGCCAGCGGATCATCCCCTTGGCGCGGGTGGGCATCTATGTGCCCGGCGGCACCGCCGCCTACCCTTCCACCGTGCTGATGAATGCCATTCCCGCCCGGATCGCCGGAGTGGGGGAGATCATTATGGTGACGCCGCCGGGGCGGGACGGGGCGGTGAACCCCCACATCCTGGCCGCAGCCAAAATCGCCGGCGTGACCCGGATCTACAAGGTGGGCGGCGCCCAGGCGGTGGCCGCCCTGGCCTACGGCACCGGGACCATCCCTCAGGTGGATAAGATCGTGGGCCCAGGAAACGCCTACGTGGCGGAGGCCAAGCGCCAGGTCTTCGGCCGGGTAAACATCGACATGATCGCCGGGCCCTCCGAGGTGCTGGTACTGGCCGACGGCCGCTCCAATCCCGCCTGGGTGGCGGCGGATCTGCTGAGCCAGGCGGAGCACGACCGGATGGCCGCCGCCGTGCTGGTCACTGACTCCCGACCCCTGGCCGAGGCGGTGGCTCATGAGCTGGAGCGGCAGTTGGCCGCCCTGCCCCGGGCAGAGATCGCCCGGGCCTCCCTGGAGGCCAACGGCAAGCTCATCGTCTGCCGGGATCTCCGGGAGGGCATCGCGGTGGCCAACCGCATCGCCCCGGAGCACCTGGAGCTGTGCGTGGACAACCCCTTCGACTACCTGGGGGAGATTCAGAACGCCGGCTCCGTCTTCCTGGGCCGTTATAACCCGGAGCCCATGGGGGACTACTTTGCCGGGCCCAACCACACTCTGCCTACCATGGGCACCGCCCGGTTCTACAGTCCCCTGTCGGTGGATGACTTCGTAAAGAAGTCCCAGTTCAGCTACTATACTCGGGACGCCCTGGCCAGGGACTACCGGAAGGTGAGCCTGTTCGCCCGCAAGGAGGGCCTGGACGCCCACGCCAGGGCGGTGGATATCCGGTTTGAGGGGGGAGAGGCATGATCGCCATCATCGACTACGGGGTGGGCAACCTGTTCTCCCTCAAGAGCTCCCTGGCGGCCATCGGCCGGGAGGCCGTGGTCACCGGGGACCGAGCGGTCCTCCGGGCGGCCAGCCACGTGATCCTCCCCGGCGTGGGGGCTTTCGGCGACGCGGCGGCCCGGCTGCGGGCCGCCGGCATGGCGGAGGCGGTACTGGAGGCCGCTGCCGCAGGCAAGCCCGTCCTGGGCATCTGCCTGGGGATGCAGCTCCTCCTGGAGCGCTCCTTTGAGTACGGGGAGCACCCCGGCCTGGGCCTCATTCCGGGGGAGGTGCGCCCCATCCGGGACGTGATTCCGGTGGGGCTGGCCGTGCCCCACATGGGCTGGAACGCCCTCCGCTTCCCGGCGGAGCGGCCCCGCAGCCCCATTTTCGCGGCTCTGGAGGAGGGGGAGCACGTCTATTTCGTCCACTCCTACGCGGGCTTTGCCTGCGGAGAGGGGCTCACCGCCTGGACCGAGTACGGCGCGCCTCTGACGGCGGCGGTGCAGAGAGGAAACGTGTACGGAACCCAGTTCCACCCGGAGAAGAGCGGGGATGTGGGACTGCGGATTCTCAAGGCATTCTGCGGATTGGAGGGTGAAGCATGATTCTGCTTCCGGCTATTGATCTCTATGAGGGAAAGGTGGTCCGCCTGACCAGGGGGGACTACAGCCGGATGACGGTCTACCGGGAGGACCCTCTGGACCAGGCGAGGGAGTTTGAGGCCGCCGGGGCGGCCTGGCTCCACACCGTGGATCTGGAGGGGGCCAGGAACGGAACCACCCCCAATTTCCGGGTGGTAGCGGAGCTGTGCCGGTCCACCGGCCTACAGGTGGAGGTGGGAGGCGGCATCCGCACGCTGGAGGCCGTGGCCCGCTACCTGGACGCGGGGGCGGCGCGGGTGATCCTGGGCACTGCCGCCGTCACCGACCCCGTTTTTCTCCGGACTGCACTGGACCGCTTCGGAGATCGGGTGGCGGTGGGGGTGGATCTGAAGGACGGGGCCATCGCTATCCAGGGCTGGCGGGAGACCGCTCCAGAGCCGGCGGAGGCCTTCTTCCAGCGCCTGGTGGACTGGGGGGTGCGGACCGTCATCTGCACCGATGTCTCCCGGGACGGTATGCTGGGGGGGACCAACGTGGCGCTGTACCAGTCCCTGGCGGAGCGGCTTCCCCTGCAGCTCATCGCCTCCGGCGGCGTGTCCTCCCTGGAGGAGCTGAGGCGGCTGAAGGCGCTGGGCCTGTACGGCGCGATTCTGGGCAAGGCCCTTTACACCGGGGCCCTGTCGCTGCGCGGCGCCCTGGGGGAGGTGGAGTGACATGGTGACCAAGCGTATCATCCCCTGCCTGGATGTACGGGACGGACGGGTGGTAAAGGGAGTCAATTTTCAGGGGCTCCGGGACGTGTCCGACCCGGTGGCTCTGGCGGAGCACTACTCCCGCTCCGGTGCCGACGAGCTGGTGTTCTACGACATCACTGCGTCCCATGAGGGGCGGAAGCTCTTTACCGATATTCTGACCAAGGTGGCCTCCGCCATTTTCATCCCCCTCACCGTGGGGGGCGGCATCCGGGGGCTGGACGACTTCGAGCGGGTGCTGGCCTGCGGGGCGGACAAGGTTTCGGTCAACTCCGGGGCTGTCCGGAACTCCGCTCTCATCGGGGAGGCGGCCAGGCGGTACGGCGACCAGTGCGTGGTGCTGTCGGTGGACGTGAAGCGGGTGGACGGGAGCTACCACGTATTTCTGAACGGCGGCCGGGTGGACACCGGACTGGATGCCCTGGAGTGGGTGCGCCGGGGAGTGGACGCCGGGGCCGGCGAGGTGGTGGTCAACTCCATGGACACCGACGGGGTGAAGGGCGGCTTCGATGTGGAGCTGCTGAGGGCCGTAAGCCGGGCGGTGTCCGTGCCGGTGGTGGCCTCCGGCGGCGCAGGGAGCGCCGCCGACTTCGCGGCCCTGTTCCGCGCCCTGCCGGAGCTGTCCGCCGGGCTGGCGGCCAGTATTTTCCACTTCGGCGAGGTGACCATACCTGCGCTGAAGCGGGTACTGGCGGAGGAAGGGGTGTGCGTGCGGCTGTGATTGATGTGCAGACGCTGAAATTTGACGAGAAGGGGCTCATACCCGCCATTGTGCAGGATGCGGAGACGGGGAGGGTGCTCACCCTGGCCTACATGAACCGGCAGTCCCTGGCCATTTCCCTGGAAAAGGGCCTGACCTGCTTCTGGTCCCGTTCCCGGCAGGAGCTGTGGCTTAAGGGGGAAACCAGCGGCAATTACCAGCACATTGTGGAGCTGCGGGCCGACTGTGACCGGGACGCCCTCCTGATCCGGGTGCGGAAGGAGGGGCCGGCCTGCCACCTGGGCACCGACTCCTGCTTCGACGGAGCGGTATTCTTTGCAAGGGAGGAGAGATGACATGGACGAGCAGTTCAGCTATGAGGGGCTCTACCGCCTGCTGGAGGAGCGCCGGGCCAAGCGGCCGGAGGGCTCCTATACCACCTACCTGTTTGAAAAGGGCCTGGACAAGATTTTGAAAAAGGTGGGCGAGGAGTGCACCGAGGTTATCATCGCGGCCAAGGACCGGGATCACAAGGAGACGGTCTATGAGCTGGCGGATCTGGCGTACCATGTTCTGGTGCTGATGGTGGAGGCGGGGATCTCCCTGGACGAGGTGAGGGCCGAGCTGGCCGGCCGCCACGTCATCGACCACAAGGTGAAGCAGGAGAAGATGGCCTCCGACCAGGCGGAGTGAGGAGAATTTGCACACAGAGCGAAGGAGCCCCTGGAGCCGCAAAGCGGCTCCAGGGGCTCCGGTTCATTTGTACCGGCCCAACTGCCAGAAGGCCACGGCGCTGGCCGCCGCCACGTTAAGGGAATCCACGCCGCGGGCCATGGGGATGCAAACTGTATAGTCGCAGTGGGCCACCGTTCGGGGGGAAAGGCCGTCTCCCTCGGTGCCCAGGACGATGGCCAGCTTTTCTGCGGACACCAGCCGGGAGTCCTCGATGGAGAGGGCTTCGAGGCTCAGGGCCATGGCGGCGGTCTGAAAGCCCAGGGCCCGCAGACGGGCAAGTCCCGGCTGGGGCCAGTCGGCGGAGCGCGCCCCGATATAGGTCCACGGGATCTGGAACACGGTGCCCATGCTGACCCGCACCGCCCGGCGATGGAGGGGGTCGCAGCAGGTGGGAGTGACCAGCACCCCGTCCATGTGGAGGGCTGCCGCCGAGCGGAAGATGGCCCCCACGTTGGTGGGGTCCACGATGCCCTCCAGCACGGCCACCCGCCTGGCGCCGGCGCACAGTTCCTCCACGGCGGGCAGGGAGGGGCGGCGCATAGCGCACAGTACCCCGCGGGTCAGCTCGTAGCCCGTCAGGGCGGCCAGGGTGTCCCGGCCGGCAGTGTAGAGGGGCACGTCCCCGCAGCGGGCGAGGATGTCCCGGGCGGGGCCCTCCAGTTGGCGGCGCTCCATCAGCAGGGAAACGGGCTCATATCCGGCGTCCAGGGCGTGGCCGATGACTTTGGGGCTCTCCGCGATGAACAGGGCCCTCTCCGGCGCGCGGCGGCTGCGGAGCTGGGCCTCGGTCAGGCGGGCGAATACGTCCAGTTCGGGGGCGGAGAGGTCGGTGATCTCGATGATGTGGGGCATGGCGTTCACCTCGCTTATTCTTGCTTGCCTTCATTATACCGCCGTCCGGGCGGAAGGGCAACGGAAAACAGCCGCGCCGCCTCCCAACATGGGAGGCGGCGCGTGGGTTACAGGAGCATCCCGGCAAAGCACTGGCAGGCCAGAAACAGAATGCCGGCGGTGACCAGGGGGGCCAGCCGTCCGGATGGGCCGGAGGCGAGGCGCTCCCGCAGGGAGGTAAACAGGAAGGTTAGAGCGCCGAAGGCCGCGCCGCCTACCACAGCAAAGCGCACGGCCTCTGTCCCGGCGGTGAGCCCGGCGGCCCAGGGGAGCAGGCCGAAGGTGAGGGCGCCCAGCAGGAGAGTAAGCCCCCAGTTCCGGCGGGGAACGCCCTTGGAGAGATAGGCCTCTGCGGCCAGGGCCAGCAGGGAGCAGGCCGCCGCCGCGGGCAGGCCCACGGCAGGGAGCACGGCGGCGGGCAGGAAGACGCGGTAGAGAACCGCCGCCAGGCAGCCCAAGCCCACCACGGCGGCCAGGGCGGTATTCAGGGTATATTTCTCTTGCATGGCTTAACCTCCCCACTCGGTTGCGCTGGAGCTGACGTCCGCGCCGGTGACAAAGGCGGAGGCGGAGTTGACCGCCTTGACCACCGCCTTGGAGGTGACGGTGGCGCCGGTGAGGGCGTCCACGTTGTCCCCTACGGCCAGCTCGCCCCGGCTCCAGATGAGCTGGGAGAGAAAGCCTGCGTCGGACAGGGCTTCCGCCCCAAGGCCGAAGGTCTCCTCCATCTCCCGCACCACCGCACCCACCACGGCGCCGTCAAAGTCCACGGCCACCAGCATGGTGATATCTCCGGCGTAGCCGGCGGTGACGGTCTCGACAATATAGCCGGTGGAACCCCGGTGGACAGCGGCGATGGCGGTGTCCTCACCGTTGTAGGCCTCCTCGGTGAAGGGAGCGCCGCCGGGGAGAAGGGTGTCGAAGAGCCTGGCCTGTTCGGCTGCGGCGTTCTCCGCCGCCGTGGGGGCCAGTCCCGCCGAAAGGGCCAACAGGAGCACAAAGACGGCGGCCAACACGGCCACGGGCTTGATCAGGGCTTTCACATTCATCCGGCCTTTCCTCCTCTCACAGCGCCGAAGCGCACCGGCGGCAGGGCCTTGTCCAGCGCCCAGGCGCAGGCGTTCATCAGCAGAATGGCGTAGGTGACCCCCTCCGGATAGAGCCCGAAGTAGCGGAACAGCACGGTCAGCGCGCCGCACCCCACGCCGTAAACCAATTGGGCCGCGGGCAGGGCGGGGGAGGTGGCGTAGTCGGTGGCCATGAACAGGGCGCCCAGCATCACACCGCCGCCCAGCAGGCTGTAGAGCATCCAGGCAACGGGGTCCTCCCCCTTATAAAATACCAGGGTGAGGAAGGCTACAGTACCTAGGTAGGCGGCGGGGATACGCCAGGAGATGACCTTCCGCCCAAGCAGGATGGCACCGCCGATCAGCAGGGCCAGGGCGGAAACCTCTCCGATGCAGCCGCCAATGTTCCCCAGGAGCATGTCGGCCGGGGAGGCCGCGGGCAGGGCGGGCATCACCATGTCGTGGAGAGGGGTGGCGGCGCTCACCACATCGGCGGTGGAGCCGAAGAGGGGCAGCTCCGCCCCGGCGGGGGCGTAGCGTACCAGCCAGGCGGGCCACAGCAGCATCAGGAAGGCCCGGGCGGCCAGCGCGGGGTTGAAGATGTTCTGGCCCAGGCCGCCGGACAGGCCCTTGACCACTACAATGGCGAATACGCCGCCCACCGCCGCCAGCCAGTAGGGGGCAGTGGCGGGGAGGGTGAGGGCCAGCAGCAGCCCGGTGACGGCGGCGGAGCCGTCCGCAATCGAGCCGGGGGACTTGGTGACGGCCCGGAAGGCCCACTCGGAGGCCACGCAGGAGGCCACGCTCACCAAGGTTAGCAGCAGGGCCCGGAGACCGAAGAACCATACCCCGGCCGCCAGGGTGGGCAGCAGGGCGAGGAGCACCGTGCCCATCAGACGGCGGGTGGTCTCCCCGCTGCGGATGTGGGGGGAGGAGGATGTGATCAGCTTCACGGACGAATTCCCTCCTTTAAGGCTTGTTTCGCCGCCCGGAACCGCTCCGTCAGGGGGAGCTGGCCGGGACAGGTGTAGGAGCAGCAGCCGCACTCGATGCAGTCGGTGACGTGGAGGGCCTGGAGGGCGTCCAGATTCCCGGCGGCCTCGTAGCGATAGAGGTACAGGGGCTGCAGGTGCATGGGGCAGACCTCCACACACTTGGAGCAGCGGATACACACCGGCCGCTCCGGTGTGGGATTGGCGCTGGTGAGGCAGAGCACCGCGTTGGTACCCTTGAGCACCGGGGCGGCCAGTTCACCCTGGGCCGTACCCATCATGGGACCGCCGGAGAGCACCTTACAGGCGTCCTCCGTGAGGCCGCCTGCGGCCTCGATGACCTGGGCAAAGGGGGTGCCGATGCGGACAATCAGGTTTTTGGGCTCCTTTACGCCCTCGCCGGTGACGGTGACGATGCGCTTGGTTACCGGCTTGCCCTCGTACACCGCCCGGTAGACGGCGGCCACGGTGCCTGCGTTAAACACGGCGCAGCCCACAGAGAAGGGCAGATGGCCCGGCGGCACCTGCCGGCCGGTAACGGCCTGGATGAGCTGTTTCTCCGCCCCCTGGGGGTAGCGGGTGGGCAGGACGGCCAGCTCCACTCCCGGCCAGTCGGGCAGGTGCCTGCGCAGGATGGCGATGGCCTCCGACTTGTTGTCCTCCACGGCGATCACCCGCCGGTCGGGATGGAGAGCGGCATCCAGCGCAGCCAGTCCCCGGAAAATCTGCTCCGGATAGCTGCACAGCAGGGCGTCGTCGGCGGTGATGTAGGGCTCGCACTCACAGGCGTTTACCAGGATAGTGTCCACCCGCCCCTGGGCGGTGACGGCCTTGATGTCGGTGGGGAAGGTGGCGCCGCCCATGCCGACGATGCCTGCCTCCCGGATGATGGAGAGAATATCGTTGGGGGAGAGCCCCTCGTGGGTGGCGTGAGGCTCCAGTGCTTGGGCGGGGGTGTCCTGGTAGTCGTTGTCGATGACCACCGACAGTACGGCCCGGCCGGAGGGGTGGGGGCGGGGCTCTACGGCGGCCACGGTGCCCGACACCGAGGCGTGGATGGTGGCGCTCAGGCCTTCGGCATCGCCGATCTTCTGGCCCAGCTTCACTGGCTCTCCCGCCTTGACCAGAGGGGTACAGGGCTTGCCGATGTGCTGAACCATTGGGATGACGACCTGGCTTGGAAGGGGGGCGGGGGTGGGGGCCGCGCCGCGGGAGAGCTCCTTGCGGCCGGCGGGATGTACGCCGCCCCAGAACAGATGTCTCATGCTTTCACCTCATTTTTGAAGTCAGGTGCGGAGATAGGCGGAAAAACCGGGGCTGAATACCTCGCCGCCGGAGGCGTCCACCCACATGGCCTCGGCCCCGTAGCGGTCCAGAAGGGCCTGCCCCTCCGCCTGGGGGAGGGTGAACAGGGCGGTGGAGAGGGCGTCGGCCAGGCCGGAATCGGCGCACAGCACGGTGACCGCCCGCCAGTAGGCGGCGGGGCGGCGGGTGGCGGGGTCGATGATGTGGTGGTAGCGCACGCCGCCCACGGTGTAGTAGCGCTGGTAGTCGCCGCTGGTGACCACCGACACATCGCGGACGTAGAGGGTGTGGAGGAACGCTCCGCTCTCCCCATCGGGGGCCTGGATGCCAACTACCCAGTTCTCGCCTCCAGGCTTTGGGCCGGTGGCCCGGACGTTGCCCCCCACGCTGAGAAGCAGCCCATCCGGCGCGGCGCGGCATACCTGCTCCACGGCATAGCCCTTGGCAATGGCCCCAACGTCCAGCCGGAGGGCGGGGTCGGTGATCTGCACGGTGGAGGCGGCCTCATCAATGATGACAGAAGAGAAGTCGGTGTGGCGAGCGGCCTCCGCCAGAGCGGCGGCGTCGGGGAGGGCGGCGGAGGCGGGATCGCTGATGCCAGCCTCCCGGGCGTCATGCCACAGGGCCAGCACGCCCCCCAAGGCGGCATTGACCTGGCCGCCGGTGCCCTCGCAGAGGTCCCGGCAGAAGAGAAGCAGGTCGATGATTTTGCGGTCCACAACCACGGGCGCCCCGCCGGCGGCGTCGTTTACCGCCTTGAGGTTGACCACGCCGTCATAGTCGCTGTAGATGTCATAGAGCTGGTGGTACTCCAGCAGCGCGTCATGGAGGGACTGGGCGGTGGCCTGAAAGTCCTCCTCACTCTCCGCATAGCCCACCACGGTGGTCACGGTGTCAAAGAGGGTGAGAAAGGTGGCCTCATACCGCTTCGCACCCTCCTCCTCCGGCGCGGCAGGGGATGCGCAGCCGGCCAGCAGGAGGACGGACAGAAGCAGGGGGAGCAGGCGACGCATCTCAGGCCCCTGCCTTTTCCACCAGGGTCAGGAAGTCGCCCACGCCGATGGTGACGGAGGCGGCGAGATCGGCGTCGCCCGCATTGCCCTCCTCCGTGACGGCGATACCAGTGGCCTCGGCCACGGTCTTGCCGGTAACATAGGAAGCGAAGGCGGCGGCTTGCTCGTCCCACTCCTTGCCGATGGAGCTGACCTTCCCCATGCCGTAGTCGGCACCCAGTTCATTCTTGGAGGGCTGCGCGGCGGAGAGGTCGGTGGTAATGGTCCCGGCGGCGTTAAAATTCACGTTGGCCTGTACCGCGTCGATGACCATGCTGGTGATGGTGTCCCCGCTCAGGGTGAGGGCTCCCACGGTGGCGTAGGCCTGGGCCAGGCCATCGGCATCGCTAGTAGCGTCCGTGCTCTTGGCGGCATTGGTGGTGGTGGTCAGCACCAGCCGGTCGCCCTTGGAGGCCCCCAAATGGGAGGCATTGGCCGCAGCCTGCTCAATCGCGCTGATGTATCCTCCGATGGACATGGTGACGGAGGCGGTGAGGTCCGCGCCGGTGGGCTTGCCCTCTTCACTAATGGAAATGCCTTTCACCTCAGGGATGGTCTTGCCAACCACATAGTCCGCCAGGGACTGGGCCTGCTCGTTCCACTCCCTGCCGATGGAGCTGATCTTCCCCATACCATAGTCGGCGCCCAGCTCGTTTTTGGAGGGGATCGTGAGAGTGAGGTCGGAGAGAAGCGCGCCAGAGGTGTCAAAATTGAGCTTGGACTGGATGGAGTCGATAACGCAGTCGTAAATGATCCCGTCATCGCCCACTGTGACGGCCACCACGGTGATGTCCGCCTGTGCCAGGCCGTCGGCGTCGGCGGTAGCGTCCTTACTGCTGGACACAGAGGTGAGAAGGGCCAGGCCGGTCTTGACGGGGACACCGCCGGGGACGGTGGCAGGGGGCGTCTCCGGGCTGGGGGTGGGGGTTTCGGCCTCCGGGGTGGGGGCGGGGACGGCCACCACCACTGTGGTGCCGCAGCCGGCCAGCAGGCCCAGGGCCAGCGTCAGGGTCAGGAGCAGGGCAAGCATTCGTTTCATGTCGATACCTCCGAAACTTATTTAGGGGGATGGGTTCCTTTCATCTCAAAGTGGATCAGGAAGGAGAGCAGGGCCCGCAGCAGAATGACGGCGCCCAGCACCAGAAGCTCTTTGAGGTCCCGCACCAAGACGGTCTTGAGAATCTCGGCGGCCATTTTGAACTCCAGGCTGAGGGCCAGACCGTTGGCCAGGGCGAACTTAACGTCGCAGGGGGTGCGGGTGAACAGGCTTTTCAGGTAACGGCCGAAGGCGCTTAGGGCCGAGACCGCCACAATGAAGATACCCATCAGCTCCAGCGCCGCAATGATAGTGGGCAGGATACGTTCAATCAGTTGTTCCAGCATGTGCGGCCTCCTTGCTTCGCCGGCGCATGGTTTTCAGGGCGATGAACTGACTCAACAGCTCCACGGTACCGGATACCCCCAGGGGACCGCTGTCCACCGTCAGATCATACCGACCCACCTCGCCCCACTTGGCTCCGGTATGCAGGCCATAGAGCCGGGCCCGTTCCCGATCCTGGCGCAGCGCCTCCCGGGCGGCCTCCGCCGGGGACAGGCCGCGCTCCCGCATCAGCCGCTCCACCCGCTGTTCCATGCCGCAGTGGATAAAAATCCTGTTCAGCCCCGGCTGGCCGGACAGAACATGGTCGGCGCACAGGCCCACCACCACGCAGGAGCCGCGTCCCGCCAGTGAGCGGACGGCCCCTTCGTCGGCCTCCGCGTCGCCGCAGGGGATCTCCAGCCGGGCGGCCAGCCGCCGACCGATCTCCAAACCGCCGCTGCCATAGGTGTGCCCAATGGTAATCAGCATAGTATACCCCCTTTCCCACTGTTTGTTAAAAGAATAACAAATAAGCCTTAACAGGACATAGATAGAACCTTAATATTTGTTAAGGTATACACAAAAAATACGCCCCCGCACGGTGCGGGGGCGTATTGGAGTTCAGGTATCCTCCTCCGGCGGCGTGATGGTGGGGAAACGGAGGAGCATGGTGGTGCCCCGGCCTGGGGCGGTGTCGATGGTGATGGTCCCCTTGTGCTCCTCCATTACCTGCCGGACGATGGCCAGTCCCAGGCCGGTGCCCTTGCCACGCTCCTTGGTGGTAAAGAAGGGCTCAAAGATGTGGGGGAGCACCTCCGGCGAAATGCCGGAGCCGGTGTCGGAGACCTGGAAGCAGAGAAACTCCCCCTCCGGCCGGGTGGCCACGGTGAGGGTTCCGCCGCCGGGCTCCATGGCGTGGTAGGCATTGAGGATCAGGTTGAGCAGCATCTGGGAGAGCTGGATCTCGTTGCCCCGGAGCCACAGGTGGCGGCAGGCGAGATCGGTGCGCACCTCCACATGGGGCGGCCGGGCGGGGGAGGCTACGGCGAGCACCTTGCGTACCAGCTCATCGGGGGATACATACTGGAAGGTGAGAGAGGTGTTTTTGCGGGACAGGTCGGACAGCCGGGCGATGATCTCCTTGGCCTTGCGGGAGGAGTTGTAGATCTCCAGCACGTTATCATACAGCTCCTCGGCATCGGAGGGCAGTTGCTCCAGCACCAGAATGGAGTAGCCCATGATGGGGGTGAGCAGATTATTAAACTCGTGGGCGATACTGGAGGTGAGTGTGCCGATGGTCTGGAGCCGGTCATGGTGGGCCAGCTCCTGATTCTTGCGGTTGAGGGCCTCCATGGCGGCGTTCTTTTCCTGGAGCAGGGCCAGCTCCCGCTGGGCGCGCTCGTTGCGCCGCCCGGAGCGAAGGTTGAGACCCGCCAGCAAAAGCACTCCGGCGATCACCAGTCCGCCGCCGGTGGTGAGCAGAAGGGCGGAGCGGCGGATGGGCCGCGACACTTGGTCGAAGTCTTCGGAAACGCCTACGGCGAAGATGCCGTTGTTTCCTGCGGCGGGGATCACCGCCATGCGGGCGGTGTAGCCCTCCGCCTCATAGAAGCAGGCTCCCTCCTGGCCCTCCCTCTGGCACTGGAGCAGAAAGCCCAGGCCAGGCTCCCCGGCGAGACCGTCCGCCGCCAGCTCCACACGTATCTCCTGACCGGTCTGACGGAGCAGGACCTGGCCGCCCGCGTCCAGAAGGAGGATTTGATCCCGGGGAGAGGCGGTGAGGCCGCCGGCCACCTGCCGGTAAAAGAGAGAGAGGTCCACCAGCGCGGCGTACCACAGCCCCCGCTCCCCCTCCAGTTGGAAGGAGAGATAGACGGTGCCGTTCTCCGCCACGCAGGGGCGGACACGGTCCCGCCCGTCCAGGCTGCCCCCGACGGGAAACGTATAGCCGGTGCGTCCAGAGGCGGAGAGCAGCACCCGCCCGTCCTGGAGACAGAGAAAGTCGGTGATAAGGGCCTCACGGATAAGAGGGTTGTTCTGGAGCAATTGAAGGAGCTCCTCCGGCTGCCCGGCGAGGCAGTCGGCCTCCGCATCGGTAAAGTTCTCCAGCCGGATGAGGTAGTCCAGCTCCCCGATAAATTGCTCCAGGGCGCCCGAAACGCTGCGGTCCACCGAACGGGCCAGTCCGTAGAGCTGGCTGTCCGACTGCTCCAGCAGGAGGGTGTCGTAGCGGCCGAAGCTCTGTACGGCCAGGGCCAGGCCGCCAACGGTGAGGAAAAGAACCAGGATCATCAGAAAAAGAACAGGAGGCCGACGCTTTTTTTGCCCCTCCATACCACACACCCCCTTGTCAAATTCCGGCAGATTCTTTATACTGAAATCATACTGGATTTCAAACCAGCTGTAAAGGGGGAGAAGCACAGTGGCGGATACGGTGCTGATTGTGGACGACGATGAAGCTGTCCTCACCATGCTCTATAAGGTCATCCGGAGCAACGGAATCGAGGCGGACACGGTGGCTTCCGGAGAGGAGGCCCTGGAGCGGACGGCGCAGCGGACGTACGACCTGATCCTGCTGGACGTGAATCTAATGGGGATGGACGGTTTTCAGGTGGTACAGACCCTCCGGCAGCGGGGCGTCCGGACCCCCATCATCATCGTCAGCGGACGCAAGGAGGACTATGATACTCTGTATGGCCTGGACATCGGGGCGGACGACTATGTGACCAAACCCTTCAACCCCGTCACTCTGGGGGCGAAGGTAAAGGCCCTTATCCGCCGTAGCCGCAACGGCCTGCCTGGGGCGGACAGCCTCATCACCGCCGGACCCTTCACCTACAACACCAGCACCCTGCGCTTTTATAAAAACGGGGTGGAAATTCCCCTCTCCGCAAAGGAGAACGCGATGATGAAGCTGTTTATCGACAATGTCAACCGCATTTTCTCCAAGGATATGCTCTACGATCTGCTCTGGGGAGAGGCCATCATCGACGAGAACGCCATCATGGTCTATGTCAACCGCCTGCGGGCCAAGATTGAGGAGGACCCCGCCCGCCCCGCCTACATCCAGACGGTGCGGGGGCTGGGCTACCGCTTTGTGGTATAAAGAACCGTCTGCGGCTTGACAAATTCCGGCGAAAACGCTAGTCTATAGGTACAAATGTATACTGTTCCGAGTCCGTCCGCCTACGGGGTGACCTAGGGCTGGCGGACCGATGGCCCCGGCTGGGGCCGCAGGGTGCCGCGGGAAACGGCGGTGCCTTCCGTGTTTGAAAAGGAACGACAGTCCGCGGCGGCCCTCTGCACAGGGACCGCCCTGCGTTGCCGTATCCTTTTTTAGGATGCGGCGTTTTGTTTTGCCCCAATAAAGAGGAGATGCTGTGTGATGCACATTTTTTTGACCGGCCCGCTCCAGAGCGGAAAGTCCACCGCCATCGCCCGCTATCTGGTGGGGCGGCCGGAGGCCCCCGGCGGGTTCCGTACCCACTGGGATCGGGCGGGCGGCCGGCTGACGCTGGAGCTGCTGGAGACGGGGGAGACCCTGAGCGTTGCCACGATGGAGCCCCATGGCGTGAGGGCCGACCGGGCCGCCTTCGACGCGGCGGGGGAGCGGCTGCTGTCCGCCCCGGCGGGGCGCCGCGCCCTGCTGCTGATGGACGAGCTGGGCTTTCTGGAGCGGTGCTCTCCGGTGTTCCAGCGGGCGGTCTTTACCCTGCTGGACGGCCCCACGCCGGTGCTGGGGGTGCTGCGCCGCCACGCAAAAAGCCCCTTCTGGGGCCCTGTTTCCCGCCGGGCGGATGTCCGGCTGCTCCCGCTGACGGTGGAGAACCGGGCGGAAATTCCTGCCGAGCTGGCCCATTTGCTGGATTGAGGTGAGAGAGGAGGTACAGGCCCTTGTCCAAAACAGAACACGCCGGCGGCCGGGTGCTGCTGGCATTGGGCGTACTGCTGGCGGCGCTGTTCATTCTCTCCTTCTGCCTGGGGCGGTACGGGGTGGATGCCGGCACCACCTGCCGGATTCTCCTCTCCCGCCTCCTCCCCCTGGAGCAGACGTGGACGGGCAACGAGTACACCGCCGTCCTGAACATCCGTCTGCCCCGCATCGTTCTGGCCTGCCTGGTGGGGTGCTGCCTGTCCAGCGCCGGGGCGGCCTACCAGGGGGTGTTTCAGAACCCCATGGCCTCCCCGGACGTGCTGGGGGCCTCCTCCGGCGCGTCCTTCGGGGCAGCGCTGGCCATTCTGGCGGGCCTGGGCAACCAGGGCACCACCCTGTCCGCCTTTTTCTGGTCCCTGGCCACGGTGGTGCTGGTCTACCTGGTGGGACAGCGGGCGCCGGGAGACCGGGTGCTCAACCTGGTGCTGGCGGGCATGGTGATCAGCTCTCTGTTCACCGCGGCCACCTCCTACCTCAAGCTGGTGGCCGACCCCACCAACCAGCTCCCGGAGATCACCTACTGGCTCATGGGCAGCCTGTCGGGCACCCGGCTGGCCGATGTGGCCCGGATCCTGCCCGCCATGGCCGCCGGGCTGCTCCCCCTGTTCCTCCTGCGGTGGAAGCTCAACCTGCTCACCCTGGGGGACGATGAGGCCAGGGCCATGGGAGTGAACGCCCCCCGGCTGCGCTTTCTGACGGTGGTGTGCGCCACGCTGGTCACCGCCGCCTCCATCGCGGTCAGCGGCATGATCGGCTGGGTGGGACTGGTGGTGCCCCACCTGTGCCGCAAGCTGGTGGGGAGCAACTTCAAGGTGCTGCTGCCCTGCTCCATGCTGGCGGGGGCGGCCTTCCTGCTGCTGGTGGACAACCTCTCCCGCAATCTGCTGGCCACCGAGATCCCCATCGGCATCCTCACCGCCTTCACGGGCGCGCCCTTCTTCCTCTATCTGATGCTGCGGAAAGGGGGTGCCCGGTGATGCTGGAGGTGGAACACCTGTGCTTCTCCTACGGAAAGCGGGAGGTACTGCGGGGGGTGGACCTGCGGGCGGAGCCGGGGGAGCTGGTCTTTGTCCTGGGGGCCAACGGGGCGGGAAAGACCACCCTGTTCCGCTGCATCCTGGGCCTGCTGCCCGGCTACCAGGGGTGCGTCCGGGTGGACGGCTGCGACGTGTCATCCCTGGCGCCCCGCGCCCTGGCCAAAAAAATCGCCTATATTCCCCAGACCAGCCATATGATCTTTCCCTACACGGCGCTGGAGCTGGTGCTCATGGGCACCAACCACCGGCTGGGCCTTTTCTCCGCGCCGGGCCGCCGGGAGCGGGCCATCGCCATGGAGGCCCTGGAGGAGCTGGGGATCGCGGACTACGCCCACCGGAGCTTCGCGGAGCTGTCCGGTGGAGAGCAGCAGCTTGTACTGGCGGCCCGGGCTCTGGCCCAGCAGGCCCGGCTGCTGCTGATGGACGAGCCCACCTCCGCCCTGGACTTCGGCAACCAGGTGCGGGTGCTGGAGCGGGTGTCCGCCCTGACCCTGCGGGGGTACACCGTCCTGCTCTCCTGTCACAACCCACAGCATGCCATGCTCTATGCCCAGCGGGTGGTGGCCCTCCACGACGGCCTGGTGGCCGCCGACGGCCCCCCTGACCAGGCCTTGGACGAGGCGCTGATGCGGAAGCTCTACGGTGTGCCCGCCCGCTTTGTCCGCACTGGCGACGGGGTACTCATCGCCCCGGTGCGCAAGTCCATTGTCCTGTGGACCCACGACATGGTGCGCTTCATGGCCGACGCCATCCGGGTCAACGGGAGCTGTGCGGCCATGGCCGCAGCCCTGTCTCAGGTGCTCCCCCCGGGGGCGCGGGTGTGCGACGCGGGGTGCGGGCTCGGCGGGTTGAGTCTGGCGCTGGCCCCCTACTGCCGCGCGGTGGTGGCGGCCGATCTGTCCGCCGAGGCCATCCGCCATCTGGAGGCACAGCCCCTGCCTCCCAACGTGGAGCCCCGGCGGTGCGATGTGCTGGCCGACACACCGGACGAGCCCTACGACGCTATGGTGTTCTGCTTCTTCGGCCGCACGGATGAGATCCTCTCCGCCGCCCGGCGGCAGTGTACCGGCACGGTGGCGGTGCTCAAACGCTGCGGCCGGGATCACCGCTTTTCCAGGGGGAAGGACCACCCCCGGCAGGGCTTTGAGGAGCTGTGCCGGGAGCTGGAGGAGAAGGGCATCCCCTACCAGAGCCGGGTTTTAGAGCTGGATATGGGCCAGCCCTTCCGCTCCCTGGAGGACGCGGCGGTCTTTTTCCGCACACACAGCCGGGACGATCCGGCGGAGCTGACCCCCGAGGCCCTGCAAAGCCGCCTTCAGCGGCGGGACGACCCGGAATTTCCGTGGTATTTCCCGGTAAACGAGCCCATCGGCCTGCTCTGGTTCCAGGCCTGCGAGATACCAGATAAAGAAAAGGAGAGATGATACCATGAAAAAGCTGCTCTGTACCCTCCTGGCCCTCAGTATGCTCCTGGGGCTGGCCGCCTGCGGCGGCCCCGCGCCCGCGGAGGGCCCCTCCGCAGACCCCGCGCCGGCGGTGTCCACCCCCGCCCAGCCCGAGGACGGCTCCGCCTCCTTCACCGACTCCGTGGGCCGCACCGTGGAGGTGCCCGCGGAGATCACCAGCGTGGCGGTCTCCGGCCCCCTGGCCCAGATGGTGCTCTTCGCCCTGTGCCCCGACAAGCTGGTAGGCATTGCCGACGAGTGGGACGCGAGCGCTGAGCAGTACCTGGCCACCGAGTACTACAATCTGCCCCTGCTGGGCCAGCTCTACGGCGGCAAGGGCGAGCTGAATCTGGAGACCCTCTTGGGCTCCGGCGCCCAGGTGGTCATCGACGTGGGCGAGCCCAAGGACACCATCGTGGAGGATCTGGATGCCCTCCAGGAGCAGACCGGCATCCCCTTCGTCCACGTGTCCGCCACCATTGAGACCATGGGCGACGCCTATCGGAAGCTGGGCGAGCTGCTGGGCATGGAGGAGGCCGAGACGCTGGCCACCTACTGCGACGAGACCTACGCCATGGTCAAGGACGTGGCGGAGCACGTGGAGAAGGCGAACCTGCTCTACATCACCGGCGACGCCGGCCTCAACGTCATCGCCCAGGGGTCTTACCACGCCGAGATCATTGACCTGCTGTCCAACAACCTGGCGGTGGTGGACTCCCCCTCCTCCAAGGGTACCGGAAACGAGGTGGACATGGAACAGCTCATGCTGTGGAATCCCGACGTAATCCTCTTCGCTCCCGACAGCGTTTATGCCTCCGTGGGGGATGATCCGCTGTGGCAGAGCCTCACCGCCATCCAGAACGGCAGCTACTATGAGGCCCCCATGGGCCCCTACAACTGGATGGGCTTTCCGCCCTCCGTCCAGCGTTATCTGGGTATGCTGTGGATGGCAAAGCTCCTCTACCCCGACGCGGCGGACTACGACCTCCAGGCCGAGGTGACCGAATACTTCGACCTCTTCTACCACTGCGCGCTCACTGGAGAGCAGTACGAGGCCCTGATGGCCAACTCGATCGGGAAGCAGTAAACTCACACGTCCCGGCCCCCAAAAGGGGCCGGGACGCTTGCATAGGGCGGTGGATTACGCGTACAATAGGGAAAAAGGAGGGGAGCGCATGAAAATTGCCATTGTGACCGGGGCCTCCTCCGGCCTGGGGATGGCCTTTGTCCGGCGGCTGGACGCGCTGGGCGGGCTGGATGAGATCTGGGGTGTGGCCCGCCGGGGGGAGCGGCTGGAGGCGCTGGCGGCGGAGCTGCGCACCCCGATGCGGCCGCTGGCCCTGGATCTGACCCGATTGGAGAGCGTGGAGACCCTGCGGGTTCTCATGAGAGAGGAGGAGCCGGAGGTGGCGGTGCTGGTCAACGCCGCCGGGTTCGGCAAATTCGGCACCTGTGCCGATCTCACCCTCCAGGAAACCTGTGACATGATCGACCTGAACTGCCGGGCCGCCGCCGCACTCACTGCCGCCGTGCTCCCCTACATGGGGCGGGGAAGCCGGGTGCTGGAGATCTGCTCCTCCGCCGCCTTTCAGCCCCTGCCCGGCTTCAATGTCTACGCCGCCACCAAGGCATTTCTGCTCCGGTACAGCCGCGCCCTGCGCTGGGAGGCGGCGCCGCGGGGCATCCGGGTGACGGCGGTGTGCCCAGGGTGGATCAGGACCGATTTCATGGACGTGGCCAGAGATACAAAAAACGGGCGCACCGTACGGAGCTTTCCCTTCGCCCAGCGGCCGGAGACCGTGGCCCGGCGGGCCCTGCGGAACAGCCGCCTGCTGGCCGTCACTACCTGCGGCCTGCCCGCCCTGGTCCAGCGTGTGGCCAGCAAGTTCCTGCCCCACTGCTTCATCATGGCCTGCTGGGAGGGCCTGCGAAGGGCATGATACAAAGCGCCCGGAACCAAACGGCTCCGGGCGCTGCGTTTATTTACGCGGCAGGGAGTTCAGGTAGTCGCCGACACCCCGTGCCACGCCCTCCATCAGCTTCTGCTGATAGGTCTCGTCGCACAGGCGGGTGAGTTCCTCTACGTTGGTCATAAAGCCGGTCTCCACCAGTACGGCGGCCATGTTGGTCTCCCGCAGGACCACGAAGTTGGCCGAGGCGATGCCGCGGTCTACCGCGCCGCTGGCCGCGCAGGCGGCGTCCTGCACCGCCTGGGCAAAGGCCTTGCTCCGGCTGCTGGTGGGGTAGTAATAGGTATAGAGCCCCTGGAAGGTGGGGACGGTGGGGGCGGAGTTGCAGTGAATGCTCACGAACAGGTCGGCGTTGACCCGGTTGGCCAGCTCGGAGCGCTCGTACAGGTCTCCGGCGGTCTCCCCGTCCCGGGTGAGCACCACGTTATAGCCTTCATTCAGAAGGATGTCCCGCAGCTTGTAGACCATGGACAGGGTGAGATCCTTCTCATAGATGTCCACCCCGTTGGCATCCGGATATACCGCGCCCAGCGTTTTCCCGTCGTGGCCGGCATCCAGTACGACGGTGTACTTGTTGGGGTCAATGGGGGGCAGCTCGGGGGAGACGGAGGGAGTGGCGGTAATGCGCACGCCGCTGCTGCCCGCCTCCACGGTGATGTTTTTGGCGTAGCTGGCACCGCCCTTGAGGTCCAGCACCACCCGCAGGGTGTGGGGATAGCCATACCCCAAGTCGTCCCCATGCTGGTTGTAACGCACCGAGGAGAACACATCGCTGTCCACCGGCAGGGCGGCCTCGCCCTCCAGAGCGCCGGAAAACACCGCGCCCAGGAGGTCCACCGCTACCCGGTCTCCCAGATCCACCACCCGGTATTCCGGTATATGGTCGGTGGCGATGGTCACCACGTGGGAAGAGGCGTCCACCGAGATGCCGGTGACATACCCCTTGTCTCCGGCGGCGGGCGTGTCGGGCGTGGGCTCGGGGGTCGGCGTCGGTATCGGCGTGGGCTCCGGCTCCGGGGTACCGGGGGAGGTGAGGATAGCGGTAAAGGTATCGTTGTCCCAGTCCACGGTGGCGCCCAACTGCTCCGAGACAAAGCGCAGGGGGACCATGGTGCTCTCGCGGCCCTCCCACTTAACCACGCCGGCGGGCACGCCACCGGGCAGCTCCATGGCCTGACCATTGACCAGTGCGGTGGCCGAGCCCAGGGTGAGTACGATGGTGCTCTCCTCCCGCAGGAGGATGACCTGACGGGTTTCCGGCACCCAGGTTACCGAGGCGCCCAGCCGTTCTGCGATCAGGCGGACGGGTACCAGCGTGCGGCCGTTCTGTCCCACCGGGTACTGCACCAGGGCGGGTACATCGTCCGGTGTCAGAGGCGAGCCGTCCAGCGTCAGGCTGACCCGGTCGGTCTGGGTCAGTTCACCATAACGCTGGGCAGTCTCGTCGTAGAAGTAGACGGAGAGGGTCCCCGCGGGACCGGCCGCCCAGGCGGACAGCAGCCCCGCCAGCAGGGCGAGGGTGAGCAGGAAGGAAACGGCTTTTTTCATGGCAGAACTCCTCGGCGATAGATGCTAATATTCTACCTTATTCCACAGGTGCCGTCAAGAAAGGACCGCAAAAAGGGTTGACATAAATTTATGGCAGGCACTTTGACACGCTACTGTAAATGTGGGCAAATCCCTTGCGTTTTGCGGCAAAACTTGTTATGATAAACATTAAATACAAAGCAACGGAGGGAATACCCATGCTGAAGATCACCTGTGAGGGCGTGTACTACAAGAACGGGGGCTTTGTCCCGGCCAAGGACGGCCCTGCGGCCGGCTTACCCGCGCCGGAAAAGGCGAGGGAGGGCACCATGGCCCACGCGATTCTGAAGGCCCACAATACCGGAGACAATATGGAGGAGCTGGCCATCCGCTTTGACGCCATGGCCTCCCACGACATCACCTATGTGGGCATCATCCAGACCGCCCGGGCCTCCGGCATGCAGGCGTTCCCCCTGCCCTACGTGCTCACCAACTGCCACAACTCCCTGTGCGCCGTGGGGGGCACCATCAACGAGGACGACCATGTGTTCGGCCTGTCGGCGGCCAAGAAGTACGGCGGCGAGTTTGTCCCCGCCCACCAGAGCGTCATTCATTCTTATATGCGGGAGCGGTACGCCGCCCCCGGCAGGATGATCCTGGGCTCCGACTCCCACACCCGCTACGGCGCTTACGGCACCATGGCCATCGGCGAGGGCGGTCCGGAGCTGGCCCGGCAGCTTTTATCAAAAACTTATAACATCCCGTACCCGAAGGTCATCGCCATCTACCTCACCGGCACGCCCATCCCCGGTGTGGGCCCCCAGGACGTGGCGCTGGAGCTCATCCGCTCCACCTTTAAAGACGGAGTGGTCAAGAACGCGGTGATGGAATTTTTCGGCCCCGGCGTAGCCAACTTGTCCATGGACTACCGCTCCGGCATCGACGTGATGACCACCGAGACCACCTGCCTGTCCTCCATCTGGCCCGCCGATCATACCTTGAAGGCACACCTGGCCGTACTGGGCCGGGGAGAGGCGTTCAAGCCCCAGGCCCCCGCCGATGGGGCCTACTATGACGGACTCATTGAGGTGGAGCTGGACAAGATCCGACCCATGATCGCCTTACCCTTCCACCCCTCCAACGCCTACACCATCCAGGAGTTCCAGGAGAACCTGGACGAGCTGCTCCACCAGGTGGACGAGGACACGGTGCGCCAGCTCAAGCTCAAGAACCGGCCCGCCTCACTGCGGGAGAAGATTGTGGACGGCAAATTCCGGGTGGATCAGGGAGTCATCGCCGGCTGCTCCGGCGGTACCTACCAGAATATCGTGCGGGCGGCCCAGATCCTGGACGGCCGCGCCATCGGCTCCGGCGAGTTCTGGCTGTCGGTCTATCCCACCAGCCAGCCCGTCAACCTGGAGCTGACCCGGAGGGGCTATATCGCCTCCCTCATGGCCGCCGGCGCCTCTATCCGCTCCTGCTTCTGCGGCCCCTGCTTCGGCGCGGGCGACGTGCCCGCCAACGGGGCTTTCTCCATCCGTCACTCCACCCGTAACTTCCCCAACCGGGAGGGGAGCAAGCCCTCCGACGGGCAGGTGTCCTACGTGGCCCTCATGGATGCCCGGAGCATCGCCGCCACCGCCCTCAACGGCGGCGTGCTCACCGGAGCCGACGAGCTGCCCGCACCCCCGGCCGACCCTGCCGAGGAGCCCTTCGCCTACGACGACACCCCCTACAAGGCCCGGGTCTACTTCGGCGTGGGGCGGCCCGACCCCGGCCAGGAGCTGGTGTTCGGCCCCAATATCGCCGACTGGCCGGAGCAGGTGGCCCTGCCGGAGAACCTGCTGCTCACGGTGTGCTCGGCCATCTATGACCCCGTCACCACCACCGACGAGCTCATTCCCTCCGGCGAAACCTCCTCCTACCGCTCCAACCCCGTCAAGCTCTCCGAGTTCGCCCTCAGCCGCAAGGACCCCCAGTACGTGCCCCGGGCCAAGGAGGTGCTGGCGGTGGAACGGCTCCGCCGCACCAATCCTGGTGATCCCCGGGTGGGGGAGGCCCTGCTGGGCCATGACCCGGCGGACACCGGCCTGGGCTCCCTTGTGATGGCACTCAAGCCCGGCGACGGCTCCGCCCGGGAGCAGGCCGCCTCCTGCCAGCGGGTGCTGGGCGGCGCGGCCAACCTGGCCGCGGAGTATGCCACCAAGCGCTACCGCTCCAACGTGGTCAACTGGGGCATGCTGCCCTTTATCGCCGAAGACGTGAAGGACTGGAACCTCCAGCCAGGCGACCGGATCTACCTGCCCGGCATCCGCGCCGCCGTGGACGGCGGGGCGGAGGAGGTATCGGCCGTCCTCCTCCAGAACGGCACGGAGCGGCCCGTCACCCTCAAGCTTCCCGGCATGACCCGCGAGGAGCGGGACATCGTGCTGGCGGGCTGCCTGATCAACTACTACGCCAAGTAGGGGCGGCCTGTGGCCGCCCGCCCCTGAAAAAGCGGGGAAGCGTAGGGGCCGATGCCCTCATCGGCCCGCCGTTTTCCGGAGCCCTTTACATGTGGCCGTATGGTTGGGAAGGAGGGAGGACTTGTATGAGACGGCATCTCCTTGCATTGCTTGTGTGTGTTCTGCTCTGCCTGATGGTGCTCCCAGGCACCGCCTCCGCCGACAGCGGGCCCAAGCCCGCCGTCACCATCACGGTGGTCAACGCCCCGGCGGGGGAGTACTACCTGGATCTGCTCGTCACCGACCCCGGCGACCATGCAAACATCGATCCGGCAGACTACGACCCCGATCTTCTCCAAGGGCTGTGGGACTGGGAGGTGGACGGCTGGTACCCCGCCCTGGCGGGAGGCACCAGCGTTCCTCTGTTCGGAGATCTGCGGCCGGGGGAGGACGGTACCCATCGTTTTACCTACTACGGCCTGCCCCGCGCCTTTCGTATCGCCGTCTCCGGCCCAGACGGGGCCTGGGCCACGGCAGAGCCCTTTACCCGCACGGTGTTCTACACCCATCTGACGTACGACTGGGAGACCAACTCCATTATAAGGGCCACCTCCCCGGCGGGGTTCTACGGCATCCAGTTTTTATCCACCCTGGTGCCCACCCTGATCATAGAGGGCGTCCTGCTGTGGCTGTTCGGCTTCCGGGCACGCCGGGACTGGCTGGTGTTTCTGGCGGTCAATCTGGTCACCCAGGCGGGGCTCCACCTGTGGATTGCGGCAGATCTGATTTCCATCGGCGATTCTGCCCTCCAGTATCTGGTGCTCCTCGTGGCGGAGGTGCCTATTTTGCTGGTGGAGCTGATTACCTATGTGTTCCTGCTGAAGGAGTACAGCGGGCTCCGCCGGGCGGCCTACGCCGCCTGCGCCAATATCGCCAGCTATGCCGTGGGTTATCTTCCTCTCCACTGGGCGGTGGAATTTCTGGCCCGGTGAGAAGATTTGTTTTACACGGGCGGCAAAATACGGTATAATACGATATGCTGGGTAGGAATTACCCGGCGTATCGCCTGTTTTATTGAGATAAGGGGAAGTATATGAAAAAAATCCTTGCGGGAGCGTGTCTGTTTGGCCTTCTGCTCTCTGCCTGTACTCCTGCCGCCGAACCGGGGGACGACGGCACGCTTCACATCCTGGCCACCACCTACCCGGTCTACCTGTTCACCACAGCGGTGACCGAGGGGGCGGAGGATGTGGAGGTAAGCCTGCTGGTCAACCAGCCCACCTCCTGCCTCCACGACTACACGCTCACCGTCAGTGACATGAGGGCCATCGAGAAGGCCGATGTGCTTGTGATGAACGGTGCGGGGCTGGAGGACTTTATGGGCGACGCCCTGGCGGCCTCTGACGCGGCGGTGATCGACTGCTCGGAGGGCATTGAGCTCCTGCCCGCCCTGGGCCACGAGGGCCACGACCATGACACCGAGTACGACCCCCACATCTGGATGTGTGAAGAGTCAGCACTGGTTATGATGAATAATATTCTTCATGGCTTAGGGGCGTTGGACGAGAAAAATCTGGATTGCTACCGTGAAAATGCCGCTGCGGCTGCGGCCTTGGTGCCAGAAGATGACGCACGAATGGAAAACCTAGCCTGTCCTTATCTGATCACGTTCCACGACGGGTTTCAGTATTTTGCTCTGGACAACGGCCTGAACCTACTGAAGTCCATCGAGGAGGAAGAGGGGGCGGAGGCCTCCGCAGCTGAGATCCAGGAGGTTGTGGATCTGGTGAGGGAATATGAAATTCCAGCTATCTTTACCGAGCGCAATGGCTCTGAAGCTACCGCCCGGGCCATTTCCCGGGAGACCGGCTGTGCGGTGTACCAACTGGACATGATCATGAGCGGCGACGGCACGGGCATCCAGCCCTACCTCGACGCCATGCAGAAAAATATCGACACCATCGCGGAGGCATTGGGATGAGCGTACACAAGCACGGAACCACAGGGCCCGGCTGTGCCGGTACCTGCTGTCTGAAAGCCACCGACCTTGGGGTGAGTTTCGGCGGGGAGGAAGTATTGAGAGATGTTTCCTTCCACCTGCACTGCGGGGAGATCGTGGCCCTTATCGGCCCCAACGGGGCGGGAAAGAGCTCTCTTTTCCGTACCATCCTGGGACAGGTGCCTCACACCGGAACCATTGAGTTCCAACGGGCAGGGGGCGACAAGACCCGGCCGCTGATCGGCTACGTGCCTCAGTCTCCCAGCTTTGACCGGGGAGACCCGGTCAGCGTGTTCGACTTCTTCTCCGCCGCTATCTCCCGCTATCCGGTGTTCCTGCCCTCCCCCCGGAGCCTGCGGGCCAGAGTGGGTGCATGTCTGGCCCGGGTGCATGGGGAGAGCCTGCTGGACCGGCGGATGGGGGCCCTCTCCGGCGGTGAGCTCCAGCGTGTGCTGCTGGCCCTGGCGCTGGAGCCGCTGCCCCACATTCTGGTGCTGGACGAGCCCCTCTCAGGCGTGGACATTGACGGGGAGAAGCAGCTTCTGGACATGTTGGACGAGATCCGTACCCGCTATGACCTGTCCATCCTCCTGTCCACCCACGACTTCGCCACCCTGGGCCAGTTTGCCGACAAGGTGATCCTCCTCAAGGGCACGGTGCTGCGGGTGGGGCCGCCGGATGAGGTGCTGGCCTCGCCGGAGTTCCAGGAGGTCTTTCACCTGAACCTGGGGAAAGGGAACCTGGGGAAAGGAGGGAGGGGCTGATGGATTTCCTGGCCGGGCTCCTGGAGCCCTTTCACTGGCAGTTCATGCGCAACGCCCTGCTGGCGGTGCTGGTAATCTCGCCGCTGTTCGGCCTGCTCTCCACCATGGTGGTCACAAGCCGTATGTCGTTCTTCTCCGACGCGCTGGGCCACTCCGCCTTTACCGGCATTGCCATCGGCACCCTGTGCGGCCTGGCCGATCCCCTGTGGATGGCGGTGCTGTTGGCGGCGGTGTTTGCCCTGCTGTTCACCTATGTACGCCGAAAGTCCAATATGGCCAGCGACACGGTCATCGGCGTCTTTTCCTCCACCGCCGTGGCCCTGGGTATCTTTATTGCCACCTTCGGCGGCGGCAGCTTCACCCAGTACAACAGCCTGCTCATCGGTGACATTCTCAGCGTGGAGCCCGCCAAGATCGCCCTGCTGGCGGTGATCCTTTTGGTTGTGGTACTGCTGTGGCTGTGCTCCTTCAATCAGCTCATGCTGTCCTCCATCCACCCTGCTCTGGCGGACAGCCGGGGGGTGGGGGTGTTCTGGCAGGAGGCGGTGTTCTCCGCCGCCATCGCCGTGGTGGTCACGGTATCCATGACCTGGGTGGGCCTGCTGGTCATTAACTCCCTGCTGGTGCTCCCGGCGGCAGCCGCCCGGAATGTGGCCCGGAACATGCGGCAGTACCATTTGGCTTCTCTGCTGGGAGCACTGCTCTCCGGCCTGGCGGGGCTGATGACCTCCTATTATATCGGCTCTTCCGCCGGGGCGTCCATCACCCTCTATCTGGCGGTTTGGTTTGCCGTCACCTTTCTCCTGCGAAAAAAGTGTATATAAGCAAGAGCACCGCGGAAGCTTGGCTTCCGCGGTGCTCTTGCTTGCTTTTTATGCCTGAATCGAATCCACCAAGGCGTCGGCCAGGGCATCCAGCTCCACGGCCTTGTCGTCGGAGAGAGAGGAGGCCATACTCAACCGCTCGTTGAGGACGGTCATGTTTTTCATCTCCTCATCGATGAACTTCTGCATGAGATCTCCGGACTTGCAGGCCCAGGAGCCGTTCTCGATAAGGGCGAAGGTGCGGTTCTGGAGGTTGAGGGCCTTCATGTCCTCCAGGAAGCTCTTCATCACCGGGTAGATGCCCAGGTTGTAGGTGACGGAGGCCAGTACGATATGGCTGTACTTGAAGGCTTCGGAGATCAGGTAGGACACGTGGGTGTTGGACACGTCGTACACCGACACATTGGTGATGCCCTTCTCACACAGCCTGGCGGCCAGGGCCTGGGCGGCGGCCTCGGTGTTGCCGTACATGGAGGCGTAGGCGATCATGACGCCCTTTTCCTCCGGCTCATAGCGGCTCCACTTGTCGTACTTGTCGATGAAGTAGCCCAGATCCTTGCGCCACACGGGCCCGTGGAGGGGGCAGATGAACTTGATCTGGTCCAGAATGCCGGCGGCCTTGCCCAGCAGCAGTTGGATGTGGGGGCCGTACTTGCCCACGATGTTGGTGAGGTAGCGGCGGGCCTCGTCAATCCAGTCCCGGTCGAAGTTGACCTCGTCGGCGAAGAGCTTGCCGTCCAGGGCGATGAAGGAGCCAAAGGCGTCGGCGGAGAAGAGCGCGCCGTTGGTGGTGTCAAAGGTGACCATGGCCTCGGGCCAGTGGACCATGGGGGCACCCACGAAGGTGACGGTATGCTTGCCGAAGCAGTGGGTGTCCCCCTCCTTCACCTCGACACACTCGTGCTCGTCGGGGTGGAAGCCGAACTGCCGCATGAGCATGAAGGACTTCTCAGTGGAGATCACCTTCACCTTGGGGTAGCGGCGGAGGATCTGCTCCACGCTGGCTCCGTGGTCGGGCTCCATGTGGTTGACCACCAGCCAGTCCAGGGGCTTGTCGCCCAGCAGGTGGTCCAGGTTGTCCTGGAGCTGGCGGTAGGCGGACCAGTCTACCGTGTCGAAGAGGACGGACTGCTCGTCCAACAGCAGATAGGCGTTGTAGGAAACCCCCCTGGGGATGGGGTGGATGTTTTCAAACAGGTGGAGCCGGTGGTCGTTGGCCCCCACCCAATACAGATCGTCCGTTACCTTGCGCACGCAATACATTGCGATTCCTCCTTCTGTTCGTTAGGCCTCAATGAACTGATCCTTGCCCTCGGCGCACTCGGGGCAGACCCAGTCCTCGGGCAGGTTCTCAAACAGGGTGCCGGGGGCGATCTCGGCGTCCTCGTCGCCCAGCTCAGGGATGTACTCATAGCCGCAGCCGCCGCAGACATAGCGCTTGCCGATGGGCTCGGGCTTGGGGGCGGGAGGCCGCTTCATCTTCACCATGGGGGGCGCCGGCTGCTTCTCACCAGTGTCCAGGGCGGCGGCCAGCAGGGGCAGGATCTCGTTGACATCGCCCACGATGCCGTAGTCGCAGTTCTTGAAGATAGGGGCGTTGCCATTCTTATTGATGGCCACGATGGTGGAGGCGTCCTTGATGCCCTTCAGATGCTGGGTGGCGCCCGAGATACCGCAGGCGATGTATAGGTTGCCGGTAAACTTCTGGCCGGACATGCCTACATAGCGGCTCAGAGGAACATATTTGAGCGTCTCGGCCACCGGGCGGGAGGAACCCACCGCGGCGCCGGCAGCTTTCGCCAGGTTCTCAATGAGCTTCATGTTCTTCTTGTCGCCGATACCCTTACCGGCAGAGACCACCCGCTCAGCCTGGTTGATGGGGGTGTCCATGGGGATGCCCACGGTAAAGTCGTGTCCGTCCTTCTTCAGTGCCTCCACCAGAGCGGCCACCTTGTCCTTGGACGCTCCGTCCCGGAAAAGCTGGCGCTTGCGCACGCCGGTGATGGGGGCGGGCTTTTTGGCTACAGAGCGGCTGCCGCTGCCGCTGCCCTTGGAGATTTTGCCGATGAGGTGGGAGGCAATAACCACCCGCTGAATCTCATTGGTGCCCTCGTAGATGGTGGTGATCTTGGCGTCGCGGTACATCCGCTCCACGTCCATACCTTTGAGGAAACCAGTGCCGCCGAAGATCTGCACCGCGTCGTTGGTGACCTCCAGGGCAATGTCCGAGGCGTACATCTTGGCCATGGCGGACTCCATGCCGTAGGGCTCGTGGTGCTCCTTCAGCTCGGCGGCGGAGTAGATGAGGAACCGGGCGCAGCGCAGCTTGGTGGCCATGTCCGCCAGCTTGAAGGCCAGGGACTGCTGGGCGGCGATGGGCTTGCCGAACTGAACCCTCTCCTTGGAGTACTCCAGGGCGGACTCATAGGCCCCCTGGGCGATGCCCAGGGCCTGGGCTGCGATGCCGATACGGCCGCCGTCGAGGGTGGCCATGGCGATTTTGAAGCCGTCACCCTCCTTGCCCAGCAGGTTTTCCTTGGGTACCTTCACATCATTAAAGATCAACTCAGCGGTAGAGGAGGAACGGATACCCATCTTGTCATAGTGGTCGCCAAACTCGAATCCCTTCCAGCCCTTCTCCACAATGAAGGCGGAGATGCCCCGGGTGCCGATGTCCGGGGTGGTGACGGCAAAGACCACATAGGTGTCCGCCTTGGGGGCGTTGGTGATGAAGATTTTGCCGCCGTTGAGCAGCCAGTGGTCGCCCTTGTCCACGGCGGTGGTCTCGGTGCCGCCGGCATCGGAGCCGGCGTTGGGCTCGGTGAGGCCGAAGGCGCCAATTTTTTCACCTCTGGCCAGGGGCACCAGATATTTCTTCTTCTGCTCCTCGGTGCCGAAGGCGAAGATCGGCCAGGAGCCAAGGGACACGTGGGCGGACAGAATCACGCCCGTGCCGCCGTCTACCCGGGACAGCTCCTCCACGGCGATGGCGTAGCTAATGGCATCCAGCCCCGCGCCGCCGTACTCCTTGGGGTAGGGGATACCCATCAGGCCCAGCTCCCCCAGTTTTTTTACGGCTTCGGCCGGAAACTCATTGGCCTGATCCAGGGAGAAGGCGATGGGCTTGACCTCCTCTTCGGCGAAGGCGCGGATCTTGGCGCGCAACTGTTCATGCGCTTGGGTCGTCTGGAACAACATGTTGCTTCCTCCTTACACATAATTAAAAGTGGATAAAATTAGTCCAATTTGTAGGCGAAAAAATCAGTCTGCCGGACCCAAAATGTCCTCCAAAGTGTGGGCCTTCAGTTCCGCATTCAGCTTTTCCTGAATGCCTGTCAGATGGCAGTGAACCGTACAGCCGCCATGGCTGGCCCGCCAGGGACAGGAATAGGTGGGATCCATACAACTGCTTAGGCGGGAATCCTCTCCCATAGCGGTCATCAGGTCGTAGAGAGTGACCCGGTTGAGCTCTGCCGACAGGCGACAGCCACCTTCGGCGCCGCGGGCTACTTCCACAAATCCGGCCCTGGCAAGCTTTTTGAGAATCTTGTGTGCAAAGGACTGGGGGACCAGCTCCCGCTCCGCCGCCTCCGCCGCTGTACGGCGCTCCCCATCCCGCAGGGTGCGCAGCAGGCGCAGGGCATAATCGGTTTCGCGGGTAATCACAGCCGCTCCACTCCTTTCTGATTGGTCTGGCTACAACATATCATTTTGGATAAAGTTTGTCAAGTATAATTTTCCAAAATCGTCACAATGTAAAAAAACGCGCGGCATGTTTTGGCATGCCGCGCGCTGAGGTCAGGATTTTCAGCCCAGCAGATGGATGCTGGTGATCAGGCCGGAGAACACAATGGAAACGGTGGAGCACAGCTTGATCAGGATGTTGAGGGAGGGACCGGAGGTATCCTTGAAAGGGTCGCCCACAGTGTCGCCGATGACGGCGGCCTTGTGGCAGTCGGAGCCCTTGCCACCATGGGTGCCGCTCTCGATGTACTTCTTGGCGTTGTCCCAGGCGCCGCCGGCGTTGGACATGAACACGGCCACCACGAAGCCGGTGACGGTGACGCCGCCCAGCAGGCCCACCACGGCCTCTGCGCCCAGAATCAGGCCGGTGACCACGGGCACTACAATGGCCAGCAGGGAGGGGACCACCATCTCATGCAGAGCGCCCTTGGTGCAGAGATCCACACAGGAGGCGTAGTCGGGGTCGGCCTTGCCCTCCATGATGCCGGCGATCTCCTTAAACTGGCGGCGCACCTCCACCACGATGGACTGGGCGGCCCGCTGCACGCCGCTCATGGTCAGGGCGGCGAAGAGGAAGGTGAGCATGGCGCCCACGAACAGGCCCACCAGAACGGCGGGGTTGGTGATGGAGAGATCCAGCGTGTCCACCTTGACCTTCACCACGTCCACATAGCTGACCAGCAGGGCCAGGGCGGTGAGGGCGGCGGAGCCGATGGCGAAGCCCTTGCCGGTGGCGGCGGTGGTGTTGCCCAGGGAGTCCAGGGCGTCGGTGCGATTGCGCACCTCCTCGCCCAGGCCGCTCATCTCGGCGATGCCGCCGGCGTTGTCGGCCACGGGGCCGTAGGCGTCGGTGGCCAGGGTGATGCCCAGGGTAGACAGCATGCCCACCGCGGCGATGCCGATGCCATACAGGCCCTTGGAGAAAAGCTCGCCATAGTTGGCCGCATTGGTGGTCAGGGAACCGCCGGCGGCCAGGAAGGAGACGATGATGGCCACGCCGATGATGACGATGGGGGCGGCGGTGGACTTCATGCCCAGGGAGATGCCGCCGATGATGGTGGTGGCGGCGCCGGTCTCGGTGGAGTCGGCCAGGCCCTGGGTGGGCTTATAGGTGTCGGAGGTGTAGTACTCGGTAAAATAGCCGATGGCGCAGCCGGCCACCAGACCCGCCAGAATGGCGATGTAAGGGCCCCAGGAGCCCATGATGTAATAGGTGACGGGGGCGGCGATGACGGCGGCCAGCACGGCGGCGGTGTAGGTGCCTTTGCGCAGAGTAGCCAGCAGGGACTTCTGGGTGGCGTTCTCCTTGGTGCGGATCAGGAAGGTGCCGATGACGGAGCACACCACGCCCACCACGGCGATGATGAGGGGCAGAAGCATGGCGTTCCAGGTCAGGCCATCGGCGGCGTAGGCGGAGGCGCCCAAGGCGAAGGTAGCCAGAATGGAGCCCACGTAGGACTCATACAGGTCAGCGCCCATGCCGGCCACGTCGCCCACGTTGTCGCCCACGTTGTCGGCGATGGTGGCGGGGTTACGGGGGTCGTCCTCGGGGATGCCGGCCTCCACCTTGCCCACCAGATCGGCGCCCACGTCGGCGGCCTTGGTGAAGATGCCGCCGCCCACGCGGCCGAACAGGGCCATGAAGGAGGCGCCCATGCCGAACATGACCATGGTCTGGGCGATCTGGGCGGCCTCAAACCCTGCGATGTACTTGAGAATGTGGAACCAGATGGACACGTCCAGCAGACCCAGGCCCACCACGGTGAAGCCCATGACCGCGCCGGAGGAGAAGGCCACGTTCAGGCCCCGGTTGAGGCTCTCATGGGCGGCGTTGGCAGTGCGGGCGTTGGCGGAGGTGGCAATCTTCATGCCCACAAAGCCCGCCAGGCCGGACCAGATGCCGCCGGTCAGGAAGGCGAAGGGGATAAACCAGTTGTCCAGCATCCCGACTCCTGCCAAAATCAACAAAATGACGAAGACAATGATAAAGATCTTTGCAACGGTAGTATACTGGCGCTTAAGGTAGGCATTTGCGCCCTTACGGATGGATGCGGCCAGCTTTTGCATCAGTTCGGTGCCCTCTGAGAACTTGAGCACCTTCTTGGCTTGGGTTAAGGCGAAGATTAATGCAATTAATGCACCTACTAAGCCGACCCAAAACAGGTTTTCCAACAACTTTCCCCACTCCTTTTTTCTTTGGAAGCCTTGTAACACAAGGCTTCCAGCGTTAAGAGACAATATAATATTAACGCAAAAAGGGGTGATTTGGCAAGTATATCTTAAGATAAGAAAGCGTCAAATCCTAGGATTTGACGCTTTCGACAAAAACGAATGATTGGTTTAAGAACGCTTCCATGCATTTCTGCTAAAGAGAACGAGAACAGGCAGAACCTCCAGGCGCCCGATCAGCATACACAGGGAGAGCACCAGCTTGGAGAAGCCGGAAAAGGCGGAGTAGTTGCCCATGGGGCCCACCAGCTCCAGTCCGGGGCCCACATTGCCGATGCAGGAGACTACGGCGGTGAAGGTGGTGCCAAAGGAGAAGTTGTCCACCGACACCAGCAGCGTGGCCCCCAGGGCGATGAAAAGATAGGCTGCAAAAAAGAGCTGGACGGAGCGCAGGCTGTCCTCATCTACCACCCGGCCGTCCAGCTTGACCACGTTGACGGAGCGGGGGTGCACCACCTGCCGGATCTCCCGGCGGATGCACTTGAGCAGGAGCAGAACGCGGGAGCACTTGATGGCGCCGCCGGTGGAGCCGGCGCAGGCGCCGATGAACATGAGCAGCACCAGCAGAATCCGCGAAAACTCCGGCCACAGGTTGAAGTCAGTGCTGGCGAAGCCGGTGGTGGAGATAATCGAGCCCACCTGAAATGCGGCGTGGCGCACGGCGGAGCCGTCCGCCGGATACATGGGCCAGATGTTGATGGAGATCAGGAGGGTGCTGAAAGCCACCACGGCCAGAAAGAAGCGCAGCTCGTCGCTGCGGAGCGCCTGGCGGACCTTGCCGCAGAGCAGCAGGAAGTAGAGGGCAAAGTTGATGGAGAAGACCAGCATGAAGAGCGTGATGATGACCTCAATGGCAGGGCTTTCATAGGCCGCAATAGACAGGTTTCTGGTGGAGAAGCCGCCGGTGCCCGCGGTGGCGAAGGAGTGAACCAGGCTGTCATACCACGGCATGCCGGCGATTCGCAGGCAGAAGACCTCCAGCAGAGTGAGGGCGCAGTAGATGCCGTAGAGGATTTTGGAGGACTGGCTGGTCTTGGGTACCAGCTTGCTCACAATGGGCCCGGGGCTCTCGGCGCGCATCACATGCAGGGTCCGTCCGCCCAGGCTGGGCAGCAGGGCGATGGTGAGGATCAGCACCCCCATGCCGCCCATCCAGTGCATGAAGGAGCGCCAGAAAAGGATTCCTCTGGGCAGGGGCTCCACTGCGGTCAGGACGGAGGCGCCGGTAGTGGTGAAGCCGGAGACCGACTCGAAGAAGCAGTCCACATAGGAGGGGAAAAAGCCGCTGAAAAAGAAGGGGAGGGCGCCGAAGGCGCTCATCAGCAGCCAGATGAGGGCCACGGCGAAAAAGCCCTCCCGGGGGAAAAAGTGGTCGTTGCTGCGTATGAGGGAAAGGGCGAGCCCCACTGCTCCCGTCATGGCAATGGACAGGAGGAAGGGAAGGGGATTTTCGCGGTAGAACAGGCAGACCAGCAGGGGGAGGAGCAGCGCGCCTGCCTCTACCAGCAGGGTCTTGCCCGTCAACTTGAAGACCAGGCGGAAGTTCATGCGTCGCCTCCCAGCTCCAGAAGGGAGTCCTCAAAGATGTCGTTGAGATCCAGAATCCCGTGGTTGCGGGATATGACGATCACGGTGTCACCAGCGGCGATGGAAGAGGAGCCGTCAGGGATTACGATACGGCCCTGGTGCACCAGGACGGCGACCAGGATGCCAGGCTTCAGGCGCAGCTCTCGCAGGGGGGTGTCCCGGTTTCGGGTGGTTGCATTGGCCACAAATTCCATAGCCTCGGCGTGGCCGTCGGCGATCTTGTAGAGGGCGTTCATGACGCTGCCCTTGGAGTTCTGCATACCGCGTACCACCTGAAGAATCTGCCCGGCGGTCAGCAGCTTGGGGGAGATCACGCTGTCCAGCCCAGCGGCGTGGGCGATGCCGGCATAATTCTGGCGGTTGGACTTGGCCACCACCTTGGGTATGCCCTGCTGCATGGCGTAGAGGGAGATAATGAGGTTGTCTTCATCCCGGTCGGTGAGGGCTACGAAGGCGTCGGAGGCGGTCACATCCTCCTCCTCCAGAAGTTCCTGGTCGGTGCCGTCGCCGCAGATGACCGTGGCCTTGGGCAGTACCTCGCTGAGATGGCGGCAGCGGTCCAGACTGCGCTCAATGATCTTTACGTGTATGCCAAGCCGCTCCAGAATGGCGGTGAGGTAGTGTGCGATTCGTCCGCCGCCCACCAGAAATACGTTGCGGCACCTGGGATTGTGCCGCCCCAGCAGGCGAAAGAAGGCGGTCAGGCCGGTAGGCTGGCCGATCAGATAGAGCCGGTCGCCCACCTGGGGCACAAAGGAACCGTCGGGGATGACCACATCTCCCTCCGCCCGCTCGGCGGCACAGAACAGCATAGGGAGGGACTGGAGCTGGCCGCTCTGGGCGGACAGGGGATGTCCCACCAGAAAGTCCTCCTCCCGCACCCGGAAGCCAATCAGCTCCACCCGACCCCGGCAAAAGGTCTCCAGATTGGCGGCAGGGGGAAAGCGAAGCAGACGGGCGATCTCCGCCGCCGCGGCGTTTTCCGGGTTGATGACCAGGTCGATGCCCAGGGCCTCCTTCAGCAGGGAGAGCTCCATAGCATATTCTACATTGCGTACCCGGGCGATCGTATACTTGGCGCCCAGCCGCTTGGCGGTCAGGCAGCAGACCATGTTGACCTCATCCATACTGGTGGCGGCGATCAGCACATCCGCAGCATCCACACCCGACTCTCTCAGGGCGGAAATGGACGCGCCGTTGCCTTTGACACACATGACATCCAGGGCCTCAGAGGCGTGGCGGAGAGCGGCGTCGTTGGTGTCAATTACGGTGATATCGTGCTCCTCCTGAGAGAGGTGCTCGGCCAGGGTAAAGCCCACCTTGCCGTCGCCCACGATGATGATTTTCAAGCTCCATACATCCTTTCAGAGCGCCCGGAGGTGCCCCACAACACATTGCATGCTAATCTTAACGCAATCTTAACACGCATGCAAGGACATTATGCGTAATTTGCCGAAAAAGAGCCCCTCTCCACAGGGAGAGGGGCTCTTTTTCGGCTTTTATACCGTCCATTCACTGTGCACCAGGCCGACCAGATACCAGTCACCCTGATAGCATTCAAACACCAGTTTGAGAGAACACCAGTCGTATCCGGCCATCTGTTCGTCCAGACCGGGAAAGTGATACTCCACAAAACGTCCCTCCGGATAGGCGGAGGCCACATTTTCCAGCGCGTTTCCCTGCATCAGAACGGTGTCTACCGCCGTCTCAGGGGCGGCAGTATAGTCGGCATTGAAGACGTAGCGCTCAAAATACTCCCGTCCGGTCAGTTCAATGGGGGCGCCGGTGCCGTCCTCAATACCCCACACATAAGGGATGTCGTCCTCGGGCAAGAGGACGAGCTGGGCGGGGAGGAGATTGCGGTCACAACTGGGCTCCACCGTGGAGTAAGGCGTCAGGGTAACCCCTTTCTCCGGGTGCACCAGCGCGGCCAGGGCCTCATAATCGCTCTCCTTCAGCGCGGCGAGAACCTGTCCGGCACGGTCGGACAGGCAGGAGGTGCCGGCGTCGGCCGGCGCGGCCTGGTAGAGGGTAGATCTACCCTCTACCTCAATAGCGTCCAGCGCGGAAACTGCGGGATACTCCGCTGCGGTGGCACGGACCGAGTTCAGGCTGGCAGAGGAGATCCCGCTGCCGAACAGGGTGCCCAGTGCAAGCCCGCCCAAAAGGGCGATCAGGGCAAATAGCACGGCCTTCTTCATCCGGTACACACCTTTCCTGTCAGGGGAAATTCACAATTCTTTATTTTAAAAGCAGCACACAAAAAAAGCAACAACAAAAGGTTACAAAAGCTAGGATGCTTTTGTATATCTTGCAATGATGGAAAAAAGGAGGTATAATAAAAAATAGTTTTTTGTCAGAACAAGGAGGATTATCATGCACGAACACGAGCTGCAATTTCATATCAAATGTAAGGCCGGCGACGTGGGCCGCTACTGTTTCCTGCCCGGTGATCCCGGTCGCTGCGAGAAGATCGCAGCCTACTTTGATAACCCGGTGAAGGTACAGAGCAACCGGGAGTACACCACCTATACCGGAACCCTTCTGGGGGAGAAGGTGAGCGTCTGCTCCACCGGCATCGGCGGCCCCTCTGCGGTGATCGCCATGGAGGAGCTGCACAACATCGGCGCGGACACCTTCATCCGGGTGGGCACCTGCGGCGGCATCGCCCTGCCCGTTAAGAGCGACGATGTGGTGATCGCCACCGGCGCGGTCCGCCACGAGGGGGCCAGCCGGGAGTACGCCCCCATCGAGTTCCCCGCCGTGTCCGACTATGAGGTGCAGACTGCCCTGGTGCAGGCTGCCAAAAACCTGGGCAAGCCCTGGCACGCCGGCGTGGTGCAGTGCAAGGATTCCTTCTATGGACAGCACGACCCCAAGCGGATGCCAGTGAGCCAGGAGCTGCTCTACAAGTGGGAGGCGTGGAAGCGCCTGGGTGTCCTGGCCTCCGAGATGGAGTCCGCCGCCCTGTTCTGCTGCGCCGCCGCCTTGGGGGTGCGCTGCGGCTCCTGCTTCCACGTCATCTGGAACCAGGAGCGGGAGGCTGCCGGGCTGGATCAGGAGGAGAGCCACGATCTGTCCGCCGCTCTGGAGGTAGGCATCGAGGCCGTCAAGCTGCTGATCGAAGCCGACCGGGCCGCGAAGGGGTGAGCCGCAGAACCGCTCCGCCCTGCCTTTGCATAGTGAAAAATGCCTGGAACCATGTGGTTCCAGGCATTTCTTATTGCTTATTTTACCGTTTTCAGCGCCCGCATGGCGTTGAGAATGGCGATGACGGACACGCCCACATCGGCGAACACCGCCTCCCACATATTGGCCGCACCGGCGGCGCTGAGCGCCAGCACCAGGAACTTGACGGCCAGGGCGAAGACAATGTTCTGACGGACGATGGCCAGGGTGCGCCGGGCGATTCGAATGGCGTCGGCGAGCTTGGAGGGCTTATCATCCATCAGCACGATGTCGGCGGCCTCGATGGCGGCATCGGAGCCCAGGCCGCCCATGGCGATGCCGATGTCGGCCCGGGAGAGCACCGGGGCGTCGTTGATGCCGTCGCCCACGAAGGCCAGGGCGCCCTTGGGGGAGACCTCGCTCAGCAGAGCCTCCACACGGGTCACCTTGTCGGCGGGGAGGAGCTGGGTGTGTACCTCGTCCAGGCCCAGCTCCTGTGCCACTGACTCACCCACGGCTTTGGCGTCGCCGGTGAGCATGACGGTTCTGCGCACACCACAGGCCTTCAGCGCAGTGATGGCCTCCTTCGCGTCGGGCTTCACCTCGTCGGAGATGACGATGTGGCCCAGGTAGACCCCATCGGAGGCCACGTGGACGGTGGTGCCTACCCGGTGGCAGGGGTGCCAGCTCACGCCGATGTCCTCCATCAGCTTGTCGTTGCCGGCGCAGATCTGGCGGCCGTCCACTGTGGCCCGCACGCCCCGGCCGGACAGCTCCTCCACATTGGATACCCGGGAGGTATCCAATTCCTTGCCGTAGGCCTCCTTGAGAGAGCGGGAGATGGGGTGGTCGGAGTAGCTCTCCGCCAGGGCGGCCAGCTCCAGAAGCTGCGCCTCGCCGCAGTGGTCGGGATGGATGGCGGTGACGTTAAACACGCCGCGGGTCAGAGTGCCGGTCTTGTCAAAGACCACGAGTTCCGTTTTGGCCAGTACCTCCAGATAGTTGCCGCCCTTTACCAGAATACCGTTTTTAGAGGCCCCGCCGATGCCGCCGAAGAAGGACAAGGGGACGGAGATGACCAGGGCGCAGGGGCAGGAGACCACCAGGAAGTTCAAAGCCCGCTGGATGGAGTCCACCCATTGGATGGAGGTAAACAGGGGGGGCAGGAGGGCCAGAGCCACGGCGGCCAGCACCACGGCGGGGGTGTAGTACCGGGCGAACTTGGTGATGAAGTTTTCTGCCTTGGCCTTCTTGCTGGAGGAGTTCTCCACCAGATCCAGAATTTTAGCCACAGTGGACTCCTCAAAGGCCTTGGTGACCCGAACCAGCAGCAGGCCGGACAGGTTGACACAGCCGGAGATCACATCGTCGCCGGGCTGGGCCTCCCGGGGGAGGGACTCGCCGGTGAGGGCCGCAGTGTCCACATTAGAGGTGCCCTCCAGCACCACGCCGTCCAGGGGGATGCGCTCGCCGGCCTTGATGACGATGGTGTCACCCACCGCCACATCCTCGGGGTCTACCTGCCGGAGCTGACCGTCCACCTCAATGTTGGCGTAGTCGGGCCGGATATCCATCAGGGAGGTGATGGACTTGCGGGACTGGTCCACAGCGTAGCTCTGAAAGAGCTCGCCCACCTGGTAGAACAGCATGACGAACACGGCCTCGGGGTATTCGCCGGTGGCCAGGGCGCCCACGGTGGCCAAGGCCATCAGAAAGTTTTCATCAAAGACCTGGCCGTGGGCGATGTTGCGCACGGCCCGCCACAGGACATCCCAGGCAATGACGGCATAGGGGATCAGAAAGGTGAACAGCCGCAGCCATCCCTCCGTGGGCAGGAGGAGTGCGACCGCAAAGAGCACTGCGCTGGCGAGGACGCGGAAGAGCATTCGCTTTTGCTTCTTGGACATAGGACATCGCTCCTTTGAAAAAATCCGGGACGGCCGCCGTAGGCCGTCCCTGGTGCGGTCAGCGGACGATGGTACAGTCTGGCTCCACCTTTTTGCACACCTTGACGACCTCGTTCAGAATTTCATCAAACCGGGTGTCGTCGGCGTCCAGGGTCAGCTTCTGGGTCATGAAGCTGACGGTGGCGTCGTGGACGCCGTCCAGCTTCTTGATAGCGGCCTCCATCTTGGCGGCGCAGTTGGCACAGTCCAGATCAATGAGCTTAAAGTGCTTTTTCATGGTAAAGTCTCCATTTCTTTATAGAATATGCAGAGGCAGCAGCTCCGCCACGTGCTCCATCCCCTGGTCCAGTATGGTGCGCACGTGCCCGTCGGCCAGAGAATAGAATACGGTCTTGCCCTCCCTGCGGGCCTTGACCAACCTGCTCTGCTTGAGAGAGCGGAGCTGGTGGGAGATGGCGGACTGGGTCATGCCCAGGAGCTGGGCGATGTCGCAGACGCACATCTCTGATTCAAAGAGGACGTACAGGATTTTAATGCGGGTGGAGTCGCCGAAGATTTTGAACAGCTCCGCCAGGTCGTAGAGAACCTCCTCATCCGGCATGTTCTGGTTGACCTGGTTCACGATGGCCTCATGCACATGCATGTACTCGCAGCGTTCCACATCCTTGGGTTCCGGCATCCGATCACATCCTTTCTAAAACACATGAGTTATTGTTCATGTGTTATTATATGCTTGATTGTTCAAATGTCAATAGGTTTTGCAAAAATATTTTTATTGCCCACCAGGTGATCTGGCGGTATGATTAGAAAAAAGGAGGGAAACACGAATGAAGCGAGACGCAAATCCGGAGAAGGGGCTGGAGGCTCTGGATCAGTGTGAATACATGGTTCTGGCCATGACCGATGGAGAGGGAAAGCCCTACTGCATCCCCCTCAACGGGGTACGGGTGGGGGAGAAGATCTATTTCCACTGCGCAAAGGCAGGGGAGAAGGTGGACTGTCTGCGGACCCATCCGCAGGTCTGCCTGACCGCGGTGGGACACCAGCGGGTGATCCAGGCCATCTATGAGACGGAGTACCAGTGCGCAGTGGTACGCGGCACCGCCGGAGAGGTCACAGACGAGACGGAGATGCGGGAGGCCCTCTGGGCTCTCTGCCGCAAGTACAGCCCGGACTGCCTGGAGCGGGTGGAACAGGTGATTGACGACAGCTTTGCCCGGGTGGCCATCTGGAAAATCTGTATTGAGTCCGTCAGCGGCCGCTGGAGGGACTACAGCGGCCAGGGCTGACCAGAGGCGCGTATGTGGATTCTATATGCCTTTGCCTCCGCGTTCTTTGCGGGAGTGACCGCCGTCTTGGCCAAGCTGGGCATGGAGGGAGTCAATTCCCATCTGGCCACGGCCCTGCGCACCATTGTGGTGGCGCTCTTCGGCTGGGCAATGGTTTGGGTGGCGGGCTCCAGCGGCGCAGTCGGGGCACTTGAACCGCGGAGCTGGCTGTTTCTCATCCTGTCCGGTCTGGCCACCGGAGGGAGCTGGCTGTGCTATTTTCGGGCGCTCCAGCTTGGAGAGGTCAACCAGGTGGCCCCCGTGGATAAATCCAGCACTGTGCTGACCATGCTGCTCTCCATCCTGTTACTGGGAGAGGCGGCCCACTGGAATACTTTATTGGGGATGGGGCTGATCCTGGCCGGCACCCTGGGGATGCTCCAGCGGAAGCCCCGGGAACGGGCCTCCTCCGGCTGGGGGTGGCTGCCCTGGGCGGTGCTCTCCGCCGTGTGCGCCAGCCTGACTTCCATCCTGGGCAAGGTCGGCATGACCGGCGTGGACTCCTATGTCGGCACCGCCATCCGCAACATGGTAGTGCTGGCAATGGCCTGGGCTCTGGTGCTCGGGCTGGGGCTCCAGCGGGAGATTCCGACGCTGAGCCGGAAAAACTGGGGGTTTCTGGCTGTGTCCGGCGTGTCTACCGGGCTGTCCTGGATGTTTTACTACCGGGCGCTCCAGGAGGGGCCGGCCAGCGTTGTGGCCCCCATCGACAAGCTGAGCATTCTGGTGACGGTTGGCTTTTCCTGCCTGGTGCTCCGTGAGCGGCTGAGCCGGCGGGCTGCCGCCGGGCTGCTCGTGCTCACCTGCGGCACCCTTCTTCTGCTGCTGTAGCATGAAACAGCGCCCCATGGCTTTTGCCACGGGGCGCTGTTTTGGCCTAAACAGAGGCAGCTGCGTTTGTTTTTTTCCGTCTGCGGCGGAGGAACAGCAGGGCGAGAAGTACCGCCGCAGCCGCGGCGGCCAGTACCCAGGGGAGAAGGGTTCCGCTTCCGGAGGCGCTGAGCAGCAGAGTACCGGCGGTGGGGGCGGTGAGCACCAGATAGCTGCCATCCCGCTCCGCCTCGATAGGGACGGCGGAGCCGTCCTGAAGCAGGGCAGCGCGCACAGAGCCCCTAAGACCGTCGGCGCATACCCGCAGCGTCACGGTGTCAGGGAGCTCCGCCCCGTCCGTGATCTGGTAGTCATAGGCGGCAGCGCCGTCTACCGGCTCCGGCCGCTGTGCCAGCTCCAGCCGTGCATCGGGAGAGAATGCTCCCTCGGCGAGAAGCAGGGGGCGTTCTCCGCCGGAGGAGATAGTGGTCACCCAGTCCTCGTAGACCGCCTCCACCGTCAGGCTCCGGGTGATGTGGTTGTGGTCAAAGGGAGCCCAGGCGCCATAGCGCCCGCCGTCGCTGGGTACTTCCGGGAAGGCGGCGGGGTCCAGGCTGCCGCCGTAGGGCACCTCCACTGTGTCCACCACCTGCTCCCCGGCCTGGAAGGTGACGCGGAAGGTGAGAAAGTCCGCCGGAATTCCCTCGAGGGCGGAGAAGGCGCCAAAGGAGAGGGGGGCGGTCTGTCCGGCATAGTCGATGCCGTCAATTCCGACTGCCTTCTCCTGAAGGTAATAGTTGCCGGAAACTGTGCCGTCAGCCCAGCCGGCCACCGCGCCCAGACGTTCGCCGCTGCCGTCGATGCGGGTCATGGCGATGCAGTCCGCGATATCCCTGCCCTCGCCGGCAATGCCGCCTAGGCTGCTGTCCCCGGTTACGTCGGCCTGGGCGGCACAGGAGCGGAGCACTCCCCGGGAGAGCCCCGCGATACCGCCCGCAAAGGAGTCGTCGTCGGCCCCCACGGGTCCCATACTGGTGCAGGAGAGGGCAGCGCCCACCTCGCCCCGGCCCAGGACACCGCCGGCGCACTCGTTCTTGGCGGTGACGGGGCCACGGTTGTCACACTGGTAGAGGATCGCTTTGAGCAGAGCGGTGGTATCCACCAGCAGATTTTCACCGTCCAGCTCCAGATTCTCCTCGGGGTCCAGGGAGAGCTCAGGGGAGACCGCTCCCGCAATGCCGCCCACGTTGGTGTCGGCCTGGATGCCGCCCTCATTCCGGCAGCCTACCACCCGGCCCGGGCCGCTCTGGGCCCCCTCGGCCGAAGTGTTCTCCTTCACCGTCTTTTCCGGAACCTCGGTCAGTTCCACAATGGCTTTCCGGGCCTCGTCAAGCTGTCCGATGATAGCAGTGGTGGTGGCATGCAGCTCCTGGTTGGTCTGGCCGGCCCCCTGGGTCATCTGATCCACCCGTTGGCTGATGTCATCCAAGTGCCCGTCCAACTCGTCCAGGCGCTCCTGTCCCTTGTCGCCCAAGGTGTCCAGATAGCCGTTCAGGACATCCTCGATGATATCGGCCTGGCTGTTAACCACCCGGAGCTGCTCCACGCTGCCCTGGCTGAAATCCTTGACATGGCCGTTCAGGGCATCGAGGGCCTTTTCCAGCGCCCGGGCGGCCCGGTCCATGTCACGGCGGGCGTCGCCCATCTCATCTCCGGCCTCTTGCCACAGCGCTGTCAGACGGTCCGCCAAGTGGAACGTGTCGGAACCCATGGCCTCCAGATGGCCGCTGATGCGGCTGAGGTGCCCGTTGAAATCGATGGAACCCACATCCCAGCGCTTATAGGCATCCAGGATGCCAGCCAGATCCAGGCGGGCCGCAGCCTGGAGGGCGTCCTTGACAAAGGACTCCAGCCGGTCGGTCTCGTCCGCGATCTGACGCAGCTCCGACACAAGACCGCTGTGTTCCCGCTCCAGTGCGTCCAGCGTGGAGGAGAGACTGTCTCCGGTGTCGGACAGGCTGTCCTCCAGAGTGCCGGTCAGATTTTTCAGCCCCTTGCGTAGGGCGGTGAGCTGGTTGCCCACCTCGTCCAGATCGGCGCTGGCCCGCCGGGTGAGGCGGTCCACCTCGTCCAGCAGGCCGCTCATGGCCCCGTTGATGGTCTGGACCGCGTCGTAGACCTGGTCGGCGGCGGCTGAGGTGTCTGTGTTGAAATCGCTGCCCGTTCCGTGGATTACGTCCTGGATGGCGGAGAGGGAGCCATGGATAGCGGAGATATCGTCCACTGCATCTCCGGCTGAGGAATGGATTTGGCCGGAGAGCTGAGTCATGAGGGTGGAAAGGGAGGCCAGGGCGCCGTCCAGCCGCTCCATGGGGTCCTCTCCGTAGGTGAGGGTCACGTAGGGTTCAAACTGGCCCACGATGCCCCCTACGTCCTTACGCCCCAGGATCTCACCATCGTTGAAGCAGCGAAGCAGAGCGCCGTTCTGAATCCCGGCGATGCCGCCGGTGTTGTATCCGGTGTGGGCATAGCCCACAGCGGCGTGATTGGTGCAGTCGGCCACAGTGCCGGTATTGCGCCCGGCGATGCCTCCGCTGTTGGTGGCGGCATCGTTTCCACCAGTGTTGACTTCCCCCAGGTTAGTGCAGCTCTGGATCATGCCCTCGTTGCGCCCGGCAATGCCGCCGCTGTTGGTGTTTCCGGTGACAGAGGCTCGGTTGGTGCAGCTCCGCACCACGCCGGAGCTCCCGTTGACGCCTACCAGTGCGCCCACGTCCTCATCTCCCGTCACATCGCCAGTGACGGTGACTTGTTCCACTGTGCCGTGGTTCTCACCGGCCAGGATGCCCACCTGCGACTGGGAGCCGCCAGGGGCCACTACCCCGTCCAGAGTCAGATTTTTTACGACAGCCCCCTCGCCCAACGTGCGGAACAGGCCTACCTTGGAACCCTTGTCCAGCCAGGCGAAGCCGGAAATGGTGTGTCCGGCCCCGTCAAAGGTGCCGCGGAACACGGGAATGGTGGAAAAGCCGGTACCGGCCAGGGAAATGTCGGCGGCCAGCACCACGGTTACCCCTTGAGACCAGGTATCCGAGGTGCAGCTTTGGGCCAGCTTGAGCAGCCCGCTGGCATCATGAATGGTGATGGTATCCCCCTCCGCGCCGGCGGGGGGCAGCAGTCCCAGGCAGAATACCAGGGCCAGCAGCAGGGCGGCGCCCCGTTTTGCATAGTTCATCATGGCGTTATTCCTCCGTTTCATCCAGTTCCTGCCGCTTGCTCTCAATGAGGGCATCCACGCTGCCGTGGAGCACGCCCTTGAACTCGCCGTCAATGAAACCGGACACGTGGCCCCGGACATGTCCGTCCAGACGCATGGTGCCGTTCTGGAAGCGCTGTTTCCGGTCCCGGTTGAGGGTAATGGCGGTGCGCTCGATAAGGGCGTCGCCCAGCACCAGGAGCTGGGGCAGCACAGTCATGACCAGGACGATGGAGGTCAGGGTGCCACGGCCCAGGGTATCGCCGATGGAGGAGATAATGGTGTCGGTGGACAGCTTGCCGATGAGAAAGCCGGCCACAGTCATGATGGAGCCGGAGGTAAGCACGGTGGGGAAGCTCTGGTTGAGCGCCTCCACGGCGGCGGCCCGACGGTCAAGCACGGTCTTGAGCTGTAAGTAGCGGTTGGTGATGACGATGGCGTAGTCAATGGTAGCGCCCATCTGTATGGCGCTGACAATCAGGTAACTCATAAAAAACAGGTTGGTGCCCGTCAGGAAGGGGAAGGAGAAGTTGATCCAAATGGAGCCCTGGATGGTGAGCACCAGCAGGATGGGCAGCCCAGCGGACTTGAAGGTAAACAGCAGGATGACCACCACAAAGAGCACGGTGAGCACACTGATTTTCAGGTTGTCCCCGGTGAAGGAGGCGGCCAGATCCCGGGCGTTGGTGGAATTGCCCACCAGCACCACATCGTCTCCGTAGTATTCCGCGGCAATGGCGCGGATCTGGTCCAGGAGGGCATAGGTCTCCGCCCCCTCCTCGGGGAGATCGGCAGTAAAGACCATCCGGGTCCACTGTTCCCCCTGGAGCTGCTGGAGTCCGTCGTCCAGGGTATCCTGCAGCTCCTCCACCTGGCTGGCCTGCTCTCCGCTCAGGCGGATAACCCCCTTGTCCTTCTGCTCCAGCAGGAACTGGAACACATCCAGCAGGGGCACGGAATAGTCGTCCGTGTCCTGAAAGATAGCGCCGTATTCCTCCACGCTCAGGCCGTAAGCCTGGTAGAGCAGCCGGGCCAGCTCGATGTCCACGCCCGCCAGCTCGGCAAACTGCCGGGGGGTCAGCTTGTCGGTGAGGTAGCGGCCGTCCTCCACCTCAATGTTGGCCAAGCCGGTGGCGGTCGTCACGTTGTCCAGGGCCTCCACCCGGCGGAGCACCGCACCCTCGCTGTCGTAGTCCCCACGGGGAACCAGTACGGCAATGGTGTTGGTATAGCCGAAGGTCTCGTTGATCTTGTCCATGGCGATACGGGTCTCCGGACGGTTGCCTGAGTTGGTGGAATTGGTGGAGAATACATAGTCGCACTGGTTGGAGCAGTAAATGCCGCCGATGACGCACACGGCGAACACCGCCGGAAGCACGAAGCGCAGCTTCATGATGAGGCGGCCCCAGCCTGCGATGGAGGGCACTAGGTTTTTGTGGCGGGTCTTTTCGATGCCCCGGTTGAAAAGCATCAGCAGACCGGGCATGAGCAGAAACACCGACAGCATGGAGCAGACAATGCCCTTGGACAGGACGATACCCATGTCGAAGCCGATGCGGAACTGCATCAGCATCAGGGCCACCAGGCCGGAGATAGTGGTGAGGGAGGAGGAGGAGATCTCCACGATGGCCTTGCTCAGGGCGGCAATGTCCGCCTCTCGAGCGTCCAGACCGTTGTCGCGCTCCTCCATATAGCGGTGACAGAAGATAATGGCGTAATCGATGGCCAAGGCAAGCTGGAGCACCACGGCGATGGCGTTGGTGATGAAGGAAACCGAGTCAAAGAGAAAGTTGGTGCCCATGTTGAGGATGGCGGAGACCACAAACACAATGAGAAAGACCAGGACCTCCAGATAGCTCTTGGAGGTGAACAGGAGTACCGCTACGATGACGGCGGCGGCAATGGCCAGAATGACCGTCATCTCCTGCATAAGGCTGTCTGAGTCGTACGGATCGCCGCTGGGGAAGACGTAGTGATCGTAGGGCGCTGCCAGCTCCTTTACGGCCGCGAGGGCGGCGTCCGCCTCCGGACTGCCCTCCTCACCGGTAAAGGAGACGGAAAAGAGGGCGGAGGAGTCCTTAAAGTGGTCGGTACTGTCGTCAAAGGCGACGGAGGACACGCCATCCAGCTCCGCTAATTGAGCGGCTACCTTTTCGGCTTGGCGGTAGGTCACATTGGAGAGCATGACCTGAGCGGAGGCGTAGGTGGTGAACTCCTCGTCCATAAGGGTCAGCCCCCGTCGGGTCTCGGTTTCGGCGGGGAGATAAGAGGTGATGTCATTGTTGACCACCACCTTGTCAATAGAGCTGCCGCAAAAGAGCACCGCCGCCAGGAAGACCAGAAAGAAGGCCTTTCGCTTGTCGACAATGAACCGCGCCAGCTTGGTTACAGGGGTTTCAGAGCTTGATGTTTGTGACATGGGTGGGATTCCGCCTTTCTAAACCGGGAGCTCGGGTTGAGGAATGAAGTGCTCTACATGCCGAAGCAGCACTTCGTCTGGAACGTCTGCACCGCTGGAGAGCCACCAGCGGATCAGGGCGAGCAGGCCGCCGGCATAGAAGCGGGCCGTCAGCTCCGGGTCAAACCCGGCGGCCGGGGCGCTCTCCGACAGCTTTCGCTTCAGCGCATCCGTAATGATCTCGTCCAGCACGTAGAACTCTGCTGCGCCCTGGACGGTGAGGAACATCCCCCTGTGGGACTTCAGGAAGGAGAGCGCGTTGTGAAAAAGGACCATAAAATACTCCCGGGGCCCGGTACGTGGGTCCAGGGAGGGGTCCACCGGCTCGAAGTATTTCTGTAGTTCGTCCACAGCATAGCGCAGCAGGGCCAGCTTGTCATCGAAATGGGCGTAGAAAGTGGTGCGGTGGACCATGGCGCGCTGGCAGATATCCACCACCGAGATTTCACTCAGCGGACGCTCCTCCAGCAGGGAGAGCAGGGCGTCGGCGAGGAGCTTCCGGGTACGGCGCTGCCGCAGATCTTCCCGGGGCTGGCTGGTTTGTTTCAATGGGATCCGCTCCTTATTCTGGGATGGGAAGAAGTGTAGCACAGACAAAAACAAATGTCAAGATAAACAACATATGTAGATTAAGTGAAACACACGGAACTTTTTCTGTTGAGGATTATAGGGATACAAATGGAACCGAGCTGTGCGAGAGGGCGGGGAATGAGAGACAACCGCCCTCTTTATATAATTTTATAGGTGCGCAAAGTAGGTTTCGTGCAAAACAAGTAAACCGAAGCCGGATAACCCATTGACGTAGTAGGAGATTGTTGCTATACTAATTTAATCCATATTGATTGGTGGGAAAGCTTGCGCTGCATGGAAGCAGTGATAAGAGAAGAAAAAGGAGGGGAAACGTGTGGAGCTGAATGTGGACGAGGCGTTGCGTTATCTGGGCATCGGCGGACAAGCAGCCGAGTCCATTCGAGCGAGTGTGGCTGCTGTCGCAGACAAGTTAACGGCTGCTATACAGCCCAGATACACCTACCGCATGTGTTCCCTTCAAAAAATAGAGGCCGGATTCCTGCTGCCGGAGGCCGAGCTGGTCCTTCCGGGCGCGGACGCAGCGAAAATGCTGGAGCAGTGCGATCAGGCCGTGCTGATGGCGTGCACTCTGGGGACGCAGTTTGAAGCCCTCTTGCGCAGGGAACAGGCTCGTGATATGTCCAGGGCAGTCATTCTGGCTGCCTGCGGCAGCGCCTGGGTGGAGGCCGGGTGCGACCAGGTGGAGCAAGAACTGGCGAGTTGTCTTCCGAACCGCTATAGAACGGACCGGTTCAGTCCCGGGTACGGGGATCTGCCGTTGTCTTTGCAGCCGAAGATCTGCGCCGCACTGGATACCCAAAGGCGGCTTGGACTGTATGTAACAGAGAGCTATTTGATGAACCCATCCAAGTCAGTCACCGCCATCATCGGCTTGTCCGACTGGCCCCAGATGGCCCGCATCCGTGGATGCGCATATTGTTCGATGCGTGAGACCTGCAAATTGCGCGTGGGAGGAAAACACTGTGGGAATTGAGATACCTCAAAACAAATTTTTGATCCTGGACGGCGCTATGGGCACCGTTCTCCAGCAGCGGGGACTGTCTCCCCAAGGCCGGCCGGAGCTGCTGAATCTGACGGAGCCGGAGCTGCTGGATTCCGTCTATAAAGAGTACATCGCCGCCGGAAGCCAGGTGATTTATGCCAACACCTTCGGTGCCAACGGCTTAAAGCTGGCCAAGACGGGCCACAGTGTGGAGGAGGTCGTGGGTGCGGCCATCGCCGTGGCAAAGAAAGCGGCGGCCGGTACCGGTACCCTGGTGGCGCTGGATGTGGGCCCGCTTGGCGAGCTGTTGGAGCCTATGGGTACGCTGTCTTTTGAGCGGGCATATGACCTGTTCCGCGAAATGGCGGAAGCTGGTGCAAAGGCCGGCGCGGACTTAATCGTGGTGGAAACCATGACAGACCTGTACGAGGCCAAGGCTGCCCTGCTGGCGGCCAAGGAGGCCGCCCACCTGCCGGTGTTTGTCACCATGTCCTTTGATGCCGGCGGCCGGACTTTCACCGGCTGTACGGTCGCCTCCATGGCCCGTACACTGGAGGGCCTGGGTGCGGACGCTATTGGACTGAACTGTTCGCTGGGGCCAGACCTGCTGGCGCCGCTGCTGAAAGAACTGTGTGAGAATACCCGCCTGCCGGTCATTGCCAAGCCTAACGCGGGCCTGCCGGACCCGGTGGATGGACACTATGATATGGGACCGGAGGACTTTGCCCAGGCTCTGCTGACCTGCGTGGAGGCTGGTATCTCCATCGTGGGCGGCTGTTGCGGTACATCCCCGGAATACATTCGTCGGCTGACGGCAGTTCTGGAAGGAAAAAAGCCCGTATCCCGGCACTATAACAACACCGGTCTTGTCTGTACCCCTGTGACACCCATCCGACTGAATGGTGTGCGGGTGATTGGCGAGCGTATCAACCCCACCGGGAAAAAGCGTTTCCAGCAGGCGCTGCTGGAAAATGACCTGGACTATATCCTGGATGTGGGTGTCCAGCAGGAGGATGCCGGAGCGGACATCCTGGATGTGAACGTAGGCTTCCCCGGTGTGAATGAAGTGGTTATGCTGCCCAGAGTGGTAAAGAAGCTGCAAAGCGCGATCGCTGTGCCGCTTCAGCTCGATTCCTCCAACCCGGACGCACTGGAGGCAGGGCTGCGGGTCTATAACGGCAAGGCTGCGGTGAACTCTGTCAACGGAGAGCCGGAGGTTCTGGAGCGTGTGCTGCCTATTGTGAAGAAGTACGGCGCGTCCGTGGTGGGTCTGACGCTGGATAAAAACGGCATCCCCAAAACAGCGGAAGAGCGGGTCGCCATCGCCTGCCGCATTCTGCAGGCTGCTTTGGACCACGGCATCCCCAGAGAGGATGTGTGGATTGACTGCCTGACCCTGACGGTCTCGGCCCAGCAGGAGCAGGCTGCGGAGACGTTGAAAGCGGTGCGGACCATCCGGGAGGAGCTGGGGCTGCAGGTGGTGCTGGGCGTGTCCAACATCTCCTTTGGCCTGCCCAACCGCAAGCTGATCACGCAGAACTTTTTGATTCAGGCCATGCATGCCGGGCTGACTCTGCCCATCATCAACCCAAATCAAACGGAGATGATGGACGCGGTGGCGGCGTACCGTGTACTCTCCGGAGAGGACCGGGAGTGCCGAGCCTATGTTGCCCGTTTCGCGGCGGAGTCCCCTGTCGTGCAGGCAGCGCCGAAGGCGGATGCCCTGACGTTGGGCGATGCGGTCATCCGTGGGTTGAAGGCCGATGCCGGAAAGCTGGCTGCCAAAGCGCTGGAGACCGAGGATGAGCTGTCTCTGGTAGAAAACCACCTGATCCCCGCACTGGACAAGGTGGGAGAGGATTATGACAAGGGTACGGCATTCCTGCCCCAGCTGCTCAGCGCCGCGCAGGCGGCACAGGCAGTATTCGAGGTCATCCGGAGCTCTATCGCCGCCAAGGGCGGTGCGCCCGTGAAGAAGGGAAAACTCATCGTTGCCACTGTGCAGGGCGACATTCATGACATTGGCAAAAATATTGTGAAAACCGTACTGGGAAATTACGGCTATGAGGTGTTGGACCTGGGCCGGGATGTGCCGCCGGAGACCATCCTGCGGACGGTTCAGGAGCAGGGGGTGCGCCTGGTGGGCCTGTCCGCCCTGATGACCACCACACTGCCCGCCATGGAAAAGACCATCCGGTTGCTGCACACTATGGAGGAGCCCCCGGTCATCTTTGTGGGCGGCGCGGTGGTGACGCCGGAATACGCCAAACAAATGAATGCGGACTACTACGCCAAGGATGCCCACCAGTCGGTGGAGATCACCAGAAAGGTCATGGGATGATGGATATCCGCACCTATTTATCGCAGGGAAAGCCATTGCTGTTTGACGGGGCTATGGGCACTTATTTCGCCGCCCATCCGGGCCGGGCTGAGGAACGCTGTGAACGGGCCAACCTGACCCGCCCGGAGGAAATTCTGCGCATCCACCGCGCTTATTTGCAGGCCGGCTGCCGGGCCATCAAGACCAATACCTTTGCCATCAGTGGAGATCTCTCCGATGGGAACGATGAAACCGCCTGCGACATCGTAAATGCGGCCTGCCACCTGGCACGGCAAGCCGCTCAACCCTATGGGGCTTATGTATTTGCAGATCTGGGCCCCGCGCCCCGTGACCACAGCCGCGCCCCGGCAGATCTATACCAGACGCAGGCGCAGTGGTTTCTGGAACAGGGGGTGACCCATTTTTTGGTGGAAACGCTGTCTGGTGACGAGGGGCTCCCGGAATTGGCTGGCTGGCTGAAGGGAAAAAATCCGGATGCGTTTCTTATGGTTTCCTTTGCCGTGGACCATAGTGGGATGACCAGCGCCGGACGTTTGGGCAGCGAGCTGTATCGCTTTGCATCGGAACTGGCTGGGGTGGATGCAGTGGGCTTTAACTGTGTTTCTGGCCCCCGCCATTTGCTGAAATACATTCAGACCCTGGAGCTGAGCGATAAGCCTCTGACTGTCATGCCCAACGCCGGTTACCCCACCGTGCTGGGCCGCCGCACGGTATTCGGCGGTCAGCCTGACTACTTTGCAGGGCAGATTGCACAAATCGTTCAGGCTGGCGCCTCCATCGTAGGCGGCTGCTGCGGTACTACGCCGGAACATATTGCCCAGACGGCGCAGGCTTTGAAAGAGCCGCTTCCTAAGTGCACCGTTTCTGCTCCGAAAAAGCTGCTCAAACCTGCGGCCAATGCGTCCAACTCCCTTTGGGAGAAGTTGGAGGCGGGTAAGCGTGTCATTGCCGTGGAACTGGACCCACCCGTAGATGACGACAGCGCGGGCTTTTGGGAGGGGGTGCAGGCCTTGCGGGGCTCGGGGGCCGATGCGGTGACGATCGCAGATTGTCCCATCGGTCGCCCACGGGCGGACAGCAGCCTGTTGGCCTGTAAAATCAAGCGGGATATTGGTATAGAGCCGTTGCCCCATATGACCTGCCGTGACCGCAATCTGAATGCTACCAAGGCTCTGCTTTTGGGCTTGTCCATGGAAGGGGTACACAATGTGCTGGTGGTCACCGGCGACCCTATCCCTACCGAGGATCGGAACGAAGTCAAAAGCGTATTCAATTTCAACTCCCGCAAGCTGGCCCGCTTTGTCCATATGCTGAATGAAAATACCCTGCGTACCCCCTTTCGTATCTATGGCGCTCTGAATCTGAACGCCCGCAATTTTGATGTGGAACTGCGGCGGGCACAGGAGAAAGAGGCATGTGGTGTTTCCGGCTTTCTGACACAGCCGGTGTTGTCCGCCGAGGCGCTGGACAACCTGAAATTGGCACACAAGACTCTGCGGGGCAAGATTCTGGGCGGGATATTCCCCGTGGTGAGCCACCGAAACGCCTGTTTTCTGAACAATGAGATTTCAGGCATGCGGGTGTGCGATGAGATCATTCATTTATATGAGGGGAAGGACCGTGATGCAGCGGAAGCTCTGGCGGTCACCGTTTCGACGGCGATTGCCAAAGAGATCTTCCCCTACACCGACGGTTATTACCTCATGACCCCGTTCCGCCGGGTGGCGCTGATGGAGCATATTATTCAAAATATTCAGCAATCGTGCATTTCATAAGCAAGGAAAAGGGGCCGTTCGTGTGAATGGCTCCTTTTTTGCTCTGGTCGGTTCTTTAACAGGTCTTTATACCAGATCAATCAATCATGAAATTACCTATTGACATCATAGGAAATAGGTGGTAGTATAATCCCATAAACCAACTGAGTAAATTGGTTTTAGAGGGGCGTGCAAAATGAGCAATCTGTTTCAACAACTGTTGCGCAGCAATTTCCGCTGTGGACGAATGCTGAACTCCCGGGCACTGGATTTGGCCGGGTGGATCGGTATGTCCTCCACTCACTTTGTTGTGATTTAATAAGATCATTACATGGCCATATCTCTTTGTCCGGGAGCGAATAACGCCCCGGTCTTTTTGTATCTAAAATCAAACTATAAACTGAAAGAGGTATAAACCATGAATAACAATTATAAGTTTGAAACCCTGCAGCTTCACGTTGGTCAGGAACAGCCCGATCCCGCTACGGATTCCCGTGCAGTACCGATTTACCAGACCACTTCCTATGTCTTCCGCAACTGCGCCCATGCGGCGGCCCGCTTCGGGCTGACGGATGCCGGTAATATTTATGGCCGCCTGACCAACTCTACCCAGGATGTGCTGGAAAAGCGCCTCGCAGCATTGGAGGGTGGCGTGGCGGCTCTGGCTACCGCTTCTGGTGCCGCCGCCATCTCCTATACCATTCAGGCGCTGGCCCAGGCTGGCGACCACATCGTGGCGCAGAAGACCATTTACGGCGGCAGCTACAACCTGCTGGCCCACACCCTGCCCCAGTTCGGTGTCTCCACTACCTTCGTCAACTCTCATGATCTTACAGAAGTGGAAAATGCCATTCAGGATAACACCAAGGCAATTTATCTGGAGACTCTGGGCAACCCCAACTCTGACATTCCAGACATCGACGCCATTGCAGCCATCGCCCACAGGCACGGTCTGCCTCTGGTCATCGACAATACCTTCGGCACGCCCTATCTGGTCCGCCCTATTGAGCACGGCGCTGATATTGTGCTCCACTCCGCCACCAAGTTCATCGGCGGCCACGGCACCACACTGGGCGGCATCATCGTGGACTCCGGCAAGTTCGACTGGAAGGCCAACGGCAAGTACGCGCCCATTGCAAACCCCAATCCCAGCTACCACGGTGTCAGCTTTGTGGACGCTGTCGGTCCCGCCGCTTTTGTTACTTACATTCGGGCCATCCTGCTGCGGGATACCGGCGCCGCCATCTCTCCCTTCAACGCCTTCCTGCTGCTGCAGGGTGTGGAGACCCTGTCTCTTCGTCTGGACCGCCACACAGAGAACACCAAGAAGGTCGTGGAGTTCCTCGCAAACCATCCCAAGGTGGAGCATGTGAACCATCCCTCCCTGCCCGAGCATCCCGACCACGCTCTGTATGAGAAGTATTTTGCCAACGGCGGCGGCTCCATCTTCACCTTTGAAATCAAGGGTGGTCAGGAGGAAGCCCACAAGTTTATCGACAGTTTGGAAATCTTTTCCCTGCTGGCAAACGTGGCCGACGTGAAGTCCCTGGTGATCCATCCGGCCACCACCACCCACAGCCAGCTTTCTGCTGAGGAGCTGCTCGACCAGGGCATCAAGCCCAACACCATCCGCCTCTCTATCGGCACCGAGCATATTGATGACATCATTGACGACCTGGAAAAGGGCTTTGCCGCTGTGAAATGCTGATTGCAAATTTGAAGTAAAGCACAATTTTATGTTTTGGAAAGGATTTTGACTATGATGCGTATGTGTCAAATTATGCACTGTTATAAAAATCGAATCATTTCCATACCTCGCCTGCGTTTGATACGATAGGCTGTGCTTTGTGTGCAATTAAGCGGGGTATCCATGAGAAACGGATGCCCCGCTCTTTATTTTCTCACGGAAGGAAACGTAAGATGCAGTCTATATATATTTAAAGAACTGCTATGGAAAAATTTTAGGTGCGGACGATGTACGCACGGAAGAGTCCCCAAACGTAATAATTTTTTGGACCGGAAGGATTCCAGCGAAAGAAGGTATCAGTTTGAATGAATTGCGTGATCAGGTATGTGCTGAAAAAGAATATATGATTAACTTACGTCGGGATTTTCACCGTCATCCGGAATTGTCCCTACAGGAAAGGCGTACTGCTGGGGTGATCGAACAGGAGCTTGAGCGGTTCGAAATTTCGCATACTCGGATCGGAGCTACCGGTGTTCTGGGGATTTTGCGAGGCACTCAAAGCGGCAGCGGAGTCGTAGCCTTACGGGCGGATATTGACGCGCTGCCCATTCAGGAAACCAACGATGTGGAGTACCGTTCTCAGACAGACGGAATCATGCACGCCTGTGGGCACGATGCCCACACAGCAAGCCTCTTGGGTGCCGCGAAAGTCCTCTCCCAAAATCGTGACCGCTTTGGTGGAGAGCTCCGTTTTCTGTTCCAGCCGGCGGAGGAGACCGGCAAAGGCGCTCCGGATTTTATAAATGCCGGAGCCCTGGATGGCGCGGAGCGCATTCTGGGCCTGCACAGTGCTCCGGATCTGCCCCTTGGCACCATTGGACTTACGCCCGGACTGAACAATGCCGCAGTGGATCATTTCCGTATCCTAGTCCATGGCAAGGCAGCCCATGTCTCCACCCCGCAGTTGGGCGCGGATGCCCTGTATGCCGCCAGTCAGATCGTGGTAGCAATCCAGGGATTGGTTGCCCGGCGTTCTTCACCTGTGGAGCCAGTGCTCCTCGGCGTCGGGAAATTTGCTGCTGGAACGACCTACAATGCCGTTGCGGAATATGCGGAGCTGGAGGGGACCACCCGCACGATCTCTCAGGAGACGCGTCTGCAGGTGCGGGAGTGGATCGACCAGACCGCGGAGCAGATTGCAGCCATCAGTGGCGCGGAAGCCAGGGTGATTTGGTCGGATATTACCTCCGCTCTGATTAATGATCCGCAGGTCAGCCGTGAGGCGGCAGAAGTGGCAAAGGGGCTGGGAGACCATATTCAGGTCGTCACCAATCGCCCCTTGTCCCTGGGCGGCGATAACTTTGCTGAGTATCAACGTTTTGTACCAGGGTGCTACGCCTATATTGGCACAGCAAACACAGACTTGCCCAGCACATTGAACAGCCTCCACAACGGAAACTTTGATTTGGATGAGAATGCACTTGTCTTAGGAGCGGGCTTATATGTGGGATACGCCCTGTGGTGGCTTGGAAGGCAGGAGAAGCCATGATTCAATTAGAACATATTAGCAAACGATATGTCGGCCCCAGCGGTACGGTGGATGCGCTGAAGGATGTGTCGGTTCATGTGGAGAAAGGAGATATCTATGGGATTATCGGCTCCTCCGGCGCAGGAAAATCCACTTTGCTCCGCATGGTCAACCAGTTGGAAAAACCGGATACCGGCACAGTCACCGTGGCTGGCCGGGAACTGAGCACGCTCTCCAAAGCTGAGCTGCGGAAGATGCGCCGTAAAATTGGCATGGTATTTCAGCAGTTCAACCTATTGGAGTCCAAAACCGTATTCCAGAATGTTGCGATTCCACTGATCCTGGAGGGCATCCCCAAGGAGAAGATCACTGAACGCGTCAAAGAAGTGCTCCATATCGTGGAGCTGCACGACAAACGAGATACTTATGTCACTCAGCTTTCCGGCGGACAGAAACAAAGGGTGGGTATTGCCAGGGCGCTGGCAACAGAACCCGCAATTCTCCTGTGTGATGAAGCCACCAGTGCACTGGATCCCAAGACCACAGAATCCATCCTCGGCCTCCTAAAGCGCATCAACAAAAAGATGGGCGTGACAATTCTGCTGATCACCCACCAGATGCAGGTGATCCAGATGATCTGCAACAAGGTTGCCGTCATGGGAAACGGGCAGATCGTGGAACAGGGAACAGTGTTGGATGTGTTCAGCCAGCCTCATGCTCCGGTGACACAGGAGTTTGTCCGCACGGTTATCAACGATCAGATCCCCAAGAGCATTCTGGATTTGCTCCAGACAGAAACGCGGCACTACGTGATTGACCGGCTGAAATTTATCGGCGCCAGCGTCAAAAAACCGGTCATTTCCGAGATTTGCCAGATTGCCGGCGTGGAGGTTAATATCCTTGGTGCAACCGTTCAGGAGTTTGGGGAAAGCATCATGTGTATTTTCATCCTGCAAATGTTTGGTTCCGATGACAAGCTGCTCCAGGCCGAAGCACAGATCGACGCGGCTGGAGTTCTCCGCGAAAGGGTGGTATTCGGCTGATGGAAGCTCTGTTGGAAACAAAGATTTTTAAGGTATCTGTCGAGCGACTGCTGCTTAATGGCGGTCAAACACTATACATGGTGGGTATTGCACTATTGATTGGCACCGTGATCGGTACCTTGCTCGCCTTGGTGCTGGTGCTCTGCCGCAAGGGCGGCCTTGTGGAAAATAAAGTTCTACACAGTATCGTCAGCCTCTACATCAATGTGGTACGGAGTGTTCCGTTCATCATTTTGCTGGTTACCATCATGCCGCTTACCCGCGCTATTCTGGGTACGACGATTGGCAGCACGGCCGCTTTGGTTCCGTTAGTGGTCTATATCAGTCCCTATTTAGCCCGCTTGATTGAGAACAGTTTGCTGGAGGTATCCCCAGGCATTCTGGAGGCGGCCCAGGCCATGGGAGCCACAACCTGGCAGATCATCCGCTGTTTTCTGATGCCTGAAGCGCTGGGTTCGATGGTTCTGGCCTTGACCACAGGAACCGTCGGCCTGTTGGGCGCCTCCGCTATGGCTGGTTACTGCGGCGGAGGCGGTGTCGGCGATCTGGCATTGACCTATGGTTATGAAAAGATGAATACCCCGTTGATGATAGTTACTGTCATTGTTCTGGTCATCCTGGTACAACTATTGCAGATGGCAGGCAACCGTGTTTCCCGCCGTCTGCGTGAGCACAGATAATGTGTGATTCATATTAGTGTCGAGTCTTGAAAGAAGGTTAATCCTATGAAGAAGTTTTTTGCATTGGTAGTGTCCCTGATTCTGATTCTGAGTTTGACTGCCTGCGGCGGCAGTGACAGCTCCACGGACAGCGCACCGGACTCTGGAGCATCCTCCGCCGATCCCGCCGCAAAGACGGAGATCGTCTACGGCAAGTCTCAAGGTCCCTACACCGAATTGTTCGAAGCAGCGATCGTTCCCATCCTAGAGGAGCAGGGCTACACCCTGAAAGGAGTCGACTTTTCCGACCTGCTGACTGCCGATATCGCCCTGAACGACGGCGATGTGGATGTGAACGTGGAACAGCACACGGCATACGCCGAAAACTTTAACTCCAACAACAACGGTGATCTGGTTCCCATCAGTCCCATCCCTACCGTTCCCGCCGGTATTTACTCTGGGACCCACACATCTCTGGATGAAGTGACTGACGGCGCAAAAATTGCCGTCCCCAACGATGCCTCCAACACCGCTCGGGCCTATGTCCTGCTGCAAAAGATCGGCTGGATCACTCTGGATAGCGGCGTAGATCCCTCTGCCGTGACACAGGATGATATCGTGGAGAACCCCAAGAATCTGAAATTTGTGGAAATGAAGTCTTTAACCATCCCCGCAGCCATCCAGGACTTTGACTATGTAATCATTACCGGCAGCATTGTTTACAATGCCGGGATTGACCCCTCTGTTGCACTGGCAACCGAGGACATTCTTGATCACCTTATCCTACAGGTTGTTGTCAAGGAAGGAAACAAAAATGCTGACTGGGCGCAGGCCATTGTAGACGCTTATCACTCTGACCGATTTAAGGCCTATCTGGAGGAGAACAACGACGGCCTGTGGTGGGTTCCTGAAGAACTGCAGTAGGAAGATGTCAGCTAATAGAGAAAAGAGTGCCCTGATTGCAATGAGCGGCGGTGTGGACAGCTCTGTCGCGGCATGGCTGATGCGTGAGCAAGGATATCGCTGCGAGGGAACGACCATGCGTCTTTACCGCAACGCGGACATCGGCTTGAGTCAGTTCCATACCTGCTGCTCGCAGAAGGATATCGACGACGCCAGTGGGGTGGCGTTTCAACTGGATATTCCCTATGAAGTGCTGGATTTTACCATGGACTTCAGGAACCAGATCATCGGAAAGTTCATCCGAACATATGAGTCGGGCGGGACACCGAATCCATGCATTGATTGTAACCGGTATATGAAGTTCGATAAACTGCTTCGCTTTGCTGAAGAGAAGGGGCTGGAGTATGTGGCCACCGGACACTATGCCCTCATTGAATATGACGAAGTGTCCGGAAGGTATCTTTTGAAAAAAGCGCTGGATGACAGCAAGGATCAAAGCTATGTGCTGTATATGCTGACACAGGATCAGCTTAGCCACATACAGTTTCCTTTGGGCGGCAAAATGAAAAAGGAAGCGAGAGAGATCGCGGAACAGTTGGGCTTCTGCAACGCCCGGAAGCACGACAGTCAGGACATTTGCTTCGTTCCGAACGGGGACTATGTCAAGTTTATGGAACAGTATACCGGAAAACACTACCCGGCAGGAGCGTTTCTTGATCTGGAGGGCCAGCCGGTCGGCAGACATTGCGGGGCTGTCCGTTACACCTTGGGGCAAAGAAAAGGACTTGGTCTTGCCATGGGTGAACCTGTGTACGTTTGCGGAAAGGATATGGCTGCCAATACGGTCACAGTGGGGCCGGAGAACGCGCTGTATAGCAGTATACTTCTTGCGGAAGATATGAACTGGATCTCCATCCCGCAATTAAAGCAGCCCATGCGGGTGAAGGCCAAAACCCGATATCGTCAGGCGGAACAGTGGGCTGCTGTGTACCCGGAACAACACGGCCGTGTTAGGCTGGAATTCGATGTGCCGCAGAGGGCTGTTACCGTTGGACAAGCTGTGGTTCTGTATGATGGAGATGTCGTTGTTGGCGGCGGCACGATCTGCCAGGCGCCGCCAACGAAACGCTGATCCACAAAATACAGGCTCAGGCTTGGACAGCCATATGTTGAACGGCGGACATGACCACTGCGGCGCCTGCTGCTGCGGAAGCTGCGGTGCGCTGAAACTGACCCAAACAGAGGTCGATTTACGGCGTCTTTTCGCTCAGATTCCGAGTGGAAGTATGGCTCTGACCACGAAAGTTCAGGCAGTGATTGAATGAGTGGAAATACAAGGAATTGAGGCATAAGCGACGATGCTGAATCAATTTTTGAGGACACAGCGTCTCTTCCACCGGGAGGACATGGAAAAACTGTATCAGGCCCGGGTTGCTGGGGGTGGTATTGGCGGCGTTGGCGAATTTGGTCTCATTGATGATGGACGGGTGTGCCGGACAAGCGTGAATCGCCACACTTTTGCAACCAGAAAAACCGTGGGGCAGAAAGCGTGGAAAAGGTGAAATCCGCTTAACTGAACGTTCCTGTAAGGAGCTTTGCGGACAACATTTTAACGAGAGGGATCACTTTAAATAATCTCCCGGTTGGAACCACGCTTTAAGCTGGTGATACCTAATTGAGGATTACTTAAATTGGCGGTGAGTTCCATGCAAGCTGTGTGATTTGGCGGCGGATCGGAGACAGTGTGGCGCCGGGAGAAGGTTTTCGCCATTGTTTTGCAGGAGGGGATGATTCACTCTGGAGACAAAATTACAGTTTTACCGGAGAGACGCCATGATTTACCTTGACTACTCCGCCAACACACCGGTTGATCCTGCTGTGCTAGAGGCATTTTGTAAAGCGGAGCAAATGTATATCGGAAATCCGAACTCAACGCATTGCGCTGGACGTGCAGCCTGCGAGGAGATGGCCCGAGTGACAGATCATATTGCTGGACTTCTCGGTGTGGAACCCGCCGGGATTATCTACACTTCCGGAGCCAGCGAGTCGAACAACCTGGCAATCAAGGGAATCGCCCAGGCTTCCCGAAATACCGGCAGACACATGATCTCCACCGTACTGGAACACGCATCTGTGGGCGGCACACTTACGGCTTTACATCAGCAGGGCTGGGAAGTAGATTTGTTGGATATCCAGCGGGATGGAACCATTGACCTGGAGCAACTGGGTGATCTGCTGCGGAAGGACACGATCCTGGTGTCAGTCTGCGCGGTGGACAGTGAGCTGGGGACAGTGCAGCCAATCCGTCAAATTACGGAGATTCTAAAAGATTTTCCAAACTGCCGTCTTCATGTGGATGCCACCCAGGCGATAGGAAAAACGGAGCTGGTGATGGATGGTGTGGACACCATGAGCATCGCTCCTCACAAGTTTTACGGTCTCAACGGCAGCGGACTTCTCCTGAAAAAGAGCAGTGTGATTATCGAGCCTCAGATTCACGGCGGTTCCAGCACAACGCTTTACCGTAGTGGTACACCGGCTTTGGCACTGGCTGTTTCCATTGAAAAAGCGCTTCAATTGACGCTGACGCAGCAGGAAGAACGGATCCGCTGTGTTCGGCAGTTGAACGAATACCTAAAGACTGCACTGCTGCACTATCCGTCAGTCCGGATCAACAGTCCGGAAGGCGCGGTACCGCATATCCTCAACCTCAGCGTTCAGGGGCTTAAAGGCACGGTATTTCAACGTGTTTTGAGTGAGCGGGGCGTATGTGTTTCCGTCAAGTCGGCCTGTTCCGCGGAGGGGACGCCATCCAAAGCGGTATTTGCCGTCAGCGGGGACCGAAAAAATGCGCTGTCCTCCTGGCGAGTGAGCCTCAGTCATTTGACAACACGAGAGGAGCTTGACGAATTTTTGCAGGTGTTCGACCAATGTTACAAAGAGTTGGTTCCATGAAAAATCCATTGGACTATCAGATTTCGAAGTATGACTGCGGTTCCACCGCTATGCTCAATGACGCGAGCTTTCGGTTCCAAGGGAAAGATATCCCCCTGTAGTTTACCAGTAATATCACCCTGTACTGTTTGGATTGTTACGGCTCAGATGGAGTTTGCGAAAAGGGTGGAACCTTTTTGCGGAGAACGGCTCAATCTGTGACAACGGAGGCGGCAGTTCTAAACGTCAGGAAAACAAAACACTGCTCTGTGGGTTGAAACGAAGCAATCCCGGCATTAAAAAGAGTATATTCAACAACATCCACGCTGTTTTCCAGATACGGTGCCCGGTTGCAAAAAAACGGTACAGAGCACTGATTTTTGGAGCAATATGAGGAAAAATGAGCCGGTAGGATATCCTACCGGCTCATTCTGTTACCTAATCAAATTACATAATTATCTCCAGCAGCACCGGACTTCATCAAATCTGCAATGGTAACATTGTCCAGATATTCGTTAATTACTTTATCTAGACCCTGCCACATATGTAAAGTGCGGCATTCCGCTGCTCTGGCACAGACCGCTGCGCCTGGTCCGAGACAAGAAACCGGCGCCAGGGAGTCTTCCGTAAGTCGTAAAATAGCGCCAACAGTGTACTGGTCAGGCGACTTTGTCAATTTATATCCGCCGCCCTTGCCCCGCAGTCCGCTGAGAATATTTGCTTTGACAAGGAGCCTGATGATGGTTTCAAGATATTTCTCTGAAATATCCTGCCGCTGAGCAACTTCTTTCAGTGGGATATAGCCGTCCGTCTGGTGCTCAGCAAGATCAATCATAACGCGCAGTGCATACCGCCCTTTCGTAGAAATCAGCATTTTAAAGTCTCCTTGCACTCATTATAACCTATTATAGCGCATGGTTAATAGGAAAATCAATAGCCTTTTTGGAGCGGCCCTATTGACAAAATGAGCAATATCTATATTTTGAGGACCAATTGATCGGGAAAACACCGCCTCTGAATCTCGTCCCTATTGAGCAGAGCGAAGGGCTGGAGGCCAACCTGCTCGGCAAACTCGAATACTTCAATCCCGCTGGCAGCATCAAGGACCGTATCGCAAAAGCCATGATCGACGATGCTGCGGCCAGCGGAAAATGAAAGCCCGGTTCTGTGATCATCGGGCCTACCTCTGGCAATAGTAAGGGGCTTGGTCAATCCGAAGGCGTTTTGGCTGGCATCTCTTCCGGTGCTGCGGTTTGGGCTGCGCTCCAACCCGCCAAGCGGCCCGAAAATAGAGGCAAGGACCATCACGGCATTGCTGCCGGATACAGGTGACCGTTATCTCTCTACTCCTCTTTTTGCGGACTAAGAAGATAAAAAAGATAGTAAGTCAACTTCATGACTTACTATCTTTTTTGTTTACCCGTACCGGCTGCGTTGTCCAGAGGTCGCATTGTGTCCCTAGAAGAATTAATCCCTGGTCCGGGGGGCTTCTGTGCTTAGTTGTGGGATTCTGTAAAGCGCATGAGAATGGCGGCCATCTCGGCACGGGTGGCGGTGCCGGCGGGGTCGAGCCAACCGCCGCCCTTGCCGGTCAGCAGACCCTCGTCCACCGCCCAGCACAGGGCATCTGCCGCGTAATCGCTAACCGCGTCTTTGTCGTTAAAGCCGTCCAGACTGCCCGTGGGCTCCGGCGTGCCCGCATAGCGGTACAGCATGGCCGCCAACTGCTCCCGTGTCACTGCGTCCTCCGGGCCGAAGGCCCCGGTGCTGTACCCGGTCACAATCCCCCGGGACGCCGACCAGTTGACCGCACCGGCGTACCACGCGTCCGACGGCACGTCGGTGAAGCCTGCCGTACCGGGGACGGCAGGGCTGTCCGCCAGGTTCCAGAGCACTTGGGCCGCCATGGAGCGGGTCAGCACTGTAGTGGGCGCAAAAGCGGCGGGGCCAGTGCCGTCCATGAGGCCGTTTTTATATACATAGACCACCGCGTCATAGTACCAGTCGCCGCTGCTCACGTCGGCAAAGGGGAGTTTGGGCTCGGCTTCAATTTTTGCGAAGCTCGCCTCAATCTCCACCCTGGAGGCGGGCATTTTAAAGGTGTATTTGCCGCCACCCTCGTTGATGAGCTTGATTTCGCCGCCATTCTTGCCGGTGACAACCAGTTTGTCCAGCTCATAGCCCTCGTTGGGCTTCACGGTGATGGTTACGGTGTCGCCCTTTTCGGCCCGCTTGGGGCTGACGGTGACGGAGCCGTTTTTTCCGCTGTCCACGCTGACGGTGAAACTGCCGGAGCTGGAGCCTCCGCCGGAGGAGCTGGGCCACACCACAGCCGTACCTGTGGCCTTGTTGTAGTGGTCAGTATCATCTGGGGTAAAGGTCCAGGCGTAGGAGTTGCCGCGCTCCACGGTCTGGTCGCCATCATCCCAGGAGAGTGTACCCGCGACCTCAATACCCGCCGCGTTCTTCATGGAGCCGGACAGGGTGATGGTAGACAGCTCCACGCCGCTGCTGACCTTGTCAAAGGTAGGTTCGCCCTTGGGATTTCCCATGACGATGCTGTATCGCCGGGAGGCGTAACAGTAGGTCTTGGTGTCCTTGTTATACCCGTTGATGACAAAGGAGTAGACGCCCAGCTCGGTGGGAGCGATGGCCTTGAGTGCATCGGCGGTCAGATGGGAGTTTGTCTGATTGTACAGGTGCGTTCCGCTAAAGGCGGTGCCCTCTTGTACTGCGTGGAAGTGGGCGGTGAAGGATGTGATGGAATGGTCAGTGCTTGTGCCCTTGGTGTACAGGGTGGTCAGGTTACGGGTGGTAGGAACGATGCCCTGGCCGGTGTACTCGTACACCCGGTCTCCCTCAAAGGTCTCCAGAGGCTTGTCATCTCCCTCCAGATAGAGGTCTACCTCATTCATGCCTTCCTCATAGCAGGTAACATAGAGGATGATGGTGTCACTCGGCTGCCAATTCGTGCCCACGGTGCAGAAACGGTAGTTGGGGTTTTTCAGCTTCAGCTCCACCCGGATGCTGTGGGGATTGCCGTCCGCATCGGTGGTGGGGTGGGTGGGCAGGGTGTCAGTTTGTATAATATTTCCGCTTACATCGTTCTGATAAACATAGTAAACATCGCTGTCATCACCTATGCCGGGCTTGAGGTCGATCTTGTCCTTAGTGATATCAGCCTCATAGGTCCCGTTCTGACTGCCCTCTTTCACCGGATAGAAGCCCAGCAGGTCACTGAACTTGGGCGCGGTGCCATCCTCATTCAGCGCGTAGGTGATGTACGGACGGCCGATGCCGTCGTCATTCTGCGTTGTGGCTGCCTTGCCGTAGATGATCCGCATGGGGGTGACTTCCACATTGACGGTCAGCGTCCCTGTGCCGCCAGCCTCCGTTCTGGCTGTGGCGGTGATGGTGGTTTTACCCACCTTGTTTGCCTTGAGCTGATCGTCCTCAATAGAGACAATGGTGCTGTCACTGGACTGCCAGTTGGAGAGGGTGACGCCCTCGATGGTCGGGAGCGTCTGGGTGGAGCCGTACTCCATGGAAATAGCATCGGATTTCAGCTCGATCCACTTGGCGTAGTAGGTCTTTCCTACTGTGGAGTTGGTCACAGCGGTACCGGTACAACCCTCGTTTTCGTACCAGCCATCAAAGATGCTGCCCTCTTTGATGGGAGTTGCCAGCTTGCCAGACTCAAACTTGGTGTCCGCCGCAAAGGTGCCGCCATCGGTAACGGCCAGAGAAGTTTTCTCTGAATCGAATCCATTGCTTGTTGAGGTTGGATCAGCCTTTGACTGCAACATCAAGGAAATTAAATCGCTTGAACCCAAATAAATTACACTATTATTTGCCATTCCTTTAAAAATTTGATTATTTTCTGGAATAGAGGAAAGCGATGCCGGAATATAGACACCCTCCATTAAAGATGCATCCTTAAATGCCATGCTACCAATAGTGTTAAGGTTGTTTGAAAGAACCACTCTTTTCAAATTAGTACATCCTTGAAAAGCGCTCTCGGCAATTTCGGTAACAGAGCTTGGAATGAGGACTTCTTCCAGCTTAGTACACCCCTTAAAAGTCTCCCTGCTTATTTTTGTAAACTGTGGATTTTCTGGAAAAACGAAACTTTCAAGCTGTATACAGTTACTAAAGGCACCAGGAGCAATCGTCGTTACCGTATCTGTCAGAGTAATGCTTGTCAGAGAACTGCACTCCATAAAGGCATTAACTCCAATTTCAGTGACGGCTCCATTAAACTCAATGCTACTAATGCTCGTCGCTGCAAATGTATAGGATGGGATGGAAAATACGCCAACCGGAACAGAAATCGTTCCATTCAAAGAAGAACATTTATAAAATGCTTGTGGCTCAATAGTAGTCAGATTTGCTGGTAATGTGATGGAGGTAATTCCAGAACCATAAAACGAATCTTGCCCAATTTTAGTTATAGAGGCCGGAAGAACTACCGTCTTCAAATTTGTATAATTCTTAAACGATTTCGCGCCAACAGAGGTTACTCCGTCTTGAATTACTACTCGAGTAATCTTCTCGCGTGAGTAGTGCCATTCTGGCTCGCCACTACTCACATTGTCTTCCGTGATATAAGCATTTCCCATAGGACCATTACCGAAAATTGTGAGAGTATAACCATCCTCATCGTTCGCTGTAAGTGCCCATTTAACAGTATCGGTATATTCCTTGTTTATATAATCATATAGGCCGCAGTTACCGGACATCACATTGTCAGCGGGGGCGGGATCATCCTCCGTGGTCTCCGGTTCATCGGGCAGGACGCACTCACACTTATGCCCGGCCTGCAGGGTACAGCCCTCGGTCACGGCGCAGGCAACCGGCGTCTCGCTGCCCTTGTCTCTCTCGGCTGCAAGGGCAGAAACAGGGAAAAGAGACAGTAACAGTACCATCGCTATCATGCTTGCTAGTAGTCGTTTTCTCATTTGATCTATTCTCCTTTATACAAAAGTAGTACCTTTCTAAACTGTCCGCTTTGTAAAAGTGTACCTTTCTAAAGCGCAATTTTACTGTTTGTATTTGCTGAAAAAGTATTGAAAATCCTGGAAGACTTGTGTATCATACAAACAGGGATCGTTCTATCTGAAAGTTTGTAAAGGTACACCTTTTCAAACAATGCAGCGCCTCTGGAGAAATCCAGAGGCGCTGCTGTCTTCCTGTCGCGGACAAAATTGTTTGCTCTTATCAACTTCGTGATGGAAAATGCTCCCTTAACTGTTGCAAATTCGTGAATTATATGGTATCATTTTACATGAAAAGACATTGGAAGTAAAGGGTGTTGCACGATGAATGCAAAACTATCCAAGGTCAATCAGTCCATTGAAAAAACCATTCAGATTGTGGAGGTTATGGCCCGCGGTAAGGGCCCTATGCGGCTGCAGGACGTTGCTAAGAAATGTGGAATGCCGGCCAGCACGGTGATGCGGATGCTTAATACACTGCAGGTGTACGGCTATGTCAATCAGGATCCCTGTACGCAGCACTACTCTCTGTCGCTGCGGTTTGCGCGCCTGGGTTGCTTGGTCAGTGAACAGACCAATATGCGGGATGTGGCGCGGCCATTCCTGGCAGAGTTGGCGCAGCGCTGTCAGGAGACTGTGTGCCTGTGGTGTGAGGCAGAAATGGAAGTGGAGTGCACCGATGTGGTGGACGGCCCGGACGGAATCCTGATGGTGAGCCAGCGGGTAGGCGCACGCGCCCCGCTCCACGCCACCGGCGCGGGAAAGCTCCTGCTGCTCAATTACAGTAACCAGAAGCTGAACGAGTACATAGCAGTTAAGGGCCTGCGGGCCCTGACGCCCCATACACTGGTCACGCGGGAGGCGCTGGTGAACAGCTTGGAGATGATACGCAGTCGGGGCTATGCCCTGGAGGACGAGGAGCGGGAGCTGGGTGCCCGCTGTGTGGCGGCGCCGGTGCGTGATTACTCGGGGCGGATTGTAGGCGGGATCAGTGTCTCAGGTCCCACCACCCGTATGTCCAGGGCGCGGCTGGAGGCGCTGGCACCCCTGGTAATGGATATGGCAGCGGAACTCTCCCGCCGGCTGGCCTATGAGGAGTGGCCTGAGGAAGGGGATTGACTTTCCCGGTCGGGCGGTATATGATGGAAGCACAGTTGAATATCGAACTCCGGCTTTTGTGGCATTTACGCGACCCCGCCTGTCCGGGCGGGACACGTATTCTTGTTCGCTGAACAAGGGAATCAGGTGAAATTCCTGAACACGGCCCAGCTCCGCTCGGTGCGGATGGGTACGTAGCTGTAAGCACGGAGCGTATCCTCTTTCCGTGAAAGCGGGTCACTGGCTTGTGCTGGGAAGGCGGGGGATATGCGCTGGCGGCATAGCCGTCTGGACGTGTGAGTCAGAAGACCTACAAGGAGCAGTTTCTCCCCGAGTGGAGGGGAGAGGCATGGTGCGTACAAAAGCGGTAACCTGAGGTTACCGCTTTTTTCGACCTGCTCCCAAGGTGGGAAAAAGCGGATACAGAGGTATCCGCTTTTTCATTTCGGGATCGACGGTTCCGCTTAACAGGTGAATTCCAGGACCGGCCAGGCGGCCGCCCGGACATTGGGGAGAATGGAACGGGGCCGCAGACTCCCGACGGAGCGCGCAGGGCCTGCGAATGGGTTGGGGCGGGGAGAACAGCTCCCGGACAGGCGCCCTGCCAGCTAAGCTGGCAGGGCGCCTGATTCATATTGAATAAAAAACTCCGCAACCGAAAGGTTGCGGAGTTTTGGCGGAGAGAGAGGGATTCGAACCCTCGAGACGCTATTAACGCCTACACGATTTCCAATCGTGCGCCTTCGACCAACTCAGCCATCTCTCCATGGTGAGTGCTCTATCCTTGCTCGCCCATCAGCCGAGCAGCAGAGATTATTATATCAGCTTTTTCGAATACGTCAAGAGGAAAATTGAAAAAAATCAAAAAAAGAGGGAAGTCAGGAAAACATTGTGCCTTGCCAAGGGGAGGGGAGAGCGGTTACAATCTGGTTACAAAACAAAGAAAGGTTGTGGAACCATGAAAAAGCTGGTACTGGCCGTGGCATTGAGTGCGGCTCTGGTGACCAACGGACAGGCGGCGTCCGCCGGCCCGCTGCGGGTCAACGGCGCACCGGTGGACGCCAGCGGCAGCTATGTCCATCAAAACACTACCTATGTCCCCCTGCGGACGATAACGGAGGCGCTGCGCCCCGATGCAGAGGTGGATTGGGTGAAAGACCGGGCTGTGGTCCGGGCGGAGGGGCTGAAGCTGACGGCCCGGCCAGGTGATGCCTACATAGAAGCAAATGGCCGTACGCTGTATGCCAAAGACGGTGTCCATTTGAAGGCGGGGCGTACGCTTGTGCCGGTGCGGGTGTTGGCAGAGGCGCTGGGCGCCACCGTGGACTGGAATCCGGCCACCGGCGTGGTGTCGGTCAACGGGGGAGGCAGCGCAACGATGCAGCCCGACTACAACCGGGAGGACAAGCTCTACTGGCTGTCCCGCATCATCTCGGCGGAGAGCCGGGGAGAGCCTCTGGAGGGGCAGATCGCAGTGGGCAACGTGGTACTTAACCGGGTGGATTCCCCGGACTTCCCGGACACCATCTACGGTGTGATCTTTGACGACCGGTGGGGTGGGCAGTTTACCCCTGTGCGCAATGGCACAATCTATCAGGAGCCCACGGAACAGAGCATTCAGGCGGCCAAGCTCTGCTTGGAGGGGGTCAACGTGGCCAAGGACAGCCTGTACTTCCTGGCGCCGGCGCTGACCAACAACCATTGGATTATGGAAAACAGAACTCACGTCATGACGATCGGCGCCCACTGGTTTTACCGCTGAACGCGGTGGAGACACGTCCGGACAGCTTTCCGGACGTGTTTCTTTTTGTTATCATTTGTAGCCGAAGGAGAGCTGGAAACATCGAAAAATGTTCTGACGCACAAAGAGAAGGGTGAATTGAAACCATTGCAGCACAATGGATTGAACAGTATCGACAAAACTTCCTCTTGACTTTTTAGGGGAGAATCGGTTACAATACGGTTACAAAACAGTGAACAACAAGTAACAGATTGTAACAGGAGGAATCCTAAGCATGAAGAAACGAGCCCTTTGTGCGCTCGTCAGCCTGGCCCTTTGCGTTACCCTGGCCGGGCAGGCGGCGGCGGCTGAGAGCAGCGTCAGCTTTGTAGTCAATGGGATCACCCTTGCGGCAGATGTGCCCAACCGTGTGGAGGCGCGCACTACCTATGTGTCCTACTGGCCCATCGTGAGCGCCTTGTATCCGAACGCGACGGCGGAGTGGGTCAATGGTCAGGCGGAGGTCAAGGCCGACGGCCTGACCCTCCACATCAAGCCCGGCGCCCAGTATATCGAGGCCAACGGCCGCTACCTGTACGTGCCGGACGGAGTCAAGTGCGAGGGCTACAGCATCATGGTTCCCATCCGAACCCTGTGCCAGGCGCTGGGCGCCGGCGTGGAGTGGGACGGAACCCAGTCCACCATCCAGATCACCTCTGGCAGCGGGCCCATCCTCTCCGGTGAGCAGGCCTACCAGGCGGACGTGGTGTACTGGCTCTCCCGCATCATCTATGCTGAGAGCGGCAATCAGCCCTTGGACGGAAAGATTGCAGTGGGTAATGTGGTGCTCAACCGGGTGGCCAGCCCCCGGTTCCCCAACAGCGTCTACGAGGTGATCTTTCAGCGCAACCAGTTCACCCCCGCCGCTAACGGAAGCATCAACCGTACCCCCAGCGCTGAGAGCGTGGTTGCCGCCAAGCTGTGCCTGGACGGTGCCAACACTGCGGGCAGCGCCCTGTACTTTGTGAATCCCACAGTGGCCCCCGGAAGCTGGGCCTCCCGGAACCGCCCCTATGTGGCGACCATCGGGGCCCACGCTTTCTACGGGTAAGGCGCGGCAAAAAGCCGAGACCATTGGTCTCGGCTTTTTATTGTGCAAAAGCACAGCAAAATGGCCATGTATCGCCATATTTGCCTGTTGTCATGATATGTGCATCGTGTATGAAATGTCCCGACCGGGAACTGCGGGAGAAAAGGATGGAAATATCCACGCGCGTATGTTAATATAAATACGTATGTCCAAATGATTCAGCATGGAGGGAACTGACTTTGACTTATTTTATGTCCATCTTAATGGGGATTATCCAGGGCGTGGCGGAATTCCTGCCCATCTCCAGCTCCGGCCATCTGGCCCTGTTTCAGACGTTTTTCGGGATGGAGAACATGGAGGAGAAATACATGTTCTTTACCGTCCTGCTCCACTTCGGTACACTGATTTCTGTCTGTATGGTCTACTGGCGGGACATTGTGGATATGATCCGCGAGTTCTTCCTGGGCATTGCCGCCCTGGCCGGGCGGAAGGATACCGGCGTTGCCCCGCCGCCGGCCCGACGGATGGTGATGCTCATCATCATCGCGACCGTGCCCCTGTTTGTGATGGTGTTTTTGCAGGATGCGGTGAACCAACTGTTCTCCAACTCCATCATGGTTTCCTGCGCCCTGCTGGCCACCGGGTTTATCCTGTTTTTCTCCGACCGCATGGCCCGGGGCCACAAGACCGCCAAAAACGCGACGGTGGCGGACGCCTTGATCGTGGGCTGCGGCCAGGCGCTGGCGGTTATCCCCGGCCTCTCCCGCTCCGGCACCACCATCTCGGTTGGCATGATGCGGGGCTTTGACCGGGCCTTCGCCGTGCGCTTCTCCTTCCTTATGTCCCTGCCTGCCGTACTGGGCGCCAACGTCCTGGAAATTAAGGATGCGCTGGCCTCGAACTTCCCCATTGAGGAGCTGCCCATGTACTTAGTGGGCGTAGCGGTGTCCGCTGTGGTGGGGTACTTTGCCATCCGGCTTGTTAAGAGCCTGTCCGATAAGGGGAAATTCGGCAAGTTTGCTTACTACTGCTGGGCGGTTGGCCTGGGCAGCTTGGTAGCGGGCATCGTGAAGATGATGCTGCTCAAGTGACAGAAACCCGATACAAAAGAATGACCCTGGAAAGGATTTGATTTTCAATGGCCACAGCACAGAAGAAGAACGCGGGCGGAAAGCGGACGGCCTCGGGTACGGGAAGGACCGCATCCGGCTCCCGCGCTGCCGGCAGCCGGAAGAAGGCCCCGGCGCCCAGGCCCATCCGTCGGGAGGTGGGGGCGGTGGCCTGTCTGCTGCTGGCCATTTTCTCCGCCTTTGGCTACTTCCATATTCAGGCCATCTTTATCGACTTTTTCTGCGGCTTGGTCAAGGGCCTGATCGGCTACGGCTACTGGCTGCTGCCCCCCATGCTGCTGGTGGCCAGCGGGATCTTGGTCTTCCACCGGGGCCGCCCGGTACGGCTGCGGGTGTGGTGCGCCCTGCTCACCCCAGTGCTGGTGGGCTGCCTGCTCCACCTGATTCTGACCAGGGGCTCCTATGAGTGGAGCCTGGAGCTGGTCAAGACCCTGTGGAGCCAGGGAGAGGCTCTCAAGAGCGGCGGTGTGGTCAGTGGCTTGATCGCCCTGGGGCTGACTGCGGTGTTCAGCAAGTACGGAGCCGGTGTAATCTTCGTCCTGATCGCGGCCATCATGCTGATGGTGGTGTTCCACGTCTCCCCGGTGGATATCGTGGACCGGATCCGTGAGCGGCCCCGGGTGGAGTACGAGGAGGAGGAACTGCCCGAGCCCAAGCCCCGTGAGCGCCGCCGTGCCCCCGAGCCGGAGAGCGCCGCCCGCCGCCAGCAGGTGCCTCAGATCGATATCCCCGTGGACGATGGTCCGCTGGTGGGCAAACGGCCCGAGCCCAAGCCCATTGAGAAGAAGGAGCGCTTTTTCAACCGGAAGCCCTCGGTGCCCACGCCGGACCAGGTATTGGCCGGTGCGGCGGCTGGGGATGTGCCTGAGGCAGAACTCATTGCCGTGTCCCCGCCGCCTGAGACGCCTCAGGAGGCAGTTCAGGCGGCGAAACCGGTGCCGGAACCCATCCCGGAGCCCGCCCCTGCCCCGCTGGTGCCGGAGATTGAGCGGGAGCCCGCTGTGGCCAAGGTGAAGAGGGAGGAGGCTGCCCAGGCGGCGGCCGAGGTGGCCCAGGACATCGCCCGCAAACTGGAGGAGGGGACTCCGGCGGCCTACCAGTATCCGCCGGTTTCGCTGCTGAAGGAGGGGGCAGGCGTGTCGGGCGCCGACGTGGCCAGCGAGCTCCAGGCCAATCAGGCCCGCCTGTCCGACACCATCCGGTCCTTCGGCATCGATGCTACCATCGCCAATGTGACCCGCGGCCCATCGGTGACCCGGTACGAGGTGGAGCTGGACCAGGGGGTGCGGCTTAACAAGCTGACCAACCTGGCTGACGATATCGCCCTGGCCTTGGGGGCTACCGGCGTTCGCATCGCCCCCATCCCGGACAAGATCTCCATGGTGGGCATTGAGGTGCCCAACAAGCTCGTCTCCCCGGTCTATATCCACGATGTCATCGACTCCAGTGAGTTCCGGGACAACCCCTCCAAGGTTTCCTTTGCTGTGGGCCGGGACATCAGCAACCGCAATGTGGTGGGCAATATTGCCAAGCTGCCCCACCTGCTCATCGCCGGCACTACCGGCTCGGGCAAGTCGGTGTGTACCAACTCTCTGATTATCTCCCTGCTCTACAAGGCCACCCCTGAGGAGGTGCGCCTCATCATGGTGGACCCCAAGATGGTGGAGCTGGGCATCTACAACGGCATCCCGCATCTGCTCATTCCCGTGGTCACCGACCCCAAGAAGGCGGCGGGCGCCCTCCAGTGGGCGGTGGTGGAGATGATGAAGCGCTACCGGGCCTTCTCGGAGATCGGGGTGCGGGATCTGGCCAGTTACAACGCCCACGCCGCCAAGACCGAGGGCATGGAGAAGATGCCCCAGATTGTGGTGGTCATTGACGAGCTGGCCGATCTGATGCTGGTGGCCGCCAAGGAGGTGGAGGAGTCCATCTGCCGAGTGGCCCAGATGGGCCGCGCCGCCGGCATGCACCTGATCATCGCCACCCAGCGGCCCTCCGCCGACGTGATCACCGGTCTGATGAAGGCCAATATCCCCAGCCGCATCGCCTTTGCCGTGGCCTCCTCCCTGGAGTCCCGCATCATCCTGGACACCACCGGCGCGGAAAAGCTGGTGGGCCGGGGCGACATGCTCTACTTCCCCCTGGGCACCGGCAAGCCCCAGCGGGTGCAGGGCTGCCTCATCTCCGACGAGGAGGTGGCCGCCGTAGTGGGCTTTATCAAGCAGAACAGCGGGTCGGCCGAGTACTCGGAGGAGATCATCCATGAGATCGAGCAGCACGCCGCCGAGAAGGAGAAGGGGAGCAAGGGCGTGGGCGGCTCCGCGCCGGACGAGGTGGGGGACGACTACGACGAGCTGCTCCCCGCCGCCATTGAAGTGGTGGTGGAGACCGGCATGGCCTCCGTGTCCATGCTCCAGCGGCGGCTCAAGCTAGGCTACTCCCGGGCGGCCCGACTGGTGGACCAGATGGAGGAGAAGGGAGTCGTGGGGCCCTTTGAAGGCTCCAAGCCCCGCCAAGTGCTCATTACCAAGGATCAGTGGCAGGAGATGCAGTTTAAGCAGGGGATGGTGGACGCTGCCCCAGAGCCCGTCCCCGACGAGCTGGAATTTGAGGGCGACGCCATCCCCCAGAGCCGGGATTTGCCCCCGTTTGATATGGAGGATTGAGAGCGATGGAGCACTATGTCATCAAGCCCGCCGGGGAGGCGGGGGAAGCGGCGGTTCACGCCGGCCTGCGGGCCTATAACCGCACCTTTGTCTCCGATACGGCGGATCTCTCCCTGGTGGTGGAGGACGAGGCCGGACAGATCATCGGCGGCTGCGATGCCTTCCGGATGGGGGAGCTGGCCCTGCTGGACGTGCTGTGGGTGGCGGAGTCCCGCCGGGGCACCGGCCTGGGGGCCTGCCTCCTGGCCCAGCTGGAGCAGGACGCCGCCCGCCAGGGTGCGAAGCGCCTGGAGCTGAACACCTTTGGATTTCAGGCCCCCGGCTTCTATGAAAAGCTGGGCTACCGCCGCTTCGGCGCAGTGGAGCCCGCCGTGGGGGAGTACGGCCACTACTTTTACGTGAAAGAGCTCTAACAGGACGCAGATAAGCCGGATGGGCGCGGTCAAACGACCGCGCCCATCCGGCTTATGATGTAGAAATGGAGGAAGGAAGTAGAAATCAGAATCAGAAGTCGACCTCAGTGCCGTAGTAGATGCAGGTAAACAGCTTGGCCATGGTGGCGGGATCGATGGGGCGGGGGTTGGAGCCGGTGCAGGCGTCGCCCACCGCGTTGGCGGCGATGGCATCCAGCTTCTCCTTGAACTCGTCTTCAATAATGCCGAAGTCCTTCAGGGTGTTGGGGATGCCCATGGCATCGTTCATGGAGCGGATCTTGGCGCGCAGGCCCTCCACCAGCTCGGCGGTGGTGTCGCCCACGACGCCCATGGTGCGGGCGATGTCGGCATAGCGCTCGGCCACGCCGTCGGCCTTGGCGTTGTAGGCGATGACGTAGGGCAGGTACATGGCGTTGGCCAGGCCGTGGGTGATGTGGCCGGTGGAGAAGGCCGCGCCGGTCTTGTGGGCCATGGAGTGGACGATGCCCAGCAGGGCGTTGGAGAAGGCCATGCCGGCCAGGCACTGGCCGTAGTGCATCTCCTCGCGGCAGCCCATGTCGCCGTTAAAGGAGCGGAGCAGATCCTTCTCCACGATGTGGATGGCCTTGAGGGCCAGGGGATCGGTGAACACGGTGTGGAGGGTGGACACATAGGCCTCGATGGCGTGGGTCAGGGCGTCCATGCCGGTGTGGGCCACCAGCTTGGGGGGCATGGTCTCGGCCAGGGCCGGGTCGATGATGGCCACGTCGGGGGTGATATTGAAGTCGGCCAGGGGGTACTTGATGCCCTTCTGGTAGTCGGTGATGACGGAGAAAGCGGTGACCTCGGTGGCGGTGCCAGAGGTGGAGGGGATGGCGCAGAACCTGGCCTTCTGGCGCAGCTCCGGGAAGCTGAAGGGGGTGATCAGATCCTCAAAGGTGGTCTCCGGGTACTCGTAGAAGGCCCACATGGCCTTGGCCGCGTCGATGGGAGAGCCACCGCCCATGGAGATGATCCAATCGGGTTCAAACTCCCGCATGACTGCCGCGCCGCTCATCACGGTTTCCACAGAGGGATCGGGCTCTACGTTCTCGATCAGGCGGGTCTCAATGCCGGCCTCCTTCAGATAGCCCAGGGCCTTGTCCACAAAGCCGAACTTCTTCATGGAGCCGCCGCCCAGCACCAGCACCGCACGGGAGCCCTTCAGATTCTTCAGATTTTCCAGCGCATTGGCGCCATAATAGATGTCTCTGGGAAGCGTAAAACGGGACATAACAGGTACCTCCGTGTATACGTGAATTTTAAATCGTTAAAAGTTTAACGATTTACCGGAACCTATTATGGCACATTGTTAATTCCCTGTCAATCGGTTTTGCAGAAACTGTACGTTCCAAACTTCGCGTTTCAGATTACCAGCGTCCCATTCTCGTCCTCCTGGAGCAGGAGAATGCGCTCCTGGCGGCCATCGGCGGCATCCACGTAGACCAGCACGTGGCCGCCGGAGGCGTTCTGGCACTTGAATTCGTGGCACAGCACCTCGTACTCGCCGCCGGTGGGGATCAGGGCGAGCTGGTGGGCCAGAACGGTGAGGGAGCCGTCCACCTGGGCGGCCGCCTCCGCCTCGGAGACGGCGGGGGCGGGGAGGGTACGGTCCCCGTGGTTCATGAGGTAGCCCTCCGACTCAAAGCTCACCACATCCCCGGTGTCCAGCGCCACACCCACCTTGACCAGATCGGGGTAGCAGTACACGCCGTCCTGGCGGGAGGCAAAGTGGACAGTGAGTATGCCGCCCTGCCGGATGGAGTAGCTGGGGTCCATATCCTGGTAGCCCCGCTCGGACAGAAACTCCGCAGCCTTCTGCCGTCCCTCCTGGGCGGAGAGGGACGCCTCGCCCACCGGTCGGGAGGAGAGTACCTGGAGCACCTGGCCGCCCTGCCGGGTGACCTCTACATAGAGCTCGCCGCCATTCACCAGGGCGGAGAAGCCCCAAGTGGGGAGCTGTCCCTCGCCCTGGGCGCTGAGGGTGAAGATGTCCTCCCGCAGCCCCAGAAAGGCCGCCGCGGCCCTGCGGGCCTCCGCCTCGGAGACCTGGGGCAGCCCCTCCAGCATCTTGGGCGTGCGGCCCGACAGGTGGTCGGAAAAGGGGCCGTCATAGATCAGGGCGGGCACCTCGGGGAAGTCGGCCTCCACCGTCTGGAAGGCCGAGCCGGCGGGGAGTTCACCCGACTCCGTGGCGTTGGACAGCCGTGCCTGAACGGTCTCCACGTCCTCCGGCCGGATGGTGCCCGCGTCCAGCTCCGCCAGCAGGCTCTGGAGGGCGCCGGACAGGGTGGAGGCGGCCCCCGCCAGGCCGCGCAGGGTCTCCCGGTGCGCCTCAGTGCACGCCGTCTCGCCGTAGGCGTCCCGGGCCAGGGCCATGGCGTAGTCACCGGTTTTGGCCAGGAAGGCGGCGGTCTGCTCCAGCTCTACGTTGCCGTAGGGCAGCTCGCCCAGAGCCGACTGAGCGGCCAGCGCCTTGCTGTAGGCCTGGGCGCATAGTGCGGAGAACAGCTCGGGACTGGTGGCGTAGGTCACCTTTCGGAGGGCGACATCCAGCTCGCCCGCCGCCGTGGCCAGCTCGGTGAAGGCGTGCTGATAGGTGTTGTCCAGCATGCGCCGGTACTGTGCCGCCCGGGCGTGGCCCTGCACTGCAAACCCGGCGGTCACCGCGAAGGCCCCCGCCAGAAAGCTGGCGGCCAGCACCTGTTTTCTCCGTTTCTCCATGACAAAACGCCCCCTTTTACGGCTAGGTTGCGTAAAAGGGGGCGTTTTATGTGCGGTAAATATAAGCTAAAGAAGGGGGCGAAGCCGCGCAAAAAGGTTGAGCAGATCATCGGAGGCCTTCACGCCCAGAAGAGGAATTTCCAAGCCGGCCGCCCGAATCCGATCTTCCAACGCGCCGAGGAAAAGGCCACGGCCGGGCATCTCTTGATTGCGGTCGGACGTGGTCTCCACCCCGCAGTTGGGGGAGCGGTTTGCGCCCAGAAACGCAACGATGCGAAACCCGTATCTGTGGTACTCCAGCACCTGATGCATGACAGATTCAACTAGGTCCTCCAGCATCCGGCTGGGGGCGGGCGCCTGCATGGCGGCACGGATACGGGTGTTCTCCTCCGTGACCGGGGACTGCGCGCCCAGCCTGTTTCCACGGTCCAGCCCAAGGCAGCAGAGCTCCGGGCAGGGAAGCTGAACGATTCCCACCTGATGTTCCAGAAAGAACTGCACCAGCTCTCGGAAAGCGGCCGGATATACAGCGGTTCCGTCGGAGATGGCGTTTTGGTTCAGCAGGCAGTGGGCTAGAAACACCACTTTTCTACTGCGGCCGTCGGCAAACATCTGCATTTTTCTCACCATTCACGGCTGGGCTCAGCCGCCCAGCTTGTCCAGCCCAAGACGGAGGCGGCGCAGGCACTCGTCCTTCCCCAGAATGTGGCAGATCTCCACCGCGCCGCCGGGGGTGACCGCCTTGCCCGCCGCGGCAATGCGCACCGGCCACATGAGGGTGGCGTTTTTGACCTCCAGAGACTCGGCCAGGCCGATCAGAGCGTCATGAATCCCGTCCACGGTCCAGTCGGCCAGCCCCTCCAGGGCGGGAAGGACGGCCTCCAGCATCCGCCGGGACACCTCCGGATTGGTCTTGGACTTCTTGTTGCTGAACAGCTCCGCGTCGTAGCCGGGCAGGGCGTCAAAAAAGTCCAGCTTCTCTGGGATGTCGGTGAGGCGCTCGCACCGGGCCTGGAGCAGCCCGGCGATCTCCTCCGTGGAGAGGGCGGGATTCTGCACCGCCTGGCGGATGTAGGGCAGGGCGGCCGCATGGAAGGCCTCGGGGCTCATCTCCCGCAGGTAGTGGGCGTTGAAGTAGGTCAGCTTTTCGATGTCGAAGATGGCGGGGGACTTGGAGATGCCGCCGATGTCGAAAATCTCCGCCAGCTCGGCCAGGGTAAAGAACTCCCGCTCGGCATACTCGCCTCTGGGAGACCAGCCCAGCAGGGTGACATAGTTGACCACCGCCTCGGACAGATAGCCCATAGCGATGAGATCCTCGTAGGAGGGGTCGCCCTTGCGCTTGCTCATCTTGTTGTGGGCGTCCCGCATGACGGGGGAGCAGTGGATATAGGTGGGCACGTCCCAGCCGAAGCCCTGGTACAGCAGGTTGTACTTGGGGGCGGAGGACAGGTACTCGGAACCCCGCACCACGTGGGTGATGCCCATGAGGTGATCGTCGATGACGTTGGCAAAGTTGTAGGTGGGCAGGCCGTCCCGCTTGATGAGCACCTGGTCGTCCAGGGTGGAGTTCTCCACGGTAATGTCCCCGAACACGGCGTCGGAGAAGACGGTGGAGCCCTCGGCGGGGATCTTCTGGCGGATGACGTAGGGGGCGCCGGCGGCCACCTTGGCCCTGGCATCCTCCAGGCTCATGTCCCGGCAGGGGTCGGCCACCCGGTCAAAGTTGCCGGAGTCCTCCTCGGACTCGGTCTTTTCGCAGAAGCAGTAATAGGCGTGGCCCTTCTCCACCAGCAGCTCGGCGTACTTGCCGTACAGCGCCCGGCGCTCGGTCTGGATGTAGGGTCCCACCGGGCCGCCGATGTCGGGGCCCTCATCCCAGGTCAGGCCGCACTTGCGCAGGGTGGCGTAGATGACCTCGGTGGCGCCCTCCACCAGGCGGCCCTGGTCGGTATCCTCAATGCGGAGGATGAACTTGCCGCCGCTGTGGCGGGCGATGAGCCAGGTGTAGAGGGCGGTGCGGAGGTTGCCCACGTGCATGTAGCCCGTGGGGGAGGGGGCGAAGCGGGTGCGGACGCCGTCCTTGGGGATGCGGGCTTCCATCTCCTCAAACCAGTTCAGATCCATTGAAAAGACTCCTTTTTTAAACTTCATCACATTATTCTATATTTTTCGCCTAAGGATTGTCAAGGCCATTTGGATATGATATGATAAACCAATATGGGGCATTGTACCCAATGAGCCAAAAATCACTCGTAAGAGGTGTGTTTTAGAATGGAAAACCAGAAAAAAGTCATGCTCTCCGGCATCCAGCCCAGCGGCGAGCTCCACCTGGGCAACTACCTGGGGGCCATCAAGAACTGGGGCGCCCGGGCGGACGAGTTCGACTGCTTCTACTTTATGGCCGATATGCATACCATCACCGTGCGCCAGACCCCGGCGGAGCTCCGTCGCCGCACTCTGGAGCAGGTGGCCCAGTACATCGCCTGCGGTCTGGACCCGGAGCGCAACACAATTTTTGTCCAGTCCCACGTGCACCAGCACGCGGAGCTGGCCTGGGTGCTGGAGTGCTACACCATGTTCGGCGAGCTGTCCCGCATGACCCAGTTCAAGGACAAATCCGCCAAGCACGCCGACAACATCAACGCCGGCCTGTTTACCTACCCCTGCCTGATGGCGGCGGACATCCTGCTCTACCAGCCGGACTTTGTGCCGGTGGGGGAGGATCAGAAGCAGCACGTGGAGCTGACCCGCAACGTGGCCCAGCGCTTCAACCACGTGTACGGCGACGTGCTCAAGGTGCCCGAGCCCTACATCCCCAAGATGGGCGCGCGGGTGATGAGCCTGAACCAGCCGGACACCAAGATGAGCAAATCCATACCCGAGGGCTGCGTGTTCCTGATGGATAAGCCGGAGGACATCCTGCGCAAGTTCAAGCGGGCCATCACCGACAGCGACACTGAGCGCTGCGTCCGCTTCGACCGGGAGAACAAGCCGGGCGTGTCCAACCTGATGAGCATTTATTCCGCCGTCACCGGCAAGAGCTTCGAGGCCATTGAGGCGGAGTTCGACGGCAAGGGCTACGGCGCGTTCAAGCCCGTGGTGGGCGAGGCCGTGGTGGAGATGCTCCGGCCCATCCAGGAGGAGACCCGCCGCCTGCTCTCCGACAAGGCCTATCTGGAGAGCGTCTACCGCGCCGGCGCGGAGAAGGCGTCCTACGTGGCGGAAAAGACGCTGCGCAAGGTTTACAAAAAGGTGGGCTTCCTGGCCCGGTAAGATAAGGAGCAAATTCCCATGCCAAGAAATCTGGATCTTCCCCTCATCGGCATTGTGGCCGCCGCCCTGGTGGTGGCCCTGGTGGTGGCCCTGGTGGCCACGCCGGTGGTGAAAAACCTGGCCATTCGGGTCAAGGCGGTGGATGTACCCAAGGACGGCCGCCGCATGCACGACCACCCCATCCCCCGCATGGGCGGATTGGCCATCTTCCTGGGCTTCCTGCTCAGCGTCCTGCTCTTTCTGGACTTGAACGCCCAGATGCGGGGGATGCTGCTGGGGGCGGTCATCATCGTCGTGCTGGGCATCTTTGACGATATCTACTCGCTGCGGGCCATGTTCAAGTTTGTGGTGCAGATCATCGCCGCCCTGGTGGCGGTGCTCTCGGGCAACGTGATCGAGACGCTGTCCAACCCCAACGTGTTTTCCGCAGATCCCTACTGGAATCTGGGGATTCTGGCGGTGCCCGCCACGGTCATCTGGATCGTGGCCATCACCAACGCCGTCAACCTGATTGATGGCCTGGACGGCCTGGCCTGCGGCGTATCCACCATCAGCTCCATGACCCTGCTGGTGATCGCCCTGGTGGTCAGCGAGGGCAACGTGGCCATTCTCATGGCCGCCCTGGCGGGCGGGTGTATCGGCTTTCTGCCCTACAACATGAATCCCGCCAAGATCTTCATGGGGGACACGGGCTCCACCTTCCTGGGCTATATTCTGGCGGTGGTGTCCATTCAGGGCCTGTTCAAGTTCTATACCATTATCTCCTTCGCGGTGCCCTTCCTCATGCTGGGCCTGCCCATCTTCGACACCTGCTTCGCCTTCATCCGCCGCATTGCCCACGGACAGAGCCCCATGCACGCCGACCGCAGCCACGTGCACCACCGGCTTATCGACATGGGCTTCAACCAGAAGCAGGCGGTGGCGGTGCTGTATGTCATCAGCGCCATCCTGGGTCTGTCCGCCGTAGTGCTCACCACCAGCGGGCCGGTGAAGGCCATGCTGCTCCTGCTGGCCCTGTGCTTTGCCGGAGCGATCTCCGCCCGGATTTTCCTGGGCGCAAACGGAAAGAAAAACGACGGTGAGAAGCCGGACGAGAAGGGGGAAGAGAAATGAGGCAGGTGCGCGTCATGACCATCTTCGGCACCCGGCCGGAGGCCATCAAGATGGCTCCCCTGGTGGCGGAGCTCCAGCGCCGTCCGGGCCTGGAGCCGGTCTGCTGTGTGACGGCCCAGCACCGGGAGATGCTCGATTCCGTGCTGGAGATCTTCGAGCTCCGGCCCGATTACGATCTGAACATCATGGAGCCCCGCCAGACCCTCTCCACCATCACCTCCAAGTGCCTGCTGGGCATGGAGGGGGTGCTGGAGCAGGCCAGACCCGACCTGGTGCTGGTCCACGGGGACACCTCCACCACCTTCGCCGGGGCGCTGGCCGCCTTTTACCACCAGATCAGGGTGGGCCATGTGGAGGCGGGACTCCGCACGGGTGACAAGTATTCTCCCTTTCCGGAGGAGACGAACCGCAAGCTGGTGGGCGACATCGCCGACCTACACTTCTGCCCCACACGGGCCAACCGCGCAAACCTGGAGCGGGAGGGGATCACCGACGGGGTGTTTGTCACGGGCAATACTGTGATCGACGCCCTCAAGACCACGGTTGTGAAGGATTATCACTTCACAACGGATCTTCTCAACCATCTGGACTACACCGGCCGAAAGATCATCCTCGTGACCTGCCACCGGCGGGAGAACTACGGCCAGCCCATGGCCAACATCATGACGGCTCTGCGCCGGGTGGCGGACGCCTTCCCGGAGGTGGATCTGGTCTACCCGGTTCACCTGTCCCCGGTGGTGCGGGAGGCGGCGGGGAAGTACCTCGGCGGCCACGACCGTATCCACCTCATTGATCCGCTCTCCGCCGACGAGATGCACAACCTGATGGCCCGGGCCTATCTGGTCATGACCGACTCGGGCGGACTGCAGGAGGAGGCCCCCGCCCTGGGGCGGCCGGTGCTTGTCCTGCGGCGGGAGACCGAGCGGCCCGAGGCGGTGGAGGCGGGGACCGTGAAGATCGCGGGGACGGAGGAGAACGTCATCTTCTCCATGGCCTCCGAGCTGCTCACCGCTCCGGCGGCCTACACCGCCATGGCCCACGCCGTCAATCCCTACGGCGACGGCTTTGCCTGCCGCCGGATCGCCGACGCCATTGAGTGGAAATTCGGCCTGCGGGCCGACCGGCCGGAGGAATTTCGGACATAACGCGGCCCGTGCGGAGAGGAGGGAACAGGCGTGGAGCGCAGAAAGCGGAATCTGCTGGTGGTACTCATCGGCATCGTCATCGTGGTGGCCATGGTGTCCAGCTTTGGACTGGGCCTCTTTGCACCGGACACGGCGAAGATCGTGCTGCCCACGCCGGAGGTCTCCCAGCAGCCGGGGGGAGAGCCCGGTGAGCAGAGCGGTCTGGTGCTGGTGGACGTGACGCCGGAGACGGTGCAGAGCGTCATCCGGGATACCCTCTCCCGCCCGGACCGCTACACTCGCGCGGTCACGATCGAGGACTTCTGGGGCGAGGGAGAGAGCGGAACCACCCATGCGGACGTGTGGGTGGACGGCGGCTGGACCCAGACGGAGGCAGCCCTGCCAGGCGGGACGGTACGTTACTCCATCGTGGGCGACGGGCAGTTCTGGCTGTGGTATGGAGGCGACCGCACGGCCCTTTCCGGTCCGGCGGACGGGCACTCGGCGGATCTGGAGGGCCAGCGCATCCCCACCTATGAGGACGTACTGGAGCTGGAGCAGGATGCCATTGCCGCCGCCGGATATGAGGAGAAGGGCGGCCTGGCCTGCATTTATGTGGAGACAGGCGAGGACGCGCTGGGCTATGTGGAGAAGTACTGGGTCTCCGTGGACAGCGGCCTGTTGGTGTGCGCCGAGCAGTGGAAAGGGGAGGAGCTGACCTACCGGATGACCTCCTATGCGGTGTCGACGGACCGTACCCTCTTCGGACTCACGGAGTTTGCGCTGCCGGACGGCACAGTGCTGCATACGGTAGAGGAATAACGGGCGGCCGGCAGGGGGCCGGCCGCCCGTTATTCCAGCCCCAGCAGCAGGAGCAGCCCCAGGGTGATGACCAGTTCCATGTCGTCCCCCTCCAGAAAGAGGAACAGGAGGATGAGCAGGAGCAGGACATCGCCGGTGTCGAGGCCGTCCAGCTTGAGGCCCCGAAGCAGCTTGCCCAGTCCTGAGGCGGGCTTGGCGGATTCCGGCGCCTCGGCGTCCGGCTCCGGCGGGGGCGCGTCGGGAGGGACGGTCTGGGTGGGAGGGGCATCCTCCTCCACGACCCGGGTGTAGGAGGCGCCATTGGGTATGTAGCGGTTATACATCGTCCTTCCCCTCCTCTCGGCGGCTCTGGAAGAGCTGGAAGGCCACCCGGATGACCCGGGCCAGCTTGGCGATCTGAACGGCCTTGTCAACCTTTGCATACCGCTCCGGCTTGACAAAAGGCTTGAGAGCATTGAGCAGGGCCACCTTGCGGTCGTCAGTGGCGGAGTACTCGGAAAAGAGGCGCAGACCGGCCTGGAGAAGCTGGGGATCCAGCTCGGACAGGGCGGAAAGCGGGTTGCTGTCTCCGCCGCCGCCCAGCATGCCCAGCAGGGCGGACCAGTCGGTGGCGCCGGCCTGCCCGGCCGCCTCTCCCGCGGGCCCGGCCTCCGCCGGTTCTGCGGCGGGGGGCGGGGCGGATTCTCCCGTGTGCTCCCCGGTCAGCGCCTGCGCGAGGGAAGCGATCTGGCCCATGGCCTGGGGATCGCTGAGGATCGCGTTGAGTTTCTCCTCGAATTCGGCCATGTCTCCCGCCCCCTCCCGCCGAAATGCCTACTTCTTCTCCTTGGGCACCGCCTGACTGATGTTTTGTACCAGCCGGGCCCCCTCGCTGCTCTGCATGACCTGCCGCACCATGCCCAGCAGGGCGCCGGTGTCCCCCTTGGCGGCGGCGGTCTTGAGGCCGTCCCCCGCGTTCTGACTGAGCAGCTCCATCAGGCGCTGGGTGTCCGGGGACTGCATCAGGCTCTGGAGCAGGGCCTTGTTCTTCAGCAGGCCGGCGGCCTTGGGATCCTTCATGAGTTCGTCCAGATTGGACTGGGGATTTGCCATACCATCAGCTCCATCTCAATTATTTATAAGACCGATCACTCCATTCTATGAGTGACTTTTCAGAAGGTGATACCTTGAAGCTGGTACTTTTTTCCGACTCCCACGGCAACGTGGCCAACATGGCCGACGTGGTGCGCCTGGAGCACCCGGACCGCGTCCTCCATATGGGGGATCTGGCCCGGGATGCGGAGGAGCTGGCCCGTCAGTTTCCCGATATTCCTGTGACCTATGTGCCGGGCAACTGTGACGGCCGCCGGCCGGATCTGCCGGACGAGCGGTGCTTTACCCTGGAGGGGTGTAAAATCCTGATGACCCACGGCCACACCTACCACGTGAAGATGGGGCCCGGGGCGGCCATCCGCGCGGCCCGAGAGGCGGGGGCGGGACTTCTGTGCTTCGGCCACACGCACGAGGCCCTCTGCGAGTTCCAGAACGGCCTGTGGATCGTCAACCCCGGCGCCGCCGGGAGCCTGGTTCAGCCCACCTACGCCGTGGCTGTCCTGGAGGAGGGCGGCGCGGTGTGCTATCTGTCGCATATCTGAGAAGGGAGAGGAGCAGTATGCTGCTGGTCATTGATGTAGGCAATACCAATATGGAGTTCGGCGTCTACCGGGGGGAGGCGCTGGTGGGGAGTTTCCGTCTGATGACGGACGCCAACCGAACCTCCGACGAGTTGGGGCTCTGGCTGTGCCAGTACTTCCAGCGCTTCGGCCTGGAGCTGGGGCAGGTGGAGGATGTGGTGATCGGCTCGGTGGCCCCCCAGGTGATGCATACCCTGAGCCGGGCGGTGCAGAAGTATGTGGGCAAGACCCCGCTGGTGCTGGACGAGGCGCTGGACCCCGGCCTGCCCTACGTGGAGTGCGACAGCGACGAGCGCCTGGGCCCCGACCGGGCGGCGGCGGACATCGCGGCCATCGCCAAATACGGCGCGCCGCTGGTGGTGCTGGACTTCGGAACGGCCACCACCCTGGACGCGGTGAGCCGGGAGGGGGTGTACCTGGGCGGCTGCATCACCGCCGGGGTGCAGGTGTCTATCGACGGCCTGTTCCAGAAGACCGCCCTGCTGCCCCGGGTGGAGCTGGTGAAGCCGGACACAGTGCTGAGCACCACCGCCGTGGGGCAGATCCAGGCTGGGGCGGTGCTGGGCTACATCGGGGCCATCGAGTACCTCATCCGCCACGCCAAGGAGGAGATCGGCCAGCCGGACACCAAGGTGGTGGCCACGGGCGGCCTGTCCCGGCTGGTGGCGGACAACACAGAGCTGATCGACGTGGTGGATCCCCAACTGGTGCTGGACGGCCTGCGCATCATCTATGAGCGGGCGAGGAGATAAAACGGATGGGGAGGAGAGGCAATGAGTGAGATCAAGCGGAACGGGCACGGAGCCATGGACATGACTCAGGGGTCGCCGATCCGGCTGATCGTCTTGTTCTCCCTGCCCCTGCTGGCGGGAAATGTGCTCCAGCAGCTCTACAACATGGTGGATTCGGTGGTGGTGGGCAACTATGTGGGCTCCTCCGCCCTCACCGCCGTGGGCGCGGGCTTCTCTATCATGTTCCTGATATCCTCCCTCTTCCTCGGATTCTCCATGGGCGCGACCATCATGATCGCCCAGTATGTGGGCGCCGGGGACCAAGGGGCGGTGGGGCGCACGGTGGACACCATCTACAGCGCCCTGCTGGTGATCATTGTGCCCCTGACCCTGCTGGGCGTGCTGGCCAGCGGGCCGCTGCTCACCCTGATCCGGGTGCCGCAGGAGGCCTATGAGCAGGCGCGGACCTACTGCATGGTGGTGCTGGGCGGCATCATCGGTACTCTGGGCTACAACATGAACAGCGGCATCATGCGCGGCCTGGGGGATAGCCGGACGCCCCTGATCTTCCTGTTCATCGCCTGTGTCATCAATATTGTGCTGGATCTGGTGTTTGTGCTGGTGTTCTCCTGGGGCGTGTTCGGCGTGGCCCTGGCCACCATTCTGGCCCAGATCTGCTCCTGGGTGTTCGGCATCTTCTACATCAACCGAAAGTACCCCTTCCTCCATATCCGCCTGTTCCGGATGCGGCTGGACCGGCGCCTGCTGGGGCAGGTGATCCGTCTGGGCATACCCTCCGCGATACAGGAGTGCCAGTTCGCGGTGGGCATACTCATCATGCAGGCGCTGATCAACGGCTTCGGCAACGATTTTGCGGCCGGCTTCACCGCCGCCAACAAGATCGACACCTTCGCCTTCATGCCCATCGAGTCCTTTTCCATCGCCGCCACCACCTATGTGGGACAGAACATGGGGGCGGGGAGGCTGGACCGGGTACAGACCGGGACCCGCCGGGCCCTGGTGCTGGGCACTCTGGTATGCCTGGCCATGTCGGCGGTGGTGCTGCCCCTGCGGCGGCCCCTGCTGATGCTCTTCAACCGGGAGCCCGGCGTGGTGGCCGCCGGGGAGGCATACCTGCTCCGGGCCCTCTCCCTGATGTTCATTCTGGCCATGATGTTTATCATGAACGGCGTCCTCCGCGGCGCAGGCGCCACGACAGTGCCCATGGTAGCCTCCATCATCTCCCTCTGGGCGGCCCGCATCCCTGTGGCCTATGCGCTGGCCTATTTCTTCGGCCCGGAGGAGATCTATTGGGCCTATCCCATCGGCTGGGCCCTGGGCCTGCTGATCTGCGTGGTGTCCTATTGCCATGGAAGGTGGAAGGACAAGTGCATTGTGAGCCAGGCGCCGCAGGAATAGTACAGAGGCCCCGCCGGTCTGTCCGGCGGGGCCTCTCCTGCTGGAGTCAGGACTTTGTGTAGAAATCGCACCAGGGGCGCAGGGTACAGTTGGGGCAGTCGGGCTTGCGGGCCATACACACCGCCCGGCCGTGGAGCACCATCCGGTGGCAGAAGTCGTTGGACTCCTCCGGCGGCAGGATGGGCCGGAGCTGCTCCTCCACCTTGGCCGGGTCCTTGGTGCCGTCGGTGAGGCCCAGTCGGCCGGTAATGCGTATGCAGTGGGTGTCCGCCACCACTACGCCGGGGGTGTGGTACACGTCGCCCAAAATCAGGTTGGCGGTCTTGCGGCCCACACCGGGCAGCTTGAGCAGCTCCTCCATGGTGTCGGGCACCCGGCCGCCGTACTGCTCCACCAGCATGCGGGAGGCGGCTACAATGTCCCGGGCCTTGGCCCGGAAGAAGCCGGTGGAATGGATATAGGTTTCCACCTCGGCGGGGTCGGCCTGGGCCAGAGACTCCAGGGTGGGAAAGCGGGCAAAGAGGGCGGGAGTGACCATGTTGACCCGCTCATCGGTACATTGGGCGGCCAGACGCACGGAAAAGAGCAGCTCGTAGGGCTTGGGGTACTGGAGCGAACAGAGCCCTTCGGGGTATAGCTTCTTCAGCTCCTCTACGATAGCCAGGACGTCCTCATGGTTTTTCATCGAATCACCTCTTAGACAATATAGCATAGAATCCGCCAAAAAACGAGAGCCTTTTTTCAAATAGGGCGATTGTAATTTAAAGTGGGATTCTGTATAATAAACGATACAGTCAAATTTGAGAAAGGTGGAGTCGGATTTGGTCAAGGATATCATGGAGTTTCTTGCCGGACAAGACCCCGAGGTAGGGGCGGCGGTTCGGGCAGAGTACGACCGCCAGCGGCGCAACATCGAGCTGATCGCGTCGGAGAACTTTGTCAGCCCGGCGGTGCTGGCCGCGGCGGCCACAGTGCTCACCAACAAGTACGCGGAGGGCTATCCCGGCAAGCGCTATTACGGCGGCTGCCAGTGCGTGGACGTGGTGGAGGATATCGCACGCAAACGGGCCTGCCAGCTCTTTGGGGCCGACCACGCCAATGTGCAGCCCCACTGCGGCGCCAACGCCAACTATGCGGTGTACGCCGCCCTGTGTGAGCACGGCGACACGGTGCTCGGCATGGATCTGGCCAACGGAGGCCACCTGACCCACGGCTCACCGGTCAACTTCTCGGGAAAAAACTATAATATCGTGGCTTATGGCGTCAACGACCAGGGCTACATCGACTACGACCAGGTGCGCGATCTGGCCAAAAAGCACAGGCCCCGCATGCTCCTGGCCGGCGCCTCCGCCTATCCCCGCACCATCGACTTCAAGACCTTTGCCGATATCGCCCACGAGGTGGGAGCCTATCTGTTTGTGGATATGGCCCATATCGCTGGCCTGGTGGCTGTGGGGCTCCACCCCTCCCCGGTGCCTTATGCCGACGTAGTGACCACCACTACCCACAAGACCCTCCGCGGCCCCCGGGGCGGCATGATCCTCTGCAAGGAGGCGCTGGCCAAGAAAATCGACTCCGCCATTTTCCCGGGCAGCCAGGGTGGTCCCCTGGAGCACATCATCGCCGCCAAGGCCGTGGCCCTGGGGGAGGCGATGAAGCCGGAGTTCAAAGCCTACCAGGAGCAGATTCTCAAAAACGCCGCCGCCCTGGCGAAGGCCCTCATGGCCGAGGGCTTCGATCTGGTCAGCGGCGGCACCGACAACCACCTGATGCTGGTGGATCTCCGCCCTGCCCGCCTCACCGGCAAGGAGATGGAGAGGCGGCTGGACGAGGTGAACATCACCGTCAACAAGAACGCCATCCCCAACGATCCGGAGAAGCCCTTCGTCACCAGTGGTATCCGGGTGGGTACGCCCGCCGCCACCACCCGCGGCTTCAAGGAAGCGGACATGGAGGTCATCGCTTCCATCATGTGGCGTACCGCCACCGATTTTGAGGGCAAGCAGGACGAGCTGCGGGACCAGGTGGCCCAGCTTACCGGCAAATATCCCCTGTACGAATAAGCGAAACGGAGTACGCCCGTCCAGAAACGGCGGCCTGTCGGAAAATGGCTTCGGCAGGCCGCCGTTTTTCTCTTGACAAACGCCTTTGATGTGGTATATTTATAATATAAAGAGCGAAATACACCACATAAAAGGAGTGTATCTGAATGGCTGACAAACGATGGTATGGGCTGATTGGCCTGCTGTCCCTGTTGGGGTTCGTAGGGGTGTTCACCGGGGAGAAATACTTCCTGGGCTTTTTTGCCTTTGCGGTGGACTTTCAGTACTTTTTTGCCAAGGCTGACGAGATGCAGGAGGGCCAGATTCTCCGCTCGGCCGCACGGGGCTTTTTCGTGGGCATGGGAGTGACGGCGGCGGGGACGCTGCTGCTCCTGGCCCTTGGCGGAGGGACGACGGAGGCGCTGTACCTCAGCAGCGGGCTGGGCTGGGGAGTGGGAGTGATGGTATATGCCCTCTCCAGCTTCCTGTGCGGCTGCCGGGAATGGTGGAACGCGCGGGCATGATTACCAATCGCATCAAGGAGTACCGGGCCCGCTTCGACCTGAAGCAGGAGGAGCTGGCCAGGCGGGTGGGAGTACGCCGGGAGACCATCGGCAACCTGGAGAAGGGGCGCTATAATCCCTCGCTGGTGCTGGCCTGGAACATTGCCAAGGTATTCGGCGTACCGATTGAGGAGATCTTTACCGTGGAGGGGGATGAATAGTATCCGCCGCTCTTTACGGGGGCTCGAACATGTGTTAGAATAGGGGCGACCAAACGAGGAGGGATGCCCAATGTCATACCGGCCCCTGGCCGACGAGATCCGCCCCCAGAGCCTGGACGAGGTGGTGGGCCAGCGCCACATTTTGGGGGAGAACGGCCTGCTGCGCCGCATCATTGAGGGGGGACACATCCCCAATCTGGTCTTTTATGGCCCCTCCGGTACCGGCAAAACCACGGTGGCCAACATCATCGCCAGGCGCACCAACCGGCCCCTCCACCGGCTCAACGCCACCACGGCCTCCATCTCGGACATCAAGGACATCATCAAGGACATCGGCACCATGCTGGCCCCCGATGGGGTGCTGCTCTATCTGGACGAGATTCAGTACTTCAACAAGAAGCAGCAGCAGTCTTTGCTGGAGTTTATGGAGAACGGCAAGATCACCCTGATCGCCTCCACCACGGAGAACCCCTATTTTTACGTGTATAATGCGGTGCTCAGCCGGTCTACCGTGTTTGAATTCAAGCCCATCGAGGCCGTCGACGTGCTGCCCGCCATCGACCGGGGCATCCGGCTCATGGGGGAGCGCCTAGGTGCGGAGGTGGACTGCGAGGATGGCGTGCGGGAGCACATTGCCACCGCCTGCGGGGGCGATGTGCGCAAGTCCATGAACGCGGTGGAGCTGCTGCTCAGCTCCGCCCGGCGGGAGGGGGAGCGGCTGGTGGTCACCCTGGCCGATGCCCAGACGGTGGCGCAGCGCTCCGCCATGCGGTACGACCGGGAGGGAGACGACCACTACGACATCGCCTCTGCCCTCATGAAGTCCATGCGGGGCTCCGACCCCGACGCGGCCCTCCACTATCTGGCCCGCCTGCTGGAGGCGGGGGACATGACCACCGCCATCCGGCGGATTCTCTGCTCCGCCAGCGAGGACGTGGGCATGGCCTACCCCCAGGCTGCCCTGATCGTCAAGGCCTGTGTGGACAACGCTCTCCAGCTCGGGCTGCCGGAGGCCCGCCTCCCCCTGGCCCAGGCGGTGGTGCTGCTGGCCACCGCCCCCAAGTCCAACTCGGTCTACGAGGCCATCGCCGCCGCTCAGACCGATGTGCGGGCGGGCAAGACCGGCGACTACCCCCGCCACCTCCAGAACGTCCACGCCGACTCGGCGGGGATGGAGCGGGAGCAGGGCTACCTCTACCCCCACGACTTTCCGCGCCACTGGGTGCGCCAGCAGTATCTGCCCGACCTGCTGGCGGACAGGCACTACTACCGCTACGGCGACAACAAGAATGAGCAGGCCGCCAGGCGGTACTGGGACGAGATCAAAGGCCCCGAGGCATAAAACAGGAGCGCGGCATAGCCGCGCTCCTGTTTTTCAGGCGAATATGGTTTCCGCGCCCACCTTGACACAGCCCTCGGGGGCGTATTTCCACTTTTCAATTTGTCCCTGGGTGAGAAAATACTCCAGCGGCGCGGGGACGTTCAGCGGGGGCAGGGTGTCGATGGCCAGCAGCTTGATCTTCATCCGCTCAGGCAGGATAGCCTTGATGTAGACGGACACACGGTCCCCCTCCCGCAGGCCGTTTTTCCGCTCCGCCAGGCCGGACAGATTCGGGGTGAGCTCCACAAAGGCCCCATACTCCTTGAGCCCGCGGACGATACCGGGCACCGTCATGCCCGCCTGAAAGCGGGCGGCGTTCTCCGCCCAGGTGCCCAGCAGCTCCCGGTGGGTCAGGTACACCCGCCCCAGCTTGGGGTCCAGCTCCTGTACCACGGCGAAGATGGCCTGCCCCACCCGGAACCGCTGGTCGGGGTGGGGGATGCGGGAGACGGAGATGTTTTCAATCCCGATCAGGGAGGGAACGCCGCAGCCGATGTCCACAAAGGCCCCGAAGGACTCCAGGTGGGTGACCACAGCCGGGAGGATACAGCCGGGATGCAGCCCGGCAAGCATGGCGTCCAGGGCGGCCTGCTGGGCCCGGCGGCGGGAGAGGCGGGGCCGGAGGACGCCCTCAGATTCCTCCAGAGCTGTGATCTGAAAACAGACCGGCTTGCCCACCCGGGAGAGAATGGCGATCTCCCGGGTGGTGCCCTCTGCAATGCCCAGCGCGGCCTCCTCCCGGGGGAGAAAGCCGGTAAACGGCCCTACGGACACCAGCAGGTTGTGGGCCCCGTCGCAGAGCTGGGCAACCCCCTCCAGCACCGTCCCCTCCTCCATGGCCTGGCGGAGGCCGTCGCGGGAGGCGCAGGCGGCCTCGTTTTCCGGTGTATGTAACAGACGCCCCTCGGGCAGGAAGCGGCTCCTCAATGTGACCAAATCCTTTCGTTTCCACAGTCATTTTTTTCCGATAGACTACTATATGCACTTGCCGGGCCTGAATTGACAGGGTATAATAGGCGTTACGAAGGAAACGGGAGGGACGCGGATATGGACATCCATGTGGGCGATGTGCTGGAATTGAAGAAGGAGCACCCCTGCGGCAGCCGGCGGTGGCTGGTGCTGCGGGTGGGAATGGATTTCAAGCTGCGCTGCGAGGGCTGCGGCCACGAGCTGATGCTCCCCCGGAGCAAGGCAGAGAAGAGCATCAAGCAGGTGCTGCGGACGGAGGAGCCCCAGGCATGAGGTACGAGGGGACGGTTTACCGCCCGCCGGGAGAGTGGAAGAGCTATCTGCTCCAGGTGACGGTGGGGTGCTCCCACAACGCCTGCACCTTCTGCGGCATGTATAAGGACAAGCGCTACCGGGTGCGCCCGCTGGAGGAGATTTTTGAGGATATTGCCCTGGCCAAGACAGCCTATGGAGACGTGAAGCGGGTGTTCCTCTGCGACGGGGACGCGGTGGCCATGGACACGGAGGCGTTGCTGGCCATTCTGGCCCGGCTGCACCAGACTTTTCCCTCTCTGGAACGGGTCAACGCCTATGCCGGCCCGGGCAGCACCCTGCGCAAGACGGGAGAAGAGCTGGCGGCCCTCCGTCGGGCGGGGCTGGTGCGCCTCTACCTGGGGGTGGAGAGCGGCAACGACGCGGTGCTGCGGGCGGTGCGCAAGGGGGTGGACGCCGCGGGCATGCTGGAGGCCGGGCGGCGCATAGTAGCGGCGGGCTTCGATCTGTGGACCATGGTGCTCATCGGGCTGGCCGGGCAGGGCGAGGCCTCCCGGGCCCACGCCCTGGACACGGCGGCCCTGATCAACGCCATGAGACCCCGTCACCTCTCCGCCCTGACTTACCTCCCCGAGCGGGGGACGGCGCTGGGTGACGCGGCCGCGCGGGGGGAGTTCCGGCTGCTGACTGCCTGGCAGGCCCTGGAGGAAACCCGGCTGCTGCTGGAACGCCTGGAGGTGGAGCCCCTCCATTTCACCAGCGACCACGCCTCCAACTATCTGCCCTTGAAGGGCGGACTGCCCGGGGACAAGGCCCGGCTTTTGTCTCTGCTGGACGGGGCGCTGTCCGGCGGGCAGGCCGTCCGGCCGGAGCTGTGGCGGGGGCTGTGACACAAAGAGAGGGGTATTGAGATGGACGGACAACACCTGCATATTCTGTGGACCAATGCCGATCCGGTGGTCTTTGACAAGATGGTGCTGATGTACGCGGTGAACAGCCTGGTGCGGGGCTGGTGGGAAAAAGTGACGGTGATCCTCTGGGGGGAGACCTCCCGCCTGGCGGCCACAGATCCCGCGGTGAGGGAGCGCATTGTCCTGGCCATGGAGCAGGGGGTGAAATTCTCGGCCTGTATTACCTGCGCCAAGGAGCTTGGGGTGGAGCAGGCGCTACGGGACATGGGCCTGGAGGTCATCTCCTGGGGCCCGCCGCTGACCGAGCTGCTCAAGACCCGGGCGCCCCTGCTGACTGTGTGACGGAAAAGAAGCTGATGCGCGCAGCGCGTCAGCTTCTTTTTTTGCCCGTCCCGGATTTGACCTTTTTTGTGGACGTGGCCCTCTATAATGGGAAACGACAGGCCAGAGGACAGGGGGGGACGCGGGGTGACGGTGATCTATCTGGATGAGCTGTTCCTGCTCAACTTTGTGGTGGACTATCTCCTGCTGCTGGCCGCCGGACGCCTGTCCGGCGAGATACTCCGCCGGGGCTGGCTGGCTCTGGGGGCGGCCATCGGGGCGGCCTACGCCGCCGCCGCCGTCCTGCCGGGCATGGGCTTTCTCCTCCATCCCCTCTGCAAGCTGGGGGCGGCGGTGCTGGCCCTGCTGGCGGGCTACGGCAAAAGCCGCCGCCTCCTGCGGGTGAGTCTGGTATTCTTTGCCGTGTCCGCGGCCTTCGGCGGCGGCGTGTTCGCCCTCCAGCTCCTGGGCGGGCGGGGGCTCACTCTGCAAAACGGCATCTTTTATTCCGCCATGGATCTGCGCCTTATCCTCCTGTCGGCGGCGGGGTGCTATGTGCTCATCACCCTGCTGTTCCAACGCACCGCCCGGCACAGCGGCCTGCGCCGGGAGCTGGTGCCTGCGGTACTCACCCTGGAGGGGCGGCGGGTGGCCCTTACCGCCCTGGTAGATACGGGCAACACCCTCACAGACCCCGCCACCGGACGTCCGGTGATGGTGGCGGAGGGGGAGAAGGTGGGAGCTCTCTTTCCCGACGGGCAGGCGCCGGCTCCCGAGGAGCTGCGCCGCCCGGTGGAGGCCCTGGAACGGCTGGGCCGCCAGGGCTGGCAGGGGCGGTGCCGCCTGCTGCCCTACCAGGCGGTGGGGGTGGAGTGCGGCATGCTGCTGGCCCTGCGCCTGGACGGGGCGCGGGTGGGGACGGAGGACTACGGCAAGCTGCTGCTGGCCCTGTCCCCCACCCGGCTCACTGACGGGGGGAGCTACAGCGCGCTGATTGGTACATAAACAGACGATGTGGGAGGATGGCTATGAACGGTTGGAGACTGCGCCTGTTTGTGGGCGTGGAGCGGCTGCTGGCCCGGCTGGGGCTCAAACTGCCGGGGAAGATCATGTATATCGGGGGGAGCGATACCCTGCCGCCGCCTCTGTCCAGGGACGAGGAGGCGGAGCTGATCGCCCGTCTGGACGGTGGGGACGAGGGTGTGAAGTCCCAGCTCATTGAGCGCAACCTGCGGCTGGTGGTCTACATCGCCCGCCGCTTTGAAAACACCGGCGTGGGCATCGAGGACTTGATCTCCATCGGCACCATCGGCCTCATCAAGGCCATCAATACCTATCAGCCCGCAAAAAACATCAAGCTGGCCACCTACGCCTCCCGGTGCATCGAGAACGAAATACTGATGCATCTGCGCAAGACGGCCAACCTGAAGAGCGAGGTCTCCTTCGACGAGCCCCTGAACACCGACTGGGACGGCAACGAGCTGCTCCTCTCCGACATCCTGGGAACAGAGAGCGATCTGGTGATGAAGCCCATCGAGGCGGACGTGGACCGTCAGCTCCTCTCCGACGCGCTGGAGAAGCTGGAGGACCGGGAGCGGGAGATCATCACCCTGCGCTTCGGCCTGGACGGCCGCCCGGAGCGCACCCAGAAGGAGGTGGCCGACCGGCTGGGTATCTCCCAGTCCTACATCTCGCGCCTGGAAAAGCGCATCATCAGCCGGCTCAAGCGGGAGATTCTGCGGATGCTGTAGGGGCGGTCACTCCGCCTTCGGCCGCCCGGCTCGCCGGGCAGCCGGCTTCGTCAGATCGTAGCTCAGTTCCAGCAGGCGGATGATCTCCTCCTCCGGGAGCGAGCCGTCCAGGAGGAGGGTGACCCAGTTGGACTTGTTCATGTGGTAGGCGGGCAGGATGCCTGGGACGCCGAGAAGGGAGCCGGCCAGGAGCGGGCCGCATTTTACATCGAGAATGTCGACGGACTCCGGCCGTTCCAGCCCCAGCCTGGTTCCGGGAACCTCCAGAAAGACCGCAAACCACTTGGCGTTTTCACTGTGGCGCAGGACGGCATAGCGGGGGAATTTAGCCCAGAGGTGCTCCGGTTCCGCGCCCAGATGTACCTGGGCATATTGTAGGATACGCTCTTTCAGTGTGGACGGTTGGTTCATGGCGCTCCCTCCTTACAGATCCTTGGCCTTCATTTTCTCCAGCTCGGCCTTTTCTGCCGCCGTGGCCTTGTTCCGCCCGATCAGCCAGGCGGCGGCCAGTCCCGCGGCACATGGAATACCTGAAAGCAGGCCGGAGGCATCCCGGAGCGCGATGGACAGGCCGGCCAGCAGCAGGAGGATCCCGCCGGGCAGCAGAGCCCCCAGCAGGGGCTTTCTCCGGGTACCCAGATAGTATTCCAGCGCCAAAAGGGCCAGGGAAATGAAAAGAACTGCAAACTCTCTCATATCGGTTTCCCCTCCTTCTCGTATTTGTCGATGATCAGTTTGGCGGTCTCCACATCAATGCGGGAGTCCACCGCCAGCCCCTTGATAAAGGCGGTGAAGGGCTCCTCCTCATGTTGGTCGGCCAGCTCGATCTTCTGGATGAGCTTGTCCAGCCGCAGACGGACCGTGGGGTAAGAGACCTGGTAGAGCCGGGCGATCTCCTTCAGAGAGCCGGACTTGAGCGCGAAATTTTTGAGAAAGGCGGCGTCCTCCGGTTCGAGAGCGAGCATCCACTGGGGGATTTTATTAAGCTCCAATTTAATTCTCCTTTTATTTTTGGTTTAATTATATTGAATATAACATAAATAAAATGAAAGTCAAGTATAAAAAAGAGGTGCGGCTTTTTAGCCGCACCTCTTTTTGAGCTTACAGGCCCAGGGTGTCCGCCAAGTCGTCCTTCATGTGGTCCATCTTGCGGACGGCACGCCGGGCCATCCGGCGCACGTCGGGGCTCTGCATGCTCTTGGCGGCCACCGCCATACCGATGGCGGCGCCCGCCAGCACGCCAAGGCCCATCCCTTCCAGAAACGCATGCTTCGTCATATTGCTTCGCTCCCTTCTGCATCAGCGTCCGCTGTTATTATTGCCGGAAACGCAGAAAAATCCGTTGCTAAAAACTGTGTTTCAAGGTATAATGTATGCGGTATGATACGGTTCAATTTGTGGAGGGGACGGGGGTGGACCTGTACCCTTTTTTGCTGTGCTCTGCATGGCGGTTTGGAACGGTTTCAATGTGAAAGGAGTGATTTCGTGAAGCTGCTGATACGGCAGGGACGGCTGGTTGACCCGGTTGGGGGCATCGGCGGGATTATGGATGTGCTGGTTGAGGACGGAAAGGTAGCGGTCATCGGGAGCAACATCAACGAGCCCGACGCCCGGGTGATCGATGCCCGGGGACTGACCGTGTGCGCCGGGCTGGTGGATATGCATGTACATCTGCGGGAGCCCGGCTTTGAATATAAAGAGACCATCGAGACCGGCGCGGCGGCCGCGGCCCATGGGGGCTTTACCTCCATTGCCTGTATGCCCAACACCCGCCCGGCCACCGACAGCCCGGAGCAGATTGCATTTGTAAAGCAGAGGGCGGCGGAGGCCTGCGGCGTCCATGTCTGGCCCATCGGGGCGGTGACCCGGGGACAGCAGGGGCAGGAGCTCACCGACTTTGAGGCCCTGAAGGGCGCGGGGGCGGTGGCCCTGTCCGACGATGGGGTGCCGGTCCAGAATGCCAATTTAATGCGGGACGGCCTGATCCTGGCCCACCGGCAAAACCTGACGATTCTCTCCCACTGTGAGGACGCCGACATGGTGAAGAACTACGCGGTCAACGAGGGGCGTATCTCCCGCCAGCTTCGGCTGGCCGGCCGACCGGCCATCGCCGAGGAGCTGATGGTGGCCCGGGATGCCATGCTGGCGGAGGAGACCGGCGGGGCGGTGCACATCTGCCACATCTCCACCGCCAAATCGGTGGCCCTGGTGCGGCGGTACAAGCGCAAGGGCGTACAGATCACCTGTGAGACCTGCCCTCAGTATTTCAGTCTCACCGAGGACGAGATTTTAGCCCAGGGTGCCCTGGCACGGGTGAACCCGCCCCTGCGCACCAAGGCGGACGTGGAGGCCATTATCGAGGGATTGAAGGACGGCACCATTGACGCCATCGCCACCGACCACGCCCCCCACTCCGCTGAGGAAAAGGCCCGGCCCCTGGCCGACGCCCCCAGCGGCATGGTGGGCCTGGAGACCGCCCTTGCTGTGGCGCTGACCTACCTCTACCATACGGGCGAGATGGCCCTGTCCGACATCCTGCGCCGGATGACCATTAACCCGGCCTGCATCCTGCGCCTGCCCACCAAGGGGCGGTTGGCCATCGGCTCGGACGGCGACGTGGTGATCTTCGATCCCGACGAGGCGTGGACGGTGGAGCCCAACCGCTTTGCCTCCAAGGGACGCAACACCCCCTTTGGGGGAAAGACCCTGCGGGGGAAAGTGAAATATACGATTGTAGGCGGCGAGATCGTCTACCGGGAAGGAGAATAAGTACCATGTCTTTTGACGTATTGCAGGAGAAAATCATCGGTATGAAAAACCCCACGGTGGTGGGGCTGGACCCCAAGCCCGAGTATGTGCCGGAGCACATCCGCAAAGCGTCCTATGAACAGTTCGGCGAGACCCTGGAGGGGGCCGCCGACGCCATTTTCCAGTTCAACAAGGGCCTTATCGACGCCCTGTGTGATATTGTACCTGCCGTAAAGCCCCAGTCCGCCTACTATGAGCGCCTGGGCTGGCACGGTATGGCCGCGCTGGAAAAGACCATCCGCTACGCCCACGAGAAGGGCATGTACGTCATCGCCGACATCAAGCGGGGGGACATCGGCTCCACGGCGGAGGCCTACGCCGACGCCTGGCTGGGAGTCACCAAGGTGGGGGAGGCCCTCTGCGGGGGCTTCAACGCCGACTGCGTCACCCTCAACGGCTACATGGGCGCGGACAGCGTCAACCCCTTCCTAAAGGTGGCGGGGGAGCGGGACAAGAGCGTGTTTATCCTGGCCAAGACCTCCAACCCCGGCTCCGGTGAGCTCCAGAACGTGGCCGCCGGGGAGGGAGACACCGTCTACGGCCTTATGGCCGACCTCATTGAGAAGTGGGGAGCCGGCACTGAAGGGAAGCACGGCTATACCCGGGCCGGCGCGGTGGCCGGGGCTACTTATCCGGAGGAGCTACAGAAGCTCCGCGCCCGGATGCCCCACACCTTCCTGCTGGTGCCCGGCTACGGGGCCCAGGGCGGCACCGCCGAGGATGTACAGTATGCCTTCCAGGAGAATGGCCGGGGTGCCGTCGTCAACTCCTCCCGGGGCATCATCTGTGCCTGGCAGAAGACGGGCAAAAACGGCGCGGACTACCAAGAGGCCGCCCGCGCCGCCGCAATCGCCATGCGGGACGACATCTGCCGGTTTATCGCCATCCAGTAAACCAAGGAAACAGAGGGGGACACACCCATGCCAATACAAAAGTTCTGTACCGTCGCAGAGGCGGTGCGCCTCAATGAATTTGCCTGCTCCCTCACCCTGGAGGCCGAGGGAATGGAGCCCCAGGGGCCGGATCAGTTTGTCCATGTGAAGTGCGGCCACAGCCGCCTGCTCCGCCGCCCCATCTCCATCTGCGACTGGGGGAAGAACCGGTTGCGCATCGTCTTTGAGGTGCGCGGGGAGGGCACCGAGTGGCTCGCCCGCCGGAAAGCGGGGGACACCCTGGACGTACTGGGCCCCCTGGGCTGCGGCTTCCAAGTGGAGCGAGAGGCCCGCTGCCTCCTGGTGGGGGGCGGCATCGGCGTCCCCCCCATGCTGGGCTGCGCCAAGTGGACGGCGGGGCAGAGCACCGCCGTACTGGGCTTCCGGTCGGCAGACCGCGCCATGCTGACCGAGGAATTTCAGAAATCCTGTAAAGATATATACCTTTGCAGTGATGACGGGAGCCTGGGCCGGCACGGCTTTGTGGACGCCCAGCTGCGGGATATTCTCGACAAGGATAAAGACTTTACGGCAGTTCTGGCCTGCGGCCCCAAGCCCATGCTGAAAAACGTGGCTGCCGTGGCGGCGGAGTACGGCGTACCCTGCCAGGTGTCCATGGAAGAGCGGATGGCCTGCGGCGTGGGGGCCTGCCTGGGCTGCGCCATCCAGATGGCCGACGGCACCATGAAGCACGTGTGCAAGGACGGCCCGGTGTTTGACGCGGAGGAGGTGGAGTGGAATGTCTAAGGTGGATCAGTCCGTGGTGCTGGCCGGGGTGCGGATGAAAAACCCCGTGGTGGTGGCCTCCGGCACGTTCGGTTTCGGCCGGGAGTACGGCCGGTTTTATGATTTGAGCGAGCTGGGCGGCATCTGCTGCAAGGGCCTGACCCTCTGCCGCCGGGAGGGCAACCCGCCTCCCCGTATCGCGGAGACCCCCATGGGCATCCTCAACTCCGTGGGCCTCCAGAATCCCGGAGTGGACGCCTTTATCGCGGAAGAGCTGCCCGAGCTGAGAAAGCATGACCTGGCGGTAATCGCCAACATCTCGGGCAATACCCCGGAGGAATACGGCGTCATGTGCGAAAAGCTCTCCGCCGCTGGGGTGGACATGATCGAGGTCAACATCTCCTGCCCCAACGTGAAAGCGGGCGGCCTGGCCTATGGCACCAAGCCGGAGCTGGCCGCCGAGGTGACGGCGGTGGCCAAGGCCCACGCCGGGAGAGTGCCGGTGATGGTGAAGCTCTCCCCCAACGTCACCGACATCACTGAGATCGCCCGGGCCGTGGCGGACGCGGGGGCGGATGCCCTGTCCCTCATCAACACCCTGCGGGGGATGCGCATCGACGTGCGTACCCGCCGGCCTATTTTGAAGATGAACACCGGCGGCCTGTCCGGACCCGCCGTGCTCCCGGTGGCGGTGCGCATGGTGTGGGAGGTGGCCCAGGCCGTGAAGCTGCCCATCCTGGGCATGGGCGGCGTAGCCAAGGGGGAGGACGCGGCCCAGCTCCTGTTGGCCGGGGCCTCCGCCGTGGCGGTGGGCACCGCCTGCTTTGACGATCCCTATGCCCCCATCAAGGTGCGGGACGGCCTGGCGTCCCTGGCGGAGCGCCAGGGGCTGAACAAGGTATCCGACTTTACCGGGGCGGTCGTGCCGTGGTGAATGGAGGTGCGCGCCGATGGAGCGGAACACCTGTTATCTGAACCTGTCCGTGGCGGAGGCGGCCCGCACCGTGTCCGAGCTGGTGGAACGTGCGGGGCTGTCCAGCCGGATGGTGGATTGCCATGAGCTGCGCCAGGGCGAGAATCTCTGTGGCATGGTGCTGCTTTTTGAAAAGTACTTTCTCCGCATGGGCAGCCGCCTCACCCTGACGGCGGTGCTGGACAACCTGGAGGGGCGCACCCGGCTCTACTGGACGGTCACCGGCGGGGCGGGAATGCTCCGGCAGAGCGGAGACAGCAAGACAGCGGCGGAGGAGTACAGCGAGGCCCTGCGGGAGAAGCTGTTCTCCTATCTGGACGGCTGAAGGCGGGAGGGAAAAAGATGGAGGATTCGTATTCTGTCTCCCTGGGACTGCGGGAGTGCGGGGAAGCCATCCATGCGGCGGTGACCGACAGCGTCACCGGGGAGCTGGTTGACCACTATGAGCTCACCCACCCGGGCGGCGGCACCTGTGTGGTGGCGGTCTATGAGAAGCACTACTACCGGGCGGGCAACCGGCTCACCCTCACCGTGGTTCTGGACGACTTTACCGGCCGAACCCGCGTCCACTGTATCAGCGGCGGCGGGGGCGAGGGGCTGTTCCGCTTCGACTGGGGGGCGGCGGAGTCCTTCGAGGGAGTCGTCCACGACGCGTTGAGCCGCTATCGGCTTTGAGGAGAAGAGACATGGCTTATACAGAAGTGTTCTACCCCAAGCTGCCCATGGAGGGCTGTGCGGACCGCATTCAGGATGTGATCGTGCGCAGTGGGTTCAGCAACGGACAGGTGTCGGAGCGCTACCGGCTGGAGACCCCCGGCGGCTCGGTTCTGGTTCTGGTGTTGGTCAAGTATCTTCACAGAACCGGAAGCGAGATGGTGGTGACGGCAGTGCTGGACGAGCTGGAGGGGCGGCTCCGCCTCCATCTCACCGCCGCCAGTGCGCTGGGCGGCGTGGGAGATGAGTGCGGCGAGGAGAAGCATATTGTCTCCAAGCTGGAAAAGACTCTGGAGGCATGAGAACAATGGATTTCAGATTCAGAGGTGCAGTAAAGCGATGACAACCGTCTATCTGATCCGCCACGCGGAGGCGGAGGGGAATCTCTACCGCCGGGTACACGGCTGGTACGACAGCCTGATCACCGAAAACGGCTACCGGCAGATCGCGGCCCTGCGGGGACGGTTTGCGGACATACATATCGACGCGGTGTACTCCAGCGACCTGTTCCGTACAATGACTACCGCCAAAGCGGTCTACCTGTCCCACGGTCTGGAGCTGCACACCGACCCGGGCCTGCGGGAGATCAGCCTGGGCGCATGGGAGGACAAGCCCTGGGGCGAGCTGGAGCGGTGCGACGCCATGAATCTGATCCGCTTCAATCACAGCTCCCCGGACTTCCGGGTGGAGGGGGGAGAGACCTTCGCCCAGGTACAGGCGCGGCTCAAGGGCACGGTGCTCCGCCTGGCGGCGGCCCACCCGGGCCAGACGATCGCCCTGTTCTCCCACGGCACCGCCATCCGCTGCCTCCAGGCGGCCCTGCGGGGGCTGGGACCCGGCGAGATGGACGGTTTGGGCCACAGCGACAACACCGCCGTCACCTGCCTGGAGGTGGAGGGGGAGCGCACCCGCATCGTCTTTGAGAACGATAACTCCCACCTACCCGACGAGATCTCCACCCTGGCCCGCCAGCGGTGGTGGAAGGAGCGGGATGGAACAAGCGGCGATGCAAACCTGTGGTTCCGGCCCCTCAACCTGAAAAAGGAGGGGACGGTGTACCGGACGGCCCGGCATGAGGCCTGGCAGGATGTGAACGGCCCGGCGGTACCCTTCGACGGGGACGCGTTCCAGAGGGACGCCCTGCGTTGCTGGAAACGGGCCCCGGAGCGGGCGGTGATGTGCGCCATGCAGCGGGACGAGACGGCCGGCCTGCTCCAGATGGATCTGGACCGGGGGGCCGCCGAGGGTGTGGGCTATATCCCCTTCCTGTACATGGACCCCGCCCACCGGCGCCAGGGCCTGGGGGTGCAGCTCCTGGGCCAGGCGGTATCCACCTACCGGCCTCTGGGGCGGGACCGCCTGCGGCTGTGCTGCGCGCCGGACAACGGGATTGCCCAGCGCTTCTACCAGAAGTACGGCTTTGTCAAGATGGGAGAGGAGCCGGGTGCCCGCGGCCCGCTGGATGTTCTGGAAAAATACATTGGATTTGAAGCCAAGGAATCATGAGGAACCTATGAATCAATTTTTGACTGTCACCAAAGCGGATCTGGCGGAGCGGGGCTGGGAGGAGTTTGACTTCCTGGTCATCACCGGCGACGCCTATGTCGACCACCCCTCCTTTGGCCCGGCCATTATTTCCCGGGTGCTGGAGGCCGAGGGCTACCGGGTGGCAATCCTGGCCCAGCCGGACTGGCGCAAGGCCAGCTCCTTTACAGCACTGGGCCGCCCGCGGCTGGGTGTTCTGCTCTCCAGCGGCAACATCGACTCCATGGTGGCCCACTATACCGTGGCCAAAAAGCGCCGCCATGACGACGCCTATTCCCCGGGCAATCGGGCCGGCCTGCGGCCCGACCGGGCGGTGATCGTCTATGCCAACAAGGTGCGGGAGGCCTTTGGGGACATTCCGCTGGTGATCGGCGGCCTGGAGGCCAGTCTGCGCCGCTTTGCCCACTACGACTATTGGGAGGACAAGGTGCGCCGCGCCATCCTCTTTGACAGCCAAGCGGATCTGCTGGTCTATGGCATGGGAGAGCGCGCCACCCGGGAAATTGCGGCTCGTCTGGCCTCCGGAACGCCCATCCGGGAGATTACAGATGTAAAGGGAACTGCCTTTATTGCCAAAGATCCTTCTGCGTGTGCCTATCCAAAGGTGGAGTGCCCCTCCTTTGAGGCGGTATCCACGGATAAGCGGGCCTATGCCCAGGCCAACCAGATCCAGTATGAGGAGCACGACCCCGTCCGGGGAAAGGCCATCCTCCAGCGCCACGGCGACCGGCTGCTGGTGGTCAATCCGCCGGCCATGCCGCTCACCACTGCCGAACTGGACTTCGTGGCCGAGCTGCCCTACGTCCGGGAACCCCACCCCATGTATGACGAGATGGGGGGCGTGCCCGCCATCGAGGAGGTGCGCTTCTCCGTGGCCCACAACCGGGGCTGCTTCGGGGCGTGCAACTTCTGCTCCCTGGCCTTCCACCAGGGGCGGATCATCACCTCCCGCAGCCATGAGAGCGTCCTGCGGGAGGTGGAGGCCCTGACCCGCCACCCCGGCTTCAAGGGCTATATCCATGACGTGGGCGGCCCCACCGCCAACTTCCGCCGCCCCGCCTGCAAGAAGCAGATGAAGGCGGGAATGTGCCGGGGCCGGGCCTGCCTGGCCCCCACGCCCTGTCCCAACCTGGACGCCGACCACACCGACTATTTGATGCTCCTGCGCAAGATCCGGCAGGTGCCGGGGGTGAAGAAGGTGTTCATCCGCTCCGGCATCCGCTTCGACTATATGCTCCAGGACAAGAGCGGCGAGTTCTTTGCCGAGCTGGTGAAGTATCATGTCTCCGGCCAGCTCAAGGTGGCCCCGGAGCACTGTGTGAGCGGCGTACTGGACTATATGGGCAAGCCCCATATCGAGGTCTATGAGAAGTTCAAGGGTAAGTACGAGCGGCTGAACCAGAAGTACGGCAAGGAGCAATACCTGGTGCCCTACCTCATGTCCTCTCACCCGGGCTGTACCCTGGACGACGCGGTGCGGCTGGCGGAGTGGATCAACCGCACCGGCCGCCAGCCGGAGCAGGTGCAGGACTTCTACCCCACGCCGGGAACCCTGTCCACCTGCATGTACTACACCGGCATTGATCCCCGCACCATGCAGCCGGTGTATGTGCCCCGTGATCCCCATGAGAAGGCGATGCAGCGGGCGCTGATGCAGTGGAAGCGCCCGGAGAAGCGCCCGCTGGTGCGGGAGGCCCTCCACCGCACCCACCGGGAGGATCTGATCGGCTACGGCAAGGGCTGTCTCCTGCGGCCCAACGGCCCCGCCAGGCCGGGGGATCAGCCCTCCGGCCGGGGCAAGCCCGCGCCCGCCAAGGGCAAGGCCCAGCCCACCCGCTCCCGCCCCGCCAAAAAGGTGGGCTGGGCCGTGGCTAAGCCCAAAAAGAACGCCCGGCCGAAGAAAAAGAAATAAGAAACGAGCCTCAGACGCTTGCGTCTGAGGCTCGTTTCTTAAGGAAGCACCACCCGTTCCAGCCGGGGGCCGAGGCGGGAGAGCAGCTCGTTGGTGATGGTACCCGCCGCCTGGGCGGCCTCCTCGGCGGTAAGGACGGCGTCCCCGTCCCGGCCAATGAGAGTGGCGGTATCGCCGGGGGCGACGCCTTCCATATCCGTCACGTCCACCAGAAGCTGATCCATACAGATAAGTCCCACTATGGGGGCCGTTCGGCCGTGGAGGAGCACCCGGCCCGCCCCGTTGGAGAGGGTACGGGGCCAGCCGTCGGCGTAGCCGATGGACAGGGTGGCCAGCACAGTGGGCCGATGGGCGGTGTAGGCCCCGTCGTAGCCCGCCGCCTCTCCGGCGGCCAGGGTGTGAAGCTGGGATACCCTGGCCCGCAGGGAGAGCACCGGGCGGAGGGGGAGGACCGCCGTGGTGGCGTCGCCGGGGGCGCTGAGGACGCCGTACAGGGCGATGCCGGGGCGGGCGTAGCCGCAGGGGAGGCCGGGGTAGTTGAGCAGGCCGTAGCTGCCCTGGAAGTGGACGGTTCCGGGGGCGTGTCCGGCGGAGCGCAGGCCATCCACCGCTGCCCGAAAGCGCCGGAGTTGCTCCCGGGTACGGGCTTGGCTGGCCTCGTCCAGCCGCTCCGTGTCGGCCAGGTGGGTGAATACGCCGGTCACCCGCAGATGGGAACAGCTGTAAGGGGCGGTCAGGCTCTGGGTGTCGTCCCAGGGGATGCCCAGACGGTGGAGGCCGGTGTCCACCTTGAGGTGGACGGCCAGCCGCCGGCCGCATGCGTCCAGCGCCCGGGCGTGTTCGGTGCTCACCACCGTCTGGGTCAGGCGGTACCGGGCCAGCAGGGGGGCCAGCTCCGGCCCGGAATAGCCAAGCACCAGGATCGTCCCCCGGACGCCGCCCCGCCGCAGGCGGACGCCCTCGGCGGCGGTGGCCACGGCAAAGGCGTCCGCGCCCGCCCCGGCGCACAGCCGGGCGATCTCCAAGTCCCCGTGCCCGTAGGCGTTGGCCTTGATTACCGGCATAAGGCTGGCCGCCGCCGGCAGAAGGGAGCCCAGGGCGGCCAGATTGTGCCGCAGGGCGGCGGCATCCAGCTCGATCCAGGCCCGGCTCCGGGGGGAGGGGGCGGGGCGGATGCGGGCGAAGGGGAGGGCCAGAAGGGCGGAGAGCAGGACCACGGCCAGATAGTGTACAAGACAGTTGTCCAACAGCAGGCCGGTGAGGCCCACCACCCCGGCGCCGCCCCGGATGAGGACGATGCACCAGGGGTGGAGGACATACACCGCCGCCGCCCAGCCCCGGAGGGCGGGAGCGGACGGGAGGGACAGGCGCTGGAGCCACCGCAGGAGGAACCCGACGCACAGGGGGAGGGAGAGGTAGAGGGCGTCAAAGCGGGCCAGGGCAAGGCGCTGCACCAGCAGGCCCTCCGCCGTCAGCAGCGCCAGGGAGAGGAGCAGTCCGGCCCCGTACCAAGCCGCGCTCCGGCGGGCAGGCCTCAGGGCCAGCCAGCCCCCCAGCAGCAGAAAGACAGGGGGGAAGAACAGGCCGTTGCGGGTGTAGTCGAAGAGGAGGAACAGGGCCTCGTACCCGGCCCGGAGGGGCGGCAGGGCGGCGGTGAGTCCGAAATAGCTGTCCCCCAGCAGCCCGGCGGCATAGAGCAGAAGGGCGGGAAGCCACGCCCAGCGGGGCCCCAGGATGCGCAGAAGGCCGTACACCAGGCAGGCCCCCAGCACCAGGGCGGGGAAGTACCACAGGTGGTAAAAGGTGCCGTTGAAGAACACGTCTCGCAGCAGGGCGAAGCCGCTCTCCTCCAGGGTATGGTTATAGAGATTTAGAGGGAGGTAGAGCAGGGCCGCGGCCCCGTAAAGCAGCAGCAGCTTTTTGACAAAGGGGATCAGGGCGGCCCGCCCCTCCCGGAGCAGACGGGGCACCAGGAACCAGCCGGACACCGAGAAGAAAAAGGGGACGGCGATGCGGGCCAAAATGTCGGTCAAAAGGTAGTTGGCCTCCCCGTTCAGGGAGAGCAGAGGGCCGGTATGGATGGCGATGACCAGCAAGGCGGCGGGGACGCGGAAGCGGTCAAAGCCACCGAGAGACTCGGTTTTCATCCCGCATCCCTCCACAGGGTGAGCACCACGCCGCCCTCGTTGGTGTCGCAGCGCTGGCAGGGGACGTCGGCGGGCAGGGTGAGGGAGTCCGCCGCCCAGGCGGGCAGGTAGTAAAGCTCAAACAGACGCCCTAGCCCCCGGAAGCGCAGAGGTTCCCCTCCCAGCGGGAAGTCGTGAAGCCACTCCAGATATTCCTCCAGCACCAGATGCTTCTCCTCCATCAGCTTGGCGTGGGGCCAGCCCACATACCGGAAGTGCCACGGCTCGTATCCGATGCCGGTGACATTCTCCTTCCCCTTGGGGTAGCGGAGGACAAAGCCAAAGTCGGCGGCCCGGCGGCGCAGGGCCCCGCAGGGGCCGGAGTCGGGGAAGGCGGGGCAGAGGAAGTCCACCTCCGGCCCGTTCTCGCCCAGATCAATGGCCAGCCCGGTCTGGTGCTCGCTGCACCCGGGGCGGGCCACGTAGGTCTCGGTGAAGGCTTTGCCGTGCTCGGCCAGGGCGTCCTCCCAGATGGCCTGCTGCTCGGCCCGGGGCCGGTAGCCGCTGACCGGGACGATCGCGCCCACGCTTCCCACGGCGGCGAGAAGCTGATCCAACATCACTTTGGCTCGCTGGTGGAGACGCACCTCGGTTTGACCGGAGCGGACGGAGGCGAGGTCCTCCGCGGCGGGCTCCTCCGGCAGGGGATGGGCGCGGTTGACCAGATACAGCGTACCTTTCATGCGTCCACCGCCAGTCCGATGAGACGGTCCAGCAGAGGGCCGAACTCCAGGCCTATGCTCCGCATCATGTTGGGGTAGCGGCTGTGAGCTGTGAAACCGGGGATGGTGTTTACCTCGTTAAAGACAATGCGCCCGTCCGGCGTGAGAAACAAATCCACCCGTGCAAAGCCGGAACACTCCAGCGCCCGGTAGATCAACTGGGCGGTCGCCTGAATTTCTGTTTCCTTCTCCTGGGAAATTCGGGCGGGCATGTGTATGCTGGAGGTGATCAGGCCGTACTTCTCCGTGTAGTTGAAAAAGCCGCCGGAGAGCTCGATCTCGTCCACATGTCCCACCGTCAGAACCTCATTGCCCAGTACGGCGCAGCCCACCTCAAAGCCGGGCACGGCCTCCTCAATGACCACCTTGCTATCGTGGGCCAGGGCGGCGGTGACGGCTTCGGCCAACACGCCGGGCTCCTCCACCTTGGTGATGCCAAAAGAGGAACCCGCCCGTGCGGGCTTGACAAACAGGGGATAGGTCAGGCTGGCAGTGCGCTCCGGCAGGGTGTCCAGCCCTTCTCCGGCGCGAAAGAGGATGGAAGGGGGCACCGCTACACCGGCGGCCCGGACCAAGCGGTGGGCCACGTCCTTGTCCATGCATAGGGCGGAGGCGAGCACCCCGCAGCCCACTACGGGGATACCTGCCAGCTCCAGCAGGCCCTGCACCGTGCCGTCCTCCCCGTTTTTGCCATGGAGTACCGGAAAGGCGGCGTCCAGATAGCGGGTGGAGGGCCCAGCGGGGGCGATGAGCAGCAGGCCGTGGACGCCGCGGTCGGGGGAGATCACCGCCGGGACGGTATGGCGGGCGTCGGTGTGCCAAGTGTCATCCAGCAGGGCGTCCACCGGCCCCTGGTAGAGCAGCCAGCGCCCATCCCGTGTGATGCCCAGGAGGACGGGCTCGTACCTGTCCCGGTCCAGATGTGTGAGTACCGCGTGGGCGGACTGGAGGGAGATCTCATATTCGGTGGAAGAGCCGCCGAACAGGACGGCCAATGTGATTTTTTTCATGGGGGAACACCTCCGTCAGAATGGGCTCTCGCCTGTTCTTTTATTATAGAGGGAGTATATCAGGCGTTTCTGACTTCCAACCGACCAAAGGCTTACAATCCTCTGAACCAAATCTTAAAAAAAGCAGTCAAAAAGCGGTATGGTCTCAGACCATACCGCTTTTTGTCATTTTGTGGCTCGCTTTACACCGTTGCCGATGTCTTTGGCGGCGTCGCCAACGCCGTCGACGATGTCGCGGGCTGCATCGCCCACGCCGCGGGTTACGTCCTTGGCGGCATCCCCGGCATCCCGGACCGCGTCACGGGCCGTCGAGCCGCCGTCCTTCGGGTGTTCGGTACCCTCCGGGACGGGCGTGGTGGTATTGGGGGCTGCGGGGGTGTTCTCCGGCATGGTGCTGGGCTGGGAGGTGACAACCGGCGAGGGAGTCGGAGTCACATCAGGGGCTTTATCGCGGGTACAAGCGGTCAGCGGCAGAGCCAGAGCGAGCCCGATGCCGAGCAGAGTCCATGTGCGTTTCATGTGTGTTCCTCCTGTTCCTTCCAATGGATTTCGTTCAGATGGATTCACCCAGCACCTAGTATACGTTATTCCACGCTGATTACACGCGGGAAGAAGTGTCAGAGAAAAAAGGGTTGCAATTTCCAGAAAGATCTGCTAATATAATAATAACAGTAATAGTTACTGTTTATAATGTGCCGAGAAAAGAGGTGGCTCATGAACGGCAAGCGCTATTCCCGGCAGCGGGAATTGATCTATGAGGCTTTGCGGCAGACAGAACAGCACCCCACGGCGGAGATGATTTATCAGTGGCTGAAGCCGGCCAATCCCAGCCTGAGCCTGGGAACTGTTTACCGGAATCTAAACCTTTTGGCAGATGAAGGTGCAATCCGCCGGATGGCATTTCCGGTGGAGCGCTATGACGCAAAGACAATGCCCCACCCTCATTTCTGCTGTGACCAGTGCGGGGCGGTTTACGACCTGCACCTTCCCTACGATGCGGAGCTGGACCGGCAGGCACTGCTGGCCAGCGGGCACGATGTCACGGGCCATGAGGTGGTTTTTCACGGAATTTGCACAAAGTGCAAACAACTTCATTGATCTTTTCTTAAAATATGATAAGATGTGACCATCAAAATTAGAAAGGAAGGTTGTTCCAATGGAATTCAAGCTGTATCGCTGTGCCCACTGCGGCAATGTCATTTTCAAGGTGGTCGACAAGGGTGTTCCTGTCATGTGCTGCGGCCAGAAAATGGAGGAGTTCGTCCCCAACACCACCGATGGTGCTATGGAGAAGCATGTCCCTGCGGTGGAAAAGATTGCCCATGGCAGCGGCTATTCCGTCAGCGTGAAGGTGGGCAGTGTGGAGCACCCCATGCTCCCCGAGCACTACATCTCCATGATCGCGGCGGTGGATGGGGACACCGTCACCATGAAGTTCCCCAAGCCCGGCGAAAAGCCTGAGCTGAAGACCTTCTGCCGCAGTGAGAAGGTGGAGGCGTACGAGATCTGCAACCTCCACGGCTTCTGGAAGGGCGAGGGCTGAGAGGGCCCGTATTTCACTCAAAATCTGATTTAGAAAGGAAGGCTGAGCATTATGGAGCTGAAGGGAAGCAAGACGGAGGCCAATCTGTGGAAGGCGTTTGCGGGAGAGAGCATGGCCCGCAATAAGTATACTTATTTTGCCAGCAAGGCCAAGAAAGAGGGCTTCGAGCAGATCGCGGCCATCTTTGAGGAGACCGCCGGCAATGAGAAGGAGCATGCCAAGCTGTGGTTCAAGGAGCTGGGCGGCATCGGCGATACCGCTGCCAACCTGAAGGCTGCGGCGGCGGGTGAGAACGAAGAGTGGACCCAGATGTATAAGGAGATGGCCGAAACCGCCCGCGAGGAGGGCTTTGAGAAGCTGGCTTTCCTGTTTGACGGCGTCGGCAAGATCGAGAAGGAGCATGAGGAGCGCTACCTGACCCTTTTGAAGAACCTGGAGGAGGGTGTGGTCTTTAAGCGCGGTGACGAGTATGTCTGGAAGTGCCGCAACTGCGGCCACATCCACTTCGGCAAAACCGCTCCTGAGGTCTGCCCCATCTGTGCCCATCCCCAGGCCTATTTCGAGATCCGCAGCATCAATTACTAAGAAGAGACGTACGACAAGCGCTGTATAAAGCGGGTCCGACCTGACGGTCGGGCCCGCTTTGGCCGTCTAAAACCTTATTTTAACAGATAGACTGCCCCGCCGGAGACCCGGCGGGGCAGTGTGCTTTTACTTTAGCAGGCGGATCCACTCGCTGTTGTAGAGCTCACGGATTTCAGGGGAGAGACAGGCAAAGCTCTCCGTCTTGGTATATACGTCGTCGGTAGGGTAGGCATAGGGATCGTTGGCGGTCTCAGGGTCCAGCTCCTCACGGACACTCAGCAGAGGGGAGGAGTACCAGATCTCCTCACAGTTCTTGAGGCCGGCCTGAGTGGAACACATGAAGTTAATGAACTTCTCGGCGTTCTCCTTGTTCTCCGCGCCCTTGGGGATGCACATGGCATCCACGTAGAGATTGGTGCCCTCCCGTGGCAGGGCAAAGGCCAGGTCAGGGTTGTTCTCCTGCATGGTAAGAAAATCGCCGTAATAGTAGGCGCCGATGAGGGCGTTTTCACCCTCCAGCTTGTCGAAAATCTCGTCCATGACGTAGGACTGCACCAGGGGCTTCTGCTCTACCAGAAGGTTGGTGGCCTCCTTGACCTGGGCGGGATCCTCAGTGTTATAGGAGTAGCCCAGCTTCTTGAGGGCAATGCCAATGGCGTCGCGGGAGTTGTTGAACATCAGAATGTCGCCGGAGAGCTCCTCATCCCACAGAATGTCCCAGGTTTCCACATCCTTCTCCGCAGGGTCAATGTAGGCGCTGTTATAGATCACGCCCAGCAGGCCCCACATGTAGGGGACGGAGTAGAGGTTCTCCGGGTCGTACTCCGGGTTTTTCAGATTGGGGTCGATGTCGGCAAAGTTGGGAATATTGTCAAAGTTCAGCGGCTCCAGCATGTCCTCCTCGATGAGCTGACCGATCATATAGTCTGAGGGGATGATGACGTCGTAGCCGCCGGCGCCGCCGGCCAGCTTGCCGTAGAGCGCCTCATTGGACTCAAATGTCTGATAATTGACCTTGATACCAGTCTCCGCCTCGAAATCCTCCAGAACGGACATATCAATGTACTCGCCCCAGTTGTAGACGTTGACCACGCCGGCAGTGCCGGTGTTGCCGCTGGAACTCTCGCCGCCCGGTGTCTCGGCTGTGCCGGAAGGCGATCCGCCGGTACAGCCGCTCAGGGCCGCCGTGCTGAGGGTTGCCAGTGCCAGTACAAGTGCAATTTGCTTTTTCAATTCCTTTCGTTTGCCCCTTTCAAAAAATAATATTATATCAAGGCGGGCTGCCTTTGATATCCGTCAGTTCCCATGAACCATGCGGCGCTTGTCCTGCCGGGTCTGGCGGACATTGACGATGACCAGCAGGGTGACCACCACCACGAAGAGCAGGGTGGACAGGGCGTTGATCTCCGGGCTGACCCGCTTCTTGGCCATGGAATAGATGACCATGGACAGGGTGGAGAAGGTGGAGCCGGCGGTGAAGTAGCTGATCACGAAGTCGTCGATGGACATAGTGAAGGCGATGAGCAGGCCGTTGATCACGCCGGGCATGATCTCAGGCAGGATCACCTTTCGGAAAGCCAGAAAGCCGGGAGCGCCCAGATCCTGGGCCGCCTCATAGATATTGGGGTCAAGCTGCTGGAGCTTGGGCATGACGCAGAGGATGACGTGGGGAATGTCGAAGGTCAGGTGGGCGATGAGCAGGGTGACAAAGCCCAGGTTCCACTTGATGCCCAAGGCAGCTCCCAGTGTGCCGTTAAAGACGTTGACCGCCAGTACAAAGAACAGCATCATGGACACGCCGGTGATGATGTCCGCGTTGGTCAGGGGGATGTTGTTGATGGTGGTGACCACCGTGCGGCTGCGGCGGCGGAAGTTGGTGAAGCCGATGGCGGCTGCCGTGCCAATGATGGTGGAGATCACTGCAGCCAGAATGGAAACCGCCAGTGTGACCCACAGGGCGTCCAGGATCATGGAGTTCTGGAACAACTCCTTGTACCAATCCAGGGTGAAGCCGGACCACACCGACCGGCTCTTGGACGCGTTGAAGGAGAACACGATGAGCACGAAGATGGGCAGGTAGAGGAACAAAAAGACCAGCAGCATAAAGAAGCGGCTGCCGATGCGCCGGGACTGTTTCACAGGAACGACACCCCCTCTTCTCCCTCGCCAAAGCGGTTCATAATGGCCATGCAGACCAGGACGATGACCATCATTACCAGGGCGATGGCGGAACCCAGCCACGGGTTATAGGTGGTCCCCATGAACTGCATCTCAATGAGGTCGCCCAGCAGCAGGCTCTTGCCGCCGCCCAGCAGACGGGAGATGACAAAGGTGGACACCGAGGGAATGAACACCATGGTCACGCCGGAGAGCACGCCGGGCAGGGAGAGGGGGAAGGTCACCCGGCGAAAGACCGTGAAGGAGTTGGCGCCCAGATCCTGGGCGGCCTCGATCACCTTGGGGTCGATTTTCTCCAGAACGGAGAGGATGGGCAGAATCATGAAAGGCAGGAAGTTGTAGACCATGCCCAGCACGATGGCCCCCTGGGTGTTGATCATCTGGAAGGGGCCGATACCAAACAGGCCCAGAAAGCTGTTGATCAGCCCCCGCTTCTCCAGCAGGAACATCCAGGAGTAGGTGCGCAGCAGGAAGTTCATCCACATGGGCAGCATGATGAGCATCATGGCCACCCGGCGCACCGCAGGACTCTCCTGGGCCAGCCAGTAGGACAGGGGATAGCCGATGAGCAGACAGATGAAGGTGGCGATGATGGCCAGTAAAAAGGAGCGCCCGAACACGCCGGTATACTGGGCCATGGTAGAGAAGTTCTCCAGCGTGAAGCCGCCGGCCTGGCTCGTGAAGGCGTAAAAGACGATGATCAGCAGGGGGGCCACCACAAAGATAGCCATCCAGATGACATAGGGAACGGCGATGCCCTTACTCTTCATCCTCGATTCCCTCCTCCGGGCCCTCATTCAGCTCGTCGTACTCTGAGCTGTAGGAGCTGTAGTCGCCGAACATACCGGAGTAGCGGCTCTTCTTCATGATGTGGAAGCCGTCGGGGTCGATCTTCACCCCAATCCTGGCCCCCACTGGGGAGAAGTCGGTGGTCTGGATGAGCCACTTGAAGCCCTTGAAGTCCACGATGATGTCGTAATGCATCCCCTTGAAGGTGACCTCGGTGACAGTGCCGGTGAGCTGGCCCTGCTCCACGGGGACAATGTCGATGTCCTCCGGGCGGATGACCACATCCACAGGCTCGTTGGGCTGGAAACCGCCGTCCAGACAGGGGAATTTCTTGCCGTACATCCCCACCACCCTGTCCTCATGCATGATGCCGTCGATGATGTTGGACTCGCCGATGAAGTCAGCCACAAAGGCGTTTTTGGGCTCGTTATAGATATCCTGGGGGGTACCGATCTGCTGGATACGCCCTTCATTCATGACCACGACCGTGTCGCTCATGGTGAGGGCCTCCTCCTGGTCGTGGGTGACATAGACAAAGGTGATGCCTACCTGCTGCTGGATGCGCTTGAGTTCGATCTGCATATCCTTGCGCAGCTTGAGATCCAGCGCACCCAGCGGTTCGTCCAGCAGGAGTACCTGGGGGCGGTTGACAATGGCACGGGCGATGGCAACCCGCTGCTGCTGGCCGCCGGAGAGGGAATTGACCGAACGCTTGCCGTACCCGGCCAGGTTGACCAGGGCCAGGGCCTCTTCCACCCGCTCCCGCAGCTCCGCCTCGGGCACTTTGCTGATGCGCAGACCGAAGGCCACGTTTTCAAAGATGTTCATGTGGGTGAACAGGGCATACTTTTGAAAGACGGTATTGACCTTCCTCTTATGAGGAGGAACGTCATTAATCCTCACGCCGTCAAAAAACACGTCGCCGGAGGTCGGCTTCTGAAAGCCGCCGATGATACGGAGCGTCGTGGTTTTGCCGCACCCGGAGGGACCGAGCAGCGTGAGGAATTCCTTGTCGTTGATATAAAGGTTGATATGGTCCAGAATGACGTCGTCGTCAAATTTCATGAAGCAATCCGACAGGCGGATCAGTTCCTTGGACATGTATCCTCCCCCATTTCTAAAAGGTAGTAAAGGGCGCACCCAAACCGGCGGTTGGGTACGCCCTAATGACGAAACAAATCATATATGTTCTTGCGAAAAATGTCAATAATAAAACGAAATATTTTCAGGGATTTTATACCCGCTCCCCGGTGGGAAAGTATTCCGCCACGAAATCCACCTGCTCCACGGTGAACACGCGGCCCCGCAGGTACTCCAGCAGCCCGGCGTCGGTGGGGAAGGTAAAGGCCAGCTTATAGGAATAGAGGGCCTGGAAGGAACGGCCGTACTTCTTGTTGTCCCGCTCCCGGCCATACTTGCCGTCCCCCAGCAGGGGATGGCCGGCGGCGGCGAACTGGGCGCGGATCTGGTGGGTGCGGCCGGTGAGCAGCTCGCACTCTACCAGGGACAGTCCGCCCGCCGTCCGCAGAGTCTTATATAAGGTGGCGGCGCTCTTGCCGCCGGGGACGGGGCGGGAGAAGACCTTCACCTGGGCCCGGTCCTCATCCTTGAGTAGAAAGCCCTCCAGCTTCCCCTGGGATGGCTTCATGCGGCCGTGGACAATGGCCAGGTAGAACTTGGCGATCTCCCGATCCCTGATCTTCTGGTTAAGGATGCGCAGGGTCTCGGCGTTCTTGGCGGCCATGACGATGCCGCCGGTGTTGCGGTCGATGCGGTTGCACAGGGCCGGAGTAAAGGAGTGCTCGTCCCGGGGATTCCACTCCTTCTTTTGGTAGAGGTAGGCCTGAATGTGGGTGATGAGGGTGTTCACCTTTTCGTGCTCGTCCGCGTGGCACAGCAGGCCAGGCCGTTTGTTGAGCAGCATCAGGTTTTCATCCTCATAGACGATGTCCAGGTGGGGCTTGAAGACGCTCAGAAAGGCGTTCTCCTCCCTGGGCTGCTCGAAGAACTCATCGTTGATGTATAACTGGAGTATGTCCCCCAACTGGAGCCGCACATCCCGCTGGGAGCCCTTCCCATTGACCTTCACCCGCTTGAGGCGGATGTACTTCTGGGCCAGCGGCGCGGGGAGGAGGGGGAGGGTCTTGGCCAGCCAGCGGTCCAGCCGCTGTCCGGCGTCGTTTTTTCCGATGGTGAATTCTTTCATAGTCTGCCTCACAATTCATTTGCATCCATTATAACATAAGCGCACAACCGGGGAAAGAGGGGAAAGGGCTTGCGCAGCACGGTCAAGCTGTGGTATCATAAGAAGGAAATCCGCCGTAAAGTAGTACAGCCTGCCGGACTTTGAAAAAATGTGGGTTTCCACGAAAAAAATATTTGACATTGGCCGCGGGTTTCGTTATAATGTCTGCTGTGCCATTGTGTGAGGTGTACCATGCGACTGGATCTCCGTTCTATTCTTCATGTTCCCGGGGCTTCGCTCCCCTTCTCGTTTGCGTTGGATCTGTCCGGCCTGGACTTCTATGGAGAGCATCCGTTTGCCGGCCCGGTACAGGTGTCTGGTACAGTGCGAAATCAGGCGGATGCCCTCGTTCTGGAGGGGACGGCGGAGACTACGCTGGAGCTGGTGTGCGACCGTTGCCTCAAGCCCTTCTGCCGGGATATGCGCGTTCCGGTGGACAGCCTGCTGGCCGAGACTCTGGAGGACGAGGAAAACGACGAGATCCTGCTTCTGGATAACGGTACGGTGGATCTGGATGAGGTCTTTACCACCGCTTTGGTGCTGGCCATGGACTCCAAGCATGTGTGCTCCGAGGATTGCAAGGGGCTGTGCGCCACTTGCGGCGCGGATCTCAACGAGGGACCCTGCGGCTGCAAGCCTGAAATTGATCCACGTTTTGCTGCCCTCGCGCAGCTGTTGGATAAAGAGTCTGAGTAAGTTTTGCCCGGCCAGGGCATGAACCTAAGGAGGTGTCATAGATGGCAGTCCCTAAGAGTAAAGTGTCCAAGCAGCGCCGGAACAAGCGCCGTAGCTCCGTGTGGAAGCTGGAGACTCCCGGCGTTACCACCTGCCCCAAGTGCGGTGCGTTCCGTCTGCCCCACCGGATGTGCAAGAGCTGCATGAGCTACAACGGCCATGAGTTCGGCAAGGTGGAGGCTACCGCCGAGGCGAAGTAAATAGCCCGAAAAGAACGAGGGGAATCACCCCTCTTTCTTTTTGCCCGGAAATGGGGTAAAATAGAAGCGTGGAGCGCCCGGGAGCAGGGCAACAGAGAACTGCGCAGACCGAAAAACAGGCTGGACGCAGTCCAGCGGTATTTTCGGCGGAGCAGTGAGCAGTTGCCCGTCGCGGAGGGCGCGCAGCGTGACAGCGTCGCCGCAAGCTCCAGATCCTTCGCTTCGCCGCAGGCGGCAAAGCTCACTCCTTCCGCTGCGGCTCCTTTCCCCACCGAACCCGCGGCCGTCGCCGCTGGGCTTCGGCGGGGGCCCCGGAAGTGGGGGAGCGCACCGCGCCGTATGGCCGGGCGGCGGCCCCGGAGAATCGCAGCAGACCACAAGGGCCGCCCTTGCAATAAGACGTAGGGGCGGGTGCACACACCCGCCCGCCGGGCCGATGAGGACATCGGCCCCTACGAAAAGAAAGGGGCGGGCGGCCGCAGAGCCACCCTCTGTCACTTTATTTTTTTGAGGAGCCCAAAACGTATGAGCCTGACGAAAATCAAATCCGTGGACGCCCACAGTCCGGCCCAGAGGGCGGGTGTCCGGCCGGGTGAGACGCTGACCCACATCAACGGACGCCCCATTGTGGATGTGCTGGACTATAAATTTTTTGCTTACGACCCCCGGCTGGAGCTGACCCTGGTAGGGGAGGACGGCCGCAGCCGCACCTTGCGGGTACGCAAGGCGGAGGGGGAGGAGTTGGGCCTCAATTTTGAGACCTATCTGATGGACAAGGCCCGCTCCTGCGCGAACCGGTGTATCTTCTGCTTTGTGGATCAGATGCCCCCCGGTATGCGGGAGACACTCTATTTCAAGGATGACGATGCCCGCCTGTCCTTCCTGATGGGGAACTATATCACCCTGACCAACCTGTCGGAGCGGGAGATTGCGCGCATCGCAGAGCTGCGCATCAGCCCCATCAACATCTCGGTTCATGCCACTGATCCGGCCCTGCGGGAGGCCATGCTCAAGCACCGGCGGGCGGGGGAGTGTCTGGCCATCATGGAGCGATTTGCTGCGGCGGGCATCACCATGAACTGCCAGATCGTGGCCTGCCCCGGCGTCAACGACGGCCCCGCCCTGGACCGCACCCTGCGGGAGCTGGGGGCACTCCACCCGGCGGTGGGCAGCGTGGCGGTAGTGCCGGTGGGGGTGACCCGATTCCGGGAGGGCCTGTGTCGGATCGACCCGTACACTCCGGCCCAGGCCGCGGCGGTGCTGGATCAGGTGGAGGCATTTGCCGCTTCTTTCCTGAAAAAGCACAGCACCCACCTGGCTTGGTGTTCCGACGAGTTCTACCTGCTGGCCGGCCGTCCCCTGCCGGAAAAGGGATACTATGAGGACATGGCCCAGATGGAAAACGGCGTGGGGATGCTCCGCCTGCTCACCAGTCAGGCGGCTATGGCCCTGGAGGACATGGAGCTGGAGGAGGCCCCGCCGCCGTTTGCCATTGCCACCGGCGTGTCCGCTGCCCCCTTCTTGCAGAAAATCGTTGACATGTGCCGGGAAAAATGTGGTAATATAATAGGAAATGTCTATCCGATGGTCAACCGCTTTTTCGGGGAGACCATCACGGTCTCTGGTCTGATTACCGGACGGGATCTGATGGAGCAGCTCAGGGGAAAGGCGCTGGGAGAGCGGCTGCTCATCCCTGATAACATGCTGCGGGCCGGGGAGCGGGTCTTCCTGGACGACGTGACCGTGGAGCAGGTGGAGGAGGCTCTGGGAGTGCCGGTGACGGCCCTTCCGGCCGACAGCGGCTTTGATCTGGTGGACGCCATTCTGGGCCTGCCGGTGGAGACGCCCGCCTATGCCCTGCCGCCGGAGGACGACTATTATCGCTACAACCCGTGACAGAGAGAGTGAGGGTGCTATTATGAAGCCTTTGATTGCAATCGTGGGCCGGCCCAACGTGGGCAAGTCCATGCTGTTTAATAAATTGGTGGGCCAGCGGTTGTCCATCGTGGAGGATACCCCCGGCGTCACCCGCGACCGGCTGTACGCCGAGGCGGAGTGGAGAAACCGGAAGTTCGACCTGGTGGACACCGGCGGCATCGAGCCCTCCGCCGACAGCCAGATTCTGGCCTTTATGCGCCAGCAGGCGGAGATCGCCATCCAGCACGCCACGGTGATCCTCTTTGTCTGCGACATCAAGACCGGCCTCACCGCCTCCGACCAAGAGGTGGCCAACATGCTGCTGCGCTCTCAGAAGCCGGTGGTGCTGGCGGTCAACAAGATGGACCAGGTGGGGATCACCAACCCAGACATTTATGAGTTCTATAACCTGGGACTGGGGGATCCCATCGCGGTCTCCGCCGTCCACGGCCATGGCACCGGGGATCTGCTGGATGCCTGTATGGAGTATTTCGCCCCTGAGGACGAGGAGGAAGAGGAGGATGATGTCATCAAGGTGGCGATCATCGGCAAGCCAAACGTGGGCAAGTCCTCCCTGGTGAACCGCATCCTGGGGGAGCAGCGGGTGATTGTCAGCGACATGGCGGGCACCACCCGGGACGCGGTGGACAGCTATTTTGAGAACCAGAAGGGCAAGTACCTGTTCATCGACACCGCCGGTATGCGCAAGAAGTCCAAGGTGGACGACCGCATCGAGAAGTTTTCCGTCCTGCGGGCTACCATGGCCATTGAGCGGGCCGACGTGTGCCTGATCCTGGTGGACGCCAACGAGGGAGTCACCGAGCAGGATACCAAGGTGGCCGGTCTGGCCCACGAGGCGGGCAAGGCATGTATCATCGTGGTCAACAAATGGGACGCCATTGAGAAGGATGACAAGACTATGGACCACATGCGCCAGGACATCCGCAGGGACCTGTCCTATATGACCTACGCCCCCATTGTCTTCATTTCCGCCCTCACCGGACAGCGGGTGGACCGTCTCTTTGACCTCATCAACTATGTCAATGACCAGGCATCCCTGCGCATTACCACCGGCATGCTCAACACCGTGCTGGCTGACGCCACCGCCCGCGTGCAGCCCCCCACCGACAAGGGACGCCGTCTGAAGATCTACTATATGACCCAGATCGGTATCAAGCCCCCCCACTTTGTTTGCTTCTGCAACGACGCCAAGCTGTTCCACTTCTCCTACCAGCGCTATCTGGAGAACCAGATCCGCTCCACCTTTGGCCTGGAGGGCACGCCAGTCCGGTTGACCATTCGGCAGAAGAGCGACAAGGAGGGATAGTCATGGCAGATCCTACAACAGTTCCCACGGGAATACAGCCTAACCTTCCTGCCGCACTGAGTGAGCTGGGGGCGGCCCTATTGCTTCCGGCCCTGCTGATCGCAGTGATCGCCTACTTCTGCGGCTGCTTCAACGGGGCGGTCATCGTCTCCAAGTATATCCTGCGGGACGATGTGCGTACCCATGGCAGCGGCAATGCCGGGCTGACCAACTTCTACCGCACCTTCGGCGGGCCGCTGACCTTTGTGGTCATCCTGACCGATGTGCTCAAAGCAGTCGTGGCTGTATGGGCTGGCATCCTGGCGGCAAAGTATTTGGTGGCGGATGAGCTTCTGGTAGTGGCGCTTGGTAAGTACTGGGCGGGAGCTTTCTGCCTTCTGGGGCACATGTTCCCCTGTATGTTCCACTTTAAGGGGGGCAAGGGGATCCTCTCCGGCGGCACCATCGCTATCATGATTGATTGGCGGGTGGCGCTGGTGGTGTGGGGGGGATTCCTGATCCTGGCCGCGCTCACCAAATGGGTCTCCCTGGGCTCCATCTGGGCCGGGGCATCCTTCCCCTTTGCCACTTGGTTTGTGTACCATGACGTGGTGCTACTGGCGCTGGCCATTCTGCTGGGCGGCCTGATCGTCTGGAAGCACCGGGGCAACCTGAAGCGTATTCTGAACGGAACGGAATCCAAGTTCAGCCTGCACCATAAAAAAGATGAGGGGGCGCCGAAAGCATGAAGATCGCAGTGATGGGCAGCGGCGGTTGGGGGACAGCCCTGGCCCTGGTTCTGCTGGAGAACGGACATGAGGTCACCCTGTGGTCCTATAGGGAGGAGGAGTCCACTATCCTGCGGGAGAAGCGGGAAAACCCCATGCTGAAGGGGGTGCCCCTGCCGGATGGACTGGCGTTGACCTCTGACCGGGAGTGCGTGAAGAACTGTAAGGTGGTTGTGCTTGCTACGCCGTCCTTTGCGGTGCGTACTACCGCCCGTGCTGTGGCGTCCCTGTTGGAGCCCGCTGCGGTGCTGGTGTCGGTGTCCAAGGGCATCGAGAAAGATACCTCTCTGACCCTGACCGACGCAATTGCCCAGGAAGTGGGGGAGGGGCATCCCATCGTGGCCCTCTCCGGCCCTTCCCACGCCGAGGAGGTGGGCCGTGGCGTCCCCACTGTGGTGGTGTCCGCCTCTCGAGACAAGGCGGCGGCGGAGCTGGTGCAGGATCTCTTTATGAATGAGCGGTTCCGTGTTTACGCCTCCGACGACGTAGTGGGTGTGGAATTGGGCGCTGCGTTAAAAAACGTCATCGCCCTCTGTGCCGGGATCTGTGACGGAATGGGCTTCGGCGACAATACCAAAGCCGCCCTGATGACCCGCGGCCTGACGGAGATCGCCCGCCTGGGTGTAGCCCTCGGCGGCCGCAGAGAGACCTTTGCGGGCCTGTCCGGCGTGGGTGACCTGATTGTCACCTGTACCTCCATGCACTCCAGAAACCGCCGATGTGGCATTCTGATCGGCCAAGGCACCCCTGCCGCTGAGGCGGTAAAGGAGATTGGCGCTGTGGTAGAGGGCTACTATGCGGCTGCCACCGCCCGCGCCCTGGCTCAGAAGGCGGGGGTTGAGATGCCCATCACAGAGGCGGCCTATCAGGTATTATACGGCGGACGGGATACCAGGGCCGTGATTAAGGAGTTGATGACCCGCGCCCGGAAGCACGAGCTGGAGGATAGCTGGGTCTAAAAAGGTTTTCGAAAAAAATCGAGAAAAATTGAAAAAAACACTTGCATCTTTTCGCAGGATGTGGTAATATAATCAAGCCGTCCGATGAGGGCGGCGACTTCCGGGTGTGGCGAAGTTTGGTATCGCGCTTGAATGGGGTTCAAGAGGCCGCTGGTTCGAATCCAGTCACTCGGACCAACTTAACAAAAAGAAAAGCCCTGGGGCCGTAAGGCTCCGGGGCTTTTCTATTACTTTTTGACATCAAAAAAATAATTGCCTAATCAGATATAAAAAATGAGGCTATTGCTCACGTATTGCTCACGCCTTAGAGGGCGTCTGTTATTTTGCGGAGATCCTTCAGAGATACGTCCTGATAGTGCCGTAGCATCTCATTTGACGTGTGCCCGATGAGCTCCAGTTTGTCCTTGTCTGCACCGTCCACCCGCTTCATGAGGGTGGCAAACGTGTGCCGACATGAATGCGGGGTGTACCGGTGCCGCTTGGCTCCTTCTGGCCCCTCTAGGGGATTGTCCACCCCGCAGGCATCCAAAGCGCTATAGAACATGGCCCGATACTGCTCGATTGTCATAGTACGGCCCCCGGGGCCGCAGAACACAGGGCCGCCGATCTTGTCTGCGGTAAGCCGGTCAATGATGGGTTGGATTTTGGGCGATACGGTCACCACCCGATCCCGGCCAGCATCAGTCTTGGCGCCTCCCACAAAAGCCCGCTCTTTTCGGTCATAGCTGGCCGCGTCTAGGGCCAGCAGCTCGCTGGGCCGGAATCCCAGGTAACACTGCGCCAGGATGTAGTCCGCGCCCTGGACGCGCCCTACGGCGCTCCTGATGGCCTCCAGAGCGTCTTCCGGCAGTGCCTGCTTCTCGCTGGTGTCTCCGGCGCCAACGATGAGGTACTGGCCCAGATTGAGATCTGCCAGATGACGGGGGATGGCGTACTTATAGAGCAGCCCTGCCAGCGCCTTCATGTTCTCCCGGGTGCGCTTTCCCTTGGGGCAGTCATCCAGGCATTCTTGCAGGTCGTCAATATCAACCTCGTCAAAACGCAGTGGCCAGATTGGTCGGAACCATTTCTCGGCGGCGGCGTAGCAGTCCATAGTGCTTTTCCCAGCCCGGTGGGTGGGCTTCCATGCGTCGTAGAGTGCGGCCCAAGTGGGCGCCTTTTTGCGTGCCGGCATACCGAGCTGGGGCAAATATTCCAGGGCCTCTTTTTTGGTTCGGAATCCGCCCTTGCTGCGAGTGGTTTTGTGCAGCTTTTTGCGCTTCTGCCCGTCTACCTCCACCTCTTCGGAAGTGTAGCCGAGCACGCGGACGGCTGTCCAGGTACCGCCGCGCTTAAACACGGAGCCGGTCCCGTTGCCTCTGGATTTGGTGGCTTGATTTACCTGTTGCGGGACCCCGCAACGCAGACAATACCGGCTCCCGTCCGGTATCTCTGCCCTGCATTTTCTGCATTTCACTTGCAAATCTCTCCTATTCTTGATAGAATAAGAGGGCAGTAGGCCCGTCAAAACTTACTGCCCTCTATGTGAGCCGTCCCTGGTGTTCCAGCACCGGGGGCGGTATTTTTATTGCGCTTTTTTCAGCTCGGCCAGCTCCTTGCTCATGGAGCGGATCACCTGTTTCAAGAGAGCCACGTCGTCCTCTATGGCCTCGATTCTGGTCATGGGGGTGAGTTTTGCCTGCACGTCTTGCAGGCCCTCCGCCAGCAAGTCAAACTTCGGCATGACATCCGTGTCAAAATAGGCGATCATGCGCTTCTCGGACGCCCGAATGGATGCGTCAATCATGGTCTGGATGGACTGTAAATCTTTTTCGTCTAACATCAGAATGCCTCCTTCGAGTCATTTGGGTGACGGTGATGGTCATTGTGAGGACTTCCTATCGGAGGTTAAATGTAGCGGAGTTACTTCCCTGAGAAATCGTAATCACAAGAGGCGCAGTATCACCGGCAACAGCATCGGGCAATTCAAAAACAATCTTTCCGGTAGCTGTGGTCAACGGGTTCATAGACTTGTTATGCATATCCTCATCATAAGCAAGCAACTGTACGGACGAATATTCATATGTCCCGTCATATGTTATTCCGCCAATTATATCGTCTCCAAGACTGAAAGAAGGCCAGAATGTGCCTGTTTCGGTTCCGTTGTTTGTAACCGTCATAGAGACAACGCCATACTGATTCCCTTCATCTGGAGAAAAGTACCCATAACCATTGTCTATTTTCGTAGAAAACTCAAAGGCAGTCACAGATACAGTCCAGTCCCCGACTTCTGCCGTTTCACCAAGTGCAAGTCCTGTGGCTTCTACAGCCGATGTTGGGGTCGGCTCCATAGAAGCCACCGGTGTTCTATCACCCGCTGTAACAGGAGGCGCTGAACTGTTGGTTGGCGAAGGATTTTGGGAGCAAGCGCACAAAGGAACCGTAAGCACCGCTGACATCGCTAGACAGAAAATGACCTTCTTCATGATAATATCTATCCTCTCTTATGTATTCCGCGCTCCGGCGGTTGGGTCACTCCGCAAAACTTATTTCGCAACCGCTGCAATATCCGTGGTGGTGTCCATTCGATTTTACCATATAGACATGCGCCTCTCCACCGCAGTTCGGACAGGTGAATGTATAATCTTTTCCCGCCTCTTCGCAGGCCGAAATAGCTGCTTCCAAAAAAGGAATTGCTTTTTTAATAAAATCATCCGAAGAAATGTTCATCACTATACCCCTTCCAATTTGGATCTTATAAAAATTACAGAGTATGCCTTACTTCTAGTGCAATACCAATGATTTCTGCATCTCCGGTTTCAAAATCCAGCGCATGGACTATCCGTGGTTCAAAGTCTGGGTTTTCAGGGAGAAGTAATACACTATCCCCCTGCCTTTTATATCGTTTCAAGGTCGCTTCGTCCTCGTTGACGCGGGCGGCTACCACCTGCCCGTCATCGGCACACTTCTGACGGCGGATTAGTACCAGATCGCCGGTATGGATACCGGCGTTTTTCATGCTCTCCCCGTTGACTCTGAGAAAGAAATAATTCTCTTCATCGGAGTACGGTATATCTGCGTATCCCTCGATATCCTCAAAGGCCAGTACCGGATACCCGGCAGGGATGGAACCGAGAATGGGGGCCTTGTGGGAGGCGGCGTAGGGGATGGCGTTGGAGGGGAGCTGTTCGTCCATCGGAACATTGTACCCTTGTAGCCAAAGCGGGTTAATCCTGAGAGCCTCCGCAATTTCTACGGCTGTGTCAATCTTTGGCTTCCGTTGCCCAAGTTCATATCGGCTGAGCGTTTGATACGGGATACCACATTTTTTACTGATATCCATCTGAGTCAGGTCGAATTTATCCCGATATTCTTTGATACGCTTTGAAATATCAGAAACTCTTTCCAAAATAGTCACCTTCTTTGTGGGGCTGATTATATCACAGAAAATCACCATTTGCAATTACAAATTCACATTAAATACAAAAATTTTCACCGTTTGGTATTGACTTCGATGACTCGTTGTGATATCCTGAACTCACCGAATGGTGAACGGAGGTGATGTCTGTTGGATCTTTGCAGACTGCGCGGCGAAATTGTCGCAGAGTATCGGACACAGACTGCGTTTGCAGATGCCATCGGGTGGCATAAAAACAAGGTCACGAAGATGCTCACAGGAAAGTATAAGCCCGACACGGATGAAGTGGCAGAAATTGCTGGCCTTCTGCATCTTGATGTGCCGAAGTTCTGTGATATTTTTTTGCCGAAAAACTCACCGTTTGGTGAGCGAAGAGAGGAAGTGAACCAATGAGCAGCAAAGAACCAGCCGTCAAGTTCGGCGACACTTGGGTATTTACCGGCGAATGGACGATGGAGCAAATGCAGGCACTTAAGGCGACAGTTGAGAGCGTCAGCCAAAGGCTCGCGTTGTGCTATGTGCTCACGGCAATATCCGTACTTCTGTCACTTGTGGCACTTGTGTCAGCAGTAATGTGATGATGCTGAGTATAAGAGCCACACCAGCTATCGCATTTGGAATGACCCATTGGAGCCACTCACGACGACGACTCTCCAGGAACTGAATTGTGTACGGTGTCGCCCAAAACTCGGCATTATCCGGAACAGAAAAGTTTCCGTCCTGGAATTGCGTTGGTAGCTCTCCCGGCCTTGTGCAAAGCAGATAGTTTGTGAGGGACAGATTGACCAACTCCATGGAATCCACCTTTGGAAATTTGGCTTTTATCTCTGCAAACGTACAGTTGTCGTGTCTATGAATGAATTTCAAAAGATTTGTGGTGCTGTTCGTGACGGGGTAATCCATAAGACATGCCTCCTTGTGAGGCCATTCTACCAAACCGGAGAGAACACGACAAGTGAGCGAGCTTCTTTCGGATCAGGATACCGCAGGGAAAGCCCAATAAACAGGACTGATAGAAAGGGGGTGAGGACAGTGGGAACATCTATGGGTTTTTCCCCGGCGGGGTTCAATCAGATTGTAGTATTTTCTGATGAAAACGACTTTAAAGACATTGTGGCCGCCAATCCAGCGATGACGGCAATCATCGAGGATAGCGACCACAATATCTACATCGCAGGGGTTAAAGCGGGGGCCAGTTGACTGCGGGGTATAACGGAGGCCCATCCTTTTCCCATTCAAAGATGATAGACTCCGGGAAACCTTCTCCAGGAGGTGCACCGAGGTCTTTCCATCCGGCCTGCGTGTAGGCAAAGTTTACGGCTTCATATTCAAGAATATCGTGCGAGGTTAACTTGTACTCATAGCGAAAACCTTTGCAAGACATAATTTCACCCCCTTCCGCGCCCAGTATACCACGGCAAGGAGGGGAGGACAACAAAAAGCGCCCCTGACGGGGGAAAGGAGGAAAAACAGTGACAGCAATGACATTGGAAGAGATAAAAGCCATGGACAGGGAGATGCTCACTCCTGCTATTGTGGCGAAGGTGATCCGATGCGACCCATATTACATCAGCGTGCAGGCCAGAACTGACCCGGAAGCTTTAGGCTTCCCAGTCAGCGTGCAGGGAACCCGAACTCGGATACCAAGGCGAGCATTTATCCGCTGGATGGAAGGAGGGGGCGCAGGATGAGCAAAACAAGAGACGAGCGCGACAGACGCGCAAAGGCATACAGCTACCGGGCCTACCGCCGCCGGGTACAGCAGGCGCAGGCGATGGCCCAGCGGGTACAACTGGCGGTGGTTGCCGGAGCGGTGCTGGTGCTGGCTATTCTGGTGGCGGTTAGCCTATGAAGAAACAACTGATCGTGACCACCGTATACCTGTTCTTTTTGTTGGCACTGGTTGCACTAGTTGAAATCGTCTGGAACCAAGAGCCGGAGCAGCCAGCCATTGAAACCCCGGCGGCAACCACCACCCCGTCCCCCACGCCCACTGGCCCGCTCACCATCCAGATCACCGGCCTGGAGGGCGCGGAGAGCATCGACGATGTGTGGGCGGTCATCGAAATACCTGGAGGGAACGAAAATGAATGAAACCCTAGATTTTATCGAAATTGGCACTGACGAAGAGATAATCCAGAAGACGGTCACAGAGCAATACGTGAAGCTGGCAAGCCCGAACACCGCCCTATATGTGAGTTCCGCCGCCGCAAAGTGTATCCCCAACATATTGCCTCGAGTCCTGATCGGCAAGGCCGGAAAGTATCTGCTATTCCATTTCACCGACAGCAAAAAAGGCTTTGCTGTGTCGAGATATTCCGGCGGGTTTTCGATCCCGATGGCCGGCGTCGTCAGCAAACTCGGGATAAGGCCGGAGCAGGTAAATGGCAAGCGCCCAAAGCTCATCAAAGATGGCTTTGCAATCGAGCTATATTAAAAAGCGCCGCTCCCCGGTGTGCGAGACCAGAGGGCGGCAAGAGAAAGAACATCTGCCCTTATTTTAGGGCTGGAAGGAGGAAAAGTCAATGCTGAATACCACAAATATTTCTGCCCTGCTGCGCTGGGCGATGGAGAATATCGGCTACCCAATCGACGAGATTAACGCCCTGGACGGGACAATACATATCCGCCTCTCGGATGGCCGAACCGGATTCCTTTATATGGGTGAGGATGGCTGCCCGCGGGCGGTGCTTCCGGCGATTGCCTGATATGGAGTGGTGGCTTCCATTTTCACCATACCGGGATATGCAACAGGATCCAACCGCAGGGAATTGCCCAAATTGCGGAGCAGAACTTTACCAAAACGAAGAAATGTGCCAGAAATGTAAGGAGGAACAAAATGACACTGTATGAAATTGACCAGGCGATTCAAGGTCTGGTAGACCCGGAGACAGGGGAACTAATGGACTATGAGGCGTTTGCTGCGCTCCAGATGGATCGGGACGCTAAGATTGAGAATATGGCCCTTTGGTACAAGGATTTGATGGCCGACGCCAAGGCAATCAAGGAGGAGGCGGACACACTCAATGAGCGCAGAAAGGCCCTGGAGAACAAGGCGGAACGACTGAAATCCTATCTGTCCCTTGCATTAGACGGCGAGAAGTTCCAGACGGCCAGGTGCTCCGTCATTTTCCGCAAAACCTCGTCCGTTCAAGTGTCTAATCCAGAAGCTTTAATCCGCTGGCTGGAGCAGAACGGCTATGACGCGGAGTGCGTCAAGTACAAGGAACCGGAGGTCAGCAAAACTGGAGTTGGCAAGCTCATTAAAGACGGTGTTCCAGTCCCCTACGCCCACATTGAACAGGGCAGAAGTGTGGGGGTGAAGTGATGGACAAGTTCCGTCTGCTGGAGGCTTCCGACATTGAGGTGAAGGTCAAGCAGGTCAAAAAGAATGGGGCGGTTCTCCTCCTTTATAAGACGGCCAGGACGGATATGGATATCCTGGATGAGACGGTTGGCTCTGAAAACTGGACGAACGATTACCGGGAAATCAAAGGGAACCTGTATTGTGGGATTGCCATCCGTGAGGGAGACGCCTGGACGTGGAAGTGGGATTGTGGAATAGAGTCCAGGGAGGACGGCGAGGGCAACGAGAAAAAGGGGGAGGCAAGCGACGCATTCAAACGTGCTGGTTTCCGATGGGGCATTGGCAGAGAGCTTTATACCGCCCCGTTTATTTGGGTACCCTCTGAGAAAATGAACATCCTGGAATCCAATGGGAAGTTTCGTACCTTCGACACCTTCTCGGTTGAGAAAATTGCTTATGGTGACAACCGTAGGATTTCCGGTTTATCTATCCTGAACAACCGGACAGGAAAGCGGGCGTTTGTATGGGCTATGAGCTGATAAACGAGATCGGCGCAAAGTCCGCACTCCTGGATAAGGCAATCGGGCAGCTCGGAGCCCGCGGCAGAGCATATGCGCAGGCGGAACGCGATTACAGGGTAGCCCTCCGAAAAGCTGTTCTGGAGGCCAGGGCGGAGGGCACGCCTGTAACTATTATCTCTGATATTTGCCGTGGTGACGCGGAGATCGCCCGACTACGCTTGGAAAGAGATATTGCGCAGACAGTGTACGAATCCGCACGGGAGGCCATACAGGGCTACAAACTGCAAATTCGCATCCTGGACGCGCAGTTGGAAAGGGAGTGGGGGCGTGCATCGAGAGACTAAGGCCACCGCCATATCCGCGGCAACCAAAAAGGCCGTATGGGAGAGGGATTTTGGGCGGTGCGTACTCTGCGGCTCCATCAATGCGGGGCCACACTGTCATTACATACGGCGGAGTCAGGGCGGTCTTGGGATTCCAGAGAACATTTGGACAGGCTGCCAGCGGTGCCATGCGGCATTTGACAACGAGGGGGCGGATGGTCCGCTTCATAAGCAGATGCAGGACTACCTCCGCACTTTATACCCAGGATGGGATGAATCAAAATTGATATACAAGAAAGAAGGGCCAAAATGCTAAATAGGGTTGTGATCCAGGGCCGCATTGGAAAGGACATCGAACTGCGTCACACGCAGTCCGGTGTCTCGGTGGTCAGTTTCTCCATCGCGGTTGACCGGGATTTTAAAGACAAGGCCACTGGCGAAAAAACCACCGATTGGGTTAATGTGACCGCATGGCGCTCCACGGCGGAGTTTGTAAGCAAATATTTCTCCAAGGGCCGCATGGCTGTGGTAGACGGCAGATTGCAAACCAACATCTGGACAGACAAGGACGGGAACAAGCGGTCGAGCCTGGAGGTTGTGGCTGATAGTGTGTACTTTGGCGACAGCCGGAAGTCGGAGGGGAACGCACCAGAGTCTGAATTTCCAGAACAGAATGGGCAGGAGTTCTCGGAGGTGGACGACGACGGAGAGCTCCCGTTCTAGGGCGGTGATGGGTTGACTTACATTGATTACCTTAATGAGTTCAACCGTTGGATCGAAAACAACCACTTGACGCTTCCGGCGCAGGTCTTGTACTTCAGGCTGCTGAACGTATTTAACCGGGCTGGGTGGCCTGAGTGGGTTCCAGTAGACACCATTCGGTTGCAGGTAATGACAAATGGATTGTCAAAGCCATCCGCTTACAGAGCGAGGGACGAGCTTGTAAAGGCTGGATTTATCCGATACCAGCAAGGGAAAAAAGGGGCCCCGAGCCGCTATTCCCTATCGGAACAATCAAATTCTGGTATTGATTCTTTACAGGAAACGTTACATAAACCTTTACAGTTTCCTTTACAGAATCCTTTACAAGAAACTTTACCCATATATAAGACTAAGACTAAGACAAAAGAAAAGACTCCTACGGAGTCAAAAAGAAAAGTGTTTGTTCCTCCCACGGTGGACGAGGTGAGAGAATACTGCCTTGCACGCAAAAACGGCATAGACCCGCAGGAGTTTGTGGACTACTACGCGGCCAGAGGGTGGATGCTGGGGAAGGCCAAAATGAAAGACTGGAAAGCTGCTGTGCGGACGTGGGAGAAGCGCAGGAAGGGGGGGAACCATGACCAGCCAGAGCGATATTTCACTGCTGCTGACATTCCGGGCAGAAATGATTGACCCATCCCTGCCGACAGGACTTTGGTGGTGCGCTACGCCGGAGGACGCGGCGGCGGTTGGTATTAACGCCGTGTGCAAGAACAGATACGCGGCTTGGGAGGACTTAGCTGCCTGCACGGAGTTTATCACCCAGTTCTGCTATGTGTTCGTCGCAACACCAAACGATGCAGACCGGGAAGAGATTGTAGGCCAGCTCCAGAAGTGGGTGCCGGTCACTATCCTTGTGGCGGATAAGGCGGCGTTTCGCGGGAATGAATCAGTGGTCGAACTGCTGGACAATGCTGGCCCAAAGGCGGTAGAAAGCCTTTTGTTTGGCGCTTTGGATGTGCCGAGGCCGGGGCTGATTGACCTGTCGCAAGTGGAGATGGACGCGCCCATTTCGCAAAACCGCATGATGTCCGGGCTGGTGCCGCTGGACTACTGCACCGGCGGATTCCGGGGAGGCGAATTGTCAGTATGGACAGGCAGGCGCGGCGAAGGGAAATCGACGCTTCTCGGGCAGATGCTCGTGGAATCAATCAACCAGAACCGAACTGTATGTGCCTATTCCGGGGAGCTCCCGGCGAGGCAGTTCAAACGGTTTGTGCTGCCGCAGATCGCAGGGCCGAGGAATCTTGTAGAGCAGCCAGACCCCAGAACGGGGCGGATGGAGTACGCGCCGTCAAAAGAAGCTGTTCGGGCGATTGACCAATGGCTGGAAGGGAGCTTTCTCCTGACCGATTTGCGACAGTCAAATGCCCATGACGAGGACAACATACTGCGCCTGTTTGAGTATGCCTACCGCCGATACGGGTGTTCGGTGTACTTGGTGGACAACATCATGACCGCAAGTCTGAAGGGAGAAGTGGAGCTTGGTCATTATGGGGCCCAGAAAGCTTTTACGCAGAGACTCAGCGCCTTCGCAAAACGCCACGATGTACATGTGCATCTGGTGGCCCATCCCAGGAAGGCTGGAGAGGAGCGGGGACTGACAGCAGACGACGTTGCGGGGGCGGCGGAGATTACCAACCTCGCTGACAATGTTTTTTCTGTTGAGCGGGCAAAAGAATCTGACGAAGTTGACTCCAGGATCAGGATTATCAAGGCCAGAGAGACCGGCAGCCGCGAGGTAATCCCGTTGATGTTCGACACCAAATCACGGAGATACTACGACGCGGGAGGAAACCCGACAAAGAGATATAGTTGGGAGGCAGCCAGAGATGGACATGGATAAGGCGATAGGCATAGCGGCGGAAGAGGCCATGCGTCATATGAAAATCGGTATTTTTGCGTTGGACGGAGGCGGAGTAGAATTGGCGAAGGGGCATTTCGAGGTGGCCTATGCGCTGTTTGCCCTAGTGTTGGAGCGGAACGATGGAGAAAATCACGTTTAACATACCATACCCGCCCACGAAGAAGGGCAAGTCGGCCTTTTGCCGCCGGTTTGGGCTGAACGCCTACTACTCCGGCAAGCACTGGGCGCAGCGGAAGAAGGACGCCAACGAACTTCACGCGCTGACTCTGGCCGCCATGCGGCGGGCCCACGTCCGCCGAGCCGTGTTCCAGCGCCCCGTCAGCCTGACGTTCCTGTTTGACGATGGGCTAGACTGTTCCAATCACGCAGTCATAATAAAAGCCGTGGAGGACGCCATGAAGGGCTGGGTCATCGTAGACGATAACCCGCGCTATGTGAAGTCCATCACCACCGGGTTTCATGACGCCGGCTGCATCCAGGTGGAGGTGATGGAGCTTTGATAACCGCAGATCCCTACGGCATCAGCGGAGCGGTGGCACCCTGGCGCAGTCTGGACGCGATGGAACCGGTTGCAGAGCGCAAAGTTGACGAATGGGATGCCGAGAAGGCCAAAATCTGTGAGCGGTGCCCTCTGCCAGACTGCTACACGGAAAGAGCTGGCTGCCTCCTACGTACCAAAGTAAAAAAGCCCAGACCATCCCGTGATTTGCTGGAACGTATGTCGTTGGACGGGAATGGGCCGGAGGAGATAGCACAGGCAACCGGATACTCCATATCAACCACCAAAGAGTACATGAAACAGTTTTTTAGCGCGGGGCCATGTGAACGCTGCTCGTCCAAGAGCATTTGTGATGCGGCTGGCGGAACGTGTAGCCGCAAAGAGCGATGGAAAGCAGCCAAGGAGGTGCCAAGCTGAAAATGCAGTGGGATTTGATTATCGCCCACCCGCCGTGTACTTACATGACAAAAGCTGGGGCTGTCCGAATGAGAGTAAACGGCGAAATCGTACCGGAACGGTTTGAAAAAGCTATGGAAGCAAAAGCGTTTTTTATGAAATTCTATGAGGCGGAGTGCCCCCGAATAGCGATTGAAAATCCTACGCCGATGAAAATAGTTGGCCTTCCACCGTATCAGCAGGCAATCCAGCCGTACCAATTCGGGCATCCATACAGCAAAAGAACTTGTCTGTGGTTGAAGGAACTACCGCCGCTTATGCCAACCGAGATTATTTTGGAGCATAAGCCTTATGTCAATGGTGGATGTAAGGACGCTCACGGGAATTACAGGCGATTCCAGGGGCGCAAAGAGCGTGATCCTAAAACCCGCTCCAAAACATTCGGAGGAATTGCCAAGGCTATGGCCCAACAGTGGGGAGGTATCTGTGGTGGATGATATCAAATTAGCCCTGCTTGGTGATAATGGTTCTTCCTGTTCGTATCAAGGAAGGTTGAGCGGAGGAGATGGAGATGCTGGAGGGGATGGAATGAAAGAGCATTGGAAACCGGTGAAAGGATTTGAAGGAAAATATATCGTTTGTAACTGGAGGCGCTGAACAATGACAAAAAATGAATTTATAGCCCTAATTGGGCAAGACGTAGTTGTAGACTATCCATTTGGTCGAGAACTCCAGCGGTGGAGCATGAAAAACTTTTATATCGATGGAAATGGCGAAGTCAAACATAATCGTCTCACGCTTATTATGGATGCTTTTATTGCCAACGCAAGAAATCCCCACAAAGGGAAGCCCACGCATGGTTAAGGAGGCGCTGAAAGATGGGGGCGATTGATTCGGATGCGCTAAAGGAGTATATCAAGAAAACAGATTTAACCGCTGTTGAACGGGGTGCGCTTTTGCAGGCGATCTCTAATATGCCCACCCTCACCCCGCCGAACGAGCCGCTGACGCTGGATAAAAAGCGTATGATTGCAAAATCGTGTTTGCATTACAGCAAATCGGGGAGCTGTACCCTTCGGGGATATGCTCCATTAGATTGTCCAAGGTGCAAAGAGTGGCAGAGCAACGAGTCGAACGAGCCGCTGACGCTGGAGGAGCTGCGGGAGATGGACGGGGAGCCGGTATATATTATCGCAAAGGATATGGGTATAGCAGAATGGAATGTGATCACAGGAAAAGAACCTATTGCCATTGCTTACGATTGTCCAATGCCTGGATTCAAGAGCGTGGTGGAGGGCATCGCGTTCGCCAATGGTAGGGCGTTTCGCGCTGGAGCTTACGGGATTACCTGGCTAGCCTACCGCCGCCCGCCGGAGGGAGAAGCCAATGCTTGAGGTTTGTCCCATTACACTGAAAGAGGCCAATGCCTTTGTGGAGCAGCACCATCGGCACCACAAGCCGGTCACGGGCCACAAATTTTCCATTGGTTGCACCGACGGAGAGAAAATCGTCGGCATTGCTATTGTAGGTAGGCCGGTGAGCCGTTATCTTGATGACGGCTGGACTCTGGAGGTTAACCGCCTCTGTACCGATGGGACGCACAACGCTTGCAGTATGCTCTATGCCGCAGCCTGGAGAGCTGCCAGAGCAATGGGCTACCACAAACTGATTACATACATACTGGACAGCGAAAACGGGTCCAGCCTGCGGGCGGCTGGGTGGAAATGCGTAGGACAGGCTGGCGGGTTGCGGTGGACGGGGAAACGCCGGCCAGAAGTTGATCTATGCCCCGCCCAGATGAAAATCAAGTTTGAGATTGACGATGGGAAGCAGGTATCGCCGTGAGACACCAATACACACGCGCAGAACTGGAATCCATTACCCAGGAGACGGCAATCTACATTGAGGGCGCAGGGATAGCCCAGCTCCAATGGGGCGGCCTGGAGATTGCAGAAGGGTGCAGGGATGGATATCTGTACTGCAAGCACATCAAGCCGTTTGCGATGGATCTGTACGACAAATACTGGACGGCCTTTGATGGGCCGCCGGAAAGGGGAAAAAATAATGAAAATCCCAGCGGAATTTGAGGACATTTTACGGGGTGTAGAGTTGACGGAGAGAGAGAAGCGGTTCCTGCGCTGGATAACCAGCTGGGACGACCACACAATGCAGAACATGAGAACCGTGGTGGAGAAAGTACGGAGCACCCTCTCCACGCTCCAGGCCGAAAACGAGACGCTGCGGGCTGAGCTAAAAAGCAAGGTGGATTTAGTATTTCAACAGGCGAAAGAACTTGATAGGAGGCACTTGCTATTAGAAGAGCAAGAGGCCGAGCTGGAGCAGGTGAAGCGGGAGAGGGATGCGGCCTTGTGTAGATTGGATGTTGTGTATGAGACATAAGGAGGACTGAAATGGAACGGTTGACAGACAAAAAAGAAGCCGATGCACAGCGCAGAGAATATGAGATCCGGCTAAAACAAGGTTACCCCAGAAATATCCCCGAAGAAAGGTTTCTCCGCCTCGCCGCCTACGAGGACACTGGTCTGGAGCCGGAGGACCTAAAGCGGGCATTTAATGAGGATGATGTTTTAAAGCTGGCCGGACAAGCCCTTGGTATAACACCTGAACGCCTCCGCGAACTGGTCCAGGCGGACAAGGAGGGGCGGTGCGTGGTGTTCCAGCCCGGATATGGCGTGGTGTCCATCTATAACCCAAAAGATGAAGATGGATTGTATACCATGAAAGTGACCGGGGTCATCACAAAAGAAGAATATGAGGCCGCACTACGGAGGGAGCAGGATGGCTGATATTCTGACGATCATAGCTGCTGTTGAGTGGATAGCGCTTGGCCTGCTTGTCCTGTGGAAGCTCAAGGGGTGGAATCGAAAGATGGAAGAGTTATACGAAGACATGAAGAAACAGTGGGAGGCGGAGGAATGAAGGAGTACATCGAGAAGGCGGATGCTATCAATCTGCTATGGCTTTTCGCAGACGAATCATGTGCCTCTGTTGTTTCGGACTTTGAGGGGCTCCCCGCCGCCGACGTTGCCCCGGTGCGGCATGGGAAGTGGAAACCCGTAAAGTATAATGCATACTGTTCTTGCGGGAAAAGTTATGGAACATATCATTTTTTGTGTTCTGCTTGTAACCACATTGCGTATAGCCAGCCTTACAGGCTAACGTACTGCCCCAACTGCGGCGCTCGCATGGACGAGGAGGCCGACCTAAACGAAGCCATCGAAAAGTACCTGAAAATCAAGGAGGGGGGCCAACATGGACAAGCCGAGAATTTGCGAGGTGCTTGGGGTTGAACCAGAAGAAAAGTTTGAAATTAGAGGAAACACGTTAGGGCGATTTCGTATCAATAAATATGGGACATTCCAGATTGAAATATCAAATGACTGCTGGGGATTCTCCACTGTGGAATGTCTTAACAATCTCATAAATCATCCAGAAAACATCGCCCGCAAGCCCCGCTGGACGGAGCAGGAGGTGGAGAGGGCGAAGGCTATCAAAGTGCTATATCCAGTTGTTAAAACATTGGCATACGTTGATATAGTGGGACAGACATTTTACATGTATGATGACGAAGACAACTATAAGGGCAGTCTTGATAACCTTGATGAAACGTTTCCTACGCTGAGGAGCATAAGGCGGGCCACATTGGACGAGATCATCGGAGGTGCCCAATGATTTCCTTGAAATGCCCTGATTGCGGGTTCTTTTTCAGCGTAGACTTTCCTGACGATATTTCCGAAGATGAACGGGTCGAACTGTATACCTGCCCTTGCGGAGCAATGATGGAGGAAGTTCCGTTCAGTATGGATTATATACCAACAATCGGAGGTGCCAAATGACCAGAGAAATACTTTTCAAGGCCCAACGGCTGGATAACGGCGAGTGGGTGGAGGGAAACATTGTGGATGTCCCGGAAGATGCCGACTTTATGCCCGGAGCGTACATTCTACCGCGGCTGGTATCGGCCAGGGCAGACCCGCCCACAAAAGGAATCATGCTCGGCGGTTTCTTTGAGGTTGCCCCCTCCACGGTCTGCCAGTACACCAACATCGACATACGGCGAGAAGCGTGGCCGTCATCCGAAGTACACAAGATTTTTACCGGCGATATGCTGGGCGAATGGGGCGAGGACGAGGACGGAAACGAATGTGTCTGTATCCTCGGCGTTGTGACCTATTGGGAAGACGAAGGGCGCTATGTATTGGCAGACGAGAACGGGTTGTGTAACGACTGGACGCTGGAGGACAAGGCGAAGCCGGAGAATTGGCCCAATCTCATACACGGAGGCAACATCCACGACGGGGAGGGCGGACAGCATGAGGAGTGATAGCCCTTGAACGAGTTTCCGGAGAGGCTGAGGAGACTACGGGAGTCCGTGCGGCCAGTGCGGAGCATGACAGTCACATCACAATTGATGGGATTGAGCCCGGATGCTCTCAGGAAATATGAGCGCGGGGAAGTTGAACCAAAAATGACGGCGCTCAAGTTGATGGCGGCATATTATCACATCACCCTAGACGAACTGTGCAAGACGGAAGACGAGTAACCTTTTATAATCTCATAGAAAATATTGCGGATTCATAAGGTTTTATGAGCGAACAGAAATATGTATGCGAAAATGGGAGTGTGGGAGCGTGTGCCCCTGCGCTCCCATTCTCTTTCATTCCCCTTCCTCCTTCACACGGATGGGGTGGCGGCGGTGTAGCCGCTGCCCCTACTGTGTGCAATATGCCGCCGGTCGAACACCACTCCACATTTCGGGGCATGAGGGGCCGCACCCCTCTGGCGGCGAATGACGGTGGAAAGACACTATACCGGGTAGCCTAGAGCGTCTGACGGCCCCGGAGAAGGGACATGACGCCCGCCTGTCATGGAGGCGGAAGCGGTGGCGGTGCCATGACTCCCACCGAGCGCTATCCCGCTGAAAACTACCGGCATTAGTACTGGTGTGACAATCTAAGCGGGACGGCGCACATACGCCGCTCCTCGCCGCATGAGGCGGGCGGTGGCACCAAGAATTGACCGAGAGGTGGTGACATGCCGAATGAACAGAATCTTATACCGATGGATCAGCGAAGCCAGAGCGAAGCTAGAGAACTCGGGCGTGAAGGCGGTCGTGCATCCGGCGCGTCACGGCGGCGAAAGCGTAGCCTGAGAGAAGCGGCAGACCTGTACCTCTCTCTCCCGGTGGCGGACAAGCGGGCATGGAACAAGCTGGCCCGTGACGGCGTAGAACCGGAGGATGTGGATAACCAGATGGCGGTGATTGCGGGCCTGACCCTAAAGGCGGCCAAGGGCGACGCGAAGGCGGCAAAGGTGCTGTTTGACTTGTTGGGAGAGCAGGGGGCGGCGGGCGCCGGCGGTATGCAGGACATGGACGACGATCCGATCACCGCGTCGCTGAAGGAGGAGATGGGAAATGGGCTTCTCTGAAAAGCAGAGGGAGATTCTGCGTTTCCCATACCGGGACTATGATGCGCTTATCTGTGACGGGGCGGTGCGGTCGGGAAAAACCTCAGTCATGTCGTTGTCCTTCTTCCTGTGGGCAATGGGACGTTTCAACGGCTGCGCGTTTGCACTCTGTGGGAAGTCGGTAGGGGCGGTGGAGCGCAACATTGTGACGCCGCTTCTGGCGGTGCAGTATTTGCGGCAGAACTTCACCATTTCCTACAGCCGCTCCGGCCATGTAATTACGGCCCGGCGTGGGGTGCGGGAGAACCGCTTCTACCTGTTCGGCGGCAAGGACGAGAGCTCCTACACGCTGATTCAGGGTATCACCCTGGCGGGGGTTTTGCTGGACGAGGTGGCCCTGATGCCCCGCTCTTTTGTGGAACAGGCCATGGCTCGGTGCTCCGTGACAGGGGCAAAGCTATGGTTCAATTGCAACCCGGAGGGGCCGCAGCACTGGTTCCGGCAGGAGTGGATTCTAAAGGCGGAGGAGCACAAGGCCCTCCATCTGCACTTCACCATGGAGGACAACCCGGCGCTGGACGAGGCCACCCGGGCCAGATACCGGAGCATGTATGCCGGGGTGTTCTACCAGCGGTACATTCTGGGCCTGTGGGTCATGTCGGAGGGGCTTATCTACGACATGTTTGACCAGACAGAGAATGTCTACCGGACGCAGGAACGCCCGGTGGATCTGGAATGGGTTTCCCAGAGAACCGTGGCCTGTGACTACGGTACCGCCAACCCTACGGTGTTTCTGGACATCTATGACCACGATGGAGTGATCCGGGTGGACAGGGAGTACCGCTGGGACAGCCGGAAGGAGCGCCGGCAGAAGACCGACCAGGAGTATGCCGACGACCTTCTGGACTTTCTGGGCAGGGAATGGTGCGCGGTGATCGTAGATCCCTCGGCGGCCTCGTTTATCGAGGAACTGAGGCGGCGGGGGGTGTATGTCATCCCTGCGGAAAATGAGGTGCTGGACGGTATACGCAAGACCGGAAGCCTGTTTCACCGCAGAAAAATTCTGGTCAGTGAAGCCTGTGCCGGCCTGCTGGACGAACTGGGCACCTATTTGTGGGACGAGAAGGCGGGCCAGCGGGGGGATGAGAAGCCCCTGAAGGAGCGGGACCACGGGCCGGACGCCCTGCGCTATTACATCAATTCACTGCCGGACTGGAGGTTCGAGTAAGTGTCCAGACGCAATAAAAGCCGCCCCAGGGGCGCACAACCAAATACCGAGGCGGTGAGCGTACAAGACGCATTTTCCAACCCGCTGTTCCGGCTGGGCTATGGCTCCCAGTCGCCGCTGGAGGCCACAGAGTATCCGCTGACCCGGATGACGGACAACTACGCCCTGCTCAACTCCCTCTACCGGGACAACTGGGTAGTACAGAACGTGGTGGGCATCATCCCGGACGACATGACAAAGAAGTGGTTTGCTCTCGCCGGAGCGGTGGGGCCGGAGCACCTGAAGGAACTGGATCGCGTTCAGCGCGTGACGGCGCTCCGGGAGCGGGTCAACGAGGGACTGCGGTGGGGCAGGCTGTACGGCGGCGCCGCCGGACTTATCATGATCCGCGGACAGGAGGGGATGCTGGGCCAGCCGCTGGAGCTGGAGAGCATTTACCCCGGTACCTTCCAAGGGCTTTACATACTCGACCGCTGGCAGGGCGTGGTACCCGGTATGGAGCTGGTATTCGAGGGCGGAGAGCCGGTGCCCGCCTATTACTCCATCACCAACGCCAGGGGGAACACGGTGGCGAAGGTGCACCACTCAAGGCTGGTGCGGTTCACCGGCCGCGACCTGCCCTTCCTGGAGCGGGTGGCGGAGCTGTACTGGGGAGAGTCCGAGGTGGAGGCCCTATACAATGATGTGGTTAAGCATGACAACGTGGCCGCCAACATGGCCGCGCTCACCTTCCGGGCCAACGTGGACACCATGGAGGTGCAGAACCTGGACCAGCTCTTTTCCGTTACGTCCGGGGAGCAGCAGAGGCGGTTCTGGAACGTGATGCAGGCCCAAAGCGTGATGAAGTCCAATTTCGGCATGCAGTTGGTCAACCGGGGCGACCAGATTAAGAATACCCAGTACACCTTCACCGGGCTCCAGGAGGTCTACGACTCCATGTGCCTCGACCTGTCCGGCGCGTCCCGGATTCCGGTGACCAAGCTGTTCGGACGCTCCCCGGCGGGGATGAACGCCACCGGGGAGAGCGACCTTCGGAACTACTATGACTACGTGGACACGCTGCGGGAGGCCAAGCTTCGGCCCATTCTGGAAAAGCTGCTGCCGGTCCTGGCCATGTCAGCCTGGGGGGCGGTACCCGACGGGCTGGACATCACTTTCCCGCCCCTGTGGACTCCCACGGCGGCCGAGGTGGCGGAGATCGCGCTGAAAAAGGCCCAGGCCATCCGGGATACCTTTCAGGCGGGCCTGTTCCGGGCGGACACGGCTCAGAGGGAGCTCAAGAAGCTGGCGGACGAGACCGGGATGTTTGACAGTATTTCCGAAGAGGAGATCGCGGCCAACGCCGGGAAAACCTACCAGGATGTGACCGCCCTGCGGGATCCATTGGCAGGGCTGGGGTACGGAGGGGAGATATCCGCCCCTTTTGAGGGGGCCGCGCAGGACGCGCTGACATGGGATTATTCGCCCAGCCAGCCAAGGGATAAAAAAGGGAGATGGACAAGCGGCGGCGGAAATAGTAAAATTGGGGAAACAAAGTACGCGCCGTCAAAGAGGGCGAACAAGCGGGGGAAAACCGTCTCAGCCAAGACCTTCGGTATTCTGCGGGGTGAGTTCAATACCAAATATCCGGGAGCCAAAACGGGACAACAAGGTCAAGTCAGCTATAAGGGCAAGCGGTATTGGCTTGAGGCGGATGGTAGCGGAAGTGTGATCGTTAAAAAGTCCTGGAAGGAGTGACGCTTGTATTATGGGGGAGAATGGACATTATCAGTTAATAGCGGCCCTGCGGCCCTTTGTCCATGAAGAGGAATCAAGAATTGAATCTTTTTTGGAAGAAGATTTAGAGTGGTTTGTTGAAGCGATAGAAGCATTTGGCGTGGAAGATTTAATGATGCAATATATAAAAAGAAATCCGAATGCTACCACACAAGAGCTGTATCATTATTTTTCTGATAATACTGGCGACTGCCCGCCAGGGCAGGAAGATATTTGGGAAGACAACGAGAGGGAATAAGCATGGCGAAAGACGATTACTTTGTGTTAGTCAATAAATTCCTGAGTTATCTGTATAAATGCCTGAAACAGAATATAGCCCCTGACTGGAATCTGCTGGCCCCCAACACAAAGGACTTCCCAGTCCACGAGGAATACTTCACCTACATGCTGGCCCATCTGTTGGCAGATGGATACATCGAGGGGATTGCAGAAGTCCGGAGAATTGGGAGCCCTGTTCAGTTCAAGGAAACCAGCGGCCTAAAAATCACTCCTGCGGGCATTGAATACCTGGAAGAAAACTCCACCATGAAGCGAGTGACGGAATTTCTTGGGCCGGCTGGTGAGATTGCGGGAACAGTCCTCTCTAAGTTCTGGTGATACTCTATGCCAACGCTGAATCGGGCGCCGAATGAGAAAGAGCTGGAAACGCTCGTCTCCATCTATCTAAGAGCGGAAACCGCCATCATCAACGAGATCGGGCGGCTTCGCTCCCAGGGCCTGGTGGATTACCACGCTGTGGCCGCCCTGGAGCGGGTGCAGGCCATCCTCCGGCAGATGGAATCAGACTGCTGGGAATACGCCCCAAAGATGATTGAAAAGCAGTTCTATGTCCGGGTGCCAGAGGCCCGGAAGGCCCTGGAGGTGCCGGAGACGGCGGCCAAGCACGCCGCAGGCTACGCCAACGCGGCCGTGCTCACGGGTGAGCAGCACGCCATTGTGGACCGGCTGGCGGCAAACTTGATGGGGGAGATAACCGACGCCTCCATGACTGTGATGGCTACCCTGCAATCCGCCCTGTTTGGCCGCGTGGAGCCGGACGTATACCGCCGGGTAGGGCTGGAACAGGTGGCGGAGCAGCAGGCCGCAGGACGCGGCGTGAACGCCTCGGTGCCCTCCTTTGTGCAGGCGCTCCGGCGGGAGGGCGTCCGGGCCTTTACCGACAAGGCGGGCCGGGACTGGAGCCTGCATACCTACTGCACGATGGTCTCCCGAACCACCTCCCGGCAGGCGGAGGTGTTGGCGGTGCTCACCGCGGACCCGGAGCACGACCTATACATGATATCCAGCCACGGCACTACCTGCGCCCTGTGCGCACCCTATGAGGGCCGGGTGTACTCCCGCAGCGGCACAGACCCGGACTTCCCGCCCCTGGCGGCGGCGTTCGGGAAGGTAGACCCGGCAGGGCCGGACACACTGGCAAACACCTGGCTGAACATACACCCCAACTGCCTCCATGTGCTGCTGCCCTGGACGGCGGCGGGCCGGACAGATGAGGAGATCCAAAAAATAAAGGATTTCTCCAACCCCCGCAAGAACCCGTTCAGCCGAGACCCGCGGTCGGAGAGCCAGATTGCGGCTTACCGCAAAAAAGAGCGGGCCCGGGCCCAATGGCTGGCGGATTACCGCCAGTGGGAGCGCTACCGGGTGACGCTGGGGGACCGGGTGCCCGGGAGATTTGAGACCTTCCTGCATCAGAAGCGGGAGGACGGAGAGCGGTACCGTCTGTGGCGATTGGATTACCGCAGGAGGGCCGAGCTTTTAGAGCATCCAGAGCGGGCACTTCCCGGAGCAGACAAAGCCAGCGCCGCAGACGCCAAATTTACAGGGTATTTTTTTAACCCGGAAAGCAGAGACGGGTATCCAAAGGGGGATGCATTTTCGTCCCGCTTAGGCTATAATAAAGACAACTGGGAAAAGATGCGGGAAGAAATTCTGGATGCAGCAACAAGGTATCCCTCTGTACTCAAACGGGAGGATGTTCATGGAAGGCGTTATGAACAGTTGGTTGTCCTGTATGGACGTAAAGGAAGCCCTGCGAATGTACTGCTTGCCTGGAATGTCAGACCGGATGGAACAACCCACTTTGTAACAGCTCATATGGAGAAGATATAAATGGCAAAATATCAGCAATATGAATCTGTTTTACTTAAGGATGGCCGGATCGCCACAATTGTGGAGGTCTATGAGCCGGGAGCCTATGATGCCGATATTGGGGATTCTCCCGAAGATTGGGCGACGGTTTATGGTATCACAGATGATGAGATTGAGCGGAAAGCGACCGAACAGGAGATGGATAGGAAGTACCGGGAATCCATGCGGCAGCTAAGGGAACAGGGAATTTTGGAGTGAAGGAAAATGACAGAGCAAGTGATACGGGCCATTGAGGCCGCGCTCAAGCGTGGACTGCGGGTGGAGTTGCTGCTGGACAAGGATGGAACCATCAAGGTGCAGACGGTATCCCGCAAGAAACTGAATATTGTTCCCACGCCCTGAATGGTGGGCGGGAAGAGCTGAATGGAGCTGACAGGAGAAATCCTGCCGGCTCCTTTTTTATTTGCAAAGTGAGGTGACGGCATGACCTATCTGGAACTGCTGCAAAGGGCACTGGCCGAGGAGATCGAGGCCACGCGGCTGTATCTGGCCTGTATGGCCCTGGCACCGCGGGAGGATCTGGGGGTGCTGCTGGAGATCAACAAGGACGAGACCGACCATGTGGCGCTGATTTCCTCCCTGATCTCCCGGCAGACCGGCCGGGACGCGGACTATGCCGCAATGGTGCCGGGGGTGGACTGATGGCGGTTGCGTACTATGGCTCCCATATCTCGGAGCACCTGGTCAAGACGCCGGAGGGATACCTGATCTGCTACGATGTGCCGATCAACCGGACCGGCACGCAGATGTATACGGCGGGAGAACTGGGGCTGGAAGGAGAACCGGAGCGGCCAGTGACCGTCTACCGCCTGGAGGAGGACGTGTTCTCTCCGGCGGCGCTGGCCAGCCTGGAGGGAAAGGACATCACCAGGGGGCACCCGGCGGAGATGCTGGCTGCGGAGAACCAGGCTTCCTACTCCAAGGGGCACCTGGAGCATGTGCGCCGGGATGGGGACAACACCGTGGCCGACCTGATTATCAAGGACCCCGGACTGGCTTCCGACGTGGAAAGCGGCGTGCTGAGGGAGGTCTCCTGCGGCTATTATTGCAGGTTTGAACCATACCTGGACGGATACCGGCAGACAAACCTGGTGGGCAATCACGTGGCGGTTGTGCCGAGAGGCAGGGCGGGCCACAGTGTTGCAATAAAAGACCACGCCGCCGGAAAGGCGGAGAAAGGACTGAAACGAATGAAAAAAGAGACCAAAGAGGCGCTCTACCGGTTCTTCGGCCTGGCGGCAAATGACGCTGCACCGGAGGAGCTGGAGCAGTTGACCCGCGATGTGAGTACGGTCGCCACTGCGCTGGACGCCGAACCCGCCGCAAAGGCGCCGGAGGCGGAACCCGCTGGTGATGCAGCCCAGGCTTCTGACGAGATGGTGGAGCGCGCCCCCAAGGGCGACGACATCGGGAGCAAGCTGGACCGCATTCTGGAGATGCTGGAGGCGAAGGCCCGGGGAGGCCGGGGAGAGCGCCCCCTCCACGATGAAGAGGACCTGGACGACCTGATTGAGAAGCTGGCCGGAGAGGAGACGGTGGCGAAGGAGAAGGCGGTCACTATCCCCGCCGAAGAAATGGCGGACCAGTTGATGGAGCCCGGTACACGGGATGCGGCTGTGGCCCTGCTCAAGAAGGTGCGCCCCGCTGTGGCGGCCATCCAGAACCGGGCCGAGCGCGCCCGCGTGGTGGATGCGCTGCTCTCCACCATCCAGGGTCCCGATGTGATGAGCGGGATTGTTCAGGCCGCCCGGGACAGCGCACAGAAGGCCGCCGACACGGCCAGGCGCACCAGCTATGAGACTGCCTGCGCCGAGGCGCAGGCCGCCTATGCAGCCCGTAATCCCCACAAGGCGGGGAAGGAGGGGGAATGATGCCCCTTCGTCCTCAGACCATTGGCCGGGATATGTCCCATGGCTTTTCCGGCAGCTATGCCAGACAGCCGGATATGATCGTCACCACCGCCACTTTGGGCGGAGCGGAGGACATACCCTTCGGGATGCCCCTGGTACGGGGGCAGAAGGGCGAGGTGATCCCCATGGGGGCTGGAAACACTGGAAACCAGTTCATCGGCGTGGCCGGCCGGGAGGTCAAGTCCGCGTCCGAGTTTTACAGCCAGAATGAGGGGCGGTACGGCCCGGGAGAACCAGTCTCCGTATTCCAGCGAGGGTGCATCAACGTAAGGTGCCGGAAGGGCGCTCCGGCGGTGGATGGAACAGTCTATGTCCGGGTAACTGCCAGCGGAGGCTATCAGCCGGGCGACTTCGAGGCGGAGGCGGACGGGGAAAACACTGTGGCGCTGGTCAACGCCCAGTGGGGCGGCCCGGCGGACGGGAATGGCGTGGCCGAGCTGCGCATTGCCTATGTGGGGCCAGTGCCCGCAGCGCAGGGCACTGCGGGGCCTCAGGGCCCCAAAGGGGACCCCGGCCCACAGGGGGAACCGGGACCGCAAGGGGAAACTGGGCCGCAGGGGCCCGCAGGACCGGAAGGCCCCAAAGGGCCAAAGGGTGACCAGGGGCCGGCCGGGCCGTCGTATACACTGCCCGCTGCCGCCGCAGCCACCCTCGGAGGCGTGAAGCAGATGGCCGCCATTGCGGACCTGAGCGCAGCCCCCACGCAGCAGGATTTCAACAACCTATTGGCCGCGCTCCGCACCGCGGGGATGCTGGCTACATCGTAAGGAGTGAATATTATGGGACTCAACCCCCAGGTGATCGGCAAGGAAATGCCCCACGGGTTTGCGGGCTGTTACGCCCGGCAGCCTGACATGATTGTAAACACGCGCCCCGCCGGAGGCGGCGCGCCCATTCCCTTCGGCACGCCGCTGAAATACGACGGAGCAGAGGTAGTCCCCATGGGAGCAGCCGCAACCGCGGCCCAGTTTGTGGGCGTGGCTGGAGCTGAGATCAAGAGCGCGCTCACCTATCTAGACCAGAGTCAGGGCCAGTATGCCCCTGGCGAGCCGGTGAGCGTCTTCCAGCGCGGGGCCATCAATGTGAAGTGCCAGCGTGGCACTCCCGCTCTGGGCGGCGCGGTCTATGTCCGCATCACCGCTAACGGCAGCTTTTCCACCGCCGCTGTGGGAGGCTTTGAGGCAGAGGACGACAGCGGCAAGGTGGTGCAGCTCACCAATTGCCAGTGGGCAGGGCCCGCCGATGCCAACGGTGTCGCGGAGCTGCGTATCCTGACCATGAACAACGCCTGATAGGAGGGACATAGAATGAGCTTTCAGAATGTAGGAACCTACAATGCGGGGGTGTTTACCCCCAAGGCGGCCGGTCCCGCCCCCGTGGGCGGCGTGCCCGTCATGGACGCCGACGGCATCGCCTCTGGGGGCGCCTTTCTAGTGAGTGAGCTGGAGAAGCGCGACCCCCTGATCCGCAAGCCACTGACCAGCTTTACCTATCCCAGGGACATCGTAATCCAGACCGGCGGCGGCTGGGTGGACTACGTGTCCGCCATGAGCGTGGCCTATGGTATCACCGGCGGCGCGGTCAACAGCCCCGTGACGGCCGGCGGCGCCAACGGCATTCCCGTGGTGCAGGCCAGTGTGGACAAGGGGGTATACAAGGCCCACGTGTTCGCCGCCGCCCTGCGGGTGATGTTCCAGGATATGCAGCGGGCCAACTACATCGGCCGCAGCCTGGACAACCTGCTCCAGGACGGCGTGAGAATGGCCTACGACAAGCACATGGACGGAAAATGCACATTATACGATGTAACTGCATATATGGCGGCTTTTCCCTTGAAAATGGTGGTTTTTCTGCACAAAAGATTGCATAAAAATAAGGGCCTCCATCGTGTGGCGCACATTTGGCGCACAAGGCCCTTAAAAATGGTGGTGAGTGCATGGTGAAGGAGATCGCCGGGCGGTGGTGGTACTGCTGCCCTGTATGCGGGAAGAAGCTCCATCCCCTCCAGCCGGGAGCCGTGTGTCATGGGGTGATGGCACAATGCAGGGGCCGCCGTCAGGATGGGAGCCGCTGCGGTTGGGCCGGAGAGATTGTTGTCACTCCGGGGGACTGGAATATAAAGCGGCCTACTCTCCCAGCATAGCCTATTATACGCCAAATATCTATTAGCGTCAATATACATAGTGCACAATATTAGCGTCAATATATTGTGGGATATGCGAATTGATATTAGCGTTAATATATGGTACAATCTATAATGCCAGGAGGGGAACCCCAAATGGCAAAAGCGCCGCCCCGGTGCTGGAACACCAGGACGGCAAAAGGAGGTGAGAGCGTGAAATACCACAGTGGTATGTGGCACTTCCGGGGCCGGAAGTACGCCACCCTCCACGACGCCCTATTGAGCGTCTGGCCGTAACCCCAAAGGGGGCCGGTTGCCCTTATTATACCGGCCCCCGCTCCAAAAAGCAAGGAGGCAATCATGGCAAGCATAAAGAAAATTGAGGGTAAAACGGGGGTGAGCTATAAAATCACTGTCACCAGCGGGCGGGACAGCACCGGGAAGCAGATTCGCCATTATAAGACCTGGACGCCAGATCACCCCATGACGGCCCGCCAGATGGAAAAGGAGGCCCAGCGGGTGGCCTTTGAGTTTGAGCGGGAAATTGAGCTGGGATTCCAGGCGGACAATCGGCAAACCTTTGAGCAGTATGCAAACTATTTCATAGAACTGCAACGGCAAAACGGCTGCGCGGACAACACCCTGGAGCTATACAGATATGTGATGAAACGGCTTGTCCCCCTTATCGGGCACATGAAGCTGAAAGACATTCGCCCCCAGCATTTGAGCGAACTTGACCGGGAGCTGGCAAAGGCCGGTGTGCGAAAAGACCCCACCAGCGCAAAACCGAGGGCAGATATTCGTGAAATAGTGTACAACAAATTCCCCAGCCAGCGGGCATTAGCCGCCGCTGCTGGAGTGGATGCGGGTACTTTGTGCGAGTGTTGCCAGGGGAAGCGGGTGTGGCTGACAACCGCCGAGAAGATAGCCGCCGCGCTGGGGGAAGATGTTCACCAGCTCTTTGAGGTTATCACCCCGGAGGCCCCGCTATCCGGGCATACCCTGGGGAAATACCACAGCTTTATCACCAGTGTTTTGAGGCAGGCGGAGCGGGAAATGCTGATACCTTACAACCCCGGTTTGAAGGTGGCGCCGCCGAAAATTGAGAAGAAGGAGCCGAACTACTTCCAGCCGGAAACCGTGGCCCGCATTATCGAGGCCCTGGACAGTGAGCCGATCCGCTGGAGGACGATGGTTCACCTTTTCATTGTGACCGGCTGCCGCCGGGGGGAGATATTGGCCCTAAAGTGGAGCAAGGTGGACTTTGAAAAGAAGCGGATACTGATTGACGCCTCTGCAACCTTCCTTCCCGGCCAGGGCATGGTGGAGGGCAAGACCAAGACGCGGCGGGCGCGGTATGTATATATCCCTGACGAAACCGTGGCCCTGCTGAAAAAATATCGAGCATGGCAACTGGAACTCCGGTTGCAAAACGGGGATAGATGGCAGGACGGCGATTTTGTTTTTACCAGGGACAACGGCTTGCCGCAATTCCCCACAACCTTTGCCGGGTGGCTGAACGCCTTTTCCAAGCGACACGGCCTCCCCCACATTAACCCGCACAGCTTCCGACACACCGCCGCCAGCATTATGATTTCCGAGGGGGTGGACATTGTAACCGTGTCGAAGATGTTGGGACACGCCAACACCAGCATTACAACCGATGTTTACAGCCACGCCATAGCAGACGCGGAGCGGGCCGCCGCCGAGTGTATTTCCGGCGTAATGTTGCAAAAGAAAAAGGCATGAAGCCGCTTTTGCTGTTGCATTATTTAGCGAGATGTGGTATAATTAAACCATAGAAAACACAATATCTTGTCGTGAGCCATTGAGCCGGTTTTGCCAGACGATGGCCCACGCACCCACGCCCTAAATGGTGGGCGGGAAGGACCGAATGGGGTCACGATCAGGCGAGCGCCTGGTGGTGGCCCCTTATTTTTTTTGCAAAGGAGATTTTGAACAATGGCTAAAATCAGAACTCTACCGAAAGCGGTTGAGGAATACAGGGCAAAAGACCCCGGTTCCTGTATCACGCTGAACGCCCTGCGCCAGTGGGTGAAAATGGGCCTTGTCCCCAGCACCAGGGCCGGGAAGAACTTCCTTGTCAATATGGACGAGCTGGAGGCGTTTTTGTCCGGCGGAGGTGCGGCCCGTGAAAATCAGTGACCTGTTGAGCTACGGGCAGGAGAACGCCGTCCCGCTCCGTCACCTGGAAAAGATGGCAAATATGCCGGGCCGAGTGGTGCGGCGGATGATTGAAGCCGAGCGGCGGGCCGGGACTGTTATCGCCAGCGACAACCAGCACGGCTATTGGCTGACCGATGACCCGGCGGAGGCGGAACGGTTCTCCCGGTCTATGGAACACCGGGCGCGGGAGATTCTGCGGACAGCGCGGGCAATCAAGGAGGCGGCGGGTATTGACTGATGTTTTCCGGGAGGTACGGGAGCGGGTAAGCGCCCAGGACGCCGCCCGGCACTATGGCTTGACCTTTGACCGCCGGGGGTGGGCGCTCTGCCCCTTTCACAATGACAAGCACCCCTCCATGAGCTTCCATAAAGGCCGCTTCCGCTGCTGGGTGTGTGATGTGGGCGGGGATTCCATTGACTTCACCGCCCGATTGCTGGGCCTGGACGCTATGGGAGCCGTTGAGCGCCTAAATGCTGATTTTGGCCTTGCCCTCCCGCTCCACAGGAAGCCCACACAGGCCGAAGCAAAGGCGGCCCGCCGATGCCTGGAGGTGGCCGAGGCGCACAGGGCCTTCGAGGAATGGCGGAGCGATTTTATAAACCGGCTGAACGCCGCCTATCGGGAGGGCCATTTGCTTTTGAAGGATGGCCCGGATATGGAACACCTGGCCGAAGGACAAGCCGCCGCAATCCAAATGCACGAAACCTTTGAGTGTTGGTCTGACGCCCTATCTTATGGGACACCGCAAGACCAGGCGCAAATATACCGCGAAAGGGGGGCGATAGCCCGATGGATAGACAAAGTTTTGAAGCCCTGTTGAGTGCGGGAGAGTTTGAGGCCCCCGAAAGGCCGCCCACACTGGACACGATAACCGCCGCCGATCTCCAGCAAAAGGACTTGCCGCCGATCCGGTTTATTGTGGACAAACTGCTTTCCGTGGGACTGAATATCCTTGCCTCTCCGCCGAAGTACGGCAAGAGCTGGATGGTGCTGGCCCTCTGCCTTGCGGTGGCCTCTGGAGGCCGGTTCCTGGGGTACATGACAAATCAATGCGGGTGCCTGTATCTGGCCCTGGAGGACAGCCAGCGCCGCCTAAAGACCCGCATGAACAAGCTGCTGGCCGGGAAACCCGCTCCCGCTGGGTTCCATTTTGCGACAACAGCAAGCCCCATTGACGGCGGCCTGTTCGATGAACTGGAGGACTTTTTGAAGAAGCACCCGGACACCGGCCTAATTGTCGTTGACACCCTCCAGCGGGTGCGCGGGGCCTCCCACGGGAAAGAAGGAGCTTATGCCGCCGACTACCGGGAGGTAGGGGCGTTGAAAGCCTTTGCAGATCAGCATAATGTGGCCCTGCTGCTTGTCCACCACCTCCGCAAAATGAAGGATGACGGCGACCCCTTCAACATGATTTCCGGCACAAACGGTATCATGGGAGCCGCCGACACCACGATGGTATTGACGAAGGAGAAGCGCGGGGACAGCAACGCAACCTTTTCCGTGGTGGGCCGTGATGTGGAGAGCAGCGACACGGTTCTGCGGTTCAACAAAGATACTTGTTATTGGGAAAACCTGGGGGACGCTGATTTTGTGGCCGAGCTGCAAGCCCGCCGAGATTATCAGGAAAGCCCCATTGTCAAGACCATTAAGAAGCTGCTGGAGCAATCGCCGGAGGGCTGGAGCGGGACGGCACAGCAACTTTTGGAGGCCGGCCGGTTTATCGCCCGTACATCGTTGGCACTGAACGCCCGCGACCTGTCCAGCAAATTGAAGGGCCTGGGAAAGCCGCTTTTCGATTATGACGGCATTGTGTATGAGCGAAAGAGCAACGGCAGCGGCGGAGGAAAGCACACATTTTCCTATATGGGTACACAGTTTGAAGAACTGGAGCAAACCGAAATTGACCCATTTTCAGAGGGGTAAAAACAACCGTTGGTATCGTTGCTATCGTTGATACCGTTGGTGAGTTGGTAAAATATAGGTGATTTTGCAACGGTATCAACGGTTCCAACGGTTGCAACGGTCAACGGTAGCCCCCTATTTTGGAAGGAGTTTTACATGGACAACATATTTTCCGATATGGCCCAAATGATGGACACACTCACCGAGCCTTTCGGGGACTATGCGCCCCGCCGCCGTCATTTGCTGGCCGACTATAAGGACAAGGAGGGGCAGGACTACCACCAAGAGCTGATGACCTGGCACAGCCCCAACGCCACAGACAAGGCCCTGGTGGAATCCGTAAAGGCAGAGGTGGCCCGCATGGGCTTCACGCTGTCTGCCCTGTTGGAATACCAGGACGGCGGCAAGGCGGCCGCGCTCTATATCGCCCCCGGCTACCTGGAGGAAACGGCAAAGGAGCTGGGCCGCCCTATCCCGAAGGACATTCCCGCTGCGCTGGAGGCCGCCGGACTTCACCCTGTAAACCTGGAGGAATTGAAGCATGGCGGGTAAAGCAAGCCAGAGCAAGGGGAGGCGGGGCGAATTGGAGCTTTCCCGGCTTCTCCAGGGGTACGGCTACGATGTGCAGCCGGGACGGGCACAGAGCTATGGAGAGGTGCCGGACTTGACCGGCCTCCACGGAATCCACATAGAGGCCAAGCGGTGCGAACAGGTGCGCTTGTCTGAATGGATGGCCCAGGCGGAGCGGGACGCTGCCCGCTTCCAGGACGGAGCGCCCACCGTATTTTTCCGCCGCTCCCGCTCCCCGTGGCTGGTGGTGATGAAGCTGGAGGACTGGATCAGACTATATCAAAAGGGTGGTTGTGATGATGAATTATTGGGAAACTGAAACGCCGATCAGAGCCAGCACAAGGAAAAATGAACTGGAATATTACAGGGAGGCCGGAAAGCTGGCAATCTCCCGCCCTTCCTGGACAGATGGAAGTGGGGAGAGCAAGCGGGGCAAACCCGTGACCCTTGACCTTGCGGCCTTGAGGGAATCCCCGGAGGCGGCGCGCCTGTTGCTGATGATTGCAGAGGACGCCAGAAGCCCCGTATAACCCGCCAGAAAGCCGCAGAAACCGCCAAAAGAAAGGGGTGATACCCACGACACCACGCAAAGAAAAAGCCCTGCAAGCCCTTCTGGTGAGCCGTACAAGGGCAGAGGCGGCAAAGGCCGCCGGGATAGGTGAAAGCACCTTGCGGGAGTACATGAAAGACCCGGAGTTTTTAGACCGATACCGGGAAGCGTTTGGGAATCTTGTCCAGGACGCGACCCGGCAGGCACAGCAGTCCATAGCCCCGGCGCTGTCCTGCTTGCGGGAGATTGTGGAGGACAGAGGCGAAGCGCCGCAGGCCCGCATACAGGCCGCCCGCTCCACCCTGGAATATGCGTTAAGGCTGACAGAACAGCTTGACATTATAGACCGTATCCAAGCCCTGGAGGACGCCGTGAAGGAGGGCGAAACATGAGCATAGCGCAAAGGCTTCAACGCCTGGAGGCCAAGCTGGGGGAAAAGCGGTCATGGTTGACCGTGTTCAAGCTGGAGGACGGTTCCACCTTCACCACAGAAGATGACCCCATCAATTATTTGATGGTGAACGGCATAGAAACCCCAAAGGGGAAAATTACAGACTATATCCCGCCCGGAAAAGTGGAAGAATACGACCCGCTCAGTATATCAATCGTTGAGTATATCCATGAGCTGATTGTAAAAGATATTTTGTCCCATCCAGCGCCGGACAGAGATATACACGATTTTGAGTAAAAGAGAGGGGGAGCCGCCCGGTGTGGGTAGCTCCCCCTTTTCAATTCCAGTTGATGGCGTTGTGTGAGATTGTTTCCCCGTCTGCAAATTCCCTTCTTGCCGCTTTGATTGCGGCCAGATCGTCGGGCGTTGCCACATCATCGGGAACGAACCGGCGGGCAATCTCCAGCAATAGGGACTGTTCTGCTTCTGGCAGACAATCAATCATTTCCACAAGCTGCTCTCTGATAGGCGACATACTCACACCCCCTTATAGACTTCACCGCGAGGGCCTATCTTTTCAATCAGGATTATATCATGCGCCGGATAGGAAAACAAGATACGCCACCCGCCCACACGGAGCCGATAGCTGCCCTTGCTGCCTTGCAGGGGCTTTATATCCCCTTCCGGTATCTTTTCAATGGCGGCCTTTATACGCTGCTTTGTGGGTCTGTCCATACCGTTGATGACCTTCACGGCGGACTTTGAATAGCTAATCTCCATTTTCCTTTTCCATGACCTCCTTCACAGCGCGGTTGATAAAGCCGTTGACACTCTCCCCCCGCGCTTCCGCATGGGCTTTGATGGCATCCAGATCGCCTTTCGGCATGGTAAGCCCGAAGCGGTCATATTTGTTTTTTACATACTTTGTAACCGCCTTTTGCTGGGCTTTTGATACTGCCACGGTGTTTCCCTCCTTCCTGGGGGCGCGGCAAATACCGGCGCCTCCTCCATTATGGCTTTATTATACACCAAAAGTCTATTAGCGTCAATATAAATAATGCACAATATATTAACGCTAATATTGGGTGTTCTGCCTATTGATATATTAACGCTAATATAGTATAATTCATAATGTCAGGAGGGAACAGAACCGGCGAAGGTGGACGGGAGTACCGAAAGGGAAAGCAAGAACACCACATAAGAGCGGAACGGGATACGGGAGATTGGGACGCACTGAGAAGAACGCTATGCCGTAAAGCCCACCGCCGCCGGGGATGACCCACAACACGAAAGGAGCAAGAGCAAATGAGTATCAACGAGTTAGACATGAAAGTGAAGGAGCTGCGGGAACTGCGCCGCATGGCCGAGGAACTGCAAGCGGAGATCGACGCCGCCCAGGACGCTATCAAGGCCCACATGGACAGCCAGGGTGTGGATACGCTGGCCGGGTCTGATTGGAAAGTGACCTGGAAGCCCGTCACCAGTAGCCGCATGGACACCGCCGCACTGAAGAAGGCCCTGCCGGAGATCGCGGAGCGGTTTATAAAAAGCACCACCAACCGCCGCTTTGTGCTGGCATAAGGAAAGCCCCCATATCCGAACCGCCGACCAAGCTAAACGGATATAGGAGCCTGTAACCCCGGAGGGGGCTATGGTGATAGTTTATCATAGCCTCCTCCAGAAATCAAGGAGGAAACACGATGATAGATAAAAGGGCGCTTTCCATGATGGCCGACATTATGGATGGCATTGAGCAGACGGACGAATGGACGGAGCTTCAAATGAACGACCCCGGTATTAAGGACGCAGACCGCCGTCTTAATAGGGCGCTGGATGCCGCAGAGAAATATATCCCGCGCAAGGTCTATGCAGAACTTGCCGACGCGCACAGCGGAGCGGTTGCCGCATACAGTGATGTTGCAATCCTGTATGGTATGCGGGTGGCGGCGGTTATCCAGGCGGTAACTGCAAACCCGGCGGCAATGACCCGGTTTTGGCTGGAGAAGCAGGAGGCCAACAGATGAACACTGTCGAGCAGATCAGGAGCTATGTGGAGCGGACGAAGGTGAAAGACGGTTATAGCATGGGTCTCCGTGAAGCCCAAGCCCTTTACTATATGGCAAAAGATAACCCTATTGACGCCATTCTCCTTGCCTTTGAGTTTGGAGAGGCCAAGAGGGAACGCTATACCAGGAGGGCGCGGGCATGATAGAAGAATACCGGAATAATATGTACATCGTTTCTGGTTTCCAGCTATCGGGAATTTCCACCATTATTGACGCCCTTACCGTTGTGCGCCACGCGCTCCACGGCGAAAGCGTATCAAGGGAGGTGATAGAGGCGGCGGTGGAGATTGCACAGAACGCCCTGGGGGATACCCTTGATTATATCCTTGAACACCAGAAAGCAGAAGTCAATATAGAGCCAGGATAAGCGGGAGCCGGGGAGCAATCCCCGGCCCTTCTTTTTGGCGCACATTTGGCGCACAACTTCCCGACATTTCATAACACGGCACACACCGACATTACACGACTACACCGGGAAAGTGCTGATATTACAAGGCTTTGCGGTATGTGGCAAAACTTCATTTCCCGTTAAGAAACTACGCCGTATATACGACAAGCACATGGACGCCAATGGTTATGTGGGTATCGGGGACTACGGGACCACCGGCTTGGTCAACAACCCAGACGCCACCGAGACCACCGCCGTCAACGGCGCAAAGGGCACCGCCGCCTGGGCCACCAAGACCCCCCAGGAAATCCTCAAGGACGTGAACGACGCCATTACCTCTGTGTGGGCCGCAAACGAGTACGACGAGACTGCTGTGCCCAACCACATCCTCATTCCCTATGAGCAGTACAACTACATCCTCACCACTATGGTTACCGACCTGGCCACCGAGACCATCTATGACTTCCTGCTGAAGAACAACGCGGCGGCCAAGAACGGCGGCTCCCTCTTCATCGGGGCCACCCGGTGGTGCAAGGGCGCGGGTACCGGGGACAAGGACCGGATGGTGGTCTATGTGAACCACGAGCGCTTCGTCAAGATGGACGAGCTGGTGCCCATGAGCCGCATTATGTCCGCCCCTAACGTGGCCAATGTGTGCTACGACACCGCCTACATGGCCAACCTCTCCGAGGTGCAGATCTTCTACCCCACCTCTATCCTGTACGTGGACGGCATCTGAGGAGGGCGCGCATGTTTGTACTGAGCAAACGGAACATTGTCATTCCCGCCCCGGACGGCTCTGCTTCCGTCCGGCTGCGGGCTGGCATGATGGAGACTGTGCCCGGCTGGGCGGCTGAGACGGACTATTTCCGGGCCCTTGTCAGAGATGGAAAAGTTGTGCCCTCCGGCACTTCCGACAGGGAGGGACAGAAAGCGGCGGAGAAAAAGGTAAAGACCCGACGGGGCGCGGAGACCACCGAGGAATAGGAGGCGGGAGCCATGTTCTACTGGGGCCAGCCGCAATTTTACGGTGTGCGGGCCGCGGCGGCCAACCTTGGCAACAGCGCGGGGAATTACACGGCAGAGCAATTCCAGGAGGATTTCCCGCAGTTCTTTACCGGGTTGGGGGAGAGCTTGCTGCCCAGGACCATGCTGGATGAGTTCATCCGGCAGGCCAATGCTGCCATCCAGCCGGACAAGTGGCTGGACGGCTGGCGGTACGCCGCAGGGCTGTATACGGCCCACTATGCCACGCTCTACCTGAAAACCTACGCGCCCTCCAGCGAGACGCCCGGGCAGGCCGCGGCCACCGGGGCGCTGGTGGGGGTGGTGGCCTCGGCCAAGCTGGGGCAGGACAGTGTCACTTATGACACAGACGCCCTCACGAAAGCGACGGAGGACTGGGGCGACCTGAACGCCACCCAATACGGGCAGCTTCTGGCCACAAAGGCCCGGCTGGTGGGCATGGGAGGGAGTTATGTCTTATGAATTTCCGTGACTGGTACACCGATACCGTGGACATCTGGCGGGTGGTTCCGGTACAGGATGGGAGCTTGACACGCCACGAGCGGAGAGAGCTGTACCGGAATATCCCTTGCCGCCTCTATCAGGTGGAAGCGCCGGAGATCCGCATGAGCCAGGCCGCGGCATCAGCAGACCAAAAGGACTGGCTCCAGTGTGACAACGAAGTGGACATCCAGGCGGGTGACGAGCTCATTATTCACCGGGGGGCGGTCCTCGGCAAGAGCATCCCGGACATACGCGCCTTTGCCTCCGGCCCCAACCACTTTTTTGAGCCCTTCGGGGCTATCATGCCGGGACTGGCCCACCAGGAAATCCGTTTGCTCCAGCAGGAGCGGGTGAAAGGCGGTGTGGAAGATGAACCTGGAGGAGCGCATAAGGCAGCTCAGACAGGCTAAGACGCAAATTCCGGGTATTCTGGCGCGGGCCGGAATGAATGCTGCCCTACGGGCCGTGGAAAAGGCAGTGGAGGAGACGCCGCCCACCGTCAACAGTCTGCGCGGAACCAACACCCGCACCGGAGAGATGAAGCAGCACTGGGTGACCGACAGCCGTCCCAGACCGGTACGGCAGGGGGACAGCTATGTGTCGGAGCTCAACAACGACAAGCAGTACGCCTCCTTTGTCAACGACGGGCACCGGATGGACCGCCACTTTGTGCCTGGGCTGGTCATCAATCCGGGCTCCGGGCTGCTGGAATTTAACCCAGACGGAACGGGCGGTATCGTGGTAGGTACCCGGACGGCCTATGTCCCCGGCCTGTTCATGGTAGACAAGGCGGTGGAGGAGTACCGCCGGGTACTGCGGGAGGAGCTGAAGGGATTGGAGGAGCTGATGGGATGAACCTGACTGTAACCACCATCGCCAAATCCTTGGCGGACTACCTGGCCCCCTGCTTCCCAAGTGTGGCCTTCTACGAAGACCCCAACCAGCAGGGCAGCCGTACCCCTTGCATGTTCCTCCAGACCCGCTACAACTACCTGACCCTGGAAACGGGCGGGTTCTGGCGGCGGAGGATGGGGCTTGACCTCACCTATCTGGAGGACTACAACCGCCCGGATTTGCAGCAGAGGTACCAGCGGGCAGGGGAGACCCTGGATCTGCTGATGGAGACCTTCCCCTACTCCGACGGGGAGACGGCGGGAACCATCCTGCTGCGGGCCCATGAACGGGAATGGCGCATAGATCTGGACGCCCTGCACTATCGCTTCGAATTGCTGGAGCGGGTATCTATCCCCGAAGCTGTGGTCAAGATGCAGGCCATGAACTACGACGAGAGGCTGAAAGATGAAAGCTAAAAAGTACCGGCGGGAGATTCTGCTGAAAGCTCACCGCTATGCGAAATATCAGCAGGACTTCCTCGGGGTAGTCCTGTGTAAGAGCGAGTATACCATCGCCGAGGCCGACAAGGCGGTCAAGGCATTCTTCAAAGACAAGGAGCGTGATTGACATGGCAGGAGGTACCTGGGCGAGCCAGAACAAGGTGCGGCCCGGCGTCTACATCCGGTTTGCCTCGGACCGGGGGCTGGGGCTCACGGTCAGCGACCGGGGCGTGGTAGCCATCGCGGAGGCTATGAGCTGGGGCCCGGTGGAGACGGTGCAGGAGATCGAGGCCGGGGCCAATATGACCCCCTACACCGGGTATGACATCACCAATCCCAAGAACCGGTTCCTCAACGAGATCTTCAAGGGCACCAACCGGACGGCGGCCCCCAATAAGCTGCTGCTCTACCGCCTGGGGGCCACCGGGCAGAAGCAGGCAAGCGCAGAGGTTTCGCCCCTGACGGCCACCGCAAAGTATCCCGGGGTTCGGGGCAACGATATCTCCATCGTCATTACCGAGCTGACTGACCCGGAGGATGCTTTCGCCGTGTCCACGGTGGTGGGCGGGGAGATTGTGGACCAGCAGACCGCAAAGACGGTGGAGGAGCTATCCGCCAACGACTGGGTGGCCTGGAGTGGTACCGGAGCCCTGGCCGCCACGGTGGGAAAGGCGCTCTCCGGCGGCGCCGATGGTTCTCCCGCATCCGCCGATTACACCGACTTCCTGGCAGCCATCGAACCCTACAAATTCGACGTACTCATTTACGACGGCGCCGACACCACCGTGCAGGACGCGATGGTGGCCTTTGTGAAGCGCCTGGCGGCGGAGGAGGGGGCTTATACCCAACTGGTGGCTGCGGGGCTCACCAACCCGGACGACCGCTTTGTGGTCAACATCATGAGCGGCGTTGTGCTCAGTGATGGCACCGCCCTCACCCCCCAGCAGGTGACCTGGTGGGCCGGCGGGGCCCTGGCTGGGGCCCAGTATAACGAGTCCCTGACCTACGCCGCCTATCCCAACGCGGTGGACGTGTCCCCCAAGCTGACCAACTCCGGGTACATCGACGCCCTGACTGCCGGCCAGTTTGTCCTCTTTGCCGACGACGGGGTGGTGAAGGTGGAGCAGGATATCAACTCTCTGGTGACCTATACCACCGATATCACCGGGCCCTATCACAAGAACCGGGTGATCCGGCTGCTGAACACCGTCGCCAACGACATCTATCAGCAGTTCTCTGACGGCTACATCGGCGTGGTCAACAACAACGAGCAGGGCCGCATGATGTTCAAGAGCGCCATCGTGGGGTATCTGCTGGACATCCAGGCCAATAACGGCATTCAGAACTTTGAGGCCGAGGACGTGACCGTAGAGCCCGGCGAGGCCATTGACGCCATCGTGGTCAACCTGGCGATCCAGCCGGTGGACAGCGTGGAGAAGATCTACGTCACCATCACCGTGAATTGAGGGAGGTGTGAATATGGCTTATCTGCTGGCAAAAGACACCGTCACCGGCGCGGAGGGCTCCGTGGTGGTTACCAAAGAGGGCCGGAACTATGTGGTGGCCGGTATGCGGAACATCACCACCAATGCGGAAATCCAGAGCAGCGATATGCGGGTCATTGGCACCCGCACCATCCAGGACAAGCCCAACGGGGCCAAGCTGACGGGTACCGGCAACATCTACTACGGCACCAACCTGTGGACGGACATGGTGCTCCAGTACATCCAGACGGGCGTTATGCCGGAGTTTGATATTCAGATTACCAACTCCGATTCCGCTTCGGCGACACTGGGCTCCCAGGTTATGGCCTATTACGGATGCCACCTGACCGGCACCGTGCCCCTCTCCGTTCTGAACAGTGAGGAAACCATGCTGAACTATGACTTCAACTTCGCCTACACCCGCGTGGCACGGCTCCAGGCGTTCAACGATCCGGCCCAACTGGGTAATTAAGGAGGAACCGATATGAGTAAGCTTTCCGCATTTCTGCATCCCGTCACTACCTCGGAGGAGAAGGAGGTTGTCATCTCCAACCGCTTTCAGGACGAAAGTGGCCAGCCCGTGCCCTTCAAGATCCGGGCGCTGACCCAGGAGGAGAACGACGCCATCACCCGGCAGGCCACCCGCCGCCGGAAGGAGGGCGGACAGACAATCGAGCAGTTGGACAGTGTGGATTTCACCCGCCGCATGGTGGTGGCCGCCACGGTGGAACCCGACTTTTCCAGCAAGGAGCTGTGCGACGGGTGCGGCGTCCTGGACCCGCTGCTGGTGCCCGGTAAATTGCTGCTGTCCGGCGAGTATGCCCGGCTGGTCAAGGAGATTACGAAGCTGTCCGGCTTTGCGGAGCAGGAGGATGAGGTAAAAAACTGATGGACGGGGCCGGCTTGGACACGGAGATGCTGGTGGCATATTACTGCTTCGTGAACCTCGGCTGGGCCCCGTCCCGGTATGACGCCCTCCCGTCCAGGGAGAAACGGCTGGTGACCGAGTTCGCCCTGAAAAGCATGAGAGACCAGAAGGAAGCCCAAGACCGGGCGAATCGGAGGTGAGAGCATGGCCGCAATTCGAGAAACCCTGATTCTGGAGGATAAATTCACGTCCACCATGACCCAGTGCTTACAGGTAGCGCAGAGGATGGCAAACATGCTGGACGATGTGCGGGCTTCCACGATGAATGTGGAAGCCGCCGCTGCGGCCACAGCTGTACAAATGCAAGAACTTGCGGGGAAGATGACGCAGACCAACAGCCGGGGGACATCCCTGCTTGGTACGATCCGCAACCTCGCAGGCACCTTCTTGGGTATGCAGTCCGTCCGCTGGCTGGTAAACACCTCCGACCAGCTCACCAGCATCAACGCCCGGTTGCGGCTCATGACCGGCAGCGCCGAGGCGGCGGCCGCAGCCCAGGAGGAGATTTATCAGGCGGCCATGCGCAGCCGTGGAGCCTACGCCGATATGGCGGACTTTGTTTCCCAGCTCGGCACGGTAGCCGGGAACGCATTTACAGGAACGGACGAGCTGGTGGCTTTCGCCGAGCAGATTCAAAAGCAGATGGCGATCTCCGGGGCCTCCGGTGCGTCTGCCCAGGCCGCGCTGGTGCAGCTTACCCAGGGCCTGGCCTCCGGCACCCTGCGGGGCGAGGAGCTCAATTCGGTGCTGGAGCAGACCCCCATGATTGCCCAGACCATCGCGGAGTATATGGGCGTCACCACCGGGGAGATGCGGGAGCTGGCAAGCGAGGGAAAGGTCACTGCGGAGGTGGTCAAGAACGCCATGCTTGGGGCGGCGGAGGAGACCAACGCCCAGTTTGAGCAGATGCCCATGACCTGGGCGCAGGTGTGGACGATGTTCCAGAACGTCGCCATTCAGGCCCTTGACCCGGTGCTGGATGCAATCTCCTGGCTGGCAAATAATATCGACCTAGTGGGCCCCATTGTCCTGGGCCTGGGTGCTGCGTTCGGCGTGTTCCTTCTGGCAGCCAACTGGACCAACATTTGCACGGCGGCGACTACGGCCTTGACAACCGCACAGGAGATGCTTAGGGCGGTCATGGCGACCACCTGGGGGCTGCCGCTTATCATCATTGCGCTGGTGATCGGGGCCATTTACGCAGTGACGGCGGCGGTGAATCACTTCGCCGGGACCAGTGTGTCGGCCACTGGAATTATTGCCGGAGTGGTTATGACAGCCCTGGCCGTTGTAGGAAACCTATTTGTTGCATTGTTCAATTTGCTTACCGATGGATGGGTACTTATTTACAACCTGATTGCCGCAGTGGCAAATTTTATCGGAAACGTGTTTACTGACCCTGTAGGCTCGGTAGCCCGCCTGTTTTTTGACCTGGCGGATACGGTGCTGGGGGTTCTCCAGGCTATTGCGTCGGCGATTGACACTGTTTTTGGGCTCAACTTGGCTGGAGCGGTACAGGGATGGCGTGACAGTTTGGGTGGATGGGTAGACAAGACTTTTGGGCAGGGAACCGAAGTAATGGCAAAGCTTAACGCCAATGACCTGCATTTAGGAAGGTTCGAGTATGGGGCGGCCTTTGGCACGGGCTATAACTGGGGAGCCAATCTGTTCAGCGGAAATGGGAACGACGCCGTTGGAGCGGCTCTTTCCGGCGTGCCCTACGACGAGCTCTCCGGCCAGTTGGGTGATATCGCCGGGAGCGTAGGGAACATCGAGAAGTCGGTCAAGATGAGCGACGAGGACATCAAATCCCTGGTGGACGTGGCGGAGCGGCGGTATGTGAACAACGTCAACCTGACGGCGCAGACTCCGGTGATCACGGTCAACGGAGCCAACACCGGGCGGACCGCCGCCGACCGCCAGAGCCTCGCCAATGCCATCCGGGACATTCTGATCGAGCAGACCGCCTCCGGCTCCACGCGCAGCACGGCGCGGCCCGCAAGCGGATAAGAAAAGAGGAGGCCGGTATGTCCGTCAATAACTTCGGATTGTTTTTCACGCGGGACGGTACGGTCATCCGCCTGCCGGTGAACCCGGAAAAGCTGCCCGTGGCCCGGGACAACGACAACAGCGAATACAACGTGCTGGGCATCGGCCCCATCATGATCCCCCGCATACCCAAGCTGCGGGAGGTGACCATTTCCTCCTTTTTCCCCGGGCGGGAGTTCTCTAGAAGCAATCAATGGGGCGCCTTCCACCCGCCTGAGTATTACATCCAGTTCTTTGAGAGCGCCATGAACGACAAGGCGCCCATCATCTACACCCCTGTGCGGTACTATGAGAACGGGGAGCCATTCATGACTGGCGACACCGGCTTTGAAGTGCTGATCACCCAGTTCAACACCGAGGAGCGCGGAGGGGAGACCGGCGATTTTTACTACGATCTGACTCTGACCGAGTATCGGGATTATACCCCGCAGTCTCTTTCTGCACAGAGCGGCCGGCAGCCCGCGGGGATGCCGGTGGAAGTCACAGCGGAACCCTCCCGCACAATCCCGCAAGGACAGCTTTATGCCGGTGCGGCGTGCATTGCCAACGGCTCCTATTTTTATACCAGCTACGGGGATGAGCCCCACGGCACGGCCTCCGGACGGAGGGTATTGGTGTCACGGATTGTAGACGCCACCCGCCCCGCCAGCGTCCACATCACAGACGAGGCCGGGAATCCCCTGGGCTGGATAGACAAAAACGCCCTCCAGGTGGTGAGCGATACGTGAAGACAGAGCTGATTATTGCCAACAAGTCCGGCGGAAAGATGTGGGAGATATCCAACTCCGTGCCGGAGGTTACCTGGAGCACGGAACGCACCGGTTCGCCGGGCACACTGAAATTCAATGTACTGAAAGCCGGGGATCTGAGCTTCGCCGAGGGCGATATCGTCCGGTTCTCGGCGGACGGCCAGCTCCAGTTCTACGGCTGGGTATTCACCAAGAGCAAGGACCGCTGGGGGGAGATTCAGGTCACATGCTACGACCGCATCCGCTATCTGAAGGCCAACGCATCCTATAACTTTGAGGCGCAGACCGCCGGGGATATGCTCCGGCAGATCGCCGCCGACCTCCAGATTGACGTGGGGCAGGTAGCGGATACGGGGTACGCTATCCCGGACTTCTATAAGGAGGACGAGAGCTGCCTGGATATCCTGGGGGAGGCCATCCAACAGACCCTGCTCAACACCGGGAACATCTATGTACTGTTCGATGATGGAAACGGACTGGCCCTCCGGCAGCCCCGGGATATGGTCTCCAACGTGGTCATCGGCGACATGTCCCTGCTGACCGACTACACCTACAAGACCGACATCGACGAGCAGACCTACAACCACGTCAAACTGGCCCGGCCCAACGAGGAGACCGGCAGGGCGGATGTGTTCGTAGCTGAGGACAGCGCCACAATTGGACAGTGGGGCATGCTCCAGCTCTACCAGACGGTGGATGGCACCATGAATGACGCGCAGGTACAGGCCCAGGCCCGGGCCACCTTGTCGTGCTATAACCGCCGGATGCGGACGCTGAAGGTATCCTCCCTGGGGGTGCCCGGCCTGCGGGCGGGACAGATGGTGCTCATGAAGGTGCAGGGTCTTGGGGATATCAATCTCGACCAATACGTCCTTTTGGAGAAGGTGACCCACACCTGGGCAAATGACGACCACACAATGGAGTTTGAGACCCTGGGGCTGGAACATGTGTAAGAGGTGAGTGCGTGGATCTGAAAGATGTTCTGTACCAGATGATGCAGGAGAACACCGCCGCCGGGCAGCCAACAGACCTGCGGGTGGGCACGGTGACCAGAGAAGAACCGCTGGAGATTACCATTAACCCTGCCACATCTCCCCTGAGACGGAGGCAGCTCTGCCTCACTGAGCCGGTGATTGAGAAGAAAATCCCGGTGCTGGCCCACAGGCACCGGATTCAGACCCTCTCCCACACCCATGCCAACTCGGCGGGCACCACCACCACGGGACTGGACGGCTCCTACCTGGGGGAATACGCTCTGGTGTCTGAGGGGGCGGACGCCGCCCTGCAGGGGGAGGACATTGTGTGCTGGGAGGACGGGAAGAAGCTGCCTGTCAAGGACGGTTTTATTATCCTGAACCGCAGGCTGGAGGAGGGGGACAGAGTGCTCCTGCTGCGGGTACAGCACGGGCAGAAGTTCATCGTCCTGTCCCGGATTTTTGAGGAGGAAGCCTGATGCCGACTTTGCCTACATCCGCTATCGACCTGTCCGCCGGGGTGTCCTTCGTCTCCCAGCCCTCCAGGACGTGGTATATCAACAAGGAAACCAACCGCATCCAGGGGGAATGTGACGGCTGGTATTCTGTCCGGCAGGCTGTGGAGGTCATTCTCAATGTGGAGCGGTTCCGCTGGCAGATTTATTCCCCCTACTCCGGGATGCAGTGGGATGGGCTCATCGGGCAGGACCCGGGGTATGTGGCCTCGGAACTTCAGCGGCGTATCACCGAGGCGCTGAAAATGGACGACCGGGTGCGGGGGATCTCCGGCTTTACGTATGCCGTGGAAGGGGATATGTTGAGGGCCTCCCTCACCGTGAACACAGTATATGGAGAGATGCAGACCAGCGTGGAGGTGGATATCACTTGATTGACTTTACTCAAGAGACCTATGCGAGCCTCCGTCAGGAGATGCTGGACCGGGTGCCCGATACTTATGACAAGCGGGACACGGCCCCCATCCCGACGGCCATCTCTCCGGCGGCCTACACCCTGGCGGGGTTCTATCTCAGCCTGGATCAGGTACAGCGGGCGGCCTTCGTGCAGACAGCAGTGGGGGATTCTCTGGATATGCTGGCTGTGATTGGCGGCCTGACCCGATATCCGGCCTCCGCCGCGGTACGCCTGGGCGTGTTCAATACCTCTGTGCCCATTGGAGCCCGGTTCTCCACCATCAACGGAGCGGGCTCAATCAACTTTACCGTAACGGCGGCAACCGATACGGGGAACCAGTACCAGCTGGCCGCGGAGACCCCCGGCGCCATCGGAAACGAGTACACCGGGCCCATCCTGCCGATTACCGCCATCCCGGGGCTGACCAGTGCACAGATTACGGATATCCTGGTGCCTGGTGACGACACAGAGACCGACAGCGCATTTCGGGAACGGCTGATTGAGGCGCTCAATAACCGTCCCTTTGGCGGCAATATTGCCGACTACCGCCAGAACGTCCTCGCCATTGACGGCGTGGGCGGGGTGCAGGTATACCCCACCTGGAGCGGCGGTGGCACTGTGAAGCTGTCCGTTCTGGGGGCGGATTTCCTGCCTGCCTCATCCACACTGGTGGAGAAGGTGCAGAATGCCATCGACCCGCCCCCCAACCAGGGGCTGGGGCTGGGCTTGGCCCCTATCGGGGCAAAGGTGACGGCGGTGGCCCCGACAGAGTTGGCGGTGAATGTCTCTGCCACCCTCCTGCTGGCCGCCGGACATGCCATCGGACAGGTGCAGGAACCGGTGGAGCAGGCCATTGAGACATATCTGCGCAGCGTGCGGCAGGGGTGGGACACCAACGTGTCCGCCAACAACGTGTCCTACGCTGCCGATGTGTACGTGGCCAGGGTTACCGCCGCTATCGTGGGGGTGGCCGGCGTGGTCAACGCCACCAACGTGCAGCTCAACGGCGGTACGGCAGATCTCCTCTTGACGGAGACGGGCGAAACCCAGCAGGTGCCCGTGATAGGGACGGTGACGCTGAATGAATCCAATTGAGCTGGATACCAGCCTGCTGTCCCTGTTGCCCCCGTGGTACCGGGAGGTGCTGGACTATCAGCAGATCTGCTTGACCGAACAGCAGCAGTTTGAGGCCCTGGCGGAGGAAATCGTGGGTGTGGCTGACAATTTCTTTTTCCAGACGATGGACGAGAGGGCGGTTGGCATGTGGGAGCAGGTATTCCGAATTGTACCAAACCCACAGGTGGAAAGCCTGGCATTCCGAAGGACCCGCGTGCTCAACCGCATTTCTACCCGTCCACCCTATACCCTGGGATTCCTCTATCAAAAGCTGGACGAGCTGATCGGGCCGGGTGAATGGAAGGTCACGGTAGACTACCCAAACTACACACTTTATATCGAAAGCGCGGCCCAAAACCAGAACTACGCCACTGAGCTGGCTTTCACCATCAACCGTATCAAACCGGCGCATATCGTGTGGGTCAACGCCCCGTTTGTGCGGACGGGGCTGCTGCTCTCCGAGACAATTTCGTCCGCGCAGAGAATTTATAACTACAAGCTGGGGGCGTGGGAGCTGGGGCGGCTGCCCTTCGCAACCGACGGCCCGGAGGGAGTGATTAAGATGCCTGAGACGCCATCCATCCAGCAGGCCCTCTTGGCCGGTGTGGCGAACTTCGTCAGCGGCGATGTGGCCTCCGCCCGGGTCAACGGAACAGTTGCGATTACCGGACTGACCAAGACCGTGGAGGGGTCGGAGCTGACCGTCACCTATACCATCATGCCGTCCCAGGCCACAGAGATCACCGCCCTGGAACTGCTGGATGCAGAGGGGAATATCCTCACGTCCTCTACCGTGTATATCCCTGTTACCACGAATGTGGTCTTGAAGCACATTATCCCTGTAGCGGAAGGAGTGGTAAGCAATGGCTGAAAATCCGATCAAAACTCCGCTTCCGGCGGACTTGCCGGAGGACTGGACCGGCGGACAGACCGTGGCCCCCACCGGGGCAGAGGTGGGCTTGAGCGAGCAGCACGGCTACAACTACCTCATGGAGCAGGTCAACGCCGTGCAGACGGCCGCTAAAGAGATCGGAGAGGCATTTTCGGGACTGGCGACGCTGGGGCCCGATGGCAAGGTGCCGGTCTCAGAGCTGCCAAAGCTGGACTATGACCCGGCGGGCAGCGCGGCGGCGGTGCAGCAGGCCCTGACTGCCCACACCGGTAACAAGAACAACCCCCACGCCGTCACGGCGGAGCAGGTGGGGGCTCTTGCAAGTTCCGGTGGAGTCATGTCCGGGGCACTCAGCATGAGTGGTCACAAGATAGCCAATCTGGCCGCTCCTACTGACCTAACGGACGCCGCTAACAAGCAGTACGTAGATGAACAGGTGGGGTCCTCCCGCGTGGTCATGGGAACGTACATTGGCGATGGTGCTCCTAGCCAAACAATACAATTAGGCTTTACGCCCAAAGCAGTATTGGTTTGCCAAAACGGTATACTTAGCCGGGGATACCAAAATCATTACGCCGAAGGGTTGGCGCTTGATGGATATCCAGCCGCAGAGGGCAATAGCAATGTCGTGAGCGTTGTAGAGGGTGGATTCCAAGTATTTGACGGGACTAGAGCCAATTACAACGGCCGTACCAATGTCGCCAGCCAGAAATATTATTATTTGACTTGGAAATGAGGTGAAATGAAATGACAATTATCAAAATTAGCCCGCTGGAGAGCGGCCAGCACCCGATCCAGAGCCAGAGCCACCGGCGCGCCTGCTGGCTGGAAGGCTACATAGAGGTGCCCGCCCACCTTCATGACGCGGTGTGGGCAACCTATGGCTGGTGTGACCTGGACATCCAGGGGGACAAGCTGGTGGGTGTCACGCCCACTGAGCGGCCTCCAGAGCCGGAGCCGGAGCCCCAGCCGCCCTCTGAGGAGGACGTCACCCTGGACATGCTGGCCGACCATGAGGAGCGGCTGTGCATGCTGGAACTCACCACTACTGCCACCGTTGCCACATGAGAAAGGAGATAGCATGACAACCGTATATAACCTCTGCAAGCTGCTCATCCAGAAGAACCGAACCGATGGCCTCCAGGAGAAGATGGATGTCTACCTGGCCGCCGACCGGCTCACCCCGGAGGAGTACCAGGAGCTGGCCGGGCTGCTTGCCCCAGAACAGTAATCAACAGCGGGATCGCTGGATAAAAGAAAGGAAGTCTATTATGAAAAACATCAACTGGAACGAACTCACCCCCGCCTGCTACGCGATCGCCAACGCCAACGATGTAGATGTGGGTGTAGGCGGCAGCATGGTACATAACAACATCCGCCACGGCAGGGCGGTGGACATCGGCGCGGAAAATCTGCCCGCGGCCTTCCGGCCTGACTGGGCAGCCCTGGGCGACGGCGTAGATCTGGCCGCGGAAAACGACGAATTTAACGCCTGGATCAGAAAGCGCCAGGGTAACGTCAAGGCCCTGGCCGCCCTGTGGAATGCAAAGGACTATCAGGGCATGATTGAGCTGATGGAGAACGCCGCCGACCCCGGCCCCATCAACGGCGAGAAGCCCAGCGACCATGAGTAAGTACATAGCGGTCATCACCAGGGCGGACATCACCCGCGCCGCCCTGGTGGAGGCCGGGGGGCGGTCTATGGAGCAGGTCAAGGCCGCCTGCGGGTGCCAGTACATTCTCAATTCCTGGTTTTACGACACGATCACGGGCCGCCCGGTGGGCAATCTCAAGATCGACGGCACAGTCAAAGCGGCCGCCGGCTGGAACGGCTGGGGGCTGACCTGGGACAAGGGCGCCGACATCCGCCTGGACATCTTACCCGACAACGGCGGGGCTTCCTACCTCAGCGGCGTGGAGCTGCTGACGCCCACCAGGGGGCCGGGTAAGGCCCTCAGCTACTCCCCGGAGTACGGGGGCACACGGGGGCGCTCCGCTGTCCTGCTGGCCGGGGCACGGGTGATCCTGTACTGCTCCGGCGACGGTACCCGCGATGCCAAGACCCCCGAGGCGCTGCGGGACGAGCTGGTGAGCATCGGCTGCCGGTACGACCAGGCGGCCAACCTGCGGGCCCTGGGCCTCGACGCGGGCAGCTCCTCAAACTGCGATTTTGGGGACGGCCAGCGCATCAGCAACGGTAAGCGGGTCAAGGGTTATCTGTGTATCTGGACGACGGAGGGCGGCCAGCAGCCGCCGGACAAGGAGGAGAGTATGGGCAAGTACAAGGTGACGCCCAGCATCGGCGTCAACATCCGCAGCGGCCCCGGCACCAGCTGCGGCAAGGTGGGGGCGTACCCCATGGGCACGGTGGTGGACGTGCTGGAGGAGCGGGACGGCTGGGGCAGAACGAATAAGGGCTGGGTGTCCCTGGCCTATCTGGAGGCCGTGGAGGGCCCTCAGCGGGTCACAGACAACGGCATTGCCATCCAGGAGCATATCATCTCCGGCGGGCGCAAAAACCGGCCGGGCAGGGACACCAACCCGGACACCTACATCACCATCCACGAGACCGGCAACGCGGCCAAGGGGGCCGACGCCGCGGCCCACGGGGC
>JABLTT010088801.1_pt1 | contig 216741 bp, 218 predicted proteins | sample 7160061 | NCBI WGS metagenome assembly JABLTT01 (sample SAMN14651232, study PRJNA627086) | human gut metagenome | isolation source: feces | host: Homo sapiens | reverse complement strand
GGTTATCCGGTGTTTTTCTTTAATTCTTTCTATTTCTGCAAAAACAGGTCGAAGTTCTTTTTCTAATTGTGCAAATTCTCCCATTGCTTTTTCCTCTACATTCTTGTATAATAAACCTGTTAATTAAATTCCTTAGTCCGCTTTCGGTTCCCGCCGGGCGGACTTTTTTCTTAACAGCATTTCCCATTCTCTTACTTTCTCAATACTCCAGAACAACATATATGTAACTATTCCTACTCCAAATATCTGCCCAAAAAGGCTCATATCATCTGGAATTTCAAAAACTGTATTAAATAACAGCGCTGTTCCTAAGATTGCTTGTGTTAAACTTTCACTGTGCATTGCTTGTCCCTCCTTTCCCGCCTCAGGCGGTTTTATCTTCTATGTAATTTAATTTCCTTGCAGCTGCTCTATTCCACTCTCTGGCAAGCCGTTCCTTTTCTTCTTTTGGAAGTGTTTCAATATTAACTTCTTCTCCATTTATAACTACGATATTTCGGTAGGTCATACTTTCCACCTCCTTATTTCATGGTATGTTTTATGGATTGTCCTTGTTTCACGGTTTTGTTCCTGCATCAGAGTATTCTTCCATTTCTTTTTTTAAAGCTGTAAGTTCTCTATCAAGTCCTTTTAGTTCTTCGGCATATTCTGGCTTCCAGCTATTACCAGAAGCCAATACAATTTCCGAATAACGCTTTGCTAAGGCTGTGTATCTTGCTATTTGTTTTGCTGTCATAAACTCCCCTCCTATATTTTTCTTGTTTTTCCTTATTCTCCCATCTATAATTTACTTACAGGCACTGCCATGCCGAGTAAAAAGAAAGGATATTTGCTGATGTACGATTTACCTCCATTAACATCGGTGTCCAGAAAAATACTTAAATGTTGCGTTTATGAACTCTGGGACACTAGACGAGATAACTATGCTATTATGCCTCACATGATTCATTCATATTTTGATGAAAAATTTCCAAAAGAGCAGCAAATTTCACTAATAGAAATAAACGATTGTATTCTTTATTTCCTGGAAATCGGGCTTGCAAGAGATGCGGAATATACTCTTTTCGGTGAGTTAAAGTCTTTTTGGCTAACTCATACAGGATTTTATTATTTCGAATTAGAAAAAGCCGTTCGCAAAAAAGAATTTCAAGACAGACTTTTTAATTCAATCCTTTTCCCGCTTCTTGTTTCTATTATTACAACTGCACTAACGCTACTAATATCCACACTACTAGGTTGAAAGTCTGCAATAATATTAACAACGTAAACTTCTTTTTAAATTTATCTCTCATTTTGTCAATTTTCCCCATAAGACTTCCATAATATTTTGCCAATTCGCTATTAACGTCTTGTGGATACATAAATGCTGTCTGTTCATGTACTAGCCTTTTATCTATTTCGCACATAGCAACAGATAATTTCACAATCTCATCTGTTGTTTCTAATGTAGATTTCTCTGCAAGCATTTCCATCTGTTTGCAGAGGATTTCTTTTCTCCTTATATTCATCTTCCTCACCCCGCTTTCTACTCTAAGAAATACTCAATGCTTACGCCGAAGTAATCAACCTTCATTTCTATTGAAATATTTTTCGCATCATGTTAAAATTTTTTCATAAATATAAATAATATTAGGAGATTAAAATGTATATTTTTCCCAGCAACTCTCAATTTTCTTTTACTGAAACATGCGTACTCCCTTACCAAACCTACGAACATGATGTTGTTACTGTCCTTGATTTTGTCAAAAACTTATTTTCAGAATACTTTGATAATGTAAATCAATTCCCTTTAAAAGTAGTAAATGTATATCCTCATAAGGATTACCCAATGACAGTGTACGAAGAACAAACCATATTTCTATCTGTTTCTCCCTATGGCTCAAATGGAGAGCCAGGGTGTTATTGGGCACAGATTATTTATCAATTCAGTCATGAGTTCTGCCATTATATGAATTACGGTCATACTGTTCAATCTATGCGCTGGTTTGAAGAAACCCTTTGCGCACTGGCATCTCACTTCTTTTTGATTAAATCCGCAGAAGAATGGAAAATAAACCCTCCTTTTACTGGATGCAAGAATTACTCTCGTTTTCTTTCGGCATACGAGTTGAATGCAAGAAGCAATATCACTCAATTTAATCTGAATAAATTATCTGATGCCAATTCAGCACAGCTTCTTTCTTTACAAAAACACGAATATCAACGCTCCAAAAACAGGTATATGGCTTTACAGTTACTTCCTCTTTTTGAAGCAAAGCCTTCTTTATGGAAGATAGTTCCAGAGCTTGTAAACTTACCTGTTTCAAATTCATTCGCTCAAAACTTATCTGAACTTGAAAATAAGTCCAAAGAGGATATTTCTTGCATAAAAAAATTGTTTGGGCTTGAACCGTGATATCATTCTATATTTCATACTCCAACCGGCATTTTCTACTTTTTAATACTGCCTATGCCGGTTGGACCACTTTCTCCTTGTGCTCCTCTCTCCCAGAAATCAATAATTAAATTATGTTTTTTTTCATACTCATGTACTTTATGAATACATACTTCACAAAAATTTCCATCTTCCTGTTCTACAGCCTTTTCACACTCTGGACACAATACTAAATCTGGTAATTCTAAACCCGTTCCCATTCCTACTTTCATCTATCTCACCTCCTTCTCTGGTTCTTCTGCAAAGTCCTGTTTTACTGTCTGAAACAAATAAGAAAGTTCCATATCTGGAAAATATGTGTCACGTATTAACACACATTCTGAATATCCCCATTCCGACTCACCATTAAAACGAGAATGAATAGTTCTATAGGATAGACCTAAAATACGTGCAATATCCCGTCTTGATATCTTTTTTCTCTTCATTTCAGCTTCTAAGTTTTCCACTTGTACTTCTGGCAATTTCTTCTCTCCTTTCTATTGCGCAATTTCGCAATTCATATTGTTATAATATTGCATTATTGCGTAATTGTCAACAACTTTTTTGCAGAATTTTGCAATTTTATATTTACATTTATAATGCAATATTGTAATATCAAGTTATGGAGGTGCTACCTATGGAACAAAGAGCAGAAATACTCAAAACATTAATGGAAAAAAATAATATGAAGGTATCTGACATTGTAAAAATCTCTGGATTACCATATTCAACAGTAAAAGCAATCTTGGAACGTGGTGCTGAAAAAGCTGGATATGTTAATGTATGCAAAATCTGCAATGCTCTTGGCATAAGCGCAGATGAACTTGAAAAAATGATATCAGACAACACGTATTCAACTCCCGCTCTCGCCGCTCATAAAGACGGAGAAGATTTTACCGCTGAAGAATTATCCAAAATCGAAGAATATAAACGCTTACTGATTGCAGCTCGACCAAAGGAGTGATTACTTGAATTACGAAGAATTACAAATACATCACAAGAATATACCTATAGTGGAAATGGATTTATCTCAAGTAGATGGATTAAAAGGACTATACTACAATGGAAGAATTGCTATTAAAGAAAATATGTCTGAGACAGAAAAAGCCTGTGTCCTGGCAGAAGAACTCGGTCACCATTACACCACTGTCGGAAATATTCTTGACCAATCTTCTGTTTCCAATAGAAAGCAAGAGCTACGGGCAAGAATGTGGGCTTACAATAAAATGATTGGCTTAATGGGAATTATTCGTTGCTATGAACACGGCTGTCAAAATAAACATGAAATGGCTGAATATCTAGAAGTAACTGAGGAATTTTTGGGTGAAGCTCTGGAACGTTATCACCAAAAATATGGAGAATTTGCAACCGTAGATAATTATGTAATATACTTCGAACCTTGTCTTGGAGTAGCAAAAATGAATTAAACCGCCACTGGCGTTTTAATAAAATAATCCCCCGTAGAAAGGAGTATTATGTCTGAAGATAAATATAAAGTCATTCGTCTTAGTACCGACTTACAGAATAGCTACAAATCTCATAATTATCTTTGTAAATTAGCATATACATTGCAAAATTCAACCAACACTAACATAATTATTGATTTAAGCGATATCAACTTTATCGCTTCTAATCTCTTTTCCGTTTTAGGTTGTATTTTTTCAGAATTTAAAGAGAGAAAATCAGGGCAAGATGCACTCAAAATTCGCGGTATGAAATCGTCTATATTAGATACTGTACAGAAAAATGGGTTTTGTGAACACATTGGTTTAAAGAAAATTCCAGATATTCATAATACAGTTATACCTTATAAAAAATTCGGGGTAGATGAAATAGAAGAATATGAACGATATTTGACTTTAAATCTGTTTATGCGGAACGATCTTCCCCAAATGACAAAATCGGTAAGCGATATTATTCGTGATTCGCTTTTAGAATTATTCAAAAATGTAACAGATCACACAAGCAGTAATTATATTTACACTTGCGGACAATATTTTCCCAAAAGTAGTTCGCTTTATTTTACAATTGTAGACATTGGGGAGACTATCCCTTATAATGTACATAACTTCCATACTGATCATAATTTATCATTACCTGATAATTCTTTAAAATGGGCTATTATGGAAGGTAACACTACTTCAAGAACTAACGGACCACGAGGTATCGGCTTATCTATTATACAAGATTTTATTTCATTAAATGAAGGCTCCTTGTATATAGTATCAGAGCAAGAAACTTATGAACTTGCTGCTAAAAGGGAACGCTATAAAAAACTTGATTACCCGTTTCCCGGCACAATCGTAACAGTTGGTTTTAATTTAAATGATACCGCATCGTATCGTTTTATGTCGGAAGAAAATAACACTATTCAATTTTAGGAGGTAAAATAATGCAAAATATAATTGATGTTGCCAAAGAAATCCATACTCCTTCTGCTTTAACCCAAGAGCAAGGAGATATTATTTTTAACACTATTACTTCTTTTTTTGAAAAAAAAGAAACCGTTGTTTTGGATTTTTCTAATGTTGAAAGCATGATTTCTCCATTCCTAAACAACGCAATCGGCAAGCTCTACGAAAAGTACACTAGTGAAGATATTAAAAAGCTTTTAGAATTAAAGGAATTTCCACCTTCCAAAAACGGAACATTAAATCTGGTAATCAGCAATGCAAAAAAATATTATTCTAACAAAGATAAGTATGAAAGAACCGTTAAGGAAGTGATAGATAATGAGTAAAATTCCTCTGAATACTTTTGTCCCTTCAAAAAATTGTAAAGTTTTACTTGATACTAATATACTTATACACATATTTTATCCAACAATGAGCAATTCTTACATGAGAGACTACGAAAAGCTCTACGCTCAACTTCTCTCAAAAAAGTCTCAGCTCTTGTTACCTGCCATTCAGGTCTCTGAATTTATAAATCGTTGTATTCGTTTCCAGTTTGGTATATATAGAGAAAATCATCCTGAAAATAAAAATTTTGACTTTAAAAAAGATTACAGAGATACTCAAGATTATAAGAATTGTATGGAAGTAATTCTTGATATTGTCCGTAATGATATCCTTTCTTCTTTTACTATTATCAATGATAATTTTAATTCCATGAAACAAGAAAAGATTTTTATTTATGGATTTTCTTATGACTTTAATGATGCTTTATTAGTACAAATTGCTGAAAATGAAAATGCCACTATTGTGACTCACGACTCAGATTTTGCTAATTACGCAACAAGAGTAGATATTGTGACTGCAAATAGTGTATTACTAAAATTTTCTTAGAAAAAAACCGCTCCTGCGCCAACAGGAACGGTCTGACATATATCCGAAGATATACAGTTATTCTGAACAAATATATTGTATCATCTTCGGAACAGCCTTGCAATCGGAACATACTTTCGATGGCTGTTATTTTTATACACTTTTTGAATAAAATAAAGAAGGTGATGAAATTGTCTAACACAGAAACCCTTAAATCCGGTGCTCTCTATATACGTGTGAGCACCCACGGCAAGCAGGAAGAGCTATCTCCTGCTGCCCAAAAGCGCTTACTTTTAAAGTATGCGAAGGAACATAACATTGTAGTATCCAAAGAATACATTTATGAAGAAAAAGGAATATCCGGAAGAAAAGCTGACCGCCGTCCTGAATTTATGCGCATGATTTCCGCTGCAAAATCAAATCCCTCTCCTTTTGATGTGATTTTAGTATGGAAATTCAGCCGTTTTGCAAGAAATCAAGAAGAGTCCATTGTATATAAGTCTTTGCTTCGCAGGAAGTGCAATGTAGATGTAATCAGTGTGTCAGAACCTCTTGTAGATGGTCCTTTTGGTTCTCTGATTGAACGTATTATTGAATGGATGGATGAATACTACTCTATCCGTCTTTCCGGAGAAGTCTTTCGTGGAATGTCTGAAAAAGCCATGAAAGGAGGTTATCAGGCAAGGCCACCTCTGGGATATAAGATTGTGGTAAAAGGAGAGCCACCCGTTATTGTGCCAGAAGAGGCGAAAATCGTAGAATATATCTTTGACAAATATGTCAATGCCCATTCCGGAATATTTGATATTGCCAGAAGCTTAAACACCATGGGAGCAAAAACATCCCATGGGAAAGCTTTTGAGCGAAGGTCTGTGGAATACATATTGCAAAACCCTACTTACTGCGGAAAAATACGCTGGAACCGAACTACTAATGCTACCAACGAAATAAAGCCAAAAGAAGATTGGATTTTAGCTGACGGAACGCATCCGGCAATTATCTCCGAAGAATTGTTTCATGCAGCGCAGGAACGTTTTCAGAGTGAATATCGACCTGTCGGAGCAAGACCATCTTCTACTTATCGTCATTGGTTATCCGGCATCATAAAATGTCCGGAATGTGGCCGAACCATGATTGCGAAAAGTACCATGGATAAACGTCATCATAAACAATATTCTTATTTCACTTGTTATGGATACAGCAAAGGAAAATGTCTGGCAAAGAATTCTGTAAGCTCCAAAAAACTAGAACCCGTTGTGATTGCCGGTATTAAGGCTGCTACCTCAGACACTAATTTATCTTTTACCATAAAGAAGTCTATTCCTGTGGAAGATAAAAGCGAACTCAAGATTTTAGAAGGATTGTTGGCCAAAATAAAAATAAAAGAGCAGCGTATCAAAGAAGCTTACATGAATGGTATAGACAGTCTGGAAGAATATAAAGAAAATAAACTGCTGCTCGCAAAAGAACGAGCTGATTTAGAAGAAAAAATCAAGAATACCAATGCAGAGCCAAACGACAATATGGATATGATAAAAAATGATATGAAAAAACGAATTGAAAATGTCTATGATATCATTACCGACGACAGTTTTTCCGACCAGCAAAAAAGTGATGCACTAAAAAGTATCGTAGAAAAGATTGTCTATAAAAAAGAAGAAGAAATGGTGGAAATTTACTACTACTACGTCTGAAAAATCCTTATTTTATGCGGGTTTCAGTCGTTTGTATGTTGTTGCTATTTGGGTGACACAATGGGGCTCAAAATATCTGGGAGATCAAGGCTATTCTGCCATTGAAATCTTACGAAACTTCTACGGCAGCAACATGTACATCAACACTGCCGAGGAAATTTCCGGCATCCCTGCCTCGTGGCCCGGTCAGCCCCTAGACATCGGTTCATCCGGAAGTAAGATCCGACAGATACAGGAACAGCTTAATGCCATTGCCAACGCCTATCCTGCTCTTCCGAAAATTTCCGTAGACGGAGTCTTTGGAGAAAACACGCAAAACGCAGTCAAAAAATTCCAGCAGATTTTCGGACTTCCTGCCACAGGAATTATTGATTACTCCACATGGTACGAAATTCAGGAAATTTACGTAGGCGTCACCAGAATTGCAGAATTAGTATAAAAAAGCTGCCACATAAAATAAATATCGAGAATATCTATACATTTTCGCCAAAACTGCATAGATATTCTTGATTATTCTTTCATGTGACAGTTCCATTATAATCTTCGAAAATCATTAAACATTACAAATACCATTAAAAGCATCAATAAAACAAATCCCGCAAAATGGATCATGCCTTCTACATTTGGATCTAATTTCTTCTTTCGTACAGCTTCAACTGCAAGAAAGACAAGTCTTCCTCCATCTAAAGCCGGAATAGGAAGTAAATTCATAACACCTAAATTAGCCGAAAGCAAAATTGCCCAGTACAGCATTTGCAACCATACCATTACGCTGCCTTCCTCTTTCGCCTCTTCATAAGAATCGCCAATAACATCAATAATTCCCACCGGACCGGAAAGATCATTTACGCTAAATTGTCCTTTTATCAACATCATAAGACTTTCTATCGTATTAGAAATCCAATACCGCACTTCAGAAGCGCTGTATCTTAATACACCTAAAAAATTCGTTTTTTCCCGATATAAATTATAGATGAAACCAGTGTCTACCTGCTTTGTCATCTGAGGTTTTAAAGAAAGTGTTTGTATCTCCCCATCTCTTTCAATTCCCAGACTAATCGCTGAGCCATCCAGTGGATTTTTTTCCCAATACTCCTGTATTTCCTGACTGGTTTCAATCGTCTCTCCATTAATTTCCCTGATAATATCTCCTGCCTGTACTCCTGCTTCCATCATTGCACCATTTAAAACGACCTGTGTAATTTCCGGCTCACTATCCGGTGTAGGCACATAAGAAAATCCCAGCATATATTTTTCTTCACTGTATGCTTCAAAGGAAACTTCCTTTTTCTCGCCATTTCGTTTATAAGTCAGGGTAATTTCTTCGTCATCCAAACCATGAAGCATCATATAAGAGTCCAAGTCTCTTCCCAAAACAATGCTTCTCCCTTGAAATTCCGTAATAATATCCCCCTCTTGAAGTCCTGCTTTGGCTGCAGGAGAACTTTCTTCTACCTTTAATACACGAGCAGGATCATATCCTGCCACGCTGGTAATAATCATGGCAAACACAAAAGCCAGAATAAAGTTAAAAATCGGTCCTGCCGCAACAACAGATATTCTCGCCCACACGGATGCTTTATTAAAAGAGCCTTCACTGTCATCGTCATCATCTTCTCCCACCATCATACAGGAACCACCTATAGGAAAAAGCTTTAAAGAATAACGGGTTTCTCCTTTTTGGGTAGACAAAAGTCTAGGTCCCATCCCCAAAGAAAATTCTGTAACTTTAATTCCATTTCTCTTTGCCAAAAGAAAGTGTCCCAACTCATGGAAAATAATAATGACGGAGAATATCAAAATTGCTATTAAAATTTTCAATTTACCACCTGCCCTCAATTCTCTTATATATGTCTTGTTCAATATTCAAAATTTCTTCAATCGTAGGATTTAAAATTAATTCATGCTCATTCATGGCATTCTCAATAATTTCATAGATATCTAAAAATCCGATTTTTCGATTTAAAAACAATGCCACTGCTTTTTCATTGGCTGCGTTAAAAACAGTGGGCATGGAGCCTCCTGTTTTCGATGCCTGCATTGCTAACGGCAGTCCTTTAAAGGTCTCCATATCAGGATTTTCAAAAGTAATGGATGCCAGCTTTGCAAAGTCCAAACGTTCCCCATCTAAATATTTACGCTCACCTTCATATAAAGCATACTGAATAGGCAGACGCATATCAGGTGTACCAAGCTGTGCCATAATACTTCCATCTTTAAATTCAATCATAGAATGAATAACACTTTGTGGCTGTACGACTACTTGTATTCTATCCAAATCCACATCAAATAACCATTTTGCTTCCATGACTTCCAACCCTTTATTTACTAAAGTAGCAGAATCAATAGTAATTTTCTGTCCCATAGCCCAATTAGGATGCTTTAAAGCATCTTCTACACGCATATTTTTCAATTCTTCTGTTTTCTTTCCACGGAAAGGGCCGCCGGAAGCAGTAATCAGCAGTTTTTCAATGGTTTTTGGATTTTCTCCGTTTAACGCCTGAAAAATTGCACTGTGCTCGCTGTCAACCGGTAAAATTTTCACATTGTGCTCTTTTGCAAGAGGCATAATAATATGCCCTGCTGTTACAAGGGTTTCTTTGTTTGCAAGAGCAATATGCTTTCCTGCACAAATAGCGGCAACCGTAGGACATATTCCAATCATCCCCACAATGGCGGTCACCAGAATTTCCGCTTCCTCCATAACCGCCAGCTCAATTAAACCTTCCATTCCGCCTACTATTTTGCAGTCAGTGTCCTGTACACGAAGCTTTAATTCCTGCGCTTTCTTTTCATCTCCCACCGCTGCCAGCCTTGGAGAAAACTGACGGATTTGCTTCTCCAGCAAATCAATATTTCTTCCCGCAGCAATTCCTACCACCTGCAAATCATCATTTTTGCTGACAATATCAAGGGTTTGTGTTCCTATGGAACCTGTTGAACCTAAAATTGCAATTTTCTTCATACGCTTTCCTCTTTATATTAAAACACTGGCAAGGAAATAAATAAACGGAGCTGTAAAAATAACACTGTCAAAACGGTCCAAAACACCGCCGTGCCCCGGAATAAGTTTTCCGTAATCTTTTATTTCCTTATTTCTCTTAATGGCAGATGCCGCCAAATCTCCTACCATGGAAATCAGCGCACCTACCGCACAAATCACTGCATACATCAATGGAGTATGACCGTCTGCCTGATTGACACCGGAAATCAAAAGTGCATAGAGCGCTCCCAAAAGCGCTGCGCCTAACACACCGCCTACACCGCCTTCAACGGATTTTTTCGGACTTAATACCGGCGCCATTTTATGCTTTCCGATTAACATTCCCACACAGTAGGCACAGGTATCGCTCCCCCAAGAGCTTAAGAAAATCAAGCCTACCAGCCATGCACCGCCCTCTAAGGTTCTCGTTTTATAAATATAGGACAGCATAACCGCAACATAGAAAATGCCGAATAAGGCTGCCATAATCTGTTCTGCTCTATATTTTGGATACGTAAACACATAGACACACATAATGAGTACAAGGGCAAACAGTAAAATCATCATGGAAAATTCATCTGTTTTTACCCAAAGCAGTGAAAGGTAATACAAAACCGTTCCTACATACCCTGCGATTTCCAATGCCCCAAAGCCCTTCTGGTGCACCTCCATGGCACGATACAGCTCTCCTACTCCGATTAATGAAATTGCCAGAAGCACAGCAAATAATATAGGACCTCCTGCGGCAACAGAAGCGACTGCAATCGCCACAAGAACAATTCCACTTAAAAGTCTTGTCTTAAACATTCTACTCCTCCTTTACGCCACCGTATCTGCGGTCTCTGTGATTGAATTTATCAATGGCTTTTTCAAATTCCTTTTTATCAAAATCCGGCCATGCCACATCGGTAAAGTAAAACTCTGTATAAGCAAGCTGCCACATTAAAAAGTTTGAAAGCCTTTCTTCGCCGCTTGTTCGAATTAGCAAATCAGGGTCGGGAAGTGCCCTTGTGTCCAAGTAATCAGAAATCACATCCTCCGTAATCTGCTGAGGGAGAAGAACTCCTTTTTCCACATCCTCCGCCATCCTTACCATGGCTCTTTTGATTTCATCTCTGCTTCCGTAATTTAAAGCAATTTGAAAATGCAGCTCGTCAAACTGGCTGGAATATTCCTCCAGCTCTTTGATTTTTTGCTGTAAATCTGCATCAAACATACTTGGGTCACCAATGACACGTACACACATTTTATTATCTCTTGAAATCTGAATACAGCGCTTCATATAGTTCCGAAACAGCTTCATAAGACCGTCCACTTCTTCTTTTGAACGCTTCCAGTTCTCTGTGGAAAAAGCATATACTGTCAAATATTTTACGCCTAAATCCTTGGCAATACCGCAAATTTTCTCCAGATTTTCGCATCCCTTAATATGTCCGTAGGTTCTGGGCATTCCCTTTGCTTTCGCCCATCTTCCGTTTCCGTCTAAAATAATTGCCACATGTCTGGGAATTGTCATAATTTTTCCTCCTACGCATGAAAGAGGCACAATACGGAATTTGTATGTGCCCCTTCCTATGTTTTCTCTTATACAGTCAGAATTTCTTTTGACTTTTCTTCCACTGCTTTTTCGATTTCTTTCACAAACTTATCTGTGATTTTCTGAATTTGCTCTTCTAATTCTTTAATTTCATCTTCAGATACATCCTGCTTTGCCAGCTTTTTAAAAGCATCATTGGCATCACGGCGCACATTACGAACTGCAACCTTCGCTGCCTCGCCTTTTTTCTTAACATCCTTTACCAGTTCTTTTCTGCGCTCTTCTGTCAGCTCCGGAAGTACCAGACGAATGATTTTACCGTCACTGTTTGGATTTAAGTTCAAATCAGAAGATAAAATTGCTTTACTGATTTCTTTAATCAAGGATGCTTCCCAAGGCTGAATTTGGATCATTCTAGCTTCCGGAACTGTAATATTTGCCACCTGCTGAAGCGGTGTCGGTGTTCCATAATAGTCTACGGTAAGTTTATCTAAAATATGCGGATTTGCACGTCCTGCACGAATGGTAACCAGTTCCTTTGTAAGACCTTCCAAAGTCTTTGTCATTTTGTGTTCATATACCTGAATTCTCTCATCTGTTGCCATGTTTTCTTCCTCCTAATTTTAAGCTCCGACTATACAAGCACCTTTGTACCTGTGAATTTACCATGAGCAGTATTCACAATGCTGTTTTCTTCATTTAAACCGAATACCAACATTGGCATTTTATTTTCCATACACATAATAGAAGCTGTCATATCTACAACTGCCAGTTTCTTGTCAATGACCTCCTGAATGTGAACCTCATCATATTTCTTTGCATTGGGGTTTGTTTTCGGGTCGCTGTCATAAACGCCGTCAACAGCTTTTGCAAGGAAAATAGTCTCTGCTTCGATTTCAATGGCACGAAGTACCGTAGCTGTATCTGTTGAGAAATAAGGATGTCCTGTTCCCCCTGCCATAAATACAACCATGCCTTTTTCAAAGTATTTGTTTGCACGGTCTTTGGAAAACAGCTTTGTGAAAGCACCGCACTCAAATGGTGTGAGCACACTTGTCTTCATTCCTGCTGCACGGAAAATTTCAGAAACATAAATACAGTTCATAACTGTTGCCAGCATACCAATCTGGTCTGCCTTTGTTCTGTCGATGTTCTCACTGGTACGTCCTCTCCAGAAGTTTCCTCCTCCGATTACAATACCAACCTGAACGCCTTCTTCTACAAGTACCTTTACCTGTTTTGCAACTTCCATAACGGTAGCTTCGTCAAAACCTGTTTTTTTCGGTCCTGCCAAAGCTTCTCCACTTAATTTCAATAAAATTCGTTTCATTGTATAAGCTCCTTTATCTCTTAATTCCCGTAACGGCATAAAGCACCGCTTTTCTCTAAGTATACCTATAAAACTCTCCGATTTCAAGAAATTTTTCTGAAACTTTCTTTTCCTTTATTTTAATCCTGCAAAAAGACTCCAATATCCCTGAATGAAAATATAAAATACTACAATCGGAAGTACAAAAGTAAGGTATACTCTCATCTTTTTCGGGAAAGAAATACCTGCTCCCGTGTTGGCTTCCTTCAGGAAATTCTCCCAGCCCCAGCCGTATTTATTTACACAGAACAGCAGATAAACCAAAGAGCCGAGAGGAAGCATATTGTTGCTTACCAAGAAGTCTTCTAAATCCATAATCTGTTTTCCCAAGATTGTAAAATCGCTCCAGATTGTCATACCGAAGATACAAGGCAGGGATAAAACAAAAATAGCTACTCCGTTTATCAAAACCGCTTTTTTCAGACTCCAGTTCCATAAGTCCTGTGCAAAGGAAATAATGTTCTGGAATACTGCAATAATCGTAGATAATGCAGCAAAAGTCATAAATAAGAAGAACAAAGATCCCCAAAGTCTTCCGCCCTTCATTTCATTAAATACATTGGGAAGTGTAACAAATACAAGTCCCGGTCCTTCTCCCGGATTAATATCAAAAGCAAAACAAGCAGGGAAAATAATCAAACCTGCAATTAAAGCCACACTGGTATCTAAAATCGTAATATTGATTGCCTCTCCTGTAAGCTTTCTCTCTTTTCCGATATAACTGCCGAAAATAGCCAGCGCTCCAATACCAAGACTAAGGGTAAAAAATGCCTGTCCCATAGCTGCAAAGACTACCTCGGAAATTCCTGCATCTATCAGTTTTCTAAAATCAGGAAGCAGATAAAATTTCAGTCCCTCTGATGCTCCCGGCAGCAGGCAGGAATTGATTGCCAGTACCACCATTAATCCTAAAAGCACCACCATCATAATCTTGTTAATACGTTCCACACCACTTTGCAGTCCCATAGAACACACCAAAAATCCAATGACAACAATCACTGCCATCCAGAAAATCATAGTAGGCATATCTGTGGTAAGCTTTGCAAATTCAGCACCCACCCCGTCAGGATTAAGCCCTGCAAAGTCCCCCTTTATCATCTTTACAAAATATGCCAGCATCCAGCCGCCAATGGTAGTATAAAACATCATTAAAAGATAATTTCCCGCCATACCAAAGTAACGGTAAATATGCCACTTTGTTCCTTTTGGTTCAAGAACGTTAAAAGATGTTGCAATACTTTTCTGGCTTGCTCTTCCCACGGAAAATTCCATTACCATAATCGGAAGTCCTAAAACAAGCAAAAAGAATAAATAAATCAGCACAAATGCCGCACCGCCGTATTTTCCCGTGATATAAGGAAATCTCCATACATTTCCGAGTCCGATGGCACAACCTGCTGAAATCAGGATAAAACCAATCCTTGAAGAAAATTTTTCTCTTTCCATATTATGTACCTCTTCTTTTTTCTTTATCTCACCAAAGCGTTGATGTGCAACGACTTTACAGAGATGATTTTTTCAGGTAATTATAACATGGTTCTTACTTGCTTTCAATACTTCCGATATTTTTAATTAAAACAGAAATTGTCCCGTCCGGATTTGTGATAAATTCAATTTTATCTTTATTATTGTATTCTTCCATAGGTATTTTCAGCTCAATTCCCGTATCTGTCATCAAATGCTGCTTAGTAAATTTTTTTGTTGTCAGCGGATTTTGAGGTTCTATGGTATCTTCTGTGAGATTGTATTTTTCCAGCTTTTCCTGAACCTCTTCTTTCATCTGAGGGTGCTCCTTGAAAATTTTATCAATTACCACAGGCACCTCCAAGCCACCCTGTTCTGAAAATTCCTGATTTAAAATACTCTTTGTTTCCATTTGTACTTCAAACTGCTCCGAGTCATGAAAATACTTTTTCTGAACCTCAGTCACAGCTTTATTTACAATGGCAAGCTTTGTCTTAGAAGACAAAGAGCCTTTACACTTTAAAAAGTTCTGAGAAAAATAATTGGTCTTTACACCGTTTACATCATATTTCTTTTCCACCAGCCGTACATACTGAGGAGCCATAAGGTCAAGCAAAGCCGCTTCTGTAAGCTTCTGCGTCTCTCCCGGAAGAATGGCCTTCTGCTTAATAATATCATTATTATTTCCCCAAGGGTCTGAATTCGTCAGATGAGTATAGGAAGTTTTATAGTTCATTTTCAAAAGTGCCAGATAACTGTGCTGCTCCACCTGATATTCCACCACCAGCAAATCCGCTGCCGGAATGTCAATGTTCTGGCTCATAAGAGTATAGAGCTCTCCCGCAATTTTTTGCGACACTTCCAAAAAATTCTCAGAGTTCCATTCCTCCACCAAGAGAAAAACAGATGACTCCTCTGTAAAGCTGCAATTTTTTATTTCATCACTGCTGTCAATTTTAAAAATATGACTTTTCAAAAAATCAGAAAAATCCGAACCACAGTCCAACAGCGTATCAGATAAGACCGGCATGCCAAGTGCAGAGTCTAAAATATGTACCACTGCCTGCTGAATTTTAATTTCTTCTTTTGATGCCAACATTTCTTTCGTTCCCTTCTATATTTCTCTCCCGTTCATCATGCCCTGACATGCAATAAGGATAATCGCTGATACAAGAAAATTCATCACTATGGTAACCACTGTAACGACTGCCTGAAAAACATACAAATCCTTTAATAAGAACCATGCCAAAAAACCTGCTCCTGTTGCAGGAATTGCTGCCAGCAGGATAATCAGCATACGAAGAAGATTTTCTAATGCCACACTTGCCTTTGTTTTCATAACTTTCGCAGCCCAAACCGTACCGGAGATAAAAATCATTGCATATCCTAACAGCATAAAGAAATATTGCAAAGTCGTCAAGACCGGCATCCGATTAAAAATACCTGCAATTAAAATTGCCGTACCGATTAAAATAGAAATTTTGAAATAAGCAGGCAAAACTACATAAATCAATTTTTTTAATGGATTTTCCGGTATCAGATAAATCTGATAATTTTTTAAATCACCCAGAAACTCGGTATCATTTAGCAGATTAAACAGCCATAAAATCATCATGTAGCTGAACATATAAAACCGTCTTTCCGCTATCATGAAATAACTAATAAGAAAATACACCACAATCACAAAGAAATCCTGTTTTCTTAAAAAGCTGCCTGTTTTTTTCATGCTGAGAATATTTTTATAGAAAATTGCTCTTGCGCCTTCCGGAAATTCTCCCCGCACCTGCTTTATCTTTCCTTCACTGCTGAGAATATTTCCTCCATTCGCCTTTACCCTGCGAACATAATTGCTGATTTCCTCTGCGTCCCGCACAGCCTGCTCCACAATATTTCTTGGGAAGGTCAAAAACAGGATTACAAAAACAGCATTAGCGAGCAGCAAAAGAGCCAGACCAATTATCATACCCATATACTCTTTTCCCAGAAAAGCGCTCAAAACAAGCTTCCCCCATCCAAAGAAGGGTACATAATAAAATTCTCTGCTTACGGCAAACTTTAAAAATCCATCTTCCAAATCGTAGCCTGCTGCCTGCATAGAAATAAAAAAAACTGCTCCTGCCGATGCCAGCACCAAGATTACTGCAATATAATTCCAAATCTTTGCTTTGGGCTTTACCAGGGTCCACATATAAATATAATCTGTCATCAGTAAAAATATGGAGCTGATTAAGAAAAGCACCAGCAAACATAACAGGAAATACGGAATGGAAAAATATCCGCCCATAGAAAGCAAGCCCATAAAGAAGCAGCCTATCAGCCCATAGCCTAATGCGCCTTTTAAAGTCTGTACTAAAATAAAAAGATTTGTCTGCGTCTTTGTATAAGGACCGGAAAAAAAATAAAAAGCATCCGTATCATACAAAAGCGCTTTTCGCTTACTCATTAACGACAGCATTGAAAAGAAAGCCGTAACACCAATGCCTGCCAGAATTGCCGTAGCAGCCTGCAAATACATGGTTTCCTTGTCATAAGGTACAGAAGATGTAAAAATCGTTCCTATCAGTATTCCATAGATTAAAACCGTAAAAATGACTGCCATACCTGTTCCTAAAGAAGAAAACTGAACTCTTACAGAACCTTTTATTTTTGTCCGAAACAAATAGAAGAATGAATTCATACATCGCCCTCCCTTGTAGTTTCAAAAAAGATTTCCTTTAAGGTTTCTTCTCCTGCATCTTTTCTGTCTATTTCTTTTACAATCTCTCCCCTGTTCATAATATAAGCCCTGTCCCAGATATCATTTACAATGTCAATAATGTGGGTGCTGATGAGAATTGCCGTACCCTCTGCACGAAGCTGCCGAAAAAGCTCCAACACTTCTTCAATACTAGCGGGGTCTAATCCTACCATAGGCTCGTCTACCAACAATGCCTTCGGTTCAATCATAAACGCCAAAATCATGCTTAATTTCTGACGCATACCTTTGCTTAATTCTTTTGCTAGTTTTTTTCTGTTTTCTGTCATTTTAAATGCTTCCAGATACCTGTCTGCTATTTCTTTATAATGCTTTACACGATATGCCCTTCCAATAAATTCTATGGTTTCATCCACAGTAAGAACATCGTACAGCATAGGAATTTCAGGCACATAACTAAAACATTTTTTTGCCTCAATGGTATTATTCGGATAACCGCATATCAGAATTTCCCCTTCATAGTTTAAAAGATTTGCAATACTTTTAATAGTAGTAGATTTCCCGGCTCCGTTTGGTCCTAAAAGAATGGTAATCTCTCCTGGTCTTGCACAAAGGGAAACATCCTTAACCGCAGGTTTTTCCAATACATTATAAGATTTTGTCAGATTTCGAACTTCTATCATTTGCCTTCCCTCCTAAATGCGATTGTTTTCGTGTAGTATAGCATAAAAGTTTTTTAGGGTAAAGAAAATCTTATTATTTCCTTGCTTAATAATCTCTCTTTATGCTATACTTTATTACGTATGTAAAGTCATAAAAAATATATATAAATGGAGGTTCTTTATGCCAAAGAGAAATGATATACACAAAATTCTTATTATCGGTTCCGGCCCAATTATCATCGGACAGGCGTGTGAATTTGACTATTCCGGTACACAGGCATGCAAAGCTTTACGTAACCTTGGCTACGAAATCGTACTGGTAAACTCCAACCCTGCTACTATCATGACTGACCCTTCCACAGCAGATGTTACTTACATCGAGCCTTTAAATGTGGAACGCCTGACTGAAATCATTGCGAAGGAAAGACCGGATGCTCTTCTTCCAAACTTAGGCGGACAGTCCGGCTTAAACCTTTGTGAAGAGCTCTATCATGCCGGTGTTCTGGACAAATATAACGTAGAAGTTATCGGTGTTCAGGTAGATGCCATCAGCCGCGGTGAAGACCGTATCGAATTTAAAAATGCCATGGATAAGCTTGGTATTGAAATGGCAAAAAGCGCACCTGCTTATTCCGTAGAAGAAGCTCTGAAAATTGCCGAAGAATTAGGATACCCATGTGTTATCCGTCCTGCTTATACAATGGGCGGTACAGGCGGCGGTATTGTCTATAATGAAGAGGAATTAAAAAAAGTAGCTGCAAGAGGTATTGCCGCTTCTATGGTAAACCAAATTCTTGTAGAAGAGTCTGTAATTGGTTGGGAAGAGCTTGAAGTTGAAGTTGTTCGTGACAAAACAGGAAAGAAAATCTCTATTTGTTTTATTGAAAATATCGACCCAATGGGCGTGCATACCGGCGACTCCTTCTGTTCCGCACCAATGCTCACAATTTCCAAGGAGCTTCAGGACCGTCTGGAGAAACAGGCACACGCCATTGTAGAGTCTATCGGCGTAATCGGCGGTACAAACGTACAGTTTGCTCATGATCCGAAATCAGACCGTATCATCATTATCGAAATCAATCCAAGAACATCCCGTTCTTCTGCTCTTGCAAGTAAAGCAACAGGCTTCCCTATTGCTTACGTATCTGCATTGTTGGCAGCAGGACTTACCCTCGATGAAATTCCATATTGGAAAGACGGTTCTCTGGCAAACTACAAACCATCCGGAGATTATGTTGTTGTAAAATTTGCTCGCTGGGCATTTGAAAAATTCAAAAGCTCTCAGGATAAACTGGGCACACAGATGAAAGCCGTAGGCGAAGTTATGTCTATCGGTAAAACATACAAAGAAGCTTTACAGAAATCCATCCGTTCTCTGGAAAGAGACTGCTATGGTCTTGGATTTGTAAAAGATTTCCATGAGCTTACTTTAGACGAATTATATGCAAAACTGGAAAAACCAACCAGCCAGAGACAGTTCATTCTCTACGAAGCAATCCGTAAAGGCGCTTCCTTAGAAAAGCTCCACGATATGACACATATCAAGCTCTGGTTCTTACAGCAGATGAAAGAACTGGTTGATTTAGAAGAAGAAATTCTGACTTACAAAGGTAAAAGCCTTCCTGATGAACTTCTTATTCAGGCTAAGAAAGACGGATTTTCTGATAAATACCTTGCTATGCTTTTAGATATTGACGAATGGGAATTATTCAAACACAGAGAATCTCTTGGCATGGGTGAACGTTGGGATGCCGTACCTGTAAGCGGTGTAGAAGAACCGGCTGCTTACTACTACTCTACATATAACGGAGAAGATAAAGCTCCTGTATCAAACGGACGAAAAGTTATGGTACTTGGCGGCGGTCCAAACCGTATTGGTCAGGGTATTGAATTTGACTACTGCTGTGTTCATGCTGCCTTCACTCTGCGTGAATTAGGCTTTGAAACCATCATGGTAAACTGTAACCCTGAAACTGTTTCTACTGACTACGATACTTCTGACAAATTATACTTTGAACCTCTGACTGTAGAAGACGTTATGTCCATTTACAACAAAGAAAAACCACTTGGTATCATTGTTCAGTTTGGTGGACAGACTCCTCTGAATATTGCTGCTGAACTTGAAAAACGCGGCGCTCATATTCTGGGTACTTCTCCTGCTGTTATTGATATGGCTGAAGACAGAGACTTATTCAATGCAATGATGCACAAATTAGAAATCCCAATGCCTGAATCAGGAATGGCTGTCAACGTTGAAGAAGCTCTGGAAATCGCTCATCGTATTGGCTATCCAATGATGGTTCGTCCTTCTTATGTATTAGGCGGACGTGGTATGGAAGTTGTTTACGATGACAATATGTTAAGAGATTACATGGCTGCTGCTATTGACGTTACACCGGAACGTCCAATCCTTATGGATAAATTCTTGCAGAATGCTTTAGAATGTGAAACAGACGCTATCTCTGATGGCACACACGCATTTGTTCCGACTGTTATGCAGCACATTGAACAGGCAGGTATTCACTCCGGTGACTCCGCTTGTGTTATTCCTTCTGTTGAAATTTCTGAAAAGAATAAAGAACTCATCAGAAAATACACAACTGCAATCGCATGTGAAATGGGTGTTGTAGGTCTTATGAATATGCAGTACGCAATCTGCGAAGATAAGGTTTATGTATTGGAAGCAAATCCACGTGCATCCCGTACTGTACCGCTTGTTTCTAAAGTATGTAACATCAACATGGCAAACATTGCCACAAAGCTTATGACTTACGAGCTGACAAATGAACGTCCTGACGTAACTGCATTTAAGGAAAAAGCGCATCCATATTATGGTGTAAAAGAAGCGGTATTCCCGTTCAATATGTTCCCAGAGGTTGACCCTCTTTTAGGACCTGAAATGCGTTCAACAGGTGAGGTGCTCGGTTTAAGCGAGTCCTTCGGAACTGCTTACTACAAAGCACAGGAGGCAGCAGGAGCAAAACTTCCTCTTAGCGGAACTGCTTTAATCAGCGTAAACAAAAATGACCGTGCACAGGCATTAGAAGCTGCAAAACAGTTTAAAGAACTTGGATTTGGCATTGTTTCCACAGAAGGATGTGCAAAATTCTTCAATGAAAACGGTGTAGAATGTAAGACTCTGAAAAAACTTCAGGAAGGCAGCCCAAATGTTTACGATGCTTTAGTAAGCGGAGAAATTGATTTAGTCATCAACACTCCTGCCGGAAAACAGAGTAAATACGATGACTCTTATTTAAGAAAAACAGCAATTAACAAAAAAATCCCTTACATCACCACAATGTCAGCAGCTCTGGCAAGTGCAACCGGTGTAAAAGCGATTTTAAATAAAGAGGCTCAGTCCTTAAAATCCTTACAGGAATATCACAAAACATTAGATTAATACAATATCATTCACTAAAAAAGGAGTTACCGCTTTAAAGGCGATAACTCCTTTTTCTAGTTAGTAACTAAAAATTTTCCAAATAATATGCTTCTGCTTCATCCAATTCCTGAATATAAGAAGATATATCTTCATCTGATATTTCCGTATATACAACTTCATCTAAGATTGCCCGAGAATATTCATAGGGTGTCTCATAGGTCTTATCCTTTATTTTATCTTTTCCATTTTGAAAATCCTTGTACGTTTCAAGTGAAAGTTTATTTTTTGTCATTTCTTCTTTGATATAATCTCTACTCTTCTCCAAACATTCTTCCATGGTTGTCCCGTATTCTTTACAAATAGCTTCATATTCCGGATAATCTTCCTGTTCGTTAAAATCTTCCAGTATTTTTTTTATCCTTTCTTCCACTTCTTTTTCTGAAACTTCATAACCGGATTTTTTAGCATATTCGTATATCTTTTGATTTTCTATGCTACTTTTTCTCACTTTAGAAATGGCCTCTTCTTCTGTATCTCCTGTCTTCTCCATTGTATTTACAACGCCACTTGCAAAGGAAAATTTTGTATCATAAGTTTTAAAGTCTTTTCCTATTTCCAAAGTTCTTTTTAATACATCTTTGTCTATCCTTATCTCCCTTTTTACATCAATGTTAAAATCAATATCTACATAGTCCAGAATAAAATCTGCGTTTCCATAAACGTCTCCATTCTCTGTTTCCAGATACCATTTCTCACCTTTTGGAAAGAAATAGAAAATATCCTTTGTTTCATCTTCGTAGATAAAGGAGACAGGATAATAGTCTTCTCCTCTATGAGGTGCTTTCTTCTGGTCTTTTTCCGGCACAGCCCCTTCCATATTTTCAATGAAATCAGATAGCTTTTTATATTCTTCCGGTTTTGATCTTATACTTCCCATTTGAAACTTGGCTATTTTTTCTTCGGGAATTTCAATCTGTGAGGGTTCTTTTTCGCTGCTGCATCCCGCAAGCAATATTCCGCACAAAAAAATATATATACCATATTTCTTCATTCCTACCGCTCCTTTCTCCTTCTACTACACGACCTTTTTGTTATGTATATTATATCTGAAAGAAAGGCTCTACACAAGTAAAATAATTATATTTTAGAAATATAAAAGAAAAAGGCTGTCACATTAAGCAGAAATCTGGAATATTCATACATATTCTCGATATGCACTTAACGCAACAACCTCTCTTTATTCATTTAAAATTTTAATTGATAACATAAAGGAATTAATACCGGTACTACCGCAGAGCATAAAACTCCATTAATTACCGATAAGACTACCGTTTCCTCATTTGTATATTTCATCATCATAGGAAGTGTGGTATCTTCACTTGTAGCCGCTGCCGGAGCAATACAGGAATAATAATTAAAGTGTTTTGCAATAAAAGGAATTGTAAAAAACGAAAAAATTTCCCGCATCAGATTGCTTAAAAAAGCAATACTTCCAAGCTGCGCTCCTGCCAGATTTCCTATGGTAACACCTGCGAGGCTGTACCACCCCAAACCGCTTACCACCGAAGTGCTCTCTCCTACGTTATACTTTGTTACCATACTGAGAAGCACCCCTCCCAGAAGTGTTCCTACAATAATCCCCGCCGGAATAATCAATATTTTCACATGATATTCTTTTATCTTTTTAATAATTCCTTTGTGAAGACCAATGCTCATTCCCACGGAAAACATCAAAAGATATAAAACCAAATCCTTATTCGATACCAGTGCATCCAGTAAAAAATTCTGCACATCAAAAGTACCCACAAGGACACCTAAAACCAATGCCAAAACTGCTAAAATTACCATAAGTCAATCCTTTTCTTTTTTTCTTTTGTCATCCATAAAACGCTTTGTCAAAATAAATACCAGTATAACGGAGCATACGGAAGGCACAAGGAAAAACAAAAAACTTTCCCAGCCTAATGTAAAGAGCTTATCAAAAAAATTGTCGTCCTGTCCCAGCATAACACCCATGGAAAAAATCAAAGACAGCGTACACATAATCTGAAAAATCTCGTTTGCTTTCTTATATTTTGGAGACAAAAACTTGTTTCCAATACATATTCCGATACACATAATGACTAAAATCAGCACATTTCATCTTCCTTCCTTTTTACTTCTCAATGCGACAATTTACCACATTATAGTTTGATTGTCAAGTATTCTCAGACACCAAAAAGCCCCCCTAATTCCTTTGTGCTGTCAACGATTTTTACTGCTCCTGCCTGCTGCAATTCCTGAAAATCCCCATAGCCATAAGTAACTCCAATGCAGGAAATCCCTGCTGTTTTTGCGCCTAAAACATCATGATGACGGTCTCCAATCATAATAGCGGACTCTCTCTTTTGAGAAAATCCCAGCTCCTCTAAAACCTCTTCAATAACCTCGGCTTTTGTCATTTTCGGCTTTGTAATATCACTGCCCTTTATCACCTGAAAATAAGCGCTTAAAGAAAAATGATTTAAAACGGTTTTTACCATAGAGTCTGGTTTAGAAGATGCTACTGCAAGAATATATCCCTTCTCTTTTAGCTTTTTCAGTACCTCTTCAATTCCTTCATAAGGTCTGTTTTCAAATATCCCAACAGGCAGATAGCGTTCTCGATAATATTTCACTGCTTCCTCCGCTTCTTCCTCTGAAAGCCCTGCATAAGCCATAAACTGTTCTAATAAAGGAGGTCCTACAAACACCTCAAGCTTCTTTAAATCTTGTGCCAGTTCCTTCTTATTCAGCTTCTCCAACGCATACTGCACACACTTGGTAATCCCCTCTCCCGAAGCAGTTAAAGTACCGTCTAAATCAAATAATAATGCCTGATATTCCAATTTTTTATCTCCTTTTCCCTAATAATGATAATACCTTTTCTTTTGTTAAATTGGCATACAACTCTCCGTCCAAAAGCATATTGAGAGAAGTTCTGCATTGCTTTAAACAATTTCTTGTAGTCAGATGAAAGCTTCCGTCTGCTGATATACCGTCTTTTGAAATGCCAAATTCTTTCCTTACCATATCTAAAATTTCCATACTGTTTTTGCATTGACAGCTTTTTCCTGTGCATAACACCACCTCATGCGCATAATCAGCTTCCTTCAAGCTGGGATAACGCTTAATAATACAAGATAAAACAGACGGCTTAACTCCCAACGCTTCCGCAGCCTCTTCCTGTACCTTCATAGTAATACACCCTTCTGCTTCCTGTATTTCTCGAAGCATGGCAACTATATTTTCCTGTTCCTGTGGATTTCTCTGTTTACTATAATAATCTATAATTTCTCTGATTTCTTCTTTCATCGCTAAAACCTCCATTCAGATATTTTTCCTCTATATTCTATCATGTCAAAAATCACCTGCCAATGCTTTTTCTTATTTAATTCTTTCTTGCTACATTTCCAAACTTCTGCTATTCTGAAAGAAAAAGATTTTAAAGAGGGATTATTATGATAAAAGCAATCATTTTCGATATGGACGGTGTTTTATTTGATACAGAAAAGATTATGAAAAAAGGGTGGGAAAAAGCTGCCGATTTACTGAATTTTTCTCTCACAGAAGACCGATTAAAGCAATTAAGAGGAGGTTCCAGAGAGCGAAATTGTGCTCTTTTTCAGGAATGGTATAACGGCGCTGTCGATTATCATCAAGCCAGAAAAATCCGCAGCGACTACTTAAATGCTTATGTAGAAAAATATTCTGTTCCTCCGAAAAAAGGACTTTATGAATTGCTTTCTTTTCTAAAAAGCGAAAATATACCCTGGGGAATTGCCACCTCTACGGACAGAACACAGGCTGAATATTATTGGAAATTAGCAGATATCTATGAGGGGATTTCTGCTTCTGTCTGCGGAAATGAGGTTTCAAAAAGCAAGCCAAATCCTGACATTTTCTTAAAAGCAGCTGAAAAGCTTCAGGTTTCTATTGACTCCTGTATGATTGTGGAGGACAGCATCAATGGCTTAAAAGCAGCAAAGGCCGCAGGAGGTATTTCCTGTATGATACCGGATTTAACCCCTTACAGCCCTGATTTAGCTCCTTTTTGCGACTATGTGTGTGAAGATTTAGCCGCCTGTATTTCTCTCGTACAGACTATTGGTTTTTCTTCGCCAACTCCATAATTTCCTGATATTTACTCATAATATAACCATAATTTTTTCTCTTGTGAGGCAGCTTGCAGGCACTGCAATCTTTTATTCCCTGCTCTGTATATTTAAAGTTGCCTCCGCATTTACTGCCTAAGGCATACAGAGGACAGTAGCAAAACAAGCAGTTAAAATTCTCCGGGTCTGTGGTTTCATGGCAAGGGAAAAATTCACATTTTTTATGATTATAAAAAGAATATTCCTTTCCTTCCCAATATGGTTTTTCCTGTTTTTCTTCCTTTTCTTTACTCATGCTGTTTCCTTTCCCTGACAAAAATACATCTTAAAGCTTCCGGCTCATAACGCTCATCTGAGTCGAAAATTTCTTCCAGTAAGTTCAGATTTTCATCAGAATGTTCAATCTCTCTTGCATAGCGATAGGCTGTTTCTAATAGATTTTTTTCTTCTATTTGTCCTTCGTCTGCCACCCAGCTCCAAAAGGTAATTTCTTCTATCCAGAAAACGGATATTACAGATAAAACACCCTTGGAATAAATCATATCGTCATAGACTGCACCGCAGAAATAAGTATACAGGAAAAACATCAAAAGCTGTTCTTTATAAATATCCCACTGTTCCTGTCCTATGGTATTTTTTATTTCAGCTTTATATCTGTCTCTCTTTTCCACATACCATGTTTCACCCTTTTGAAAAAGGTTATCTGCCGCCTTTAAATTTGTTTTCCACTCTTCTCGAAGCACTTCCAGTCTTAACAAATCTTTTCTGAACGCCTGCACAATTTCATAAAGATTACCTGAAAAATCTTCTGCTTTTTCCTGTAAGCACAACTCAATTTCTGCCATAAAATCTCTTTCAAAAAGTTCTCCCTCATCAAGAGCAGTCTGTAAATTTTTTGCTATTTTCAAGACACAGTACATTCTCTTTTCTATGGGAATTGTTCTGTTTTGCACAATGGAAAACAGCTTTTCTCTCACCTCTAAAAGACAGTCAAACAAAAGAAAATCAAAATCTTCAAAGTCTTCTTCACATTCTTCTTTCTCGTCCTCTTCTTCCAGAAACCTCACCGATTCCTGACACTGCAAAATCATTTTTGCTGCTACGGGACAGGATAAGGACAGAGAAAATTCTCTTAAATTTTCAAATTCTTCAATATGTCTGGGATATAAACGGCAGGTGTCACACAGCGCATCTGCACCTAATTCCTTATAAATATCACAGAGATTTTCTGCATTTAAAAAGCTGCATCTCTTCTCATATTGTTCAAAAATCCCCTCTCTCCAGTTAATGGAATTCAAAAGACGAATACCAAAATCACCGGAGACATTACTGTATTTTTCTAAAGAATTTTCATCAATTACAATCCGCCAGCCTGCACAGCAAGTATCCGGACATTGCTCCGCTGTGCAGGAAAATTTGTCATAATAATGTGGTTTTCTATAATACATACGCTATTGTTTTTCTACAATTTCATTGCCTTTTTTATAAATACTGTCAGAAGGAACAACGCCTCTTACAGAAGAAAGAGGATAAATATTGCTGTTGCTTCCCACTACTGTTCCCGGATTTAAAACAGAACCGCAGCCAACTTCCACTTCATCTCCAAGCATTGCGCCGAATTTCTTCAAACCTGTTTCAATATGTGTGTTTGCAGCCTTTACAACTACCAGTTTTTTATCTGATTTTACATTGGATGTAATAGACCCTGCCCCCATGTGAGACTTATAGCCTAAAATAGAGTCGCCTACATAATTGTAATGAGGAACCTGAACCTTATCAAATAAGATAACATTCTTTAACTCTGTGGAATTTCCCACTACTGCGCATTCTCCTACCAGAGCATTTCCTCTGATAAAAGCACAATGGCGAACCTCTGCCTCTTTTCCGATAATGGCAGGACCATTGATATAAGCAGTCGGCGCTACTTTCGCTGTTTTGGCAATCCATACATTATCGCCTTTTTTCTCATACTCTGCTTCGTCTAAAGTCTCTCCTAATTTCAGAATATATTCGCCAATGCAGGGAAGAGCCTCCCATGGATAAGTCTTTTCTTCTAAAAGCTCTTTTGCAAGGGTTTTGCTTAAATCATGATATAACTCTTTAATCGTTAACTGCTCCATTTTTTCTACCTACCTTCTCTTAAATTATTTTTTTCTATTTTACTACGCTTTTTTTGATTTTCCAACCTTTTTTGCGCCGGTTTTTTATAAAACTTGGAAGAAGCGTCAAAAAACTGCTTTAACATCAACTGATTTCGAAGCCCCAACACACCTTCTGTACGGGATTTAATGAAATTTTCCAGCTTAAACATATATTCTTCCGAAGTGATACTGCCTTCTGCCACGTATGTAAGCCCCTTCTCCCAGCTTGCCGTAAGCTCCGGATTTAAAAGAGAGCGGATGGAGCAATTCACTACATCAAAAATCATTTCCCCTAACAGTGTAGGCGTAATCACCTGTGTTTTTTTATTTAATTCCAGATATTTAATGGTCACCAATTTCTTCAAAATCTCTGCTCTGGTAGCGCTGGTTCCGATACCGCTTCCCTTAATCTGTGCACGCAGCTCCTCATCTTCGATAAGCTGTCCTGCGTTTTCCATTGCCAAAATCATCGAACCTGAGGTATAGCGCTTTGGCGGTGATGTTTCCCCTTCTTTTATAGAAAAGTCTTCAATGGAAAGATAACTCCCTTTTTTAATACCCAAAATCCAGTTAAGAAATTCCCCATCCTCTGCAATGGTTTTTTCTTCTTTTCCTGCATTGTCTTTCTTCTTTCCAAAAGAATTCGGAGTTACTTTTAAATAGCCTTCTGATACCAGTATTTTAAAAGAAGAAAATAATTTTTCTTTTTCAATCACCGATACCAGATTGATTTTCTGATATACTGCCGGAGGATAAAAAATGCTTAAAAACCTTCTTACAATCACTTCATAAACCTTACTTCCCTGCACGGAAATACTGCGTAAAGCATTTAATCCCTGCCCTGTGGGAATAATGGCATAGTGGTCTGTAATCTGTTTATCATTTACATATCTTGTTTTTATGAGATTTTTATAAAAACCTGTCTCTAAAATCTCTGCCGCATAAATACTTCCATGCTCATAGTTCTTTAAGCCGCTGATATTTTTATAGATTTCCTTTGCAACTGCACTGGAAAGGACTCTGGCATCTGTTCTTGGATAAGTAACCAGCTTTTTCTCATACAATTCCTGCACAATTTTTAAGGTCTCATCAGGACTTAATTTAAATAATCTGGAACATTCATTTTGAAGCTCTGCCAGATTAAATAACAGCGGAGGATTTTTATTTTCCTTTTTCTTCTCTATCTTTTCCACCACTGCTTCCAAAGGAGGATTTGCAGAAAGAATTTCCTTTAATTCCATAGCTGTTTCTTTCTTTTTAAATCCGTTTTCCTTATATAAAAGAGGCGATGCAAAATATCTGCTGCTCTCTGCCGCTCTCCATTCTCCTTCAAAAGTATGCCCCTGCTGTTTAAAATTACCGATAACTCTGTAAAAAGGTGTCTTGACAAATTCTCGGATTTCCCGTTCTCTGCGCACCACCATTCCCAGAACACAGGTCATTACCCTTCCCACAGAAATTGCCTGATAACGGCTTCCCAGATAATTTGACACAGCATTTCCGTACTTTAAAGAAAGTAATCTGGAGAAATTAATTCCCATGAGATAATCCTCTTTTGCCCTGAGGTATGCAGATGCAGAAAGATTATCATACTCGCTGATATCTTTTGCTTCCTTTATCCCACGAATAATTTCCTCCTCTGTCTGGGAGTCAATCCAGACTCTTTTTTGCTTTTTATCTTTTACCCCTGCCATCATTGCCACAAGGCGGTAAATATATTCTCCTTCACGTCCAGAGTCCGTACATACATAAATCGTTTCCACATCCTTGCGGTTTAAAAGCCCGCTTACAATCTGAAACTGCTTCTTTACAGAAGGAATAACTTCATATTTAAAGTCCTCCGGAAGAAACGGAAGGGTTTCTAAACTCCACCTTTTCAGTGCAGGGTCATAGGCTTCCGGATAACTCATGGTCACCAAATGTCCCACACACCAGGTAATAATGGTATTTTCCGACTCTAAATATCCGTCCTTCCTTGAAGTATTTACTTTTAACGCTTTTGCAAATTCCTGTGCAACGCTGGGTTTTTCTGCTATAAATAGTGATTTATTCATGAAAGCTCTCTTTCCTTTCAAAATTACGTATCTTTTATGCTAACACAACTTTTTAAAAGCGTCAAATAGGACGCAATTTGCCATGTACGAATTTTCCTATGGAAGAAAAAAGGCGGCATACCTGTTTCTTGCAGGCTGCCACCTCTGTTAAAAAAATATCATTTTTTATTTCTTTGTAATATATCCTTTTGCTTTTAAGGTTTCTGCACAAAGCACTGCACCGCCTGCTGCGCCACGAACTGTATTGTGAGATAAACCGATAAATTTAAAGTCGTATACCTTATCTTCTCTTAAGCGTCCTACGCTTACGCCCATGCCGTTTTCATAATCTACATCAGCCTGTACCTGTGGTCTGTCAGCTTCTTCCATATAGCGGATGAACTGTTTTGGTGCGCTTGGCAGCTCTAATTCCTGTGGAATTCCTTTAAATGCTGTCAATTTTTCAATTAACTGCTCTTTTGTAGGTTTCTTTCTGAATTTTACAAAGACTGCCGCTGTATGTCCGTTTAAAACAGGAACACGTACACACTGACAGGTAATAACAGGTTCTTTTGCAGGAACGATTACGCCGTCTTCGATTTCACCCCAAAGACGCAACGGTTCCATCTCGCTCTTCTCTTCCTCTCCGCCAATATAAGGAATAATATTTTCTACCATTTCCGGCCAGTCTTTAAAAGTCTTTCCTGCACCTGAAATCGCCTGATAAGTAGTAGCAACCACTTCATAAGGCTCAAATTCCTTCCATGCTGTCAATACAGGCGCATAGCTCTGAATAGAACAGTTTGGTTTTACCGCAACAAATCCTCTTGTTGTTCCCAGACGTTTTTTCTGGAATTCAATCACATCAAAATGCTGTGGATTGATTTCCGGAACAACCATCGGTACGTCCGGTGTCCATCTGTGAGCGCTGTTATTAGAAACTACCGGTGTTTCTGTCTTTGCATATTCTTCTTCAATGGCTTTGATTTCCTCTTTTGACATATCTACTGCGGAAAAAACAAAATCCACAGTGGAAGCAACCTCTTCTACATCGGCAACATTCATAACCACTAATTTCTTTACTGCTTCCGGCATAGGAGTTGTCATTTTCCAACGAGCTCCTACTGCTTCTTCATAAGTTTTTCCTGCACTTCTTGCACTTGCTGCAACAGTCACCACTTCAAACCAAGGGTGATTTTCCAGTAAAGAAATAAATCTCTGTCCAACCATTCCTGTTGCGCCTAAAATTCCGACTCTTAATTTTTCACTCATCTGCTTATCTCCTCCGTTTCGTTTTATTTAATATAGCAAATCCTGTCAAAATGTCAATGTTTTTCACAATCTTCCAGATATTTTTTCTGAATTTCCAGTACCTTTTTCATTGCCTCCGGTCCCGGAGCGCCAATGGTATTTCTGGTTTCCACACAGGTCTTCATGCTGATTGCTTCATAAATATCCTGCTCAAATACCGGACTGATTTTCTGATATTCCTCTAACGGCATTTCATCAAGAGAAATCTGGTTTTTCACGCAGAATAATACCAGCTCGCCTACAATGCTGTGAGCATCTCTAAACGGTACGCCTTTTTTTACAAGATAATCTGCCGCATCTGTGGCATTGGTAAATCCGTTTTTCGCACTCTTTTCCATGTTCTCTTTTTTCAATTCCATGGTTTCCAGCATACCGTTAAACAGGGCGATACAGCCTTTTACCGTATCCATTGCGTCAAATGCGAGCTCTTTATCCTCCTGCATATCCTTATTATATGCCAGAGGAATTCCCTTCATAGTAGTAAGAAGAGACATCAGCGCCCCGTAGACACGACCTGTCTTTCCTCTTACCAGCTCTGCTATATCCGGATTTTTCTTCTGAGGCATAATACTGCTGCCTGTGCTGTATCCGTCATCAATTTCGATAAACTGATATTCGTTGGAATTCCACAAAATAATTTCTTCGCAGAAACGGCTCAGGTGCATCATAATCACAGATAAGTCTGATAAATATTCAATTAAATAATCTCTGTCTGCAACAGAGTCCATGCTGTTTAAGGTTGCTCCGTCAAAGCCCAGCAGCTCTGCCGTATATTCTCTGTCCAAAGGATACGTTGTTCCTGCCAAAGCTCCGCTGCCTAAAGGACAATAATTTAATCTCTTTTTCGTATCTGCCAGACGGCTTCTGTCTCTTTTGAACATTTCAAAATATGCGCCAAAGTGATGTGCCGCCGTAATCGGCTGCGCCTTCTGCAAGTGGGTAAATCCCGGCATATACGTATGTAAATTGTCTTCCATTAACTTCAAAAGTGTTTCCAACAGCTCTTTTAAGAGCATATCTGTCTCCTGAATTTCATCTCTGACATAAAGCTTCATATCTAATGCAACCTGATCGTTGCGGCTTCTTCCTGTATGAAGCTTCTTTCCCACATCACCTGTTCTTTTAATCAGATTTGCTTCTACAAAACTGTGAATATCCTCGTATTCCGGAGAAAATTCCAGCTTTTTCTCTTCAATGTCCTGAAGAATTTCTGTCAGTCCCTTGAGGATTTCATCCTTTTCCTGCTCTGTTAAAATTCCCTGCTTTGCAAGCATTTTAACATGTGCCATGCTTCCCTGAATATCTTGCTTATAGAGCTTTTTGTCAAAACCGAGGGAAGCATTGAAATTATAAACCAGCTGATCTGTTTCTTTCGTGAAACGTCCTCCCCATAATTGTGCCATAATTCTGTTCTCACTTCTTTCTCTTTATTGTAGCCAATGCTTTGAGCAGAATTTTATCACTTTATAGTATTAAATGCAAGATTTTTTCTTTTGTTCTTCTCTTTCTTTTTTCGAAAATACACAACCGCAATAATCTTGACGATATAATTGATATTCTTTTGACAATTCCGTAGAACGTTTATATCCGTTTTTCTTCTTAAAATCAGAGGGAAGGTGCTTAACATCATAGATTTCTGCCAGCTCCTCCCCTATTTCATTTATTTTTTGTGCATTTTTTAACGGACTAATGGTCAGCGTTGTTGTGAAATAATCATACCCGCCTTCTGCTGCCAAACGTGCCGCTTCCTCCATACGCATACGGAAACACTGAAAGCATCGCTCTCCGCCCTCCGGCACGTCCTCCAGTCCCTTTGCCATTTTGAAAAAATCCTCCGGACAGTATTCCCCTTCTACAAACTTGGGCTTATGTACAAAAGGCATCTCTTCAATGAGACGCTTCATTTCTTCCGTTCTTTTTTCGTATTCCTCCTTTGGAGAAATATTCGGATTATAGAAAAAATCGGTTATTTCAAAATATTGAGAAAGATATTCTAATACATAGCTGCTGCAAGGTGCACAGCAGCTATGTAGAAAGAGACTTGGAACTTTATTTTCCGCTTTATTTTTCTCAATAATCTTTTCCAGCTCTTTCTGATAATTTCTATTCATTTCTATCCCTTCCGGCTTATTTTACCTCGTTTTCGTTTGTTTCGCCTTTTAAGAAAGTCATTGCATTATCAAGGGTTGTCTGAGAAATTGCAGTCAGCGCCTCTTCTGTGAAAAATCCCTGATGAGAAGTAATCATAACATTCGGGAAAGAAAGCAGTCTGGCTGTTGTAGAATGTTCCAAAATTTCATCAGAACGGTTCTCAAATACGTTCTTTGTTTCTTCTTCGTATACGTCAAGACCTACTCCAAAGAATTTTCTTGCACGAATTCCGTCAATCAAATCATTGGTTTTTACCAGTCCGCCTCTTGATGTATTTACAAGGATAACACCGTCTTTCATTTTTGCAATAGTATCTTTGTTAATTAAATGATAAGTGCTGTCCATCAATGGGCAATGCAGAGAAATCAAATCACTCTGTGCCAGTAATTCATCTAAAGTTACATATTCTACAAAGTCTGCTAAATCCGGATTTTGGTATACGTCATAGGCAATAACCTTCATGCCAAATCCACGGCAGATTTTTGCCATAGCAGCGCCGATTTTACCTGTTCCCACGATACCTGCTGTTTTCTGATAGAAGTTAAAGCCCATGAGACCGCCAAGGCTGAAGTCGTTTTCTCTTACTTTTACATAAGCCTTATGAAGACGGCGGTTTACCTCCAGTGCAAGAGCCATAGCATGCTCTGCTACTGCTTCCGGTGAATATCCCGGCACACGCATAACACGAATACCGTATTCTTTTGCTTTATCCATATCAACATTATTAAATCCTGCACAGCGCATTAAAATCAGCTTGACACCTGCTTCGTGAAGCACGGTCATCGTTTCAGCGCCTACATCAGAGCTTACAAACGCACACACTGCATCATAGCCTTTTGCCAGAGGAGCTGTCTTTGGAGCAAGGTCTGTCTTTAAATAATCCATTTCAATCTCAGGATAATTTGCAATCTGTTTTTCAAATGAGTCTTTGTCGTAGTTTTTTGTGTCAAAAAATAAAATTTTCATAGTCACAGTCCTCCTGTTAAATAATTCACAATCTTTTTCCTCCTTTAATATAATAAATTCTATGGTATTTGTCAAGTACCCTCTTAAATTCTTTTTTATAGATTATGTTTTTTCACTACCTGTTCTACAGTATGGTCAAATTTTTGTTTTCCATACCAGTATACCCCTCCAGCTAAGGGTAATAATATCAGAAATACCCAATTAGGAACCATAATCTCCGAAAAAGGCAAAATATCCTCAAATACTATTTTAAACAGTATATTGGGGAAAATTATAACAGCAGCAGCCACTGCACTTAAAATCCAGCCAATTTTTTTAACCAATACAAAGCGCCCAATAGTGTGCATCTGCCATAATGATAGAAGACAAGGCAAGAAGAAAACCCATAAAAAATCTGCCAGACTGAATATGCCAGTTCCCAAAAAATGTTTGAAATCCGTTGTTATTGCAAGAAAGAAAACCAGCGCGATTACAACCAGATAAGATTTTCCGATTTCTTGAATACAGTAATAAATCTGGTCTTTTTTGCTCTCCTTTCTTCCTTCTGTAACCAGATTTTCTGTAAATTCTTTTACATCTCCCAGAGAATTTTCTAATCGCTCTCCATTTTTTTGTGCTTCTTCTGCTATACCGATTAAATCCTTTCGAATAATTTCTGTCTCCATCATTCCCACACCCTGATTTACAGCATAAGCAGTCACTTTGTCCAAATACCTTTGGTCTTCTATTTCCAAATTCAAGGCTTTGGCATTATTTTCTTTTTTTAATTCTTTCCATACGTTTTTCTTCATATTTGCCACCCCATTTCTAAAATCTACATTTCCAAATGATATTTCTCTGCCGTTTTCTCTGCAAATTCAAAAAACTTATATCTTCCATATATGTAGATTACTGCAATCAAAAGCTCAAATACTATCCAAAAAATATTTGGAATATAAATATTCCCACCCGGCATTTGGTTAAAACTAAATTTTGACATAGGGAGATAGCACATTCCAAACAGAAGTAAATATGAAAATCCCGTTTCCACCGCACCCAATACCTTGCCAATTTTACCGGATAAAATAAAATAATACTTGAAGAATACCTCATAAATTGAGAATAACGGAGGTAATACAAGATAGCACAAAGAAAAAGGCAAATTAAATCGAATTTTCTCAAATTGAAATTCAAAGTTAAGTACAATTGCAATTAACTTCCCAAACGCAAGTATAGCTAATATTATAACTGGAGCTAAAAGATATGCACTTCCTATCTGCCATAAAAAATAATACAATCTTTCTTTTTGTTTTTCTTCTTTTCCTGCAAGAGCCAGTGTTTCCCCAAATTCCTTCGCTGAACCAAGCTTCTGCTCTAAAGATATGCCTTCTTCCTTTGCCTCTGCTGCAAGTCCAATAAGATCCTTTCGTACAATTTCTGTCTCCATCATTCCGTTTTTATGGCTATTTAAATACCGTACGACTTTATCTATATAGAGCTGATCCTCTACCTCTAAGTTTAACTGTTTTCCATCGTTTTCTCGTTTTAATACACTCCATTTACATTTCTTCATATTTGCCACCCCATTTCCTTATAATTTCAATATAGCCTCCACCGTATCTGATACACTTCGCCAACAAATTTCAAACTCATTTAATTGTTCCTGTCCTTCTCGTGTAAGAGAATAATATTTCCTGCTCGGTCCCAAGGGAGAAGGGCGGAATTGTGAGGAAATCATATTTTTCTTCTCTAAGCGCACCAGAATCGGATAAATGGTTCCTTCTTTCATATCCTCAAATCCAAAATCCTGAAGTTTCGTAACAATCTCATATCCGTACGTTGTCTCTACACTGATGATTTTCAAAATGCAGCCTTCCAATGTTCCCCTCATCATTTGAGATTTGTCATACATAATTTCCACCACCTGTCTTTCCTCACTATCACTACTATATACTACATAGTACCTTCTTAACTATATTGTACCACATAGTAGTCCTTTGTCAATTGCTTTCTCTGTCAAAAAACGTATTCTTTTCATATAATACTATATGAAAAATTCAAGAAAGGAGCTTCACTATGAGTTTGCCTCTTCTTCAAGTAAAAGATATAAGTTATACCTACCATACGAAAGCCGGTGAAACTCCGGCTCTTTCTCATATATCTTTTTCTGTATTTCCAGGAGAATTTATAGCTATTGTAGGACCTTCCGGATGTGGCAATGCAATGTGTGAGTAACGGAAACAAATTGGCTGGCAACCACCGATTTGTTTCCATTTTTATTGAATCAATGGCTGCCATAGAGAAAAATATGAGCAGTTTCTCCATCCCAGACAACCTTATCTAACAGCAAACGTAAATATTCTCTTTTCTGTGGGACAGACAAGGTCTGAAATAACTTTTTAAAGGATTCCAGCTCGCTTATAATTAAATCCACTTGATTTACATCTTTTATAACTGATTCTTTCCCTTCTTTCAGAAGTGTAGCCCTGTTTCTCAGCTTCTCGCACTCTTCTTCCAATTTTGAAATTTCTTCATCTATGTGTTCAATAAAAGCTTGACTTCTCCCTGGCTTTTTAATTGTTGCAATTAAATTGTTTATACTCTCTTCCTTTTCTTTTATCGCCTGATTCAACAAACCCAGTTCATCCACAGAATCACTTTTAGAATTTTCAAACTGTTTTTTCAGTTCTTCTAACATGGTTCCTATTCTGGAGTCCGGCTCTGCATACCGAAACAGTTCTTCACAAACAAGCTGGTCTAAATCATTCCCTGGAGCATTTTCTACATTACATTTTTCCCCATGCGTTCTGTCTTTGTATGGACAGCGATACGAAAACTTTCTTTCTCCTTCTTCTGTTATTTGTTTCACATTATAATACTTCGGTCTCATAGCATGGCCGCAGGTACAATATAAAATCCCTGACAATAAGGCAATCTCATTTTTCACTTTTCGATAAGATTCTGATTTTGTACTGTTCGCAGCAATCATCTTTTGTACTTTCACAAAATCTTTCCCTTTTATCTCTCCTTTGTGTTTTCCCAAAGCAATAATCCATTCCTCTGGTGGGTTATCTTTATTCTTATACGTTTCAGATGATGTTTTCGCATAAGAAATCAGTCCTCTTGTACCATTTGCCTCTTCCCTTGTAAAACAAAGCTGGCACCCCATTGTTTCAAAATATTCATATGCATCTTCATCTGCAATACAATATACTGGATTTGTCAGAATATCTTTTATGGCTGTGGTAGAATACTCTTTTCCACGCTTTGTCAAAATATCATTTTTCAAAAAGTATTCTACTACCTTTATCAAGGACTGTTTTTCCTGAAACTCCTGAAAAATAAAATGGACAATCTTCATTTCATCCCCATCTTCTTTTAGTCTATAGGAAGTCTTTATCTTATCATCAATCTGCACTTTCTCATCTTTTTGAGACACAAAACCAAGAGGTGTATTTCCTCCTAACCACCTGCCATTTTTAGCAAGCAGCATCATATTATCTTTTACTCGTTCTGCAATCTGTTCTCTCTCCATCTGGGCAAAAATCCCTGCAATATACAGCATTGTTTTTCCAAGTGGTGTAGACGTATCAAAGTTTTCTTTTACACTGATAAAAGATACTTTCAGATGATTAAGTTCTTCTACAAGACTGGCAATATCTATAATATTCCTGCCCATACGGTCAAGCTTGTAACAGACTAAATATTTACATTTTCCTTGTTTAACTTCTTTCATCATCTTCTGGAACTCTGGTCTTTTTGTATTTTTTCCAGAATATCCCTCATCTTCAAAAACACGAACATCCGCATTTTTTGCTTCAGGTATATATCTTTCGATATAATCTCTGCACATTTGCACCTGATTTTCAATACTTTCTCCTCTGCCTGTCCATTTCGATTTTCTACTATATATAAAGATTTCCGTCTTATCTTTCTCCATAATTGTCCCTTCTTTCCGTCGAAACTTTCATAATGTGCGGAAAATCCTTAGAAGATTTACCTCTAAGGATTCCCTGGTGCATACTTTATATTTTATTTGTCAAAAGTAATTTTTCCGGTAAGATAAATTGGAACAGTATATTTTTTCTTATCTACAATTCCACCATGTGTATCTCCCTTTAAAAGATAAAGATAATCTGCCTTTCCATCCTTTAAAATCATATTGGCTGTTTTACCAATGTTCTTTCCAGATTTTACTTCAATCGCATAATCTTTGTAATTTTCAAGACTTCTTACAAAAAAGTCTATTTCCCCACCTTTATAGACGCCAAATGCCGGAGACATACCCGCAAGTTTTTGCCCTCTAATTAAGCGTTCTAAATAAAGATATACAAAATTTTCATTTACAATCCCTTCCATAGTTGCCCTATCTGCTCCGGTCATACGTAAGAAATATCTTGCAACTCCAATATCCCTGAAATAAAAACGGCTATGAAAAGAAACTTCCATGATATTACATTCATTTAGTTTATCACAATAGCCTATGATATGAGAACGGTACAACCATGCGATTGCCTGGTTCACACTCTTTTTCGTTACCCTGTCACTTTCCTCTTTAAATATGATTTTTGAAAGTTCAGATACTAAATCACTTGACCCTTTGCTTTCTTTTATCATGCTCTGTGCAATAGATGGAAATATCTGCTCAAACAGGTTCATTTCTAAAACAGCATCAAAATATCTTTCAGATTCGCTTACAAAAATGCGGATAATATTTGCCAGTTCTTCTTTGCACTTCTCCATATCTTTCATTTCTAAATAGCACTTTACAACTGCCGGATAACCGCCGATTTGGATATAAACATCATACCATTTTTTTAATTCTTCATATTCCTCTGGTTTTCCCTGACCATATAAATCAAGGTTATCATAAACATTTCGCAAACCAACAGTTTCAAGAAATTCCTCATAAGAAAGTGTATCCAAAACCATAGTATCAATATCCCCTGCCGGCAGAAAATATTCTTTACTCAAGGTTTTTCCAAGGTAACTTCCTGTCACAACAAAATGGCACGATTTTCTTTTTTGAATTCCATGGTGGAAATCATACCATTGAATAAAGCAATACACCCTTTTACGGTATCAATAGCATCAAAAGTAAATTCCTTATCCTCCTGCATATCTTTATTATATGCCAGTGGGATTCCCTTCATGGTAGTAAGCATGGACATCAAGGCTCCGTAAACACGACCTGTTTTTCCTCTTACTAACTCTGCTATATCTGGATTCTTCTTTTGGGGCATAATACTGCTTCCAGTACTGTATCCGTCGTCAATTTCTACAAACTGATATTCATTGGAATTCCATAAAATAATTTCCTCACAAAAACGGCTCAAATGCATCATAATAGTAGAAAGGCCGGAAAGCAATTCAATAAGATAATCTCGGTCTGCTACAGAATCCATACTGTTTAAAGTTGGCCCATCAAACCCTAATAACTGGGCTGTATATGCTCTATCTAAAGGATAGGTGGTTCCGGCAAGAGCCCCACTTCCTAATGGACAGAGATTCAAACGTTTCTTCACATCCTGCATACGGCTACGGTCTCTTTTAAACATTTCAAAATAAGCGCCAAAATGATGCGCTATGGTAACTGGCTGTGCCTTCTGCAAATGTGTGAATCCAGGCATATAAGTATGCAGGTTTTCTTTCATAATATGTAAAAGAGAAGTAAGAAGTTCCTTTAACAATCCATCAATTTCATTGATTTCATCCCTTACATACATTTTCATATCAAGAGCCACCTGGTCATTGCGGCTTCTTCCGGTATGCAGTTTTTTCCCAACTTCACCTTTTCTGGCAATAAGATTGGCTTCCACAAAGCTGTGAATATCTTCATACTCTGGCGAAAATTCCAGGGTCCCCTCTTCAATTTCTTTTAAAATTTCCTGAAGTCCTGCTGTAATTTCCTCTTTTTCCTGCTGGGTTAAAATTCCTTGTTTTGCCAGCATCTCCACATGAGCCATGCTCCCGGTAATGTCCTGTTTATACAGTTTCTGGTCAAAACTTAAGGATGCGTTAAAATTATAAACAAGCTGATCCGTTTCCTTTGTAAAACGGCCTCCCCATAATTGTGCCATAGATGTTCCTCTTTCTTCGTTTTATAGTTATCTTTGTAAAATTTTATCACTTTCTGGCAATCCCCGCAAGCACTTTTGCCTTTCCCGTTCCTGTTTGGAAAATACACAACCACAGTAATCTTGGCGATATAACTGATATTCTGCGGACAATTCTGTGGAACGCTTATAACCATTGCGCTTCTTGAAATCAGAAGGAAGGTGCTTCACATGATAGATTTTTTCCAGTTCCTCTCCAATTTCATTTAATTTCGCTGCATTTTTTAAAGGACTGATGGTGAGGGTCGTTGCAAAATAATCATAACTTCCTTCTGCTGCCAATCTGGCTGCCTCCTCCAGACGCATACGATAACATTGAAAGCAGCGCTCGCCCCCTTCCGGTACATCTTCCAGTCCCTTTGCCATTTCAAAAAAGTCTTCTGGACGATACTCTCCCTCCAGAAAAACAGGTTTATGTACCAAGGGCATTTCTTCTATTAATTTCTGCAGCTCTTTTGTCCGCTTCTCATACTCTTCTCTGGGCGAAATGTTGGGATTGTAAAAGAAATCCGTAATCTCAAAATATGGGGAAAGGTACTCCAGCACATAACTGCTGCATGGAGCGCAACAGCTATGCAGAAATAATCTGGGTACCTTCTCCTCTTTTTGTATTTCTTCCAGAATCCTGTCCAGCTCCTTTTGGTAATTTCTGTTCACTATACTTCTCCTTTAATCCACAAAAAAGTCCTGTAGGTATTTTTGTTTATTATAACCTACAGGACTTCTTTTTTCTACCCTTTTTCTTTTTTATCCAAGATGCCAGATTTCATCATTATATTCGACAATGGTTCTGTCTGCAGAGAAAAAGCCGGCTTGACTGATATTTATTAATGCCATTTTTGCCCATTTTTCCTGATTGAACGCATAATCACTAATTGCCTGATTTTTACGGACAATATATGCATTAAAATCTGGAAACGTCTGGAACCAGTCTTTATACATCAATTCTTTTTGTAAACGCTGCAAATTTTCTCTAGAGCCCTCAGCGCACATAATATCACTGGCCAGAAAATCTACTGCTCTGCGTAAGTTTGGATCTGACTCATACCACTGCTGCGCACAATAACTTTCATTTGCATATCTCTCAATAACCTGTTCACTGCTATGTCCAAAAATGTAGATGTTTTCATCTCCCACACGCTGAGCAATCTCTACATTTGCTCCATCCATAGTCCCTAATGTCACAGCTCCGTTGAGCATAAATTTCATATTTCCTGTACCAGATGCTTCCTTGGATGCCAAACTAATCTGTTCAGAAATATCACAGGCCGGAATCATCTTTTCCGCTGCCTCTACGTTGTAATTCTCAATCATCACTACATGAAGCCATCTAGAAACCACTGGATCTTTTTCTACAATCTTTGAAAAGGTAAGAATTCCATGAATAATATCTTTTGCAATGGTGTAGGCTGGCGCTGCTTTCGCCCCAAAAATTGCAGTAATCGGTACCGCTGGTAAATGCCCATTTTTAATTTCAAAATACTGATGAATAAGATAAAGCAAGTTCAACTGTTGACGTTTATATTCATGAAGACGCTTCGACTGGATGGCAAATACGGATTTAGGATTGATAGAAATTCCCTGCTTTTCTTTCAGCCAGGAAGCCAATTCCTCTTTATTCTCTTCTTTAATCTCCATGAGACGTCTGAGAACCTTTTTATCCTTTGCATATATTTCCAGTTTTTCAAGTTTTGACGCATCTTTTTTAAACTCAGGTCCAATCAATTCTTCCAGAAATGCAGTTAACTTTGGATTACAGGACAGCAGCCAGCGTCTAAATGTAATTCCGTTTGTTTTATTATTAAACTTTTCTGGATACAACTGGAAAAAATTATGCAACTCACTATTTTTCAAAATTTCTGTGTGAAGAGCCGCTACTCCATTCGTACTATGACTATAATGAATATCCATATGCGCCATATGTACCAGATTGTTCTTATCAATAATATCTGTAGTTCTGTCACATACCATTGCTTTCACCCTTTTATCTAATTTCCGGATAACAGGAACCAACTGTGGCACTACAGTTTCCAGATATTCTATTGGCCATGTTTCCAAAGCTTCTGCTAAAATTGTATGATTCGTATAAGCACATGTTTTTGTAACAATTTCTACTGCTTCTTCAAATGCAATTCCTTTTTCTCCTAACAAACGGATGAGTTCTGGAATCACCATGGAAGGATGTGTATCATTAATCTGGACTGCAGCATATTCGGCCAAATCATGCAAATTACTTCCTCTTTTCTCACACTCTTCCAGAATCATCTGAGCCCCTGCACTTACCATAAAATACTGCTGGTAAATACGAAGAACGCGGCCTGCATCATCACTATCATCCGGATAAAGAAACAGTGTCAGATTCTTATCAATTTTTTCTTTATCAAAGGAAATCCCATCTTCAATAATACTTTCATCCACCGTATCTAAATCAAAAAGATTCAACTTATTGGTGCGCCCTTCATATCCTGTCACATCAACCTGATACAAACGTGCTCCATATTCTTTATTTTTAAGCATGACTGGATATACAACATCTGTTTTTCTTGCCCAACTATCCTTTTCCAGCCAGTAATCTGGCTGCTCATTCTGCATGTTATTCTGGAATTTCTGGTGAAACAGCCCGCAATGGTAACGCAATCCCACACCATCTCCAGGCAGGTTTAAAGTTGCCAAGGAATCAAGGAAACAAGAGGCCAGTCTTCCCAGACCTCCGTTTCCAAGAGATGGCTCTGGTTCAGTCTCTTCCAATTCTGCCATAGACTTCCCATGTTTTTCTAAACATGTTTTTACCTCTTCATAAATTCCCAGATTAATCAAGTTATTACTCAATAGCTTTCCAATTAAAAATTCTGCGGAAATATAATAGAGTTTTCTTCCTGTTACAGGTCGTTCCTGTTCGTTACTCTTTTCCCTAATAATTTGCATCAATGCAGGATACAATTCCTCATATCTACATGCTTCTATGTCTTTACCACAAAGCTGCATCCATCTTTCTTCGATTGTTGACATGTTTTCTCCTCTCCCATCTCAGGATTCCTGCCCGAAATCCGGAAGTAAATACATCTGGTATCCATTACGATTAAGCTCAAAAGTTTCTCCTAAGAAAACTTTCTCTTTGCAGATACAATCCACGCATTCTCTTCCTCTTAACTCCAATGGCACTGGATATCTATGTTTCTCTCCTTCTTTCTGCATGAATACATAAAGTGTTTCCTTTTTCCCTATTTTCTTAAACATCAGACATTCCTCTGTCTCTTCTTGGTTAAGCCACTGAAACTGTGCTGTCCGGAAACTGTCATGATTTTTTCTTAATTCTATCATTTCTCGTACAAACTGAGACAATTCCTGATTCTGCTCTTTTGGGTCCCAAATCATACATTGGCGATTACTATGTTCACCGCCTCTCATACCTATTTCTCCTCCGTAATACACACAAGGCGCTCCTGGAAAAGTAAACAGAAAAATATAAGCCAGCTTTGCCATCTCTATATCCCCGTTTGTTCTGTTCAAAATTCGTTCTGTATCATGGCTCTCCAGAAGATTAAACATATTTCTCGCCACATGTCTTGGGTAGGAAGTTAAGACTTTTGATACTCCATTGCGAAATTCCTTTGCAGCATATATGAAACTTCCTTTTTCATCCTTTTTAAAATAATTCCACACAGGCATAGCAAATTCATAGTTCATGACAGCATCAAACTGATCACCTTGTAGCCATGGAAGAGAATTATCCCAATTTTCCCCCAAAATATAAACATCTGAATTTACTGCCTTAATTCTTTTTCTAAACTCTCTCCAGAAATCATGAGAAACTTCATTGGACACATCTAATCTCCAACCATCAATATGATACTGTTCCACCCAGTAGCAGGCTGCATCCATCAGATAGTTTCTCACTTTAGGATTTCCTGTATTCCATTTTGGCATGGCAGGTGTATAGGCAAAGGTTCTATATTTTAACCTTTCCCTTGGAACCTCCTGCGGAAGTCCATCTACAATTTCACCATCAAAAACAGGCATGGATTCGTCTAAAACATAAAAGCAGTCATAATATTCAGAGTCTTTTCCTTTTTTGAGTACGTCCTGCCAGAAAGGATGCTGATATCCACAATGATTAAATACTGCGTCTAACATAACGCGAATTCCTCTTTTATGTGCTTCTTCAACCAACCTTCCCAGTGTTTCGTTGTCTCCAAATTCAGGATCCACTTTAAAATAATCCGTTGTATCGTATTTATGAGAACTTGGCGATTCAAAGATTGGGGTCATATAAATCCCTGTAAATCCCATTTTCTGGATATAATCTAATTTTTGAATAATTCCTTCCAGATTTCCTCCAAACTTCTTCAATGCGCCATCTAATTCTTCACTGCCCCACTCTAAAACATCTCTTCCATCATTTGGAGTTCCGTTACAGAAGCGTTCCGGAAAAATCTGATACCATACTGTATTTTCTACCCATGCAGGAGCTTTATACAAATCTTCTTCATTAATATATGGATAATTATAATAATTAAAAAGATTATACAACTCCTCTTTATTATCTGCGTATGGCATTTTATCATGGCATCCTACAATAAATTCCTTGCCATCTTCTTCTACAAGAAAACAGTATTTGCAACGCTTGGAATCCTGATTGCCGATTTCTGCAAACCAGCAATCATATTCCTCTGTTACCTGTTCTTTTTCCATAGCACTCCTGATAATAGACTTTTTATCCAGGTCATAAATCATAGAACCATCATTTCGCGGAATCCAGTTAAATGGGTCCAGCGCCAGCACTTCCACTCTCTGTACTTTCCCTTTTGTAGTTTTCAGCCTGAGATGCAATGTATTTTCATCATATGCATAAGCGTACTCGCTCTTTGCCTGATGTAGAATCGTTGTAAAACTCATAAACTTCTCCCCTCTACTCACTGGCTACCAATGCATCAAAATCACTCTGCGCTTTTGCTGCACCTTCTTCTGGTGTCATTTTCCCATCAAATACTGCATTTAATACACCCTGCATGGTAGTCCAGTAATAAGAAATCCGTTTTACCTGCGGCATTGGAACAGCATCCTGGAATGCCTCTACGTAAACTTTTAATGCTTCGTCATCTTTCAGACCTTTTACATCATCTGCATTTTTTCTGGCAGTTACATTATATGCCTTTTCATAAAGAAGTTCTGCGCCTTTTTCTGAAACCAAATACTGTGCAAAAAGCTGTGCTGCCTGTGGATATTCAGAGTATGCGGAAACATACGCGTTCTGTACACCAGCCATTGTTTTCATCTGTTTTCCATCCATAGTAGGCAGTGTTGTCACACCAAAATTAACATTCTGATCTTTTAATGTCTTAATTAACCATGGACCAATTGGATAATAAGCAGTTCTTCCTTCCATAAAGTTCTGTTCTAACTGAGTAATCGTTTCTATTTTTAGATCATCGGCATTAATAGGAATCAACTCATGTAAATCTCTTACCCGTTCCAAAGCTTTCAAAAATTCCGGTGTTCCAAATCCAGGATCGTCATTGTTTTTCCCGTCTTCGCCAAATGGCATAAATCCATCCACACTCAAAAATGGAAATACATTATATCCTTCTGTCACAACATTTAAAAACCAGAATTTATTTTCAGACGGATTGTTGAACTCTTTTGCCTCTTCTATAATCTGCTCCATAGTTGTTGCAGGTTCCCCTTTTACCAAATCCTTGTTATATAACAGCGCATAACATTCAATTGATACCGGAACACCATACAACTTGTCATCGGTTTCTACTGTTTTTACTGCAATATCACTGACCACATCCCTGACTTCATCTTCAACCTTTTCATTCAGTTCCAGAAGAATCCCTGAATCCTTTGCTGTCAAATATGCATCATGAGGTGCCATAAATACATCTGCACCATTTCCACTTGGCCCATCTAAAGTCATTTTGTTTACGATATCTATTCCTGCCTCTTCTACTTCTACAGGAACGCCGTATTCTTCCTCAAAAGCCTCTGCAACAGCCTGTCCATATTCTAATTTTCCTCCGCCTACCCAGAATTTCAACTTAGCATCTTCCTCTGGAACCAATTCTTTTGTACTTTCTTTATTTGCCTCTTCTTCTACCGGAATTTCTTTCTTTCCGCATCCTCCAAGCATGCTCAGCAGCATCATACCTGCCAGCATCATTGATATTACTTGTTTTTTCATGTCAAACTTCTCCTCCTACTTCTTTTTTCATCCTTTATCTGCACCAGCGGCAACACCCTGGACAAGATACTTTTGAAATAAAATAAATACAACTGTAATAGGAACTGCCACTAAAACTGCACCTGCTGCAAAAACTGTAAAATTAGTGGTATCTGTTCCGTTAATCAGTTCAAACAATCCCACTGCCAGAGTCTTACTTTTATTTCCTGACAGAAGAATATTAGGCAGAATGTAATCCATCCATGGCATCATAAATTGTGACACTGCACAATATGTGATAATCGGTTTTGCCATAGGCAACACAATCTTCCAAAAGGTTTGAATCTTTGTGCAACCATCGATATAAGCAGCCTCATCAACTGCCATAGGCAGTCCATCCAAATATCCTTTAACTAGCCAGGTATTATAAGGAACAGCCCCAATAGAATACACAATAATCATAGAAATCGGTTTTCCAATTAACCCGAGTGTAAGAAACAAGGTATAAATGGCTGTCATAGACAGAAAAGTAGGGAACATAGACAAAATCATAACTGTCAGAAGCCCTGTCTTTCTGCCTTTAAAACGAAATCTTGACATAACCCATGCAGTAAGCATGATTAAAGTTACTGCGCAGACTGTACTAATTACAGCTATTTTCAAAGTATTAAAAAACCACAGACTATAGTTTGTCTCTGAAAATAATCTGTGAAAATTATTCAGGGTAAGACCTGATAGGGAAATATTTCCAAGGGCATTACCTGACTGAAACGCAGATAAAATAATCCATACAACAGGAATCAGAACAATCAGGGACATGAATACAAGCTCAGCATTAACCAAAACTGCCACAATTTTTTTCTTCATTTTTCCTGCCTCCTATAATTCCTTAAATGATGTAGTTCTTCTGAAGTTCCATAGAGAAACTGCGCCGACCAAAAGGAAGAGCAGCACACTCATAACAGCTGCAATATCATACATCTGCTGATTTAAGGTCAATTTATAAATCCAGGAAATCAATATGTCCGTATCTCCTGCAAACTGCATTTCTGTGTTTGTAGGACCGCCTTGTGTCAGGAAATATATCAGACCAAATCCATTAAAGTTCGCTGCCATACTCATGACCAGATTGGGCATTGTTGCCCTGAATACCAACGGAAGTGTGATTTTCTGAAAGCTTTGTATATGATTCGCTCCATCAATGGAAGCTGCCTCATAAAGACTTTGATCCATATTTGATAACACACCCATCATCATAACCATAAACATTGGAAATCCCAGCCAGAAACTAACAAGAATAACTACTACTTTTGCTGATACAGGATCTGATAAAAATCCAATATTTTCTGAAATCACACCAATATCCATCAAGAACTGATTAATCGGGCTAAACTGACCATTCAAAAGATTTCGAAACACCAACAGACTTACCATCTGTGGAATTGCCCATGGCAAAATAAGAACTGCTCGGAATACTTTTCGGAACTTTACTGCCTCATGCTTTAAAATTAACGCCTGGAATAATCCAAGAAAATAGGGTCCTAAAGTGGAAAACAGAGTCCACACAATCGTCCATCCCAAAACCTTAAAAAAAGTCTTTGACCAGATTGATACGGTAAACAACTTTTTAAAATTATCCAGCCCAACCCAATCCAATAATTGTCCCGGTGGCAGATGGTTTCTGTTGTAGTTCAAAAATGATGTCAAAAATGTAAAAATAATCGGCATAACTACAACAAAGATAAAAGCAATTCCTATAGGAAGTACAATCACATAGGGAAGATTTTTTGAAAAAAGCTGTTGCAGCGTTAATTTATTTCGTTCTTCCTTTTCTTCCTGGTACTTCCATACATCATACAGATTCCATACATAGATACCAAATACAATAGCTAAGATAATCAACGCTATAATTCCGTTAATCAATAGCATTGTTGAGTGATCTCCATACTTTCCTCCTGGCTTTTCCCCTAACGTAACCAATCCCCAGATTCCTTTTGTAAAAAATCCTCCATGAAGCCGCATGGAAAAGTCAGGTATCAATCCTTGGGCATATTCCAGCCAATATCCGCTCATTAGTTCTATAATCAGAATCAATGCCTGTGATAAAAATAACGCAGCTCCTTTCATACGCTGTTTATAGATAAAAAATTGTCCGCTTCCGCAAAAGAAAACAGATAATAACAGCGCTCCTTTCTTTTTCTTCATTTCTACATTCCTCCTCTCTTTTTCTTTTGAGAGCTTTAACTTATGCGCTTAAACAATTATATTATATGAATTTTATAATACATCGTCAACTATTTTTCGTCATTTTTCTATATTTCATGATTGTGCATAAATATATTTTGTGTATTATTACTTATGATAACTTAACATATATTTTGTTAAGTATAAAAAAACCTACTTTTTCCTTTTTTCTTCTGAATTTATATTTTTTATTAAGTACTTAACAAGTTTTCTTGCAAAAAGAAAAGAAATTGTAGTTTTATGCAATTCCCACAATTTCTTTCTACTACTTTATATTTTTTACTTTTCTTTTATTCAATGAATGTCAACATAAACAATTTCATGAACCGGCTCTGGATCTTCTTGTTTTCCATCTACACGCAAAAGTTTTCGCATCACTTCTATTGCCTTTCTGGCTTTTTCCTTATTGCTTACCACCAGAATTTTGGTATCTGGAAGCAACATCAAATCCATATCCGACTGAACAACCACACACAGGTTTCTGTTATCCACATAACTTTCTGCCTGCATACCTAAAATCTCGCCAATAACCAATCCTTTTTGCTGTCTATGTGTCTGCAAAAATTCTGGAAGACTATTTCCCTTTTTATGAATAAAGATATTTTGGTCATCAATTCTTTTCTTCACACTTTTCAGCAGATTATTATTAAAGCAGTCTTCCATAACAACATAAAAATCTTTTCCCAACTGTTCTTCCGCTTTATCCAGTAATTCCTCTCCATTTACTAATATTTTACAAAATAAAGGGTCTGAAACATATCCATCAATAAAAATAGCCGGAACATAGAACTGACTTGCCAGTTTTCTAAAAATTTCCTCTTCCATATCCACAATAAAAACAGCATCTAATGCTCTTCTAAGCCCTAAAGCTGCCCCCTGTTCTATCTCTTCTGCTGAAACCAGAAACATATCATAGCCCATGTCATTTAAAATTATACGCATTTCGTCAGCTAAATCATAATATTGGTACACCTTGCTCTTTCTGCAGTTCTCTTTTTTATTAATAATTACACCTACCATATAACTCTTTTTTCCAGAAAGTGATTTTGCTTCAATATTAGGTATATAATTCAATTCATTTGCTGCCTCAAAAACTTTAAGTCTTGTCTCATGACTAATTCGTTCTGTATTGGAATAATTCAGCACATAGGACACTGTTGCAGTAGAGACACCTGCCTTTTCGGCTACATCTTTCATTGTGACGCGTCTTTTTTTCATCACATCCCCTTCTTCCTACATCCATATGCAACTTATTTTCCTACTTCGTTCCCTGTAGTTTCTCCTCTTAAAAATGCCATTGCATTGTCCAAAGTTGTCTGTGAAATTGCTGCCAGTGCTTCCTCTGTAAAAAATCCCTGGTGAGAAGTAATCATCACATTTGGGAAGGATAACAATCTGGCTGTGGTGGAATGCTCTAAAATCTCATCGGAACGGTCCTCAAACACGTTCTTCGTCTCTTCCTCATATACATCCAAACCTACCGCATAGAATTTTCTAGCCCGAATGCCTTCAATTAGATCATTGGTTTTCACTAAACCTCCTCTGGAGGTATTGACTAAAATCACACCATCTTTCATTTTGGCAATGGTGTCTTTATTAATCAAGTGATAGGTATTATCCATCAATGGACAATGCAGGGAAATCAAATCACTGGATGCCAGCAATTCATCTAAAGAGACATAAGTTACAAACTCTTTTAAATCTGGATTTTCATATACATCATAGGCAATTACCTTCATACCAAATCCTCGACAAATTCTGGCCATAGCCGCACCAATTTTTCCGGTTCCTACAATACCTGCTGTTTTTCCATAAAAGTTCATGCCCATTAAACCACCAAGGCTGAAATCATTCTCTCTCACTTTTACATAGGCTTTGTGAATACGGCGGTTTGCTGCAAGAGCCAGAGCCATAGCATGTTCTGCCACTGCTTCTGGAGAATATCCTGGAACACGCATGACTTTGATTCCATATTCTTTCGCTTTATCTAAATCTACGTTATTAAAACCTGCACAACGCATTAAGATCAGTTTTACTCCAGCTTCATGAAGTGCCTCCATAGTAGCGCTTCCCACATCAGAGCTTACAAACGCACATACAGCTTCATAACCTTTTGCCAAAGGTGCGGTCTTAGGCGCTAGGTCTGTTTTTAAATAATCAATTTCAATCTCAGGATATCCAGAAATTTGTTTTTCAAAAGAGTCTTTATCATAACTTTTGGTATCAAAAAATAAAATTTTCATTGTCAATTCCTCCTTAATACTTATCTATCTGCAAGATTCTTTTTTCTTATACATGATAAACTGAAAATCAGATTTTATCAATCATGATTTCAATAATTTTCTTGTCTGTTTCTCTCATTCCATCTCTGGCAAGCTGAGCCACATTCTCAATGGTTTCTTCAATTCCTTTTGCTACAATCCCATCTCCGCCATAAAACTGACTACCAAATTGATACATTTTCATACCCAAAGTACCAGCTTCCACAGCAGAAGCAATTTTGGCTGCACAACTCGCCTTTGCACCGTCACACACTACACCAGAGTTAATAGCCAAAGCATTCACAATCGTATGTGCCACCTGTGTATAGCCACCTCCATAAAGATAGGTAATTCCAGCACCAGCACCGCATCCCGCACTAATAGCTCCGCAATATGCTGATAAAGTTCCAATGCCAGATTTTAAATGAATAGATACCAGATTAGACACCACCAGAGCTCGAATGAGCAATTCCCTAGATACTTTCATATCCTCTGCATAGACAATAACCGGAAGAGATGCTGTCATTCCCTGGTTTCCACTTCCAGAATTAATTACCACCGGCATCTCACAACCATTCATTCTGGCATCAGAACCTGCTGCTGCCATGGCTTTTGCCCTGTTCTGAACACTATTGCCATAAGACTGGAGAAGAATTTTCCCAATATTGGCTCCCCAATTGCCTTTTAAGCCTTCCTGTGCAATAGCCATATTATATTCAATTTGTCTTATAATGGTTTCCTCTACATCCGAAATCTTCACTTCATCTGCAAACTGAATAATACGCTCTACTGTAAGCAGCCCTTTGTCTGTACCTCCACAATTCTCTTCCTCTGAATATTCTTTTCCAAATAATGTCTCTCCGTTTTTCCGAATCTGAACAATATTGGTGTGCTGCCCTTGAATCTGAACTTCTGCGCTATGTTCCTCATCCTGTACTTCAATATAAATATCAAAAATACATTTAGACTGCGAAGCCGTAAGCTGAAAAGACACCTCTTTTAAATAATCAGAAATCTCCTCAATTTCTTCCTTGGTAATCTCTGCTAAAACCTCCAGCTTCTTCTCTGCCTTTCCTGCCACAATACCTGCAGCCGCTGCCGCTGCAATGCCGCGAAGCCCACCTGTATTGGGAACTACTACACTTTTTACATTTTTAATGATATTTCCACTGGCGCTGATTCGCACGGATTTCGGTATACTTCCAAGGGTTTCCCTTGCTACTGCTGCTGCATAGGCAATAGCAATGGGTTCTGTGCAACCCATTGCAGGTACCAGCTCTTCCTTTAAAATATTCACATACGCATCATAAATTTTTCCATCCATAAGTTTTTCTATCCTTTTCTTTTTTCTTTGGTATCATTCTTCTTGCCGCTCAAAATGCCAGACTTCCACCACTTCATCCTCCAGTTTTTCTTCTTCGCAACGGAAATTCACCTTATCTCCTGGTTTTGTATTGTGCAGCTTATAAGCATCTCTTTCACAATTCAGCACCAAAGTTTTCTCCTCCATAGTAACTGTCATCTGGCTGTTTTCAATATCTATCGCTTCTACCATACCCTCAAAACGTGGTGGGGGAACAAAATTGCTCACAGTTTCACCCATTTCTCTTTCATAAGATTGATAAAGAAAAATTCCTGTAAGAAAAACTCCTGCTAAAATGCAACTTACTACCGCCAAATACTTTTTCTTGATTTTTTTCATAGGCATTTCCTCCTTAGGGTGTTCCGACTTCCATCAATCTTCATCTGGATCATAAATCTGCAAGATTTTCTTATATCTACTAGATTATCAGTCTGAGAATCTTCTGTCAATCTGGAAAGTTTCTTTCCTTTCTTTCAAACTTAAAAGGCAAACTACAATCCCAACAAACATCCCTAATAATCCAAAAGCCCATGAAATCGAAAAATATTCTGCTAACCATCCGATAACCGGACTGAATGCTACCATAACAACACTGTACACCATGCTTTCCACAGATACCATGGTGGCACGTACTTCACCAGAAAATATCTTTTGGTTTTCATCACCAATGCGGATTGCCAGCATTTCTGATATTCCATGAGCCAGACCAGCCGCCAGTATACAGCCTGGCAAAGCCTGCATACCGCTAAAAACAATCAATAAGCCTTCTAGAACTCCTCCTACAAACAGCAAAGATTTTATCTTCACCTGCCCCGTCTTTTCTCCCAGAGATGCTCCGAGCATACCTCCAAAAGAGACAAGGAGAAGTGGAATTCCTACCCATCTTGCATGTACTCCCTTCTCTACAAAATGCTGCTGTAATAACATAAAAACAATGTAATATCCAGCAGCAGCCACACCGCTGACCAACATTCTACGGGCAGCCTCTCTATGAGTTACCACAAATCTTCCACTTTCTATCACATGCTTTTTTAAAATCCTTCCCCAGGTTTCTTTTTCTTTTACATTTTCTCTCCTAGGTTCCCAAAGCCGAAACGCCACGATAGAGCAACAAAGTCCCTGAACCATAGAAATCAGATATCCTTTCTCATATCCCAAAGATACGGTTACTACACTGAATAAATTTGCTGCTGCAAAAACAGCCAGATACAATTGTTCCTGTGTAGCTGACACTCGCAAATAATCCTCCTGTATCCCTGTCTCTAAAAGGCTGTCATAGGTCAGGGCTTCTCTTGAGCCGGATACTAGATTATAGCTTAACGCATTCAGTCCCATAGCAACTAAAATCATGGGGAATGCATCCGTAAGAATCATGCACAAAGCCCCTGCTGCAGATACCAGTCCAGACCAAACTAAAGTCCTTTTACGGCCTATCAGATCTGCTACCATACCACTTGGGATTTCACAGCACATGCTCACCATATGAAAAACACCTTCCGCAATTCCCACCTGCGCAATGGAAAAACCCCGCTGCAAAAGAAACACCACCCACACTACATCTACAATTTGAAAGCCACTAATAAGTTCATAAAGATATAAATTTTGAAGTTGTTTTTTGATATTCATAACGCATCACCTACTAAATTTTTTTAGAATGATGCCCATTTTTAGAATTGAAACAGACAGACCATACATCTGGTCTTAGACTAAAATTTCTTAAAAATGGGCGCACTGATAGCCTGAACACCAAAAAAGTTTCCTTTTTGAATCATCAAATACGGTGTTTTCCATCCCATCTGTGCGCCTCCTTTTCTCAAAAATTTATAAGAATCATATCACACTCTAGTGCAAAAGTAAAGACGCGCAAAAAATTGTTCTCTTCTACACTTCTCCTTCCCGCATCCTTTCCACCACGCTTTGTCTGCGGATATTCTGATATCCTAGAATAGGAACCATAAGAACCACCAAAAGCAGCGGCACAATACACAGCGCCAACGGCAGCAAGGTGAAGTGATTTTTAAAGAAAAACAAGGTTTCCTCTAATCCTTTTAAAACCGTAAGATTTAAAATTACAGAAGCAAATAATGCAATTACCAACGTACCTGCAGCATAATAAATTCCTTCTGTACATAACATGGTTTTTAGCTGCTTTCCAGTCATTCCCACTGCCTCCAAAGCGGCAAATTCCTGTTTTCTGGAAAGAATAGAAGCTGCCATGGTATTTAGGAAATTCAAAATGCCAATCAAAGCTAAAATAAATGCTAACATACCTCCAATCATGCCATACATGTTTTTCAGCCCTGAAAATTCTTCTGCAATGCTGGCTTTGGAAATATACTGCAGGTTTGAATTTGTCACAGTACAATAATGCTCTACCCATGCTTCCAGATCTTCTTCCTGCTCTTTCTCCACATTAAATAGCAGACGCATGGGCTGCCTGGGACCAAAAAATTCCTGAAACTCCTGTGTTGGAAGAATATAGGTACAGTCAAAAGCACCGTAGCTCTGAGTACTGACAGCATAAGGAATTTCAGAAACTGCCAAAACCTCATACTCCCTTTTCTCACCTTTTTCATTGGTTAAAGTTACCTTTTCTCCTGGTTCATGATAGGAAATTACTTTATCGTGAACAAAAGGATACGTGTTGGTAAGCACATAGTTTCCATTAGAAAAAGTTTCCCAATCCAGGTTTCCTTTCAGTGCGTCCATGTGTTCAAATATCATCTGGTCAATGCCATAATATTTCATGCCTCCTACACTTTGTTCTTTTCTATATCCTTCTATAATTTGTTCATATTCATCTCCAAAATCTTCTCGAAACACTGCCTCTATATCTGGATGTTGAATGAATTTCTCATCGAACTTCTGAAATTCTTCTGGAGAAAGTTTGGAGGGAAGTTCTTTTATATACACACCTCCTGTTTCTAAAATGCCCTTCTGTTTTGCTAATTCCTCCTGAAATTCCTTTGTAACTCCATCCAGCACCTGTCCTCCTGAAGTGGTAAAAACATCCAGGCTGGCATCAAAAACCATATAATCACTAATCGCCCTGTCCTCTGCAAAGCGGTCCATATCAAATCCACGGATCAGGCTGTACACTGCATTTACCAAAATGAGACTAAGAGATAGAGATGCCACAACAATACACAACTTCTTTTTGTTCCTGCCTAAATTTGCCGCAGCCATAACAGCAGGAGAAACGGTTCTGGTCTTTCTCTTCTTTTTTCTTTTTTTCTCTTTCTGAAATGCCTGATTTTGGCCTTCTGTAAAACGTACTGCTTCAATAGGGGATACTTTAGAGGCAATGGTTCCTGGTTTTTGACAGCTGATTCCTACTGTAATCAGAGAAAACAGCCCTGACCCAAGAAAAATCCATGGATTCCACTGCACTGCATTTGTCGTAGATGCAGCAAAAGTCAAATGGTTCATAACCACAGGAAGAAGTACCACTCCTACACCTGCTCCCAAAAGCATTCCTATGGGAATCCCAATAGCGGAAAGCATATAAGCCTGAAGCCTTATCATACGTTTCAACTGCTTTCTGGTTGTACCAACAGTTTTCAACAATCCATAATAACGGATATCCGAGTAAACATTAATATAAAATACATTGTAAATCAAAAGATAACCTGCAAATCCCACCATAAATATCATGCCGAGTATTCCCAAAACCGTTCCCATCTCTAAATCCTGTCCCAGATATGCCCAGTTGATTCCTACACTGACAGATTCGGGAAATCCACATCTTCTTGTCAGAGCTTCTACTTGTTTTTCTATAAACAAACTGGATGGAAAATAAAAATCCACCATATAATATCCAGCAGAAAATACAGTATCTCCACTGCCTTTCATTTTGGATTTTTTCTGCTCTGGCGCTACTTTTTCCTGAAAGTCTTTTGAAACTGCCATAACCTGTGCCATGGAAATGGTATCTCCTTGAAAATATCCGCTGAGAATAAAGGTTTTCTCATATACAGTCCCATTTACATCTACTTTAACAGGAACTTTCTCTCCCACCTTACAAGGAATCCCAAGAGCTTTCAAAACTAAATCGCTGGTAACCAATTCCTCTTCTTTTTGAGGCATGTGACCAACTTCTGGATAACAAAAGCTCCACTTTGCTTCTAAATCTTCATAATATCCAATTTCTGTTGGCAGTTTTAAAAATTCCTCATTTACTGCATCTCCTACCACAATTCTGCTGGAAACAGCTCGCAGTTTTTTATCCTTTTTGACAATATCATATTCTTCTTTTGTAAGATATTTATAACCTGCATGGGCAGAACCTCCCACCTGCCGCATGGTTTCTTCCTGCTGTTTTTGAGTTAGATTGCCTCCAATGGTAAACACCCCAGTAAAAAGAAGGGATGTCAATACAATCGCCAAAATTCCAATGAGATTCCTGCTCTTTTTTGCCTTTAATGTCCGATCTGCAATTTTTCGGATGATTTTTTTATTTTTCACTTTATTCATATGTTTCACCATCCTCTACAATCTTTCCATCTTCAATACGGATGATGCGGTCTGCCATCTGAGCAATTTCTTCATTGTGGGTTATCATAACCATAGTCTGCCCAAATCGTTCACTGGTGACCTTTAAAAGTCCTAAAACATCCTGACTGGTCCTTGAATCCAGGTTGCCAGTCGGTTCGTCCGCCAACAAAATAGACGGCTTTGTAATCAGCGCCCTTGCAATGGCTACTCTCTGCTGCTGACCTCCTGATAATTGGCTTGGCAAATGCTCCAGCTTTGCATCCAGTCCCAAAATGTGAATCACTTCTTTTGCATATGCTTTATCTACCTTGTTGCCGTCTAACTCAACTGGCAATACAATATTTTCATACACATTTAACACAGGAACCAGATTATAACTTTGAAAAACAAATCCAATTTTTCTTCTTCGGAAAATACAAAGCTCATCTTCTTTCAAGCGGAAAATATCTTTGTTATCCACCAAAACTTTCCCTGCTGTGGGATGGTCCAAACCGCCCAACATATGCAAAAGTGTGGATTTTCCACTTCCCGATGAACCAACAATTGCCACAAATTCCCCTCTTTCAATTTCTAAATTTACATCATCCAGAGCCTTAACCTGGTTTTCCCCTACTCCATAATATTTTTTCAAATTGATTGTTTTTAAAACAGCCATATGTAATTTCTCCTTTCCGCCACCCTTTTTCTCACAACCTTTGCCCCAAACAAAAAGGACAGCTTTTTTACTGTCCTTAGTATAGCATAGGATTCTTTCCACAAAATTACGCAAATCTAACACTTTTGAAAGATTTTCTGTGCTTTCTCTAATCTCTTGGAAGAAACAGAGAAATCTGAGAACCTTGTCCTGGCTGTGATTTGATTTTTACATATCCCTTCTGTTTTTTTATGATTTCTCTTGTTAAGTACAGTCCGATTCCAACTCCTGTTTTTTGCTGGACCTGCCTTCCTCTATAAAACCGCTGAAATACTTTTGGAATTTCCTCTTCCGTTATCCCTATGCCCTCATCCTCTACACAAACCTGGCAGTACAAGGCATATTCCCGAACCAAAACTTGAATTCGGCTTCCCTTGGGAGAATATTTCACTGCATTATCCAAAAGATTATAAAGGGCTTCTATGCTCCATTTTCTATCATAGCAGGCTGTTGTCTGTAAATTTCCTTGTACCTTAAGAGAAATCTCATATGCCTCTGCTTTTGGTCTTATCTGAGCCACAGCCTGAGAAATCAAAGGTTCTATAGGCTGCCGTATTGGCTGTACAGCCACAAGATTTGTTTCCAATCTGGACATTTTGGTTAGCGCCTGTATTAAAAACTCCAAGCGCTCTGCCTGTTCCTTCATTTCACCCACCATAAAAAGCAACTGCTCCTTGTCTGGATTTTCTCTGGCAAGACCTTCCTCCAAAAGCTCTGCATACAGCTTCATATTGGCTACCGGAGTCTTCGTCTGGTGAGAAATATCAGATACCAAGCCTTGCAGGCTGGCTTTTTCTTTTTCTATGTTCTTTCTGGCCAAATTGGAGGAAGTGAGAAAGCGCATCCATTTAGTCTCTATTTTTGACAATTCCGTCTCTTCATACGCATGTTCTTCAAAACTTCCATCCATAGCACTGTCCAACATTTCATTGAGACGTCGCAGAACTTTTCTTGTACCAATCATAAACCTTCCTCTTCTCGCTTCCACAAATATCCCTGCCCATAAATGGTGTGAATGTATTTCACAGAACCGCCTTTTTCCAGTTTTATCCGCAAACGATTGATGGTAACAGAAAGCGCATTTTCATCTACATACTCGCCTCCATCTGCCCAAATGCGTTCTATGAGAAGCTCTCTGGTAAGCACTCTTCCCTGATTTTCCAGAAACAGGCGAAGTAGTTTTTGCTCATTTTTCCCAAAAGACAACTCTGTCTTTCCTTTCCGAAACAACAGTCTGTCAAAGTCCAAAAACAAATCATCTATTTCATAAATTGCGGTTTTTACTCTGCCTGTCCGGCGCAAAAGATTCTGGATTCTGGCTCTAAGCATAGCCAAACGAAAAGGTTTTGTCATATAATCGTCTGCTCCTAGATTCAGTCCTGTCACTTCATCCATTTCTGTATCAAGAGCAGTAAGAATCAAAACAGGGGTATTTCCTTGCCTTTTCACCCAGGTCAGGTACTCATATCCGCTTTTATCCGGCAAATTAATATCTAGAATAATCAAATCGGGGACTTGTTTCTGAAAGCTGCTCTGTGCTTCCTGTACTTCCCTGTCCTGAAAAAATTCTATCTCCGGCTGGGAAAGGGCCAGCCGGATTCCATTGCTTAATGCAAAATCATCTTCTACAATCTGTATTAACATGTGTTTCACTCCTGTCCTCTCTCGCAAATTCCCCCATATCTCCCAGCCGCTGTTCCAGAAGTTCCCCTTCTTTTTTTGCCTCAAATCCCATTCCAATTAAATCTTTCCGGATAATCTCGGTCTCCATCATCCCTACTCCCTGATTTACTGCATAGGCTGTCACTTTATCAATATATTTCTGATCTGACACCTCCAGATTCAACTGTCTTCCATTGTTCTGCTTTTTTAATTGCTTCCATATATCTTTCTTCATTCGCTCCACCTCATTTCTCTTACATCATCAAAATCGATTCTACCGTATCCGACACGCTTCTCCAACAGCTTTCAAATTCTCTTAATTGCTCCCCTCCTGCTTCTGTAAGGGAGTAATACTTTCTGCTTGGTCCAAGAGGGGATGGCCGAAATTCAGAGGAAATCATTTTCTTCTTTTCCAAGCGTACCAGCAAAGGATAAATCGTTCCCTCTTTCATATCCTCAAAACCAAAATCCTGCAGCTTCATAACAATCTCATATCCGTATGTGGTCTCTACACTGATGATTTTCAAAATGCAGCCTTCCAATGTTCCTCTCATCATTTGAGATTTGTCATACATGCCGTTTTCTCACCTCCCAGGCTTTCTAATTCTTTTCCAGATGATACTCCCTGGCTCTTTCCTCCAAAAGTTTGTCAAATAAATACGTTCCACAAATGTACAAAAAGAAACCAATGGCAATCACAATTAATAATATCCAATTTGGAAACATAATCTCATTTGCCATTTCTTTGAGCATGAAATTTCTCGAAGAAACTCTAAGGAATAGAGTAAAACCTATTACAATCACTAAATTGAAATTATCTTTTTTTCTGCCAAGTATATATTTTCCTGATAAAAAATGAAGAACTGTCAACATGATAAGTCCTGTCAAAATTGACAGAAGCTGAACTGTCCCACAATTTCTGCTTAACAAAGTATTTCCAGAATCCCCTGTCAGCACAAGCAAGCCAGAAAATCCGGCTAACAAAATAGAACCAATTCCCATTCCCTGAATCCAGGTATAAATCTGTTCTTTATGGTCTTCTCTTTTTCCTTCCTGGACAACGTTTTCAGCAAATTCTTCTACTGCACCTAAGCGTTCTTCCAAAAGGCCTCCTTCTTTTTTTGCTTCCAGACCCATACCGATCAAGTCCTTCCGAAGCAGTTGTGTTTCAATCAATCCAACTCCATGGCTTTCTGCATAAGTGCAAACTTTATTAACATATCCGATATCTTCTACTGTTAAATTTAATTCGCTTCTATTGTTTTCTTTTTTTAATTTCTTCCACGCATTATTTTTCATACAGAACACCTCCCGCAAATTTTCACCCCTTCTACCTTGTTCTGCCAAGTAGTTTTCTTAACTATATTGTACCACATAGTAGTCAATTGTCAATTTATTTTCAATCTCCTTCTATAAAAATCTGCATATGATACTATAAGTACAAAATATCCTGATTTTCAGAAAGGAGCTTCACTATGAACCAGCCTCTTTTACAGGTGAATGATGTAAGCTACACCTATCACACGAAATCCGGTGAAACTCCGGCTCTTTCTCATATATCTTTTTCTGTATTTCCAGGGGAATTTGTGGCTATTGTAGGGCCATCTGGATGTGGCAAATCCACATTTTTAGATATGCTTTGCGGTCTCTTAAAACCCGCCGCAGGAGAACTCCTCTTAAACGGAACTCCTTTATCCATGTCCAATACCAATATCGGTTATATGCTGCAAAAAGACCATTTATTTGAATGGCGCACCATTTACAGCAATATGCTGCTGGGACTGGAAATTCAAGGGAGAGTTACTCCGGAAACAAAAAAACACGTTGAAAATCTTCTGGAGAACTACGGGTTGTACAAATTCAGAAATTCCAGACCTTCTCAATTATCTGGCGGAATGAGACAAAGAGCAGCTCTTATTCGCACATTAGCCTTAGAACCTGATTTACTTCTGTTAGATGAACCTTTCTCTGCCCTAGATTACCAAACTCGTCTTTCTGTTGGAGACGATATCGGAACTATTATCCGTCAGGAAGGAAAAACTGCTATTCTTGTAACACATGACATCGCAGAAGCTGTGAGTATGGCAGATCGAGTAATTATCTTCAGCAATCGTCCAGCTTTTGTCCAAAAAATTGTAAATATCAAATTTTCTATGGCAAAACGCACGCCTATGGCATCCAGAAATGCTCCGGAATTTAAAACCTATTTCAATGAAATCTGGAAGGAGTTGAATGTTCATGGCTGATTTACATTCTGTATCTGCTGAACAAAAACGCTATTTACAAATTCAAAAGCGCAATGTACGCCTCATTCAATGTTTCCGTATTCTCTTACTAATTCTTTTTCTGGGATTATGGGAAATAACTGCCCGACTGGGCATCATAGACTCTTTTATCTATTCCAGTCCTTCACAGATTTTAGATACTATGTTTAAAATGATTTCAGATGGAAGCCTGACAAAACACATTTCCGTCACACTCACAGAAACTTTAATAAGCTTTGCACTGGTTACTTTACTCGGTATCCTCTGTGCTGTAATTCTTTGGATTTTCCCCAGAGTTTCCAGTATCTTAGAGCCCTATTTAGTAGTATTAAACAGTTTACCAAAATCTGCTCTGGCTCCTCTGCTTATTGTGTGGCTGGGCAGTAATATGAAAACAATTATTATTGCCGGTATTTCTGTGGCTATTTTTGGTGCTGTTTTAAATTTATATACAGGATTTTGTGAAATCGATTCTGATAAATTAAAACTAATTCAAACTCTGGGAGGCAATAAAAAAGACGCTCTTATCAAAGTTATTCTACCAGCTTCTATTCCTTTAATTCTCAGTGTTATGAAGGTCAATATCGGACTTTCCTTGATTGGAATTGTAATAGGAGAAATAATTGGAAGTAAGCAGGGGCTGGGGTATTTGATTATTTATTCCAGCCAGGTATTCCAGCTTACTACCATGATTATGGCAATTGTTATTCTATGTGTTATTGCTATTCTTTTGTATGGTTTTATTTCTCTTTTGGAGAAATATTATTTAAAAAAATATCAGTAATAGTAAAAGGGAGAAAACTCAAAATGGTTTTCTCCCTTTTATGACTATTTTTTAAATTGATGTTTCTTCAGTTGTTTTAAATCTCAATGTTATTTAATTCTTCATTTTTCTCTGTTTCTTCATGCTTATGTCCTACGGTTCCGGCTACTGCGTATAAGTGGAATTTCGGTTCATAATAATATTCTTTTACCAGAGAAAAATCTTCTATTTGCCCCGTACTCTCTACATGTAAAAGAGGTGCGGTACAATCCATTACATAATCACCAATCTGAATATGTTCCTCATCGTAGGGTTTGATAGGCAAATCCTGATGAATTAAATCAAGTATCTTTTCTTCAATTTCTGCCAAATCAAAAGACGGTTTCTCTGTATAATTCAACATAAACCCATGTTTAATATCAGAACGGATACATTTAGGCCGATCAATATCTTTTACGCAATACCCAAACAACTCTTCTGCGCTATGTGTCATTTTTCGATAAATTAAAGAGTCAAAAACAACATTTGCAATATTGTCCGGCAATGGTCCGAAAAGAGAAGGTCTTGTAACAATCACTTCCTCTCCAATTCCAATCAGCAAATCTGCATTTCTTTTCAAAACTGGATATAAAATTTCGAAGTGCTCTACAATTACTCTTTTATTCATCCCTATTACATTGTGTACTGCCTTTGCAATTTCCTCAAGAGAAACATATTTTCTGGCACTGCGCACATCTACATGGAACGTTCTCGGCGTATAAAAACCCACATCCTCCGCATTAAGCAAGGGCATATTTAAAATATCAAATTCATCATCTGACTCCACCATCTGAATTCCCGGAAACATTCCTTTAATCAACTTACTCTTACCTGAATCTTTTGCCCCAATAATCCCAATAATCTTATCAAAAGGATTTAAGTACATCTGGGTAATTTTTCTTCCCAGTTCCATAACTCTGCGGTTTCCACGAGGAGCAAAAAAGAAATTATAAAGATTACATTCATGTCGAACATTATTATAAATCATGCGACACCCTCCTTCCAATACCAACTTACTGTTATTGTAACATAATTTGTTTCTCTATACAAACACTAAGCTTTCAAAGAAAGAATTTTATACCACGTCTGGCTATTTGTAATGATTTATTATTTTTCTAATCGTTCATAAATTGTCTGAATTTCTTCCTTGGTAGCCAGTAGATGGGAAAATGCACTGGCACTTCCTGCTGCAACTCCCATACGGAACGCATGGGAATAAGACTGTCTTTCCATCCATCCGGCAATAAAACCGGCTACCATAGAGTCACCTGCTCCTACAGCATTCACTAATGTTCCTTTCGGTGCTGGCTGCATAAATACTTCTCCGTTTTCTGCTACAAGAACGGCGCCTTCCCCAGCCATAGATACCAGAACATTTCTGGCTCCTTTTTCCTGAAGTTTTTTTGCATAAGGAATTACAGACTCTCTGGTCTTTAATTCCACATCAAAGATTTCCCCAAGTTCATGATTATTAGGTTTAATTAAAAACGGTTCATATTCTAACACATATAAAAGCAAATCTTTTGTAGCGTCCACAACAAAAAGAATTCCTTTACCCTGAAGTTCTGCTAAAATATCTCTGTAAATAGAATTTGGAAGACTCTCCGGTATGCTTCCTGCCAGAACCAGAACATCCCCTTCCTCTAAATGTTTGAGTTTTTCCATCAATTTTTCTGCTTCTTCCTTTTGAATTACAGGACCTATTCCATTAATCTCTGTTCCGTCATAATCTTTCAATTTCACATTAATTCTGGAAAATCCAGTTTTTGTCCTGATAAAATCACATTGAAATCCAATTTCTCTTACCATACGCTCAATTTCCTGTCCGGTAAATCCTGCCGTAAATCCCAATGCTGTATTATCTATCCCCAAATTTTGAAGTACTGTGGAAACATTAATTCCTTTCCCTCCCGGAAGCATTTGTTCTTCTTTGGTTCGATTAGTCGTTCCCATCTGAAATCCCTGTAAAGAAATAATATAATCCAGAGAAGGATTAAAAGTAACTGTATAAACCATCTTTTCTTACCTCCTATTTATTTTCAATTTCCTATGAACACTTCTTCTTACAAACCAAAAACAAATAACCTGAAGTACAATGGTTGCAATCCATGACGCCGGATAGGAAATAAACAGCCAATCTAATGAACGATGCTCCGGAAATACCCAAAAAATCCAAAGAATTCTAGTCCCCACTGTTCCTATTACAGATAAAAACATAGGCACTGCTGAATGTCCCATTCCACGTAAAGCTCCGGGAAATAAATCCATCAGACCACACAGGAAATAGGTAACTGTGGTGTAAAGTAAAATCTCCACTCCACATTGAATAACCTGCGGGTCTTTTGTATAAATCCGCAAAAGCTCCGGTCCGAAAATATAAGCGCCCCCGCCTAAAAGTACCGCAACAACAACAGAGAGAATAATACAATTCCACAGAACCTTATCCATACGCTTCCACTTTCCGACACCGAAATTCTGGCTGGTAAAGCTCATACATGCCTGCGTAACGGAATTTACCGCAACAAACAAGAAGCCAAAAATATTGTTGGCTGCCGTATATCCTGCCATTGCAATAGAACCAAAAGAATTCACAGAGGATTGGAGCAATACATTAGAAAAATTAATGACTGTGCTCTGAATTCCCGCCGGAATTCCCACCTGAAAAATCTGTTTTAAATGATTTTTCTTCAGCGTAAGCTTGGAAAATCGAAGCTGATAACTGCTGTCTGACTGATAAAGACATCGTAATACCAAAACACAGGAGACAAATTGGGAAATTACCGTAGCAATCGCCACTCCTGCTACGCCCATGTGAAATACAATAACCAGTATCATATTTAAGCCTGCATTGATTAAACCGGCAGCAATCAGGAAAAACAACGGGCGCTTTGTATCTCCCACGGCTCTTAAAATCGCCGCCCCATAATTATACAACATGAAAAACGGCATTCCCAAAAAATAAATTTTCATATAAAGAGCTGCCTGATCAATGACATCTGAGGGCGTTGCCATAAGCTCCAATGCAAATCTGGAAAAAAACAGTCCCACAAACACCATTACAATTCCGCTGATTAAGGCAAAGGTAATAGAGGTATGAACTGTTTCTGACATTTCCTTGGAGCGTCCCGATGCGTAAAAACGGGCTGCCAGTACATTTGCTCCCAGGGAAACCCCGATAAATAAATTAGTGAACATATTTATCAGCGCAGAGGTTGAACCTACTGCCGCCAATGCCTGACTGCCGCTAAATCTCCCCACTACCACAATATCCACGGCATTAAACATCAACTGCAAAATTCCCGAAAGCATCAATGGCAGAGAAAACGAAATCAATTTATCCATAATAGAACCGTTGCACATATCGATTTCATATTTATTTTTCTTTGACACAGAATTCATATTTTTACTCCTTCTAAATTACAAAAATGACAAAATCGCCGTACCCCACTTTCAGTGCCCTTTACGCACAATGGATACAGCGATTTTTTCATTTTTCAGCTTTGAAAACAAAGAAAGCCTATATTATTTTAAAAATCCACTGATAATCTGTTCTTCCGCTTCTTCCTCTGTCAGTCCCAGAGTCATCAGCTTAATAATCTGCTCTCCTGCAATTTTTCCGATAGCAGCCTCATGAATAAGCGCTGCGTCAGAGTTGTTGGCAGTAATTTCAGGAATGGAACTGATTTTCGCATTTCCCACAATAATTGCATCACATTCTGTATGTCCGCTGCATTTTTCGTTTCCGTTAAGTACAGATTGGAACAGCTGATAAGAATTGTCCTTTGCAACAGAACGGGAAATAATATTAGCCCCTGAATTTTCTCCGTTTAAATCCACCACAAAACGGCTTTCCGCTCTCTGTTCCCCGTGAGTCATCAAGCGTTCCATCACCTTGACGCTGGCATTTTTGTCCAGTTTTACCGTTGTTTTACGAATGGTAGAGTCCACGCCCTTAATCTGGGCTGTATCCATTTCCATATAGCTGTTTTCCCCTACTTCCACAATGGTTTCCGGGTTCATAATTCTCTGTCCTTTACCATCACCGCTTCCATAGTGTTTTTCCACATATTTTACCTTTGAATTTTTACCGATAAAAAAGCTGTGAATTCCATCATGCTCACTGGAATCATCTGTTCCGCAGTGAATACCGCAGCCTGCAACAATCGTAACATCACAGTCATCCCCGATATAAAAATCATTATAAACCGTCTCTTTTAATCCGGCTTCACTTAGCACAACAGGAATATGAATGCTCTCATTCTTTGTTCCGGCTTTAATTTTAATCACAATACCATCACTTCCCTCTTTCGGGACAATTTCGATATGTTCTGTGCTGTTTCTTGCCTCTGTTTTTCCATTTGTTCTGATGTTATATGCTCCTACAGGAATTTCATGCAGCCCTGCAATTTGTTTTAACAGCTCTTTTTGTACGTTATCCATTATCTCTGCACTCCCTTCTGCCACATTTCACAGCCGGTATCTGCCTGTGCTGCATCTAACAATGCAGGCAACACATCTTCTTTACTTCCTCTTTTTACAAGCTTTCCATCTGCAATTACCAGAATTTCATCTGCGGTATTTAAAATACGTTCCTGATGGGAAATAATCAAAATAGAGCCTTTCTTTTCCTTGTGCATCTTTTCAAATACCTGTATTAAATTTTGAAAACTCCATAAATCAATACCTGCCTCCGGCTCATCAAAAACAGATAGTTTTGTTCCTCTTGCCATAACTGTGGCAATTTCAATTCTCTTCATTTCTCCGCCGGACAAGCTGGCATTTACTTCTCTGTTAATATAGTCTTTTGCACAAAGTCCTACTTCTGAAAGATACTGACATGCTCCGGATAAAGAAATCTCTTTTCCCGCTGCCAAATTAATTAAATCAAAGACCGTAACACCTTTAAAGCGTACCGGCTGTTGAAAAGCATAACTAATTCCATGTTTCGCTCTTTCTGTAATACTCCAGTTTGTAATATCTTCTCCATCTAATAAAATCTGTCCCTGAGTAGGCTTTTCAATTCCTGCAATAATTTTTGCAAGTGTTGATTTTCCGCCTCCATTCGGTCCCGTGATAGCAACGAATCTATTATCCTCAAGAGTAAAACTTACATTTTCTAAAATTCCTTTTTCTTTGTCTTTAGAATTTTCTGCAACTCGAAAGGAAACGTTCCGTAATTCCAGCATTTTTCTTCCTCCCTGTATATCATAAATCATCTTGATTTGTAATCCGTTCTCTATTATATAATTCTATATTCCAGTTGTAAATGCCTTTTGCCTTTTATTTACATTTTCTCAATTCATGGTATAATCATAATATGCTCGTTTAGAATACAAGCGATGGCTTGAAAATTTATAGAATACGGAGATTTAACTTATGAATATTCAAAATCTGAATTTTACAGTAGAGGAATTAAAAATTCTTGCAGAAAACGGTCAAAAAGATTTTATCTATGCCGTGGGATATTATTATGAAAATGGTATTCGAACCTCTGTTAATTTAACAGAAGCTGCTGTATGGTATGAAAAGGCTGCACAAAAAGGTCATGCAGAAGCTGCTATGCGTCTTGCCCTTCTCTATGCACAGGGTGCAGGTGTGGAAAAAAATGAGAAAAAAGCTTTCACTTATATGGAACAGGCTGCAAAAGCCGGAAATACCAACGCGCTGTATAATGTAGGACGCTGTTATGAGGAAGGAATTGGAGTAAAACAGGACTTGTCAAAAGCCTTTGACTGGTATAAAAAAGCAGCGGCAGAAGGCGATTTCCGTGCCATGTGCTGTATGGGCGGATATTTCCTTACAGGAAATCCCGTTCCCTATGAACCCGCAAAAGCATTCCAGCTTTTTGAAAAAGCAGCAAATGCCAATATTCCGGCTGCCCAGTACAACCTTTCTGTCTTATACCGCTATGGAGAAGGAACTGAAAAAGACGTGGAAAAAGCAGATTTTTGGAGAATGAAGGCTGCTCAGAATGGTTTCCGCATGGCTATTGATGAAATTGAAAAGCCGGCTGAAAATCAATAATCTATATTTGCTTACCCAAAGAATTATTGGCTGGTGTACCACAGGTGCGTAGCAGCACAATTTCTACTTCAATAATTCTTTGGGTAAAGCCATTATACAATAAGCGACCATTATTTTAAAGTTTTTTCTATTTCATAATAGAGTTCCCTTGTCTCCTTTTCTGTTTTTTCGTTTATTACCACATCTCCTTTTTTTGTGTGCAGGATTATGTAAGCTTTGCAGTCCTTATACGCATACAAAGTATATTTTCCCTGTTCTTTATTTTCAAATTCCCCTTGCAGCAAAGTCGCACCGGAAAATCCATTGGTTCTTGTTCCTGTCTGAAAATTCTCTGTAAGCTCTACTTCCTCAATCTCTTCTGTTTTTATCTCATAATTGCTCCACCAATACCCTTGAATCTCAAGACTGTTTGCTGATACAGCAATTGCAATCTTACCTTTACTGAAAACAATTCCCATAATCAAACCGGAAAACACGATAGATACTGCTATAATGCAAATCACTGCTTTATTATAGCTTTTCTTCCTGCTTCCCGTATTTTCTTTTATCTTACAAATTGTGTTGCTCAAAATCATAATCCCGACTGCAATAAGGACAACCAAAACAGCATAGACTATCCAGAACCAATCCGGTATCCTTTTACCAAAAGCTTCCATAATTGCCGTAAGCAAGGTAATGATTAGCATACCTGTTCCTGTAATACGGCAAAGTTTTTTCTCATCGTATTGCTCCTGATCTTCCTTTGACATGGTATTATAACCGGCGATTAAAATACTGCCTCGTCCTGACAATAAAATCAGTGAACAAATACCACATAAGGCAATTATACTCCAGATTACTATCATCTTTTACGCCCCCACTTCATTTACTTAATAAAGAAGCCCGCACATTTCATATCCTCATCAAAGGAAACAGTGAACATTGCCTTTCCTTCTTCGTATTTTGCTAAAACCATAACGGTTGCATATTCTGTGCCTGTATCTTTGTCTTTTGTTCCTGCCACCTCTATTTTCTCGAAGCTGTCAAACTCTCCTACTTTATCTAAGGTGTATGATAAATTTTCCTGCAAAGTGTCTAACGCAATGGCATTTTTCATAACAGAGCTAAAGATGTCATTATATACACTTTCCACATTACCTTCATTTACCTGTGTCACAATATCCTTTGCCGCATTTTTGACTTCTTCCTTATTGAATTTGTCCGATAGTTTTCCCTGACAGCCTGTCAGAAGCAATAACATTCCCACCAGAATAACTGCTGTAAGCTTTTTCATAAAACTATTTTTTCTCATAATTTTCTACCTCCTGAAAATGATTTGATGAAATCATAATAATTACTTCAAACTGTTTTTCATTCTTTTCAACAGTACATGTTCCTTCGTATTTTTCCACCGCCTCCTTTACATTTCCAAGTCCTAAGCCTTCATGCTTCTTTTCCCGTTTTTGTACATTTCCCATAGAATTTGCTACATGTATAATCAAAAAGTCCTTTGCTTCTTTTACACTGATTTTCAAAAATCGTGGTGATATCCATTTCGTTTATTCTGTCAAGACAATGTTCCTGTATATCTAGCTCCAGCTTCACATTTTGAAGATTTTTATGGCAGAGCTTTTCGTTTAAAATAATGTTTAACATTCTGTTTTCTGTATACCATAAATGATGGCTTTGGTTTAAAATATGAAAAACCTCCTGATTATACTGCTTTGCTTTCTGAATTTCTCCCATTTCATAAAGCTCTGTAATTACCTGCATGTGATTTTTTAAATCATGTACAATCTTCCGTGATGCCTGATAGCTTTCCTCCAGCTTTAAATAATGTTGATAGAGCAGTTCTTCTCTCTGCTTATTTTCACAGCTTTTTGCCACAAGCTGATAGGAATAAAACACCACCAAATTCATACCAAACAGAAGAACAATGTTGAAAATAATCAGCGCATATCCATTCCACCTTACATAATAATCCCCGATAATAAGCAGGGAAATGAGAAAAATAACAGAAAGTATCGGCATTGTCCAAAAGATGAGCTTCTGCCCTCTTTTCAGCGTCAAAACGCTTTGCTGTTTCATCATTCCGTCTAAAATCAATATCCAAAAAATATCTATCATCCAGCGGATTAAGGCAGCCCCGATACGGGATACCGCAAACGGATCTTCAATTACATACAACCATGACATATTCCATATAATTCCTGATAAAATGGTACTTTTTAAATGAACCGATAACACATAGCTGATAAAAATTCCTGCAAAAAACAACAAAAAATAAAAAATCAAACGCTCCTGTGCCTGTTTTTTCACTTTTCGGGAAAACCAGATACACAGTCCTAAAAATAGGATAATCTCCGCCCCGTAAAAAATGTCCATAGTTTTACTCCTTTTTTACCAGAAATCTGCTCAGCGATTTTTTAAATGCAACCGCCTGTTTTTGAGATAAAGGAAGTATTTCATTGTTCATCAGATAAATATCATAACCTTTAATGTTTTTCACTTTATCCAAATTTACCACAAAGCTTTTATGAGGAGCGGAAAAACCGTATATTTCCATTTTTTCTCGGATATCGCTGATTTTTCCTCTCATAAAATAGGTTTCTTTCTCAGATACCAGCTTAATCTTCCGATTAAAAAATTCAAAATAATAAATAGTATCGCAAGGAATACGAACACGCCCTTCCAAAGTCATAAATTCTAAAATCGGTATCTCTTTCGGTGTTTCTTCCTCATAAGAAAGTGCATCCTGTATCTGCCTGTAAATTTTTTCTTTTTTTATGGGCTTTAACAAATAGCCAAAAGCATGTACGGAGAACGCCTGACTTGCATATTCTTTATAAGCCGTCACATATACAATTTTTATTTTCTTATCTTTTAAGCGAATTTTTCTTGCTGTTTCTATCCCATTGATACCTTTCATATCAATATCTAAAAATAGTAAATCGTAACTTTTGCCACATTCCAAAAGTTCTTCTCCGCCTACATATAAATCAATCTGCTCCAAAGGCTCTCTATATTCTTCCAATATGTTTCTAAGACTTTCTCTTATCTCTTTTTCATCATCACAAATGGCTATTTTCATCTTTCCTACTCTTTTCTTCTTTTCCTTTTTCTGAATTATAATTCATTTTATCTCTTTACTCAATAGAAGTTGTATAAAAGACAGAAAAAAGGAACTATCGTATGAATACATCCAAAACAGATGATATCCAAAACAATAGTTCCCTTTCCTTTATAATTCCTGCTCGATTTCCTTTAATTCATTTAAAATTTCTGTATATTCTTCATGAAACAACAGTTTTTTATTATATTTGTAATAGCTGTCACATCCGTGTTCACTGATAAATTCTAAACTGTGCGGACTAGTATTCAGTTCTGTCACAAAGATAACCATTTCCTGTCCGTCTGCAAAAGCTGCCTCCAAAAAGTCAAAGGCATTTTGAAGATTATTGCGTAGAGCTTCAATGTCCTTTTCTCGTTTTTCCTTTTCTTCCTGAAATCTTTCTTTTACCCCGTCAAAAATAACTTCCTTGCTCTCTCCTACAATGTCCAGCGTATCTGCTGTCTCCTTGTAGTCTTTGAGACGCTCAATCGCTCTTAACCAAATATACTCCGCATCTTTTGTAAGCTGTCCGGCAACCTTTTTCTCCTCCAGCGCCCGATTTTCCATGTCCAGAATATCCCCCATAGAAACAGAGGCTTTCCGCTCATCCGAAAGCGCTTCCTTCCAGCTTTTCAGCAGTTCAAACAGCTTTTCCATATATGCTTCGTTATCGTGATAGCTTCGAAACATTTCATTTAATTTTCCAATGAGAAGTCCCACCACACTAAACCGCTCATCAAAGGCTGCCACTCGAAGCTTTTCGATTGCAAAGCTTGCGAAAGTCCCTGCAAGAACAGCATCAATCTGATAATCTGTCTGATATTTTTCAAACAGTTCCAGATAATTTGCAAAGTCTTTGGCAATTTTCCAATGCTGAATATACTGCATGATAACTTCTCTGTCTGCGGTTTTTCCCAGCTTTTCATACACATATAAAAGCTCAGATAAATCCTCCCAGCCTCTGGCAGTAGCAAACATTCTGCCGTCCACGCCGGTTTCCATACGATAAAAATTCTCCTTACGGATATCCAGATAAGAAATCACTGCCGGATGAATACCTGCTTCATAAGCATATTCCTTCCATACTTGGAAATTCTCCTGTACTTCTATCTTTTTTATTCTGTCTAAGGTTACCACATCAAATTCACGAACAGACTTATTGTATTCCGGAGGATTTCCTGCTGTTACAATCACCCAGCCCTTTGGCACTTGCTGATTTCCAAAAGTCTTGCACTGCAAAAATTGCAGCATGGCAGGGGCTAAGGTCTCTGATACGCAGTTAATTTCATCAATGAATAAAATCCCTTCCTCTATCCCTGTTTCTTTCATCTTATCATACGCCGCAGAAATAATTTCACTCATGGTATATTCTGTTACAGAACGATTTTCTCCTCCGTATTCTTTTTCCCGAATGAATGGCAGTCCCATAGCGCTTTGTCTTGTATGATGGGTAATGGTATAGGATACCAGATTAATCTTACACTCTCTGGCAATCTGCTCCATAATCTGTGTTTTTCCGATACCCGGCGGTCCGATTAAAAGCACAGGTCTTTGTCTGACAGAAGGAATACAGTATTCTCCCCGTTCATCCTTTAACAAATATGCTTCTATTGTATCTTTAATTTCCTGTTTTGCACGTTTAATATTCATGCTCTGCTCCTTCCTCCTGTATATAAATTTTCATTGCCCAAGGCGGCACTTCTACCTCCTGATAATCCTTCTGCATAAGAATAAAAGCTGTGTCATACGGGGGCATTTTATTGGGAAAAATCCCCTGTCCGTCTGTAAAATATAAAAGTCCTTTTAATCCTGTGAGTTCTTTGTTCTCCTGTAATTTCTGAATATAAGCGAAAACAGGGCGAAAATCCGTACCTCCCTGTCCTGCCAGCTCCAGAGTTTCCATATAATTCTCCAGCTCTTCTTTTGAAGTAATTTTCTCATCTTTTTGAATTCTTTCATCACACTGGAGAATATGGATATTAATCTTCCTGAAAAAGCTTTCTTCTTCCTTCAATATTCCATAAGTTTCCTGCAAAAATCGTTTCACTGCCTCTCCGGAACAGGACATAGAGGTGTCAATGGCAATGACAAATTCTTCTATTTTCTTGACTTCTCTTGTTTCCTGCGGTTCAATCAGCGGCATATTTCCATAGACAGACAACCCATAGCTGTAAAATACATAGTCAAAGGCATCCGGGTCTAAATGCGCTTCTTCCTTTACCACGGCAAACTTCTTCAAAAAATTTCTATAATCAAAGGTTTCCCTGTTTTCTACTTTAATTTGCTCTAAAAATCCCGGCGAGCCCTCTGACAAATCCTGTCCGAAGGTTTCCATTTCTGTTTCCATTTTATCACGAATATCTTCCCAATTCTCCTTTGGTCTTTCATTGGGAGGTCGGTTGTTGTCCCTTCTTTCCCAGAGCCCGTGATTGTCTGTGTGAAACTCTTTTTCCCACCTTTTTGCAGTTTCCAAGTCCGGCTTTTGCTCTGTCAGCTCTTGAAAAATCCCTTCTGCATGCAGCACATTTCTTCTCTTTTTTAACCACGCATATAAATTCTTTTTCTCTCTGCTCATGGGCTTTTTCACACAATGAAAAGGCAGACCGTCTATGACAGACTCCACTGCAATATCACAGGCTGTATTCCAAAGGATATCCACGATTTCTCTGTCCAGATATTGACACGCACGTTTTTTTCGATGCTCTGTTTTCTTCCATAAATGCCCGAAAATGCAGTGCAAAATCACGTGAAGATAGGCTCTGTTTACTTCTCTTCGACCTTCTCGATACAGCCCGCCCGGATAAGCCGGATGATAATAAAGTCCAATTCCGTCTGTTCCAATGGTATCTGTTCCTGCATCCATCTGATAGCGCAAGGTCGATAAAGCAACATCTAAAAACCGCAAATGAAGATACAGCTCATTTCTGGCTGATACCAAAATTTTCCGATTGATTTCTTCTATGCGTTTCTCTTTTTCATAGCTCAAATTTTTTCTCCTTTCCTGCAAATTTTTTCCTTTTTTCTTCCATGAGATACCCTGCAATATCCACGGCTTTCTTCTCGGAAGCCTCCTCTATGATGTTTTCTAAAGCTTCTCTGCTCCAGAAATTTTTCCTACCGAAATACTCATATACTTCATGCCAGTTGGATTTTTCCAGATAAAAACGTGCGCATTTTTCCAGATTTTCTCTCACATAATTTGCATAATTTTTCTCCGCTTCTTTTGCAAGCTGATAAGGGTATAAAAGCCTTCCCACTGCCATGGGAATTAAAATTTCTTCTTTTTCATACACCAAAGCTGTGGAAAATAAACTGTCGTATCGCTTATAATCTACTTTCTTGTCCGTAAAGCACTGGCGGTATTTATAACCACACCCATGAAAATGCGTTTCCAAAATTCTGGCAGGGGTATTTTCCACGCCTTCCTCATAATATTCGGGAAAAATCAGCTCTGCCCTTTCATCTGTATTGAGAAAAACAATGCTTACATACATCTCATGAAAGGTCTCGCTGACAACGTCTTTGATACAGGAAATACCGTCTTCTTTTAAAAACATGACTAAATTTCTAAGGGAGGAACAGCCTGTAAAAGAGCCTCCTCCGATTTCCTTTACATCGTCAAAAAGCTTTAAGGTCTTCAAGCTTCTGCATCCGTAGAAAGTATATTTTCCCAGAATTTCAATCCCCTGCGGTATCTCTATTTCTTCTATTTCCGTAAATTCTCTTTGCTCCTCTTTGCTTCGTCCCGCCTTCCACGGAGAATAGGCATAAGACGGCAAAGAGGATGCCAAAGCACCCTCTTTTCTACATTCTTCCAACTTTATGTACCTCCGAAAGCTTAGTCGCAGGCTGCTTTAAATTCTGTCCAGTTTTGATTATATGCTTCTTCTGCTTCTGTACTTACATTCTGAATAATTTCCCCTTTTGTTACAGAATCCGGAACAACCAAATCAGGATTAACCAGCTCATCTGCTGCTTTATTTGTACAATAATATCCTACAAAATCAAAGCATTTTGCAGCTACCTCAGGCTCTAAAATGTAATCTAAAAATGCGTAAGCTTCTTCTGTATCCGGCGCATTTTTCGGAATAAAGAAGTTCATAATTCCAAAGCCCAAGCCCTCTTTTGGATAAACAACCTTCAAATCAGGATTTTCTGCCAAAGCTGCAATGACCTGTGAGGTATATAAAATACCTACGGAAGCTTCTCCGTTTAATAGAGCATTCTGTGTATTGGTATCCTGTATCATACGAATATTCGGCGCTAATTCTTTTAACTTTTCTCCTGCTTCTTTAATTACCGCAGGGTCTTGTTCATTCATGCTTTTTCCCATGGTGAGAAGCACCATACCCTCTACGGCACGATAGCTGGCAATGGTTGCAATTTTATCTTCCAGCGCCGGGTTCCATAAATCTTCATATCCCTGAATTTCGAAATCTACCTGCTCCGGATCATATACGATTAAAGGAATACCTGCTCCGTGCGGTATGGTATATCTATTTTCCGGGTCGTAAAACTGACTCTGATACAATGGATTGATGTTGTCATAATTTTTCAGCTTTTCCTTATCCAGTTCTTTTGCCAGTCCGTTATTTACAATCTGCTCAATAATATAATCGTCACCGATTACAAGGTCGTAATCTTTTCCGTCAGACTGCTGTACCTTCTCAAACATGGTTTCGTTAGAGTCAAAGTTTGAGCTGATAATACGAATACCTGTTTCATCTTCAAAATCTGTCAAAACCTCCTGAGGAAACAAACCTTCCCATGTATAAAGCACCAGCTCTTTATTATCTTCTTCTTTCTTCTCTCCGCAGCCTGCCAGCATACTTCCTGCCAACGCCGCACACAAAATCATAGAAACTATTTTTTTCTTCATTTTCACATCTCACTTTCTAAATTTTAATATTTCTTTTCTGCTCTCTTACTCAAAAATGAGGAAAGAAGCAAAACTGCTGTAATTACTACTAAAATAATGGTACAAAGAGCATTGATTTCCGGTGTTACCCCTGTTTTTAGCTGTGCATACACCTTTACCGGCAGGGTATTCAGCCTTGGACCGTTTACAAAAATACTGATAACCACATCATCAAAGGACATGGCAAATGCCAGTAAGCTTCCGGATAAAACAGCCGGTGCAATAAGAGGCATGGTAATGTCAAAAAAGGTTCTTATCGGTCCCGCCCCTAAGTCTCTTGCTGCTTCCTCAAGGGATTTATCAATTCCCACTAAGCGTGCCTTTACCATCATAAAAATATAGGGAATACAAAAGGTAGTATGTGCAATTACCAGTGTTGTCATACCAAAGGGCAGATTTAACATGGAAAAGAACACAAGAAAAACCATTCCTAGAATAATTTCCGGTATCATAATGGGAATTGTAGAAAGATATTCCATCATTCCCTTTGTTTTGTATTTCACTCTTGCCATTCCCACAGCCCCTAAGGTTCCGATTACCGCAGAAATTCCGCAGCTTAAAACCCCAAGCAAAATGCTGTTAAAAAGCGCTTCCTTTAAATCTCTGTCATTGGCTAAGGTCTCATACCATTTGAACGAAAAGCCTGTAAAATTAGCGGAAAGTCTGGACTCATTAAAGGAAAAAATCACTACCATAACAAGGGGAAAATACATCAGTAAAATCATAATTGCCAAATATAAATTTGACCATTTCCATTTCTTTTTCAAAATAATCCCTCCAAATCCTTTACATGAGTAACCTTTCTATATACAAACATCATCAGAGATGTCAGCAGCATCAGAACCACTGCAAGGGCTGCCGCAAAAGGCCAGTTGCTTCCTCTGGTAAGCTGGTCCTGAATCACACTTCCCACCAGTACAATCTTATTTCCTCCTAAAATATCTGCGATGAAAAACAGCCCCATAGAAGGAATAAAAGTAAGAATAACCCCTGTCAAAAGCCCCGGCAAGGTAAGCTTAAAGGTAACCGTAAAAAATGCCTTTACAGCATTTGCACCTAAATCTCTTGCTGCCTCTACATAAGACCAATCCATCTTTTCCACACTGGAATATACTGCTAGCACCATAAAAGGCAAGAGAGCGTATACCATACCAATAACTACCGCAGGATAGGAATACAGAATTTTCAACGGTTCTTCAATAATCCCCAGTTTCATCAAGAAACCATTTAAAACACCCTTTGCCTGTAAAATTAAAATCCAGCCATACATACGAATTAAAGAACTTGTCCAAAAAGGTATCATAATCAAAAGCATCATTCGTTTCTTCCATTTTGCAGAAAGCTTCGCCATAAAATATCCGAAAGGATACCCCATAAGTACAATCAACAGGGTACTGGTAATGGCAAGCTGGAAAGACTGCACAAAGCTTTTTAAATATACAGGCTCTGCAATCTTTTTATAATTTTCCAGCGTAAAACTCCATATTGTGGAAGAACCGCTTCCATTGGTAGCAAAGCTCAGTGCCACCATGTAAAGGAGAGGTCCTACTACAAAGCATAAGGTAAAAAGGTAAAGAGGAAGAACAGTAAGAAACAAACCTGATTTTTTCTTTTTCATCTTGCCGCCTCCTACTCTAAATCCACAAATACCGCATGCTCCGGCTTCCAACCCACACAGACCTTATCACCTGCTTTTAAGTCTGCATCCATGCCATATCGGCAAGATACCAGTGTTTTCCCTGATTTCAGTTTTAACGTCAGATGAAGCTGCCCTGCTGTAAAAGATTTATCTTCTAAAACAGCTTCCAGACCATCCTTACACTCTGTGCAAACCTTTAAATTTTCTCTTCGTACTGCCAGATTTACCTGCATGCCCTCACAAATTCCGTCAATGGGTTCTGCATACATCATCTGATTTTCTATCAGTACCTGCGCTTCTGTATCTGCTACCTTCTGCACCACGCCGGAAATCACATTGGCATTTCCTACAAAATCTGCCACATAACTGGTTTTCGGATGATTGTAAATTTCATCCGGCGTTCCAATTTGCTCAAATCTGCCGTCTTTCATTACTACAATTCTATCTGACATATTGATGGCTTCTTCCTGATCATGGGTAATGTATAAAAAGGTGATACCCAGCTTTTTCTGTAATCGTTTTAACTCAATCTGCATGGTACGGCGAAGCTTCAAATCCAATGCTCCCAAAGGTTCATCCAGAAGTAAAAGCTTGGGACTATTTACCAGAGCTCTGGCAATGGCTACCCTCTGCTTCTGTCCTCCCGAAAGCTCAGAAGGCATACGCTTTTCATATCCTGTCAGCTGTACCAATTCTAAGATTTCTGCCACTTTTTTCTTAATTTCTGCCTTGGGTACTCGCTTAATCTTTAATCCATATCCCACATTTCCCTCTACATTTAAGTGAGGAAACAGCGCATAATTTTGAAAAACCGTATTCACATCCCTTTGATTGGGAGGCACAGCCGTAACATCCTTTCCGTCTAAAAATACCGTTCCGCTGTCCGGCGCTTCCAGTCCTGCAATAATACGCAGAGTTGTGGTTTTACCACATCCTGACGCCCCTAAAAAGGTGATAAACTCTCCCTTTTCAATGGACAGAGTAATTCCGTTTAAAACATCGGTTTCTCCAAATCCCTTTTTAATATTCTTCAATTCCAGTAATTGTTCACTCATTTTTTTACCTTCTTTTTCATTTCAACCTGTTGTCAGCTTCTATAATGGCATAAGTTTACTATTTTTGTCAATTCTTATGAAGAAATTTAGATTTTTTTAATCCACTTTTATTTGAAAGCGTATAGGCCACGCAATATGCCGCAAAGGGAACAATCAGCACACATGCCACTGCCCCAAAAAGCATCACGGACAACTCCTGAAACAAAAAGCGGGAATTCACAATGGTTTCTATGGTATATCCACCCTTCTTCAAATAGGCAAACAACAGCATAGAGTCACCTAAATACACAAAAAGCAGAGTATTTACCGTAGTTCCGATAATTTCCTTCCCCACCTGCATGCCGGAGGCGAACAATTCTTTTTGGCATAGCTCCGGCCGATGCTGCTTCACCTCATAAACCGCAGAGGTTACCGACAATGCCGTATCAATTGCCGCACCCAAAGCGCTTAGTATGGTTACTGATACTGCAATCTGTAACATGCTGATATGAATATCCGACTCATAAAAATACATAATATCCTCCTGCATGGACTGTATTTCATTTAATCCGCCGCCCTGTGCCTTCCACACCAGCAGATAAATCAGAATACTCAGTACAAGCATAATTCCCGTTACAGCAGCAAATGCCGCAAAGGTTTTCACGTTTTTTCCATTCTGCTTCATTAAAGATATGTAGCTAATGATTACAGCAGCCAGAAAGACAACGGGAAAAACAGGATAGCCCTTTGCCAGCAAAATAATCGTTCCTCCTAAAACAAGGATGTTGCCGCAGAGCACCAAAACGGCGATTGCACCTCTTTCTCCTCCCACTGCTACCATGAGAAGAAACAATATCAACACAAGTATTCCTGTCATTTTTTCCTCCTAACCTGCACCTTTAAAAAGACTGCGGATACAAAAATAGAAATTGGAATTGCCAGCACGATCCCGATACTTTCGATAAGAAACCGGCAGATTTCAAAGGAGATGTGATATCGTATATTGGACAAAAAAGAAATGTCATTGTTCATTCGAATGAGAAATCCGGGAATTAAACCGCTTCCAAAGGTAAACAACAGCACACTGAGCATAGTTCCCATAATGTCATATCCGATTTCTCTGCCGGAGCGAAACAGGGGCAAAAATTTAATATCCGGTTTTTTCCGAATAAGTTCTCCTGTTGCCGCCGCTATGGTTACGGCTACGTCCATAATTGCTCCAAGTCCTGCCAGCATAACCTCTGCCTCAAACATTTCTGCGGGATTTTCCACGCTTCCCAGATATTCCATAGAAGAATAGTCCACGTCTCCATACAAATACATAATAAAATGAAATATTCCCATAATAACCGTAAATACACAAAGAGTTGAGCAGACTGCCGCCAGCGTTCGCTTGTGAAATCCGTTTAAAAGCAAAATCGTTCCAAAAGTAAAGCAGAAAACCATGATATTGCAGATTTTAATCATATTTCCGCCTTTTAGATAAAAATGAAATCCCACGGCATAGACAACCGTGTTAAAAATCATCGTGCTTATAGTATAAATTCCCTGCTTCTTTGTAATCAGGATGAGCAAAAAAAGTAACATTCCTCCTACTGCCGCCAGATAAGTATCCCTTTTCAGACCTTTGATTTTTCCTGAAAGCCTTTCCCCGTTTTCACTGGCATGAATAAACACCTTATCCCCTCTGTGGTATTTCTGATTTGTAACACCGGAATACGTATATTCATTTTTCAGCGTAACTTTACTTCCCTTCCATTTTCCGTTCAGTAAAATCCCCTGCATTGTCTGTCGGTAATAAGCCTCCGTCTCACCTCTTGCCCCTTCTTTTTCTCCTGTTTTTTCTGTTTGTACTTTTGTAATTTTGGCAATGGTTGTATCATAAAGCCAAGCATCCTGAGACACAAATAAAAGAAACAACAGATATATTCCTATAAGAAAAAACACCTTTTTTCTTTTACAAACAAATTCTTTCATTTTCCCACCTCATTTGTCAGAATTTACTGCTTTTTTGATTATACCCCTTTCTCTTTTTTACGGCAACAAAAAAGGTACGGAAGCTTTATTGACAAATAATTCCAGATAGTGAATAATACTTTATAAGATTAAACACAAGTGAGGTGACGTCATCTTATGACTATTAAAGAAATTGCCAAGCTGGCAGGCGTTTCTATTTCAACCGTTTCAAAAATTGTAAACAACAAAGCAGATAATATAAATATCGAAACCCGCAATCGTGTACTGAAAATTGTAAAAGAATACAACTATACGCCTTATGGCACAGCCAAAAATATTTCCAATGCAAAGACCTTTGTCATCGGTGTTCTTTTAAGGCACAGCACTTTGCTGAACCTGATGCTAAAGGGCATTATGGATATGGCGCAAAAGCATGGCTATAATGTTCTTCTTTGTGACAGTATGGACTCTGAAGAAAAGGAATTAAAACACATTACTGCACTGTGCAGGCATCATGTGGACGGTGTTATCTGGGAGCCTGTCAGTGAAAACAGTGTTCAATACGAACATTATTTTCAGGAGCAGGATATTGCTGTTTCCTACATTAACTCCTCCCTTCCGGAAGCCTCTCACTGTCTGGATTTTATGCAGATGGGCTATCTTGCTGCCCAAAAGCTTTTAGATTATCGCCATACTCATATTGCATGTCTGACAAAGCCCGGAAGCTTTCGCTCCAAAATGGTATTTGAAGGATTTAAGAAATGTCTTTTTGACAATGAAATTCCCTACTCAGAGGATATGAAGCTTTTCGTTACCGACCCTGACTTTTATACCCAGATTTCCTTACAGGGCTTTACAGGAATTGTCAGCACCCACTTTGAGGCTGCTCTTTCTCTGTATGAAAAAGTAAAGAGCTTTCATTATCATATTCCTTCCGACTTATCCCTTATAAGTCTTCGGGAGGATGCGGGAGACGCCATCTGTTTTCCCAGAATTTCCTCTCTCCAAATCCCCTACGAGGCTTTCGGAGAAAAAGTCTGCTATCATTTAATTGCAGCCTGCGAAAACTTAAATGAACCTAAATTTACACTCTTTACTTCTGATAATCTCACTTTGGACCATGAAGAAAGCTTAAATGCGCCGCCTTCCTGCCGCTATAAAAAAGTGATTTCCGTAGGAAGCATCAATACGGATATTACACTGACCGTAGACGAGCTCCCAAGCTCCGGCAGTACCACCGTTACTACCGCCTCCTGTATTTCCCTTGGGGGAAAAGGAGCAAATCAGGCCATTGGCGCTGCCCGCCTCGGACGTGAAGTGATTTTAATCGGAAAAATCGGAAATGATTATGACTCCACCGTTATTTATGATACGTTAAAGAAAGAGCATGTGCTGACTCACGGAATACGAAGAAGCTCTGCCTCTGCCACCGGAAAGGCATATATTCACGTACAAAAAGATGCGGAAAGCTGTATTACCGTTTTGCCCGGCGCTAATGAAACTCTTTCTCCCGAGGATATTTTATCAAGAGAACATTTATTTGACGACTGCGGTTATTGCCTGATTTCCACGGAAATTCCAATGAATACCTGCATACAGGCTGCCAAAACAGCGCATTTCCATCACGCCAAAACCATTGTAAAGCCAGCCACTCTAACGGCGCTGCCAACTGAGCTTTTGGCAAATGCAGATATTTTCGTTCCCAATAAACGAGAAGCCGCAATTTTATGTCCTTCTGAAAACACAGTAGAAAAGCAGGCTGATTATTTTTACCGCCAAGGCTGTCCTGTGATTATTATCACCTTAGGTCATCAGGGTTCTTACGTAAAAACAGCAGATTTTTCCGGTTATTTTCCTGCTGCTGATTTTCCTTCCATTGACTCCACAGGAGGCGCTGACGCTTTTATTGCTGCTCTTGCCTCCTATTTAACAGAAGGTTATCCTCTTTTGAATGCAGTGAAAATCGCAACTCATGCAGCCGGATTTTGTATTTCCAGAACCGGTGTAGTGCCGGCGCTCATTGACAGAACCTCTTTGGAAAATCATATTAAAATGACAGAACCGACGCTTTTAGCTCTATAATAATTTTATGAAAATGAGGCTGCTGCATTAAGTTGTATATTACGAATACTTACACTTGATGCGACAGCCTCATTTTCATTCATTTCTAAATCCACCTTTTTTCGTTTGTATCTTTAAAATGTGCAAACCCTAAAACATATCCTTCTCCGCCCCTTGGTTTGTCATATACAACCACCATTTTTAAAATCGCATTACCATCCGGCGATATACAAGGGCTATTTTCCAGCTCACGCTCGTACTTATATTTTGCTAAATTTATATTCAGAGTCTTCTTTTTCTCTATTTGTATCCATGCAATACTTATTAACACGATACCTATAAATATAGCAAGCCATATTATTAAGTATTTTTTCTTAAAATCGTTATATTTGATTATCAATAAAATAAACTTTTCTAAAACATTTTTCTCATATCATACCAGCAAGCTCCTCCATGTGTAGAGTCTGCCACCCCAAAGTTTTCAAATCCATGACTTCCGTAAAACTTCAGCAAATGTTCTTTACAGGTTAAAATCACACCTTTTTTTCCTCTTTCTTTTGCCGTATCGGAGAGAAAATCCAGCAACTTTCCTGCAATTCCCTGATTTCTGTATCCTTCTCTTACGTCTAATCCAAACACTGTTTGGTAAGCTCCGTCAGGCTTATGCAGTGCCGCATTATGATAAAGCTCGTCCGGTAAAGAGGGCCGGTCTGTCACCGCTCCGTTAATAAAACCGGCAATTTCTCCCTGTACTTCTGCTACGAAAAAACTTTCTAAAAATGTACTCATGCGTTTTTGAATTTCCTCTGCCGAAGCTGCTTCTGCCTTTGGAAAACACTCTGCTTCAATCTGCGCCAATACAGAGGCTTCTTCTAATTTTGCATTTCTGATTGTAATTTCCATATTTTCTCTCTCATCCTCATAAATTCCCATTTTCTGAAAGGCTTCTTCAATAAGCTCTAAAACCTCCTCACTGTCTGCACTGATGGTATGGCAGTGATGACCGGATGTAATATTTGTAAGAGGACGTGATTTTCCTGTGCGAATATCCTCCACAAACTGTTTTACCTGTCTTCTGGAGCTGATTTGCAGGGAAGCTCTTAATTCTCCGTAAATATGGTGCTGTACAAACACATCTATAACTGTGCCTCCGCAGTCTACTACTGCGTTTAATTCTTCTTCTATTTTTTCATCGGTATGACACACCTGAAAAACCCGAACAAATTTCTTTGTTCCCTGACAGATATATCCTCTGTTGGTAGACAGAATTTCACAATCTGCCGCACGCAGTAATGCAATATCCTGTACAATTACCTGTCTGCTTACATGAAAAAGTTCTGCCAGCTTTGTTCCTGATACCGGTTTGTCGCTTTCCGAAATATATTTTAAAATTTCTTTTCTGCGTGTTTCTCCAACCATTCTGAAAAATCCCCTTCCTTCGCTGTATTATACCTCGTGAAGATTTTTTAAGGACAAGTCTAAAATCGGAGAGGAATGTGTCAAAGCCCCGCTGGAAATATAGTCTACGCCGACTTCTACCAGACGTTCAATATTCTCTTTTGTAACGTTGCCGGAACACTCTGTTTCCGCTCTTCCGTCAATAAGTTTTACAGCTTCTTTCATTACCTCCGGCGTCATATTATCCAGCATAATAATGTCTGCTCCGGCTTCTACTGCCTCCTTTACCATCTCCAGATTTTCTGTTTCAATCTCGATTTTACGAACAAAAGGAGCATATTCCTTTGCCATTTCCACTGCTTTTTTCACACTTCCTGCTGCTCCGATATGATTATCCTTCAATAAAATTCCGTCAGAAAGGTTGTATCTGTGATTATAACCGCCGCCGACTTTTACCGCATATTTTTCAAAAATACGCATGTTCGGAGTTGTTTTTCTGGTGTCTAAAAGCTTGATTTTTGTTTCTTTTAACAGCTCTGCAATCTGATGTGTATAAGTCGCAATTCCGCTCATTCTCTGCAAATAATTCAGCGCAGTACGCTCGCCGGAAAGAAGCACACGGATGTCTCCACGTATTACTCCCAAAAGCTGTTTATTCTTTACCTCATCGCCGTCTTCTGCGTAAAATTCTACCTCTGTTGTCTCATCCAAAAGCTTGAAAACACGCTCAAATACACCCAGTCCGGCAATAATTCCATCCTGCTTGCAAATCAGCTGTACTTCTCCCTGTTTTCTGTTTCGCATAACGGCATTTGTAGTAACATCCTCGCTGCTGACATCTTCCTGTAATGCCATTTTTATCAAATTATCTGCATTTAATTTCATTGTAATATCGTTCATTTTGCCTGTCTCTCTCTTTCTATTTCTTTCAGAATTTCGTTCTTATACACCTCTGCCAGACATTCCTTCTGACTTACAATACACTCTTGTGTCTCTTGATACAGTTTATCAAAATCTGCATCATTTGTCTTGCATTTTTCCCTATTTTTTTCAATATTTTTTGCCGCACGCTCAGCAAAAACCAGACTTTCCAAAAGAGAATTGCTTGCAAGACGGTTAGCGCCGTGCACGCCGTTACAGCTTGTCTCACCTACTGCATACAGACTTTTCATTGTTGTTTTACTGTCTGCATCCACATGAATTCCCCCCATAAAATAGTGCTGGGCAGGAACTACGGGTATCCATTCCTTGGTTACATCATAGCCTTCCTCCAGACATCTTTCATAAATATGAGGAAAATGATTTAAAATCACTTTTTCTCCTAAAACCGTCATATCCAGCCACACATAAGGCTTATTATCCAATTCCATCTGCTTATGGATTTCCTTTGTCATCAGGTCTCTTGGAAGCACCTCATTTGCAAAACGTTCTCCTTTTGCATTATATAATTTTGCTCCTTCTCCCCTTACAGACTCCGAAATCAGAAAACGTCTTCCCGGTTTTAAAGAATATAAGGTCGTAGGATGAATTTGAATATAATCAATATTTTCTAATTCCACTTTATGGCGCATAGCGATTGCCAGAGCATCTCCTGTTAAATGGGGATAATTGGTAGAATGTTGATATAAACCTCCAATTCCGCCGCTTGCCAGTATGGTATGCTCTGCCTGAATTCCCATACATTCCTCATTTTCCGTTTCTGCAAGAATTCCCATACAGGTATTGTCCTTCTCGATTAAATCCAGCATGGTGGTATGCTCCATAATTTTTACATTTGGAAGCTTTTTCACAGCCATTAAAAGCTTACTTGTAATTTCCTCTCCGGTAATATCTTCATGGAATAAAATTCTGGCTTTTGAATGACAGCCCTCTCTTGTATAATCCAGCTTTCCGTCACGCTTTGCGAAATCTACTCCGTAAGAAATCAGTTCATTAATGACCTCTCTGGAAGAACGTATCATGATATCCACAGACTCTTTTCGGTTCTCATAGTGCCCCGCTTTTAAGGTGTCTTCCATAAAGCTTTCATAGTCATTTTCGTCTCTTAAAACGCAAATTCCACCCTGCGCCAGATAAGAGTCGCTGTTTTTAAGGTCATCCTTTGTAATCAATATAACCTGCATATCGGAAGGAATATGAAGCGCTGCAAAAAGTCCGCTTGCGCCTGTTCCTACAATCAGCACATCTGCTTTTATCTTATTCATAAAGACACCCCCTACTTTGCCAGCTCCAGCATTTTGTCCAATGCTTTCTGTGCTTTTTCTCTGGTGTCTTCTGTAATTTCCACCTCATATTTTTCTTCTTTTAAGCAGTCACGCACCTTCTCAAGAGTGACTTTTTTCATATCTGCACAACACTGTCCTTGCATAACAGAATAGAAGCTTTTTTCAGGGCATTTTTTCATAAGCTCTGCGAAAACACCGTCCTCTGTGCCAATTAAAAATTCCTTTTTTGAAGACTTTTCTGCATAGCCGATAATGTCCGAAGTGCTTCCGATAAAGTCTGCCTCTGCCAGAATTTCCTCTGTGCATTCCGGATGTGCCAAGAATTCTACCTGTGGGTATTTTGCCTTTGTCTGCCTTACGGTTTCCACTGTAATTTTTTTATGTACCGGACAATATCCGTCATTTAAAAGAATATTTTTTTCAGGTACTTGTTTTGCCACATAGCTTCCCAGATTTTCATCCGGAATAAAGAAAATATTTTTATTTGGCAATGCTTTTACAATTTTTACTGCGTTGGATGAGGTCACGCATACATCAGAAACCGTCTTTAAAGCGGCTGTTGAATTAATGTAGCATACCACTGCCAAATCCTCATATTTTTCTCGCATTTCCTGTACTTTTTTTGCTGATGCCATGTGTGCCATTGCACAATCTGCCTCTGCATCCGGCAATAATACTTTCTTCGTGGGATTTAAAATTTTGGCACTTTCCCCCATAAAAGAAACACCTGCAAAAACAATAATTTCTGCCTCTGTCTCTCTTGCCTTTTTTGCTAAATAATAGGAGTCGCCTACAAAGTCCGCAACCTCCTGAACTTCCTTTGGAACATAATAATGTGCTAAAATTACTGCATTTTTTTCTTTTTTCAGCTGTTCGATTTCCTCTTTCATGGCTTTCATTTTCTCTTTCCTCCTGCCAAGCATTTGACAGCTATTATACACCATGTTTTTACAAGTGACAAGACAGTTGTTATTTTTAATTTTTACAGTAATTCACCTTTTGACTTTTCTCTTGTTTTAACCACTATATTGCTTATTTTCGTTTTTGAATATGGGAATTCCAACAGTCTTTACGAGGCTATGTATGGGACTGTGTACTTGCGAGACATTGTTTATCAAGAATTATTACGCCGTGGCTATAAAGTCACAGTAGAAAAAAACGGCGATAAGGAAATCGATTTTGTGCGCCATAAGCGAGATGAAAAGCTACATATTCAGGTTACCTATCTGCTTGCCTCCGAGGAAACTGTTCAACGTGAATTCGGAGTATACGATACAATCCGAGACAATTTCCCGAAATATGTGGTTTCTTTAGATGAATTTGATATGAGCCGCAATGGTATCAAGCACCGTAATATCCGTGATTTTCTCTTGGCTGAAGAATGGAACTAAATAATAAAGGAGTTGTTGCTTTCAGTGATATTTCTAACTACCATGAAAAGCAACAACTCCTTTGTTTCTGAAAAACTATTTAATTTTTTCTGCCTATAATAATCACATGATTGCTCATGTCTATAATTGATTTTTCCGAACATACAGACAAGTGATATTTAAGCCATATTTCAAATTGTTCATTGTTCCACTGGTCTACTCTATTATGAAATAAAGGTGCTAATCCATCCTGTGCAAATTGGTCTATACATTCTATGCCATTATCTTTATATAATTTCTGCATTTCATCGTATGATGAATAATATGTATCAGTCCAAAAGCATTTTGGATTATCATGTAATAACTGACATAACAAGCATCTGATTAAGATATAATCTTGGAATATATGCTGTAATAAGATATCCACCTTTTTTCAAAACTCTTATAGACTCGCTTAAGCATTTATTCCTTGACATATCATCGGTTAAATGATAAAAAGGGCCCATGTTTAACACCACATCAAAGCACCCATCTTCAAAATGTCTTGGTGTTATATCTGTTGCTGTGAGATTATGTCCTTTATCTGCCAAATAAAAAGCATAAGCACCTGTACCAGCAGCACAATCTAAAATTTTCAAATTACCCTTCAACAATTTATCAAATTTATATATTGTTGTTAAAAATTCTATTCTCCTTGCATTATTAGTCGTAATTCTATCTTCTTCTCGATAATTTTCATAATAATTTACTACTTCATTACTCATAAAATTTCTCCGCAACTTAGTCAAGACACCTTATCTTCCTGCCCAATAGTCCACCGCTTTTACAAGAAACTCGCCGCACCCTTTTATATTCTTATCATAATATGCAAGAAATCTCTCATCGGCTATATACATAGACGCCAGCCCTTTATGTGCCTGAGCAGAATATTCCTTCCATGTATATCCCAGCCAGTCCTTATGCAAAAGCACAATTCTGTGTCCTGTTTCGCTTTCGGGCAATTCTTTGTTTCTTACAGCTTCTTCTAACTGACGAAGCACTTCCTTTTCCAGATTTTTAAATCTCTCGTAATCTGCCTCGGACAGTCCCATAATTTTTTGATTTGCCTCATCAACATCCTCTTCGCCATATTTTTCTCTGGCTTCTTTCCCGTAAAGTCTTTCTTTTTCTTCTATCAGCTCTCGTTTAAAACCTTCAAATTTCTCTTTATCACTCATATTTCTTTCTTCTCCTTTCATGTCTGCAATGGTATTTTTTACAGTCTGAATTAAGGTAGAAATATGTTTTTCCTGTTCCATAAGAGCAATCAAATGTTCCTCAAGCGCTTGTGCCGCATCAAATTGGGGATTGCTGATAATCTCTTTAATCACATCCAATCCCAGATTTCTTTCCCGGTAAAATAAGATTTGTTGCAGCAGGTCCACCTGCTCCTGTTCATAGTAACGACAGCCCTGCTCATTTACTCTACTAGGCTTTAACAGACCTCTTTCATCATAATAACGAAGGGTTCTGGTACTGACCCCTGTAAGGTCTGCCAACTGTCTGATACTGTACTCCATATTTCTTCCTCCTTTTCTTCCTGTACAATTACCATAACAGTTTCCGCTGCGTCAATGTCAAGGCTGTTTTTTCATTTTTTAATTCCATGTCTGAACAATATCTATAATTTCCCTTTCATACTCTCCGAATAAATCTTCATGTCGCCCCATATTTTTCACATTGGTTTCTGCTCCCCATATATCATCATCAAAAAATTCCCATACATGATAAGCAACTCCACGATATTCAAAATCAATACTTCCGCAACCATCTTCCTCAGAATAGGTAAAAGGAAATCTTTTTTCTTTTAAAAGGTTTTGCAACTTTTCTAATCTCATCGTTCTGTCTTCCTTCTCTTATGACTGACTGGAACATTTTTCTGCATCAATAGCCAGAACCAGCATCAATACATACAAAGCATTTTCTGGTCTGTCAATTTCCATGACATATGTATCCGCTAAAGAAAATACTTCTTTATTTACCAAGGCTACTGCCCTTCCAGTCTGATCCTGTATTTCATAATCCCATTCCCATACGTTTCCCTGCACGCTCCAGCCATTAAAATCAACAACAAATTTAGGCTTAAAAAAAGTAAACTCTTTCTGAACACACCCCAAATATTGTTCTCCCGCATAGAGTTCAAACTTAGGTAAAAATGTGAGCACTTTTTCTTTTACTGTACCTAAATATTGCCCATATTGATCCATAATTTTTAGACAATGTCCCCACGCTAATTCACCTTTTACTGTATACACTTTTTCTCCCTGCTCATTATAGATATCATAACTGTCAAGCCATGAAAATATCCTTTGTTTAAATAAAAGTTTCATATCGTCTCCTTTTGTTCATTAGTGACATTTACTCCATCCACAGCTTTTGCAAATATTACATCCCTCTTCAAAAACAAGGGGTTCTCCGCACTCCGGACAATACATTTTATCTGTTTCTCCCCTTACCGGAACTGCTTTTGGTTTTGGAATTTTCTTGCCTTTCTCATCTTTTCCCGCTTTCTGACTTAATTCCTCCTGCATTTCTTTATACATATCCATTAAAGCATTTCCCACTGCCATTGGACAGCATGCACCTTTACTTGTATCCTTTCTAGTTACTCTACGAGCAGTATAAGACGGACAGGAACCACTGGAATTTAACTGATCTACAATAGTTTCAATATCAATTCCGCCTCTTGCACTGATAGAAATCATTCTGGAAAGACCAACCATAAAGTTATTACAGCCTCCGGTAGAACCTTTGCTTAAATATGTTTCCAAAAGTGCTCCTGTATGCGGGTCAAAAAGGGCAATACAGTGAAGACTTCCGCAGCCTGTAATCAGCTTTCTTTTCTTGCCTACCACATCGTCTGTGACAAGAATAATTTCTCCTCGTTTCAGTCCTTCTCCTGCTGTGATTTTCTTCGTTTCCTTTGTATTTAAAATTCCCACACGCTTGCAGCCGTCTCGGAAAATAGTAATTCCTTTTAACCCCTGCTCAAAGGCATATAAATAAAGATTTTCTGTTTCTTCCACAGTAAAGCCGGAAGGTACGTTTACCGTAGAGCTGATGGATGCGTCAATATGTCGCTGCCAGATGGACTGCATATCTATTCTCTGATGATAGTCTAAAGTCATAGCCGTTACAAAATAGTCCGGCAAAAGTCTGTCATCGGAAACCTTGTGCTCCTCCATAAAATCTTTTACAATTTTTGTATAAACCTTATAATACACGTCCTCTCCATGTAAGGACTCTGTTTTTCTCTCATAATAGTTGGCATAAATCGGCTCAATTCCTCCTGAAATGCCCAACATGGTAGACAAGGTTCCCGTAGGAGCAATGGTTAAAAGCTGAGAATTGCGAAGCCCGTATTTACGCACCAGCTCTTTTGTTCCCTCTGTTGTATTTGCCAGAAAATAAGGTGTTTCCATAATTTCCTCCACCTTACATTTTGGAAATGCACCCAATTCCTTGGCAAGCCTTGCGGAGGCTGCAATCGCTGTATCTGCCATGACAAAGCCTATTCTGTCACAGACAGAAACTGCGTCCTCTTCCCCGTAAGTCAGCCCCAGCTTAATCAGTGCATCTGCAAGTCCCATAATTCCCAATCCGATTTGACGCCACTGACTGACACTTTCTCGCTGCTCCGGAAGGGGATGCAAGGGCAGTCCTTCTTCCAACACTTCATTTAAAGCTCTTACAGATTCCTGTACACAATGCTTAAATTCTTCAAAGTCAAAATAGGCATTTTCTGTAAAAGGATTTTCTACAAAAGCAGAAAGGTTGATGCTTCCTAAAAGACAGCTTCCTCCTGCCGGCAAGGGCTCTTCTGCACAGGGATTTACGCCTGCATAAGAAAATTCCTTTGTATTGCTAAGTAAATTCCAGCCGGTAATTCTGTCCCAGAACAATGCGCCCGGTTCTGCATAATCCCAGTTTGTTTCCGTAATGCGGTGAAACAGCTCTCTGGCATTTACCATACGTTCAATAACCTGTCCTGTCTCTTCTCTTGTATAATGCAGACAATACTCTTCGTTTTTCTTCACTGCTTCCATGAAATCCTCATGAATACGCACGGAAATATTCGCTGTATTTACTTTTTCCAAATCAGTTTTCAGCTCAATAAATTCCGGAACGTCAGGATGGGAGCAGTCAATGGAAATCATCAACGCTCCCCTTCTTCCGTTTTGTCCGATTAAAGAAGTCACAAGAGAATATAATTCCATGAAGGATACCGCTCCGCTGGTTTCCTTTGCCGCATTATTGATTTTCGCACCTCTTGGACTCAGCTCGGAAATATCCACACCGCAGCCCCCACCGTAGCTGTACGTACGTGCCAGCTTTTTGGCACAATCAAAAATACTTTCTATGTTGTCCTTTGGCGGTTCGACCACATAGCAGTTGGAATAAGTCACCTTTTTCCCCTGCTTATCCAGTCCTCGATTGGATAAAATTCTTCCTCCGAAAAGAAATTTCTTTTCTTTTATGTACTTTGCGATTTCTTCATTTCCGCCGCTGATACGTGTAATCCAGCTTTCAAAATCCTCTTCTTCATTCCGATACTTTTTATTCCAGATATCCATTCCAAGCCGGTTTTCGCTGCCCAGCCATTCTTCAACATTCATCCTTTTACCCTCCACTATATTTAGTCAGTATGTATATATACTAGCACGATATATAGTTCGTTTCAAGGGCTGTTAATTTCCGCATTCTATGCTAATCTCATTAAACTTTTCTAAAATATCCTCAATTTTTATTTCTTTTTTCTTTTCTGCTACCGCATCCATAACTGCATTTCCCTGATGCAACATGAGAAGTCTGTCTCCGTATTCCACTGCGTAGCGAAGATTATGCGTTACCATAATCGCTGTCAAATGCTTTTCTCTCACAATTTTCTCTGTTAATTCCATAATTAAATCTGCGGTTTTCGGGTCTAATGCTGCCGTATGCTCATCTAAAATCAGGAAATCAATAGGCGTCATGGTGCTCATTAAAAGCGCCAATGCCTGTCTTTGTCCTCCTGAAAGAGCTCCTACCTTTGTATTCAATTTATCTTCCAAGCCAAGCTGTAATTTTGCCAGCTCTTCTTTATAAAAAGCAATGCGTTTCTTATCTGTTCCTCTTTTTAATCCAAAGGCTTTTCCCTTATTATCTGCCATTGCCATATTTTCTAAAATAGTCATGGAAGGGCAGGTTCCCATAGCCGGATTTTGATACACACGTCCGATTTTCTCCAGACGCTTATATTCTTTTTGCTTTGTAATATCCTGACCGTCTACCAGAATTTTCCCCTCATCTAATTCAATACTTCCGCAGATAATATTTAAAAGAGAGGTTTTTCCTGAACCGTTACTGCCTACAATGGATACAAATTCTCCTTTTTCTATGGTCAGATTAAAATCTTCAAACAGACACATTTCATGCACTGTTCCCGGGTTATAGTATTTATGAATATGTTTTAATTCAAGCATGGCTTTTCCCTCTCTTCTCTTTTTTATCAACAACCAGAATTAAGACTAACACGCCTAAAAGGAACAATGCAGAAATCATTTTCATTGCCTGTGGCGGGAAGTATAAAATGGCAATTCCTGTACACGCCTTATAGAGAATTGCACCTAAAAATACAAAGGTCGTAACCTTGATAAAGGATATTTTTTTCAGCATTTTATAAAGACTTGTTCCTACAATAACACTGGCAAGTCCTACGACAATAGCTCCTGTACCGGAAGAAATTTCAAATACTCCCTGCTGCTGACAGGAAATACAGCCGCTTAATGCAACCAGTCCGTTGGCAATGGAAAGGCCTAAAATCTTCACATTTCCCTTGTTTTTTGCAAGAGAAGTAACCAGATTTTCATTATCACCTACGGCTCTTAATAAGTATCCTGACTTTGTTTTCAGATATCCGTCTAATGCAAATTTACTGATAAGAACCACCAGCAAAATAATCATCAAATTGCTGTATTTGGAAATTCCGCCGCTGAATATACCGGATAAAAACTCATTTTTAAAAATGGTTTCTTTAGAAAATAAAGGGACATTATTTGTTCCTGCCACCATTAAATTCACCGTGTATAAAGCTGTCATCATAATAATTCCGGAAAGTAAATCCCGTACCTTACATTTTACATGAATAAGACCTGTGCAAAGTCCGGCTGCTGCCCCGGCAAAAAATGCCACAGGCAGTGTGAGATAGGGGTTTACGCCGGATTTTAAAAGCGCCGCTGTTACGGCTGCTCCCAAAGGAAAGCTTCCGTCTACTGTCAAATCAGGAAAATCTAAAATTTTATAAGTAATATATACACCTAATGCTAAAATGCCGTAAATCAATCCCTGCTCAATAATACTGATTGCAAAATCCATCTTTTTTTCCTCTTTTCTTATCCTTCAATTTCTGTAAATACTTCCTCTGCTCTGTTTTTCAGTTCTTCCGGAAGTTCTATTTTTAAGTTTTCTGCTGCTTTTTCGTTGATGTAAAGGCTGCTTCCCTCTAAAAGCTCATAAGACATTTCCTCTGCTTTTGCTTCACCCTTTAAGATTTTTGCCGCCATCTTTCCTGTTTCTTTACCAAGATTGATATAATCTAAGCCTTCGGCTGCCAGACACCCCAGTTTTACCTGTTCAATTTCACTGCCGAAAACAGGAATACCTTTTTTATTTGCCTGCTCTAAAATCGTTGGCAGAACACTGACAACCGTATTGTCTGTAAGATTGGTAAGGCAGTCTACCTTTTCCAACAATCCTGCTGCTGCCAAAGACACCTCGGAAGTATTGGTAACACCTGCTGTTTCTAAGGTAAATCCGTATTCCTTGGCATATTTTTCATATTCTTTGATACTGTGAACGGAATTGGCTTCGCTGGTTGTATATAAAATACCGATTGTTTTTGCATCCGGAAGCATTTCACGTATCATCTTCAGCTGCGCCTCTACGGGAAGCTGGTCACTTGTTCCTGTCACATTTCCCACCGGTGTTTTATCCTCACCTGCAAGCTCGGCTTCCTCCGGATTCGTCACTGCTGTATACACAACGGGAATTTCTGTGTTTGCTGCACTGTTGTAAGCTGCCTGTGCGCTTGGTGTTGCAATGGCACAAATCAAATCCACCTTATCTGACACAAATTTATCGGAAATCTGTGCTGCTGTGGCAGTATCGGAATTGGCATTGTCTAAATCAATCTCCAGATTTTTCCCCTCTTCAATACCTTCTTCTTTTAAGCCTTCCAAAAATCCCTCCCGACAGTTATCCAAAGAACCATGTTCTGCAAACTGAGAAATGCCAATGTGATAGACACCTTCTTTACTCTCTTTATTTTCGCCTTTGCATCCGGTGAAAAGACCTGTTGTTAAAATTGCTCCTAAAATCATAACAAATACTTTTTTCTTCATAATTTTTTCTCCTTTTCTCTGCTTTTCTTTTTCCATTCCGATGTGCAAGGGCTTTCTATTGTATAGGACGCAATTTCCTATACAATAAAAAACCGCCCCAAGTTAGAAACTAACTTGAGACGGTAATAAAATCATTTATTATCGCGGTACCACTCAACTTGACATTGCCAAATGTCCACTTTACCATGTACTGACATACACGCCTGATTGATAACGGGTTCGGTTCCCGACAACGCCTACTCTTTTCATTTCGGGCTGCCCTCGAAAGTCCATTCAGCTTCAAAGTCCATACGGCAATCCCACCATCTGCCGCTCTCTGTAATTTCATTTCAAGCTTACTCCTCTTTCTCATCGGTTTTGCTTTTGTTGGTATCATTTTATGCTTAACTTTGTTTTTTGTCAACTATTTTTTGAAAATTTTTTCTGTCTGTTCTCTTTATTACAAACATTCCCACTGCCATAGTACATAATTCTGCCGCCGGGTATGCCAGCCAAATTCCTGTAACTCCCATAAAAACAGGCAATACATAGACAAAAATCAGTACCAGAATACAGCCTCTTAAAAGACATAAAAGCAGGGAATATCCATTTTCCACCACAGACTGAAAATAACAAATATACACCATATTTACTGCTGTAAATAAAAATCCGATAAAGTAAATCTGCACTGCGTCTCCTGACATGGAAAGGATTTCCTTATCAGGATTTAAGAAGATATAAGTAAAGAAATCCGGTGCAAAAATTCCAACTGCTACAATCACGCCACAGACAATAATAGATGTAATCATCGTCAGTTTTCTTACGGAAAAAGTTCTTTCAAACTGCCCTGCCCCGTAATTTACAGAGATAATAGGCTGAGATGCCTGATTAACGCCTTTGCAAAGACACATTACCACAATGGCTGTATTGCAGATAATGCCGAATACCGTAACTCCCGTATTTCCCACATATTTTAAAAGCTGCAAATTAAATACAAAAATGGTAATTCCCGATGAAACCTCAATCAAAAAACTGGCTGTTCCGTTCACCAGAATATCCTTCATATAGCTTACACGAATACCACGAAGGTTGAATTTCAACTGATTTTTCTTTGTAAAAAAATGAATAAGCAGAATTCCTACGGTTAAATAAGAGCCCATTACTGTTGCGATTGCAGCTCCTGCCATTCCCATTTTCATTGGAAATACAAACACATAATCCAATACGATATTGGTAATTCCTCCAACAATCACACCGTTCATTGCCAGCTTTGGTGCACCATCATTTCTTACAAAAGTCTGTAAAAAAGCAGATAGAAAATATGCTCCCATTCCCCATATAATGTAAGGAATATAGTCCATAATATATGGCATAGTTTCCTCTGTTCCGCCTAAAAGCCATGCAATATCTTCCATGAAAACTACACTCACCACAAGAAGCAAAAGCCACACGAGAATATTTAACAGAAAGGAAGCTGTGAAGTATGCATCTGCCTTTTCTTTTTCTCCTCGTCCTCTGAAAATTGACATCAGCACAGAGCCGCCTACGCCAAATAAAAGTCCCAATCCAAAGAACACATTATAAATGGGAAGTGCAATGTTTAATGCTGCCATTGCCACACTTCCCAACCCTTTTCCAATAATAATGGTATCTGCCAGAACATATATAGAAGTTACCATTGTGCCCATAATGGACGGGATTAAGTAATGAAAAAATAACCCTTTTACCGGTTTTGTCATAAAATCCTTTGTTTCCATAAATCCCTCACTTGTATATTTTATCTTGCAAAAATACAGTATATACAAGGATAAAACTTCTGGCAACCACTTTTTATATGGTTTTCCCCCTAAGAAATCATAGCTTCCAAAGGCAATATGCAAAGCAAAGTATAAAGAACCGCACCTGAAAAAACAGCCCAGCGAACCAATGGGATTTTCTTTTTCTGATGACAGATAATCATGAAAAGAACAAGACACAGCCATATCATAAATACACTTGCCTGTATTCTCTTTATAGTAAAACCATAAGCCGTAATATACATTCCCATCTTGCTCATTGCTGTAATCAAAAGCAAAATTGTCACTGTAGAAAAAGCTATATTTATTACAGAAAGAACTTTATTTTCTCTTGTTACAGTTCTTGCAAAAATATTCATAAAAAAGAGAAGCAATACATTAAAAGCAGTAATTCCACAAAGTTCAAAAAAGCCCTGTCGTGCATATTCTGCATAAGTAAAACTCTCTGGTAAAATACCTACGCAGGCAGAAAAAAGATATTTTGCCTGAAAAGCAATAAACAAAAGATAGGTAAATCCAATAATTCCTGCAAAGGTATAAATAGCTACATCCGGTATGATATGAAATCCTTCTCCCGATATTTCCTTATATTCTTTGCAAATATCTTTCTCTATATTTCTCTGATAAATTCCTCCATAGACAGTACCAAACATCAAGGAGGAAAGAATAACTACAACAGGAATTTCTATACATAGCTGAAGAAAAAGTCCTCCTTCAAAAACAAAAACTCTCTCAAAAACTCTGGTGAGCATCCGGGAAAACCCTGCATCTGCCTGAGATAAAACCGGCAAAATAATAACCAGTACCGGAAGAGAAATCCCAATTCCCAGCAAAATCATAATTCCTATTTTTTTCTGAGATTTATAAAACAAACTTTGTAAAAGCACTCTGATTTGACATAAAAAATTAGAAAACGGCAAAATTACCAAGGCATGCCATACATCCAAAAACACCCAAGAGGAAGTGTTACCTTCCAAAATAAGAGCTTCTGTCATAACCAATGTCCAATATGCCCCTACTATTGCCAGCATTCCCAACTGTGCAAGTGGCATAATAGAATAGTATCCGTAAGGTAACCCAATTCCCAGCAAAATGATACTCCAAAATATCTTTTCCCCATTTATGTGAAAACCTTTTACAAAACAATATAATGAGACTACTGCAATATAAAAAAGAACAAAGCCTGATATATTAAAAAATGAGTCATACTGCCCTGTTTTCCATAATCCATACCCTAAAAACAAATAAGCCACTGCAAAGATTTTATCCCATTTATCTACCTTTATTTCCTTAAAAAAGGGTTCACTTTCTAAAGGTAAGTCCATTTCTGTACTTACCCGATTTTTATCTTCCATTTTTCTTCCTCACTTTCTGAAAACTATTTAGAATTCTTCCTCAGAAACATACTCCAGAATATCTCCCGGCTGACATTCTAACGTCTTGCACAGAGCTTCCAAAGTAGTAAAACGAACTGCTTTTGCCTTTCCATTTTTTAACACAGATAAATTTGCAGGTGTAATATCAATAGCTTTTGCCAAATCTCCCGCACTGATTTTTCTCTTTGCCATAACTACATCAAGATTTACTACAATAGGCATTTTTATCACCCTTCCTATATGGTATAATCATTTTCTCTTTTAATTTCTTCTGCCTGTGCAAAAACATTCTTTATCACACGCAGCACTAAAGCCATAAACATAGCCGCTCCACATAAAAACCAAAACGGAAAATAATATAAACCGCTGACTGCAAAAATTATTCCTGCTGCTACGCAGCACCAGGACAGCTGTCTTAAATATTCCGTATTTTCAAAAATAAAAACCTGATTTTTACTAATGTTTTTCAACAGACCATTCATTCTATACAGTGCAATTCCAACTGGAACTGCTGTAATATAATTGGTAACTAAAAAATACGGCAGCATTCCATCTAAAAGAGGACTGCGAAGCTCCAAGAAACCTCGATACAACCACGGAGCACCAATACACATCCCCACAAGAATGACTGCAAACAAATAAATACAGACTCTTGTAAATTTTAAGCTTTTATCTTTGTTCCAATTCATCTTTTACCTCCTTAAAAAAAGTCCTGTGATTTTCTCTTTACCAAAGAATACCACAGAACTTTTTGTTTTTCAATATTTTTTTATCGTTTTTCGATAAATTTTCATTTTCTTTTGGAGCGGATAACAATTCCTACTGCCAAAAATACAACGCCTGCAATGCCTAAAGTCCATTTCCACTCATATTTCTCAATACTCATGGAAAACAGATAAAACGCTTTTATCTTGTTAGGGGAAATGGTAATATTCAACATGTAATACAACAGAGGTATCATATATCCCACTACAACCTGATCCGTCAATGCATAGAAGAAAACGCCCATTCCGCCTAAAAATACCATAGTTGCCAGCTCACCCATATATAATCTTCCAAAAGCAAACGTACAATTTCCAGCTTTTAAAAGATACATATAAATACCTAAAAGTAACATTAAATAGATAATCGCCTGTGTCATGCGAATACCGTATAGCTTTGCCACAGGCATATACTTTGATGACAGCAAATCTTTAGTAATCCATTTTTTTCCTTCCATAGCTGTTTTTATTCCCAGTTTAACCTAAAATTCTCTACAAAAACTCTACTTCTATGATAAAAATAAGAGCTGTCGTATCAAGCATTTCCCTGACACAACAGCTCTTATTCTCATGGATTTAAGGTATCATATACCATTTTTGTAAGTTCATGGATATTTCCATATACTTCCTCTGCTCCATTAGTATTTTTTGTCATAATACATAAAATGAAGTCTGTGCTATCTCCGTATACGATAGCTGCATCATGCTGCACCTCAGAGGTCTCTCCTGTTTTATTGGCAACCTTTGTTCCTTCGGGAAGTCCCTGAGGAATTTTTATGGTATTTTCCTGATTTAACAATAAATGCAGCATATTTCCTGATTTTTCATGGCTGACACAATTTCCCGTATAAATTTTCTCTAAAAGCTTTCCGCAGTCTTTTACCGTTGTTACATTATCACCTTTGCCGTCCTTTTCAGACTTGGAATATGCCGGATGCAGCGTGGTATGTATTCCTGTTTCCTCATATCCGTTTTCTTCCAGATATTCATTGATTTTTGCAGCTCCCTTTACAAAGCTTCGCTTAGGGGACTGCACCTTTATCAGTTCATTATAAGCTTCATTGTCAGAAACCTCTATCATTTCCTCTAAAAGCTTCTTTGTTTCCTTCCACGCCTTTTTTTCACTTCCGTAATACTCTGTCTGAGTTTCCATAACCTCATCCAGATTTTCGTAAGTGGCAGCCATAACAAACAGTTTTACTAAGCTTGCAGGATACATGGGCTCGTTGTTAAGAACAATTTCATTTCCATAGTCCATTTCCTGAATATATACGCTCCAGTCTCCTGCAAATCCGCTTACCATTTTTTCCGTTTCTGTCTGGAGCTTTTTCATCAGTGCTTCCTGCTCTTTTGCTGCCTTTTCGTGCTCTTTTTGACGAACCTTTACAGCGGCTTCTTTTGCTTCTTCCTTAGCAATCTGGGCTTCTTTTTTCGCTTTTTCTTCCTTTGCCTGTGCTCTGGCAGATGTTATGCTGGACACAAAATAGATGCTGAGCCCTATAACAAAAACAGCGGCGACAATAAGCCCTACTTGTCTTCTTACTGCTCTTTTTCGGAGCAGTCTTCTTCTTTCTTTGGCATCCATATTTTATTTAACTTCCTTTTTCCAAACGCTTTTTCCTTCTTTTATGGTTTCCAAAACTTGTATTTCTTTTAACATTTTCTTCTCTGTTTTCATTGGATTTTTATCCAAAATAACAAGGTCTGCTCTTTTCCCTTCTTTAATACTTCCCTTTTCATTTTCTTCAAAATATGCGTATGCTCCGTTTATGGTCACTGCCTGAAGCGCTTCATAAACCGTACAGCACTGCTCCTTGCCCAACTGATTTCCGGCACGTGTTATGCGGTTGACTCCACACCATACAGAGTGCAGCATATCCGGCTTCGTAACCGGCGTATCCTGATGAAAAGTAACCTTCATATTTCTTTGAAATGCGGAACGACAGGGACTGATACGCAAGGCTCTTTCTTCCCCTAAATTCTTTCTGTGCACCTCTCCCCAGTAATATACATGTCCCACAAAAACAGAGGGAAGAATACCCAGCTCTTTCATTTCCTCCAGCTGGTCTTCTCTTGCTGTCTGACAGTGTATCATCACCGGACGAAGCTTGTTTTTTTCCGGATTTTTACTGTTTTCCAGCGCCTTTTTATACGCACGGATAAACTGGTCCCCAGCTGCATCTCCGTTACAATGCACTAAAATTTGTCTGCTGTCTTCCACTGCTGCTTCCATAAATTTTTCTGTTTCTTCATCAGAAAACCACGGATAAGCGCAGTATCCGTCACTGTTCTCGTAGGGCTTTGTAAGCCATGCAGAGCGTCCCTGAGGAGAACCGTCAAGAACAGCTTTATAGCCTCCCAGCTTTAAATTTCCATGATATTTTTCTGCATATTCGGGAAATTCCTGAAACAATTCCCTTGCCCGGTTCTGCAATAAAGGATACAATACCACATCTAAAACCAGCTCTTTTTTCGCATCAAATTGTCTGAGCATGGCAAAAGACTCCGAAGATGCTGCTCCATCCTGTACGGTAACAATTCCGTTTTGCAGATATAATTCCCGTGTCTTTTTCAGCCCTGCATTTAAGTCAAACCTTATTCGCGGACCTATGGCTTTTTGCAGCATCATCATAGCAGCTTCTTCCAGATAGCCGTCAGGTTCTCCGTCAGCGCCTGTTCTTCCGATTTTACCGCCATCCGGATTTGGGGTATCCTTTGCAATTCCCGCCAGTGCAAGCGCAGCGTCATTGGCGCAGCCCATGTGACCGGAAGCATGAGAAATATAAATCGGTATTTCCTTGGAAACCTGATTTAAGTACCTTTTATCGGGCTGTTTCCCCTCAGGCAGAAAATTATGGTCATATCCAAAGCCAATAATCACTCCTGATTTTCCTATCTGCTGTTCTTTCTGATACTCTCTTAAAACAGAAATAATTTCTTCAAAGCTTTCGCACTGACTTAAATCTGCTGCCTGTGACATTTGAATGGCAGTAGAGATGTGACTGTGCGCATCAATGAATGCGGGCATCAGTGTTTTTCCTTCCAGATTTATCCACTGTGCATCTTCTTTTACCAAAAGCTTCACCTTTTCAAAATCTCCAGCGCTTTTAATTCTGCCGTTTTCCACAAGTACCGCTTCTAAGATTTCCCCTTCTTTTTCCATGGTGAGAATATCTCCGCCATAATAAAATTGCTGCATTACACTACCCCGCTTTCTTTATTTAATTTCTCTCAGATAAACCAAACGCTTCATGAACTGCATTCATAGCTGCCACTGCATCCTTCTGTGCTACTAAAACCGTAATTCTGATTTCGGAAGTGGCAATCATGTTAATATTCACATCCTGATTATACAGACATTCAAACATCTTTGCCGCAACACCCGGATTAGACATCATACCCGCTCCTACGATAGAAAGCTTTGCAACATCGCAATTATATTCTACCTTCTCAAAGCCCAGAGCTTCTTTCTTTTCCTCTAAAAGCGCAATGGCTTCATCCAGATTTTCATGGGAAACTGTAAAGGAAATGTCCTTTGTTCCTTCCCTTCCTACGGACTGGATAATAATATCTACGTTAATGTTTTTCTTTGCCAATGTATTAAAAAGCTTAAATGCGCTTCCCGGCATATCCTGAATACCGATTACTGAAATTCTATCTGCATTTTTATCTAATGCAACCCCGCTGATAATCATTCTTTCCACTTTATTGACAACCTCCTTCACCACTGTTCCTTCTGAATTGTTTAAGCTTGAACGCACTACAAGACGTACGCCGTATTTTTTTGCCATTTCCACAGAACGGTTATGTAATACTCCCGCTCCCAATGTTGCCAAATCCAGCATTTCATCATAAGTAATTTCTTTTAATTTCCTTGCTGTCGGCACAAGACGTGGGTCTGCTGTGTAAACGCCGTCTACATCTGTATAAATTTCACAGGCATCTGCATGAAGAACTGCTGCCAAAGCAACTGCTGTGGTATCAGAACCGCCTCTGCCAAGTGTGGTATAATCATCATATTTATTTATTCCCTGAAAGCCTGTTACAATTACAATTTTTCTGTCTTCCAGTTCTCGTTTAATTCTCTCTGTATCAATCTTTTTCAGCCTTGCATTTCCATAGCTGCTGGTCGTGTGCATAGGTACTTGAAAAGCGTTTAAGGAAACAGCTCTGACTCCCAGCTGTGCCATTGCCATTGCCATAAGAGATACCGACATCTGCTCACCAATGGTAAATAGCATATCCATTTCCCGCTTAGGTGGATTAGGGTTGATATCATGAGCTTTTTCAATCAATTCATCCGTATATTTTCCCATTGCAGACAAAACGACCACAACATCATTTCCTTTTTCATAATCCTCTATACACCGTTTTGCCACATTGAAAATGCGTTCTTTATCGGCAACAGAGGTTCCTCCGAACTTCTTAACAATTAACATGGTTTCCTCCTGAACGGCAGCTTATACCGCTGTTTTTTCTAAATTGTAAAACAACTATATAATACTATACCATTTCATTGCGGTCAATTAAAAATAAGAAAGCTCTTGCAGTTTCTTTTATTTCGCAATATAATGAACTCAAATTTTACTGTTTTGGAGAAGGATTATGGAATTTGAAAAAATAAGTTCGCCATCTCTTCGGGAACTTTTTGTAGACCAGTTAGAAAATATGATTTTGTCAGGAAAATTAAAAATCGGCGAAAAGCTTCCTCCCGAACGCCAGCTTGCTCAGATGATGCAGGTCAGCCGCGCCGTGGTAAACAGCGGAATTGCAGAGCTGGAAAAAAAGGGGTTTTTAATTGTAAAACCCCGAAGCGGAACTTTTGTTGCCGACTATCGCAGAAAAGGTACGGTAGAAACCTTAGTTGCCATTATGAAATATAATGGAGGACGTATTCGCAGAGAGGAAATCCGCTCTATTTTAGAAGTGCGTATTGCCCTTGACACGCTAATTGCCAGACTGAGTATTCCCATGATTACCGATGAGGAAATTCAGGTACTTTTGGAAAAAGTAGAAGCCATTCAAAATACTGCAAGCGTTCAGGAAGCCATTGAGGCTGCTTTTGCCTTTCAGCATGAATTTGCCCTGTCCTCCAAAAATACTTTAATACCACTGATTTTTCAGTCTTTTCATGCCCCTATCTTTACCATGTGGGAGCGCTTCTGTGAACTGTATGGTGTAGAAATGCTCTATAACCGCAATTATACCATGTGGACTTATATAAAAAACCGAGATACACAGGGAGCGGTGGATTGGATTGAGTATTCTCTGAAGCAATGTATTGACGGGGATACGCAGATTTATTTTGATTAGAAAAAAACTGCTGTATAGAACAGCTATTGGACTATCAATAACTGCTCATACAACAGTTTTTCTTTTTTATCTCTCTGCTCTTTCCATAGCCAGCTTAAAGTCTTTCTGGTCTGTGAAAATCTCATGTGTATATGGATTTTTCTTCTGCTGTTTTGCACGTTTGATAATCATTGCCATACATGCAATATTGGCAATCAGCGCAATAACCGCTACCACCCCCTGCATAGTGGGATTTGCTACGGTTGGTCTTGTGGCAGCATCCATAAATCCGTCTGCATACAATACCGGTATAGTGGTAAATCTGCTGGCATCCTGAAACAGCGGAAATACCTGTGCAAACATACACCATAAAGCCAAAGTATTTGCTCTGTTCTGTATCCAGCCACCTTTATTCCAAAGGGCATTGGCAACTGTCGGAGCTAAAAGAAGGGCCAGTCCGCAGTACCATGCGTGTGTAGGCAGATTGTTATAAGTATATTCAAAGTTCCATAAATCATAAGCCAGAATAAAACACCATGTCATATCCGGCCACAGCATATCTTTTTTATCCTTGGAAACATAAATACCCAGCCAGCCTGTCATACAGAAAATATTGATTAAACCGGAAATACCGTTTACCCAGTTCCACCAGCCTCCGTACAGCCATACATTTTCAGATGACAGCCACCAGCGGTCTCCGTATTCTGCCATTGCCATCATACCTCTGATACCGGACTCAAAATCACTGACTACTGCGATTAAAATGTTAATTGCCACAATGAGAAACGGAAACAGCTTAAACCATTCTTTTTTTCCAATGCCCCATTTGTATTTAATCATCATAAAGCCGATACATCCCGCTATTGCCGCATAGAGCTTTGCATAATGGAACCAGCTTGTCATGTGCAGATAAGTCTGGTTATGAAGCGCCCAATCTGCGCCCATGGCTGCTCCTACATAAATCGCCACAAAATATACGGTCAAAACCGCAGGTAAAATTAAGAAACAGAAAATCCCTCCTGTTTTGCTTCTTCTTGCCAGCTCATTCATGAGAATAAGCCCCGCAAATACTAAAATCCAGCCTAACAGCTGCCACATGGTGTTATCTCCGTAAATCTGAAATAACATAAAATCCCTTCCTTTCTCTTTCTGCCTGCATTTTTCAGCAGGCAGTTATCTCTTTAATATTAAACTCATTTCCGGCTGCAAGATATGTATGTTCACTTTTGCAATAGGGACAAATTTTTCCAAACTCTGTTGTGGAATAAGTCTGTTTACAATCCTCGCAAAAGGTCACTGCCGGAATTTGTTCCACAGTAAGTGATGCTCCCTTTAGAAGCTCTGTTCTGTCTGACGCCCACCGCCAACAGCTTTGCAGATAATCTTCCAAAACTCCGGAAACTTCCCCAACTTCCAAAGTCACCCCCGCAATCTGCTTTAAATGGTTTTCTTCCCCCACTTCTTTTAAGCTGTCAATAATATGAAAGACAATTCCCAGCTCGTGCATCCTCTATTTCTCCTTTTTTCCAAAACGGATTTTCATTTCTCTCTTAAATGCGTAAGGAAGAATGACCTTCATCTTATCCTCTGATTTGTGCATGGTACTGCATTCCGGATGCTCTCGATACAGATGAATGGCATCAAACTCACATTTTGTAGTACAAACACCGCAGCCGATACATTTATTTTCATCTACAACGGAAGCTCCGCATCCCAGACAGCGTGCTGTTTCTTTTTTCACCTGCTCTTCTGTAAAGGCTTCTTTTGCATCTCTAAAGGATTTATGAGCATCAATGTCTTTTCTCATACCCGGTATCTGGCGGGAAGAATTATCGTATTCCTCTATTTGAATATTGCTCTTGTCAAGCTCAATAAACTGACGTCTGTTTCTTCCGATTGTCAAACTGCTGTGCGGCTGCACAAAACGATGAATGGAAATTGCACCCTCTTTTCCGGCTGCAATGGCATCAATAGCAAATTTCGGTCCTGTGTAAACATCACCGCCTACAAAGATATCCGGTTCTGCTGTCTGATACGTTACTTTATCTGCCACCGCACCGTTTCCTCTGCCTAATTCAACCTTTGAGCCTTCTAATAAATTACCCCAGACAATGCTCTGTCCGATACTTAAAAAGACTCTTTCACATGGAACGGTCATGGTTACGGCTTCATCAAATTTCGGTGCAAAGCGTTTGTTTTCATCAAAGACAGAAAGACTTTTCTTAAATACAATTCCTTTGACTTTTCCGTTTTCTGTAAGGATTTCCTTCGGTCCCCAGCCACAGTTCAGAGTGATGCCTTCCTCCTGTGCCTCTGTGATTTCCTCTTCTGATGCAGGCATAATCTCTCTGCCTTCCAGACAGAACATGGAAACCTCAGATGCTCCGCAGCGGCTTGCAGTTCTCGCCACGTCAATGGCTACGTTTCCGCCTCCTACGACTACGGTACGTCCTTCTACCGGATAATTCTGATTGTCACCTACTGTACGAAGGAAATCTACGGCAGTCATAACACCTTCTGCATCTTCTCCTTGGATATTGGCTTTTCTTCCTCCCTGACATCCGATTGCAAGATAAAAAGCTTTATATCCCTGTTTCCGAAGTTCCTCTAAGGTAATATCTTTTCCTACTTCAATACCGCATTTAATTTCCACACCCATCTGGCGCATCACATCAATTTCAGCCTCTACCACGTCTTTTTCCAGTTTAAAAGAAGGTATTCCGTAAACCAGCATACCACCCGGCTTTTCATTCTTTTCAAAAACAGTAGGCTTATAACCTTTTTCTGCAAGATAAAAGGCACAGCTAAGTCCTGCCGGACCACCGCCGATAATGGCAATCTTCTCATCAAATAATCTGCCTGTGGTAGGCGGAACAATCGGCGGAATATAACGGTTTTCTGCTGTTAAATCCTGCTTTGCAATGAATTTCTTTACTTCATCAATGGCAACTGCCTGGTCAATGGTTCCTCTTGTACAGGCATCTTCACATCTGCGGTTACAGATATGTCCGCATACTGCCGGAAACGGATTTTCTTTTTTAATCAAAGCCAGCGCTTCTCTGTATTTGCCCTGTGCGGCTTTTTTCAAATAGCCCTGTACTGCAATATGCGCAGGACAGGCTGTTTTACATGGCGCTGTACCGGTGTCATAGCAGTTAATCCGATTGTTATCCCGATAATCTTCATCCCATTTCTCCGGTCCCCACTTCACGGCATCAGGAAGCTCGTGCTTCGGATATTCCATTGGTCCGTCTTTGGTACAGAGCTTCTGTCCCAGCTTGACCGCTCCTGCCGGACAATATTCCACGCATCTGCCACAGGCAACACAATTTTCTGTCTTTACGTGAGCAACATAAGCAGACCTTGACATATTCGGCGTATTAAACAGCTGGGAAGTACGCAGTGCATAACATACATTGACATTACAGTTGCAGATGGCAAAGATTTTATTTTTTCCGTCAATATTGGTAATCTGATGTACAAAGCCATTATCCTCAGCCTTTTTCAAAATATCCAGCACTTCCTCATAAGTGATATAGCGTCCGCCCTTTTGTGTTTCTACTACGTAATCTGCCATATCCCCCACTGCAATACACCAATCCTCCGGGTCATCTGCACAGCCTTCCTCATAGGTCTGTCTTGACAATCTGCAAGAACACGGACTTGCCGCATATTTTCCTTCATATTTTTTCAGCCAGTGAGAAATATGCTCAATGTCAATGGACTGATTTTCCATTTCAATGGCTTTTTCTACCGGAATAACGTGCATACCGATACCGGCTCCTCCCGGCGGCACCATTGGTGTTACTTTTTCTAAAGGCAGTCTTGACATCCTTTCAAAAAATCTGCCAAGTTCCGGATGTTCCTCAAGCTGTTTGCGGTTCATATTCGTAAATTCTGCACTGCCAGGCACAAACATAGGAAGTACATATTGTTTTTCTCTTTTAGGATTTTCCCAGTTATATTCCAAAAGCCCTACAATACTCATTTCTTCCAAAAGTTTTTCCAGTTCTTTTTCTTCTTTACCCGTAGCTTTTAAAATCTGAGAAAATGTCATAGGCTTACGCACCTTCATTTTCAGCGCCACTTCTGCCATTTCATCTGTTACAACGCATGCTAATCCCCAGTATTCTGGATCATCTACGGTCACCTTATGTCCGATACGATCTGTAATTTTCTGTCCCAGCTTTAAAATTAATTCTCTTTTTTCTGCCATACGTGACTCTCCCTTTCTGTTTCTACTCTTTCCAATGCTTTACTTCATCTAAAAGCCACTCAAACCACTGCTGCATCCCTTCCCCTGTCTTTGCACTAATAGGAATAATTTTTGCTTTTGGATTACGCATCAAAATATTTTTCTTACACGCCTCCATATCAAAGTCAAAATACGGAATTACGTCTACTTTGTTAATAAGAACTACATCGCACACGGAAAACATAAGCGGGTATTTCAACGGTTTATCATGGCCTTCCGGTACACTTAAAATCATGGCATTTTTTACTGCCCCTGTGTCAAACTCTGCAGGACAAACTAAATTTCCCACATTTTCCAAAATTGCCAAATCCAGTTCATCTGTCTCAAGACCTTCCAGCCCCTGAGCTGTCATGCCGGCATCCAAATGACACATTCCTCCCGTATGGAGCTGAATGGTTTTTACTCCCAAATCAGATATTGTTTTTGCATCCACGTCAGAGTCAATATCTGCCTCCATAACCCCAATGCGAAGCTCCCCTTTTAAAGCTTTAATGGTTCCTGTAAGGGTTGTGGTTTTTCCTGAACCGGGAGAAGACATTAGGTTTAATAGGAATAACTTTTTCTCCTTCAACTGCTTGCGAAGCTCATCGGCACGTTTTTCATTGCCGGAAAATACACTTTTTTTAATTTCCAGAACTTTGAATTTGTCCATTGCTCTTCCTCCGTTCTAATTGGTTGTACCAATTTTGTTATTTTATTGACATTATATTATTATGACGATTTTTTGTCAATATAACTTCTGATTTTCATATATTTTATCCTATTTTTCTCTGTTTTTTCCTTCGTTTATGTCATTTTTTATATTTGGTATCTGGTATAACCAATTCCATTTTTAAAAAAGAAAGAGAGGATATGATAAATCTCAAATCATAACCTCTCTCTATCAACTTTAACTGTTCTTAACAAATTCAGCTCCACATTTGGGGCATCTTACACTAATCTTACCTTTTCCCTTTGGAATACGGATTTTCTGTTTGCACTGGGGACATGTATAAATATGAAAGTCCTTTCTCTGCTGCTGTATGTATTTTGTTTTCCCGAAAAATCTTCGTACCTTATTTTCCAATGCCAGATACTTTTGATTTTCCGCATATCGCTTTGAAATATTTCTGGAAAACACACGGAAATAAATAAGAATAACAAGTAAAAATTCCCATGAAGTAAGCAACACGCTAAAGTATACATTATCCACGAAAATATCCAACATGGCACAGACCAGAAAAACAATCAGCATCGCCTGATTTAAACGGTCACTGCCATACCTTCCATACATAAATCGCTGAAACGCTTCTCTTATTTTATTCATATTGCAATTCTTCCTTCCTGATATCTTCAAATACCTTTTGTACAAAGGCTTTTGCGCCTTCTAAATCCTGCGTGTCAGGATGAAGCATTGCCATGTCGAAATTACGGAGCATGGCATTTATCATCTTCGTATTTTCCGGTGTCTTCATGCTGAGATATTTCTCTCGCACGGAAATCGGCATCTTTCCTTGACAGATGTAAGCGCCCAGATATTCGTTGTCATCCTCAATAAAAACACGTATGTTTTCTTCGATTTTTTTATAATATTCCAAATCATTTCCCATGCCGCAGGTACCGAATAATGCAATCTTCTTTCCCTGAAGACTGCCCAGATAATCCAACACCTCCACGCTGGCGCTTCCTCTGTCCGTCCAAAATCCTATAAAATATATGTCTCCCATTTCATAATCTGTCTGTCCTTCTAAAGGTGCAATATCCTTACACTGTCCGGGAACAGCCTCAAAAATTGCTTTTGCCAGCTTTTCTGTATTGCCGGTTCTGCTCTTGTACAATACCTGCGTTTTCATGTTCATCTTCCCTTCTATTGTTGTCATAATAGTATTTTATCACAAAACAATAGAAATAATATTTCTTAATTCTTAAAAACTCTAAACTCTCTATAAAGTTTTTCCTGCATACACTTTATTTAATATGCACGTCCAACTGAGGAAACGGAATTTCAATTCCCTGTTCATCAAAGGTAAGCTTGATTTTTTCATTCAAACGCCACTTTGTCGCCCAGTATTCCTCTGTCTTTACCCATGCCCGAAGTCCCAAAATCACACTGTCTGCCGCCAGCTCGTCTACAAAGACCTGCATTTCCTGATCCGACATAATACTGGCATCCTCGTGAAGCAGTGTTTCTAAAATTTTCTTGGCTTTTTTCAAATCTGCCTGATAGGAAATTCCCACCTTAATTTCCAGCTTGCGGTTGTCCTTTGCCGTCACATTGACAATACTGGAATTGGTAAGCGCTCCGTTTGGAACAGTAATTCTTCGGTTATCCACTGTGGATAAGGTTGTGTAAAAAAGGTCAATTTTTACAACCGTGCCCTCTTGCTTTCCCGAATTTTCAATAATATAATCTCCGATTACAAAAGGTCTTAAAATCAGGATAATCACTCCGCCTGCAAGGTTTGACAACCCCCCCTGCAAGGCAAGACCAATAGCAACACCACTGGATGCCAAAAGTGCGGCAATGGAAGACTCCTTCACTCCAAAGCTGGTTGCAATGGAAACAATCAGGAAGAAATACATGGCAGCCTTTGCGAATGAGGATACAAATTGTGTAACTCCAGTATCTGCATTCGCCCTGTTCATAGATGCCACAATCAATTTGCAAAGTTTATGAATGATTTTACTGGCAACTACATAGACCAAAATTGCCAGAAGGACTCTCCCTGCAAAGCTTCCGATTAAGGGCAGCTTCTGACTCCAGTAATCCCATGTGAGATACTGTCTGAAAAACTCTCCAATTCCCGCAATTTCCAGCGGTTCTGTCAATGCGTCTGTCAAGATAATTCTCATCTTCTGTTTTCCTCTTTTTTGTGTTCTTCTTTTATTTTTTTCTCCAATTCACGGCGTACCTTAGACTCTTTTACCATCTTTTCCCCACATTCTTTTACAGAAAAAATCTGTACGGAAAGAGGGGCTACCTGAATTTCTATGGAATAAGGTCTTTCGTCCTTTTCCTCTTTTTTTGCTTTCTGTACTCCGCTGTTTTTTACGCCTGTACCTCCAAAGCTTTCATCATCACTGTTAAAAATTTCTCTGTACTCTCCTGCATAAGGAACACCCATCGCATAAGCTTCATACGCCAAATCAGAAAAGTTACATACCACAACTAAGGTATCTGCTTTTTTCTCTGCTTTCCGAAGGAAGGTAAGCATATTTTTTTCTGCTTCTATATGATTAATCCATTCAAAGCCGTCAGGAGTATCATCATATTCATAGAGCGCCGGATAATCCTGATAAAGCTTTAATAATGCTTTTACATAGTCCTGCATCTGTTTATGTTCCTTCTCTTCTAACAGCTCCCAATCAAGAGGGGTCTTTTCAGACCATTCCCTTTCCTGGGCAAAGTCCTGTCCCATGAATAAAAGCTTTTTGCCGGGATGTGTCATCCAAAAGCCATAGGCTGCTCGCAGATTTGCAAGCTTCCTATCTTTTTCACCGGGCATTTTATTAAGAAAAGAACCTTTTCCGTGTACTACCTCATCATGAGAAAAACTAAGCAAAAATTTTTCACTATATGCGTATAACATACTAAAGGTCAGCTCATCATGGACACCGCTTCTGAAAATCGGGTCTTTTCTCATATAATCCAGAAAATCATTCTGCCATCCCATATTCCATTTTCTGTCAAAGCCCAAGCCATTATCCTCTAAATCTCCCGTAACAGCCGGCCATGCAGTAGACTCCTCTGCAATTAAAAGGGCATCGGGATATTTTTTCTTAAAAATAGAATTTAAGTGTTTCAAAAACTCTACTGCTTCCAGATTTTCATTTCCGCCATACATATTCGGCTGCCACTGTCCATCCTGTCTTCCGTAATCCAGATAAAGCATAGACGCCACCGCATCCATACGGATACCGTCTGCATGGTATTTTTCCGCCCAAAACAGAGCATTGGATATGAGGAAATTCTTTACTTCAGGGCTGGCATAGTCAAATACCAGCGTTCCCCAGTGAGGATGCTCTGCCTTCTCTGCTTGGGAATACTCATAAAGAGCTGTGCCGTCAAAGCCTGCCAAAGCAAAATCATCTTTTGGAAAATGTGCCGGAACCCAGTCTAAAATCACGCCGATATCATTTTGGTGCATATAATCCACAAAATACATAAAGTCTTCGCAATTTCCAAAGCGACTGGTAGGAGCATAATATCCTGTCACCTGATAGCCCCATGACTCATCTAAAGGATGCTCCATCACAGGTAATAATTCCACATGAGTATATCCCATCTCTTTCACGTACGCACACAGCATTTTCGCCAATTCCCGGTAATTATAAAATTCTCTGCCGTCCTCCGGCTTTTTCCATGAGCCTAAATGCACTTCGTATATGGAAAGTGGTCTGTCCTCTCCTTGGAGCTTACCTCTTTTGTTCATCCACAGACTGTCTTCCCACTGATAACCGGACAAATCTGTTACCACAGAAGCATTGCACGGACGGACCTCAGCCTGATTTGCATAAGGGTCTGCTTTTAAAAACACCCGCAAATCTTTTGTTTTAATTTCATACTTGTATAAATCAGAGAGTTTGACACCGGGAATAAACAATTCAAAAATCCCAGACCGGGAAAGCCGGTTCATCGGATGTACTCTGCCGTCCCAATGGTTAAAATCCCCTACCACACTGACACGCAGGGCATTGGGCGCCCAAACTGCGAAATGTACTCCCCAAACGCCTTTTATCTTTTGATAATGCGCTCCTAATTTTTCGTATATATCATAACAAATTCCCGCACAGAATTTCTTTTCTTCCTCTTCTGTAATCTGGCTCTCAAAATAATAAGGGTCTTGTACCAGCTTTTCTTCACCGTTTTTCAAAAACACCTGATACGTATAATTTAAAATCTGCTTTTCCGGTATCAGACAGGCAAAAAATCCCGCCTCATCCTGCATTTCCATTTTATATTCCCGTTTCTTTTTCCCAAAAAGAAGTTTTACTTTTCGTGCTTCCGGAAAAAAGCATTGAAAAAGAATACCGTTTTTCATAATTTTCGGTTTCAGTGTTTTCTGCGGCTCGCTTTCCTCTGAATAAACAAGAGCCTCTATCTTTTGCCAATCCATTAAATTATATAATTCCTCAGACATATTGCGCCTCCTTTTTTCTATATTATCATCAATCCGGTAAATTGTAAAGTTTTGCCCCAACCTTCTCAAAATTTGTATATATAAATTGTATATTTTTTGTTTTTATAACAGAAAATGATTGTGAATTTTATACATATCAAGTATAATAGGAATAGCTTCGCAAAGTGAAGGTTCATTTCCCTTTGGCTGCGTATTTGACTATTAGGAGGAGGTATCAAAGCATGCTTGACCAAAGTTATTATGAAAAAACCGATGAAATCATCGAATTTTATGGCCGTAAAGCAAGTTCATTAATTCCCATTATGCAGGATATTCAGGCAGAATATCGTTATCTGCCCGGAGAGCTGCTGACCTATGTTGCGAAAGAAATCGGAGTACGTGAGGCAAAAGCTTACAGTGTGGCAACTTTCTATGAAAATTTCTCTTTTGAACCAAAGGGAAAATACATAATTAAAGTTTGTGACGGAACTGCCTGTCATGTCCGCAAATCTATTCCTATTTTAGAAGCCCTGCAAAAGGAGCTGGGGCTTAGCAAGAAAAAGCATACCACAGATGATATGCTGTTCACCGTAGAAACGGTTTCCTGTCTGGGCGCCTGCGGATTAGCGCCTACTATGACGGTAAACAACGAAGTTTATCCTTCCATGACGCCGGAAAAAGCTCTGAATTTAATCGCAGAACTGAGAGGTGATAATGTATGATAATTGAAAACAGAGAAGCTTTATTAAAAGAAAGAGAAGCTGCCCGTGAAGAACTGGCTTCTTATAAATGTCGTATTTTAGTCTGTGCGGGAACAGGATGTGTAGCCTCCGGTTCTGAGAAAATCTACCAGAAAATGGTTGAGCTCTGTCAGGATTTAGAAGGGGTTTCCGTTGAATTTCAAAAAGACGTTCCCCATATCGGCACAGTAAAAACAGGATGTCAGGGAATTTGTGAATTAGGCCCTTTGGTACGTATCGAGCCTTATCATTATCAGTATGTAAAAGTACAGGAGGACGACTGTGCTGAAATTTTCCAGCGCACGGTTTTAAATGAAGAGCCGGTAGAACGTCTTTTCTATAAAAAAGGCGGTAAAGCTTATCCGACTCCCGATGAAATTCCTTTTATTGCAAAACAGACTCGTATTGCTTTGGAAAACTGCGGTAAATTTGACGCAGAGTCTCTTGATGAATATATTGCTTCCGGCGGCTATGAGGCTTTATCAAAAGCGCTTTTTGACATGACTCCGGAAGATGTTTTAAATGAAGTGGATAAGTCCAAACTCCGCGGAAGAGGAGGCGGCGGCTTCCCTACGGGACGCAAATGGAAACAGGTTGCAGCTCACAAGGATGTAGCGGAACATTTTGTGGTATGTAACGGAGACGAAGGCGACCCCGGCGCTTTCATGGACGGCAGTGTTATGGAAGGCGACCCATATCGTCTGATTGAAGGTATGACTATTGCCGCTTACGCAACAGGCGCTCAAAATGGTTATATTTATGTTCGTGCCGAATATCCTCTTTCCGTTGCAAGACTTCGCAAGGCAATCCGACAGGCGGAAGAAAAAGGGCTTTTAGGCGACCATATTTTAGGTACGGATTTCCAGTTCCACATGCACATCAACCGTGGTGCAGGAGCATTTGTATGCGGCGAGGGTTCTGCTCTTACTGCTTCTATTGAAGGCGACAGAGGTATGCCTCGTGTAAAACCGCCTCGTACTGTTGACAAAGGTCTTTGGGCAAAGCCTACGGTTTTAAATAATGTAGAAACCTTTGCCAATGTACCGGGAATTGTATTAAAAGGCGCTGACTGGTTCAAAACCATCGGTACAGAAGGAAGTCCCGGAACAAAGACCTTCTCCATTACCGGTGCCATTGAAAATACAGGGCTGATTGAAGTGCCTATGGGTACTACTTTAAGAGAGATTATCTATGACATCGGCGGCGGCATCAAAGGCGGCGGTGATTTTAAAGCCATTCAGATTGGCGGTCCTTCCGGCGGATGTCTGACAAAAGAACATCTTGACGTTGGGCTGGATTTTGACAGCGTAAAAAAATACAATGCCATTATGGGCTCCGGCGGTCTTGTTGTTATGGATGAGAATACCTGTATGGTAGAGGTTGCCCGTTTCTTTATGAGCTTTACCCAAAGAGAGTCCTGCGGAAAATGTGTTCCATGCCGTGAGGGAACAAAACGTATGCTGGAAATTCTGGAGAGAATTGTCAATGGCGAGGGCAAGCTGGAAGATTTGGACACACTGGAAGAACTGGCTGCCATGGTGAAAAATATGGCTTTATGCGGTCTCGGAAAGAGCGCTCCTCTTCCGGTTATCAGTACTTTGAAAACCTTCCGCAAGGAATATGAAGAACATATTGTAGAGCATAAATGTGCTGCGAAAAACTGTACTGCCATGAGAAAATATGTAATCAATCCTGAATTTTGTAAGGGCTGCGGCAAATGTGCGAAGAACTGTCCGGTAGGTGCAATTACCGGTGTGCGCAAGGAAGCTTATCACATCAATCCAAATCTTTGTATTAAATGTGACTCTTGCCGTGATAACTGTGCATTTGATGCAGTGTATGTTGAATATTAGGAGGGATGATTATGGGATTTATGACAATAGACGGCAGAAAAGTAGAATTTACCGATGAAAAAAACGTACTTTCTGTCATTAGAAAAGCCGGTATTGATTTACCTACACTTTGCTATCATTCTGAGCTGTCCACCTTTGGCGCATGTCGTTTATGTACCGTAGAGGATGACAGAGGACGTACCTTTGCTTCCTGTTCAGAGGAGCCCAGAGACGGCATGGTAATTTATACCAATTCCGGAAGAATTAAAAAATATCGTAAAATGATTGTAGAACTGCTCCTTTCCGCACACTGCCGTGACTGTACTACTTGTGTGAAAAGCGGCGAATGTAAGTTGCAGGAGCTGGCTCACAGAATGAACATCACTACGGTTCGTTTCCAGAATACCAGAGAGGAAAAGCCTTTAGATACAAGCTCTCCTGCTCTTATTCGTGACCCGAATAAATGTATTCTCTGCGGAAACTGTGTTCGTGCATGCCGTGAGCTTCAGGGACTGGAGGTTTTAGGCTTTACCCACCGTGGTACAGATGCTATGGTAACGCCTGCCTTTGACAAGCCACTTTCTGAAACAGACTGTGTAAGCTGCGGTCAATGCCGTGTTTTCTGTCCAACGGGCGCTATCAGCATCCGCACCAATATGGATGAGGTCTGGGACGCTATCAATGATCCGGATACACGGGTTATCGCACAGGTTGCTCCGGCTGTCCGTGTAGCGGTAGGCGATGCCTTCGGATTAACAAAGGGACACAGTGTAATGGGCAAGCTGGTAGCTGTTCTTCACCGCATGGGCTTTGATGAAGTTTACGACACTACCTTTGCAGCTGACCTTACCATTATGGAGGAGTCCAAGGAATTTTTAAACCGTGTGGAAAAGAATGAAAAACTTCCTCTTTTAACCTCCTGCTGTCCTGCATGGGTAAAATTTGTATGTGACCAATATCCTGAGTTTAAAGATAATTTATCTACCTGTCGTTCCCCACAGGGAATGTTCTCGGCAGTTATTAAGGAATATTATAAAAATCCGGAAAGAAGCCAGAATAAGAAAACCTTCGTGGTTTCCATTATGCCATGTACAGCAAAGAAAATGGAAATCCTGCGCTCCAACAATTTTACTCATGGAGAACAGGATACCGATATTGTACTGACTACTACGGAAATCATCCGTATGATTAACAATTCCGGTATTGACTTTGCTTCTCAGGAAACAGAGGCATGCGATATGCCCTTTGGCTTTGGCTCCGGTGCAGGCGCTATCTTCGGTGTGACCGGAGGCGTTACAGAAGCAATGCTTCGCCGCCTTGCTGATGACCATAATAAAGCGACCATGGATGCCATTGCAGAAGCAGGGGCTCGTGGTGACGAGGGTATTAAAGAGTTCACTGTAAATTATAAAGGCACTGACTTAAATGTCTGCGTTGCCAGCGGACTTGCCAATGCACAGACTGTTATGGAAGATGTGAAAAGCGGAAGAAAGCATTACCATATTATTGAAATCATGGCATGCCGCAGAGGATGTATCATGGGCGGCGGACAGCCTCCAAGAGCCGGTGGCCGTACCAAATCAGCCCGCCGTGACGGACTGTATCAGGCAGACCATGTGACAAGTATCCGAAAAGCTGACGAAAATCCATTAATTCTCGCTCTTTACGATACCTTACTGAAAGATAAGACACATGAACTGCTTCATGTAGATAAATACTAAAAAGCAAAAATGAGGCTGTCGTTTTAAATATATATGTATTTAATGCGACAACCTCTTTTTAAATTTTAGAAATATTGAATGACCGCTCCCAAGGCTTCTGCCTCTTTTTCCTCATGGGTAATACAGATGACCGTTTTCCCCTCACAGCTTTTTTTCAAAAACTGAATAACCCTTTCTTTCATTTCTTTATCCAAGCCCTTAAAGGGTTCGTCCAAGAACAGGATATCCCATTTTGCATACAATGCCCTTAAAATCGCCACTCGTCTTTTCATTCCTCCCGACAATTCTCTTACCGGCTGATGGCAGCAGTCCAGAAGTCCCACTGCTTCTAGCCCTTCCCGAATTTCTGTTTTTTCTTTTTGGACAAGGCGAATATTGGAAAGGACGTTTAGGTTTTCGCAAAGCCTATCCTCCTGAAAGACAACGCTGATATCCTTGCCTTCTATTCCTGCTACCTTTCCCCTGTCTGCCTGCTCCAGTCCGATGAGAATACGAAGCAATGTGGTTTTTCCTTTTCCGGAAGGCGCCATAATACAGGTTATCTGTCCTTCTGTCAGCTCCATATTCAGATTTTCGAACACTTGTCTGCCATCGTAACTTTTACTCAAGTTTTCTATCTTAATTGCCATGCTTTACATCCTTTCTACCCACGAAACAGCCTTATCCAGCGCTGCCAGAAAGATTTTTTCAAATATCATGCTGACTATAAGAATTACCATGGTCCATGCAAAAAGGTCTGGAGTATCCAGATACACTTTTGCCTCGTATAATCGCTCTCCCATAGAACCGTCAGGAATTCCGATTACCTCTGCAGCAACTCCCGCTTTCCAGCATAATCCCAGCGACACACTGCAGCCTGCTCTGAAAAAAGGCAGCACTTCAGAAAGATAAATGTAACGAATTTTGTTTTTTCCAGATACCTGAAACACCTGTGCCATTTCCAGAAGATTTTTATCTGTATTTTGAATACCGTTTAATACATTAGTGTAAATCACCGGAAACACCATGAGAAAAGAAATTGTTACAGAAAGGTTTTCGGAAGGAACCCAGATTAAAATTAAAATGACAAAGGATGCAACCGGAACAGATTTCATAGCAAGAATAAGAGGGGCAAAAAGCTCCTGTATTTTCGGAAGTCTTGACGCAATGCTTCCCCCGAGCACTCCTGCCAGTACAGCAAGGAAAAAACCGCCTATAATACGAAAAAGCGAAAAACAAATTGTCTTCCAAAAAGAAGCTTCAAAAATGAAACTGCCAAGTCTTTTCAGAACAGCAACAGGAGATACCAGAAGTATCTCCTGTCCAAGCCACAGACTGGCTATTTCCCATACAAGCAACCAGAAAAGCACTGCCCATAGCTTTATTTTTCTATTTTTCTTACTGGATGTAATAGAAGTCATGATTTGGTACTTCTCCTCCTACTGCCTGAGGATTTTGCGCTTTTAAAACCTCCAGATATCCGGAAAGTTTTTCTTCCATTTTCTCCCCGTCTATACAGACAATATTGCAGGCAGGAAGCGCTTTTTCCGCCACTGCTGCCGGCACAATGTCATATTTTTCGATTAGCTGTGCCGCATCTGTAACGTTCTCATTTACATAATCCACCGAAGTATGGTATTCCTTTAAAAATTCCTGCATTTCCTCTGGATTTTCTTCTGCAAACTCCTTACGGACAACCACAACTCCTGTAATCATGCTGCTTTTCTTTTCCTCACCTTCTTGTAATGCGTCCCATTCCTTTGTTAAATCAAGAGCAGTTCTAATCTCAGGATTTTTTGTCTGTGCCGTAGTGACAAAAGGCTGGGGCAGCATGGCAACTGCATTTTCCTGACTTGCTAAGGCAGCAACACATTCAGAATGTTCGCTTTTCCATTCAATGGTAACGTCTGTTTCAGGGTTTATTCCGTTAGAAGATAAAATGTAATTTAAAGCATATTCCGGTGTTGCGCCTTTTCCGCTGGCATAAATGGTCTTTCCTTTTAAGTCTGCTGCGCTTTGTATAGTTTCTCCGTTCTCCACAATATATAACACACCTAACGTGTTAATTGCCAGAACCTGAATGTCTCCTTCTGTTTTATTATAAAGAACAGAAGCCAGATTTGCGGGAATTGCCGCAATATCTGTTCCCCCCTGCAAAAGCTTTGGAGAAACCTCATCCACAGAAGCTGCTATGGAAAAATTGTAATCAGAATTTTCCATCATTTCTACCAGTCCCATTGCGGTGGGGCCTTTTAATGCCATAATATTCACATCTATCGGTGCTTTTCCTGTTTCTTTCGGCTCTTCTGCCTTACCTTCGGCTTTTCCGCATCCCATAAAGGCTGCAACCATCATTACCGCTGCCAATAACAGCGCCGTTATTTTCTTTTTCATGTTCTGTTCCTTTCTCATGAAAACTCTATTTTATAATTCGTACTCGGTATACTTCCTCAATGGCTTTTAATGCCTGCGCCACCTCTTTGGAAATCGGCATGGTAACATCAATCATCGTATACGCATAATCGCCTTTACTTTTGTTAATCATATTGGCAATATTTACCCCTGCATCACCTAATACTTTTGTAAACTGAGAAATCATATTCGGAATATTTTTATGATTAATCGTCAAGCGTCCCGCATCAATACAGGTACCCCCGTCACAGCTTGGATAATTGACAGAATTTTTAATATTTCCGTTTTCCAGATAATCCATAAGCTGTTTTACTGCCATCACTGCACAATTATCCTCAGACTCCTCTGTGGATGCGCCAAGATGAGGTGTCACCAAAGTATTTGGTGCATTTGCAACGGTAGGATTTGCAAAGTCTGTTACATATTTTTTCATTTTTCCGGCTTTTAATGCTTCGCAGACAGCCTCCTCATCCACCAGCAAATCTCTGGCAAAGTTCAAAAGAACTACATCGTCCTTCATCTGAGCGATTTCCTCTTTCCCAATCATCTTCCTTGTAGCATCTGTCAAAGGCACATGAATGGTAATATAATCACAGTCACGGTAAATCATGTTAATATCATTGATGTGATAAATGCTTCTTGATAAATTCCATGCTGCATCTACGGAAATATACGGGTCATATCCGTAAACCTCCATTCCCAAATGAATTGCCGCATTTGCCACACGCACGCCAATAGCTCCGAGTCCGATAATTCCCAGCTTTTTACCGCTGATTTCACAGCCTGCGAACTGCTTTTTCTGTTTTTCTGCTCTTTTGGCAATATCCTCTGTAACATCCTGTTTTTCCAGCCACTCAATGCCTCCGATAATATCTCTGGATGCCAGCAACATTCCCGCAATCACCATTTCCTTTACTCCGTTGGCATTTGCTCCCGGTGTATTAAATACTACAACTCCCTTTTTTGTCATTTTTTCCAAAGGAATGTTGTTTACACCGGCTCCTGCTCTTGCCACTGCCGCTGTTTTTTCTGCCACTTCCAGATTGTGCATATCTGCACTTCGCACCAGTATGGCATCCGCTTCCTGCATACACTCTGTATTTTCATATTTTGCAGGAAACTTATCAAGACCAACTGCTGAAATTGGATTTAAACAATAATACTCATACATATTTTAAATTTCCCTCCTCAAAGTTCTTCATAAAGGCTACCAGTTCTTTTACACCCTCCATAGGCATTGCATTATAGAGACTGGCACGCATACCACCTACCGTACGATGTCCTTTTAAATTATATAAGCCTGTTTGCTCTGCTTCTTTTACAAATTTAGCATCCAACTCTTTATTTCCTGTAACAAATGGAATATTCATAAGAGAACGATCCTCTTTTCTTACTGTACCCTGGAACATTTTACTACTGTCTAAGAAATCATACAGAATCTTCGCTTTTTCTTCGTTGTATTTTTTCATGGCTTCCAGTCCGCCCTGTTTTTTCAGCCATTGAAATACTTTGCCACACATATAAATACAATATGTATTTGGAGTATTATAAAGAGAATTAGCGTCTGCATGGGTTTTAAATCGTAACATGGTAGGCGTTTCAGGAATTACATCCTCGGAAATCAAATCCTCTCGAATAACAGAAATCACCATACCCGCAGGTCCGATATTTTTCTGTACGCCTCCATACATAATTCCATATTTCTCTATATCCACCGGCTCTGACAAAAAGCAGGAGGACACATCTGCCACTAATGGTTTTCCCTTTGTATTTGGAAGTGTTTTAAACTTCGTACCATAAATGGTATTGTTTTCACAAATATATACGTAATCTGCCTGTTCGTCAATTTCCAAATCACTGCAATCCGGTATATAAGAATACATTTTATCCTCAGAAGTTGCGATTTTGTTTGCTCTTCCGTATTTCTGTGCTTCCTGCCATGCTTTTTTTGCCCACTGTCCTGTCACAATATAATCTGCCACTTTATTTTTCATCAAGTTCATGGGAATTGCCGCAAACTGCTGGCTGGCGCCGCCCTGCATAAATAAAACCTTATAATTATTTGGAATATGAAGCAGCTCTCGAAAATCTGCCTCTGCTTCCTCCAATATTCTTTCAAACATTTTCGAGCGGTGACTCATCTCCATCACAGACATTCCGCATCCTCTGTAATCTAACATTTCTTCTGATGCTTCTCTTAATACTTCCTCCGGTAATACTGCCGGTCCTGCTGAAAAATTATACACTCTGCTCATGACTCGTCCTCCTCTAAATGTCTTTTATAAAAGTGTGCCATCTACTCCTTCTGGGAATACATGGCACTTTTTTCTTTCTCTTTATGATAAACCTTTCACTTATAGCTGTCAACAAAAACATTTGTCTTTTTGTCAAAGACAATTATGTTAAATCATCTTCATCAAAAGCATCTTCTATATTTGCTCCTGCCGGAACCATTGGAAATACCTTATCATCACTGTCAATGATACAATCCAGAACAACGGTTGTATTCAGCTCAATGGCTTTTGCAATGGCTTTTGGCAATTCTTCTTTTGTTGTAACACGAATGCCCACTGCTCCCATTGCTTCTGCCAGTTTTACAAAATCTACCTTATCCTGCAAAACCGTATTGGAATATCTTCCTTCATAAAATAAAGTCTGCCACTGACGCACCATGCCTAATACCTGATTATTCACTACTACCTGAATAAGAGGCATATTATTTCTGGTAGCTGTGGCAATTTCGTTCATATTCATACGGAAGCAGCCGTCTCCTGCCACATTAATGACAATTTTGTCCGGATTTCCCATCTTCGCTCCAATAGCAGCGCCCAGTCCGTATCCCATAGTTCCCAGTCCGCCGGAGGACAAAAAGGTTCGAGGCATATTGTATTTATAATACTGTGCCGCCCACATCTGATGCTGACCTACCTCAGTAACAATAATGGCATTGCCCTTTGTCTGTCTGTACAGCTCTTCGATAATTGCCGGTCCGGTAAGCCCTTCCTGTCTGTATTTTAAAGGATATTTTGCCTTTAGCTGCTCGATATATTCCAGCCATTCCTCTCTTTGGCAGGGACTTAATTTTTCATTTAACTGCTTCAAAATTTCTTTGGCATCTCCTACAATACTGCAGTCCACCAGTATATTCTTGTTAATCTCCGCTGCGTCTACATCAATATGAATGACCTTTGCATTTCTTGCAAAGTTTCTTGGATTTCCGATTACACGGTCTGAAAATCTGGCTCCCACTGCAATTAAAAGGTCACATTTTGTTACACCTAAATTGGAAGCTTTTGTTCCGTGCATGCCCAACATTCCTGTATAATAAGGGTCTTCCCCTGAGAATACACCTTTTCCCATCAAAGAGTCTGTCACCGGAATTTGAAGGTTGTGTGAGAGCTTACGCACCTCCTCCCACGCACCGGAAGCCACAGCTCCTCCTCCTACAAAAAGGAAGGGACGTTTTGACTCTTTTATCATTTCTGCCGCACAATCAATGTCCTCCTGTCTGATTTCCGCTGTATATGGTTTTACAGGTGACGGTACATAAGGCTTAAATTCCGTTACAGCGGCTGTAATATCCTTTGGAATATCTACCAGAACAGGACCCGGTCTTCCGCTTTTTGCAATTACAAAGGCACGGCGAATGGTCTTTGCCAGCTTTGCCACATCCTTTACAATAAAGCTATGCTTTGTAATAGGCATTACCACTCCCGCAATATCCACCTCCTGAAAGCTGTCCTTTCCAAGCAAAGGCAATCCTACGTTACAGGTAATGGCAACAACAGGAATAGAGTCCATCTGTGCGGTTGCAATACCGGTTACTAAATTAGTTGCTCCCGGACCGCTGGTAGCCAGACAAACGCCTACCTTCCCTGTGGAACGTGCATATCCGTCTGCCGCATGAGCTGCCCCCTGTTCGTGAGAAGTCAGCACATGATGAATTTCTCCCTGATGCTTATATAACTCGTCATATATGTTTAAAATCGTTCCTCCCGGATATCCGAAAACAGTATCTACTCCCTGTTCCTTTAAACATTCTATCACAATCTGCGCTCCTGTCATCTGCATAAGCAAAACCTCCCCTTCCTCTTATTGTTTTGGTATTTCCAATACAGCGCCTCTGTTTCCGCTGGTCACCATAGCTGCGTAACGCGCCAGATAGCCTGTGGTTACCTTCGGCTCTTTTGGCTGCCACTGTGCTCTTCTCTTTTCCAACTCTTCATCCGAAACAAGAAGCTCCAGTCTGGTATTTGGAATATCTACACGAATGCGGTCTCCTTCCTGTACCAGTGCAATGGGACCTCCCACTGCCGCTTCCGGTGAAATGTGACCGATGGACGCTCCTCTGGATGCTCCTGAAAAACGTCCGTCTGTAATCAGCGCAACGCTGGAGCCCAGTCCCATACCTGCAATAGCGGAAGTAGGATTTAACATTTCACGCATACCGGGACCGCCCTTTGGTCCTTCATAACGAATAACCACTACATCTCCTGCTTTGATTTCGCCGCCTTTGATTGCACAAATAGCATCCTCTTCACAGTCGAACACTCTTGCCGGACCTTCATGTACCATCATTTCTTCACAGACAGCGCTTCGTTTTACAACACCGCCGTCAGGGGCTAAATTTCCTGTGAGTACCGCCAGTCCTCCTGTTTCACTGTACGGATTTTCCACCGGACGGATAACCTCAGGATTTTTATTTACACAGTTGGCAATATTTTCACCTACTGTTTTTCCTGTTACTGTCATACAGTCCAGATTTAATAAATTCTTCTTTGTCAGCTCGTTCATAACGGCATAGACACCACCGGCTTCGTTCAAATCTTCCATATAAGTATAACCCGCCGGGGCTAAATGGCAAAGATTTGGTGTCTTTTCGCTGATTTCATTGGCAAAAGTAATATCAAAATCCCAGCCGATTTCGTGAGCGATTGCCGGAAGGTGAAGCATACTGTTGGTAGAACAGCCCAGCGCCATATCTACTGTCAAAGCATTTAAAATAGCGTCCTTTGTCATAATATCTCTCGGACGTATATTTCTGCGGTACATTTCCATTACCTGCATACCTGCCTGTTTTGCCAGCTTAATACGCTCGGAATATACAGCCGGAATAGTTCCGTTTCCTTTTAATCCCATTCCTAAAACTTCGGTCAGACAATTCATGCTGTTGGCAGTATACATACCGGAACAGGAACCGCATGTCGGACATACGTTGTTTTCAAATTCTTCTACATCTTCTTCTGTCATTGTTCCTGCACTGTAAGCGCCTACGGCTTCAAACATGGAAGAAAGACTTCTCTTTTCCCCTCTTACTTTTCCTGCCAGCATAGGTCCGCCGCTTACAAAAACTGTGGGAACATTGATACGGGCTGCTGCCATTAAAAGTCCCGGCACGTTTTTGTCGCAGTTTGGCACCATAACAAGAGCATCAAACTGATGTGCCATTGCCATTGCTTCTGTAGAGTCTGCAATTAAATCTCTGGTGACGAGGGAATATTTCATACCGCTGTGTCCCATGGCAATTCCGTCACAAACGGCAATCGCCGGAAATACCACCGGAGTACCTCCTGCCATAGCAACACCCATTTTTACCGCATTTACGATTTTATCCAAATTGATATGCCCCGGAACAATTTCATTATAAGAACTGACAATTCCCACCAAAGGTCTTTCCATTTCTTCCTTTGTCATTCCCAAAGCATGGAATAAAGAACGATGAGGCGCTTGCTGCATCCCCTTTCTTACTACATCACTTCGCATATCTTTCCTCCTGTTATCTACTGTATTTTCTCTATAATCAAGTCTCCCATTTCTCCTGTGGAAACTTTTTTCATATTCTCTGACATAATATCGGATGTACGATAACCTTCATTTAAAACTGCATTTACCGCATTTTCAATAGCTTTTGCTTCTTCCTCCATGGAAAAAGAGTAGCGTAAAAGCATAGCTGCGGACAATATGGCTGCAATCGGATTTGCAATTCCTTTTCCCGCAATATCAGGAGCAGAACCATGAGACGGTTCATACAGTCCGAAACTGGTTTCATTTAAGCTTGCAGAAGGCAGCATTCCAATGGAACCTGTAAGCATACTTGCTTCATCGGAAAGAATATCTCCGAACATATTCTCTGTTAAAATCACGTCAAACTGCTCCGGATTGCAAATCAACTGCATGGCACAGTTATCAACAAGCATGTGCTCCAAAGTAACCTCCGGATAATCGGCTGCCACTTCCTCTGTTATTTTTCTCCACAAACGGGAGGAGTCCAAAACATTTGCCTTATCCACACTGGTGACTTTTTTCTTTCTTTTCACAGCGGTCTCAAAGGCTTTTTTTGCAATTCTGCGAATTTCCTTTTCATCATAAGTAAGAGTATCCACAGCCTTTGCAATTCCGTTTTCCACAACTGTTTTTCTCTCTCCGAAATAAAGTCCTCCTGTAAGCTCCCTTACAATCATCAAATCAATTCCTGTCTGATAAAACTGTTCCTTTACAGGGCAGGCATCCTTTAAAGCCTCATACAAATATGCCGGTCTTAAATTGGCAAACAGCTTTAATTCTTTTCTCAGCTTTAAAAGTCCCGCTTCCGGTCTTTTCTCGGGTGACAGACGATACCATGGTGAGGTTTTTGCATCTGCGCCTACTGCTCCCATTAAAACAGCATCTGCACTTTTGGCTTTTGCAATGGTTTCCTCTGTCAGCGGTTCTCCGTAAGCGTCAATGGACGCTCCTCCTAAGAGCAGCTCTTCATAGGAAAACGTATGTCCGTAGACCTTTGCTGTGGCGTCTAATACTTTTCTGGCTTCTTTTATAATTTCCGGACCAATGCCGTCTCCCGGCATCAAAGCAATTTTATATTCCATATCGATCCCCCGTTTTCTCAAATTAAATTATTACTATGATAAGCCTTTTTTCACCACAATTCAAGCAATAATAAAACAGAGAGGTATGCTTTTTTGTTATGGTTTCCATTCTTTTTAAACAATACCTCTCTTTTTCCCTATTCTTCTGTATTTCCGAATATTTTACAGCTTTTCTCACAGGCGCTGGTTGTCCCTGCACAGCCGCCCAAAGCGCTTTCTCTCAATTCAAAAGGAAGACATCTTCCTACATGGTACATTGCCTCTGCCATCTCATCAAAAGGAATAATCTGATGAATACCGGCAAGCGCCTGTTCCGCACAAATCAAAGCATTGGATGCACCAATGGAATTTCGGTTCTGACAGGGGGCTTCCACAAGGCCTGCTATGGGGTCGCAAACTAAGCCCAGCAGATTAGAAAGGGCTCCGGTTGCTGCCCACAAACACATCTTCGGACTTCCGCCCATCATTTCCACTGCCGCTGCCGCCGCCATTGCAGAGGCTGCTCCTACCTCAGCCTGACAGCCTGCCTCTGCTCCCGATACAGAAGCATTTCGCATCAAAAGATACCCCACTGCACCGGCTGTATAAAGTCCGTTTAATAATTCCTCGTCTGACAAATCAAATTCTTCCTGCAAAGCAAAAAGCACGCCGGGGACAACGCCGGAAGAGCCTGCCGTAGGAGCTGCCACAATCACACCCATAGAAGCGTTTACCTCTAAAACTGCCATGGCATAGGTCATTGCCTTTGACAGAACTGTTCCACAGATGGATTTTCCGCTTAATCTGTGGTTTTCCAGCAGTTTTGCTTCCCCGCCGATTAAGCCTCCCATGGATTTCTGGGGATTTTTTAAAGGCTCTTTTGCAGAATTTCTCATAATTTCCAAAGCTGTTCTCATTTTCTTCTCTACCTCTGCCTCAGAAATCTTAGAAAACTCTGCCTCTCTTTTTTTCATAATCTGAGAAATCGGAAATCCTGTTTCCTGACATAATTCCAGTAATTCTGCTCCGTTATTAAATTCCATTTCCCATTCCTCCTATAACTGCACCAATGTGATATCGGAAACCAGCGGATTTTCTCTTATTCTGTCCAGCACCTTGGCAGGTATTTTCTCATCAGACTCTACAACTGTAAAGGCTGCCGCACCTTTTTCTTCCCGAAACAGACGCATAAATGCAATATTTACCCCTTCCTCACTTAAAACTCTGGTAATATGAGCCACAACTCCGGGCTTGTCTGTCTGGCTTACGATTAAGGTGCTGTATTCCCCTGTAAAATCCACTTCTATCTGATTTAATTTTACGATTTTTACTTTTCCCCCGCCAATGGAAACTCCTCGGACAAAAAGCTTCTCCCCTTTTGTTCCCTCGATTTCCATATCTGCCGTATTGGGATGGATAGCCGCATCCTCCTGCGCAGAAACAGAAAAGCTATAATGAAGTCCCTGCTCCTTTGCAATGCTTAAAGAGTCACGAATACGCAAATCATCGGTTTCAAAGCCCATAATTCCGCCTAAAAGCGCCCTGTCTGTACCATGCCCCCGATAAGTTCTGGCAAAAGAACCATACAGGGTAAAATGCACGCTCTTTATCTCTCCCGGAAACAGCTTTCTTGCCAAAAGAGCCATAGAAGCTGCTCCTGCTGTATGAGAGCTGGAGGGTCCTACCATATTGGGACCGATTACTTCAAATAAACTGATAAATGCCATATTTCTATCTCCTGTTATATTAAAAACTTGCGCTGCTGCACAATTTCCTGTGAAATGAAAAAGGTACTGTGGTTTTATCCCTCAGCACCTCTTATTTCTCTTATTCTGCTGCACCGTCACTTGCTTTTTCTACTTCAGCGATTGCGCCTTTTCTCATTGGAATTCTGCAGTTTCTGTTATTTCCGAATTCTACAATAACATCTTCTTCTGTAATATCGATTAAAATCCCATAGAAACCGCTGGTTGTAACAACACTGTCACCAACCTCCATAGAAGCCAGCATACTTTTTACTCTCTGCTGCTCTTTTTTCTGTGGACGCATAATCATGAAATACATTAAAAGAAAAAATACAATCAATGGTACGAATAAACTAATCATGCTTCCTGCACCTGCTGCTGATAATAACATCTTACTTCCTCCTGAAAAAATAATCTTTGTCTGTCAGACTTATAGACATTATTGTTATAATACACAATTTCCGACTTTTCTTCAAGTGGTTTTTCTGTATTTTTCCAATTTTAATACTTTTTTATACCAATTTCTCAGTCTTTCGGACCTGCTGCCATACTCTCTAATTTTTTCTGTTTATATTCCTCATAACAGCCTTCATCAAGGGCATTTCTAATCTCTTCCATCATGGTATTGTAGAAATATAAATTATGCAGAACACAAAGGCGCATACCCAGCATTTCTTTGGCTTTCAGCAAATGGCGGATATAGGCTCTGCTGTAATGGCGGCATGCAGGACACTGACAGCCTTCTTCAATCGGACGGGAGTCCAGCTCATATTTTGCATTAAACAGATTGATTTTACCGAAGTTCGTATATACATGTCCGTGGCGACCGTTTCTGCTTGGGTAAACGCAGTCAAAGAAGTCCACGCCTCTGGATACCGCCTCTAAAATATTTGCCGGTGTTCCCACGCCCATAAGGTAAGTCGGCTTGTCCACAGGCAGATGCGGAACTACGCTGTCTAAAATGCGATACATTTCCTCATGAGTTTCCCCTACTGCCAAACCGCCTACTGCATATCCGTCTAAATCCATTTTGGAAATCGTCTCTGCATGGGCAATACGAATGTCATCGTAAATAGCACCTTGATTGATACCGAATAAAAGCTGATGGGGATTTACTGTATCCTCCAAGCTGTTCAGTCTTGCCATTTCGTCCTTACATCTTTGCAGCCATCTTGTGGTACGGTCAACCGATGCCTGCACATATTCTCTGCTGGCAACACTGGATGGACACTCGTCAAATGCCATGGCAATGGTAGAACCTAAATTGGACTGTATCTGCATACTTTCTTCCGGTCCCATGAAAATCTTTCTGCCGTCTACATGGGAGTTAAAGTAAACTCCTTCTTCTTTTATTTTTCTCAATTTTGATAAAGAAAATACCTGAAAACCGCCGGAGTCTGTTAAAATCGGTTTGTCCCAATTCATAAACTTATGAAGACCGCCCAGCTGCTTTACGACTTTATCTCCCGGTCTTACATGCAGATGATAGGTATTAGAAAGCTCCACCTGCGTTTTAATCTCCTGTAAGTCCATAGTAGATACAGCGCCTTTAATGGCTGCCGCTGTTCCCACGTTCATAAAAACCGGAGTTTCGATTGTTCCGTGAACCGTTTCCATGCGAGCTCTTTTCGCTCTGCCTTCCTGTTTTAATACTTTATACATCAATTTTTCCTCTTTTTCCATTCTCTTATTTCTTGCTGTCGTACAGATTATTCTATCATAAGCCTATTTCAAACGCAATGGCTGTGAAATATTTACGATTGTTTTTTTCGACATTTTGTCGTATAATGACTTTGATTTTTTTATACATATAATAATAAGTAGAAACACATACATAGAGGAGGTTTCTGACAATGTCAGAAGATAAAAAAATTAAAAATACCTTTTGTACCTTAGGAATTGATATTGGCTCTACAACTGTAAAAATCGCAATTTTAAATCAAAAACATCAAATTATGTTTGCTGATTATGAGCGACATTTTGCTGATATTCAAAATACTCTGGCAAGACTTCTTGACAAAGCATATCAGACTATGGGAGAAATTTCCGTGATACCCGTTATCACTGGTTCCGGAGGACTTACTTTAGCAACTCATTTAACCATCCCGTTTGTACAGGAAGTAATTGCTGTTTCATCCTCCTTAGAAGAACTGGCACCTCAAACAGACGTTGCCATCGAACTGGGAGGAGAAGATGCCAAAATCATTTATTTTGAAGATGGCAATGTAGAACAGCGTATGAATGGTATCTGCGCCGGTGGTACAGGTTCTTTTATTGACCAGATGGCGTCTCTTTTACAGACTGATGCACCGGGACTTAATAATTATGCCAAAAATTACAAGGCACTTTATCCTATTGCAGCCCGCTGCGGTGTTTTTGCAAAAACAGATATTCAGCCTTTAATTAACGAAGGTGCTACAAAAGAAGACTTATCTGCTTCTATTTTTCAGGCTGTAGTAAACCAGACAATCAGCGGTCTTGCCTGTGGAAAACCAATTCGTGGGCACGTAGCTTTTTTAGGCGGTCCTCTGCACTTTCTCTCTGAACTGAAAGCTGCATTTATCCGTACTTTAAAACTGGATAAGGAACACACCATTGTACCTGAAAATTCGCACTTATTTGCCGCAATAGGTTCTGCTTTAAACGCAAAAGAAGATGCTCCTGCATTTTCTATTACTGCCATGCGTGACAAACTGCAGGCATCTATTAAAATGGATTTTGAAATTGACCGTATGGAGCCCTTATTTGCTTCTCAACAGGAATATGATGTCTTTAATGAGCGTCAAAGCCGTTATAATGTAAAAACAGCTCCCCTTGATACTTACAGCGGAAACTGTTATTTGGGAATTGACGCAGGTTCTACCACTACCAAGGCTGCCCTTGTAGGAGAAGACGGTTCTTTGTTGTATTCCTTTTACAGTAACAATAATGGAAATCCTTTGGCAACTTCCATCAAAGCCATTCAGGAAATTTACAGCCAGCTTCCTGCCGGCGTTAAAATTGCCTATTCCTGCTCTACCGGATATGGAGAAGCTTTAATTAAGGCAGCGCTTCTGTTAGATGAAGGAGAAGTTGAAACTGTATCTCACTACTATGCTGCTGCCTTTTTTGATCCAGAAGTAGACTGTATCTTAGACATTGGCGGTCAGGATATGAAATGCATTAAAATTAAAAATCAAACCGTAGACAGCGTACAGCTCAATGAAGCCTGCTCCTCGGGATGTGGTTCTTTTATTGAAACCTTTGCAAAATCCTTAAATTACAGTGTAGAAGATTTTGCCAAAGCTGCCCTTTTTGCCGAAAATCCTATTGATTTAGGTACACGTTGTACTGTATTTATGAATTCCAAAGTAAAACAGGCACAAAAAGAAGGCGCTTCCGTTGCAGATATCTCTGCCGGTCTTGCTTATTCTGTTATCAAAAATGCTCTGTATAAAGTAATCAAAGTTTCTGATGCTTCTGAACTTGGAAAACATATTGTTGTTCAGGGCGGCACCTTTTATAACGATGCTGTACTTCGAAGCTTTGAAAAAATTGCCCAATGCGAAGCTATTCGTCCTGATATTGCAGGAATCATGGGAGCTTTCGGCGCTGCTTTAATTGCAAGAGAACGTTATAGCAAGGATAAGGCAACCTCTATGCTGCCTATTGAGAAAATCAATTCTCTGGAATATAAAACTACTATGGCAAACTGCAAGGGCTGTACCAATAACTGCCGCCTTACCATTAATAAGTTTTCTGGTGGTCGTCAATATATTTCCGGAAACCGCTGTGAGCGTGGAATAGGAAAAGAAAAAAATAAAGAGCAAATTCCAAATTTATACGAATATAAATACAAACGTCTATTTTCCTATGAGCCTTTAACTGCTGATAAAGCAACACGAGGAAAAGTCGGGCTTCCAAGAGTTTTAAATATGTTTGAGAATTATCCTTTCTGGTATACCTTCTTTACTGAACTGGGATATCAGGTAATACTCTCTCCTACCTCTACACGAAAGATTTACGAACTTGGAATTGAGTCTATCCCAAGTGAGTCAGAATGTTATCCTGCCAAAATGGCACATGGGCATGTATCCTGGCTGATTAAACAGGGTGTAAACTATATTTTTTATCCCTGTATTCCTTATGAACGCCAGGAATTTAAAGACTCTGTAAACCATTTTAACTGCCCAATAGTAACTTCTTATGCAGAAAATATTAAAAATAACATAGATGAACTAAAAAATCCTAATATTCGTTTTCACAACCCATTTCTGGCGCTGAGCAGCGAAGAAATTATCACAAAACGTTTAGTGGAAGAATTTCCTGATATTCCTTCCAAGGAAGTAGAAAAAGCTGCTCATGATGCATGGAAAGAAATGAGAAAATGCAGAAATGACATTATGCGAAAAGGAGAAGAAGTCCTTCGTTATCTTGAAAAAACAGGAAGACGAGGCATTGTTCTGGCAGGACGTCCTTATCACATTGATCCGGAAATTAACCACGGTATTCCAGAATTAATTACCTCTTATGGAATTGCAGTACTTACAGAAGATTCTGTCTCTCATCTTGCTCCTATTGAGCGACCTTTGAGAGTTAATGATCAATGGACTTACCATACTCGTCTATATGCTGCAGCAAATTTTGTAAAGGAAAAAAACAATCTGGATTTAATTCAATTAAACTCTTTCGGCTGCGGTCTGGATGCTGTAACTACAGATGAAGTCAATGAAATTTTATCTAACAGTGGAAAAATTTATACCTGCCTGAAAATTGATGAAGTGAATAATCTGGGTGCTGCCAGAATTCGTGTGCGCTCTTTAATTGCTGCACTGAAAGTAAAAGAACAACAAAAAATAGAAAGAGAAATACACCCTTCTTCTATTGAACGTGTTTCTTTTACAGAGGAAATGAGAAAAAAATATACTATCTTGTGTCCTCAAATGTCTCCTATCCACTTTAATATTTTAGAAGCTGCTTTTAACACTAGTGGTTATCATTTAGAAGTTTTAGGAAACGGAAATAAAGAAGCTGTTGATGTTGGATTAAAATATGTAAATAATGATGCTTGTTATCCATCTTTAATGGTAGTCGGACAGATTATGCAAGCATTACAATCAGGAAAATATGATTTAAACAAAGTGGCAATTATCATGACACAGACTGGGGGAGGCTGCCGTGCTTCCAACTATATCGGTTTTATACGACGTGCTTTAGAAAAAGCAGGTATGGCTCACATTCCTGTTATTTCCCTTAATTTAAGCGGACTGGAAGAAAACCCCGGCTTTAAAATAACAGTGAAGCTGGCAACCCGATTAGCTTACGGTGCAGTCTTTGGAGACATTTTAATGAAATGTCTGTATCGTATGCGTCCTTACGAGGCAGTAAAAGGTTCTGCCAACGACCTTCACAAAAAATGGGAAAAACGCTGCATTGCTTTCCTCTCAGGAAAACATGTAACCTTTGCCCGCTTTAACCAGTTCTGCCGTCAGATAATACGGGAATTTGATACTCTTCCTATTACAAATGAGAAAAAGCCCCGTGTAGGAATTGTAGGAGAAATTCTGGTGAAGTTCCATCCCGGTGCAAATAATCATCTGGTTGAGCTTCTGGAAAAAGAAGGCGCAGAAGCCGTATGCCCTGATTTAATTGATTTTATGTGCTATTGCTTCTACAACATGAGCTTTAAATCTCAGTATCTGGGATTTGGAAAATCCTTTGCTCAGAAAGGCAAGATGGCAATTAAAGCCATTGACTTTATCCGAAAAGCTGCTAATGATGAATTTAAAAAGAGCCGGCATTTCACACCTTCCGCTCAAATTGAAAGTCTGGCAAAAATGGCAGAACCTATTGTTTCCATTGGAAATCAGACAGGAGAAGGTTGGTTCCTTACAGGAGAAATGCTGGAGCTTATTCATGCAGACACCCCAAATATCGTATGCATCCAGCCATTTGGCTGCCTTCCTAATCATATTGTAGGAAAAGGTGTGATTAAGGCAATCCGAAAGGATTATCCTCAGGCAAATATTGTGGCGGTAGATTATGATCCAGGTGCCAGTGAAGTAAATCAGTTAAATCGTATTAAGTTGATGCTTTCCACTGCCTTTAAAAAACTTTCTAATGATTAAAAATATGACCTTAAAAAGAACTGCTACATTTGATTTTCTCTTCGAATGTAACAGTTCTTTTTTCTTACATAATATGAAGTTTTCTTGTAATCTGTATCAGTTTTCTTCCTCCCGGAAGCCCTGCCAATTCTTCTTCTCCCGGCTTTGCAAAATACAAATACAGAAGAAAATAGATACATGCACCTAAACCAATAGCCGGTATCAACGCCAAAAGATTTCCTCCCGGCAAGGCTTTTGTCATCATATAAATAACCTGATAAACTACAAATGCTGCAATTCCCATAGGAACAGCTGCAAAAAGAGCAGGTAAATATGCAGTTTTCCACGGATTTTTGTAATGCAATTCTTTTTTCAATGCTCTATCATTTAAAATACACATTACCAGTGCATAAACAATCATAGCCAGCACCACATTGTAAATTCCAAAATCCGTAATAAACATAAGTACCGTAACTACAACTACATCAACTACCAAAGCAATGGCTGCGTTAATCATAGGGATATTAGCCTTTCCAATTCCCTGTAATACGCCATTGGAAATGTTGGACATTCCGTTCATAATAACTGTAATTACACCAAGCATCATTAAAAAGCCTGCGGTACCGTCTGTGGACGGAAATAAAAGTGCAGTAATCGGACCTGCCAGTGCAAAAAGTCCCACACTGCATGGAATAGAAATAAACATACTAAGCCATGTTGCTTTATCAATCTTTTCCTTCGCTGTTTTTAAGTCCCCTCTGGCATACGCCCCGGAAACCTCCGGCATCATAGAAGTAGGCGCTGTGCTTGACAGGGTAAGAGGAATGTTAATAATGGTTAAAAAGAACCCACATTCCGCATAAAATCCCTCTACAATGCTTCCTTTTAAGCCCTTCAGCTCTGACACAGAGGTATAAATCATACTGTTAATATAACCGTTTACGTTATACAAAAAGGCGCTTAAAATAATCGGAGCTACAATCATCACAATGATTTTCATAACATCCTTGTAGCTTTCATCCACCGACACCTTGTCTCTTGCAATCTTTCTTTGAATAGTCTTTCTGTTTACCTGATAGACAAACAGCATAAAGATAAGCGCCGTTAAAACACCGGCTCCCGTTCCCAGAGTAGCCCCTGCCGCACTCCAGCTTCGCAGCACGTCCGGCTGTGCATCTGCAAAATGATGCACCATAAAATTTGCCATTACCAGAGCTACCACGGCTACGGCAATCTGCTCCAAAATCTGAGAAATAGATGTCGGAAGCATATTTCGATATGCCTGAAAATATCCTCGGAAAACACCCAGAATACCGGAAACAAAAATGGTCGGCGCTAAAAACTGAAGCGCAAGTCTTGCATTTGCCATTCCGTCAGGCACTAAAATCGGAGCGCCTACAATACAGATAACTGCCACAGCTCCGCCTACGATTACCGCATAAAGCAACGCTCCTTTAAAAATTCTCTGAGCATCTCGATATCTCTTAAACGCAAGTCTTTCTGCCATGATTTTTGACACAGCCTGAGGAATACTAAAGGATGCAATCATCAGAAGAATAAAATACACATTCTGTGCAAACTGAAAGCATCCAAAGCTTTCTTTTCCCATTGTGCTTGACAAAGGGCTTTTGTAAATCAGCCCGATAATCTTGGAAATCAGCGCAGCAATCATGAGAAAAGAAGCATTTTTCACTAATGTATTATCATTTTTCTTTCCCATTTCTATATCCCCTGTCTGTTTTCTATCTGCCAGTCAATAGGAGCAAGACCATTTTGCTCCAAAAATTCATTGGTTTTGCTGAAATGTCTGCACCCAAAAAATCCTCTGTATGCAGATAAGGGGCTCGGATGAGGCGCTTCCAAAATTAAATGCTTCGGATTGTTCAGCATACTGTGTTTCATCTGTGCCGGTCTTCCCCAAAGCAAAAATACAATCGGTCTGTCCTGTTCATTCAATACACGAATTGCTGCGTCAGTAAATTGCTCCCAGCCAATTCCCCTGTGAGAATTTGCCTGATGAGCCCGTACCGTCAATACCGTATTTAACATCAGCACACCTTGTCTTGCCCATTTTTCCAAATAACCGTTATCCGGTATATAACATCCGCAGTCATCATGGAGCTCCTGATAAATATTTACCAGAGACGGCGGGATTTCCACCTCCGGCTTTACAGAAAAGCAAAGCCCATGTGCCTGTCCGTCATTGTGATAGGGGTCCTGTCCTAAAATTACTACTTTTACCTCATCAAGAGGTGTAAAATGAAAGGCATTAAAAATATCATCCGGTGCAGGAAATATCTTTCTTTCCTGATACTCCTGCCCTACTTTTTGAAACAGCTCTTTATAATATTCTTTCTTAAATTCCGGCTTTAAAGCTTCCAGCCATTGTCCTTGTAAAGGCGGCATCTGTATTCCTCCTTCTTCTTTTTATCCATCTTTTTAGTTTAGCAGAATATGTCAAAAAATGCAAACACGTAACCTCTTTTTCTTCTATTCTTCCGCATCTGCACAGGATAATTCAAACCAGAATTCCACACCGTTTTCATAATTTTTCACACCGCATTTCTGGTGCATACTGTCCATAATTGCCTTTACAATGGAAAGTCCGATGCCGCTTCCTCCGTATTCTCTGGTTCTGGCTTTATCCACCTTATAAAATTTAATCCATACCTTTTCCAAATCCTCTTTTGGAATAATATCTCCGGTATTAAAGACAGATACCCTGACTACATTTCCTTCTTTCTGTGCCTTTACTTCAATTTTTCTCTCATAGTCCACATGGTTTAGAGCATTGGAAACATAATTTGTCACCACTTCTTCTACTTTAAATTCATCTCCCCAGACATAAATAGGGGCATCCTGTGAAAAAGTCAGCTCTGCTTCTTTTTGTCCTGCCAAAAGCTGTGCCGACTGAACAACGCCACGAATAACTTCTGTTAAATCAAATCTCTCCATGGAAACCTTATCATTTCCAAATTCCAACTGATTTAATGTCAGCAGTTTTTTTACCATATTGTTCATTTTTCCTGCTTCATCAATAATAACATCACAGTAAAATTCTCTGCTCTCCGCATCATCGTTGATGCACTCCTGCAAGCCTTCTGCATAACCCTGTATTAAAGCAATGGGCGTTTTCAATTCATGGGACACATTGGAAAGAAACTCTTTTCTCATCTCATCTATCTGTTCTTTTTTCTCAATGTCCTTCTGCAATTCATTATTGGCTGTTTTCAGCTCGGAAATGGTATTTTCCAGAGCCTCCGACATCTTATTCAGATTGTTTCCCAATACGCTGATTTCATCCTGTCCTGCACTGTGATATTTTGCTTCGAAATTCAGATTTGCCATTTCCTGAGAAAGAGAACTGAGCTCCTGAAGCGGTCTGGTAATATGTCTTGTCATAAACCAGATAATCACAGAGCTTACCAAAATTGTAAGAACACCGATATATAAAAAGAAAATGTTGGAAATAATCGCACTGTCTTTTAAGCTCTGGGCAGGAGTATTGATTAAAAACGGATTTCCGTTATCCAGATTCCCCATCATGTTTACAGAGTCCATAGTTTCCCTGTCATCTGTTTTCTTTTCTACTACATAATTATCGGTTGTTTCAAGAACGCTGTGCTTTCCTCTTGAAAAGCTGTCCAAAAATCCAAACTGCGCCTCTGCATAAAGCTTATCCGCATCTCTTGCATAAGCATATATCTGATTGGAGGTTTTATGGTCTACTACAATAATCGAGAGGTTTTTTTCCTCACAAAATTGCAAAAAATCCGTGTCGTATTTCAGATAAGCATAATTCTCCGTGCTGTTTACCATCTCAAAAGCTTTTTTTAAAGAGTCTGTCTTTTTGGATAAATAAAATTTTTCCAGAAACAGTGTATTTACCAAAAGCATGGCAATCAGAGAAAGACACATAATCCCGATATAGCTGACTGCCACTCGTATTTTTATGGATTTTTTCATTATGACACCTCGAATTTATAGCCCATACCCCAAATGGTTTTAATGTATTCTCCCTTTGCTCCAATTTTGCTTCTCAGTTTTTTTACATGGGTATCAATGGTTCTAGCATCTCCAAAATAATCATAATTCCACACAGAATTTAAGATTTTTTCCCTTGATAAGGCAATTCCCTGATTTTCCAAAAAATAAGTCAAAAGCTCAAATTCTTTATAGCTTAAATCCATTGTTTTTCCGTCAATGGAAGCCGTATGAGAAGTTTTGTTAATTTCAATTCCTCCCGCACTTAAAATATCATCTGAGCCAATGGCGCTTGTTCTTCTTAAAATTGCCTCTACCCTTGCAACCAAAATTTTCGGACTGAAAGGCTTGGAAATATATTCATCAACACCCAGCTCAAAGCCCAAAAGCTCATCTCTTTCATCTCCTCTGGCAGTCAGCATAATAATAGGTATCTTTGAGTCCTTTCGGATTTCTCTGCATACGCCCCAACCATCCAGCTTCGGCATCATCACATCCAGAATAATCAGTTGGATGTCCTTGTCTTTATAAAAAATATCCAGTGCAGCTTCTCCGTCACCGGCTTCTAATACTTCATATCCCTGTTTTGTCAGGAAATCGCTTACCAGCTTTCTCATTCTGCTTTCATCGTCTACTACAAGTACCTTACATTTATCCATGAAAATTCCTCCTTTTTTTAAATTGTATCAAATAAATTTGTTAAAAATGTGAACAAGCTTTTCTCTCTGCCAATTCTAACACACCCGCTCTTATCTCACAATATTTTCCCTTATTTTTCCTATTCTTGACACTGCTCTTATGACTGTGATATAGTGGAACAGAAATAAATATCAGCAGAATAAGAAGGGGAGCCGAAAGGCTGAGAGGAAGGACCGCTTCGACCCTTGTACCTGATTTGGATTATGCCAACGTAGGAATCTTTTTTTCAAGCTTTCTTTGCCCCTTCTTGTTCTTCTAAAAGAAGGAGGATTTTTCTATGTTTCAATTTTTTATCAATGCAGAAGGTGGTCTTACTGCCGCCGGTTATGCAGTCACTATCCTGGCAGCAATTTTATTTACAGTTGCAGCCATTATTCTCGCCGGAAAGGAATCCACAAGAAAAAAATTAAGTATCAAACAGCTGGCTTATTGCTCTATGGCTTTAGCACTTAGCTTTATTACCTCTTATATTAAAATTTTTGAACTTCCTTTTGGCGGTTCTGTTACCGCTTTCAGTATGCTTTTTATTGTATTAATTGCTTATTGGTATGGACCGAAAGTAGGCATACTTTTAGGATTTGTTTTTGGTATTTTACAGTTTTTACAGGAGCCTTATGTGCTTTCCTTTTTCCAGGTATGCTGCGATTATCTCCTTGCCTTTGCTGCTCTTGGGCTGGCTGGAATTTTCCGCAAGCAGAAAAATGGGTTGGTAAAAGGATACTTGGTTGCTGTAATTGCCAGAGGTGCTTTTCACGTTTTAGGAGGATATTTATACTGGATGGATTATATGCCTGAAAATTTCCCAAAAGAATTATCTGTAGCTTATCCTTTCATCTATAACTACAGCTTTTTGTTGGCAGAAGCTTTGATTACTATTATTTTACTCTCTATACCGGCAGTAAAAAAAGCCTTTGCACAAATTCAGCAAAATGCACTTTCTTAATTTAATTACATAAATTGTTTCTTGACAATGTAATATACTTACCCGGGCAGCCAGTAGGACGGCTATGGTTCTCCGCCTGAGTCTTGACAGGAGGGGATGCTTATAAGTACGTATGAAGAATTGAGTTTGATTGTAAACACAGCTTTACTTATCGTAGCAATCCTTACATATACATCACATAAGAAATAGCCACCCTGCTCTCTGGAAAAGAATAGGCGGCTATTTTAGCTAAATATATTTGCCAAGCGGGGAGCCTTAACCTCCCTTACTGGCTGTCTTGTTAAGTATATTATATGTCAAGAAAAACAATTTGTCAAATTTTTTGTCTCGCAAGACATAATTTCCTATGTAAAAAAAGCCCAGTAAACACTGAGCTTTTTCTATGGACCTGAGGGGAATTGAACCCCTGTCCGAAAGTCTATCCCTTGCGGCATCTCCCATCACAGTTATTCTTTTAACATTCCCTCACACAAACGCCGAATAACAGGCTTTTGCACTTAGTAGCTTCATAAAATCTTCCACTTTCTCAAAGCTTTGAAAGCGAAGTGCCCCGCAAAGTCGATGCCAGGTTCTTAAACAGCGGGTGGTTTAAGGCTGACAAGCTGCAATTAGGCAGCTAACGCTACGTTATCGTTTGCGTTTATATTTAATTTCCAGGTTGGTATGCAGTCCCAGAGTCTGCAGATGGCTTCCTCAACTTCAAAACCCCCGTCGAAACCAGTACAAGCCCTAAAAGCATTCTGGTTGTGCAAACGAGAATAACATACTTCCTTTGGCGCAACTATAATACTAAACGTATTTACCTCATTTGTCAAGGGAATATTAATTTCTCGACAAATAGAAATGCCGCTTCAAGATTTTTCAATCTCAAAGCGGCACTTTTCATTACAAGAATATAGCAGAAAGTAAATTATCTACCAAACTGCATATCATTGTTACCAGATTTTGTTTCCCACATTTCAAGCATGTTAATTGGGTCATTGTAATCTGCTAACCAACCTTCACGAGCAAAGTCAAATTTACCAGCTTTTCTTTCTTCAAGGAATGTAGACCATTCACGTGTTTCTACTGTCATGTTAATACCGATTTCATTGAAATCCTGCTGCATAGCTTCACCAATCTTAACATTACCTTCAGAGTCATTTGTCAGGTATGTAATATTAATTGGTGTTTCTGGAGATAACATACCTGCATCATCAAATTTATATCCAGCACCTTCTAATAATTTTCTAGCTTCTTCTACGTTAGCTTCTGTTTTTTCTGGATCATAGTAACCAACGTTTTCTGCATCTGGATAAGTATAAGCGTCATCATTTGCTCTGAATTCGCTACCCTGTCCATCTAACATACCTTCCGGAATAAATGTGTTAGCTACTGTCTGATCAGCCTGAGCGATTGTATCTACAATATACTGACGGTCAATCAGTAAGGAGAATGCATGACGCATATCTGCTGCCTGCTGTGCTGTCTTTCCTGCAAATAATTCACTCTGAACATTAAATCCTGAGTAATATGTTCCTAAAGTAGCAATTTTGTGGAATTCAGGTGTATTTACAACATTTTTCATTTCGTCTGTTGGAATTGTATCACTAAACTGTAAAGAACCATCTTTAAATGCGTTAAATACAGCTGTATCATCAGCACTTAACATAAAGTTGATTTTCTTCAAAGAAACTTTTCCAGCATCATAGTAATTTGGGTTTGGTTCATAAGTCATAGACTCATTGTGTTTCCACTCTTTTAATGTAAACGGACCGGATGTTACAAATCCAGACTCCAGACACCATGCACCCGGGTTATCTGCTGCGCCTTCAGCGGACTCTACGTTCTGCTGTGGAACTGGGTAAAATGCAGGGAATGCACATAAGTCAAGGAAGTATGCACAAGGTGCTGCAAGTTTTACTGTAAATGTTTTTCCGTCTTCAGAAGCTGCGATATCAAGTGTACCGTCTTCTTTCTTAGCAATACCGTCTGCTAAGTAAGAATAGTCAGCACCTGTATTAGGATCTACAAGTCTGTTCCAGCTGTATGCAACGTCTGTTGCGTCAAGAGCTTCACCGTCAGACCATTTCAAACCGTCTTTCATTGTGAAAGTATAAGTAAGACCGTCTTCGCTCATTTCATGGCTTTCAGCTAAGTCCGGAACTAAAGCTCCTGTTTCATCATATTTATATAATCCGGCAAATGAAAGAAGTGCCAGACAAGCGCCGTCTACTGTTGAGTTTAACGCCGGATCAAGTTTATTTGGTTCAGATGCAACCTGTAAGGATAATTCATTATTTGGAGCTGTTGCAAATCCAAAATACTTAAATCCGAAAAGGTTAGAGTAAATACCTTCTACATCTGTACTCTGCATATAAACATCGTTGTAGTAGTATAAAGGAACAACTGCCCATGTATCCATAAGCATATCTTCTGCTTCGTGCATCATTGCCTCACGTTTTACAAGGTCTGTTTCCTTCTTGATGTTGGCAATTAATTCATCATAAGCTTCCCATTCCGGTGCTGCAGAACCTTCTTCTGCTGTTTCTTTTCCATCTTCTGTGCTTGCTTCTGGTTTGTCGCTGGAGCCGCCACATCCTGCCAGTGAACCGGCAACCATTGCAGAAGCAAGAAGCATTGCTAAAACACGTTTTTTCATTTTTGCCTCCTTCTACTTATTTCCTTCATAAGTATACATTTATTATACAAAATTCCTAACGGAATGTTGTATCACTATTTATTCCAGCATGCAACCTGATGTCCGTTACCTCTGTCAGTTAATGTCGGACATTCTTTTGCACACTGCTCTGTTGCATATTTGCAACGTGTACGGAACGCACAGCCTGTTGGCATGTGCAGAGGACTTGGTACGTCACCTTCCAGAATAATACGCTGTCTTTCCTTTGCCATCTTTGGATCCGGATAAGGTACTGCGCTTAATAAGGACTGTGTATATGGATGAATTGGACTTGCATTTAATTCATCTGCATCTGCAATTTCAACCACACGTCCCAGATACATAACTGCAATTCTATCTGAAATATGATGTACAACCAATAAGTCATGGGCGATAAACAAATAAGCAATTCCCAGCTTATCCTGAAGTTCTTCAAACATGTTGATAACCTGTGCCTGAATAGATACGTCAAGAGCGCTGACCGCCTCATCACATATAATAAACTTTGGATTTGTAGCCAATGCTCTGGCAATTCCGATACGCTGACGCTGACCGCCGGAAAACTCATGTGCATATCGTGTTGCATGCTCTGCATTCAGACCTACTAATTCCATAAGATGTAAAATCTTATCACGTCTTTCTCCCTTAGAAGTATATAATTTATGTACGTCTAAAGGTTCACCGATAATATCCTCTACTGTCATACGTGGGTTTAAGGAAGAATATGGATCCTGAAAAACCATCTGCATATCCTTTCTCATAGACTGAATACTTTTTTCGTCTACACGCTGACCATTGTAAAAAATATCGCCGCTGGTTGGTTTATATAAGTGTAACAGAGAACGTCCTACTGTTGTTTTACCACAACCGGACTCTCCTACCAATCCCAGAGTTTCTCCCGGTTTGATTGCGAAGGATACGCCGTCTACCGCTTTTAAAGGAATTGTTTTACCAAACCCTGCTTTGATTGGAAAATACTGTTTCAGATTATTTACTTCTACCAGATACTCTTTATTTGGTACGAAATTATCACTCATTACTTCCGGCTCCTTTCTGGTTCTCCATAAGTTCTTTTACGCTGAGCCAGCAAGATGCAAAATGTCCGTCTGGCATCTGTACTTCCGGTGCCTGTTCCTCAAGACAAATTTTCATTGCATTTTCACATCTGGGACAGAAAGCACAGCCTTTTGGCATATTTAATAAGTTAATCGGTGTTCCCGGAACCGGAACCAGCTTTTCTCCGATACGGTCAACATTCGGAATGGAGCGAAGCAGACCTTTTGTATATTCATGCGCCGGTCTGTAAAAGATATCTTCTGCTGTACCACGTTCACAAACTCTACCGCCGTACATAACAATGATTTCGTCGCACATATCTGCGATAACACCTAAGTCATGAGTAACCATGATAATAGCCATACCTAATTTTTTCTGAAGACTCTGCATCAGCTCCAAAATCTGAGCCTGAATGGTAACGTCAAGCGCTGTTGTCGGTTCATCGGCAATCAGGATATCCGGTTCACATGCCAGTGCCATAGCAATCATAACCCTCTGGCGCATACCGCCGGATAACTCATAAGGATACTGTTTGATACGTTTCTCCGGTTCGTTTACACCTACTAAAGTAAGCATTTCCACTGCACGGGCTTCTGCTTCTTTTCCTTTGCGTTCTGTATGTAACTCAATGGCTTCTTTTAACTGGTTTCCAATTGTAAAAACTGGATTTAAGCTAGTCATAGGATCCTGGAAAATAATGGAACAACATTTTCCACGGAACGCCCTCATCTGTTTTTCTGAAAATTTTGTAATATCTTCACCTTTAAATAAAACTTCACCCTGTTTGATGCTTCCGTTTTTCTCCAGAATTTGCATAATGGAATATGCAGTAACACTCTTTCCGGAACCGGACTCACCTACAATACCAAGGATTTTCCCTTTATCCAGATTAAAGGAAACGCCGTTTACGGCCATTACTTCACCTTTTTCTGTTGTAAAGGAAGTACAAAGATTTTTTACTGAAAGGATTGTCTCGCTCATTTTTCTATTACCTCCTTAATTTTGGATCGAACGCATCACGCAGACCGTCACCAATCAGGTTAAAGGAAAGAGTGATAAGACCAATCATCAGTGCCGGGAAAATCAGTTTATAAGGATACGCTGAAATACCTGCACGAGCCGCATTTGCCAGAGAACCAAGAGAAGGCATTGGCGCCTGAACACCCAGACCTACGAAGCTTAAGAAGCTCTCTGTAAAAATAGCGGAAGGAATTTGTAATGCTGCGGAAATAATAATAACGCTGACACAGTTTGGAAGAATATGTCTGCGGATAATTCTTCCCGGTTTTGCGCCACTTACTTTTGCAGCAAGTACGTATTCATTCTGTTTAATTGTAAGGATCTGACCTCTTACCATACGAGCCATACTGGTCCAGTATAAAAGACCGAATACAATAAACAGAGAAATCATATTTGTACCCAGCTTGCTAAGCGCCGGAATTGCATCCAAGTTCAAGGTTTCACGAAGCACTACGGATAACAGAATAATCATCAGCATATCCGGCAGGGAATAGATAATATCCACTATTCGCATCATGACCAAGTCGACCTTGCCGCCGAAATATCCGGAGACACTTCCGTAGATAACACCGATTAGCACAACGATACAACTTGCAAATACACCTACCAACAGGGAAATTCTTGTTCCGTATACAACACGTACAAAATAATCTCTACCCATTTCATCAGTACCCATAATATGAGGGAATACTTCACCGCCATCTTTCATATATTCCTTTTCTAAATCAGAATACTGGAACGGAGCCATATTTGCCGCTGTTTTGTCACGCTTACCGTTTACGGTAACAATCTGTGAATATTTATACGGTACAACGTATGGTGTAATTACAATAGTAAGGATAATTAAAAGCAATACAATAATACTTCCTACCGCCAACGGGTTTTTCATCAGCTTGCGCATACCGTCTTTAAAGAATGTGGAGGACTCACTCATAACCTCCTGCTGTCTCTTTTCTTCATCTGTTGCCTTTTCAAATTTACTCAGGTCTACCTGAAAGCTAAAAGGAGATTTTTTAGGCATCTGATCCAAATTTTTATTTGTATTTTCCATGTCTTATGTCTCCTCCTAATCTAATTTAATTCTTGGATCAATGAGTTTATATACAATATCTGTAATCAAGTTCATTGTAACCATCAATACTGCAAGGAAAATAGTTACACCCATAATAAGCGGGTAATCTCTGTTGATAATACTGTCAACAAATTTTGCGCCAAGTCCGCCGATTGTAAAGATTTTTTCTACAACCAAGCTACCTGTAAGAATTGCTGCTGTCATCGGACCTACGTATGTAACAACCGGAATAAGAGCATTTCTCAATGTATGTTTAAAAATAACCTTCCACTGTGCAACACCTTTTGCTCTGGCTGTACGCACATAATCCTGTCCCATTGCATCCAGCATACTTGTTTTTGTAAGACGTGTGATATAAGCCATAGGGTAAGCTGCCAATGCAATTACCGGAAGAATATAATTCTGATTATCAGGACTCCATACAGGAACCCATTTCAGCTTAATGGAAAATACCAAAAGCAGGAGAGAACCTAATACAAAGCTTGGAAGCGATGTAAACAATGTGGAGAAGAAGATAATCAATCTGTCAGGAAGTCTGTTTCTGGTCAGTGCAGCAATGCTTCCTAAAACCAATCCGAAGATAATCGCTGTTACTACCGCCATAAGTCCCAGCTTCGCTGAAATCTTAAAAGATGTGAAAATTGTTTCTCCGATATCACGTCCTGTTTTTGTAGAGATACCAAAATCACCCTGGAAAATATTTCCCATATAAATTACAAACTGTTCCGGAACCGGTTTGTCAAGGTTATATCTCTTTTCTAATGCCGCTTTTACTTCTGGTGTCGTTGCTTTTTCACCATCAAACGGTCCACCCGGAATTGCATTCATTGCAAAAAATGTGATTACGCATACAATAAAGATTGTTGCGATTGCAAGTAAAATTCGTTTAACAACATATTTTGCCATTACAACTTACTCCTTTTCCTTTATATTTCTTCTTGTAACTTCAGGTCTTCTCATACATCTGTCTTTATAGGAAAGACATTCAGCGTAAAATAATAATCCAATGTCTATACATTAGATTTCATTTACACCAGCACTTTAATCAACTGAATTTACGTATACTAGCTATTATATAGTCTTCGATTGAATTCGTCAATCTTTTTTCTCACAAATTTTGCATGAAAATTCACATTTGTTTATATTTTGTTTATTTTTTATAGAATTCGTTTAATTTTAAAAACTTTTCTATTGCTTTTAAACAGAAAAAGTGCTTACAAAAAAGCACTTTTTCTCTTACGTTTTTTATCATTTCTTTAAATTCTCTACAATTTTCGCAAGTACTCCATTTTTAAACGGAGTTTCCAGTCCTGCCTCCTCTAAAAGCTCTGTGTGGAACTTAGCCGCAGACATTCTGCATAATTTCAAATAACTCTGCCATGCAGCCTTTCTGTCCTTATCCATCCAGATTTTATATTCAAAAGCGCAGAGCTGCGCAATTACATAATCGATATAATACAGCGGAAAACTGTAAATATGATGCTGCTTCTGCCAAAAGCAGCCGTTTTCAAAGAATTCCAGCCCATCATAGAACAGATGCGGCTTGTAATCCCTCTCCAAATCCTTCCACACCTGCTTTCTCTCCTTTGGTGTCAGATTTGGATTGTCGTATATTATATGCTGGAATTCGTCAACCATGCAGCCGTAAGGAACAAAAATCACAGCGTCCTCTAAGTGCATATCTGTATATTCCTGTGCGGTTTCTTTTCCAAAAAACAAAGGATACCACGGCTCAGTAAAAAATTCCATAGACATAGAATGAATTTCTGCGGTTTCCATTCCAATGTCTGCATGCTCACGAATAGGATCGGCTGCTGCCAGATATCCCTGAAAAGCATGACCGCATTCATGTGTCATAACATCTACATCACCGCTTGTTCCGTTGAAATTGGCAAAAATAAACGGCGCTTTATAATCCGGAATATAGGTCATATAGCCGCCTACTGCCTTTGTTTTTCTTCCGAACACATCAAGAAGCTCATTGTCCATCATAAAATCAAAAAATTCCTTGGTTTCAGGAGAAAGTTCCTCATACATCTGCTGCCCTGCCTGAAGGATTTCCTCCGGTGTTCCTTCCGGCTGTGGATTTCCTTTTGGACTGTATACCACCTCATCTGTATAAGAAAGCTTAGACAGTCCCAGACGCTCTTTTCGTTTTTCAAAAATACTTTCTGCAAAAGGAACCCATACTTCTTTTACCTGACGTCTTAAATTTTCAATTTCTTCTCTTCCATAGCAGTTTCTCTGCATACGCAGATAGCCTAAAGACGTATAAGTTTCAAATCCCAGCTTTTTCGCCTGCAAGGTACGGTTTTTCACCAGCTTGTCATAAAGCTCGTCCAATTTATCCTGAATACTTAAAAAAAATTCATTTTGCTTTTCCTGCGCTTCTCTTCGTATCTTTGCATCCTTATGCTTCAGATACGGTGTCAGAAGAGAAAGATTTAGTGTCTCCTCTCCCCATGGAATTTTAGCGCTTGCCAGAAGCTTTTCGTACTCTGTTACCAAAGTATTTTCTTCCTGCATAAGAGGAATAATTTCTTCTGATACAGATTTCATGGCAATTTCCATATTTTTAAAAGCTACCTGTCCGATTTTTCCCTCTAAAACCTCTCTGTATGGAGAATAGAACAAAATTTTCTGATATTCCACGCATAGATTGGAATACTCCGGAATTTGTTCGTCATAGTAATTCTGTTCCTTTTCGTAAAATTCATCTGTGGTGTCAATGGTATGACGAATGGAACAAAGTGTTACCTGTGTTTGGATTTTATCGTTTAACCGATAAAACATTTTGTGAACTTCAAACTGTTCTTCTCCGCTCTTTGCAGCTTTTGATTTTTCCATAATTTCCAAAAGCTCTGCTTTTGCCTTTGCAAAATCAATTCTTTCATAAGGCATGTCTTTAAATTTCATTCTGTTTTCCTCCCCTTAATATAGATTTTTCACCTTAAATTCTCGCTCTGTTTCTCTTCTCTGGTCTTTCTTGGCAATATCCTGACGTTTGTCATATAATTTCTTTCCTTTTGCCACTCCCATTTCCACCTTTACAAGACTGCCTTTAAAATATACCTTCAAAGGCACCAGAGTATAACCCTTTTCTCGAATTTTACCCTCAATTTTTCGTATCTCATAGGAGTGAAGCAAAAGCTTTCTTACACGTAAAGGGTCTTTATTGAAAATATTTCCCTTTTCATAAGGACTGATGTGCATACCGAAGATAAAGACCTCTCCCTTATCAATTTGAATAAAGGACTCTTTAATACTGCATTTACCCATGCGAAGGGATTTTACTTCTGTGCCCGCCAGAGCAATTCCGGCTTCGTAAGTATCTTCAATAAAATAATCATGATAGGCTTTTTTGTTGTTTGCAATCAGGCGATTTTCTGATTTTTTTGCCATATCCTACCCCATCCTTTCTATTTTGAAATCCACTGTCTTTGTATTCTCATCTGCATTTTCCACCCAGACCTTCACTCTCTGCCCCATTCTGTAAGCTCTTCCTGTCATATCTCCTACAAGGCAGTATCTGTCTTTATCAAAAGTATAGTAATCATCCGTCAGACTGTTTACATGCACCAGACCTTCCACAGTATTATCCAGCTCTACATAAAAGCCCCATTCTGTCACACCGGAAACCGTTCCTTCAAAAGCTTCCCCAATATGCTGCTTCATATATTCTGCTTTCTTCATCTTAATGGTTTCCCGCTCTACTTCTTCTGCCCTTCTCTCCATAGCGCTGGACTGTCTTGCCACTTCCTCCAGAATTCCTTTGTAATGTTGGATTTTTGCCTCTGTCATTTTGCCGCGAAGAGTTTCTTTGATAATTCTGTGTATCTGTAAATCAGGATAACGGCGAATAGGTGATGTAAAATGGCAGTAGTATTTTGCTGCTAAGCCAAAATGTCCGGTATCCTCCACTGTATATTTTGCCTGTTTCATAGAACGCAAAATCAATCTTGCAAAGAAAGGCTCACATTCCATTCCTTCCAGCTCTTTTAAAATCTTCTGAACTTCCTTGGGAGAAATGGTTTCCTTTCCTTTTTTTACTTTTATGCCTGCCTGATGAACCATCTCCAGAACCGTCTCCATTTTTTCCATATCCGGATTCTCATGGGTTCTGTATACAAAAGGCAATCCCAGCATACAATATTCCTCTGCCACGGTTTCGTTGGCAGCCAGCATGAAATCCTCAATCAGGCGGGTAGCAATATTCTGTTCGTAAGGATAAATATCGACCACTTTTCCCTTCTCATCTAAAACCAGCTTGCTCTCCGGAAAGTCAAAATCAATAGCTCCTCTTTTCTTTCTTCTGTTTCGAAGAAGCTCTGACAGCTCTTTCATCTGGAAAAACATCGGCAGCAGCTCTTCATAGCGTTTTTCAAGCTCTTCATCTTCCTGCAAAAGAATTTTCTTTACATTTGTATAGCTCATTCTTTCTTTTACATGAATAACGCTCTCCACAATACGATGAGAAACCACTCTTCCCTTTTTATCAATATCCATCAGACAACTAAGCGCCAGTCTGTCTTCCCCTGCATTTAAGGAACAAATTCCGTTGGAAAGCTTTTGGGGAAGCATGGGAATAACTCGGTCTGCCAAATATACGCTTGTTCCTCTTTTTAAGGCTTCTTTATCTAAAGCGCTGTTGTACTGAACATAATTGCTCACATCTGCAATGTGTACGCCTAAATGATACAAATCCTCCTCTTTTGTAAGAGATACGGCATCGTCCAAATCCTTTGCGTCTTCTCCGTCTATGGTCACCATGACAACGTCCCTTAAGTCCTCTCGGCCGTAAAAATCTCCTTCATTTAAGGTTTCTTTGATACGTTCAGCCTGTTTTGCTACCTTTTCGGGAAATTCCATAGGCAGTTCATAGCTTTTTGCCACACACAGAACATCTACGCCGCATTCTCCCGGTTTTCCCAGAATTTCAATAATTTTCCCTTCCGGAGAGCGTCTTTTATTTCCATGGTCTTTAATTTCCGCAAGAACTTTATCTCCGTCCTCTGCTGTCAGTGATTTTCCTGCCGGAATAAACACATCTTTTAAGAAACGCTGATTATCTGTCACGACAAATCCAAAGCCGTCACATTGCTGATACGTCCCTACAACTTCCCTTGTGCCCCTTTCCAGCACCTTAACAACTTCTCCCTCACATCTTTTTCCGTCTTTGCCGTCTTTTTTCACTACAATCTGCACCGTATCTCCGTGAAGGGCTGTGCCTATACTCTCCTCTGGAATAAAGATATCTTCTTCCGCTTCCGGAATTTCTAAAAATCCAAAGCCTCTTGGATGGCTGATAAAGGTTCCTGTATAATACTGACCTTTTTTTCTCTCTGCTTTTACAGATTTTTTTTCAGCTTCTTTTTTTGCCGCACTGCTTCTCACCGCTTCATATCTGCCTCTTTTATTGATACTGATTTTTCCTTCTTCCAGAAGCATATCTAAAATTTTATGAAGCTCCTCCCTCTTTCCTGCGGGGATTTGAAGGAGTACTGCCAATTCTTTTGCACGCATTGGCTGGTATTCCTTGCAGCACATAATTTCATATACGATTTTTTTTCTTTTTTTAATTTGTTGATTTTTTTTCAATGTTTTTATCCTCAAAAAAGATGACACCCTTGCAATGCAAGAGTGTCATGATTAAAATTTCAAATTCAATACTAAAGCTAACACAAAGAACAATACACCAAGAATTCTTGTTACTTTTACTAAAGTACCTTCCATGGAGCGTCCTTTATTTTTTCCCCAGTAAGTCTCAGACATACCGGAAAGACTTCCAAGTCCCTGAGATTTTCCCTCCTGCATCAGAATGATTACAGATAATGCAATACAATCTATAATGAAAAGCACAGTTAAAGCAATTCTTAAATATTCCATCGTTACACCTCCTAATTGCTAAGCACTACAAGTGTAACACAGGAACTTTGCAATTTCAACTATTATTTTTCATAAATGGATTTCTGTACTGTGCTTCTTTGCCTAAATCATCTTCAATTTCCAGAAGCCGATTATATTTTGCTGTTCTTTCTGCCCTGCACGGCGCTCCTGTCTTTATCTGTCCGGTTCCCGTTGCAACTGCCAAATCAGCAATAAAGGTGTCCTCACTTTCTCCTGAGCGATGAGAAATAATGGCACAATATCCTGCCTTATGCGCCATCTCCACTGCCTCCATAGCCTCTGACAGACTTCCGATTTGATTTACCTTAATTAAAATGGCGTTTCCTGCACCCATTTCAATTCCTTTTTGAAGACGTTTTGTATTTGTAACAAACAAATCATCTCCTACCAGCTGTACCTTATCTCCCAGTCGCTGTGTCATTTTCACCCAGCCTTCCCAGTCCTCTTCACAAAGTCCGTCTTCAATGGAAACAATGGGGAATTTTTCTAAAAGCTGCTCATAATAATCAATCATTTCCTCTGCACTTTTTCTCACTTTTTCGCCTCGCATAAAGCTCTGTCCCGGAAAATAATACATACCGTCTTCATAGAGCTCGCTTGCTGCCACATCAAGAGCAAAAGAAATTTCTTTTCCCGGTATAAATCCCGCTTCCTTCACTGCCCTTACCATATACTCCAATGCTTCTTCCGCTCCTTTTAAGTCCGGTGCAAATCCGCCTTCATCACCTACCGCTGCCGACAAGCCTTCTGACTTTAAAATTTCTTTCAGCTTATGATATACTTCCGCACACATGCGAAGCCCTTCCTTAAAACAGCATGCGCCTACGGGCATAATCATAAATTCCTGAAAGTCTACGGTATTGTCCGCGTGCTTCCCTCCGTTTAAAATATTCATCATGGGAACAGGCATACAATGCGCCTGACAACCTCCCAGATATTGATACAATGGAATACGAAGCGCCTTTGCCGCTGCGTCAGCCGCTGCCAAAGATACTCCTAAAATGGCATTTGCACCCATTTTCTCTTTATTTTCCGTTCCATCCTCTCTTTTCAGCAAGGTATCAATATGCCTTTGATTTAAAACGTTTTCTCCTAAAATACACTCTGCCAATTTATCGTTCACGTTCTCTACTGCTTTTAAAACGCCCTGACCGCAGTAACGATTTTCTTTATCTCTCAGCTCTAAAGCCTCGTATTTTCCTGTGGAGGCGCCTGATGGAACAATGGATTTCCCTGTATATCCGTCTTTCCCCACAATCCCTTCTCCTACCGTCACTTCTGTCTCCACTGTCGGATTGCCTCTGGAGTCCAGCACTTCTCTGGCGTAAACCTGTCTAATCGGTAAATAACGATTCATGGTACAACCTCCTGTTTTTTCATTTCCGGTATTAGTATTCGCATTCACCGATTTTTCATACAAAGATATTTCTTTGCACAGGGCAATTTTGCACAATAAAAGAAACTGCCTTTTGGGCAGTCTCTTTAAAAATTTTTATTTTTTAATCAATAAAGATTTTCCTGTCATTTCTTTTGGCTGTTCCATACCCATTAACTCAATCAAAGTTGGTGCAATATCTGCAAGGCATCCGCCTTCTCTTAAATCATAGGATGGGTCTGCATTTACTAAAATAAACGGAACCGGATTTGTTGTATGTGCTGTAAATGGAGCACCTGTTTCATAATCTACTAACTGTTCTGCATTTCCGTGGTCTGCACAGATAAACATCTGTCCATCAACTTCTTTGATTGCATCTACTGTTTTTCCTACACATTCATCAACTGCTTCAATAGCTTTGATTGCTGCTGCTTCCACACCTGTATGTCCAACCATATCCGGATTTGCAAAGTTAATGATAATCACATCATACTTGTCTGATTTAATTGCATCTACCAGTTTGTCACATACTTCATAAGCGCTCATTTCCGGTTTTAAATCGTAAGTAGCAACTTTTGGAGATTTAACCAGAATTCTATCTTCACCTTCATTTGGTTCTTCCACACCGCCATTAAAGAAGAAAGTAACATGGGCATATTTCTCTGTTTCTGCAATACGTGCCTGTTTTTTGCCGTTTGCAGCCAAAAATTCACCGAATGTATTGGTGATTGCCACTTTATGGAAAGCAACTTCTTTATTCGGGATAGTCGGGTCATATTCTGTAAAGCATACAAAAGTTAAATCTAATCTCTTTTCTCTTGCAAATCCTGTAAACTCATCATCACAGAAAGCTCTTGTAAGCTCTCTTGCTCTGTCAGGACGGAAGTTGAAGAAGATTACAGAGTCTTTATCCTGAATAGTTCCTACCGGTTTACCGTCTTTTACAATTACAGTCGGCATTACGAATTCATCTGTTTTTTCTTCTTTATAGGATGCTTCTACGGCTGCTGCCGGACACTCGGCCTGTACACCTTCCCCTTTTGTCATTGCATTGAATGCCAGTTCTACACGGTCCCAGCGATTATCTCTGTCCATTGCATAATAACGTCCCATAACAGAGGCAACCTGACCTACACCCAGCTCTTTCATCTTATCGCAAAGCTGTTCCACATATCCTTTACCACTTGCAGGAGGTGTATCTCTACCGTCTAAGAAACAATGTACAAATACTTTGGAAAGTCCTTCTTTTTTCGCTAATTCTAAAAGACCGAATACATGAGTTAAGTGACTATGCACACCACCGTCAGATAATAATCCGAATAAATGCAGCGCTGAGTCATTTTCTTTTGCATTCTTTACTGCTTTTAACAAAGCTTCGTTTTTGAAGAAATCTCCGTCTTCGATTTCTTTTGTAATTCTTGTAAGCTCCTGATAAACAATGCGGCCTGCGCCCATATTTAAGTGACCTACCTCAGAGTTACCCATCTGTCCGTCAGGAAGTCCTACTGCCATACCGCTGGCATTTCCTTTTACAAAAGGATACTGCTCCTTTAACATATCCATTACAGGAGTTTTCCCTTCGCATACTGCATTTGCCTCACATTTGTCATTTAATCCGTATCCGTCAAGAATCATTAACACGGTTGGTTTTTTACTCATAATTTTTCTCCCTTCTATATCTATATAATAGAAATACCGATTTCTCATTTCATGTTGTTACCAAAGGTATTCTATCACGAAATAGGAAATCGGTAAATGCTTTTTTCTATAATTTTCTAAGACAAAACCTTAGACAAAAATTCTTTTGCTCTCGGTGTCTTTGGATTTTCGAAAAATTCTTTTGGTGTGCTGTCCTCTAAAATTCTTCCTTCATCCATAAATAAAATTCGGTTGGCAACCTCTTTTGCAAATCCCATTTCATGGGTAACAATAATCATGGTCATACCTTCTTTTGCCAGAGCCTTCATTAAATCCAAAACTTCTCCTACCATTTCAGGGTCAAGCGCACTGGTAGGCTCATCAAAAAGAATAACATCCGGGTTCATTGCCAGAGAACGCACAATGGCAACCCTCTGCTTTTGGCCTCCTGATAAAGTAGAGGGATAAACGTCTGCTTTATCCTCAAGCCCAATTCTTTTTAACAAATCAAGAGCCTGTACCTTTGCCTCATCACGAATTTGTGCTTTTGTAGTAGTAATCGGAAGAAGCTCTTTCTTCTGCGAGGAAAAGACATTCTTCACCTTTGTCACAAAATTCCTTCTCTTTGTCTGGCTCAATTCCTGACATTTTACATGTACCGGCGCCATCATAATATTTTGAATAACCGTCTTATTATTAAAAAGATTAAAATGCTGAAAAACCATTCCCATGTGGCGGCGATGGATATTGATATCTACTTTCATGTCCGCAATATCCACACCGTTAAAAATAATGCTTCCTCCGGTCGGGTCTTCCATACAGTTTAAACATCTTAAAAACGTACTTTTTCCGGAACCTGATGGTCCAAGGACAACCATAATGTCACCTTTATTTACTGTGACGTTGATATCCTTTAAAACCTGAACATGATTAAAATCTTTTTTCAAATTAATTACGTCTATCACTCTTTTTCAGGCTCCTTTCTAATAATTTCACCAGCAGAGAAATAATCAGTACCAGAACAATGTAAATCAATGCCATTACCAGATACGGTACCATAAATTCATAGCTGTTGCTTCCGATATAACTAAATGCCACATATAAGTCAGCAGCACCGACAAAACTTACGATTGAAGTTTCTTTAATTAAGGAAATAAATTCATTTCCCAAGGTAGGCAGAATGTTCTTCACTGCCTGTGGAATTACAATTTTTACCATACTTACGCTAAAGCTCAAGCCCACTGCTCTTCCGGCTTCTAACTGTCCGGCGTCCACAGACTGAATTCCACTTCGCATAATTTCTGAAATATATGCGCCGCTGTTCAAGCCGAATACAGCCATAGCAACAACTTCTCCGGAAGTACGGATTCCCATAATCGGAAGAAGTACATAGTAGAAAACCAAAAGCTGTACTACCATTGGCGTTCCACGGAATAATGCCACATAAAAGCTGCAAATTCCATTTAAAATCCGAGGCAGACGTTTATATTTTGGAAGAACTCGGACTGTTGCAATCAAAGTACCGATTAAAATACCCACGATTAAGCCGACAATGGCAATCATTAAAGTATTTTGCAGACCTTCTATAACCTTCACATAACCGTTCTGCTCCAGAAAAATTTCCATAAACTTATTTATTTTCTGTTCAAAGTTACCCATTTTTTCACCTTTTCACTTACTGCATTTCATTGATTGCTTCCGTGATACATTTTGCAGGAGCAGCATCTACCATTACATAATCAATATTTCCGTTAATTAAATCCTGTACTGCTAGAGAACTGTTTTTGTAAGTAACGCATTTTGCAGGAAGTCCCGGGAATCCCCATTCTTCATCACCTTCGATGTAATACTGACCTGTTGTTCCTGCCTGTACGCCGATGCTGTCAGACTCTTTTAATTCATTTAAAAGCTTTTCTACGTCTGCTGCTTCTTTACAGTCATCAAAAGCTGTATTATCACTGGATACAATTAAACGCTGAGAAGCTTCATAATAAGTATCGGTAAACGCTACCTGTTCTGCTCTTTCTTCGTTTACAGTCAGACCAGCCATTGCAACATCACATTTTGACTGTCCTACGGATAAACAAACAGCGTCAAAGTCCATGTTCTGAATTACCAGCTCCTGATTTAATTCCTCTGCAAGGAGGGATGCGATTTCCATATCAATCCCGTAATACTCATCGCCCTTTGTAAATTCAAATGGTTCAAATGCCGCATTTGTAGCAACAACCAACTGGTCTTTGGATGTATCCAGTTTTGCAGATTTTACTGCTGTCGGTTCTCCCTCTGAGAAATATTTTTCACAGATTTCATCTAAAGTTCCGTCTTCTTTGATTTTTGCAATAAAAGTATTTACCTGCTCTAATAATTCCGGCTGTTTCTTATCAACACCGAAAGCATATTCTTCATCTGTCAAGTCTACATCAATAATCTTTGCTGTTTTTTTGCCTTCGCTTTTTCCGCCCTCTTCTTTGTCACTTCCACAAGCTGTCATGGACATTGCCATCAATGCTGCTAATACTGCTGCCAATAATTTTTTCTTCATATCTATTCTCTCCTTTATTCATTTCTTATGTATATTTTGTATATTTATTCATCTGTTAAAGGATTATAACAGCTCTTTCCTCATTTGGCAAGTCCTTTTTTCACTTTTTTATATATTTATTCATTCTTACTGTATATCAATACACTACAATCGGTGTATTCACCTCAATATTCTCATAAATGGTTCGTACATTATCAAGAGGTGTATTGATACATCCATGTGAACCGTTTGTCAAATAAATATCTCCGCCAAAGCTGCTTCTCTTTGTCAAATCGTGAATTCCTACACCGCCGTTAAAAGGCATCCAGTAGTTCACCGGTTCTTCATAATCAATGCTGCCGTCCGGTTTTTTTCCTACCAAAGTAAAGGGACTGGCTTTATCTTTTAATCTCCATACACCGCCTTTTGGAGTGCCGTGTCCTTTATTTGGATTTCCCGTAACAACCGGAGTGTCTACCAGACAGGTTCCGTTTTTATAAAACCACATCCGCTGCTGATCAATGGATATTTCCACGTATGTACCATTAATATCATTTCCCTCATGTGTCTGTCCTTTATACAGCCAAGTCGGTTCAAGCTCACCGCTTTGTCCTGCATTTAATGCAGCAATTAAAGCATCTGTTGTTTTGTCCTGCCATACTCTCCAGCCATAATCGCCGGTGGTCAAACGTACGGTTCCGCCTCCTGAGGTCTTAAAATCACGTGGTTTCCCATAAGTATTGTATTTTTCAGACCAACCGATAACTACCGGCTTTACCAGATTGACATCAAACGTATACGTTCCGTCTTCTCCTTTTACCAGCCATGATTTCAGCATATCTCTTGTAACTGTCTCTGTTCCGTTTCCGAAATTTACTGTAATCTGCGTTGCTGTAATTTTATTTAATTTCTCTGCTTCTTTTGCCAGTTCTTCATCATTTTGCAGTACAGCAGGTTTTAAATAACAGTCCTCATCTGTCAAAGAAACTTCTGTTCTTCTCTCATCCACTGCCTTTTTAATTACTTCTGTGGTTTTTTCTTTATCCAGAGCAGTTCCTTCTACTTCCGGTACAATCTGATAAGCCGTACCGTCATCTTCCAACCTTGCATCCTGTGGCGGTGTCATATTTGCATCCTGCATACATGCCAGTTGATTGACCGCCTGAGTAAAACTGGCTTCATCATAAGAATGTTCCATGGAGACCGTATATGCCTTATCTTGAAAAATCTGTATCGGCCACAGCCATGAATTTTGTTTTTCTTTTACTTCATTCAATTCCCTGTCATCCTTATACTGAAGCTTAATTGCTTCACCGTTGATAAGTTCTGTTTTATCCTCTTTTTCTTTAATTGTCAGAACATAATCTTTCGAGCTCTTTTTCAGAATTTCTTTGACATCTTCTACTTTCTTTCCTCCAAAAGAATTATCGTTAATCACTGTTCCCGGATAAAATCTATCATGATAATAAACAGCCAGTGACACATATCCTACCAAAAGACATGCTGCACTTCCTCCGGCAATGCCTACAAGAACTTTCCCTGACTTTTTCCTGCTTTTTCCTCCTCGTTCTCTTTTTATTTTCTGGTCTGCCTTCTTTAGCTCCTTTAATCTCTGCTTACTATTTTTCTTATTACTCATCAAATAGACTTCCTTTTCTCAAACTATCTCTTGTTAAGTTTTACGCATTTTCATTTTACTCCAAAAATAGACAAAATAAAAGCTTTTTATCCCCCCTCTTGAAATTGTCATACTTTTTTAATATTATGTTGAAAGAGATAAAATACGAAATAGGTTTTGTTTACTGAAAGGAAATATTTTTGTATGAATTCATTATTGGATACTACCTGCTGTCAGCTTTGTCCCCGTACCTGCAAAGTCAACCGAACAGTCTCAACCGGATTTTGCGGCTGCACCAATGAAGTAAAAGCAGCCAGAGCAGCGCTGCATTTATGGGAAGAGCCCTGTATCAGCAGCACACAAGGAAGCGGTACGGTTTTCTTTTCCGGCTGTACTTTAAAATGCTGTTTTTGCCAAAACTCTCAAATCAGTTGTGAAAATTTTGGAAAAACACTGTCCGTATCACAGCTTAGTGAAATTTTCTTAAAACTTCAGGAGGAAGGAGCTCATAATCTTAATCTGGTTACGCCAACTCAATATCTTCCTTTTATTATAGAAGCTTTAGATAACATTAAAAAGCTTCTTTCCATACCTGTTATTTATAATTGCGGCGGTTACGAAAGACCTGAAGTCATTTCACTTTTAAAAGATTATATTGATATTTACATGCCCGACTTGAAATATTATGATGCTTCCCTGTCATTTTCCTACTCCAAAGCAAAGGATTACTTTTCCTTTGCTTCAAAAGCAATTCAGAAAATGATAGAACAGACAGGCGTTCCCACTTTTAATAAGGAAGGGATTTTACAAAAAGGAGTTCTTATTCGCCATCTGGTTTTACCGGGATGCAAAGAAGACTCTATGAAGCTTTTAGAATGGATGAGTGAAACACTCCCAAAAGACAGCTTTTTGCTAAGTCTTTTGAGTCAATATACCCCCGTTTACAAAGCATCGATGTATCCGAAAATCAACCGCAGAGTAACAACTTATGAATACAACAAAGTCTTGGACAAAGCAATTTCTCTTGGGCTGACGCAGGGCTTTATGCAGGAAAGAAGCAGCGCTTCTTCTGCATACACACCTTCTTTCCAATTAGAAGGTCTTGATATTGAATAGATTTTATGCAACAGAAAAGAACCGGAAAGCTCCTTACAAAGGGAAGCTTCCGGTTCTCTTCAAATCAATCATTTTAATTTGGAATAATTCTTATTTGTAGTTTACAATAGAACCAAAATCTGGTTTTAATGCTGCTCCACCAACTAATCCACCGTCAATATCCGGCTGAACGAATAATTCCGGAGCTGTTGCAGCATTTACAGAACCGCCGTACTGAATACGGATTGCTTCTGCTGTTGCTTCATCATAAACTTCTGCGATACACTCACGGATTGCTTTACAAACTTCCTGAGCCTGCTCTGTTGTAGCTGTTTTTCCTGTTCCGATTGCCCAGATTGGCTCATAAGCGATAACTGCTTCTTTTGCCTGTTCTGCTGTAATTCCCTGGAAACCAACTTTTACCTGCTGACGGATAAAGTCCATAGTAACACCCTGTTCTCTCTGTTCCAGAGTTTCACCACAGCACATAATTGGTGTTAAACCATGTTCAAATGCTTTTAACATTTTTTTGTTGATGTCTTCGTTTGTTTCACCAAAGTATTCACGTCTTTCGGAATGTCCTAAGATAACATATTTAACGCCTGCATCTACCAGCATGTTTGGAGAAATTTCTCCTGTGTATGCACCTTTTTCTTCAAAGTACATATTTTCAGCACCAACCTGAATGTTGCTTCCTTTTACAGCTTCCACAACCGGTACAATGTCAATAGCAGGTACGCAGAATACCACGTCTACTTCTTCGTTTGCAACCAGTGGTTTCAATGTGTTTACTAATTCAACTGCTTCGCTTGGTGTCATGTTCATTTTCCAGTTACCAGCGATAATTTTTTTTCTTGCCATTGGAATGACCTTCTTTCTCATTTTATTTTAAGTGCTTTCGTTAAGTTGCTTTCTGGTATCTTCTCTCAACTAACCTCGCCTTTGGCTCGCTAAGGTTCGAGAAGGGCCTCGCACTAAACTCAACCTTCGCCTTTCGGCTCGCTTTCGTTAAGTTGCTTTCGGCCTACTTATCGTTTGCTGCTGCAACGCCCGGTAATTCTTTTCCTTCTAAGAATTCCAAAGAAGCACCGCCACCTGTGGAGATATGTGTCATTTTGTCTCCATATCCTAAGATATTTACTGCTGCCGCAGAGTCACCGCCACCGATGATTGTTGTAGCATCTGTATCAGCAAGCGCTTTTGCAACTGCTGCTGTACCATGTGCAAAGTTTGACATTTCAAAGCAGCCCATTGGTCCGTTCCATACAACTGTTTTTGCATCTTTTACAGCATCTGCAAAGATTTTTTCTGTTTCAGGTCCGATATCCATACCTTCCCAACCTTCCGGAATTTGTCCGCTGCCTACAATCTGAATATTGCAGTCATTAGAGAAAGCATCACCAATTCTGTGGTCAACAGGAAGAAGAAGTTTTACTCCTTTTTCTGCTGCTTTCTTTTTCATTTCTAATGCGTAATCTAAATAATCATCTTCACATAAAGAAACACCGATGCTTCCGCCTGCTGCTTTGGAGAAAGTATAAGCCATACCGCCGCCGATGATTAAAGTATCTACTTTGTCAAGCAGGTTATTGATAACAGAAATTTTGCTGGAAACTTTTGCTCCTCCAAGAATAGCAACGAAAGGTCTTTCCGGATTATTTACTGCATTTCCTAAGAAATCAATTTCTTTCTGCATTAAGTATCCAACAACTGCTGTATCAACAAATTTTGTAACTCCTACGTTAGAGCAATGTGCTCTGTGAGCTGTACCAAATGCGTCATTTACAAATACTTCGCAAAGAGATGCCAGTTCTTTAGAGAATTCCTCACCATTTTTTGTTTCTTCTGCACGATAACGTGTGTTTTCAAGTAAAACAACTTCGCCGTCTTTCATTGCTTCTACTGCTGCTTTTGCGTTTGGTCCTACAACCTCAGCGTCAGCAGCAAATTTAACTTCCTGACCTAATAATTCAGATAAACGTTTTGCAACAGGTGCCAAAGATAATTCCGGTTTTGCTTCTCCCTTTGGTTTACCAAGGTGTGAGCATAAGATTACTCTGCCGCCATCTGCGATTAATTTTTTAATAGTAGGAAGTGCAGCTACCAGACGATTTTCATCTGTAATTTTACCTTCCTGTAATGGTACGTTAAAGTCACAGCGAACCAGGACTTTTTTTCCTTTTACGTTAATGTCGTCAACTGATTTTTTATTAAGCATTGAGAAATGCCTCCTTTTTCTTATTTTCCCGTCTTTCTTTTATATAGACGAAAAGGGTCCGGTCCACAATAGACCGGACCCTTATTGAGCCTTATAATACCCAAAAATTATTTGTTTAATAATTTTCCGAAGTATTTGATTGTTCTAACCATCTGGCTTGTGTAAGAGTTTTCATTGTCATACCATGATACAACCTGAACTTCTGTTGTGCCGTTATCTAATGGAAGAACCATTGTCTGAGTAGCATCGAACAGAGAACCATATCTCATACCAACGATATCGCTGGATACGATTTCATCTGTGTTATATCCGAAGGATTCTGTGGATGCTGCTTTCATAGCATTGTTGATTTCTTCAACTGTTACGTTTCCTTTAACAACTGCTGTTAAGATAGTTGTGGAACCTGTTGGTGTTGGGATACGCTGAGCAGCTCCGATTAATTTTCCGTTTAATTCAGGAATAACTAATCCGATAGCTTTTGCAGCACCTGTGCTGTTTGGTACGATATTTACTGCTGCTGCACGAGATCTTCTTAAATCACCTTTTCTCTGTGGTCCGTCAAGTGTCATCTGATCGCCTGTGTAAGCATGAATTGTACACATAATACCAGACTGAATTTCAGCTAAGTCATTTAATGCTTTTGCCATTGGAGCTAAGCAGTTTGTTGTACAAGAAGCTGCAGAAATGATGTTATCATTTTCTGTTAATGTTTCATGGTTTACATTGTAAACGATTGTTGGTAAGTCATTTCCTGCTGGTGCAGAGATAACAACTTTTTTAGCGCCTGCATCGATATGAGCCTGAGCTTTGTCTTTAGATGTATAGAAACCTGTACACTCAAGAACTACGTCTACACCGATTTCTCCCCATGGAAGTTCAGCTGCGTTTGCTTTTGCGTAAATTTTGATTTCTTTTCCATCAACTGTGATGAAGTCTTCACCTGCTGTTACTTTATCAGCTAATTCGTATCTACCCTGAGTAGAGTCATATTTCAGTAAGTGAGCTAACATTGCTGGAGATGTTAAATCGTTGATTGCTACGATTTCAAATCCCTCTGCTCCGAACATCTGTCTAAATGCAAGACGACCAATACGTCCAAAACCATTAATTGCTACTTTTACTGCCATGATTTTTATTCCTCCTAAAAGTGATTGATTTAATGTGAGTTCTTTCACAAAATAAATGTACTTTGTTAAAGAAACATCAACCTTGTCCATATTGTACCTGTTTTTATCCAAAAATTCAAGTCTATTTTCAAATTTCCTGAGGTTTCATGCTTTCTCACTTGAAATTGCTTCTGTTTTGCCTTTATAATGGAAGAAAAGCAAAGAATTTTTCATATTTTATTTATACGAAAGGAAAAAATTTATGTATTATGATTTCCATCTCCATTCGAATTTTTCCGAAGACAGTACCAGTCCTATGGAGGATATGATAAAAGAAGGAATAAAACAGAATTTAAAAGGAATGTGTTTTACCGAACATACCGACTTAGATTTTCCGGGAAATAATTTTACTTTTCTGGCTGATTTAGATGCATACGAAAAAACCTTTTTACAATTAAAAGAAAAATATCGGTCTCAAATCAAGCTTTATTTTGGTCTGGAAGTGGGCTTACAGCCACATTTAAAAGAAGAAATTCCTGCTCTGTGTACTTCCAGAAATTTTGATTTTCTTATAGGCTCTACTCATGTTGCAGATTGTTTGGACCCTTATGATAATGCTTTCTTTGAAAATCGCACTGAGACACAGGCATATCAACGCTATTTCGAAGTTCTTCTTAAAAATCTTCAGACCTACTCCTGCTTTGATACCTGTGGGCATATTGACTATGTAGTTCGCTACGGTCCGTCCAAAAATGTACATTATTGTTATAAAAATCATGCCGATATCTTAGATGAAATTTTAAAAACACTCATAGATAAAGGAATTGGTTTGGAATGTAACACAGCAGGTTTTAAATATGGTCTGGGACAGCCACATCCTTCTACGGAAATTTTAAAACGCTACAAAGAATTAGGCGGCGAACTGCTGACTTTGGGCTCTGATGCTCATGCTCCCTGTCATATCGCCTACGATTTCCAGAAGGCTTCCGACCTTTTAAAAGCCTGCGGTTTTCGATACTATACAATTTTCAAAGAGAGAAAATCGGAATTTATTCCTTTATAAAAGTTTTCAATAACTATTGGGATATTTTATCTTCTATACCCCAATAGTTATTCTCCATAAAAACCATTATCACTTTTTTCCGCCCATTTCATATACATTTCTTTATAATTTTCTTTTATAAACTCACGAATAATACGAATTTCCCTATCAGATAATTGTCCTATATTCTCAATCGTTGTTTCGCCATTTTTCATAACAAAAAACTTTGCAGAACCCGCATTTTCACAACATCACACATATTCAATCCTCACCTTCTGAATTGGTTTTAAAAAATCTTCCGTATCAAAATATAAGTTTTCAAGAATTGGAATTAAATCTATATACCCTCTTCCTCCTCGTGCCCTTCATATTTAGCCATAACAACTAAATATCCCTTATCCCATTCAATTACTTTCGTATATCGTTCAAGTCTTGGAGATGTTCTAAAACGTATATTATGACTATTAAACCGAAAAGATGTAAACATTTTGTCACTACTTAATATCGCCTCATTCTTCATATTAACTCCACCACCTTAATTTACGTTTCCTAAAAATATTATAACACCCAATAAATGTTATTTCCATACATTCTGCGTATCCGTTTAAAGACAGAAAAAAGAGCACTCTCTACAAGTGCCCTTTTCCCATTCTCTCTATATTCTCTCATGCTTTTCCTAAAATAATACCGCCACCGGCTACATATTCTCCATCATAAAAGACCACTGCCTGTCCCGGAGTAACTGCTCTTTGCGGTTCACGGAAAAGGACTTTTACTTTTCCTTCTCCCAAGTCTTCCAGCGTACATACTGCTCCCGGATGATTGTAACGGATTTTTGCAGTAAATTCTTTTCCTTCTTCCAGATGGTCTATTGCCATGAAATTTACTCTGTCGCAAATTAAATCTGTTACAAACAAATCTTCATTTTCTCCGATAACAACCTCATTGGTATCCGGTCTTATTTCTGTCACAAAAACAGGATGTCCCATAGAAAGGTTCAACCCTTTTCGCTGTCCGATGGTATAATGAATAATTCCCTTATGTTTTCCGATTACTGTACCGTCTTCTAAAACATAATTTCCTTCTTCCAGCTTTTTCCCTGTACTTTCCTCAATAAAGCCTGCATAATCATTATCCGGTACAAAGCAGATTTCCTGACTATCCTTTTTGTGCGCTACGGGAAGTCCCGCTTCCTGAGCAATCCGGCGGATTTCCTCTTTTGTATATTCTCCTACCGGCATCAGTGTTCTGGAAAGCTGTTCCTGTGTAAGATTATATAAAGCATAAGTCTGGTCTTTCTTTGCTGTCACCGAATTTCGAATGGCATATCTTCCGTTTGGAAGCTGCTCCACTCTGGCATAATGTCCTGTTGCAATATAATCTGCTCCGATATCCAGACTTCTCTTTAAAAGAGACTCCCATTTCACATAGCGGTTACATGCAATACAGGGATTTGGCGTTCTGCCTTCCAAATATTCCTGATTAAAGTAATCAATAACCTTCTCTTTAAACTCTTTTCGGAAATTCATAACATAATAAGGAATATCTAAAATCTGAGCAACGCGTCTGGCATCATCTACTGCACTTAATCCGCAGCAGCCACCGTTTTCTTCCTGAAACTCATTGTCTTCCTCCTGCCAAATCTGCATGGTTACTCCGATTACATCATACCCCTGCTTTTTCAAAAGATACGCTGCCACAGAAGAGTCTACGCCGCCGGATAACCCTACAACGACTTTCTTTCCGCTCATTAATATTCTTCCTCGTCTTCTTCATCTTCATGGATATCGGATTTTGGTTTGGAAAGACCTTCAATCTTAATTCCGTGTTTTTCCGCATAATCCCACAGAGCTGCATGAATTGCTTCTTCAGCCAGTAAGGAACAGTGTACTTTTACCGGTGGAAGTCCGTCTAAAGCTTCCATAACTGCTTTATTTGTAACTTTTAAAGCTTCTTCAATAGTCTTTCCTTTTACCAGCTCTGTTGCCATACTGCTTGTTGCAACGGCTGCTCCACATCCAAATGTCTTAAATTTGCAATCCTGAATAATTTGATTATCATCAATATCAAGATAAATTCTCATAATATCGCCGCATTTTGCATTTCCTACTGTTCCTACACCGCTGGCGTTTTCAATTTCTCCTACATTTCTTGGGTTCTGAAAATGGTCCATAACTTTTTCGCTGTACATAATAATTTCCTCCGTTTTTTCTCTCTTATTTGTTCTGTTTTTTTACAAAATCTTCATATAATGGTGATAAATCACGCAGTTTTCCGATAATTTCTTTTAACTGCTCTAATGTATAATCCAAATCTTCTTTTGTGGTATCTTCTCCTAAAGTCAATCGCAAAGAACCGTGTGCAATTTCATGAGGCAGACCGATTGCCAATAGTACATGAGAAGGATCTAAGGAACCGGATGTACATGCAGAACCACTGGAAGCAGCAATTCCTTTCATATCCAGCATAATTAACAAAGACTCCCCTTCTACAAAACGAAAACTGAGATTGATATTGTTTGGCAAACGTTTTACAGGGTCACCGTTTAATTTTACATAAGGAATTTCTTTTAAAACTCTGTCAATAAAATAATCTCTTAATTCTCTTTCTTTTGCTGTACGGACTTCCATGGTTTCTGCTGCTCTTTTTGCCGCTACGCCATAGCCCACAATACCCGGAACATTTTCTGTACCCGCACGTCTCTTTCTTTCCTGTGCACCTCCGTGTACAAAAGAACGGATTTTTACGCCTTTGCGGATATATAAAAATCCGATACCCTTTGGTCCGTTAATCTTATGCGCACTGGAGCTGAGCATATCAATATTCATCTCATCCACATCAATCGGCACCTGTCCGAATGCCTGAACAGCATCTGTATGGAATAAAACTCCGTGTTCTTTCGCAATCATTCCAATCTCTTTTACCGGTTCAATGGTTCCGATTTCATTATTTGCAAACATAATAGAAATTAAAATTGTTTCCGGACGAATTGCCTTTTGTAATTCATCTAAATTAACCAGACCATTCTCATCTACATCTAAATATGTGATTTCAGCGCCCTTTTTCTCCAGATATTCACAGGTGTGTAAAATCGCATGGTGTTCAATCTTTGTTGTGATAATGTGATTGCCCTTTTTGCTGTATGCTTCAAAAGCAGCCTTTAACGCCCAGTTGTCCGCTTCACTTCCTCCTGCGGTAAAATAAATCTCCTCTGTTTTTGCGCCTAAAACTTTTGCAATATCTTCTCTTGCAGTAGTAATAGCTTCTTTACTTCTTTGTCCCACTTCGTAAATACTGGAAGCATTTCCATAGTTTTCCGTAAAATATGGAAGCATTGCATCCACAACTTCCTGAGAAGTTTTGGTCGTTGCTGCATTGTCCAAATAAATTCTTGTTTTCATATCGCTCATCTCCTATATTTAATCACATTTCTGCACTTTAATTTGCCCTTTTTCACGAGCCTTACGACTCTCCTCTACTAACTGACTGATTTTTATGGAATCTACTGTTTCCTGAATACTTTTGTTAATCTCCTGCCAGACATAACGGGTAACACATAAATCCTCACCCTGACAATGTTCATTGTTTCCTGCTCCACAGGATACTGCCTCAAGACTTCCCTCCAAGGCTCTTAACACATCTCCAACGGAAATTTCATCCGCCGGCTTTGCCAGTCGATAACCGCCCTGAGCGCCTCGTTCACTGACAACCAAACCAGCTTTTTTCAGCTTTCTCATAAGCTGCTCCAAATAGCTGTCTGAAATATTTTGTCTGTTAGAAATACTTTGTATGGAAACAGCTTCCTCATCACTATATAATGCTAAGTCGATTAACGCTCTTAGACCATATCTTCCTTTTGTAGAAAGCTTCATCCTATCGCCTCTTTTCAATTCCGACTGTTTTACTCTGATTTCTAATCTTGAAGTAGAATAACACCTTTCCTTTGTTCTGTCAAGCTCATTTGAAGAATATATTATGAAAAAGAGAAAATAAGGATTTTACCATGAGTAACAGAAACTTTCTTTTAAAAGGTACGCTTCTTCTGACACTGTCCGGCTTTCTTACAAAAATCATCGGCTTTATTTATAGGATATTCCTTTCTCAAAAAATTGGTGCACAGGGTATGGGAATTTATCAGCTTATTTTTCCCGTTTACACCCTATGCTATGCGCTTGCAGCAGGAGGCATACAGACAGCTATTTCCCGTCTCGTAGCGGCAAAAGCCGCTTTAAAAGACGAGCAGGGAGCGCACGATGTTTTTCTCCTGTCAACTTCTCTGGCTGCTGTCATTTCTATTCTGACAGAATTTTTTCTGTACCGTCACGCGAACTGGTTTGCCGTACATTTTTTATTAGAAGAGCAATGTACCCCTCTTTTAAAAATATTGGCATTTTCCCTTCCTTTTGGTGTGTTTCACGCTTGTGTCAACGGCTATTATCTCGCCAGAAAAAAACTTTCTGTTCCTGCTTCCGCCCAGCTCATTGAGCAGTGCTTTCGTGTGGCAGCCTCTTTTCTGCTGTTTTTGGTCTGGTCGGAAAAAGAAGTTCCAATCACACCAAAGCTGGCTGTTTTCGGACTTCTCGCCGGAGAACTGGCTGCATGGCTATTTACAGGTTTTATGATTTTATGGGACTTCTGTAAAGGACACTACCGCCTTGCTTCTATGACAGCGCCCTTCAAAGAACTAAAAGCTATTACAGCGCTTTCGCTGCCTTTAACCTGCAACCGTCTTCTGGTAAACATTCTGCATAGCATAGAAGCCGTACTTATCCCCGGACATTTACAGCTTTTTGGACTGGACAACGCCTCTGCTCTTTCTATCTACGGCGTTTTAACAGGAATGGCGCTTCCCCTTATTCTTTTTCCTTCCGCCATTACCAATGCCTTATCCACAGTGCTTCTGCCTTCCGTAGCAGAAAAGCAGGCATTGGGCGACAGAGCAAGTATTCGAAAAAACATTCTTTTGTCCATAAAATACTGTTTCTTATTAGGCTTTGGAGCTTTTCTCTTTTTCTATGCAGGAGGAGATTTACTGGGACTTCTGCTTTTTAAAAACGAATTTGCGGGAACTTTTATTAAAACACTGTCTTTTATTTGCCCTTGCCTGTACTTATCCGGAACCTTAAGCGGCATTTTAAACGGACTTGGAGCTGCAAACCAAACCTTTTGGCTAAACACGCTGGGACTCGGCATTCGCATTCTTTTCGTATTTTTTATTATTCCCCACTATGGAATTGTAGGCTATCTCTGGGGGCTGATTATCAGTGAGCTTATTCTTACTCTGCGTTCTCTTTACTGCTTACGTGAGTTTCTTTTTATCCATTCACTTTAAAGTTTTAAACTTTACATTAAAAAAGTATCGACAATCTCTTTTTTTTGTATTATAATTTACGGAAACACCAAAGGCACACTGCCCAAAATGAGGATAAAAGGAGATTTTTTATGAGCTTCCAATTTGTAAAACAGCTTCCGACTCCGGATGAAATTAAAGAACAAATCCCTATGTCAGAAGAATTAAAAGCACAGAAAAGAAAAAGAGATAAAGAGATACAGGATATTTTTACCGGAGCTTCCGATAAATTTCTTGTAGTTGTAGGACCTTGTTCTGCTGACAGAGAAGACTCTGTATGTGAATATACCAATCGTCTGGCAAAATTACAGGAAAAGGTTTCCGACCGCCTGATTTTAGTTCCCAGAATTTATACAAACAAACCAAGAACCACAGGCGAAGGTTATAAAGGTATGCTTCATCAGCCGGTTCCCGAAGCAAAGCCTGATGTATTAGCCGGTATTCTGGCTATCCGAAAAATGCACATTCGTGCTCTTACGGAAACAGGTTTGACTTCCGCTGATGAAATGCTTTATCCTGACAACTGGCATTATTTATCTGACCTGCTTTCCTATGTTGCCATTGGCGCACGCTCTGTGGAAAATCAGGAGCATCGTTTAATGGTAAGCGGTCTTGATATTCCGGTAGGTATGAAAAATCCTACCAGTGGAGATTTCTCTGTTATGTTAAACTCTGTTGTTGCCGCTCAGGGAGGACACGACTTTATTTCCAGAGGCTGGGAAGTAAAAACAGAAGGCAATCCTCTGACTCATACCATTTTAAGAGGAGCAGTCAGCAAACACGGGAATACCATTCCCAACTATCACTATGAGGATTTGCAGCGTCTTCTGGAAATGTATAATGAAAGAAATCTGGCAAATCCATCTGTTGTCATTGATGCAAACCATTCAAATTCGGGAAAAAAATACAAAGAACAAATTCGTATTGTAAAAGAAGTGCTTCACAGCCGCCTTGTATCAAAGGATATCCAAAATCTTGTAAAAGGCGTTATGATTGAAAGTTATCTTGTAGAAGGCTGTCAAAAAATCGCTCCTGACAATATTTACGGAAAATCTATTACAGATCCATGTCTTGGATGGGAAGATACTGAAAAGCTTATCTTTACCATTGCCGAGCTTTGTTAAAAACAAAAAGAGGACAAAGTCCTCTTTTTATTTTCTGGGATGTGCTTTCATATACACATCCCTAATTTTATTCACATTCATATTCATATAAATCTGTGTTGTGGAAATATCTGAATGTCCCATCATCTCCTGCACGCTTTTCAAATCCGCACCGTTTTGCACCAAATGTGCGGCAAAAGAATGACGAAGCGTATGAGGTGTGATGTCCTGCTGTATGCCTGCTGACACTGCATAACCTTTTAAAATTTTCCAAAAGCCCTGTCTGCTCATAGATTTTCCTGAACAATTCACAAACAGCCATTCACTGCTGTTTTCCCCTAAAAGCTCTGCTCTTGCCCATGCCATGTAAGCCTCCACTGCTGTTTTTGCAGTTGCTCCAAAAGGAATTACCCTCTCTCTCTCACTTTGGCTGCATGTAAGATATCCTAATTTTAAATTTACATCTCGCAATGTAAGATGAATTAATTCACTTACTCTAATACCAGTCGCATACAAAAGCTCCAGCATCGCTCTGTCCCGAACACCCTTTGCTGTATTTTCCTTAGGCTGACTCAAAAGTAAGTCCACCTCATCCACAGTTAAAATTCCCGGCGCTTTTTTTTCTATCTTTGGTGCTTTTAAACCTTCCGCAGGATTTTCTCTCCAGCACTCTCTCTGACATAAATACTGAAAAAAGGCTCTTATGGACGCTACACTTCTTGATATGGAAGAAGCCGCAAAATTCTTTCTTTCCAAATACATAATATAAGAATTCAACAAAACAGCCGATACCTGATGCCATTCGAGAATTCCTTCCTGTTTTAAAAACTGCTCCAATTTTTTTAAATCTCTCTCATAAGATACTTCTGTATTTCTGGAAGTGCCTCTGGTATTATGTAAATGCTCAATAAACTCCTGTATTTCGCACTTCATATTTCATTCCCCTTCTTTTAGGCATAGTACGATTATATATCAAATGCACTCCAAAAATCAAACTTTATTTTACAAAAACCTTTATTTTCTCAGTCCTTCTCATATCCAATGCTGAAAAATCCAAATCAGAATGTTTTGATTAACATAGCTTTCCAGCCAAATCCCCAATAAAACACAAATCCCTGCACCAACACCAAAGAAAATATAAGCTTGATAATCTGCCCTTTCCCTTCTCTTCTTGCCCATAGCCTTCCTGCTCATACGCATAACAATCCAGAACAACAAAAGCCAGCCCGGCAAATAAAAAAATATCTGCGGCAAAAAACAGACGCTCCCTGCCACAAGTCCTTTTACTCCGTACTCCAAAAGAAAAATTGTCATCAGGTTTCCCGCCAAAAAACCAAACCATAGAAGGCTGAGTACAACGGCAAAAATCCCAATATACGTCAACCCCAGAAATATCATGGACAAAAAATAGATACCTCTTTGAAACAGCAGATGAGAAAACAACGCTTCTGCATCTATCCATTCTTTTGATGCAGCCGTACCATATACAGCCAAAATTCCGGAAGAATACCCTGTTTCCCGAAACAATAAATTTGCCCCTATAATTCCAAGTATAAATCCTGACAAATACCAACAAAGAAGAAGCCTGACATTCCTTTTCATACTTTCACCCTGTACATCTTATGCCTAATACAGAAAAAAAGACCCTTATTTTAAAAATAAGAGTCTTTATCGTTCTAAAAAGTCAACGGTATTACTTTGCGTAATCAATTACACGTGATTCACGAATTATGTTTACTTTAATCTGTCCCGGATATTCCAGCTCAGCCTCAATCTGCTTTGAAATATCTCTTCCCAGAAGCACCATATCGGCATCTGTTACATGCTCCGGAACTACCATAACACGAATTTCTCGTCCTGCCTGAATAGCAAAAGACTTATCTACTCCCTTAAAGGAATTTGCAATATCTTCTAACTGTTTTAATCTGTTGGTATATGTTTCTAATGTTTCACGTCTTGCACCCGGTCTCGCTGCGGAAATTGCATCAGCAGCCTGTACAATACATGCGACTAATGAAGTAGGCTCTACATCACCGTGATGTGACTCTACTGCATTGATAACAATTTGTGATTCTTTATATTTCTTACATAAATCTGCACCAATCTGAATATGAGAACCCTCTACCTCATGGTCGATGGATTTACCTATATCATGGAGCAGACCTGCTCTTTTCGCCATTCGTATATCCGTTCCTACTTCACCTGCGAGTAATCCTGCAAGCTGTGCTACTTCGATAGAATGCTTTAATGCGTTCTGTCCATAGCTTGAACGGAATTTCATACGGCCCAGAAGACGGATGAGCTCCGGATGAATACCGTGAACACCTACCTCCAATGCTGCGGCTTCTCCTTCTTCCCGCATCATTGTTTCAACTTCTCTTTGAGCCTTTTCAACCATTTCTTCAATTCTAGCTGGATGAATACGTCCGTCTACAATCAGCTTTTCAAGCGCAATCCTTGCAATTTCCCTACGAATAGGATCAAAGCCGGATAATACTACTGCTTCCGGAGTATCATCAATAATCAAATCCACACCTGTCAGTGTTTCCAGAGTACGAATATTACGTCCTTCACGCCCGATAATTCGACCCTTCATTTCATCACTCGGCAGCTGTACTACCGAAATCGTAGCTTCTGCCACATGGTCCGCTGCACATTTCTGAATAGCTGTCACCACATATTCTTTTGCCTTTTTATCAGCTTCTTCTTTTGCCTTGCTTTCTAATTCTTTATAAAGCTTGGCTGTGTCAATTTTTACTTCATCTTCAACAGTTTTCAACAGATAATCTTTTGCCTGTTCGGAGGTCAGACCTGAAATTCGCTCCAGTTCCTGCACTCGCTGTCCTTGTAATTCGTCAACTTTCTTTTCCTTTTTCTTTAATTCTGCTTCCTTCGCTGTGTATTCAGCTTCTCTTTTTTCTAAAGCATCTGCTTTTTTATCAAGAGCTTCTTCTTTTGATAAAACACGTTTTTCATACTTCTGAAGTTCGCTTCTTCTCTCTTTTGTCTCTTTTTCCAATTCATTCTTGGTACGGAGATTTTCTTCTTTTGCTTCCAAGAGAGCTTCTCGCTTTTTTGTTTCAGCAGTCTTTAATGCTTCATCTATAATGCTTCTCGCTTTGACCTCTGCGGTTCCAATGGTTTCTGCATCTTTTTCTGCTTTTTTCTTAACAGTAATATTTGCGGTAACCGGAACTGCAATCAGCGCAGTAAGAATCACAGCAATAATTGCAATTATTACATAGATTGCCACAGGAGCACCTCCTTATTTAATTTTCATTGTACGAATACAACAGTATAATTTTATACTGAATTCTTTAAAAAGTCAACATAAAAGCGGAAACTAACCTGACCTAATCTGTATAATCTATACAAAATCCTTTTACTCTGAAATCTCACGAAAAACCGATAAAATATCAGAAGAAGAAAAACCTCTCCTCAACAAAAAACCATATAATTTTCTCTTTTCTTTTTCATCCATCTGTGTCGGATTGAAACATTTCTTTTCTATCAAGCTGCGAATGGTTTCTTTTGTGTCTGTTTCATCTTCTGTTTCTTCAAAAACTTCAGCTATTACCTCTGAGGAAACTCCTTTCCGCATCAACTCCATTTTTATTCTGGCTTTTCCTTTTTTATTTTTTTGACTCTCTATATACATTGCAACATATCGTTTGTCATCGATATAATGGAAAGACGTTACATACTCCAGCGCCCTTTCAACTGCCACGGGAGGATATCCGCTTTCCTGCAATTTCCTTTCCAGCTCCCAGCGGGTTCTGTCCATTTTCTGCAATAAATACATAGCTCTCAGCTTTGCCCTTTTTGTCAGAACTTCATCTACAAGCTCTGTATAAACGCTCTGTTCAATTTCCCTGTTCTTTTCAAGATGATAGCGAAACAGCTCGCCTTTATACACTACAAAGGCGGGCTGTCCGTCTATTTCAATCTGAAATTTTTGTTTTGTCACAGGCTTAATATCCGTAACAAGCATCTGTTTTTCCTCTTAAATTTCTTCTGTCTCTTCGTTTCCTGTACTTTCTCCGGCAGGTGTTGGCTGTTCTGCACCGTTCTCATCCGGTAAAAGTCCGTAATGTACTCTTACCTTCTGCTCGATTTCTTCTGCAATTTCCGGATTTTCTTTCAGATATTTCTTTGCATTTTCTCTTCCCTGTCCGATTTTTCCATCGTTGTAGGCATACCACGCACCGCTTTTATTCACAATACCAATATTTGCTGCCAAGTCCAGAATATCTCCTTCTTTGGAAATCCCCTCGCCAAACATAATATCAAACTCTGCCTCTTTAAACGGAGGTGCAATTTTATTCTTCACTACTTTAATTCGAGTTCTGTTTCCGACCATTTCTCCGCCCTGTTTTAAGGTTTCAATTCTGCGGACATCCATACGGATAGAAGAATAGAATTTCAAGGCACGTCCGCCTGTGGTAACCTCCGGATTTCCAAACATGACACCTACTTTTTCACGAAGCTGATTGATAAAAATAACAATACAATTCGATTTACTGATATGCGCCGTTAATTTTCTCAGCGCCTGAGACATCAAACGTGCCTGAAGACCTACATGGGAGTCTCCCATATCTCCTTCAATCTCTGCCTTCGGTACTAATGCCGCAACAGAGTCCACAATAATAATATCCACAGCGCCGGAACGCACCATTGTTTCTGTAATTTCCAGCGCCTGCTCTCCGTTATCCGGCTGAGAAATATAAAGATTATCAATATCAACACCGATATTTTTTGCATATGCCGGATCTAACGCATGCTCCGCATCAATAAAGCCTGCAATTCCGCCTCTTTTCTGTACTTCTGCCACCATATGTAAAGCAACCGTAGTCTTACCACTAGACTCCGGTCCGTAAACCTCAATAATTCTTCCTTTTGGAACACCGCCTAAGCCTAAAGCAATGTCTAAGCTCAGAGCTCCGGTAGGTACGGTTTCCACGTTCATATTTGCAGTGGAGTCTCCTAATTTCATAATGGAGCCTTTTCCAAACTGCTTTTCAATCTGTGCCAAAGCACCGTCTAATGCTTTTAATTTATCTTCTTTCACCATCTGTGCCATATTTTTTCTCCTTTTAATCACACTTTCGCAAGCACGAACTTATGTTCGTTTCTATGTTTCATAATAGTATACTTTTTTCTTCTTGTCAACTATTTTTCTTATCCTTCGGGAAGTCCTTCCACTCTTCTTTTGTTTTCTTTGAAATATACAGAGAATACTGCTGTTATGAAAAACTGATGCTGTCTTCATCCGACAGAAAGATATGTATTACTTTTTCAGTATGCACGTTTTCCTCTTTTCTGTCAAGCTGATTTCTCAATTTTTCCATGTCCTGAAATAAAATATCACAGGAAAAAGGAGATGTCACAAAAGCAACATCTCCTTTTTCCTCATTATCTCATAGTCGGCTGTGTGAGAACAGAACGTACATGAGCAACCTCTTCAGGCTTTGCACAGGCTGCCGGAACATAATAACTTTTTGCTCTAGCAATCTGATAAATCTCTTCCTGTGACATTTCACACTGATTTCTCATCTGCTTTAAAGTCTGTTTTAACTGCTGATTTTCTGTCTGTGTAATCATTTCTCCGTAACGTACCAATTCACCGTTAATTCCTGCAAGCGTATCTGCTACCATTGTCTTTTCTGTCATTTCTACCCCTCCTACTGTAAAAACTGCATTAACTGCTGCTTACTTTCCATTGCAGACTGCGCAGACTTCTGGAAGAACTGCTTAATCTGCGGGTCCTGTGACTCCTGTGCATAATCCTGCATTTTACAGTGAGTGGTTTCAAATCCGCCAATCAAATGGCGCAAATTCTGTAAATCAAGTACTGAAATCTCTGTCATGATTATTTCCTCCTGTTTTCTTGTTCTACCTTCTTAGTATGTCAGGATTTTTCATTTCTATGACAGGATACTTTTACCTGATTTTATTTGCCAATCAGCCAATCATACATTTCTTCGTACTGTTTTGCAGAGTTTGCCCATGAAAAATCTCTTGCCATGGCTCTGTCAACCAGCTTGTTCCATTCCCGTTTTTTGTCATAATAAATATGCTCTGCATAACGGATAATACCCAGCATTTCATGTGCATTGTAATTTGTAAAGCTAAAGCCTGTACCTGTGTTTTCAAACTCATTATATGGTTCTACGGTATCCTTTAATCCGCCTGTTTCACGTACAATCGGCAGTGTACCATAGCGAAGGCTCATAAGCTGGCTTAAACCGCATGGTTCAAATAACGATGGCATCAGGAACGCATCGCTGGCCGCATAAATTCTGTGGGACAGTCCATTGTCGTAGAAAATATTAGCGGATACCTTGCCCTGATATTTCCATGCAAAATGGCGGAACATGTTTTCATATCTTTCTTCACCTGTACCCAGAACAACCAGCTGAATACTGTCCTGACATAACTCGTCCATCACATAATTTACCAAATCAAAGCCCTTCTGGTCTGTCAGTCTTGATACAACGCCAATCATCATTGCTTTTGGATTTTCCTCCAGACCAAGCTCTCTTTGCAATGCAAGCTTATTTTTCACCTTTTCTTTTCTAAAATTCTTTGCATTATAATTCTTTACAATAAATTTGTCTGTCTGCGGATTATATTCGTCATAGTCAATACCGTTTACGATACCTCTTAAATCATTAGAACGTGCCTGCATCAGCCCTTCCAGATGCTCCCCATAAAACTCTGTTTTGATTTCCTCAGCATAAGTATTGCTTACTGTTGTAATCGCATCTGCATACACAAGACCGCCCTTTAACAGATTGGCATCTTTAAACGCCTCCATTTTATCCGGAGTAAAGAAATGTGCCGGCAGTCCCGTAATCTGTCTGACTGTTTTAATATCCCATGTCCCTTGGAATTTCAAGTTATGTATGGTCATGACGGTCTTAATGCCTCTGTAAAATTCCCCTTGCTGAAAGCTGTCATTCAAATATACAGGTACCAGCCCTGTCTGCCAGTCGTGGCAATGAATAAGGTCAGGACGAAATCCGATTACAGGAAGAACAGACAATGCAGCTTTTGAGAAGAAAGCAAACTTTTCAATGTCAAAACGAATTTCCCCATAAGGCTGATATCCTGAAAAATAATATTCATTATCGATAAAATAGAATTGAATTCCTTCGTATTCCATCTGCATGATACCTACGTATTCCCGTCTGTATCCGATATCCATATAAAAATGAGTCACATACTGCAACTGATTTTTATATTCTTCCTTCATACACAAATACTTTGGAATAATCACCCGTACATCATACTCTTTTTTATCAAAACACTTAGGCAGCGCACCTACTACGTCAGCCAGACCTCCTGTTTTTATAAATGGCACCGCCTCGGATGCAACAAACAAAATTTTCTTCACTAAAACACCCTCCTTGTCAGATAAGATATACCTTTCCACATCTTGTTTTATCTAACAACATTATACTCCTTTTTTCGTGTAAAGAAAAGTTCTTTTATTGTTGTAAATTCTTTATTTTTTATATTCTAACCGTATTTTATCTGCAATAAGAGCAATAAACTCTGAATTGGTCGGTTTCCCTTTTCCCGTACTGACTGTATAACCAAATAATTCATCAATGGTATCCATTTTTCCTCTGCTCCACGCAACCTCTATGGCATGACGAATAGCACGCTCAACTCTGCTTGGCGTTGTCTGATGTTTTTTAGCAATGGTAGGGTACAGTATTTTTGTGATTGAATTTAACATTTCCATGTCGTTTACTGACAGGATAATGGCATCTCTTAAATACTGGTACCCTTTAATATGTGCCGGCACTCCGATTTCATGAATAATATCCGTTACATCTGCTTCTAAATTTCTTTCATAGTAGCTGCCTGTATTTTCGTAAGCATCTACTTTTCGTATATCCCTTTTTCTTCCGTCCCTGAAATTACGCATACGCTTAATTCTGGATAACAGCATATTATTATCAAATGGTTTTAAAATATAATAATTTGCACCTAATTGAAAAGCGTCTTCTGTAATCTGTTCCTGCCCCACTGCTGAAACGACAATAAACGCTGGCTGTTTTTTTAAATCATTGTCTTTTCCCACTCTTTCCATGACGCTAAGTCCGTCCACTTTTGGCATAATAATATCTAAAAGTACAACATCTGGTTCTTTTTCTTTTATAATATCATATATTTCAGCACCGTTATTTGCATGTCCTACCAGTTCCAGCTCTTTATCCTCGTTAATTAAATTCCCCAATAAGTCCAACATTTTCTCGTTATCATCTGCAATAGCGACATTTAACTTCTCCATTAATCTTCCTCCATCAATTTTGTTACAACAACTTCTTCAGAATTTGACGGGCGCCCTTTTTAATCGTCAATAACTGAAGACTATTAGTATTATATTCTCTGTTGTTTTCAGAATCAAGTCAAATCCTTCAACAATTTGTTTTTCTTTGTGATTATTTTCATTCAATTTCGACATATTCATGATTTTTCACTAGATTTTTATAACATATTTTCAATAAAAATCCCGTAACCTTTCGATGAATCCTGTACAAAAACATGAGTAACTGCTCCAATCAGCTTTCCGTCCTGAAGAATTGGGCTGCCGCTCATCCCCTGCACAATCCCTCCTGTTTCCTCTAAAAGCTTCGGGTCTGTTACCTGAATTTCAAAGGCTTTATTTGTTTTGGATTTATTTCGATAGATTTCTGTTATTTCAATATCATAGGTCTTCACTTCCTTATTCAGATTTGTCAAAAGTTTCGCTTTTCCTTCCTTTACTTCTTGTTGATATCCTACCATAACCTTCTTATGAGGCAAACGTTCCACATCAAATACCTCTCCGAAAATACCCAGCTCTGTGTTTTTTTCAATGGTTCCGATTTTTTTCTCCTGCTCATATTCAATATAACCGGATAACTCTCCCGGCATGCCTTTTGCTCCCTTTTTTATAGAAACAATTTCGGCTTCGTACAGTTCTCCTTCTGAAATATCCAGAAGCTCTCCTGTGTCTGTATCACTAATCCCATGCCCCAAAGCGCCGAATTTTCCGTTTTCATCAATATACGTCATTGTTCCAATTCCCTGTGTGTTGTCCCGTACCCAAAGCCCAAGCTTATACTCGTCATTTTGGTCTAATACGGGCGAAATGGAAAGAGGTATTTGCTCACCGTTTCGGTTTACAAGAAGCTCCACGGTTTCCCCGTGACTGGCTTCAATATTTTTAATCAAATCTTTTTTCCCAAAGACAGGTGTTCCATTCACTTCCAAAATATAATCTCCCGACTTTGCAATATGCTCTGCCGGCTCTGCCTGTACGCCGTCCTTACCTGTAATTTCTCCTGTGTCAACCACCAGCACACCCTCGGTTTCCATATACAAACCAGCGGGCATACCACATACCGATACCCATTTTTCATCCGCTGTTTCCACCTGTACATCCTTCAGGTAAAACATATCGAGGAAATAACACGGTATTTGATAACTGCCGTTTTTTGACACATCAATACTTTTCGAATATGTTACAAAAGGATAGTCCAGCATCTGGGAAACGCCTGTTTCCTGTCCCTGGCGGATATAAATAGTGTCCGGAATTGCTTTTTTCAGATAACGAATTCCAAAAACTGTCATAAAGCACATATCCGCTAATAATAATACGAAAATAAGGAGGCGATAATTATGTTTTTTCTGCAAAAAATCAAATCCTTTCCTATTTTTTTCAAATTTCATTGTTATCTTCAAGATAATTTATGGCGTTAAGTATAGTGAGAAAATATATAAATATTCTCACTATAACTTAATGCAACAAGAAAGATTGCACAATAGCGCAATCTCCGCGCGCGAGCGGTTCACAAAATGATAATTTCACTTCCGCGAGCTGCGCATCCTTGCGGAGCATTTTTTATTTCATAGGACGCAATTTCCTATGAAATAAAAAAAGATACACTGCTGTGTACCTTTTTAGTATGTGATTATTTCTTTATTTCACTCTTGTATTTTTTTGTTGCTGTGCCAAATCTTTCATTTCCCTTGCATTTTGCAGCACCGCATTTGTTATCTCTGCGCCGCCCAACATTCTGGCAAGTTCTTCCACAGATTTCTCCTCATTCAATCTGAAAATTTCTGTAACCGTTTCCCCATTTTTTACCTGTTTTTCAATAATATAATGACCGGCTGCCTGCGCTGCAATCTGAGGCAGATGAGTAATGCAAAGCACCTGATGTTTTTCTCCGATTAACGCCATTTTTTCTGCAACCTTCTGCGCTGTTCTGCCGCTAATTCCCGTATCAATTTCGTCAAAAATCAAGGTTTCCGTACAGTCCTTATCCGCCAGCAGCGTTTTAATCGCCAGCATAATTCTGGAAAGCTCACCGCCGGATACCACTTTGGAAAGTTCCTTTACCGTTTCTCCCGGATTTGTGGAAATCAGAAAATGAATTTGGTCTTTTCCTAAAGCTGTAAATTTCTCTCTTTCTTCAAAGGAAATTTCAAAGGAAACATTGAGGAAGTTCAAATCCTGCAAGCCCAAGATAATCTGCTCCTGCAACTGTTTTGCCCATTTTTTTCGTACCTTTGTCAAAACGGCCGATGTTTTTGACAGCTCCTCTTCCTTTTCCTTCCATTGTCTTTCTAATTTTTCTTTTCTTTCTTCAAAATTCAAAAGCTTTTCCAGCTTTTCCTCCTGCTCTGCCTGATAATCGAAAATTTCCTGTATGGTATGTCCGTATTTTGCCTTTAATCCATTGATAATATCCAGTCTTTTTTCGATTTCAAAAAATTCCTCCTCAGAGAATGTAAATTCTGCCATGTAAGAAGAAGCTTCTCTGTTAAAATCATTTAAAAGACTGTCTACATCGGTAAGAGAAGAAAAAAGTCCTTCCAGATTTTCGTCAAAAGAAGCAATCTGGGAAAGCTTTTGCAGGGCTCTGCTTATCTGTCCTGCGCCGCCTTCTTCATACCCTGTAAACTGATAGACCTCGCCTAAATTTTCGGTAATCTTTTTACCGTTTAAAAGCTTTCGATAAGAGGAAGATAATTCCTCATCTTCTCCGTCTTTTAGCTGAGCATCTTCGATTTCCTGTATTTCATACTCTAAAAAGTTGATTTCCCGTCTTCTCTGCTCTTCGTCTAACTGATAAGACTCTAATTCCTGCTTTATACTGCGGTACTCCTTATAGAGCTCTTTTACTTTTTGTTTTTCATTTTCAATCTCAGCCTGTCCGTAAGCATCCAGAATTTCCATCTGTTTGTCTGCGTACAAAAGAGACTGATGTTCATGCTGTCCATGAATATCCAATAAAAGCTCTGAAATTTTCCGTATTCCGGAAACAGTTGTTGTCTCTCCGTTTATTTTACTGATACTTCTGTTCTCTGTAAAACGGCGGGAAATAATCACCTGTCCCTCCTCCGGAAAGACCTCCAGCTTTTTCAATTTTTCTTCTGTATCGGGGTTTACCTGAAATACCAGCTCCACATAAGCATAGTCTGCCCCCTCACGTATCATTTCTCTTGACATTTTCTGACCTAAAGCAAGATTTACAGAACCAATCAAAATAGACTTTCCGGCTCCTGTTTCTCCGGTTAAAATATTCAGTCCTTCTTCAAAATCAACCTCTGCTTCTTCAATCAGCGCAAGATTTTTTACATGTAAATGTACTAACATTCTCAGAATACTCCATTTTTCTATTCATATACATGAATGACCTTTTTAATCTTATTCATCAGTGTCATTGCCTGTCCTTCATTTTTGCAAAAACAGGCTATGGTATCGTCTCCTGCAAGACTTCCTACGATTTCCTGAAAGCTGATATGGTCCAAAGCCGCTGCTGCCGCATTTGCCATTCCTGCCGTAGTTTTAATAACCAGAATATTCTGGGCAATATCCATTGACAAATAAGCGTCTCTTAACACACGTATGTACTTTTCGCTGTCTGCTGTGTTCGGAGAAGACACCAGCCCATATTTTGAGCCTCCGTCCTGTCTTGCCATTTTCATCAGCTTCATTTCTCTGATATCTCTGGAAACCGTTGCCTGTGTTACCTTAAAGCCCGCAGCATTTAATCTGGCAGCAAGCTCTTCCTGTGTCTCGATATCATATTCGTTAATTAGCTCTACAATTTTTGACTGTCTGGCGATTTTCATGTTCATCACCTCCTAATTTTTCATTTTTGTACGAAGCACCTCTAAAAAACTGATATTACTGATTTTTATAATCTTTGTATCACTGACAGAACGCTTGATGACAATTCTGTCGCCTACATTCATGGAAATATTGGTGTCTCCGTCAAAGGATGCAACTGCTTTTCCCTCTCCGTTTTTCTGTGCACCCTCCGTCACTTCCACGGTAATCTCATCCTCCGCAGGAAAAATAATACTTCTGGTATTTAAGGTATGAGGGGCAACCGGTGTCATAATCATAATGTTGGTTTCCGGAGATACAATAGGACCGCCTGCGGAAAGGCTGTATCCGGTAGAGCCTGTTGCGGTGGAGATAATAATCCCGTCTGCCGTATAGGAATTTAAAAATTCCCCATTTACATAATTATTAAAACGAATAACACGCAAAGGTCCTTCTCTTCCTATTACAATGTCGTTTAAAGCCACATCCTCTGCTACCATTTTGCCTCTATGATAGACTTTTCCGCTTAACATCATCCTTCGCTCAATGGTATACGCATCTGCAATCAAATGATTAAGCGCAGGCTCAATAGAGTCCTTATCAATCTCTGCAAGATAGCCCAGTGTTCCCAAATTTATTCCCAAAAGCGGAATTTGACGGCTTACCACATCTCTGGCAGCCTGCAATAAAGTACCGTCTCCTCCCAGCACAATCACACATTCCACATCATCCGGTATGGTACGGATATCCGTATAATGAGTAAAGGGAGCTCGATTTCCAAAGCTTGCCGGACGAATGGTACAGCTTTTCCCCTTACTTTCCAGATATTTCGCAACTCTTTCCGATACCTTCAGACCCTCGTCCTTTTCACTGTTTGCAATAATATAAAATTTATCCATCTCTACTTATCCAGTTCTTTATGTGCGTTTGCCACCGTTTCCTTTACATCCAGCAGGGTGTCTTCCGGAAGATTATCTACCTTCTTTTTCAAGTGAAGAAGATATTCAATATTTCCCTCCGGCCCTTTAATCGGAGAATATTCTAAGTGCAATGTGGCATAACCGATGCTTTTGGCATATTCCATTACCTTTTCGATAACCTCTTCATGTACCTTCGGCTCTCTTACCACACCTTTTTTTCCTACCTTTTCTCTGCCGGCCTCAAACTGCGGTTTAATCAGACAAACCACTTCTCCATCTTCCTTTAACAGATGATATACAGGCAGCAAAACCTTTGTAAGAGAAATAAAAGATACGTCAATAGAAGAAAAATCTGCCGCTTCCTGTAAGTCCTCCGGCACCACATAGCGGATATTGGTTTTCTCCATACATACAACACGGGGGTCGTTTCGAAGCTTCCAATCCAACTGTCCGTGTCCCACGTCAATGGCATAAACTTTTACAGCGCCGTTTTGCAGCATACAGTCTGTAAATCCTCCTGTGGAAGAGCCTACATCCATACAAACCTTATTTTCCAAGGCAACTCCAAAATGGCTCATTGCTTTTTCCAGTTTCAATCCACCACGACTGACATATTTTAAAGTATTTCCGCGAATCTCAATATTCACAGTTTCCTGAAACATAGTTCCTGCTTTATCTTCTTTCTGATTATCTACATATACGTTTCCTGCCATAATGACAGCTTTTGCCTTTTCTCTGGAAACTGCCAGCCCTCTTTTTACAAGCAGGACATCAAGACGTTCCTTCATTTATTTTGCCTCCTTGATTTTTTTATAAACCGAAACTGCATCAATTCCTGCTTTTTCCTTTAACTTTTCAGGATTTCCATGTTCGATAAACCGATCCGGAAGCGCAATATTCAACACCCGAACCTGCGGATGGTGTCTGTGCATATAATCAAGCACTGCGCTTCCAAAACCGCCCTTTTGTACATTTTCTTCCATAGTTACAAGCAGGGAATGTTCCTTTGCCAGTCTGTCCAGCATTTTTTCATCCAGAGGCTTTACAAATCTGGCGTTTACAAGAGTCGGCGTTTCTCCCTCTGCTTTCAGCATTTCATAAACCTGACATGCTGTTTTTACCATACTTCCGATTGGAAGCAATGCAATGGAATTTCCCTCGTAAATCATTTCACTGCGCCCTTTTAAAACAGGGGCTCTGTATTCCTCCAGCCCGTCATAAGCCTCTCCTCTGGGATATCGAATTGCAATCGGTCCGTCATAATTCACTGCAAATTTCATCATATCCGAAAGCTCCCATTTGTTTTTCGGAGCCATAACCGTCATGTTGGGTATCATGGATAAATACGTCAAATCAAAGCATCCCTGATGTGTTTCTCCGTCACTGCCTACCAGACCTGCTCTGTCTACCGCAAAAATCACATGGAGATTTTGCAGACACACATCCTCAATCATCTGGTCTACTGCTCTTTGCAAAAAAGAGGAATAAATTGCCACCACCGGTATCATGCCGCCTAAAGCAAGACCTGCTGCAAAAGTCACCGCATGCTCTTCCGCAATTCCCACATCAAAGAAGCGCTCCGGAAACATATTGCGAAAACGCTTTAAGCCCGTTCCATCCGGCATGGCTGCCGTAACTGCCACAACACGCTCATCCCGGTCACCGAATTTTCGCATAACCGTAGAAAAAATGTCTGTATAATTTGCCTTTCCTCCGCTGCTGAGCGGAAGACCGTTTTCCAGATCAAAGGCTGCTGTTCCATGAAAACGGGCAGGATGACGCATGGCAGGTTCGTATCCCCTGCCTTTTTCTGTTTTTACATGCACCAGTACCGGACCTGAAATCTTCTTTGCTTCCTGAAAGGTCTGAATAAGCTTGGAGCAGTCATGTCCATTTACAGGTCCTAAATAGGTAATCCCCATATCTTCAAAAAACATTCCCGGTATTACCAGACGTTTAATACTGTCCTTTGTTTTATGCAGACGCTTAATCGTTGCAGGACCAATTCCCGGTATCTTACTCAGACTGTTTTTTACCCCTGTTTTAAATTCCTGATATCCTTCTGCTGTACGAAGATTACTTAAATAGCTGGAAATTCCTCCCACGTTTTCGGAAATGGACATTTCATTGTCATTTAATACAACAATAAAATTCTTTTTCAGCACAGAAGCATTGTTCAAAGCTTCATAAGCCATTCCTCCTGTAAGCGCTCCATCTCCGATAATGGATACCACATGGTAATTTTCCTGCTTTAAATCCCTTGCCCGCACATATCCCACACCTGCCGATATGGAGGTTGAGCTATGTCCCGTGTCAAAAGCGTCACAGGGACTTTCGCATCTTTTGGGAAATCCGCTCATACCGCCTAAGGTACGAAGTCCGTCAAAGCCTTCTTTTCGCCCTGTTAAAATTTTGTGAGTATAGGATTGGTGTCCCACATCCCAGATAAGCTTGTCCTCCGGCAAACAAAACACATAATGCAGCGCCATAGTAAGCTCCACCACACCTAAATTAGATGCCAGATGCCCGCCGGTCTTACTTACATGCTCTAAAAGAAATTCCCGAATTTCCTGTGCAAGCTGCTCCATATCTTCTAATGGGACTTTTTTAATGTCGTTCTCTTTTTTTATATTTTCTAAAATCATTCGTAATGCACCTCTATTTTCTGCGGGCACATAAAGACTGAAACAGTTCTTCCAGAAAACTCTTTTCATCTGTAAGCTCACGAAGAAGCCCAACGGCTTCATCTGTAAGCTTTTGCACCTCATTCCCCGCTTTTTCAATGCCTTCTAAGGTCACATACGTGGTCTTATTATTTTTTTCATCACTTCCAATCGGCTTGCCAAGCTCCTCTGCACTGCTGATAACGTCTAAAATATCATCTTGTATCTGAAAAGCAATACCGATTTTACTGCCGATTTGCTCCAGCTTTTCAATATCCGTAGCCCCTGCAAGAATACCGCCAACCATCAGTGCGGCCTCGATTAAAGCTGAAGTTTTATTTTCATATATATAATCCAAAAGCTGTTTTTCCAGAGGTTTTCCGTCATTTTCCACGTCAACTCCCTGTCCGCCCAGCATTCCTTTTATTCCTGTTTTCTGTGCCAAAACCTTTAATGCTTTTGCCACACGCTGAAGCTCTGCCTCATCCTTTGCCATATCAAAGGCAGAAAAAGCTGTTTCATAAGCATAATTTAACAGAGCATCCCCTGCTAAAATTGCCGCTGCTTCTCCAAAGACAATATGGGTGGTTTGCTTTCCCCGTCTGAATTCATCATTGTCAAGGGCAGGCAAATCATCATGAATTAAAGAATGGGTATGAACCATTTCCAAGGCTGCCATAAAAGGCTCGATGATTTCCCCTTCTCCTCCCAAAATCTGATAAGCTTCTCTCATAAATACAGGTCTTAAACGCTTTCCTCCTGCTCGCATGCTGTAATTTACAGCTTCTGCCATTCTCCCTGAAAATCCATGCTCTTCAGGCAGATATTTCTCAATCACAGCCTCTGCAAAGTCTGTTCTTTCCTGAAGTTCTGTTTTAAAATTCACTTAAATCACCATCTTTATTCATCTGGAGCATTTTTTTCTCAACCATATCGATTTTTTGGCTGCACTGCTTTAAGACTTCCATTCCTTTTTGGTACATGACAAAGGAGTCCTCCAGAGAGATTTCTCTGCTTTCCAGCTTTTCTACAATTTTATCCAGCTCCTGCAAGCCTTCCTCAATGGTTCTTTCTTCTGTCAGTTTCTCCGTCAATCTCTATGCTCCTCTCTTTTCTTTTTTCACATCGGTTACTTTTGTTATAATCGTTCCGTCTGTCACCTGAATTTTCAGTTCTTCTCCCACCTTCACCTGAGAAATACCGGTAACGGCAGATCCTGTTTGATTTTCCACATAAGAAAAGCCCTGATTTAATTTTTCAAGAGGTGACAGCCCCTTCATTCGTTCAATATAAATGTTCAAGTTTTGTCTGGCATGGAAAATCTGTGCTTCCATCGCACTCTGTATTCTGTTCTCCAAATCCAACAGGCGTGTACGCTTTTCCCTTATCTGAAACTCCGGACTTCCATACAGCAGACGATTTTCATAATATTTTATCTGCTGCTGTAAAAGCTGAATTTTATTTTCCAGATTTCTTGAAAGCTTCTGGCGATAATTTTCAAGAGACTGAAAAACGCCTCGGATATCTGCCACAGCCAGCTCTGCGGCTGCCGAAGGTGTAGGCGCACGCAAATCTGCCACAAAGTCCGCAATCGTGGTATCTGTTTCATGTCCCACTGCTGATATTATGGGAGTTTTACAGTTAAAAATTGCTCTCGCCACTTCCTCCTCGTTAAACGCCCACAAATCTTCCACAGAACCACCGCCACGGCCTACAAGCATCACATCGACGCCGTAAGCATCCAGCTTTTCAATTCCTTCAATAATACTTTCCTTTGCACCGTCTCCCTGTACCAGCGCTGGATACAAAATAAGCTGAACATAAGGATTTCGTCTTCCGGCCACATTGCGGATATCCTGTATGGCCGCTCCTGTGGGCGCCGTAACAATCCCCACGGTTTTTGCATAAGCCGGAATGGGCTGTTTGTATTCCTTTGCAAACATTCCCATCTCTTCCAGCTCTGCTTTTAATGCCAGAAAACGCTCGTATAAAAGTCCTGCGCCTTCTAAAGTAATCTCTTTGGCGTAAAGCTGATATTTTCCATCTCTTTCATATACACTGACGCTTCCGCTTACTACGACTTTATCGCCGTTTTTCATGGGAAATGCCAGACCCTTTCTCTGTCCTGCAAACATGACGCAGGCAAGAGCTCCTGTCTCATCTTTTAATGAAAAGTAAATATGTCCGGAGGTATGATACTTACAATTTGATACTTCACCTTTTATACTTACTTTATTCAACAGAAAATCCTGCTGAAACATATTTTTTATATAATTGTTTACCTGCCCTACGGAGTAGATACTGTTCATAAATCTTCCCTTGCTATTTTACCCAATATTCCATTGACAAAAGAAGCAGAATCATCTCCACCAAAGCTCTTACTAATTTCAACTGCCTCATTGATTGCGACTTTAACCGGTACGTCTTCATCATATTTCATTTCATAAACAGCCAAACGAAGAATATTCAAGTCAACTTTACTCATTCTCTTTGTTTTCCAACCTGCTGACTTTTCATTTAATAAAGCGTCAATTTCTTCCAAATGTTCCTTTACCAAAGCATATTTATTTTCCATGTAAGCTTGTTCTGTAGGCTGTAAATCAGAAAGGCCCTCAAAATATAACTGTATCTGTTCCGGCATTTCCGCTGTTTCATTAAACTCTCCTAAAAAAAGAAGTTTGAAAATGTGTTCTCTCATTTCTCGTCTTCCCATATTTCTTCCTCCTGTACGTATCCTTTTTAAATTCTCTTATAGCAAAAATAAGGTGCCCTAAAAAAGACACCTTACCTCTCTTCTCTTTTAGCTGTGAACTTGTCAATGAACTATTTTGTCTTTTCAATCTCTACGCTTGCAATGCGCACGTTTACATCAGAAACAGTAAGACCTGTCATATTTTCAATGGCAGCCTTTACTCTTTCCTGTACTTTTTTGCTTGTTTCTAAAATATTAAAGCCATATTCGATATTAAGAGCAATATCTACGCATACTACATCTTCTAAAACATCTACCTTTACACCTTTTGAAAGCACCTTCATGCCCAGCTTTCCAACAAGCTCATTTGTAATGTTTCCTGCCATGGAGCCGACACCTTCTACCTCTGTTGCTGCCAGTCCTGCAATAATCGCCACTACTTCGTCTGCAATCTGTACTTCCCCAAGAGAGCCGTTATCATGTATTTTATATCTGTTTCTATCTTCCATTCTGATTTAACCTCCTAATAGGAAATATCCTGCTTCTTATTATACCAAAACCCTGAAAAAATTAAAAGTGGTTTTTTGCTTTTCCCGCAAAAAACCACCTTCTGCATCTTTTTTCTTTCTAATTTCTGGAAAACTCTGCCAATTTCAGACCTTCGTTTCTGTCCAAGGTCATTCCGATACTCCAGCTGTTGATAAACAGCAAAAGCGGATTTCCCTTCATATCCATAACCTTCTTCATGTCGGAAGTACCTGTGAGACGCTTCACATCCACTTCTTCTTTATTTTCAATCCAACGGATATGTTCATAAGGCAGGGCTTCCAAACGGATGTCTACATTGTACTCATTCTCCAGACGATATTTTAATACGTCAAACTGAAGAACACCTACAACACCTACGATAATTTCTTCCATACCGCCCATGATTTCCTGAAAAATCTGAATAGCGCCTTCCTGTGCAATCTGGTTAATTCCTTTCACAAACTGCTTACGCTTCATGCTGTCTAACAGACGCACACGTGCAAAATGTTCCGGAGCAAAAGTAGGAATACCTTCATACTGAAACTTCTTTCCTGGTGTACATACCGTATCTCCAATAGAGAAAATTCCCGGGTCAAAGACACCAATAATATCCCCTGCATAAGCCTCATCTACTACGTGTCTGTCCTGTGCCATCATCTGCTGTGGCTGAGAAAGACGCATTTTTTTGTTCCCCTGTACATGGAACACTTCTTTTGATGCTTCAAACTTGCCAGAGCAAATGCGCATAAACGCAATTCTGTCTCTGTGATTTTTATTCATATTTGCCTGTATTTTAAATACAAAAGCAGAAAAATCTTCTGTCAGAGGATCTACCTCTCCAATATCTGCTTTTCTTGGCAACGGTGTAGAAGTCATTTTCAAGAAATGTTTTAAGAAAGTTTCCACACCAAAGTTAGTAAGAGCAGATCCAAAGCACACAGGAGAGAGTTTTCCCTGATCCACAAGCTCCTGATCAAACTCAGCGCTTGCTCCGTCTAAAAGCTCAATTTCTTCTAAAAGCTGTTCCTTCTGATCTGCATCCAAAACTTCATCAATACGTGGTTCATCTAAAGCAATTTCTTCTTCCAGACCTTCTTTTGTACCTTTCATGGTATCTGAGAAAGTCAAAACCTTTCCTGTTTCCCTGTCATACACACCTCTGAATTTCTTTCCTGAACCAATAGGCCAGTTAATGGGGCATGTGGGAATTCCCAGTTCCTTTTCGATTTCGTCTAATAAATCAAAGGTATCGTTGGCATCTCTGTCCAGCTTGTTAATAAATGTAAAGATAGGAATATTTCGCATGGCACAAACCTTGAAAAGCTTTCTGGTCTGCGCTTCCACACCCTTTGATGCGTCAATAACCATTACGGCAGAGTCTGCCGCCATCAAAGTACGATAAGTATCCTCTGAGAAGTCCTGATGTCCCGGTGTATCCAAAATATTGATACAATAACCATCATAATTAAACTGCAACACAGAGGAAGTAACAGAAATACCTCTCTCCTTTTCTATTTCCATCCAGTCAGAAACTGCATGGCGGGCAGTTGCTTTTCCTTTTACGCTTCCTGCCAGATTAATCGCACCTCCGTAAAGCAGAAACTTCTCGGTAAGAGTTGTTTTACCTGCATCGGGGTGAGAAATAATTGCAAATGTACGTCTTTTTGTAATTTCTTTCGTATAGTCAGCCACCTTAGGCCCTCCTTCATTTCATATAGCACACTGACGCTATTTTAGTATACGGGGAAATATGTGTCAAGGGGATTTATTCATTTTCCCCGGTTCCGCCGTCCAAAGGAGTAATCACAATCTTTTCTGCCGCTACATTTGTTTTCCTCTTTACAATATCCTCAATCTGAGCTCTGTTGGCATCTTCCATATATTCCTTCGGCACAATAACATCTGCGCTGTCACCTGTCAAATTTACCACCACATTCTGAAAGCCCTGCGCGTCAAGCAACAGCTCTGCGGCTTCCTCCTGCTCTGCAAGATTAGTCATGTTTACCATGGAATTGACAGCCTCCTGCTTCTGTTCCTCACCTAAATTTTCATTGTTGATGATTTCCAGCAGTGTTTCTTTATTGGCAGAGCGCACCTGTTCTCTGCTGACCTTTGCTTCTGCCACAAAGCCGGATGCACCTGTCAGCACTGCTTCGCCCGGTGTTTCCGTTTCTTTTTCTTCTTCTGCCGCCTTCTGATTTTCTTCTGCCATGGCAGTTTCGTCTGTGATGTCATAATCCAGACTTTCGATTTCTTCTACGATGGCATCGGTTTCCTGTGTTTCCTCTTCATCCTTTTGCGAGGTTTTCGTACTTGCCTTCTTCAGCGTTTTGTCAATTCCCAGATGATTGTCTGAGTAATTGATGTACCCTGCCACAGCAATCATAATTGCCAGAGCTGTAATAATGACCTGATTTTTTTTGAAGATTTTTTTCATGTGACATTCTCCTCTAATTCATTTTCATTACTTTAATTTTATGGGCTTCCACCTGAAATAATACCTGTACTGCCTCCTGAATGTTGCGAATAATTACGGGATTATCACCTCCCTCTGCCACCACCACGACACCAAGCACTTTGGGATATTCCTGTGATGTAAGATAGGGGATTTGATTACCCTTTGCATCCTTTGTATAAACGGTATCCTGTTCATCCTTTTCCACCAGATTTTTCTCTGTGCCTTCACAGGTGAGAATAACTTCTGCTTCTCCTACCCCCTTTACCTTTTCCAATACCTTTTCCAGCTGTTCTTCCATCTGCTGCTGCCAGTCCTTTTGTTCTTTTTCCTGTTCTGTGCCGTTTTCTTCCTCCGACAGCATTTGCGGCACTTCCCTTTCCTTTACGGGAAGAGCTGCAATGAGCAAAAGAAGTCCAAGTAGAAGAATGACAACCAATTTTTCTTTTTTCATCATTCCCTGTAAAAGCTTCATGGTTCTACCTCCTGCCCTCTTAAAATTTCTGTCTCCTTCTCCCAGCTTTGCTCCCATGCCTCTGCTTTTTCTTCCCACTCTTGCGCTTCTATTTCAAACCCCTCGAAGCTCTCTATATAAGACTCCAGTTTTTGTCCCATATCGGTAATCTGAAAAATAGGAGATAAAAATGTAAGGATAAGCAGCAAGCCCATGTAATAACGAATATATTTCTTGTAGCTATCATCGGGGAGTAAATTCATAACTACGGTCAGCAGAAAAAAATAGCAGACTACGTTTTGAAGCCAGGAATATAGTTGTGAGAGCATAGATTTTCTCCTTTCTTTCTCAAACAAATGTAATAAAAAGTTTTTAACAGATGCTGACTCCATATTCCCCTGCAAACTGTCCATTTTCTTATTTTTCTACGCCGCTTATAGATGCTCGAAAAATCGCAAAATGTTCCAATTGTTTGCAAAAGAACATGTCGTTGCATCTGAGCAAATATTTTTATACAATTAATGAGAAACAAATGAAACGGATAAAATAGCAATGGTAATGAGTAGCAACAACTCTACTGTTAATAATACTCTCAAAAGTAATCTGCAGCCCTCTCCCATGGTGGAGAGGCAGCCTGTCATTCGTTTGTCTGCCACGGGCTGGACAACGGCTGCCAAAAGCTTATAGATCAAGGTGGTTACTCCCAGACGAATAATAGGAGGAAGTCCTAAAAGGAGTAAAACCAAAATTCCCACTACGCCAATACAGTTTCGAATAAGCACAGCCGTTCCAAGCGCCACCTCTGTTACGCCGTCAATGGCGTTCCCTACTGCCGGAATGGCGGTGGCTGTTTTTCCTATGACATCTCGTTTTAAAGAGTCCACAGCCGGAGATATCATGTTCTGAATAACCTGCATCCCCACAAGAACTGCCACACAGGTATGTAGAGTCCACTCTAAAATTGTTTTAAAAAACTCTGCCATTTTAGACAGAATATCTTCTTTATGAAGATAATTTACCAGCTGAAACAAAACAAACAGATGTATCCCCGGTACTACCAGCTTTAATAAAATAACCTGAATAACGTAAATTACAGCCAGCACCATGTTATAAAAAATCATGGCGCTTGCCACACCTCCGGCTGCTGTCACTGCCAGAAAATAGGAGGGCATCAATGCTTTCATAAAAAACACAAAATCCTCTAAACCGGAAGAAATGATCCGACTCATCTGTCCAAAGCTTTTCATGAGTATGGTAAGCAAAAAAAGATATACCATGTAAAAACTGATTCCTCCCGTTTCTCCTTTTCCGAACATTCCTGTAAAATTAGAAAACAGAGAAGCAGCCAATACCAGAAGGATAACCTGAACCAGAATTTTCTTATCCGGCAAAAGCTGTTGATATAAAAATGCTTTTCCGATTTCCCCAAAATGCTCTGCGGAAAAAGGTTCTTCCCCTGAAAGTGCCTTTTTGATGCTTTCTTTTACAGAAAAAGTCTCTTCCCCTAAAAGCTCGTTTACCGCTTCCTGCATTTTTTCCAGCTCCATACTGTCTAAAAGCTGCTCCTGCGTATTTCCCTGCTCCCCGTTGGAAGCCTGTACCGGTATGGAAAACAAAAGAAAAAGAAAAAATATCATTTGTATCTTTTTTATCCTCATGGCAGGAAGCTGCGAATTGTTTCCATCAAAGCCAAAAGCACCGGCATGGACAGAACCATCATATACAGCTTTGTAAAAACCTCAATCTGGGAAGCCACTGCACTGTAACCTGCATCCTTGCAAAGTCCGGAAGAAAACTGAGCCACATAAGCCGCTCCCAGCATTTTTAACAAAATCACAAAATATTTGGTATCCAACGGCAAATATTCCTGAAGCTGTAAAACAGAAGAAAATATATATGCAATTTTTTCTGTCATATAAGAAAAAATACAGATGCCAGCCCCAAGGCTTAAATATACGGTATATTCCGGTCTTGTCCCTTTTAAAAGCAGTCCCAGCAGCATCCCTGTAATGCCTATCATCACAATTCTTATAACTTCCATATCCCCTCCTGCTATAATGAAAACAAGTCTTCAATGGTACGGAATAAATCGTAAATATAGGGAAGTATCCAGAACAATACCAAAAGAAGTCCTGTCAGGCTTGTCAAAAATGCCAGCTCCTCTCTCTGACTGTGCTTTAATATCTGGCACAGAACAGACACCAGTATCCCCACTGCACCGATTTTAAATAATAACCCTACCTCCACTCTGTTTCCTCCTGTATGCTGTATTACAGTAACAAAATCGCCAGAAAAATCCCTGACAAAACCCCTAAGCTCCGATATAGCTTTTTCTTTACCGGTATCTCCCCTGCAAGGATGTCAATTTCTGTTTTTAACTGCTGCAAATACCACTGTGTTGTATTTTTCTGCATGTCTGTATCCAAATATCCCAGATATTCTCCAAGCTGTACAAATTCTTCAAAATCCTTCTGCGTCAGCTCGCTGTTTTTCAAATATTTTTCTGCATTTTCCCGAAAAATACAGGCAAAACGCTCTCCCTGATATTTCTGTGCCATCTCTGCCGTCTCTTTCAAAAAACTGCACAAGGGTTCTTGCACTTTGCCGGAAACACGCAGCACGGCTTCCGGCAAGGCTTCCCTTCGATAAGTAATTTCTCCCATTAAAAGCAGCAGCAGCTTTTCAATTTCCCGAAGCAAAAACAGCCTGTCAGAAATTGCCGCACTTTTCTTATACCCCAATGCTGCACAGGCAAAAATCACCAGAACTGCCCCTATGATTTTCAGCATAAAATCCCCTGCCTTCGGGAAGCATCATAAAGACCGGTTCCCCTCTCATCGTAAATAGCCTTTATTTGTCCAGCACAGTCTTTTTTATACAGCACAATATAACGCTCGAAAACCTTTTCCTGCATCAGCCTTTGAAGCAGCGGCTTTCGTTTAATATCCTCTATGGAGCTTCCGTGAACAGTTGCAAAAAGCTTGCAGCCACAGTGAATAACAGACTCTATGGCATGAATGTCTTCATAATCGCCCAGCTCGTCTACTGCCACTACCTCCGGTGACATGGAACGTATCAGCATCATCATTCCCTCTGCCTTCGGACAACAATCTAAAACATCTGTGCGTATACCCAAATCATTTTGCGGTATTCCCTGATAAGAGCCTGCAATTTCCGAACGCTCATCTACCACACCTACGGAAACTCCCGGCATATAGCGGTTTCCGTTGCTGACCTGACGGATTAAATCTCTTAAAAGCGTGGTTTTCCCGCACCTTGGGGGAGAAATAATCAGGGTATGGCAAATTTGTCTGTTTTTTATAATATAGGGAAGTATGGGGGATGCGCACCCCTTTATCTGATGTGATAATCGAAGATTGATATAAGATATGTATTTCAGACTTTTAATCTTATTGCCGTCTAAGATGGTTTTTCCTGCAATTCCTACTCTGTGGCCTCCCACAATGGTGAGAAAGCCCTGCCGTATTTCCTCCTCAAAGGCATAGAGAGAATAGCCGCTGATATATTCCAGCATTTCCTTTAAATCCTCTGTTTGAACATGGTAAGCCTTTGCCTCCTCTCTTGTCAGCTCTCCTTCTAAGGTCAAAAAATATTCTTTTCCCTGATAAATCACAATCAGAGGCGCATTCACCCTCAGTCGGATTTCGTAGATTTTATTTCTGTCAAAAAGAGCCTGCCCAAGAGCTTTTCTAATTTGTGCAGGAAACAGTTTTGTAATATCCTGTTCTGTCATTTGCCTCACCTCTTAAAATAATATATGAGGACAATCCCTTTTTATGACACATAGAAAAGTCGGGCAGATTCTTTTTCTTTTAATATCCTTCTTTTAATGTAATTTCGAACTTGTCGCCATCTTGTACAGATGTTTTATCTGCGGAAGTATTCACCTGAGCTCCGCCTTTGGTAATACACCACCACTGTTCTTTTGTATCATCTGCTTTTTCTCCATCTACAGAAGTAATAAACAGACCATATTCGCCTTCTTCACCTTCTACAAGCTCATTTTCTTTTAAAATTTCACCTAAAAATTCGGCTTCTGTGTTATACTCAAAAGTTTCCGCCTTTCCGTCTCCATGTACAACTTCAATAGAAACCTTTTTTGTACCTTCTTTTGTTTCTTTTTTATTTCCCATAAATAAAACGGCACATAATACACATACAAATATAATCAAAACACTTGCTGCTGCAATAATTTTTTTCTTCATTGTTTTTCCTCTCTATTGTCTGTTTTTTTACTCTCGAAAAGGTTTTTTGCACCATAAAAAGAGGCAAGTACGGCTTCCTGCGTACTGCATTCTATGGTACAGGTATCCACCTGCTTTTCTCTTAAAATTTCTCTTACGGTATCCCTGCAAACCGTACCTGTGCCCAAGGGTAAATGGCTGTCTCTATCCCCTTTATTGTCATGTAAATGAGAATGCTTCAGATATTTTTTCTCCGTCTGAAACCATTCCTTACAAGGAACTTTAGAATAGCAGTTGGCATGACCTACATCCAGACACAATCCAAAGGCAGGATGTTCCGTTTTTTCTGCCACTTCTGCCATAGGCTGTGGGATGCGGTCTAATACATTCTCCATAACAATTTCTATGGAATTGTCTTTGTTATAAAGAAATTCTTTGTAAAACTCTGCCATCCGCTCTGCCCATCCGATTAAAAGATAAAAATCAGGCACATAACAGGTATGATACACAATTTTTTTCGCTCCCAAAGCCTTTGCTGCCTGATAAGCTTCCTCATATCTTTTCATAGTCACATTCCGAATGGATAAGTCATAGGATACCGGATTTAAGTCCAGAAAAGGACCGTGAAGCAAAAGCTTTTCACAGCCCATTTTTCCCAGTCTTTTTTCATAGGAAAGCAAGGTTTTTGAAAAATTGTCTAAATTTTCCGCAATGGAAAATTCGATGGACTCTACACCCATTCCTGTTTCCTGTATAACCTCTTTCATTTCTTCATCACGTAATAAATGACTGAAATAGAACATATTTATTTCCCCACATTTCTGTCATAAAATTTCTCATAAATATTGACAAAAAAACTTCTTCTTCCATTTTTATAATATAAAACAAGAAAGACCGTAAGACCGATACCTGCCACCGTGGCACACAGCATATCGGTAATGCTGTCATGAACCCCTTGGGTATAATGATTGATACAATCATTTTTAAAGAAAATCAGCATGACGTACTCATAAAATTCCCATAGCTGTGCCACTGCCATATTAACAGCATTGATAAAAATAAGAAAAATCGCAAATTCTCTTTTGGACTGAAATTTTCTGTCTCCTTTAATGGTAAAATACAAAATCACCGCCGCCGTTGTAATCAGCCATCCGCTGGAAAAATGGAGCGCTTTATCAAAGCCATAAAGACGATAAGCGTCCAGTGCTCCTCCCCACACGCTGGCAAAATAGGTAAAAACATTGGACAAAATATAAATTTCATATACCACATTCCAATGACACAGCTTAAAAATCAGGGGCACAATACATGGGGTAAGCACGGCTACAAACGCCAAAGTTCCTATATAAAGAACAATACTTCCGTACCAGACCTTTTTCAATGTCTTTTCCTGCATATTTCTTCCTCCTTTGTTTCCATATCCTTTACTATAAAGAAAAAATCTTAATAAAAGATACGTGAAAAACAAAAGTTTTTATTAAGAAAAGAATTTTAAAAGGTCAAAAGGCAAGATATGCTCATAAGTGACCTGACACTCTGTATCGGCGCTGATACAACCTGCATAAACTTCCTTTAATGTAAAATCTTCCTGCCACACAGGTTTGGAAATCCCTCTTAAATCCACAGTAATTCCCTGTCCGGTAAGCTTTAAAAAGCTTTCCTTCCTAGCCCAGTATTTATAAAAAGCAGCCGCTTGGTCTGTACTGAAAAGCACCTCATCTTGCTCCTTTTCGGACAAAATTTTTTCAAAAATACGATGGTTTCTCAGCTCTTTTTTTTCCTGTATATCAATACCGCAGGGCACTTCTGACAGCGCACATACCGCATATTTTCCTGAATGGCTGATATTAAAATGAGGAGAAAAGCTATCCGAAAGAGCAGGCTTTCCATGAGTCCCATATACAAGTTGCTTTTTCAGCTTCTGATATGCCTCTGTCAACGTATCTGCCAAAAAAAGCTCCTGCCCTTCCTTTAGCCGAAACAAGCCATATAACAGCAAAAGTCTTCCGCATATTGTTTCTGCTCTTTCTTCTGCCTGATATATCCCTGCCCATTTGTCAATTTCTCCTATATAAATTTTAATTTGAGCTTGCTCCATTCTTTTCCTCCTGCCAGCCACATTCCTTCAAAAAGCGGGAAGGCTCCAGCTGCTTTTCATGACGTTCTTTTATAAAGAAAAGAGAAAGTTCTTTTCTTGCTCTTGTCATACCCACATAAAACAAGCGGCGTTCTTCCTCTATGTCACTGTCTGTGGCTGCCTTATGGTAAGGTATTGTTCCTTCGTTTACATCCATCAAAAATACCTTGTCAAACTCCAGTCCCTTAATACTGTGTAAAGTAGAAATAATCACGCCTTGTCTCTGCACCGGCTGATTTTTTGCCTGTTCTTTTAAGTTTTGTGTGTATTCCTCCATATGCTTAAACCATTCCGGATAAGTTTTATAGCCCTTGGCACTTTCTGCCAGCTCCTCCAAAACCTCATAGAAATCCTCTGTTTTCAACTTCCGATAAGCGGCATAATCCTTTAAGTATTCATCATATCCGATACCCTTGCGTATATAATTGATTGCACCGTAAGGCGTCATATTCTTTAAAAGATATAAGTCCTCTTCCAGCTTATCAATGCGGTCACACAGCCAGTCTTTCCCCTCGTAATACCAGCGAAGGGCTTCAAAGGATACCTGTGTATCCTCCAAAGCAGCTCTTGATATGTAGCGGTTGGGGCGATTCATCACCTGCAAAAATTCTTTTCTGCTTCGGTCACCCATTGCCAGTTTTATATAAGAAATCATATTTCGAGCAATCCAATGCTCATAAATATTAGGCATCACATCCCGCATCTGAAAAGGTATCTGATACTCCATAAGAGTCTCCACCAAAAATCTGGCGCCGGAATTTGTCCTGTATAAAATTGCCATTTCTTCGTAGGAACAGCCCTCCTGATAAGCTTTTACAATGCAGTCCTTTACGTAAAGCTCTTCCTGTTTTTGCGTATCAAACACCTTGATACACACAGGTTTTCCCTCTTCATTTTCCGTATGAATTTTCTTTTTAAATCTGTTTTTGTTACAGCTTATTACCCTTCCGGCAGCTTCTACGATTTTCTTCGTAGAGCGGTAATTACAAGACAAAAGCTCCGTCCTCACCGTAGGAAAATCCTTTGGAAAGTGCATCATAATTTCCGGCTTTGCTCCACGAAAGGCATAGATGGACTGGTCGTCATCTCCCACAATAAACAGGTTATTTTGGGGCGCTGCCAGCATCTTCACAATATCATACTGAAGCTGATTGATATCCTGAAATTCGTCTACCAGAATATACTGAAATTTCTGCTGCCAGCCCGCTAAAATATCGGCTCTTTTTTTCAATAAATCATAACAATACAAAAGCATATCATCAAAATCCAGCAGCCGTGCCTGTCTGCATCTATTGACATAAGTACAGTAAATTGTCCGGAATATTTCGTCCGGACAATTCTTAGAATAGTAATGCTCCAGAGGAATGCGGTTGTTCTTTACCTGACTGATTTCCTGTACCAGCCCCTCGAAAAACTCCTTTTCATCCTCTATTTCTATTCTTTGCTTATAAATAATTTCTCTCAGCATATCATAGCGCTGTTCCTCGCTGATGATATTTTTCCCTGTCAAACCGTAAGCATGTCTTAAAATGCCGTAAAAAATACCGTGAAAGGTACCAAAGGTGACCCTCTGATAATTTTCTTTTACGCCGGATTTCTGACAAAGGGATAAAAAACGCTCTTTCATCTCTCTTGCAGCCGCCTTTGTAAAGGTAACCACCAGAATGTGCGCAGGGTTTACACGCTGCTCTCTGATAAGCGCCTCCACTCTCCTTGTCATGGTGGTAGTCTTTCCCGAACCCGGTCCTGCCAAAAGCATCATTGGTCCTTGATTATGATGAATTGCTTTTTCCTGTGCTGCATTTTTCTCCATAAGATTAGCTTAATTTCTCGATTGCAGCTTTTATTCTTCGGATACTCTCTTCTTTTCCAAGTATCTCCAGAATTTCCGTAGCGCCTGCCGGTGTCATCTGTTTTCCGGAAAGTGCAGTACGGATTGGCCATAAAATCTGTCCGTTTTTATAACCGTTTTCTTTTGCAAATCCGCAGAGAAGCTCATACATTGCATCGTTGCTGTAATCCTCTGTTCCTTCTAATACCGGAAGGATTTTCTCTAAAACTTCTAATGAAATTTCAGGATTTGTTTTCATTTTCTTATGTGTATACATGGCAATGTCATACTCCGGTACTGCTTCAAAGAAGTCGATTAAATCTGCGATATCAGGCAGAACCTCTATTCTGGTTTTTACCATTCCTGCGATTTTTCTTAAATCCAAATCCTTGGTAATCACCTGTTTTAAGTATGGAAGCGCCATTTCATAGAACTTGTCATCATCCATAGCTTTCATATATTCTCCGTTCATCCAGCGAAGCTTCTGAATATCAAATACAGCCGGTGATTTACTCATGTGGTGGTAATCAAATACCTTTACCAGCTCCTCCAAGGAGAAGATTTCACGGTTGTCTTCCGGACACCAGCCTAAAAGAGCCACATAGTTTACAATGGCTTCTGTTAAAAATCCCTGCTCTACCAAATCTTCGTAAGAAGAATGTCCGGAGCGTTTACTGAGCTTTTTATGCTCTTCATTTGTAATCAGAGGACAGTGTACATAAGTAGGAATTTCCCATCCAAAAGCTTCATAAATACGGTTATATTTTGGTGAAGAAGATAAGTATTCATTTCCTCTTACTACGTGTGTAATTCCCATTAAATGGTCGTCTACTACATTGGCAAAGTTATAAGTAGGATATCCGTCTGATTTAATTAAAATCAAATCATCCAATTCGTTATTCGGAACGGTAATGGCTCCGTAAATATCATCCTGAAAGGTTGTTGTGCCTTCGGTAGGCATGTTAAAACGGATAACATAAGGCTCGCCGTTAGCCAGCTTTTCTTCGATTTCTTCCTTGCTTAAATGCAGACAATGCTTGTCATACATAGCAATTTCTTTTTCTCCAACGCTGGATTTTAAAGACTCCAGACGCTCTTTTGTACAGAAGCAGTAATAAGCGTCTCCCTGCTCAATTAACTGCTTTGCATATTTTAAATAAATGCCCTGTGCATTTCTTTCACTCTGCACATAAGGACCGTAACCGCCGTCCTTGTCAGGACCTTCATCGTGTACCAGACCTGTCTTTGCAAGAGTTCTGTAAATAATATCCAGTGCGCCTTCTACAAAACGCTCCTGGTCTGTATCTTCAATACGAAGCATAAAGCTTCCGTCTTCATGCTTTGCAATTAAGTATGCGTACAAAGCAGTTCTCAAATTTCCTACGTGCATTCTGCCTGTTGGGCTTGGTGCAAATCTTGTTCTTACTTTACTCATGGTATTTCTCCTTATTTTTAAAACAGGGGTATGTGGCTTTCACCCTATACCCCATTACCATGAAAATTATACTCGAACCATCGTCTATTTTCAAGTATTGTTTCCCGAAAATTCTCTCATTATTTCTTTTACTTCCTCGATTTTACTGCATTTCCACGCATTTTCTCCACAAAACAAAAGCCCATGCTCTGTATCTCCCACTGCTGCGTGCACCAGCGCTTCTGTAATGCAATAAGGAATATCCTTTCCCTTACAGCCTTCAATACACTGATAACAATGGGTTATTTTTTCCGGTTTTGTCTTTACCCTTTCAAGAAAAGCATTGGAAATTGCCCTTCCCGGCATTCCCACAGGACTGTCTACAAGAACAATATCTTCCTTTCTCGCCTTCAAATAGGATTCCTTATAACGCGTGTCCGCATCACATTCCTTTGTGGTAACAAATCGAGTCCCCACCTGCACTCCGTCTGCACCAAGGCTTAACGCATGCTCCATATCCTGTCTGTCAAAAATTCCTCCGGCTGCAATAACCGGAATTTTTCGTCCTGCCTTTTGGCTGTATTCCTTTGCTTTTTCTACAATGCTTACAATAACTTTATCGTATTCTTCCTGTGTAAGCTGCTGTACCGCTTCCTTGGAAAATCCCAGATGTCCTCCTGCTTTTGGACCTTCCACCACCACAAAATCCGGATAGCGGGCATATTTCCGCTCCCATACTCTGCTGATTACGGTAAACGCCTTTAAGGAAGAAATAATCGGTGCAATTTTCACCTTGCTTCCTTTTACATATTCCGGTAAATCTACCGGAAGTCCTGCCCCTGATAAAATTACATCAACGCCTGCCAAAACAGCGTTTTTTACATACTCCTTATAATGTCTGGTTGCCACCATAATATTCGCGCCGATTACGCCGCCTTTTCCGATTTCTTTCGCCTTTGCAATCTCTTTTTTTAGCGCACGGAAATTTGCTTCTAATGGATTTTTTAAGAAATCAGGCTCTCGAAATCCAATCTGTGCCGTGGATATCACACCCATTCCACCTTCTCTTGCCACACTTCCCGCAAGCTTAGAAAGGCTGATACCCACTCCCATTCCGCCTTGTATCACCGGAATTTTCAGTTTTAAATCTCCGATTTCCAATGGATTTATCATATTTCCTCCCTTACATTCGCCGAAATCTGTTGTATCTGTGCTCTGCGATTTCTTTTCCTGTCATGCCTTCCATTCTTCTCAAAAAGTCTTTCATTCGCTCCTTCATATCTTTGCACAGAACAGGAAGATTTTCTTTTGATGCCGCTGTTTCCTCCGGTATTACCTGCTCAATAATGCCAAGCTTTTTCAAATCCTCCGCTGTAATTTTCATTACCTCAGACGCTTCTTTCGCCTTTTTACTGTCCTTCCATAAGATAGAGGCAAAGCCTTCCGGCGACAAAATCGAATAAATGGCGTTTTCCAGCATCCACACTTCATTGCCTACGCCAAGAGCCAAAGCCCCTCCGCTTCCCCCTTCTCCGATGACAATGCTTAAAACAGGTACTTTTAGCGCTGCCATTTCCAGCAGATTTCTGGCAATGGCTTCTCCCTGTCCCCGTTCCTCTGCTTCTACACCGCAGAAGGCTCCCGGCGTGTCAATAAAGGTAATAATCGGACGTTGAAATTTCTCTGCCTGCTTCATCAGACGCAAAGTTTTTCGATATCCCTCCGGTGAAGGCATCCCGAAATTTCTGCCGATATTTTCTTTTGTATTTCTGCCTTTTTGAATTCCGATGACCGTTATCGGCTGTCCGTCTAAAAGCGCCAGACCTCCTATAATTGCACCGTCATCACGAAAAGCTCTGTCTCCGTGAAGCTCCATAAAGCTGTCAAAAATTTCCTTTATATAATCAAGGCTTACCGGTCTTTTGCTGTCTCTTGCTGTCTGTACCCGCTCCCATGCAGTCATTTCTTTCGTTTTTTTCCTTCTGGTATCCTGCAAAATTTCTTCTTTGGAAAGAACAATATTGGAGAACTGACAATAGCCCTTCTGTCTTTCATGAAGCTTTAAAAGTCCGGACAAGGTCTGCTTTAAATCCTCTCTTTTTACAATCCCGTCCAGTATGCCATGCTCTACTAAAAACTCTGCTTTTTGAAAGCCCTCAGGCAGCTTTTGATGAATAGTCTGTGCAATGACACGAGGTCCCGCAAAGCCGATTAATGCCCCCGGCTCTGCCAGAATAATATCTCCCAGCATGGCAAAGCTTGCTGTCACTCCTCCTGTCGTGGGGTCTGTAAGAACAGGTATATATAGAAGTCCTGCATCACTGTGCTTTTTAACAGCCGCCGAGGTTTTTGCCATCTGCATCAAAGAAACAATTCCTTCCTGCATTCTGGCTCCTCCCGAACAGCAGAACAATACCACCGGCAGCTTCCTTTTTGTAGCTTCTTCAAAGGCTCCGGTAATTTTCTCCCCTACGGTATGCCCCATGCTTCCCATTAAAAAGCGGGCATCACAGACTCCCAATACCACCGGACTATTCTCAATCCTTGCCTCTCCGATACACACTGCTTCATCCAAATGTGTTTTCTCTTTTAAAGCTGCAAGCTTTTCCTCATATTCCGGATAGTCCAGAGGATTACAAAGAGGAAAGTCCGTATACCATTCCTGAAAGCTGTCCTTATCTGCCACCAATTTTATTCTTGTTTTGGCTTTCATACGGAAATATCCCCCGCATTTTGGACATACATAGGATGCTCCTACTACATCTTCTTTGTAAATCATTTCACCGCATTTCGGGCATTTCATCCAAAGCCCCTGAGGCACAGAGGGAGCGGATGTTTTTTCTTCTGTCTGCTCTGTATCGGATGTTTTTTTAAATAATTCCTTCCATCTGGACATCTGCTAAATTCTCCTTATATCGAATAATGTTTTGGTATAAAATCTGTGGTAATTTTCCCCTCTATAAAATCCTTTTGCTGCAAAATATCATACTGGAAATCCAGATTTGTCTCAATTCCTTCAATGATTACCTCGCCCAGTGTGCTTCGCAGCTTTGCAATAGCAGAGGCTCTGTCCTTATCATGAACAATGACCTTCATAATCATAGAGTCATAGTTGGGCGGTATCTGATACCCTGCATAAACAGCCGTATCCACCCGCACACCGTTGCCTCCGGGAATGTGTAAATGTTCAATCGTTCCTGGACAGGGCATAAAGTTTTTCCTTGGATTTTCTGCATTAATTCTGCACTCAATGGCGTGACCGTTCGGAGAAATATCCTCCTGTGAAACAGAAAGAGGAAGTCCTGCCGCAATTTGAATTTGCTCTTTAATTAGGTCTACTCCCGAGACAAATTCCGTCACCGGATGCTCTACCTGAATTCTGGTATTCATCTCCATAAAGAAAAATTCACCGGACTCATCCAAAAGAAATTCAATGGTTCCTGCACTTTCATATCCCACTGCTTTGGCTGCTTTTCTAGCTGTCTCCCCTAATTTTTCTCTTATTTTTTCTGAAATTGCACAGCATGGAGACTCCTCAATCAACTTCTGATGGCGTCTTTGTATGGAGCAGTCACGTTCTCCCAGCTGCACCACATTTCCGAATTTATCTCCCAAAATCTGTACCTCTATGTGTCTTGGATTTCTCACATAACGTTCAATATACATGGTATCATCGCCAAAAGAATTCTTAGACTCCTGCTGTGCCATAAGGAAGTTTTCCGTAAAATCTTCTTTCTTTTCTGATACACGCATGCCTTTTCCGCCACCTCCCGAGGACGCCTTTATCATAACCGGAAATCCAATTCTCTCCGCCTCTGAAAGGCCTTCTTCCACTGTATAAACAGCTTCTTTTGTCCCCGGTATCACAGGCACACCTGCCTGCATCATGGTCTTTCTTGCTTCTGATTTATTCCCCATTTTTTGTATAATTTCAGGAGACGGGCCGATAAAAGCCACATGACATTTCTCACACATCTGTGCAAAGCGGCTGTTCTCTGATAAAAATCCAAATCCCGGATGAATTGCCTCTGCCTTTGTGGCAATGGTTGCGCTTAAAATTCTCTCCATATTCAAATAACTGTCTTTGGAAGAAGCCGGTCCGATACACACTGCTTCATCTGCAAGCTGAGCATGCAGAGCATCCTTATCTGCCTCAGAATATACTGCTACCGTTCTTATTCCCAACTCTCTGCACGCACGGATAATCCGCACTGCAATCTCCCCTCGATTTGCAATTAAAATCTTCTGAAACATAGACACTCCTATCCCACCATAAAGGTCATTTCTGCTGTCACCGTTACTTTTCCGTGCTGGTTTTTGGCAACTGCTTTTCCAATTCCCACAGGACCTTTTTCTCTGATGATTTCAACCTCTAAAGTCAGCACGTCCCCCGGCACGACCTTTGTCTTAAATTTTGCAGACTGTATACCGCCAAAATAAGCAGTTTTCCCTTTGTTTTCCTCCTTACTTAAAATTGCCACGGCTCCTGTCTGCGCCAGCGCTTCAATCTGTAAAACTCCCGGCATTACCGGCTCATTGGGGAAATGTCCCGCAAAAAAATTCTCATGATAAGTCACACATTTTTTTCCCACAGCTTTTACACCCGGCTCTAATTCCTCTATGGTATCTACCAGAAGAAAGGGATGTCTGTGAGGAATAATTTCCATAATTTCCTTTGTTGTAAGCTGCATCATATCCCTCCTACGCAATCACAAATAATGACTGTCCGTACTCTACCGTATCCTCATTTCCAATGAGAATATCCTCTACCACGCCATCGTATTCAGACTCGATTTCATTCATAAGCTTCATAGCTTCTACAATTCCAAGCACCTGTCCTTTCTTTACGGTATCGCCTTTTTTTACAAAGGTTTCTGCTTCCGGTGAAGGAGCTGCATAGAAGGTTCCGACCAGCGGAGACTTCACGATTTTTCCTGTAATTGCTGTTGGTTTTTCTTTGATTTCTTCTTTTATTTCCACTGCTTTTGGAAGAAATTCCACTGTTTTTCCCTGTTTTTCTCCTCCCCGCATGGAAATCTTTAACGCACCTTCTTCAAAGGAAAATTCTGACAATCCCGACTCTCCTACTGCATGAATAAGCTTTACAATTTTATCAAATTCCATATTTTTCTTTCCCCCTTATTCAAAACGTTTTATGAGCAGGCTGGCATTATGTCCGCCAAATCCAAGAGAATTACTCAGTGCATAATCCACACGCTTTTCTATTCCCTTTTCTGTAATATAATCTAAATCACATTCCTCGTCCGGCATCTGATATCCTGCTGTTTGATGAAGATAACCTTCTTCTATTTCCTTTACACAGGCAATAAATTCCACTGCTCCTGCCGCACCCAGAAGATGACCGATCATAGACTTTGTAGAATTGATTTTTAAGCTTTTGGCGTGCTCCTGAAACAAACTTTTGATTGCCCTTGTCTCAAACAAATCATTGTGATGAGTGCTTGTTCCATGAGCGTTGATATACTCGATTTTCTCTAATTCCACACCGGCTTCCCTTATGGCGTTTTCCATACATCTGGCTGCTCCCTGTCCGTCCTCCGCAGGGGAAGTAATGTGATAAGCGTCACTGGTTGCACCGTATCCCACAACCTCTGCCAGAATTTTTGCCCCTCTTTTTTTTGCATGCTCCAGCTCTTCCAAAATAACTACGCCTGCGCCTTCTCCCATGACAAACCCGTCTCTTTCTTTGTCAAAAGGAATGGAACATCTCTTAGGATCTTCTGAAGTAGAAAGGGCGGTCAGAGCAGAAAATCCTGCAATTCCCACCGGCGTAATGCTGGCTTCTGTACCTCCTGCCGCCATGACATCTGCATCTCCTGCCTGAATGGTTCGAAACGCCTCACCGATACAATGGGTACCGGATGCGCAGGCAGTTACTACGTTAATACTCTTTCCTTTTAATCCAAACTGTATGGAAACATTTCCTGCCGCCATATTGGAAATCATCAGAGGAACCATTAAAGGATTAACTCTTGCCGGCCCTTTTTCCAGCAATTTTTTATGTTCTCTTTCAATGGTCTGAAGGCTTCCTATTCCCGAACCGATGGAGCATCCCACCCGATAAGGATCTTCATTTTCCATACAAATGCCCGCCTGTTCCATTGCTTCTTTTGCTGCCGCAACTGCGTATTGGCAGAACAATTCCATACGCTTGGCAGCTTTAAAATCCATGTAATCTTTCCCCTGAAAGCCTTTTACCTCCGCTGCCAAATGCACTTTGTATTCTGTGGTATCAAATTTTGTAATTTCTCCGAAGGCTGTTTTTCCTTCTTTTAAGCCTGTCCAGAAGTCTTCTACATTCAGTCCTAAAGGTGTCACTGCACCCATTCCTGTCACTACTACTCGTCTCATATTTCCTCCTATATGCTCATACCGCCATCCACACAAAGCACCTGTCCGGTAATATAATTTCCCTTTTCCGAAGCCAGAAATGCCACAAGCTCTGCCACATCCTCTGCCTTTCCAAATCTTCCCAAAGGAATTTGCTCACAGGCATGTTCCTTTACACTGTCTGAAAGTACCTCTGTCATTTCTGTCTCAATAAATCCCGGAGCAACAGCATTTACCGTAATTCCTCTGCTTGCTAATTCTCTTGCCATAGTCTTGGTAAGCCCAATTACCCCTGCTTTGCTGGCAGCATAATTTGCCTGTCCCGCATTTCCCATAACACCGGAAACAGAAGAAATATTGATGATTTTTCCGCTTTTTTGCTTCAGCATCTGTCTGGCACTATGGCGAATGGTATGGAAGGTTCCTTTTAAATTGGTATTTAAAACAGCGTCAAAATCCTCTTCCTTCATTTTCATAATTAGACCGTCTCTGGTAATCCCTGCATTGTTTACCAGAATATCCAGATGTCCGTATTTTTTTATTACGTTGTTTATCATTTCCTGACATGCTTCAAAATTGCTCACATCACAGCCGTAAGCTTCTGCTTTGCCTCCTGCATTTTCGATTTCTGCAACGACACCTTCTGCTCTTTCCTTTGAGCCGTTATAGTTTACAACAACCATTGCCCCTTCCTTTGCCAAGGTCAGGGCAATTTGTCTTCCAATGCCTCTGCCTGCTCCTGTTACTAATGCAACTTTATTCTCCAACATTACTTACCCTTCTTTCCTCCAACTTTTCTGTGACTTTCCAAAAATCTTCTACTGTCTGAATATTCATTACCGTTACATTTCGGTTGATTTTTCTCATAAACCCACTTAGGGTTCTTCCCGGTCCGATTTCCACGAACGTATCTGCACCGTTTTCTATCATAGTTTCCACGCACTGCTGCCAGCGTACAGGAGAAGATACCTGCTTTACCAAAAGCTTCTTGATTTCTTCTTTTTCTGTAACCATCTGCGCTGTCACATTGGAAACATAGGGAATTTTTATCTCTCTCAAAGGAATTTCTTCTAATACCTTGGAAAGCTTTTCTCCTGCGCCTGTAAGCATTTCACAATGGAAAGGACCGGAAACCTGTAATGGCAAAATTCTCTTTGCTCCTGCTTCCTTTAACTTTTCAGATGCCTTTGCCACAGCCGCTTCTTCCCCTGTAATCACAATCTGTCCCGGACAGTTATAATTTGCCACACTGACTATTCCCTGCGTTTCTTCACAAATCATTTCAATCAATTCCGCTTCCATTCCCAAAACCGCTGCCATAGCGCCGCCTTTTGGAACTGCCTCCTGCATATAAATGCCTCGTTTTCTTACCGTATAAAAGATGTCTTCTAAAGGCATTGCACCTGATGCCAGCAAAGCTCCGTATTCTCCGAGGCTTAATCCCGCTGTCATATCCGAATAAAATCCTTTTTCCTCCAGTGCCTTTAAAATTGCCGCTTCCACGGCTGTCATGGCAATCTGTGTATATTCTGTAATTGAAATTTTCTCATTTTCTTCAAAACAAATTTTCTCTAAATCCAGCTTGGAAATTTCTGCTGCTTTTTCTATGGTCTGCCTGCAAATCGGAAATTCTTCATAAAAATCTTTTCCCATTCCCACATATTGCGCTCCTTGCCCCGGAAAGATAAATGCCAGCTTTCCCATCGTCTATCTCCTTTGCATTTAAAATATTTTGTATATCAAACTATTTATCTAAAAAAATGAGAGTATTACATTCCATGCAAATGATGAGCAACACTCTCATATATCTTCTTATTCTTCTACACCTTTTGTTTTTAAGTAGTCAATAACAGCTCCCACTGTTGTCAATTCCTGTAATTCCTCAGATGGGATATCTACGGAATATTCATCCTCCAAAGCCATAACCAGTTCAAATAAATCCAGAGAGTCTGCACCTAAATCTTCCTTAAAAGAAGTTTCGAGCTGAATGCTTTCTGCCTCACAATTTAACTGCTCTGCAATAATTTCTCTCATTTTTTCTAACATAACCTTCATTCTCCTTTTAAAAACTTATTAAATTCCCCTGTAACGGGATTTCTTTCTGTTTAATATTTTGATGTTCAAAGTATATATTCTTTCCCTTTATTTGTCAACCCTTATTTCGCAAATTTTATCTCTCTGGAAACACTGAGGGCAATCCCCATTTCTGCCATCAGGAACATAATGGACGTTCCTCCATAGCTGAAAAACGGAAGGGTAATACCGGTTGTAGGTATCCAGTTAAGCACAACACAGATATTTAAAATCACCTGTAAGGCAATGTGGATTAAAATGCCGCTGACCATCAAAGAGCCGTAAAAATCCGGTGCATTCTGAGCGATAAAAAACAGACGATACAGCATATAGCCAAATAAAAGTAAAACTACCATACCCCCGAATACGCCAAGCTCCTCACAAATAATAGAGAAAATCATATCATTTTGGGCTTCCGGCACAGGGCCAAGCTTCTGCACACTGTTTCCCAGTCCCTTTCCGAAAAAGCCGCCGCTTCCGATAGCATAGAGAGCCTGCATAATCTGATAGCCTCCCTCAGAAGAATACTTCTCAGGATTTAGCCATACAAGGACTCTGGCAAGACGAAAGTTTTCTACATTGTCCATGTCCAGCGTCATCTCGCCCAAGGTGATTTGAAGCATAATCCGAGCCAGAACCACCAGAACTGCCAAAATTCCTCCCCACATTAAAAACAGACGTTTATTGGGATGCGCAATAAAAATCATAATAACCGTAATACCGGCAATAATCATAGCTGTACTCAGGTTTTCTGTAAGGTAAAAAGCCGCTGCCGCCAACCCCAGTCCGTAAGCCATCAATTTTAAAAACCCACGTCTTGTGGCAATTTCACGTCCCATTTTCATAATCAGACACGGAATAAAAATAATTGCCGCAATTTTGGCTACCTCTGCCGGCTGAAACTGAAGCGCCCTTATTCCAAACAGCTTCAGCCACCTTTTGGCGCCATTTACCTCCTCACCCCAAGGCGTAAATTTTACCATCCCCATTAAAAAGATAGATAGCCAGTAACTCACCTTTCCCACATAATAAAGCACATGATAGTCAAACTTTGATACAAACAAAGCCCCTAAAATACTTACAACACTAATAATCAGCTGCTTCGTAAAAAAGTTCATATCATTCCCATATTTCACCTGAGCCGTATAAGCGCTGGTGCTGTAAAGCATGACTAATCCAAAGCAAATCAACAGAATTACCACTGCTACCAGATTAAAATCGTAATATCCGGATTTTGCAGAACGTTTCTTCTTTCTTCTCCCTGCCATTTATTTCCTCCCACTAAAAACGAAAAGCATACCTCAGCAGCTCCACATATCCGGTACTGCTGCCGCTCTCCCGGTTCTGCACCTTACGCACCATAATCGGGTCATCTGTAATAATATTATCCACGCCCATATCCAGCATGCGTTTTGCATCTCCTTTATAATTCACCGTCCACACATGTACTTCTTTACCAAGTGCATGTGCCTGCGTGACAAATTTTTCATCTACGTAAGTGTGTTTTACGCTGAAAAAATCAGCCGCTTCCATCCCCTGTACACCGCCGTAGGTCATGGTCATAATATAACCTGTTCGAATTTCAGGGGCTGTTTTCTTGATTTGTTTCAGGAATTGATAATTCATGGAGGTTACTACACAGTGGTCTTCAAAATGATTTTCTTTAATTGCACGAACCACCTTATTTACAATCCCCTTATTTTTACCATTATACTTAATCTCGATATTTAAGTCCAGTCTTCCTTTGCAAAATTTCAAAACCTCTGTAAATTCCGGTATTTTTTCTCCCCTGAATTTCTTATGAAAGTTGGCTCCCGCATCCAGCTTTTCCACTTGCTTTAAGGTCATGTCCCACACATTTTTCTTGACTCCGGCTGTTCTTTTCAACGAGTCGTCATGCAGAAGAATAAGCTCGCCGTCTTTTGTTTCCTGCACATCAATTTCAGCATAATCCGCACCGCTGTCTATGGTATACTGCAAGGCGCTGATGGTATTTTCCGGCGCTTTCCATGCGCCTCCTCTGTGGGCTGTAATTTCCGTATCTGCTGCCAAATGGCTCAGTGTCGTATCGTGATTGATAACCAAAAAGCCGAAATAAATCCCTTCCAAAAGGACAAATAAAGCAGTAAGAAGACCTGCTGCTTTTCTTCTTCCCAGCTTCGAATACCAGAAATACTGCTCCATTTTTTTATAAAAAAGATGTTCCTCCTCGTCCTTGGGCTGTATGTGAAATTTGGTATATACCGTATACACAAAAGCAATGCTTCCAATCAACTGCACGCCTCCTGCATAAATTCCGAGAGCCATGTTCACATATTCACTGTAAATAAAAATACTGCTGATTTTCACAGCCTCAGGCTTAAAGAAAAATACACCTGCGGCAAGAATAAGCATCACAACGCTATACGTTATCAGAATAAACAGCAACATAAAAACATGCAGAAAACAAAAATCCAGTAAAATTCTTTTCCAATGGGTTCGAAATAATTTCATACCGCTTAGAAATCCCTGCCAGTTCTTTTTCTTTTCTAAAATGCAATAAGGCAATGCAAATACAAACAAAAAAGAAATCAGAAGCAATACACCTAAAAATCCATAAATCAACATCGGTGATTTTATCTCTTTATAAATCTGTCTTGCCGTAAACTCTAAAATTTGAATATAAGAAATTTCTCTTACCAGAAAATACGCTGCGAGAAAAGGACCTGAGCAGGCCGCACACACCAGCCAGCTCACCTTGCTGTGTCGAAAAAAGGAAATGGTCTTCTTTATTCCCAGAATAAAAAAATCTCCCGCATACAGCTTCTTTTCCTTTGCAGAATACACAAAACCACACAGTAAGGCTGCCACCTCAACAAAGTAAAAAATCAAAATCACCAAAAATACCAACGCCAGAAAAACAACGGATAAAGGATACTGCAAAAACTCCTTATAATTTTCTGCGGTAAGGTAACTGAACCCTTGCTGCTTTAAAGAAAAGTCCACGAAAAAGCGCACCAGCTGCATAACCAGAAAAAACGTGGCAGCACGATAGCCTGCCTCAAAAATAAGCAGACTTCTGATATTATATCTGATTGTTTTCCATGTCTGTTTCAAAATTTTTTTCATGTATCTGACCGCCGTTTCTCATTCATTCGTGCCTTGTTAGTGCTTATTCTATCAAAAAGCTTACGACTTATGCAAGGGAAAGAAAATATCTATGGATATTTCAAAACTCTTTTGGTAGAATAAGATATAAAAATACAGGAGTCTAAAAACATGAAATCAAAAAATACAATCAAAGATTTTTCTATTATTACTTTAGGAATGTTTATCGTTTCCGCCGCTGTGTATTTTTTCTTAATTCCCAGCGGAATTGTAGTGGGAAGTATCTCCGGCTTGTCCATGGTACTGTCTCAGCTTTTGGGTATTCCCATTTCCCTGATTACCTTCATTTTAAATGCAGTTCTGCTAGTTATCGGATTTATTTTCATCGGAAAGGATTTCGGTGCAAAAACCATTTACACCTCTATGCTGCTGCCGGTTTTCCTCTGGATTTTTGAAATGCTGTTTCCGTTTTCCGGCTCTCTTACCCAAAATCAGGTGTTTGATTTAGCAGCTTATATTTTAATCGTAGCTTTGGGACAGGCGCTTCTGTTTCATGTCAATGCCTCTTCCGGAGGACTTGATATCGTTGCCAAAATCATGAATAAATTTATGCACATCGAGCTTGGAAAAGCAGTTACCTTAGCAGGGCTTTTCACTGCAATGACCTCTATTTTTGTCTATGATGTTTCCACTTTAATCATCAGTATTCTGGGAACTTACGGCAACGGTCTTGCCGTAGATTATTTCATTGACGGCTTTAACAAACGAAAACGTGTGTGCATTATATGCGATGATTACAAGGACATTCAGGACTACATTTTAAATGATTTGAAACGTGGTGTAACTCTTTATACGGCACAGGGCGCTTACGATGAAAAGCATCGCACAGAACTGGTTACTATTCTTGCAAAACAGGAATACCGCCTGCTTTTAAACTATCTGCACACAGCACAAAAGCAGGTATTTGTAACGGTTTCCACTGTAAATGAAGTCATTGGGGAATGGAATAAACACAAGTAAGCTTGCCTTACTTCACCCAGAAACTGATGCCGATAGCAGCCAGCAAAATCCATCCTGCATTTCCTGCTGTTTTGCAGGATAATATAAGCTTATAAATTATCCAAAAACAAAGAATGACACTGACAATAAAAATAAGAATGTCCAAAACAAGAACATGTGTCCCTAAAATCGCCGTATAAAAATAAAAAAATGCCGGTATAGACAACGAACCGATTACAATACCGACAGGCACAGAAGGTACGATACAAGGATACGCTTCTTTCCATTTCTTTATTAAAAATAACCCATACAACAGGGTTGGGAAAAACAATAATTTTACATGCTCCCATACAGACTCATCTATCGGAAAAAAGATGGCTGCTATGGAATTTTTTCCCGTCCATTCATAGACAAAATGTGCCAGCGTACCTACAATAACAGAAAATACAATACCTATTCCAATATCTCTTTTCAATGCTTTCATATAAAACCCCTTTTTCATTATTATATGGAGTTTTTATCCTTCTATTCTATGTAATACAGCCCCGATATTTTAACCGAGACTGTATCCAAAACCAAATTATCGATTACAATTATCCTTACAGCTTGCTTTACACGGCATATCAAAGCTGGGATTAAAAGCATAGAAGTTTTTAGAGTCCAGTTCCTCCTGCACGCATCTTAAAGCTTCACCGAAACGCTGGAAGTGCACAATTTCTCTGGCTCTTAAAAACTTAATCGGCTCAATAATATCCGGATCATCTACCAGACGCAGGATATTGTCGTAGGTGGTACGCGCCTTTTGTTCTGCTGCCATGTCTTCAAATAAGTCTGTAATCGGATCGCCTTTTGACTGAAACTCACAGGCATTAAAAGGAATTCCGCCTGCTGCCTGAGGCCATATTCCTACGGTATGGTCTACATAGTAAGGTGCAAATCCTGATTTTTCGATTTCTTCCATAGACAGGTTTTTGGTAAGCTGATGCACGATAGTCGAAACCATTTCAAGGTGTGCCAGCTCGTGCGAACATTGAGGTTATAAATAGTTTTTTTAAGCAAGATGATACAATATATGCTCCCTAGTATGTGCTAGGGAGCTTTTTCTTAAACTTCT